>Ga0209313_1000003_pt1 | contig 449437 bp, 329 predicted proteins | sample BioC13SIPDNA_3_FD_185748 | JGI IMG/M metagenome (GOLD analysis project Ga0209313, IMG submission 185748) | Anaerobic biogas reactor microbial communites from Washington, USA - Biogas_R2_B C13 SIP DNA (SPAdes) (version 2) | ecosystem: Engineered > Bioreactor > Anaerobic > Unclassified | place... | reverse complement strand
CGGGGCGACGACGACGCTGCCGCCGGCCCTGGGCGCGACGACGCAGAACTGGCTGGCGCGGTCGCAGTACGCCGCCGACGGATATTTTGCCGGCTCGCTGGATGACTTCGTGATCTACAGCCGGGCCCTCTCGCCCGGCGAAGTCCGCTACCTAGCCGGCGACCGGTAGCGTCCCTGCTTGATACGATGGTTTCGCATGATCCACCGGGCCTGTGCCACCCCAGCACAGGCCCGGTTCACATGTCCAGAGGACGCGCATTTGTCCTGGACCGACACGTTATCGGGCAAGAGCGATCCCTCATAACCTGCCAGGAGGTCACGATTTAGCCGGGGAGCTTCAAATACAGCCTCTTCCGATTGACTTTTCCATGCCGAGGGGATATACTGTGTTCTGGCAAACGGGGCGTTCAAACACGCGGTCCGCACATGACAGCCGCGTGGATGGGCGTGTGCACGTTCTGCCGGATTCCACACGGGGGTGGATGCGTACATCAGCCGGAGGCTCCAGGGTATTTCTGCAACGACCGGGCACACGCTGTCGCTGTATGGGCCGAGAGTTGTCACGGCCTCGGGACGGCATTCCGGCCGGGGCGTGCTCCGAGAGGTGGGTGATACATGCGGACCATCGCGATGGTCAATCAGAAGGGTGGGTGCGGCAAGACCACCACGGCGATCAACACCGCCGCTGCCTTCGCCACGCAGGGGCAGCGCGTCCTGCTGGTGGATCTGGACCCGCAGGCCCACGCCACCATCGGTCTGGGCTATGACCCCGACGCCTTCGACCGCACTGTTTACGATCTTCTCAGCGGTGCCGAGAACAGCCTGCACGCCGTGGTCACGCACACGCAGACGGAGGGGCTCGATCTGCTGCCCTGCAACGTGCTTCTGGCCAGCGCCGAGCTGGAGCTGGGGGCCGTACCCGGCAAGGAACTGCTGCTCGGACGCGGCCTGGCGGACGCACGCCAGGACTACGATTTCTGTGTCATCGATTGCCCGCCGTCGCTGGGCATTCTGACGCTGAACGCGCTCGTCGCCAGCACGGATATCATTGTGCCGGTGCAGGTGCACTACTACGCGCTGGAAGGGCTTAAGCGGTTGCTTGAGACGATACGAGTCATTCGCGACCGTTTTCATCCCTATTCAATGGAGAACATCAGCCTGCTTCTGACGTTTGTCGAAGAGCGGCGAACGTTCAGTCGGCAAATCCAGCAGCAGATGCGCGAGATCTTCGGAGACCTGGTGTTCGATACGGTGATTCATCGCGACGTTCGGCTGCCGGAATCCCCCAGCGCGGGCGAGTCCATTCTGACGTATGCCCCACGAAGCCGGGCGGCGGCCGACTACCGGGCGCTGGCTCGTGAGATTACCGACGGCGAGGCCAAACCGGACGAGCAATGCGCCGGCTCGGTTATCCGTCGCGGCATCCAGAAGCATCTGGTCAACCTCTTCGACGGCGTCTGGATCCCCAAAGGCGCGCGCACCTACCGCCCGGGAATCATCGAGTCCACCTGAGAGACCCGCTTCCACCGTTGTTGGGCACAGACCTGCGAGCGGACCGGCCTTGCCTGATCGCGTCCGCTGTGTTCGTCATTGCTTCTGCTGTGTCTTCCACGCCAACAGGAAGAAGATCGCGGCGGCCGTCACGCAGAACGCGATGATGAGATTGTAGCTGATCGGGTCGAGCGAGCCGTAGCCCAGGAATTCGTATCGCGCGGGCGACGCGCGCCAGGGTCGGCGTCCCAGGGTTAGCACGATGGCAACGAAGGCCCACAGATTGCCGGCGACGAAGTACCTCAACATATCCATTTCTCCAACAGCAATGCGGCTGCCCGCACGACCGGCGCCAAAAACCTGCCCTGTTTGCCTGGCGATTGTCTCGCGAGACCGGCGGGCTGTCAAACACCGTCCTTATGGGCTTGGACGGGGAAGACCGATCTGCTATGCTGTGGGGGACGAACCTCAATATGTAATCTCGGATTGGACGGGACTGTTCCATGCGAAGACAGAGTCTCCTGCCGGCTGCTGCAACCACTCTCGCATTTTGGATGACCGGCGTGTGTGTCGCCGGCGGCAGCGGGGACGTCTCGCTGCTCCGCGATCAGATGATCGAGTGGTACGGGCGTGGCGCGCCGCGGGCAGGGGTCGTCGAGAGGTACATCCACGGACAGAGACCCGACGGTTCCTGGCCGGACATTGACTACGCCAACACGGACCCCGGCGGGTGGCGGACCTACGAACACCTGGGACGGACCCTGGAGATGGCCAGGGTGTACCGGGCTGCGGGGCATCCGATGGCGGACAATCCGGCGTTGCGTGCGGCCGTCGTGGCGGCCATCGAGCATTGGACGAACGAAGACTACGTCAATTCGAACTGGTGGTATCCGCAGATCGGTGTGCCCGATGCGCTGGCGCCGACGCTGGTGCTGATGGCCGAAGCGGCGCCAGGCGACTTGCGAGACAAGGCTATACGGCAGATTCTTGGCCGCAGCAAGATGGGCATGACCGGCCAGAACAAGGTCTGGCTGGCCGGGATCGCGTTCATGAAAGGTCTGCTCTGCGACGATGCTGCAATGATGCGCGAGGCGCGAAATCAGATCTTCGAAGAGCTTCATGTCACGATCCAGGAGGGTATTCAGCCGGACTACTCGTTTCACCAGCACGGCCCGCAATTGCAGTGGGGCAACTACGGCGCCGCCTTCAGCGCGGACATGATCCAGTGGGCCAGCATCTTCCGGGACACGGACTACGCTCTGACGCCCGAACAGATCGATCTGCTCGGACGCTATCTCCTGGAAGGAACCGCCTGGATTGTCTGGAACGGGCGGATGGATATCAGCGGATGCGGCCGGCAGATCTTCCGCGATTGCCAGGCGAGCAAGGGACGCTCCGTCATTCGCCATCTCGATCTGATGGCGGAGATTGACCCCACCAGGGCCAATCTCTATCGAGACGCGATCGCCTGCAATCAGCCGGGCCAAGCCAACACCTTCGTGGCACATAAGCACTTCTGGCGATCCGATATCAGCGTTCAGCGCCGGCCGAATTGGTACGCGTCGGTGAAGATGTGCAGCACCCGTGTGATCGGCGCCGAAACCTGCAACAATGAGAACATGCTCGGCCTGCACCTGGGTGATGGGGTCACGTACTTCCAGCGGACCGGGCAGGAGTACGAGGACCTGTTTCCCGTCTGGGACTGGCGGCGCCTGCCCGGGACGACATGCGAGCAGGACCAGGGAACGCTTGTGCCAAGCTCGGCACTGTGTCGGGGTCGCAGCGATTTCGTCGGTGGCGTTTCGGGCGGCCGATGCGGCCTCGCGGCCATGGAATACCTCCGCGACGGTCTGAGCGCCCGCAAGGCGTGGTTTTTCCTCGAAGACGCGGTTGTCTGCCTGGGGGCTGGGATAGCGTGCGACACGCCCGAGACGGTGCTGACGTCGGTGAATCAGTGTGCTGCGAACGGTCCGGTGACGATTTCCGTCGACCGCCGACTGGGTCACCTGTCGAAAGGCCAGCGTTCAACCGGTCCGCACGAATGGCTCCATCATGATGGGATGGGCTACGTCTTCCTGACGCCGGGCAAGACCACCGCCGGTGTGCTGACACAGACTGGCACGTGGCACGATGTGCACCGCCGGGAATCGACGCAGCCCGTCGAGCGGGACGTGTTCAATCTCTGGATCGACCATGGGGCCAGACCCGATGCGGAACAATATGCTTACGTGGTCTGTCCCGATGTTTCCGTCGAGGCAATGAGGAGGCTCTCTGAGGCGCCTCCCGCGCGCATCGTGGCCCAATCGAACGAGTTGCTGGCGATCGTGAGCCATGACGGAAAGCTGTTACAGGCCGCCTTCTTCCGGCCCGGGCAAGTTACATGGGGCGACGGTCGGACCCTGGCGGTCGACGAGCCGGCCCTTGTCATGCTCGACGAAACCCGGGTCTTTCCCCGTCTCCGCGTTTGCGATCCGACCCAGAAGCGAAAGGCGCTCCGCGTCCGGCTTTCCTGGTACTCCAAGGCCGAAATCGTCGTTCCCCTTCCGGAAGGAGGATTCGCCGGCCAGACTGTGGATGTAAACCTTCATTAGCACGCGACGCAGCGTTTGCAGCGTGGCCGTCAGGGCACTGGGGGGAATCCGGATGTACACCGTGGTCACAACGAGTCTCAAGCCTTCGCCAGCATGGCCCTCCAGCGGTTGATGTGGCCGTCCTCGTCGGCCTGGTCCTTCTCGACGACCCTGCGGGTCTCATCGTCCCAGTCGATGGTCTCCAGCAGTTCAGCGTAGTGGTGGACCGCCTTGGATTCCACCCAGATCCCGGTTCGGAACATGGCCTTCTTGCCGAGCATCCGCGAGCCGAAGCCGAAGGCGAACCCGACCATCCAATACGCGGCCCGCAAGATGCTCGGACGGAAGCCGTACTCGTACAGCTTGATCTGGAAATCCTGATAGTGGCCCATCTCGTTGCACATCGCGGCGACGAGCTGGCGGTTGACCTCGTTACGCTCCCGGGTGAGCTGGAATTTATAGATCGTCTGGGCCATCAATTCCAGGGTATGGAGAGTGCGCAAGCCCTTCCGGACAGCCGCGAGCCGCTCCGGCGGGAATCCTTCTCCCCGCATCTTGAAATCCGCATCGCGCATCTGCGGGCGGATAATGGAAACATCGTACTTCGTTTTCGTCGCCGATTCTTGCTTCTCAGCCATCCGAGACTCCCCTTAATCCACTTCCACATGACCGGTTTACAGACCTTCCGTGACTTCCTATACGCCGCTTGACTGAAGTGGTTCAGCCTGGTTAGTGGGGCGATGTTGTTTCCGGGTAGGCGGCCAGCATCTCGATGAGTGCGTCGGGCAACTGAGCGATCATGGGTGTCTGCCGGACGGTGTAGAAAACGAGCCATCGGTTCACGTCCCCATCGTAGTCGGCAAGATGCGGATTCAGCAGACCCACGTGCGTAGTGTTGATGCTGATCGTGCGGACCGGGGTCTTCGGCGTGAAGTCGAGGTCCTTGAAGCGGACGGTCCGGACCTCGGCGCATCGCTGGGTCCTATAGTGGATTTCAAGGTTCCTGAGATCGTAGACGATGCTCCATTTCGTCGCATCACCCTGACGAACGGCGGCCAGCGTTTCAAAGGCGTACCGGATCGCCTTTGGGCGTGAGTCGTCCGGCCGATAGTCTTTGAGCCGATCCGCTGCGACGACAAACCGGTCGAGAGAATCGTGCGAACCTTTTCGCATCGGCCGCGTGCCGCCGAATCCTTCATGCTGGCCGAGGAAGCCGAGTGATTCGGCGCACGTATTGTTCGTGATCAGCTTGTGGGGCAGCTCGTTGCCTGCGTGGCAGATGAGTCTGCCGTCAATGAACTCGACGACCGCCGCACTGCCCTGTGCATCGCTGACGAAGAAGTGCAGAGGCATGGGCATAGAAGGCGAGATGCGGACGGCCTTGTCCGTGGCGATGACCTCGTCCACAGTTCGGCTGTTGTCGAGCTGATATTGCACCCAGGCGGTTACGGCGGGCCGCCGGTCGGGCGCCGGATTGCGGGCCGCCGCCAACATGAGCGTCTCGACGACCAGGCCGACCTCATTCATCCCCCCGTTGGGCATTTCCCGTCCATACTGATTGAACGTGACACTGCCGTATTGGGAGACCCACTCGGCGGCGTTCTCCGCCGGGTCGAGCATCAGCGCTCGCTTGGCGATGCCGCTCTTGTTGACGATCAGCAGGCCCTGGTCGAGATGCCAGTCGTAGTTCTTGCCCGCCAGCAGGTCCTCCTGAAGGAACGCCGTGCACGCGCAGGTGTTGGCGATGCAAGAAAGAACGATCGCAATGAATGCGGTCAAGACCATCAACCGTTGCCGCGCAGAAACCTGCTCTGATGTGACAGGCATGGCCATGCGATAGCTCCCGAAGAAGTATGTGTGCCTTCGTCGCCGCGCGACTCAGCTCTTGAGGACGTTGAGGGCCTCGCTGACGCCGGCGCCGTGGTGAACCATCTGGCTCAGTGCCCGGATCATCCTGTCGGGGTGCTCATGTTGAAAGGCGTTGCGTCCGATGGACAGTCCCGTTGCGCCCGCCTCCAGCGCGCCTTCGACCATGCGGAAGATTTCTTCGTCGCTGCCCATCTTGGGCCCGCCGGCGATCACCACCGGCACGGGGCAGCCTCTGACCACCTCGCGGAACGACTGTGCGCTGCCGGTGTAGACGACCTTGACGATGTCGGCCCCGAGTTCGGCCCCGATGCGGGCGGCCAGCTTGGCGTGCTCGACGTCGTACTCGTCACGGACCTTCGGGCCGCGCGTGTAGACCATCGCCACCAGGGGCATCTGCCAGAACGCGCAGCGTTCACCGACCAGGCCGAACTGGCGGAGCATCTCACGGTCGGTTTCCGCGCCCACGTTGACGTGGATCGAGACCGCGTCGGCCCCGAGCTTGATCGCCTCCTCGACGGTGCAGACCAGTTCCTTGGCGTTGGGGTCCGGGCTCAGCGACGTGCCCGCCGACAGATGGATGATCAGGCCGACGTCCTGACCGGTCCCGCGATGGCCTGCTCGGACCATGCCTTTGTGCATGAGGATCGCGTTGGCGCCGCCGGAGACGACCTTGCTGATGGTCGTCCGCATGTCCGCCAAGCCCTCGATCGGGCCGACCGTGACGCCGTGGTCCATCGGGACGATGACCGTCTTCTGCGAGTTGCGGTCGATGATGCGTTCCATTCGTATGGCTTTGCCGATCATGGCTGAATCTCCTGACATTCCGGATTTCGGACTTCCAATGGCGGATGGGACCTGCGGCTGGGCCGCACACGCTCATCCGCACCAGACTTGCGCCCTACTGTACTTGCCTTTGTGTCCAAGGCAAGAAAAAAGCACCTCGCCCGGAGCGCGTCACCGGTCATCCACCATCGATTGTGTCACTTTTTCGACGATGCGGCGGTCGACTTCCAGGGCATACTGACCGTCGGGGCAGTGGACCCGGCCGAGCTGGCCGAGCAGAACGAACCTGGGCCATCGGTCGATCGCCTTCTTGTCGTGCCTGATGAGGTCGATCAGTTTCTCTGCATCGAGGTCCGGGGGCAGTGTCACCGGGACGCCGAGTCTTGAGAGCAGTGTGGTGACGCGTTCGAGCCGGCCGGGCTCGGAGAGGCCCATCTCGATTTCGATGCGGCCCGCGGCGACGATCCCGATCGCGACCGCTTCGCCGTGCAGCAGCCGATAGTTGCTCGCGGACTCGACGGCGTGTCCGATCGTGTGGCCGTAGTTGAGCATCCGTCGCTGGTTTCGCTCGTCAGGGTCGGCCTCGACGACGCGGCCCTTGATCGCACAGTTGTGCTGCGCGAGCGTCTGGAGGACCTCGCCTTGACGGTCGAGAATGACGTCCATCTTCTGTTCGAGGAATTCGAAGTACTCCGCGTCGGCGATCAGCGCGTGTTTGACCGACTCGGTCAGGCCACTGCGATATTGTCGCTCATCGAGCGTCCGCACGGTCGCGACGTCCACGTACACCGCCGCCGGGTGCCAGAAGGCCCCGAAGGCGTTCTTGCTGACGCTGGAGTCGACGCCGGTCTTGCCCCCGATGGCGGAATCGGCCTGGGCCAGCGTCGTCGTGGGGATCTGGACGATGGGCACGCCGCGTTTGAAGATCGCCGCCGCAAAGCCGGCCACGTCGCCGACCGTGCCTCCGCCCAGCGCGACCACGACCGTATCGCGTCCAAGGTAGGCCTTCTCCATTGCCTCGACGATGGCCACGGCGGTGGTGATGTTCTTGGAGACCTCGCCGGGCGGGTCGATGACGAAGTGGGGTACCGGCCGGCCGCCCAGCAGCGTGTCGAGGTGGCCGGCGGCGACCACATTGGCATCGGCAATTACGAACGGCCGGCGGTGGCCGAACGCGCTCTTGATCTGCGGCCACAGGTTTGCCAGGAACCCGCTGCCGACAGCGACTTTGTAGCTCCCCGGCCGGGAGGCCGGGACCTTGATTTCCAGTTCGTGCATAGTCAGACTTTGTACTCGAAGCTCATTCGCGAATCAGGATCCTCCTCTCCTGCATACCATCCGACGAACCGGTATCTTATCGTATCGACCGGGGCAAATCAAGCCCAACTTGCTCCGAATCCTGCCCGAGTCTTGCTCGGGGTCGGGCGAGTTGGTATATGTTGGAGCCGTTATGACCTATTTGGCGGTTCCCATATCGGCGAAGAATGCGGCCCAGACCGCAGAGCAGGTCCGCCGCGCCGTCGCCGGCGGGGCCGAGATGCTCGAATTGCGGATGGACTACCTGGAAGGGCTTTCGCCGGACCTGGCGAGAGAGGTCCTGAGGCGGACCCGGGCCGTGGCCGGCGCGTCCGTGCCTCTGATTGTGACCTGCCGGGACCCACGCGAAGGCGGTGCCGTTGACTACCCTGAGTCGCTGCGTCTTGAGGTTCTGACGGCGGCCCTGCGCGAAGGGGCCGAGTTCGTCGATGTCGAGTTCGTCAATTTCCGGAAGTCTGCGTTTGGCCACAGAATAGAGTCGGCTCTGGCGTCGTCGCCGAAGGGCCGGCTGATACTCTCGGCCCATGATTTCGCCAAGCCGTTCGGCGACCTCAGGAGACTTCATCGCGACATCGTGCAGGCCTTTCCGGCGGCCGTGCCCAAGCTGGTCCACACCGCACGCCATATCAACGACTGCTTCCAGGCGCTCGATCTGCTCCACGAGGCGGACAGGAACGGCATAGTGCTGTGCATGGGCCAAGCGGGTCTGATCAGCCGGGTGCTCACGAAGAAACTCGGCGGGCTTGCCACCTTCGCCAGCCTCGACGAGGCCAGTGGCACCGCGCCGGGCCAGGTGACGCTGGATGCGTTCAAGAGACTCTACCATCACGATTCGATTGACCGCGGGACGACCCTGTTCGGCGTGATTGCCGATCCGGTGGGCCATTCGCTCAGTCCGGCCATTCACAACGCCTGCCTGGCCGACAAGAGAATCAACGGGGTCTATCTGCCGCTGCTGGTCCAGGGCGGCCGCGAGGAGCTGTTCGCGTTCCTCGATAACGTGCTGGCGCGACCATGGCTGGACTTTCGAGGCTTCAGCGTCACGATCCCGCACAAGCACAGCGCCCTCGACTACGTGCGGCAGAAGGGCGGTCTCGTCGAGCCTCTGGCCGAGCAGATCGGCGCCGCCAACACGCTGGTTCTCGATTCGCGAGCGACGAGCGACGAGCGACGGCTTTGTGTCTGCAACACCGACTATGCCGGGGCGCTCGACGCCATCGCCGACGGCATGGGCATCTCCCGCGAGGGGTTCCGCGACATGCCCGTCGTCGTCGTGGGAGCCGGGGGCGTTTCACGGGCCATCGTCGCAGGCCTGACGGATGCCGGCGCCAAGGTGACCGTCTACAATCGCACTGTCGAGCGGGCCGAGCAACTGGCCGCCGATTTCGCGTGCGCCTGTGCCGGCCTCGATGCACTCTCACATCTCGACGCCCGGCTCCTCGTCAACTGCACCAGCATCGGGATGCATCCCAAGATTGATGCAACGCCTGTCCCGCCGGAGGTGCTCAAGCCCGGCATGGCGGTCTTCGACACCGTTTACAACCCCGCCGAGACCCTGCTGCTCAAACACGCCAAGGCCGCCGGCGCCAAGACCATCGACGGCCTCGCCATGTTCGTCAACCAGGCCCTCGCCCAGTTCCGCCTCTTCACCGGCCAACCGGCCAACCCCACCCTCATGCGCGGCGTCGTCCTGGACAGTCTGCGATGAGTACCGTGCCAAGACAAATCGTCCTCGACAAGAGTGCATTCGATGGAACCAAGATCGACGCACTGCGCGACTTTGCGAAGCTTCACCCTCTCCTTGTCTCTGAGGTGCTCCTCTACGAGTCTGGGACAAGCCAGAGATTCAAGGATAGGCAGTTGCTGAGCCGTTGCCGCGATCTTCTCCTGGCTGGCGCCTCCTACTGTTCTCGCACCGAGGATCTCATCCGCTGGGAGGGGCAGCACTCACGTCCCTTTCCCCGACTGCTTGCAGACAGCCGGAGGACCTGTGGAATCCGCTTAGGCCCCGCAAGATCGGATCACGCTTTCACTGATGAGGAGATTGCCGCAGAGCAGCGTGTCGGCTTCGAGTATGCCAAGGCCTTCCTCTTGGATCCTGTCCGAGACCTGCTTGGCATGGCAAAAACCCGTCGTTCAGATGTGCCAGATTTCAGAGGATTGCCGAAGGATATTTCGGCTCGTTTGGCGGCGTTCGCAGCCACTGTGGACCATGTCTCTTTTCGGAAACTCGCGCTGACTCAGATGCCCAGGAATTGGGTAGAGGATGAGGAGAAGTTCTGTTTGTCGAGTGAGTGGATGGCGTGGCAGTTCTTTCGCCTCCTCGATATTATCCAGCGCGAGTATCTCTATCTCCACCAAGTCGGTGGCTCCCTGCGCGAGAAACGCGCGGAGCACGACTATCAGGACATAGGTTACGTTCTGCTGCTGAGTCGTGCCGATGCTATTATTACGCGCGACAGGCAGTTGGTTGAGCCGTTGGTGCGGGTTGCCTTTCCAGAGAAGGACGTGTTCTCGTCGCTGGAGGAGGTGCCGGAGTCGTACCGCTGTGACTGGATGGGCGATTGACGAGTGCTGGTTGCCTATGCAGGAGGGTTGTTGGTATACTGGACATTGGTTTTCAGTGGAGTGGTTTTGAGGACATGTGCTCATGGTGGCGATGAGCAGGATTGAGGAGTTCGGTCGGAGGATCGGGCGGGAGTTTGGGGCCGAGAAGGTGATTCTCTTCGGCTCCCACGCGAGGGGTACGCCGGCGAGCGATTCCGATGTCGATCTGCTGGTCATCGGTCCCTTCCGCGGACGCAGCGTCGATACCTCGGTGGCGGTTCAAATGAAACTGCGTCCGGGTTTTCCGGTCGACCTGCTTGTGCGGACGCCTGAGAAGGTTCGCGAGCGAATCGCGATGGGCGACACATTCATGCAGGAAATCCTGTCGCAGGGGATAATCCTCTATGAAGCCAATGACCGCTGAATGGGTAGCCAAGGCGGAAGGGGACTTCGCGACGCTGGAGCGAGAGTCGCGCGTTACGGACCGGCCCAACTTCGAGGGCATTTGTTTCCACGCCCAGCAATGTGCGGAGAAGTATTTGAAGGCACGTCTTTGCGAGGCCGGGCTCGCGTTCGGGAAGGTGCACGATCTCGTCGCATTGCTCGAGTCGGTACTGGATGTTGAGCCCTCGTGGGAAACTCACCGCGAGAACCTGGCCTATCTGTCAGGGTTTGCGGTCAGCGTACGTTACCCGGGCGACTCGGCCGACCGGGACTGTGCGCTCGATGCCCAACGTAGATGTCGCGTCTTTCGGGCGGTGGCGCGTCAATCTCTGGAGTTGGATGCCTGAGGTCCAGCGATGGTTGAACGGCCGGCCGATTCGTTACGGCTGGGTGATGTAGCGGTCGACGTTCTGCCGGGTGACGAGTTCGAAGGGGATCAGGACTGTCTTTTCGTAGGGCTGGCCTCTGACGATCTTGACGGCGGTTTCGAGGGCGGTGGCGGCCTGGCCTCGGGCGTTCTGGAAGACGGTGGCGTCGAGCCGGCCCTCTTTGACGGCGGCCAGTGCGTCGGCGATGGCGTCTACGCTGACCAGCACGATTCTGTCCTTGACGCCGGCGGATAGCAGAGCGTTCAGCGCCCCCAGGCCCATCTCGTCGTTCTGGGCAAACACGGCGTCGATGCCGTCCCGGTAGGCCTGAAGCCAGTTCTCCATCAGCGCCATTCCTTCCTCACGCGACCAGTTCGCGGTCTGCTCGGCGATCAGCTTCAGGTCGGGGTAGTTCCTCAGGGCGGCGCGCGCCCCTTCGGTTCGCTTGATCTCCGCCGCCTGGCCGGGATAACCGGTCATCATCAGGAGCCGGCCTCTGCCGCCGAGCCGTTCGGCGATGTACTTGATGGCGATTTCGGCCGATTCCTCATCGCGCGAGCCCACGAACGCCGTCGGCTCGGATCGCGTTTCGGAATTGACGTTGACGACCGGTATGCCGGCGGCGATGGCCTTGTCGACGGCGGGCGAACTCGCCTCCACTTCACACGGATTCAGGATGATAGCGTCCACCCGCCGGGTGATGAAGCTCTCGATCTGCTGAATCTGCTTCTCGGCGCTCCGTTCGGCGTCGGTGACGATCAGCGTGACGTCCAGTTCGGCGGCCTTGGCCTCCATCGCCTCTCGGATGTCGACGATGAATTCATTCGACAGATTCAGAAGGCTGACCCCGATCACAAGCCGATCCGAGTTGGATCCATCGGGTTTCATGAGCCACAGTATCACGACCAGGACCGCGACCAGAAGGACGACAATGAGTTTTCGCATGACTGCCGACTCCGTGCACCGCGCGATATCTGCGAGCCCGCCAGCAGCGTGACTATCTCGAACGCTTGCGGCGGTCGAGAATCACGGCGCCGATGATGATGAGCCCCTTGACGACCTGCTGATAGTACGAGGAAACGTTCAGCAGGTCCAGGCCGTTGTTCAGTGTCCCGATGAGCAGCGCGCCCAGGAGGGTGCCGGTGACAGAGCCGATCCCGCCGGACAGGCTCGTGCCCCCGATGACCACGGCGGCAATCGCGTCGAGTTCATACGAGATGCCGGCGTTCGGCTGCCCGGTAGTGATCCGCGAAGCCTGGACAATGCCGGCCAGACCCGCCAGCCCCGCGCAGATGGCGTATGAGGCGACCTTGATCCCATGCGTATTGATGCCGGAGGCGCGGGCCGCTTCTTCGTTGCCGCCCACCGCGTAGACGTATCGGCCAAAGGTGGTTCTTCGCAGAATAAAGCGCGAGACCAGAAAAACGCCCGCGAGGATCAGGATCGGGATGGGAATGCGCAGCACGCTTCCGTTGCCGATGAAATTGAATGACGCCGCCAGATTCGAGACGGGCCGGCCCCCGCTGAGGATCAACGCACCGCCCCGCGCGATGGTCATCATTCCCAGCGTTGCGATGAACGGCGCAACACGAAACCGCGTGATAACCAGACCGTTCAGTACGCCAATGAGGACTCCGCCCAGGATGCCCACCGCGATCGGAACGGCCAGCGGATAGGTATCAGGATGGGCAAACGTCGCCGCCAGGACGCCCGTCACAGCCACCACCGAGCCGAGAGACAGGTCGATGCCGCCAGTGAGAATCACATAGGTGACTCCGACCGCCAGGATGGCGTTGATGGAGATCTGACGCAGGACGTTGATGGCATTCTGCGGAGTCAGAAATGCCGGTGAACGAATCGAGAGCACCGCGCAGATCGCCGCAAACGCGATCACCAGGCCATATTTCTGCATCGCATTCCCATCGCGGGGCACGATGTTATGCTCGGGCATCGTTCAAATCCTTTCCAAGCTGTCCGGCGAGCCCGCCGCTAATTGGCCATCGCATTGCGCAGAATGTTCGCGGCGGACGCCTGGTCTCGATCCAGTTGTCTGGTCACGGCACCGCTGCTGAGAACGATGACCCGGTCGCTCATTCCCACCACCTCGGGCAGCTCCGAAGATGCCATCAGTATGGCCTTGCCCTCATGGGCGAGGCGGCCCATCAGTTTGTAGATCTCGGCTTTGGCGCCGACGTCGATGCCCCGGGTCGGTTCATCGAGGAGCAGCACATTGGGCTCGCCGAGCAGGGCCCTGGCCAGCACGGCCTTCTGCTGGTTGCCTCCGCTGAGGTTGGCAACCATCTCGCGGGTGTCAGGCGATTTGATTCGCAGGTCACCGACCATTCGTTCCACCAGTTTCTCTTCCCGCCCCCATGAGACGATGGGGCCCCATGAACAAAGGTCCAGATTCGAAAGTGTGATGTTGGCTCGCAGCGAAAGGCAGGGCACCAGACCCGTAGTCTGTCGGTCTTCGCTGACCAGGCCCAGGCCCAGTCGCAGAGCGTCGGCAGGGCTCCGGATGGGAACCTCCTTGCCATTGACTAAGATCTGACCTTGATCGTATCGGTCGAGCCCGAAGAGGCAGCGGATGATCTCGGTTCGCCCTGCGCCCATCAGACCCGCCAGGCTGACGATCTCACCCCTGTGAAGATCGAAACTGACGTCGTGAAAGGCGCCTTTGCGGCCCAGGTTGCGCACGCTCAGGATCACCGGCCCCGGCCGGCGGGTCCGTCTGGGGAAGACGTCCGCCAGTTCGCGGCCCACCATCATGGCGATCACGCGGTCCGCATCGATCTCGGAGACCCGCGCAGCGCCGACGACCCGGCCGTCACGCAACACCGTGACCTCATCGGCGATTCGGAAGACCTCCTCGAGACGGTGTGAGATGTAAATGACCGTAACGCCTCTGTCCTTCAACTGGGCGATGATCCCACAGAGCCGTTCGACTTCGTGCTGCGAGAGAGAAGAGCTGGGCTCATCCATGATCACGATCTTCGCATGGTACGAGATGGCCTTGGTGATCTCCACCATTTGCCGCTCGGCGACGTTCAGGTCTTTCATCAATCGGTCCGGTTCGAGGTCCAATCCCACCTGGTTCAGAAGCTGTTGGGTCTGTCGGCGTGCCTCTCTGCGGTCGATCCGCTTGAGGAACCTGGAGGCGGGCTCTCTGCCGAGCAGCAGGTTCTCCGCGACAGTCATGTGCGGCACGTACATCAGCTCCTGGTGGATCATCGAGATGCCGGCCTCAAGGGCCTGCCGCACGCCGGCATGGGTCAGACGTTGTCCCAGGAGGAGAATCTCGCCGGCATAGTCTGTGTAGAACCCCATCAGGATCTTCATCAGGGTGGACTTTCCGGCTCCGTTCTCGCCGATCAGCGCATGGACCGTGGCCGGCCTGAACCGGATGCTGACCCGGTCCAGGGCCTTGACTCCGGGGAAGCTCTTCGAAACATCCCGAAGCTCCAGAACGCAGTTCTTGTGCTCCATCGGGCTGCCTTGGCCTTCCGTATGCTGCGCCGCGGTCCGTATTCCGCCTTCTTCGGCGGATCGACGGGCATTCTATGGGGATGCGTTCCACAGTGCAATTGACTTGCCACGCGGGTGTCGTTCCGCGTTTTGCTCCATGGATGGCGCAACATCTTGGCTCGCCGGGCGTCTGTGCGTAGAGAAGACAGGCTTGGGCAGGCTTGTCGCCAGCCCTGGTCGGACGTATAATCGCCTCCTGAATCAGACGTGAGGCATTGTGCGAAGAGAAGGTCCCGTGCGAGTGGCAGGAGTGTCGTAATGGCCGGCCTTGGCAAGATTTACGTTTTCTGCATCGTTCTGTTGGCCGTTGCCGGTTTGGTCTCTGCGGCGCGCCCGTCGTTCGGGTCTGCCGGATCCGACGATCGCTGGGGCCAGACGGGTGTCTTCTTTCGGGAGCACTGGGCCGAGTTCGACGCCACGATCAGTAATTCGTCCGGCCGGATGCTGCGGGTCAACGACGCCGAACTGAGCCTGCACCCAGAACACGGCAGGAGGCCCGAAGCCCGCGCCAACGGCCTGACCCTGATCGACGTGCCGGAGGACCTGTTCGCGTTGCAGGGCGCCGATCTCTACCTCGAAGTCTGGGGCGGGCACCCCAAGACCGCCAACAAGCGTTTTCTCCTCAACGGCAAGCAGGTGTACGCCATTCCCGACGACGGTTGCGAGGCGGGGCACTGCGCGTACAGCTATCCGCTGGTCTCGTTGAAGGTCGAGCAGTTGGTCAGCGGCCGCAACGCGGTGCAGTTCGCCTGCGACCGGGGCCAGACTTTTTGGGGGCATTTCATCGTTGATGGAGCGGCGATCCGCTGCTATCTCAAGCCCGGCCATCCCGATTTGGCCGCGCGAGGTCTCCAGGGTTTCTCGGCGGGCGTCGAGCTGCAAGCCCAGCACGCCGCCCTCGGCGACGAGGTTTCTATCACGCTGACGTGTCCAAAACCGATGGAAGCGGAGATCGAGTCGGTCGAGTACTTCGCCCGGTACGATGGCTACGACGACGACGGCGATGGGCAGACCAACGACTGGCATGGCTATACGCACGATCGGCGGCACGTCCATCACATCGGCAAGGCGACGGCGGGCCCGTTTCCCATCGTCTGGGACACGCGGATGATCCCCGATCAAGATGGGCCGATGGCGCTGCGGGCGCTGGTCCGCCTGAAGGGAGGGCTGTGCTACTGGACACCCGTCCTGGACGGGCTCGAATATGCCAGAGGACGCCATCGCGTGCAGATGTACGCGTGCCGCGACATGCCTGTGCCGTTCTGGTCGCGGGCGTCGCAGGTCCGCACGGCTACGATTAACCTTCCGCAGGACCTGTCGGACGTCGAATCGGCAAGGCTGATCGTGAGGATCTGGGATGGAGGCGAGGGAAACGTGAAGGAGCCGTTCAAGATCAACGGTCATTCTTACTCGATCACGTCCAGTCGCGCTATTCACGACGTGGTGCATACGGATGTGGAGGTCGATCCATCGCATTTGAAACCAGGGCCGAATACGCTGACCCTGCTCAGTGACACGGAGCATCACGGGATCGAGGTGCTGCTGCCGGGCCCGTGTCTGGTGGTACGTTACGATAATTCAAGACGTTGACGAGAGGTTGCACGAGATACGCGGTTTTTTTTGAAGGGAGATTGCGATGAACGGGTTGCGGAGATTGTCATGGATTTGTTTGTCGTTGCTGGTTGTGGCCGGTTTCGTCGTCACAGACGTGGCGGCGGCCTCAGCGGTCGAAGAACTGACCAGGGTGATGCCCGATGACACCGTGTACTTCATCGCCACCAGCGGCTGCGACGCGCTGAAGGACGAATGCGCCAAGACCATCTTCGGCCGGATGTGCAGCGATCCGCAGGTCACCAGCTTTGTGACGCAGATCAAGAATGAGCTGATGACCAAGGTCGGACACGAGGATGAGCGTGCCGAGGTGGCCCAGATGGTCCAGATGGCGATTGGGTACGGCCAGTTGCTCCTGAAGAGGCCCATCCTCATCGGAGCGGCGCGGGCCGAGACGGTGGAAGGGCCGCCGGCGTGCTTCTTCGGCATCCTCGACGCGGGCGACCGCAAGCCGGAACTGGAAGCGGCGCTGGCCCAGGTGGAAGCCATGATCGGCGAGGACGAGATCGGCCAGATCGACGTCGGCGCCTTGAAGATGCACAGCCTTAAGGACAACGACGATGTCCCGCTCTACTGGGGCTGGGTGGGCAACTACCTGATTGTGGGCGTCAACGATCAGCAAGGGGTGGCGACGAAGTACCTGGCGAGCCCGCGCGCGACGCCGACCGACCATCTCAAGAAGGTCCCCGGCCACGGCGATGTCCTGGCGGTGTACGAGGATTTGCAGCAGATCTGGCAGATCGTGCAGAGCTTTGCCTTTCGGGAAGGGGGCCAGGACGATCTGATTCCCATCAAGCTGGCCCTGGACGAGCTGGGCGTAAGCAAGATCGGCACGATTGTCGGTCGGGTCGGCATCTCCGGAACCGATCTGGTCTCCGATTCGTTTGCTCAGGTGCCTGAGCCGAGGACCGGTCTGTTCGCGGCATTCAAGCCAGTCGATCCCGCCATGCTTGGCGTGGTGGATGCCCAGGCGGTGACCGCCGGGGTGGTGAACGTCGACCTCGGGCACATCTACGACACGATCATGAAGACGGTCAAGGCGGTTTCGCCCGATGAAGGCTATCCGGAGGTCCAGGAAGGCCTGGCGGAACTGGAGTCTGAGGTGGGCATCCAGCTTCGCGACGGCCTGCTCCAGAGTCTGGCCGGTCCCGTCGTGCTCTATTCGCTTCCGGCCGGGAGGATGCCCGAGGCGCCGATGGGAGGTTTGGTCGCGATGCTCAAGCTCCGCGACGCCGCGCTGTTTGAGAAGACTATGGCGACACTGGGCGCCTTCGTCAGCGAGAAGGCCGAGGGCATGCTCCAGGTCGGCTCTCAGACCGACGAGCAGGGGCGCACGATCCACGTCTGGGCCAGTCCGGTGCTGGCCTTTGCGCAGGTGATGCCGACTTGGTCGGTCGTCGGGGATCAGGTGGTGATCGGCTCCAACACCGCTCTGTGCACGATGGGGATCAAGCGGGTGGCCTCCCCAAGCCAGGGCGTCTCGTCGTTGCTGGACACCGAAGGTTACAAGAAGGCCACCACCGATCTACCTGCGAACCTGCTGAGCCTCAGCTACATCGACTCGCAGGCGCAGTTCACGCAGATGATGATGCAGCTTCGGCAGGTCTGGCCCCTGGCGACGATGGGCGCGATGAAGGCGGGCATCAAGCTGCCGGTGATGCTGCCGGACCTCGGCGCGATCATCAAGGACATGCAGCCGGCATGTGAATACGGCTACGCCCGCCCGGACGGGTTCTACTCACACTACCGCGGCACGGGGCTTGAGGTCAGCCTCCGAGGCGTGGCCGGGGGGGCACTGGCAGCCGGCGTCCTCATGCCGTCTCTGGCCCGGACCCGGCAGTTGGCCTTTCGGATGACGTCGGGGACGAATTTGTCGTCGATCGGCAAGGCCTGCCTGATCTATGCGAACGATCATGAGGATGAGCTTCCGCCAAACCTCGAAGCGCTTGTCACCGAGGCGGAACTGCCTGCCCAATGCCTGGAATCGAAACGCAAACCCGCGGATTTCGACGGACCCAGCTACGTCTACATCGCGGGTCAGACCACAGCGATGTATCCCGGAAACATCGTGGCCTACGAAGACACGCGGTACTGCACGGAAGGCGTCAACGTCCTGTTTCTGGACTCTCACGTGGAGTTTATGAAGCCCGGTCAATTCCGTCAGGAACTGAAGGCCACATACGAGCGGCTGGGCCGCGAGATGCCGGAGATCCGATTCAGAGACGAATGACGGGTCAGAAGTGCAGGATCAGAAGTCGGCATTGAGGATTTCGATGGTCCGGCGGCACAATTCGCGGCCGTAATCGGTCCAGGCGCCCTCGCCCCAGTAGCGAAAGCAGCTCGTCTGCGTCGTCAGCAAATGGTAAAGCGCGTTACGGTATCGCGCGTCGGTCGTTGGAACGCCGGCAGCGAGCACTTTCTCGGCGAACAGGGCGCTGGCGTTCTGCATGGGCCCGAGCACGTGGTCGTAGCCGCGAACCCAGGAGATGTTGGCGGTCCAGCTTCCGCCTTCCATGTGGAAGCGGCCATCCTCTTTGCGGAGTTCGGCAATGGCTTCGTCGAGCTTCTCCGGCCCAGCGCCGTCGGTGAATCGGTCCCAGAGGCGCTTCTGCATGATCGGCTGGATCGCGGGAAAGTCCGCCTCTCCGATTCCGAGGCGGTCGAGGTACTCCAGGTACTCCGTGACGTTGGCCGGAACGGTCGCACTGTTTGAGGCCTCGGCCACTACATTGAGGAACTTGGGCGGGAACTCGTTCATCATCACGCCGCCGTTTTCGCCGTCGGCGATCTGCGTCACGAGCAGCGGGATCGACCGGCCCGCCAGCTCCCGGCGGCCCAGACCCTTGGCCTCGTAGTACGGCTGCATCTGCCCGATGAGCTTGGTGTCGCTGCCCTGCGTCTTGACGATGGCGGTGATGCTCAGCGTCTGTCCCCGGGAGTTCTTCGCCACCAGTCGGTGCGGCACGTGGGGCATGTGCACCGGTCCGCCGTCCTTGATCCGCTCGACCGTATGCTCCTGGACGAGGATCCAGCGATAGCCGCAGTCCTTCAGCGTCCTGACGAACTCGTAGCAGACGTCCGGGTGGTTGGGAAGGGCCATCTCCGCCGGGGAGAAGCCTCGCACGCGGGCCAGCGCCTCAAGCCCGAACAACGCGGCGAAGAAGTGCTGCCACGCGCGGACGTGCAACCGGTAATCCTGTACGGGAGTCGAGGGCGCCACGGGGTGTCCCCACGCGGACCCGAGCCACTCGACGCAGGGCCGATACGCCCGCTCGCACGTGATCTTGCGAAGCCGGTCGATCACGTCGGTCGCGCCCATCCGGCAGAGCCCATCGAGCAGACAGCCCGAGTAGTCAAACATCACGCGAGGCTGTTTGCCTTCGGAGACGAGTTGCGGGATGAACCGGCCCATGCGCTCGTAGCACGAGCGGAATACAGAGGCGTTGTGGTTGTCCCCAACATGGGGATGGTTCATCATGTGTTCGAGGTTGCTGATGATCCGCGCCGTGCGGAGGTCGTCGCCTCCGGCCGGGATCAGCGGCTGGTGCATGTGCAACGCAATCGCGAACGCACTCTGGATACGGTCGAAGTCGATCCCGCTCTCGGGTAGGTAGAACGGCCCGCTGCGGCTCATCGTCTCGGCGATGCGGTCCTCGGACCCACACAGGTTGGGCAGTCCATTGATGTACTCGCGGGTCAGGGCTGGCTGGTTCACTTGCAGGGTCCTTCCTTGTGTCGTATCGACAGTATCACTTGGGCGATCCGTGGTCTGGTCACCCCACGCGCAGCAGGTTCCAGCCGGTGGCCGGATCGAGCTTGCGGCCCGCCTCGATCCCCACGATCTCGACGATCGTCACCTCCAGGATCAGGAAGGTCTTGGCGCCGCCGCGAGGGCAGCCCACCAGATTCTCGCCGCCCCGGCCCATCGCCGCGTGCAGGTGCAGTTTCGGACCTTTGTCGTCGCAATAGATCGTTCCGACGCCGAACGCTTCGCCCGGACCGGTGAACGTGCGGAAATCGGCCTCGATCCGGGGCTCCTCCTGTTTGGGGCCGACGACAACGTCGGCCTTGCGGAAGCCCCCGGTGATCAGCACGGCGGCACAGCGAATCTGTTCTTTCTGCGCGATTTGTTCGATGGACTCGTACAAATCCTCGCCTTCGAAAAGCCTGGCGGCGATCACGCGACCGGTTTGTCCGACCGAATACTCCATGCTAAACCCCCATGGTGACGGCAATCGCTACGGCTGAACCTCGTGCCACAATGTGACGTCCAGTGGCTCGGCCAGCAGATCGCCCGCCGCGGCGACGAACGCCTGTAGATGAGGCTTCTGGAGGTGCTCGTCCAGATCGGCCTGGCTTCTCCAGATCTCGACGAATACGAACACGCACGGATCGTCGTTGGACTGATGCAGCGCGTAACTGATGCAGCCGGGCTCTCGTCGTGTCGGGCCGATCAGCCCGGTCAGCGTCTCCTCAACTTGCCGCAACTTCTCTGCCCTGGCCCTCACGCGGGCCAGCACGGTCAGCGCCTGTTCCGACATCTGCATTCTCCTGCAAAGAACAGCCATTTCTATTGAATGATGCCATCGTCGGCGGTATCCCGCCAAATGTCAACGCCAAAACCCAGGTTCGTAGTGACGCCGTCAGGCGTTCTCCTGCAATCTGCCTCCGTTCGCGCCTCCGGCCTTGGCACAGAGCGAGTATCCCGATAGACTCTCTTGCAGGGCCAAGGCACCCACGTGCGTGCAACTCATCGATTAGGGCAACTGCAAGTGAAGGAGACAGGCCATGACTGGAAAGCTTGGACGGCGGGAGCTGCTCGGCGTCGGTGCGGCAGGCACGTTGCTCGGCTCTTTTGCATACGCACACGAAACGGACGCTTCGGACACCTCTGCATCGAAGGACGTTCGGCTGGAGTTCCTTCGTCCAAAGGAATTGGAGGCGGCGCGGGCGGCCTGTGCGACGATCTTCCAGCCGCTGGGCACGATCGAATGGCACGGCGTCCACAATGTCGTGGGGGTCGATGCAGTCAAGGCGCATGCGCTGTGCATCCGAGCGGCCCAGGCCGGCGGGGGTGTGGTCGCGCCGGCGTTGTACGGTGGCGTCGGCGGGCTGAGCGAGGCGCACACGTTCATCATGGACGCCGAAGATGACGTGTTCAGCAGATTGCTGCGGCCGTGGCTCGAGCAGCTTTGTCGGGAGATGGCCCGCGATGGGTACCGCGCGATCATCATTCTCACAGGGCACTACGGCGCGGCGCAGCAGATCGTCGTGCGCGAGACCGCCGTGCGTATGAGCCGGGCCCTGGCGATTCCCGTGCTGGGTACTCCTGAGTACATGCTGGCGCTGGATGTGGACTACACGGGCGACCACGCCGCATGGGGCGAGACGTCGCTGATGATGCATTTGTATCCCGACACGGTCAGGCTGTCGCGACTGGGCGACCCGCCGCACCGAGGGGTGCACGGACGCGATCCGAAATCACAGGCGTCGGCCGAGGACGGACGCGTGCTCACCGAGACGATTGTATCGAGGCTGGCCACGCTCGCGCGAAGAATGCCCACGTGGGACTACAAGACGCTCGACCGTTTCGTTGACGCGGAGGCGGCGCTGGTCGCCAGGCAGCTTGCGGCCCCACGGGGTAGAGAGCCCATCTGGGCTGCGTGGAGCAACATCGGTACAGCGATGCGCGACTACGGCAAGCTGCTCGCCGAGGAGCGTTTCGAAGAGATCAAGGCGTGTGTCACCAAGCTCGGTGTCAACGGGTGATCCATCAAGCTACGCTCGATAGGAGAGGTCGGATTATGGCAAGGACAAAGAATCAATCGAAGCGGAGACTCCGTCGTCGCGACTTCCTCATCGGCGCCGGTGCGGCGGCGTTCTCCATCACGGCCGCCCGGCATGGCGTCGTCCTCGCGGCAGCCGCCAACCGTCGAATCAAAGCGGGCGTCATCGGCGTCGGCCAGCGCGGCACGATGATCACAGACATGCTTGCCAAACACGGTGGCTACGAGGTCTGGGCGGTCGCGGACTACTTCGCGCCCGTCGCCAGGGCGGCGGGGGAGCGGTTCGGTGTCCCCGAGGCCAGACGCTTCTCCGGCCTTTCGGCTTGCGACAAGCTCGTTGCCAGCGGCGTCGACGCCGTCTTCCTGGAGACTCCGCCGTACTGCTTCCCGGACCACGTCGATGCCGCTGTCAATGCAGGTCTTCATGTGTATATCGCCAAGCCCTTGGGCTGCGATGTGCCCGGCTGCCTGCGCATCCGAGACGCCGCAAGGAAGGCAACGACGAACAGGCAGGTCTTCCTTTGCGACTTCCAGACGCGAACCGATCCATTCTTCATCGAGGGCGTCCAGCGCGTGCGGAACGGCGCCATCGGCCCCATTGCGATGCTCGGCTCGGAATACAACGACGAGAGTTTCAACGATCCGCCCAAGACTGCGACGATCGAGAGCCGCCTGCAGCAGTTGATCTGGGTCAACGACGAGGCCTTGGGCGGCAGCTATCTCGTGAACGCGGGGATTCACGCGATCGATGTGGCGCTGTGGATCGCCGGGCAGATGCCGGTCAGTGCGATGGGGGCCTCGCGCATCGGCCGGGCCGATCCGCATGGGGACTCGCACGATGTCTATTCCGTCACGTACGAGTTCGCCGACGGGCTGATTCTGAACCATCGAGGCGAGCACCTCAAGAACCGGTTCGAGTTCCGCTCGGACTGTTTCGCCCAGGGCCGCGATGGCTACCTGGAGACCGGCTACACCACACAGGTCCGGATTCTCGGCAATCGAGCCGGCTGGCGCGGCGGTGATGTCGTGGATCTCTATCCCAGCGGGGCCAGGCGGAACATCGACACGTTTCACAAGTGCGTTACGGATGGTCTCTACGACAACCCGACGGTCGAGCCAAGCGTCAATGCAACGCTGGCGACGATCCTCGGCCGCGAGGCGGCGCGCCGCAGGACCAGGCTGGCACTGGACGAGCTGCTCCGCGAGAACCGAAGGCTCGAGGCCGATCTGACCGGCCTGAGGGCCTGACCTGCCGGCCGCTGTTTGTCGCAGGACACGAACCGATCAGAACAGGTGTTTGGAGCCGGATAGTTCGCTACGGAGCCACCCCGGCCGGTCGGTCGTTATGCCGTCGACACCGATCCTGACGAGGCGGGCTGCTTCCGCAACGTCGTTGACCGTCCAGACGTACAGGCCCAAACCGGCATCTCGGACACTCTTGGCGAATTCCTTCGTGACGCCGGCATAATGCACGTTCAGGCCGTCCAGGCCGGCGGCAGCCGCCTGGTCGGCGAGGGTCTTGTCGTGCGGAATCCACGCCTCGGTCTGCTCGTCCTTCTTCGTGCCGACCAGCCAGTACGTGGGGATGTCCGGCATGAGTTGCTTGGAGGCTGTGACCGTCTCCAGACCGAAGCCGATGATCACGATCTGCGGTCGTTTGCCGCTTTCGACGATGATCTTCTCCAACGCCGGCAACACCTCCGGGCCGCACTTGATCTCCACAAAGAGCTTCTTGCCGGCAGGCACCGTCTCGACGATTTCTTCCAGCACGGGGATGCGCTCGCCCGCGAAGCTCGCGTCCTTGAAACTCCCGACGTCCAGACGGCGCAGTTGCTCTGCGGTGCAGTTCGCGACCTCCAGCTCCTCGCCGCCGGTCCGCTTGGTCGTGCGGTCGTGGATCACCACGACCCGCTGATCCGTCGTGAGATAGACGTCGACCTCGACGGCGTCGGCGTTCTTTTCCCAGGCCAGCCTGGCCGAGGCGACCGTGTTCTCCGGGGCCAGATACGAAGCCCCTCGATGCGCGACGATTTCCATTTTCGATGCGCAACCTGCGAACAGAACGAGGGCTGCCGATAGCAGTCCGAAGCGTGGAAGAGTCTTCATGCGATGCGTTCTCCAATCCGTCGAATCGACAAAGGCGACAGTCACTTGCTCTGGTAGACGCGGACGTAGTCGACGAAGTATTTCTGCGGCAGAATGCCATCGTCTGTGCCTTGGGCGCCGCCCCAGGAACCGCCATACGCCGCGTTGAGGATCAGGTAGTGCGGCTTGTCGAACGGCCAGACGTCATTGCCCGTCCTTTCATTGACGAACGTGAAGTACTTCGTCTTATCCACGAAGAAGTCGATGTGATCTTCAAACCACTCGATGGCGTAGACGTGGAAGTTCTGCGACGGATCGGTGACCTCGATGCGGTTACCCTTGTTGGTGCCCAGGACGTGGTTATACGCCTTGGTGTGGACGTTGGCGTGAATCTTCAACGGATCGAAGCCGACGTTCTCCATGATGTCGATTTCACCGCAGGCGGGCCAGCCGATCTCGCGATTGACGCCGAGCATCCAGATCGCCGGCCACATGCCCTTGCCGGTCGGCAGCTTGGCGCGCACCTCGATCCGACCGTAACACCACGACGCCTTCCATCGCGTGTGCAGGCTGGCCGAGGTGATGGGATGGCCTTCGAATCCGTCCTTTCGCGTCTCGATGACGAGGCAACCATCCTCGACGCGTGCGTTCTCGGGCCGAGCCTTGGTGTAGAATTGCAGCTCTTTGTTGCGGATGTAGCCCTGCTCGTAGTCCCATTTGTTCGGATCGGGCGCCCCGGCGAGCTGGAACTCGTCCGACCAGACCAGTTTCCATTCCTGGGCGCCGGCGGCAGTCGTCAACAGCACCACGATGATTGACAGGCAGTTCATCAGCTTGGTCATGGTCCACCTTTCGTAAGAAGCCTGCTACCGCGATGGGGTCGGGTGATCTTCCGCTTTGGGATGGTGTTTGCCTGCTGGTCTTGAGTCGATACCGATGATGTCAACATGGACATCTTGCGTGGTCCTGGGACGCGTTGCCAATTCCAGGCGGCTCATCACCTGCGGCAGGCCATCGAGGCACAGTTGCGACCAGGTCTCCATCGTGGCGCGCACCGCCTGCAACTGCTCGATGGTCAGAAAGTCCATCTGTGTGATCATCTGCTCGCGCTTGGTGACGTTCGGTGTGTCCAGGACCCAGCAGTGTACGATCCCCAGGTGAACCTGGCCGACCTCATTGGAATCGTCGTTGAGCAGGGCTACTACGTGGTCGGCATACTGGGCCTCGACGCAGACCTCTTCACTGACCTCTCGCTCAACGGCTTCGCAGTACGTCTTATAGAAATCGGCGCTGAACAGCGTCCAGTCCACGGGATTGATGTGTCCTCCGATGCCGATGGACCGATTCCCGACGAGTCGTGTCTCGCCGGCCCGCTTGCCTCGGACGTAAGTGAGGCACTTGCCATCGCAGGTCATGATGACATAGGGGATGAGCTGCTTGAAAGAGGGGTCCTTCTCCGCCTGCGGTCGCGGAATGAAGCGCGGAGCGCCCTGGGCGAAAAGGGCGCCAAGATACCTCTCGACATCGAAATTCAGGCCGTGAAAGCTCCCCACCGCATCGAGGATCCTCCGTTCGACAACCAGTACCTGCTCTTCCTGGGGCACGCGACCACTCCTTCTGCCTGTTGACGTTTGGACGGCATGCCACGGCCGTGCTGGCCCGCCGTGACACCGTCAGGGGCATAGTACCGAAATCGACCCAGGCGGTCAAGCTACGGGCCCCGGACGGCGAATCGCCTTGCGGGTCACATTTTTTTTTCGACGATTTCCCAGGACGAGCGGCTTGACTTGCTAAACACATGTTTTAAACTGTCGTATTAAACGAGTGTTTTCGCAACCATTGGCGGCCTGTTTGCGACTGTGATATCAGGGTCCTGGGGCCCGGCGTTTACGCCGGACTGGAATGCCACTGATGGCTGTGAGAAGAGTGCGGAAGCCATGCTCATTTTGTGCCGGTTTTCACGGATTGGCTGGGCTCCAATGAGGCTATCGATCGCTGACCTTGCGTAAGGGTAGACGCAGAATTATAGTAAGAGGCTTGGCTGGCACAGCCCGGGACGCGGGTGCCTGTTCCTGTTGCCAAGAGACGGGTAGAGTTCATGAGCGACAAATCGAAGAAGAGCCAGGGGTCTAAGGAGAGTCGCGGTCGCTTTCGGCGGATTGCGACCAAGACAGTGATCGCCCTTGTTGCGGTGGGGGCGGTGGTTGCCATTGCCATGATGCCGCAGCCGAGCAAGGAGGCTCCGCCCACGGAGGCGCCCCCGGTGAATGTCTCCGTGATGGAAATCGTTCCGGAGGGGACGCTGGCGGACACGTTCATCCTTCCCGCCGTGATCGAGCCCAATCGCGTGGTGACCGTATCAGCGGAAGAGGCGGCGGCCATTGCACGTATTCTGCCGAAGGAGGGCGACGCGGTGCGGCGGGGCGATCTGCTCGTCCAGCTCAAGACGGATCTCATTCAGCCTCAGTTCGCAACCGCCGAGGCCAGATACAAACGCGATCAGATCGAATACGAGCGGATGACGGCGCTGGTGAAGGAAGACGCGGCGCCGCAGCAGGATTTGGACAATGCCGTTTCGCAGTTGGCGGCCAGCAAGGCGGCGTTCGAGGAGGCTCGCGCTCGCCTGGACCGAACGCATGTTCTCTCGCCCGTCAACGGGGTGCTCAACGATCTGCCCGTCGAGGAGGGCGAATACGTCTCGCCCGGCACGCCGGTGGCGGAAATCGTGGAGATTGACACCGTCAAGGTCGTCGTGGACATCCCGGAAAAGGACATCGCGTTCTTCTCCGTAGGACGGGAGGCGGAGGTCCTGGCGACCGTCAAGGGCTGTGAGAAATCCGTCGCGGGCAAGGTCACCTACATCAGCCAACTGGCCAACCGGCAGACGCGATCGACGCCGGTCGAGATCGCGTTGGACAACCGTCAGGGGCTGCTGCGGAGCGGCCAGATCGTCCGCGTGCGCCTGACGCGTCGCGTGATGAAGGACGCCATCCTGATTCCGCTACTGGCGGTGATTCCCCTGGAGGACGGCTACGCGGTCTACGTGGTCGAGGGTTCACAGGCCAAGCGGCGCGACGTTCAACTCGGCGTCATCCATGGCGACCAGATCCAGATCGTCAGCGGGTTGAGACCCGGCGACAAGCTGATCGTGGCCGGGCACCGTTTTGTTGCCCCGGGCCAGAACGTCAATGTCCAGTCGGAGACGAAGTAGACGCCATGCTCCTCACCGATGCCGCGATTCGAAACCGGACCACTGTCGCCGTCCTGGGCTTGATCATCGTTCTGCTGGGCGCCACCAGCTATGTCTCGCTGCCGCGCGAGGCGGCTCCGGACATTCCCATTCCCTATATCATGGTGACGACCATGTACGAGGGGGTCTCCCCCGAGGACATTGAGACGTCCGTCACGATGAAGATCGAAAAGGAACTCAACGGGATTCGAGGCGTTGAAGAGATTTCCTCCAGCAGCGCCGAGGGCATGTCGCTGATCAGCGTCGAATTCGACCCGGATGTGCCCAGCGAGGTCGCGTTGCAGCGGGTGCGCGACCGTGTGGACATGGCGAAGGGGGAACTGCCTCAGGACGCGGAAGAGCCGATCATCAAAGAGATCAACTTCGCCGAGTTGCCGATCATGTTGATCAGTCTGTCGGGCGATGTTTCGCCCGTGCTGCTCAAGGAGATCGCCGACGACGTGCAGGACGTGCTGGAAGCGACGCCGGGTGTCCTGAAGGTCGAGATGGCCGGCGATCTCGAACGGGAGATTCGCCTGGAGTTCGATCCCGACCGCCTGGCCAAGTACAACCTGACCATCCCCGAGATCCTGTCGCTGATTCCGTCGGAGAACGTCAATATCTCCGCCGGAGGGCTCGAGACTCCGGGCACGAAGTTCAACGTGCGCATCCCCGCCGAGTTCGTGACGCCGGAAGAGGTGGACCATCTGATGCTGACCGCTCGCGATGGCACCCCCGTCTACCTGGCCGACGTCGCGACGGTGCGATATACGTTCAAGGACCGGACCAGCTTCTCGCGCCTCAACGGCGCGGACACGATCACGCTGAGCGTCAGCAAACGCGTCGGCGCCAATGCGGTGCAGATCTCCGATCGCATCAAGGCGGTGATCGCCGAAGCGCAGAAACGTGTTCCCTCGGCCCTGAAGTTCGACATCACCTACGATATGTCGGAGATGGTTCGTGACACGGTGGCCGACCTCGAGAACAACATCATCTCTGCCCTGATCCTGGTGACGCTGGTTCTGCTGCTGTTTCTCGGCTGGCGTCCGAGCACCATCGTGGCGATGATCATCCCGCTGAGCATGCTCATCACCTTCTTCCTGGTCCAGGCCCTGGGCTACACCCTGAACATGATCGTCCTGTTCAGCCTGATTCTGGTCCTGGGCATGCTGGTGGACAATGCGATCGTGATCGTGGAAAACATCTATCGGCACCTTCAACTCGGCTACGGCTTGACCGAGGCATCGATTCTCGGGGCCCGTGAGGTGGCTTGGCCGGTGACGACGTCGACCCTGACCACCGTCTGCGCGTTCTTCCCGATGATGTTCTGGCCGGGCGTCATGGGCGACTTCATGAAGTACCTGCCCATCACGCTGTCCCTGGGTTTGATGGCTTCCCTGTTCGTCGGTCTGGTGTTCAACCCGGTGATCTGCTCGATCTGGGCGGGCCGGGCGCCCAAACCCCATCAGAAGGACCACTGGTCCCTGCGAGCCTATCGTCGCGTCCAGGAGGCGGGGCTGTACAATCCCGGCCTGACCCTGTTCCTGTCCTTCTGCCTGCTGGTCGGCCTGGGAATCCTCTACGCCAAGATCGGCAAGGGGACCGAGTTCTTCCCGGAAGGTGACCCCGAACGCGCCGTCATCGACATTCGCGCACCGCAGGGGACGAACATCCACGAGACCGACCGAATCGCCCGTCTGATCGAGGAGCGGCTCGAACCGTACAAGCCCTGGCTCAAGCACGTCATCACAAACGTCGGATCGGCGGGAGGGACCAACATGGGCCTGATGGCCAGCGCCGGCGGGTCCCACCTGGCCGGTGTCACTCTGGTGTTCCACGATTTCGTCGAGCGGACGAGGCCGTCCAACGACGTCCTCGTGGAGATTCGTCAGGCGATTGCCGACATTCCCGGCGCGGAGATCAAGGTCGAGAAGGAGGAAGAAGGCCCGCCGAGCGGAGCGCCCGTCACGGTCCGTGTCATGGGCGAAGACTTCAAGACGCTCGAGCGGCTTAGCGAGCAGGCCCGGCGTCTGATCGCGGCGGTTCCCAATGTCGTGAACCTGCGCAGCGATTTCGAAGGGGCGCGCCCGGAACTGGCCTTCACCGCCGACCGCCGCGTGGCGATGCTACTGGGCGTCAACACCGCCACCGTGGGCAACTTCCTCAAGATGGCGGTGTTCGGCAGCAAGGTCGGCACCTACCGCGAGTACAACGAGGAATACGACATCACGGTGCGCCTGCCTGTGGAGGACCGCACAAAGGTCGACGATCTGTACCGTCTTCAGGTTCCCAACACGGCTGGCAATGCCGTCCCGCTCAGCTCTCTGGGCACGTTCACCTATCGCGGCGGCTTTGGAACGATCAACCGTGTCGACCAGAAACGCGTCGTCACACTTACCGCCGACGCCGAAGGCCGTCTCGGATCGGAAGTCCTCGCCGACGTGCAGAGACGCCTGCACCCACTGGGCGATCCACGACTCACGGAAAGGGACGTGCTGGATTGGGATGCGTTGCGCCAGACCCTGAAACGCGGGCAGACAGAAGCATCCCACCCGGCGGGACGCATCTGGGCGGTTTTGACCACGCGCGGCGCTTCCTTCTGGTCCAGGGCTGCGATATCGAAGGAGGATCTTGCCTCGCTTCTCTCGGCGGATACTTTCGAAGAGGAGCAGAAGGAGCGTCTTGTTACCCTGCTGAACACCGCTTTGGGCAAGCCCGATCTGTATCATCCGGATGCCTTCTCCGATCCCGATCTTCCTCAGGAAGCTGCTGCCATGGTCACGAAGGGCCCGGAGAATCTGACGCAGGCCGAGGTGTTGTTTCTGAACAGGGAATTGCTCGTGTCCGTCTGGCCTGATGTGATCGCCCGCCCCATACGCGTGGCGCTGCCGCTGGGCTACGAGATTCGCTACGCCGGCGAGAAAGAAGAGCAGGACAAGGCGCAGGCTTTCCTGTCCAAGGCCTTTGCGATCGCGCTGCTGCTGGTGGTGATGGTCCTGGTGATCCAGTTCAATTCACTCATGGTGCCGTTCATCATCATGACGACCGTGGTGCTGTCTCTGATCGGTGCGCTGAGCGGCTTGCTGGTCTGCGGCCTGCCCTTCGGGATCATCATGACGGGGATCGGGATCATCAGTCTGGCGGGCGTGGTGGTCAACAACGCGATCGTGCTGCTGGCCTACACGCAGCAGTTGCAGAGGGAGGGTATGGGCCTGATCGAGGCGGCCTCCACGGCTGGCGTCACCCGTCTGCGGCCTGTGCTGCTGACCGCAGGGACCACCATTATCGGACTGATTCCCATGGCGGTCGGCGTCTCGTACGATTTCCATACCTTCACGTGGGCCACCAAGAGTGAATCGACCCAATGGTGGCGCAACATGGCGGTCGTCGTCATCTTCGGCCTGGGCTTCGCCACGCTCCTGACGCTGGTGGTGGTTCCGTCGCTCTACGTGATGCTCAGTCGGCTGTCTCTGTGGCTGGGCTTCGGGCGTTCCCACGTCGACCAGACCTCCAGCACACCCAAGTCCGAGGTGGCGGGCGCCTGGCCGTCGTGATGCGCGCAAAGAGACGAGGCCGCGAGTTGTCGCACCCCGCGGCCTCGGTTGCGATGTAACTCCGGAGGGTTCGGAGATTACTCCATACTGTGTTCCACTCCCGATGGACCGTCCCGATCCCCGTGAGAGGGGCTGCCTCTTTGCCCTCTACAACGGTAGTGCCGAACCTCGCGGTGGCCGTAACGCGGTTTTTCTCCTGTCCGGCGATCTCCATGCGCAAGAGAAAACCCTGCCCGCTCTATCGAGGGAGGGCAGGGTTCGATATGCCTTCGACAGGGAAGCTGTGGTTACTGAATGACGTCTCCGGTCACCTGGACGTCGTCGATATTCCAGCCGGCGTAGGTGACCGATTCATCGGTCGGACCGATGCCCCATCGGAAATAGAGCGTTGGTTGGCCGTCGCCGATCGACGCAGGCACGAGGTATTCCATGAATCGCCACGATTCGTCAGAGACATGGGAGTTGCCGACCGCCCAGAGGTCGGTCCAGTTGGCGCCGTCGCTGGAGACCTGGACGCATGCGTCGTCATACGGCGCCTCGATCCCGAGCCATCGCCAGTACCCCAGTCGAACGTTGGCATAGCCTTCGGAATTGACCGGTCCCATGGTCGCGTATCGCGTTTCCGCCATCCCGTCCTCATAGTCTCCATCGAGGGCGTACCCGATCACGCTCTGTCCGGTGCGGCCGGAGGCAGGATCCCCGTTCCACGAACCGTTGCCCGCCGGGGCGCCCCAAGTCCATCCTTCGTCAAGCTGCCAGGCCGGGTCCGTGTCCATGTTGGCCGAATAGATGGCGTCAGGCGCCACGGCGATTGCGACGCTGCGGCTGGTCTGGTGGATGCCGTCGGTGACCAGGAAGGAGAAACGGTAGGTGTGGAAGACCTGGTCCGTCGTGGGTTTCCAGGAAACCGTCAGCGCGTCGGCGTCGAAATAGGCGCCCTCCGGCAGATTGCCGACCACGAAGCGCAGTGGACGGTCTTCCGGGTTTGTGGCGCGCAGCTTTAGGAGCAGCCGTTGTCCCGGCTGGATCTGCTCCGTCGCGTCGTCCAGGTCGAGCGTGGGGGCCTTCGAAGTCCACGCGGAGTTCTGCGGATCATGCCTTGTGGCCCCCCAGTCGGTGGCGTCCGGGTTGTACTGACCGGGCAGGTCCACGACGTGGAACCGATAGTCGTAGCCGCCGACCAGAATCTCGATGTCGCCGTCCTGATCGAGGTCGCTGATCGCGGCTGTGCAGTAGACTTCGGTCGGCAGGGTCAGCATGGGGAATCCCGTCACGGTCGAGCCATCCGCCTCCCAGGCGATCAGCGGCGTGCCCGCCGCGCCGACCAGAATCTCCTTCTGGCCGTCCCCGTCGATGTCGGCGATCAGTGGCGCGCTGTCGCCGGGATCGCCCATGACGGTCTTCGGGAACCCGGTCTGCGTCATCTGCCGGCCCTGATGGTCCAGGGCGTAGACCTGCGTGAACGAGTAGCCGTCGGACTCCACGTAGCTGTTGACATAGACTTCGCTGCGTCCGTCGTTGTCGGTGTCTGCGATACTCAGCGAGCCCTCGGTGTCGAACGGATCTCGGAGCCGGGTCTTCCAGATGGTGCTGCCGTTGAGGCCGACGGCCTGCACGCCGTCCTCGACGCAGAAGACCAGTTCGGGCTGCCCGTCGCCGTCCAGATCGGCGATGGCGGTTCCCTTGCTGCTGCCGCCTCGCCACTTCTTGACGAGTTGGCCCTGGTGATCGAGGATGTGCGCATAGATGTTGCTGACGCCGGGACCGTAGCCGCACACGGCGATTTCCACGTCACCGTCCCGGTCGAAGTCGGCCACACTGATGGAGCCTTCGCAGGCGTAGCGTCGCTGCCAGAGCGAGGTGCCGTCGGCCTGAAAAGCGTAGAGACCGTCCATTTCACCGGGGTCCGCATTGAGGCCGACGAGGATTTCGCTGTCGCCGTCACCATCCAGATCCGCCAGCACCGGATAGCCGACGATGCTGTAGTACCAGCCGCCCAAGGCGATGGGCCAGCCGTCTACGTACTGGCCGCTCTCGGCGTGCCAGGCGCAGACGATCCCGTCGTAATTGCACGTTCCGACAATCTCGTAATCCCCGTCGCCGTCGATATCGCCGACCGCGCAGTAGGGCGGGTCGTAGGCAAAGGGCAGTTCCTGAGGCCAACCCGGCAGGGCCGTGCCGTCCTCGCGCCAGACCGACAGCCGGGGGACGCCGTCGAGGTTGGTCCAGGAGATGGAGGACTGAACGATTTCGTTGCGTCCATCGCCGTCCACATCCATGCAGATCGGTCCACCGAAGAACTGATCGTCGGGCGGATAGGCGACACTGCTTGGCGCCGGCCATGGGGTTTGCGCCGGCGCCCATCGGACGCCGAAGATCTTCCGGTCGTGGTGCGGCTGTCCCTCGGTCGTCACCGTGAGTCTCAGTTCAAACGTGCCGGCGCCGGGGCAGGCCAGTGCGAGCCGTACGAATCCATTCGGGTCGGTCGGGCCGGCGCCTTCGGCGACGAGCATCCAGTCGTGGTTGCCGTAGGTGCTGTACTCAAGGCGATAGCTGTCACCGTGAACGAACAGAAGCACGTCGATGGCATTGACGTCGGCGGCGAAGGACTCCGCCTGCCGGGGAGCGACGATTTCGCCGAGGGGATGTCTCTGGCCGGCCGCCTGGAGGGCGGCATAGGCGTTGACGCGTCCGGTCCCGATGTAACCAAGGTCGGGATCGACCAAGCCGTAGTAGACGGGGTCGGTCGTGTTCTCCAGGACCGCGCGAAGCTCGACGTGGGTCAGGTTGGGCTCATGGGCCAGCACCAGTGCGGCGACCGCCGCGACATACGGCGCCGAAAACGACGTCCCGGCCGTGGCGATGTACTCGCCGTTCAGATCGGTGGTCACGATGTCCGTTCCGGGAGCCGCGATATCCACCCACGATCCGAAGGTGCTGTGGTCTGTCTTGGCGTCTTCGCCGTCCGTGGAGGCGACGGACATGACGTTGTAGTAGCCGGCGGGATAGTGGATCGCGTCCGTCGCGGAATTGCCTGCGCTGGCGACCAGCAGGATGCCGTGAGCATAGGCATTGTCGATAGCCCGCTGCACGATCGGATCGCCGTTGGGGCCGAACTCGTCGGCGCCGAAGCTCATGTTCAGGATGTCGGCGCCGTTGGCGGTGGCGTAGTACAGACCTTCGGCCACCTCTGTTGTCGTGACGTAAACGCTCACGCGCAGCGGCATGATGCTGCACTGCCAGTTGACGCCGCAAACGCCTTCGCCGTTGTCGCCGACCGCCGCGATCACGCCGGCGACCATGGTTTCGTGTCCCTCGACGCCATAGGTGGTCGACTCGGGGGTCACTTGGTTGTTGTGGCTCTCGAAGTTGTATCCGTGTACGTCGTCGACGTAGCCGTTGTTGTCGTCGTCCAGGCCGTTGTCGGGAATCTCGTCGGCGTTCAGCCAGATGTTGTCCTTCAGGTCGGGATGATTGACGTCCACGCCGGTGCCCAGGACGGCCACCACGACGTCGCGACTGCCCGTTGAGATGTCCCATGCGTCGGTCATCTGAATCAGTTGGTGTGCGTACTGGTCCGCGAAATCGGGATCGTTGGGCACGCGGGACAGATGGTACACATAGTTGGGCTGGGCGGACTCCACGTCGGGATCGCGGCGAAGTTGCGCGCAGATCGCCTCGACATCGCCTTCGATTCTCAGTCGATGGAACGACGCTCTCGTCTGCTTCGCGGAAGCCGCTTTGTTTCCGGCGTCGAGACAGACCGACTGGCGAACCTCGAATGGATGGCGTTTCTGGAGACGAAGCAGGACCGCCTCGTCGGTCTGCGAAGCCGTCTCAGGGGCCGATGCAGAGGTCGCCTTGAGCTTCACGAGGACCTCGCCAGGGACGTAACGCAGTCCGTCGGCTGGGTTCGAGCTTTGTAGAGCGGCACTTGTCTCCGCCTCTTCCTGGTGGGCCTGCTGTTCTGCGGCCCACAGCGGTGCGAGGGCGGTCATCACCAGCACAGCCACCGTGGTCCCCAGGGTCTTGCTCCGATTGCGTGTCTTCATGCGTGCTCTCCCTTCTGTTGTCGTTCACGATTCTTCGGTATCACTCACAGGGCGGCAGACTGATCTGGTCCGTTCGATGGAGAAAAGCAGCGTACGCCATGCCGGCAGGCGCGCACGCCATGCGAAATCCAGAACGAGTCCTCCTCCCTCCAACGCGTTTGCTCCGAGTTCCTCTGTGGACCGCCAAACCAGTTCCTCGCTCATGGGAAGCCCTCGCCTTCCGCACAGGGCCTATACTACCCATCATAACGCCCCTATGGATGAGGTCAACCTCTATTCCCGCCGGAAACACCTCGATCTGCTTGGAATGGGACGGACATCATGCCTGGGAGGGGGACTGTCCCTTACGACGCTCCGTTTGCGTGTGGGACGGGACGCTTGCGTGTCCCAACGGTCGGGGAGATAATGCGTTCGTCGGCGCAGGCGGAACGAGCTGTCCGACCGGTGGTTGCGGCTGAAGCACCGGCGCAGCAGGCACGCGCTGCAAGTGGGGTGGTCTGGCGGGAAGGAGAGACGATGAGCGCCGAACAGGTAGCCAGGCGGTTTGCCGATGCGATCAGCCGCCAGGACGTGGAGGGCATCTGCTCGCTGATGACGGCGGACCATCAGTTTGTCGACCCCGGCGGCCAGGTTGTGGCCGGCTGCGAGCCGATGCGCGACGCGTGGATCGCCTATTTCCGGATGGTCCCCGACTACACGATCGAGGTTTCTGAAGTCTATGGTCGGCGTGACAACGTGGTTCTGCTGGGCCAGGCGAGCGGGACCTACACCGCCGACGGGACGCTGCGGCCGGAGAACCACTGGGTGACTCCCGCTGCCTGGAAGGCGGTCGTGAGAGGCGATCGTATCGCTCTCTGGCAGGTCTTCGCTGACAACGAGCCGATGCGTATCATCATGAGCAGAGAGCAGGCGCATTGAGGGGTCGCGACGCGATGCAGAAGACGGATCAAGCGATCTTGTCGCAAGGCAGTTGGGCGGTCGAGGGCGTGTTGACGGTGACCTTCCCGACGGCGGCTTGTCTTCTGACGGCGCGGATGGCCTTCGGGGCTCGGGCGATTTCGCCCGCTTCGCCTGCGTTCCAGGTGGTTGTCAACGGCTTTCTGGTCGGCGTGCTCGTATTTGCGGCGCGCCGCTGGAGGTCGGCCGGTCTGTTGACTGCTGCTGTTGTGCTGACCGTCGGCATGCTGGGTTTCGCCCCCGGCGCATCGGCGCGGGTCGCGGTGCACACCATCGTTCTGATGATTGCCCTGACCGGCATCGTATTCGTGAACGCGAGGCTTCTGCCCCGACCTTCGCGTCCGAGCTTCTGGCGGACGTTTCTGGCGTGGGCGGCTGTCTCGATCGCGCTCTATTTCCTGGCGGGTATGCTCCTGTTGCTTCTGTTCCGTGCGGCGGAGGTTGCGCCATTCCTGCGCCTCTACGCGAGATTGTCCACGGCCTTGGGCCTCGGCCTTGCCCTCGGCTTCGCCCTCCGCGGCCGCCTTGCCCCCGTCTTCTGTCGGGGGACCGCATGATGCCAAGATGGTTGAGGGTACCGGGAGATTCGCAGCGATTGAGTTCTCACGTGCCTTGTCGGGTGTGTATGGTCTGGAGAGACTTCGGGAGAGGATTGACATGTCACCGGTAGTATCGGCATTTCTTGAGACATTGGGCGTTGTGGCACTCGCAGGCGCCGGCGTTCTGTCAGGCCTTCGCTGTTCGAGATGGCGTCAGCCCTGGTGGTTACTCGGCTATGTAGCGCCATTGCTGCTGATGATCGCCATCAGCTTGTCGCGCTGGTGGCCGCGGCTGGAACAGCATCCCCCGTTTGAATGGGTCATGGCAGGGCGGGTGGAGTTTGCGTTGCTGGCGGTCATCTGTACCCTGCTGCTGACGACGCCGCTGTCCCGTCTGTCGCGCCGACGCGACCGGGTATGGCTCTCGATCCTCATGGTCGTCTGTGTGATGAATCTGTCGGTGCTGCCCTTTCTGGCCCCGGCCATGAACTACCATGAGCTTGCGAGTCTCCAGACCACCGTGGATTATGGCGGCGTGTGCATTCAGGGCACAGGATACACCTGTGGACCTGCGGCGGCGGTGACAGCGCTTCGCGTCATCGGCATCGAAGCGGAAGAAGGGGAACTGGCTATCCTGGCTCACACCACGCGTTTTACTGGCACGCAGCCGGATGTCCTCTGCCATGCGATTATGGAGCGGTATGGTGTGCCGTGCCGCCAAGTCCATTTCTGTAGCATCTCAGAACTCTGCGACCGGGTGCCAGTGATCGCCGTGGTCAAGTTCGCCTTTCTGATCGATCATTTCGTGACAGTTCTGGATGTGGCGGAATCTGTGGTTGTGGTCGGCGACCCCTTGCAGGGACGCATTGAGATGACACACGAGGAGTTCACGTCTCGCTGGCGCAGGTATGGCATTGTTCTGCGTCGTTCGGATCCGATCCCATCTAAGGCGATCTGAATCGTGGGCAATACATCACCTGTCCGCCGTGCGCGGACAACGCCGAGGCTTCCGGGGCAAAGAAGACGGGCCGGCCGTTCGCGGCTCGCCGAACGGACGGCCCGCTCAATGGTCCTGGGTTACCCTATCGGTCAGGCCAGCGCCTGCTTGCAGAACTGAACACACTTGGTCGTCTCGGCGACGGAGTCCGAACCCTGCGGGACGGGGTACTCCAGCTCGATGTCGGCCGGGATGTCCCACTTTTCTCTCTTGAGCAACTGGAGGACCAGCGCCACCGGCGTGTCGCCCTGGCCGAATGGCATGTTCGGGCCGTTGTTGACCTTGCGGTCCTTCAGGTGCAGGCTGAGAATCCGATCGTGGAACTTCTCGATGATCGGAATCGGAGACTGATTGGTGCCCGCGACGTAGTGGCCGATGTCGAAGTTGATCCCGAGGTGCTTGCCGTAGGACAGAATCGGTCCATCGTAGGTCGTCGGCGTCATCTGCGTGTGGTTGTGAAAGCCGATCATGATTTTGTGCCGGTCGGCGATGGGGCCGAGCCGCTTGGCCGCGTCTTCCGACAGCTCGCGCGTGATACCCCGGGCGCCGAGCGCCTTGGCGACGTTGAAATAATAGTCGATCTCGCCGTCGCTCATGTTGCCGTCGCCAATATTGCCAAACTTGACGATGTGAATGTTGACGCCCGCATCATTGTACATCTTGCGCAGCGCCCGGAACTTCTCCATCGGAGCCGATAGACGCCACTGGAGCTGTGCCTCGCGGTTCTGCTGCATGGCCTTGCGCTGCTCGTCGGTCATCTCTCGGCGTCCGCGCATCGCAGCGGGGACTCCGGCGTACTGTTCGACCGGCTCGCCCATCAGCTCGATCGAGCTGATCCCGCACTGGACGACGTACTTGAGGATGTCCTCCGCCGTGCCGGGCAGGTCGCGGAAGCTGTAGGTAATCGTCCCGATCTGCACGCCGTTGAAATTGGAGTTGGGTTTGCCCGCCGCCTGGGCTCCGACGCGGCGCATCGCGCCCCCCGGCGCCATGGCCAGGGCCGCCACCGCCGCCGCTCCGCCCAGCAGCTCTCGCCGGGACATTGTTCGTCGTTCGTTCGCTCGTTCGTTGCTCTTCATGGTCGTGCTCCTCAATGCGCCAACCGCTCCGTCAGATCACGTTACGGGCGGTCACTATGGGTTTTTGCCGTCAGCACCAGTTCAGGTGATCGCGGGGGGCGAGACGCCGCATGAAGAGGCTCTTGTCGGCCTCCTCATCGTTGGTGATCTTCATGTTCTTCGCATCCCAGAGCAGCGTCCGGCCGGGGTGCAGCAGGGCGATGTCGCCCAGGACGATGATCTCCGACAGCGGTCCGGCGTAGTCGAACGACGACATGGCCGTATCCTCGCCCTTGCAGGCCAGCGTCCAGTTGTCGAAGTGTGTCCGACCCTTGCAGCGGAACGCCACCGCCGGCGGGCGGGGCGTTTCTTTCATCACACTCTCGGGAATGATCCGCGCGCCCTGGCTGTGGCTCCCCGCCATGATCGAAGCGTGTTCGCCAACCATGACTGAACCGCTGTCGATCCCGCGACGCTCGGGCTCCAGATGCTTGGGACGCGGAAACTCGATGTCGTCGCCCAGGTAGTACTTCATCGTGACCGGCGGCATGTTCCCTCGCGGGCCGAACTCATACGTGATGACGCCGGACCTCGGAAGCGATCCGGGATAGGCGGGAGTCTTCACCTCCGCCCGCACGCTGAGCGGCACGCGCAGGTCCAGGGCGTAGTAGGCCGGATCGAAGATGTGTGCCGCCATGTCACCCACCGCGCCGCTGAAGTGCGTATACCGGATCCACTCTCGATTCATGTAGCTGGTGCTGAAGGGGATCATCTCCGCCCGGTTCAGGTACAGGTCCCAGTCCAGCGTGTCCGGCACGACGCTGCCCTCTACGGGCGGTTTGTCGATCCAGTAGTTCTTGGTGGAATAGCAGATGACCTCTCGGATGGGGCCGACCGACCCGGCCTGGCCCCAGTCCCGCAGCAGGGCCGAACTGCTGCCGGAATGGCCCTGGTTGCCCATCTGCGTGACGACCTTTGGATACTTCTTCGCTTCCTCCATCAGCATGCGGACCTCGTTGACCGTGTGGCACAACGGCTTTTGGCAGTAGACGTGCTTGCCCCGCCGGATGAAGTAGGTTGCGATCGTGTAGTGATTGTGTTCCGGCGTGGCGATCAGGACGGCGTCGATGTCCTTGCCGATTTTGTCGAACATCACGCGGTAGTCGGTCCAGAGTTTGATCCCGTGCAGACGGGTGCGATTCCGAGTCTGCTTGCCGCACCAGTCCTCATCGACGTCGCACAGGGCGATCACGTTGTCGGTGCCTGCCAGATACTCGGCGTTGCCCGAACCCTGCATGCCTACCCCGATGCAGGCGATATTGAGCTTGCTGTTGGGCGAGGGACCCGCCTTGAGGATATTGAACGGCGCCGTACCGACAGCCGATGCGGCCAGCGTGCTCTTGAGAAAGTCGCGACGTCTCATCGATTTCATGGTCTGTGCCTCCACCCAAAAAGGATTTCGAACGTGCTACGGCCGTCATGCCTCTGTTTCATGCCCCATAGACTACCGCACGAGCCGCGTCACCACAATCTTATCTTCGGCACAACCGGTACCAGCCCCATGGCATGCCTGCCACTTGGCAGATGGTGCGTCCTGTATCGGCCGGCACGCCGTCGAGCTGTTTGGCGAGTCCGCACACCTCGGTATCCCCTCCGAGCATGTGCCTGGCAGGCAAGCAGGGTTTGACAGCATGAGCCAGACGGCGGTAGAATCGCAGCCCAGAGAAAGGACAGGATATGTCGGAAACGAGCGGAGAAGCGATCTCGTCGGAATGCGACGACATGGAGCGGCGCCGGCGACGCTTTCGCTGGTGGCCTGTGGTCCTGATTCTGCTCGTCCTGCTGGCCCTGGGTCTCCTCTCGCGGCGGCTGTACTGGCGGTGGCAGTTCGAGGCGCGCGTCGCGGCGCTGGAAGCGGCGGGGTATCCTGTCCGAGCCGAACAGCTCGAAGCGATGTATCCGCCGCTAGCGCCGGGGCAGGCGAACGCGGCGGACCTGCTCAGAGAGGCGGCCGAGCTCTATCGCGATTCGCTGTCGGTCCAGGAGGTCAAGCTGCTGCCGCTGGCGGGGGATGGCGAGATGCCGGCGCGCGGCCAGCCGATGCCCCCGGACGTGAAGGAGATTGTGACGCGGTTTCTCGATGAGAATCGCGAAGGTGTCGAGCGGGTTCATCGAGCGGTCCGTCTCGATGCCTGCCGATATCCTGTGCCCTGGTCGTTCGATGACGCGGCCGATTGGTCTTTGCACAGGACGTATCGCAGCGGCAGTTTGCTTTGTCTGTCGGCGTTGCAGTCGTTCGACGACGGGCAGGCGGAGGCGGCGGTCGATGCTCTGATTGCGGCCCTTCGATTGGCGCGATTTGTGCGGCAGGTGCCGACACTGAGTGCGATGCTCACGTATATCGAGGCGTGCGATGACGTGGCAGTGACCTTGGAGTGGGGGCTGGGCCGGGGCAGTCTTGCCGATGGGCAATTGCACCGGCTCCAGCAGGCGATCGGCGAAAGCGACAGACCCGAGACCATGGCGCAAGCCCTGGCATGCCATCGCTGCATGCTGCTGCCTGGGTTTCGGCGGCTGGAACGGTATCCGAACAGGCTGCCTCGGGCGCCGATTGCGGCGGTCTACGGGGCGATGGGATTGCCATCGCGTGATGGGACCCTGTTCATCGATGTGGCAGAGTCGTATATCGATGTCACGCGGAAGACGATGTCCCGCTGGCAGGCGGAGATGACGCAAGTCCAGACGCAGTGGGAGCCACGGCTTCGCCGTTCCATGCTCCTGGCGGACATGGCCGAAGGCGGGTTCTCGGGTGCTCTGAGAATCTGGCTCTCGCGGACCGCTCGGATCGAATGTGTGCGGGCGGCTCTGGCGGTCGAGCGGCATCGCCTGGCCCAAGGCGCTTTGCCGGAGGCCCTCGCCGACTGCGCTCCGGGTCTTCTTGAGAATGTCCCTGCCGATCCGTTCACAGGCAGAGAACTGCGGTACGAGCGGCTGCGGTCGGGGTTCGTGGTCTACAGCGTGGGCGAGGATGGGCGGGACGATGGAGGCTGGGAACCTCCGTCTCGGTCCCAAAGAGCTTTGGGCCAGACGTACGACATCACGTTCGGAGTCGAACGGTAGAAATGCGGCCGCGACTGGAAATCCACCTGAAACCGTGTAACCTTTGCGAATGCGGCACGTCCTATTGAATAGGCGTGCGTGAACACAGCAGCAGGTCGGCGGCGTGCCTGAACACCAGTGTGCAGGTGCGGCGTTGCGGGAGCAGTGCAGATGTCCTTGGCGAAGTCATTTGGAAGGAAGGTCCGGGCGGTCCGCATCCGGTGCGGAGTGAATCTGTTTTTGCGCCAGATGGGCCGCGTACTGGTCGTTGCGGGCATCGTCGCCTCGCTGGCGATCCTCGTCGAGCGTCTGCTGGCGGTGCCCGTCCGAACGCCCCAGAGCCTGTGGGTGTTTGCGGCGGCCTCGGTCGCACTCGTTCTCGTCCCGTGGCTGCTGAGGTTGCCCAGCCGCATGCAGGCGTCCCTGCTGCTGGATGAGCGACTGAAGCTCAGCGAGCGGTTCAGCACGACGCTGGCGCTGGCGAAGTCTGACGATCCCTTTGCCATCGCGGCCCGGTCCGAGTCCCTTCGTACCATCGAGGGTGCAAACCTTCGCGGGCATTTTCCCATTCGGGTGTCACGCGGGTGGTTCTACGGCGCCGCCGTGTGGATCGTCGCGACAGCGCTGGTCCTGTTCCTGCCGCAGAAGGACCTGCTCGGATTCCTTCGAGACCGGCAGCAGAGACAGCAGCAGGCGGCGGAGGTCCGCCAGACCCAGACCGACGTCCGCCAGACCACGGATGCCGTCAAGGCGGCGGTAAAGGGCCTGGGCGATCCGAACCTGGCGGAAGACCTGCGTAAGCTCGACGGGCTGGCCGAGGCGGGGACGCCCGAGGAGATGAAGCGGCAGGCGATCAAGGCCCTGGGCGACCTCTCGGAGAAGATCAAGCAGATGCAGAGCAGCGCCCAGGTCGATGCGGCCGAGGTCATGCAGCAGATGCTCAAACGCCTGCGCGGCTCGGCCGATCCGTTCTCACAGCAGATTCGCATGGCGATGGCCAAGGGCGACTTCGCCCAGGCCGCTAACATGCTCGGGCAGTTGCAGAAGCAGTTGTCTGAGGGGACTCTGCCCGCCGAGAAACGTAAGGAGATGGCCGATCAGTTGCAGCGGTTGGCCCAGGAACTCCAGAAACTGGCTCAGGACAAGCGCGAGCTGGAGCAGGAACTGGAGAAGCTCGGACTCGACAAGAAAATGGCCCAAATGACGCGGGAGCAGTTGGAGCAGGCGTTGCGTCAACAGGGGCTCAAGCCCGAGATGATCGAGCAACTCATGCAGAAGGTCGCGGCCTGCCAGGCGGCGCAGGGACGTTGCGCTGCCCTGGGACAGGGCTTCGGGGCGGCCGGTGGCGGCGCGGGCGGCCTGATGGCGGACGAACTGACCGACGCGATCGATCAACTCAACGCGATCGAATCACTTCATCAGGAGGCGATCATGCTGCGGGCCAGCCTCGACGAGATCGGCCGCTGCATGGGGTGTCTTGGCGAGGGCATGTGTTCCGGCATGGGAAAGGGCTGGAGAATCGGCTCCGGCGGGGGGCAGGGCGAGGGCATCGGTACCTCGCCGGGGGCCTACTCGAAGCCGATGGAGATCGACAGCGATACGAAGACGACACGGTCCGTGGGCAAGTCGGACGATGGGCCGATCATCGCCAGTTGGTATTTCAAGGACGCGCAGGTCAAGGGTGAGGCGCGGCGCAACTTTGCTGAAGTGGTGCAGGCCGGGCGGGCCAGCGCCGCCGAAGCGATCAGCGAGAATCAGATCCCGCGCCGCTATGAGGAAGCGGTGAAGGAATACTTCAGCCAGTTGGAGAGCAGCGGTCCTACGCCGTGACATTGTTCGAGTGTGGTGCTTGTGAGTGATACGTACGGCTTCCATTTCGGTCAGCCCTGGTGGCTTCTGGCGAGCGTGGCGATTGTTCCGCTGGTCTGGCTGGCCCATCGGAACCTCGCGGCGTTGGGTCCGGCCCGCCGCACCCTGGCCATTCTCTTTCGCGTTGCGGTCATTCTCCTGCTCGTGTTGCTGCTGGCTCGACCGATGCTCGCGCGAAGGAGCCGCCGAGCGACCGTGATCGCGGTCGTGGATCGCAGCCGGTCGATCCCGACGCCTCTGGCGGATGCGGCGCTGGACTATCTGGCCAAGGCGGTCGCGGCCAAAGGGGCGGAGGATCGGTTTGCCGTCGTGGACGTGGCCGAGAGCGCGCAAATCTCCCGGCTGCCGTCGGGGGACATTGCCTTCGGCCGACGCAACACCATGCTGACAGGACAGCACAGCCGCCTGGCCAGCGGGATCGAGATGGCGATGGCCATCGCGCCGCCCGACACGGCCGCACGCATCGTGCTGATCAGCGAAGGCAATGAGACCGAAGGCGACCTGAAAGCCGTCGCCGGAACCGCGGGCGCCAACAGGATTCCAATCGACGTCCTGCCCCTGCGGTACCGCTACGACAGCGAGGTGCTGTTCAAGCGTCTGGTGGCGCCCGCCCGCGCCCGCAGCGAGGAGACGATCGACCTGCGTTTTCTGCTGGACAGCACCGCTTCGGTTCGAGGCAGTCTCTTGCTGACCCTGAACGATCGGCCGCTCGATCTGATGCCGGGCAGCGCCGAGGTGGCCGTCCCGGTCGAACTGAAGGCGGGGACCAACGTCAAGACGGTGGCGGTCCCCGTTGGGACGCGCGGGCTGCACCACTTTGAAGCGGTGTTCATGCCCGATGATTCGCGGCAGGACCGGATCGTCGAGAACAACCACGCTTCGGCGGTGACATACGTTGCCGGCCCCGGCTCCGTGCGGGTCTTCGACAGCGAGGACGCCGGCGCGGATATCGCCCGGGTTCTTCAGGAGGCGGGCCTTGACGCCTCACACGCCGATGCCGCCGTCGCGCCCGACCAGTTGACGCGTCTTCTGGATGCCGATGCGGTCGTGTTGGTCAACACGCCTATTCACAATTTCACGATGGCCCAGCAGGAGATGCTGTGCCGCTACGTCAACGACCTCGGGGGCGGCCTGGTCATGGTGGGCGGGCCCGAGTCGTTCGGCGCCGGCGGATGGATCGACTCGCCCGTGGCGGAGATTCTGCCGGTCGACCTCGATCCGCCCCAGAAGAAGCAGATGCCTCGCGGTGCGCTGGTGCTGGTGATCGACCGCAGCGGATCGATGGTGGGCGAGAAGGTGGAGGTCTGCAAGGTCTCGGCCGCCGCGTCGGTCAGGCTGCTCAGCCGGCTCGATTACATCGGCGTCCTTGCGTTCGATGCCGGCTTCGACTGGCTGGTGCCGATGAGGCCGGTTGGGGAGAAGGACGACATCTACGAACAGGTTCGCCAGATCGGCGCCGGCGGCGGGACGATCATGGGCCCCGCGATGCAGGCGGCCTTCGATGCGCTCAAGGAGGTTGAAGCGGCGGTCAAGCACGTGGTCCTACTGACCGATGGGATGACCAGCGACAGCGATCTGTGCGTCGCGTTGGGCCAGGAAATGGCCAGGAGCCGCATCAGCGTCTCGACCGTGGCGGTGGGCGAGCAGGCCAACACGCAGCTTCTGTACGATATCGCGGATTGGACGCAGGGCCGGTTCTACCGCGTGACCGACCCGATGAGCATTCCCGAGATTTTTGTCAAAGAAGCCCAGGTGGTCCGCCGATCGATGATCGTCGAGCAGACTTTCTCGCCACAGGTGGTCTACTCGCTCAGTGAGACGGTCAAGGGTCTGACGCCGCCTCTTCCGGCGCTCGACGGCTACGTGCTGACCGGTCCGAAGGGTGGACTGAACCAGCTCGTGCTGACCAGCCATGAGGCGGACCCGATCCTGGCGACGTGCCAGTCGGGCCTGGGACGCTGCGTGGCGTTCACCAGCTCGGCCGACAGCCGCTGGGCGGGGCAATGGGTGCAGTGGCCTGAGTTCACACGGTTCTGGGAGCAGGTGGTCCGCTGGGCGGGCCGGCCCTCGCAGTCGGCCGACTGCGAGATCTTCGCGGATGTGCAGGGCCAAGATGTCTCCGTCCAGATCGAAGCCTTCGACGACGAGGGCAAGTTTCTGCAATTCGCAGGCATCCAGGGTCAGGTCCTGACGCCGCAGATGGGAAGCGAATCGCTTGCATTAAGCCAGAGCGGGCCGGGCCAGTACACCGGACGATTCAGGGCGCCTGAGGCCGGCAGCTATATCGTCAACTTGCAGTACCGCCGGGTTGGCGACGAAGGCGTGCGTCTGGCCAACACGATTATGACGGTCCCATTTGCCCCGGAGTTTCGCGACCTGTGCGACAATCTGCCGCTCCTGGAGGAGGTCAGCCGCATCGCGGGAGGCCGCATCTTGCCGGCTGATCCGAACGCCGCGAATCTGTACGACTACGCTGGGCTGAGTTTCCCGGAGACGAATCTGCCGCTATTGCGTCCTCTGATGCTGATCTGGCTGGGCCTGTTTCTGTTGGATGTGGCGGTGCGGCGGGTCGTGCTCGACGTGCGCGCGGGCCTGCGACATGTGCAGACCTGGTTTCTGAGGCTCAGCCGGCGCGAGCAGGACCAGACGATCTCACGGCTCCAGGCGACGCGGCAGAAGCTTCAGGCACAATGGGCGGCGCGAACGGCCGGGACAGTAGCGTCAACACGGTATGATGGGGCCGAACGCGTCGCTCGTCCCTCGTCGCTCGTCGCGAGCGATACCGGCAGCGAGAGAGACAAGATCGAGGCGCCGAAAGAGCAAGATAAGCAACCGGAGAAAGCCGCGACGGGCGAAGAAGCGTCGCATATCGACCGGTTGCTTGCGGCCAAACGCCGGAAGACCGGACAGGACGAGCACGACCACCTGGACAATCGGTGACTTGCAGGAGAAGAACAACATGACGACGAGCGAGAAAGAAGTGGAAGCACAGTGCCGACAGTTTCGCGAGGTGTTTCTGGCGTTGCGTGGCCAGGTCGCCAAGGTGATCGTCGGGCACGAGGGCGTCGTGGACGATGTGCTGATCGCGCTGTTCGGCGGGGGCCACGTGCTGCTCGAAGGCGTCCCGGGCCTGGGCAAGACCCTGCTGGTCCGTACGCTGAGCCAGGCCTTCTCGCTGGAGTTCCGGCGGATTCAGTTCACGCCCGATCTGATGCCCGCTGATATCGTCGGGACCAACATCGTGATGGAGGACGCCGCGAGCGGGCGGCGGGAGTTCCAGTTCCAGAAAGGCCCGATCTTCGGACAGATCATCCTGGCCGATGAGATCAACCGCGCCACGCCCAAGACGCAGTCGGCCATGCTCGAAGCGATGCAGGAGCATTCGGTCACCAGCGGTGGTCAGATCCGCCCGTTGCCCTCGCCGTTCATGGTGCTGGCGACACAGAATCCGATCGAGCAGGAAGGCACGTATCCGCTGCCCGAGGCGCAACTGGACCGGTTCTTTTTCAAACTGCTCGTCGGCTACAGCGACCGTCGGCAGCTCAAGACGATCCTCGACCGAACCACCACGGGACATGAATCCCAGGTCGAGTCGGTCGCCGACGGCGAGAAGATCCTGTGGGCGCAGAAGCTGGTGCGCCGCGTCGTGATCGCCGACCACGTGCAGGACTATGCGATTCGCCTGGTGCTGGCGACGCACCCGGAGGGTGAGTTCGCGACGGAGATGGTCAATCGGTTCGTGCGGTTCGGCTCCTCGCCTCGCGGCGTGCAGGCGCTGGTGCTGGCCGCCAAGGTCCGCGCCATGCTGAACGAGCGTTACCATGTCGGGTTCGACGACATCACGCAGTCGGTGCTGCCGTCGCTGCGGCATCGCCTCCTGCTGAATTTCGAGGGCCAGGCCGAGGGGATTCGAACCGACGAGGTGCTCGGTGATATTATCAAGAATACACCAACCACGACAGATCTGAAGGTTTAGGTCTCTTAAGTCCTCTTGGTCCCTGAGGACCTACGGGACGAAAAGGACCCAAAGGACTTGTTCTGAGAGAAGAATCCTATGCCAAGCACGCGATCGACAACGCGAAAGCTGACCGAGTTGCTGGACGCCAGATTCATGGCCCGGCTCGATTCGCTCGACGTGCTCAGCCGCAAGATCCTCCAGGGCAAGATGCAGGGCGAGCGGCGGTCGAAGAAGCGGGGCCAGAGCGTGGAGTTTGCCGATCACAGGCCCTACGTCGCAGGCGACGATCTGCGTTTCGTCGATTGGAGCGTTTACGGCCGGCTCGATCAGTTGTTCCTCAAGCTGTTCCTGGCGGAGCAGGACCTGACGGTCCACCTTCTGACCGACGTGAGCATGTCGATGAGCGTGGGCGATCCGTCGAAGGCGCAGTTCGTCAAGCGGTTGAGCGCGGCACTGGGCTACGTCAGTCTGGTCAACAACAACCGTGTGACGATCAGCCTGTTCGCCGACGGGGTGCGCGTGCGGTTGGCGAACATGCGCGGCCGGGCCTATCTGCCTCAGATGGCGGAGATGCTGCTGACGGCGGATTGCGGCGGGTTCTCCGATTTCGAGAAGGCCTGCCGCGATGTGGAGAGCAGGCGGATCGGCTCGGGCATCACGGTCGTGTTGTCCGATTTTCTTTTCAAGCAGGGCTACGAAGCAGCGCTGCGAAGGCTGATCGGCGCCCGTTACGACCTGTACGTGATTCAGGTGCTCAGTCCGCAGGAGATCGAGCCGAAACTGGTCGGGGACCTGAAGCTGCTCGATATCGAGGACGCCGATGTGGCGGAGATCACCGTCAGTTCCGCTCTGCTGAAATACTACAGGAGGAACCTGGCGGCCTACTGCGCTGAGCTGAACGAGTTCTGCACCCGTCGCGGTGCGGTCTATGTGCGAGCGAACTCGACCGATTCGGTTGAGTCGCTGGTCTTGAACTATCTGCGCCGCGTCCGCCTGCTGGCGTGAGCGCGGAAGGAAGAGAGCAAAGCACCTATGCAATGGCTGACACCTTTCGTCGGACTTCTTGCTGCGGCGGTGGCGGTGCCGCTGTTATTGCTGCTCTACTTCCTCAAGCTCAAGCGGCGCGAGGCGGTGGTGTCGAGCACGCTGCTCTGGAAGCGAGCCGTCCAGGATTTGCAGGTCAACGCGCCGTTCCAGCGGCTGCGTCGGAACCTCCTGCTCCTGCTCCAGTTGCTGGCGCTGACGGCCATGCTGGTGGCCCTGGCCGGACCGGTCCTGTCACTGGACCGAGGACCGGGACAGCGCTACGTCGTGCTGATCGACCGCTCGGCCAGTATGAACGCGACGGACGTGACGCCCAGCCGGCTGGCAGAGGCGAAGAAACAGGCGAAGGTCTTCGTCGAGTCACTGCGGAGCAGCTCTGCGATGGCCCTGGCGGACCGCGCCGACCATGCGATGGTCATTGCCTTCGATCGTCACGCCCGGGTGATGTGCAACTTCACCTCCGACAAGCGTCAACTCATGGTGGCCATTGACGCCATTGAGGCCGGAGACGGGACGTCGCAACTGAGCGAAGCCGTAACGGTCGCTCGGGCGTTCGCCCAGTCTCCGGGGCCGGACAGCGGGCCTCGCAGCGATGAAGGGCTTGCCCGGATGGTCCTGTTCAGCGACGGACGCATCGATGACCTGGGCGCCATTGCGGTCGCATCGGATGAGTTGGTCTATCATCGCATCGGCGAGTCGGCCGACAACATTGCGATCACTGCCATGAAGGCACGACGCTCGTACGAGCAGCCGCAGCAGGTCGAAGTCTTCGTATCGCTGGCCAACTACGGGACGCAGAGCGCTGCGCGGGATGTGCAGCTTGGCATCGACGGTGACGTTCGCGCCGTCCGCTCCGTCACGATCCCGCCTCGCCAGGAGGGCGACGAGACCCAGGAGTGGACGCCCGGCAAGGTGGCGGTCAGCTTTTCGTTGACTCACGAGGGGCAGGGGGTCGTGGAGGTTCGGCAGTTGGAACCTGATGCGCTGGCGTGTGACGATGCCGCGTGGAGCGTCCTCGATCCGCCCCCAAAACTGTCGGTACTGCTCGTCACGGAAGGCAATCCCGTGCTGGAGTCGTCGTTGCGTGCCTGCCCGATTGCACGGCTGGACCCGTGCGCGCCCGCCGCATTCGATGCGATGGAGCCGTCGGCCTTCAGCCTCAGTCCGTACGACGTGATCGTGCTGGACCGCCATGCACCGCTTCATCTGCCGCGGTCCTGCTATCTTGCGTTCGGGGCCGTGCCTGCGGGGATCGACGTCAACTCTCCGGGCGAGCTTGAGAATCAGGTGATCGTCGATTGGCGGTCGCGGCATCCGGTGCTGCAATACGCGAACCTGACGAATCTCTTCGTGGCGCAGACGCGAGCACTCCAGTTGCCGCGCGACGCCGAGGTCCTGGCCGAGTTCGGCGAGTCGCCTGCGATCGCGCTGGTGCGTCGGCACGGCAGCACCTTCCTTCTGGTTGGCTTCGACGTTCTGGCGAGCAACTGGCCCTTCGAGCCGAGCTTCGTGCTGTTCTGCTACAATGCGTTGAGCTACCTGGCGGCGCAGCAGGGTGGCGGCGGGCCGCACGAGCTGGCGGTGGCCGAACCGATCGTCATCGACGACGTTGCGGCCGGAGGCGAGGTCGCGGTGACGCTGCCCGACGCGTCCACGGTGCAGGTCGCGCCCGACCCCGGAGGGACGGCCCGTTTCCCGGGGACGTATCGTGTGGGCCTGTACGCCGTGGACGTGCCGGAGGAGCCGAGGCGGTTCTATGCGGTCAACCTGGCCGATGAGAACGAGAGTCGCATCGAGCCTGGCGATGAAATGACGTTTGAGACGATGACGGTCTCGGCGCAGCCCCAGGGCGTCCAGCGGGCCAATGTTCCATTATGGCCGGCGCTGGTGCTGACGGCGCTGGTGCTTGCGTGTGTCGAATGGCTCATCTACAATAAGAAGGCGCGGATCTGACTTTGCATCATTGCGGATAGCGGGAGTTTCCTATGAAGAAGCTGACGGCCATGGTCCTGCTGGGGCTGATCTGTGTGACGTGTGCCCACGCGGCCGACGACGATGAGTTCGACGTGTCTTTCTCCTGCGGGTGGGATGGGTACTACCGGCCGATGGAATGGACGCCCGTCGAAGTCGGCATCAGCAGCGATCTGAAAGAGCCCTTTGGAGGGACCTTCATCGTCTCAGCGCCGCAGGACGGCCTGAACACGCTGAACGTGATGCGCGCGTTTGTGCTGACTCCCGGAGTCCCGCAGACCCTCTCGCTGGTGACCAAGCTGGCGTTCGGAATGGGCCGGTGCCGTCTGGAGATTCGCGACCAGCGGGGCCGCATGCGATGGGACCAAGGCCTGGAGATGTGGGACTACTCCAGCGGCAATCGTCTGATCCGTGTGGTTCAGGAGCGAGACCTGCTCGTCGGCGTGGTCGGCACGCCGCAATTCGGACTTCTAAGGCTGCCCCGCGAGAGCCTCTGCGTCTCCAATCATGGTTCGGGCAAGGTCTGCGTCGGAAACAAGCCGCTTCGCATGGTGCCGTGGGACTGGACCGGATTTGTGAGCCTCGATTTGCTCGTGCTGTACGATCCGGACTGGACGCTGTTGCGTGACGAGCAGCTCAAAGCGATCGGCAGGTGGGTCTCCAACGGGGGCAGGCTCCTGATTGTCCTCGGGCGGCATCCTCCCGGCCAGAACAATCCGCTGATACCGTATGTCCCGTTCCAAATCGGCGAGCCCAGGCAGACCGTGCTTGCTTCTGCGGCGCTGGCTCAGTGGCAACTGGACGCAACGCAGAACCAGACGGTGACGGCGTGGCCTCTGTTTCCCAAGCCCAACGCCGCGCCGCTCGAGGGCATCAAGATGGACCAGGGCGGATACCTCTACGGCCTGGGTTATTCCGGATTCGGGCGAGTAGCAGTGCTGGGCTTCGACCCCGCCCAGTTGGGCCAGTCCCAGGCGACGCGGGCAGCCGGTTTCTGGACCACGCACATCGCCGCTTGCCTGGTCGGGCCAGGCGATGCACTCGAAGAGACGCATCTGACGCCTGATGGTGTCGCCACGAGCCTGGGTGCGGTGAGTGGTCACAGGCGTTCGATTGCGCTGGCGCCCTCGGGCGAAGACCCGTCGCAGGACGAGGCCAGTCGCAGCGGACGGTACGGCGAAGACAACCGCTATCGGATCAGTCTCGCTCAGATCGCGGGCAATCAGGTGATGGAGTATCTGTACCGGCTCAAACAGATGCGTCCTTTGAGCATTTGGTGGGTTATTCTCACGCTGACGGCGCTGGCGCTGCTGCTGGGTCCGGTCGATTACCTGGTGCTCAAACGTCTGGATCGCCTGCCGTGGACGTGGGTGACCAGCACGGCGTGGATCGTGATCTTCACGGTCGCCGCCTACTACGGCGTCCAGGCCCTTCGCGGCGGCCGGATGCAGTTGCGGGCGGTCTCCGTGCTCGATGGCGTCGGCAGCGCGGACTGCGCGTGGGCAACCTGCTATGCAGGTCTGTTCTCTCCGCGCAGCGCTGATTACCGGCTCGAAGGGTTGGCTCCCGGCCAGTGGTGGTCCGGGATCGCCCCGAGCCAGGAGGAGATGTGGGCGCACCATCGCGAGTCGGCGATGCGGCAGATTCGCTGCGTTCAGGAAGACGGCTCAAACCTTCCCGTTTCGGTGCCGATCAATATCTGGACCGTGCAGTCGCTGGTGGGCGAGACGCCGCTGGGCAGCCTGCCTTTTGACGCCAAGGTGGACAGACGCGGACAGGAACTCGCCGTCGAGATAGCGAACTTCTCCGACGAGGCCATCGTCTCCGCCGTGGTGGTGATGGACGACGCCTGCGTGGAGGTCGGGCCGGTGGCGGCGCGGGCGACCCGGTCGTTTCAGCCGAAGGCGCGAGCGTTCAATCCGTGGCGCCAGACGCAGCGCATGATGGCCAATCCGACGGGCGGCAGAGGCATGGCGTCGTTCACCGTCCCGCGATATCCCGATTCGGTGCCTCTGCCGGCGGCCAATGCGTTCCTGGCGCCGGGTTGCTTCGACCGGACGCAGACGATGCATGCCCAGCTTCGCCAGGGGGCGGCCATCGTGTGTGCCGTGTTTGTCGATGCCCCGCCGCCCTTCGGCATCCAGGACCGCTCTTATGATGTCGATCACATCAAAGTCGCCAGGCAGATCGTCTTTCCCAGAGGGGCGAGTAAGGAAGAGAACCATGATTGAGATCACGAAGCTGACCAAACGCTTTGGCAACCTGACGGCGGTCGACAAGCTCGACCTGCACATCGGCGCCGGCGACATTTTTGGATTCATCGGCCCCAACGGCGCGGGCAAGACGACGACGATGCGCATCCTGGTGACGCTGATGGAGCCGACGAGCGGTGGCGCGACGATCGACGGACTCGACGTTCGCAAGAAGGGCAAGGAGGTGCGCCGACGGGTGGGCTACATGCCGGACTTCATGGGGGTCTACGACGACCTGAAGGTGTTCGAGTACCTCGAATTCTTCGCCGCGGCGTTCGGCATCGAGTACCGCAAGCGCAAGGCCATCGTCGAGGGCGTTCTGGAGCTGACGGACCTGACGAGCAAACAAGCCGCAGCGGTGGACAGTCTCTCTCGCGGCATGCAGCAGCGACTGGGTCTGGCCCGCGTGCTGATCCACGATCCCAAGGTGCTGATCCTCGACGAGCCCGCCAGCGGGCTGGACCCGCGGGCGCGGATCGAGATTCGCGAACTGCTGCGAGAGCTCAAACGCATGGGCAAGACCATCATGATCTCCAGCCACATCCTCAGCGAGTTGGAGGAGATCTGTGACCGCATCGGGATCATCGAGCACGGCCAGCTCGTCTTCGGCGGCACCATGGACGAGATCCGGCCCCGGCTGGGCATCCAACGCAAGGTCCGCGTCAAAGTGCTCGGGGATGACGGCAGGGCGACGGAACTGCTGACGGCGCTGCCCCAGATCCAGCAGGTCGAGAAGGTCGGCGATTATCTGTCCGTGACGTTTCGCGAGGGCGAGCCGACCGACGGCGTCATCGCGCGGACGCTCGTCACCGGCGGAGTTGATCTGGTGTACTTGCAGCCCGAGCAGTTGAAGCTCGACGATGCGTTCCTGAAACTGACCAAGGGTATTGTGCACTGAGACGGGTTGCGATTATGCCATATCCTGGAAGACATGCGAACCGCGGTTCTGCCATTTCGAGCGCAGTCGAGAAATCTGGCCGGGATCCGAAAGCGCATACCGTCTATGGCCAGACCCCTCGACTTCACTTCGTTCCACTCGGGGTGACAAACGCGGGGGGGATGGAGCAGATCAACATGGTGTTCTTCCCCTGCAATTGGATAGTCCTGGAGCAGTCCAAGGTGACAGACGTATTTGCACGTGAGGACTTCACCTGATCTATATGAGATGGCCAGACCACCGTCTGCCACACGCAACAGCACCTGGGAAGATTATGATGACGTCGCAGACCACCAGAATACTGGAGCAGATCAACCCGCTGCGGCTGGCCGGGCCCTTGTTCGACAAGGAGCTGCGCGTGGCCAGCCGGCGGCGACGGTTCTATGCGATGCGTTGTGTCTATATTTGTCTTTTCGGCATCGTCGTGGTCTACACGTGGCTGCTCGTGGCGCGTCCCGGACACAAGTCCACGCCCCTGGTCTGGGCGTCGCGCATGTCGGAGGTGGGCAAAATCGTCACCGCCGCGATCGTCTGGTTCCAGTTCATCATGGCGCAACTCCTCACGGCGATCCTGCTCAGTGGGGCCATCGCGACGGAGATTCGCCACAGAACGCTCGATGCGCTCCTGGTGACACCGATCAGCGACGTTCAGATCGTTACGGGCAAGCTCGTCAGTGGATTGCTCCAGCTTGTTCTTCTGCTGGCCGTCAGTCTGCCTCTTCTGGCGATCGTTCGGGTCTTTGGAGGGGTCCCCTGGAACTTCCTGGTCTGTGGCCTGTGCCTGACGTTCGCGACGGCGGTGCTCGTCGGCGCGCTGAGCCTGTGCCTCAGCGTCACGAACCGCCAGGCGCACCAGGTGGCGACCAATGCCGTCGGGGTGTGTATGCTGTTCTGGTTCTGTACCGGAATGCTGATCGCGGTACTGGTGCAGACGAGCCGACTGAGCAACTCAACGGCGACAGGCATACTGGATCTCACGAGTCCCTACGTCGTCCTGTTCCGCCAGACACGGGCGATGCTGTTGGCCTCCGGCCCGGGACCGGTGGTCTTCCCGTGGCCGGTCCATTGCCTGGTCGCGCTGGGTGCGGCGGGGGGGCTGTTGCTGCTGTCTGTCTGGCGACTGCGAAAGGCGGCCGCCGGCGCGATGGTCAGTGCCTCGCCCGAGGGCCAGAGCGCCGGAGCGGAAAGACCAGGTCGCCTCTCCTGGCTGGGACGCCGGGCCATTCGCCCGGTCAAGGGCTCGCCCATCGTCTGGAAGGAGCTGTGCCGGCCTCGCGTCCCGAGAAACCGACGAGGTATTCTGAGCGTGGTCTTTCTGACGATCGCCATTGCCCTTGTCGTTGGCTGTGTCGTGGTCCTGATTGTGGTTGGCCATGCGCCGGTCGCGTCGGTATGTGCGGGTGCGGCCTCTGTCTTCACGTTGCTCTTCATCCTGGATGTGACCACTTCGGCCGCCGGCGCCATTCCGCGAGAGAAGGAGGCCCGCACCTGGCCGATCCTGCTGGCCACGCCGCTGGGCAATGGCGAGATCGTCCGCGGCAAGGCGTTCGGGGCCATCCGGAGGAGCTGGCCTCTGCTGGCGGTGGTGGTCATACTGACGCTGGCGGCGATGCTCTTGGCGCCTGAGGATGGCCGTCACTCGGAATCGGCACTGCTCCAGATGGGGATGTCGGCAGTCAGCCTGTCAGCGACCCTCGTCTTTCTGATCACTCTCGGCTTGTACGTGGGCACGCGGGTCAGAACCGCGACGATGGCGGTCGTCGCCACGCTCGGAATCTACGTGGGGACACAGATGCTGATCGGATTTCTGTTCTTGATCCTGGCAGTGCCAACAAGTCATTCTTCTCGATTCGTGATTGCCAATCGCCCGTTCCTCCTGTCCATCGTCAGTCAGGTTGTCCCGGCGATGCTCTATGCCGGCGCGGGGCTGCTTCTGGCGCGCGGTGCGGTGGTCCGTTTGCGACGAAACGTCTTCTCGTAGGATTCAACAGGTTGCCGATGGCTTCGAGCACAAACCATGTGCGGCGTCTCAATCTCGGATGGCTGACCGGGCCGATCTTCGAGAAGGAGCTGCGCGTCTCGAGCCGTCGGCGGCGGAACTTCGCTCTACGGTTCTTCTACATCGCGCTGCTGACGATCTTCGTGGCGATGGTCTGGATCAGCGTCGTGCATTATCACGGCAGCGTCGGTTTCATGCAGAGCCGCATGGCGGCCGCCGGCAAGCAGATCATCGTGACGGTGGCGTTCTTCCAGTTCATCACGACCCAGATCCTGGCCGTCATCATGCTCAGTACCGCCATCAGTGACGAGGTGTACCATCGTACGCTCGGGCTGCTCATGACCACGCCCATCAACAGCCTCCAGATCGTGATGGGCAAGATGCTCAGCAAGCTGCTGCAACTGATCCTGCTGCTGGCGATCACGCTGCCGATCCTGGCGATTGTCCGCGTCTTCGGCGGCGTCTCCTGGAGTTACCTTCTGTCGAGTCTGTGCATCACGTTGACGGCTGTGTTGCTGAGCGGCTCGGTCAGCCTGGCCTTCTCCATCCGCAACCGGCGGGCCTACGCCGTCATCCTCAAGACCGCTTTCGTCCTGGGGGCCGCATACTTCGTTCTGCCCGGCGCCCTCGGCACGCTGACCAACGCCTTCATGCCTATCCTGGGAGGCATCGGCCACCTTCGGGGGGTGTTCACTTCCAATGCGGCGGTTGCGATGCTGCACTTGAACCCGTTCCTGGCGATGTGGCAGGCGACCGAGGTCATGATGTCGCCGGGCGGCAGGACGATCCCCTTCTCCTGGCCGGTCCACTGCGTCTCCATGCTGGGTTTCTCGGTCGTGGTGCTGGCCTGGTCGGTGAAGGTCGTGCGCAAGACGGCGCTGCGTCAGGCCACCGGACAGCTCGATCCTCTGGCCAGGGCCAGGAGAAAGGCGTCGCGTGCGAATCCGATGTCCGACTCGTTAGATGGACCGATCAAACGGGTCATCGGGCCGCCGATCGTCTGGAAAGAGCTGCGGGCCCCCTTCATCCAGGGCGTGGACAACCGCAACAGCTACATTGGCCTTCTCGTGGCGGTCATCGCGCTGTGTGTGACCTATCTGGCCACCGCCCGGCAGGGCGCCCTGGACGAGAGCTACTCGCACGTTTCCTACGGCCTGCTCTTTGTGCTGATGGGCATCATCTTCGGCGTGGTGTTCTCTGCGACCCGAGTGACCAGCGAACGCGAGTCGCAGACGTGGCTGCTGCTGCTGACGACCTCCCTGGGGGATTGGGACATCCTCGTGGGCAAGGCGGTCAGCGCCTTTCGCCGGTGCCTGCCCATCTGGGGTCTGCTGGCCGGACACGTGTTGCTGTTCATCTTTGTCGGGTACATCCATCCCATCGTCGCGTTCCACCTTCTGCTGGTGGCCGTGTGGGTGAGCTTCTTCGTCGTGGCCGTCGGGCTGTACTTCAGCTCGCGTTTCGGGCGCACAACCTCGTCGGTTGTCGCGAGCTTCGGGCTGCTGCTGACTCTGTGGGCGGCCGGGCCGGTGCTGGCCATCGTGCTCGGCACAATGATCCAGAAGATGGATGTGTTTGTCACGTACATGATGTTTCATCCGGCGATTCAGACCGAGCTGATCTTGAACGCCGCCGGTGGCGCGCAGAACGCCGATCTGCCGCTGGGGAGTCTCGTTTACGCCGGCGAACGCGTGATCTTCGGAATCAACCAGGAGGTGTTTAGCTTCTGGAAGATGACCGGCATCCTGGCCGGCACGGCCCTGGTCTACATCGCCGCAGGCGCGCTCTTCCTCTGGCGCGCCAAGGTCCGGCTTCGCAAGAGCCTCTTCTGACGACGATGGGAGAACCAGTGATTGACATGGCACCGAAGCGATGGGCGCCGACGGTGAGTCTGTCCTGGCTGACGGGGCCGATCTTCGACAAGGAGCTGCGCGTCTCCAGCCGGCGTCGCCGCAATTATGTGCTGCGCTTCGTCTATGTGGTGTTCTTCCTGGTATTTGCCAGTCTCATCTGGATGGAGGAAATGCCGAGCGGCGCCGGTTCGGTGTACCAGGTCTCGCGCATGGGCCGGGCGGCCCAGCAGATCGTGGTGTCCGTCGTCTGGTTCCAGTTCATCGCTTCTCAAGCCGTTGCCATCGTCATGCTGAGCACCGCGATCAGCGATGAGATCTACAACAAGACGCTCGGCCTGCTGATGACCACGCCGATCAGCGGCTTTCAAATCGTCATCGGCAAGCTGCTCAGCAAGCTGCTTCAACTGGCGCTGCTCCTGGCAATCACGCTGCCGCTGCTGGCGATCACGCGGGTTCTCGGCGGTGTCCCGTGGGGATATCTGGTCGGCGGGCTGTGCGTCACCCTCAGCACGGCGCTGTTTTGTGGGGCGCTGAGCCTGTTCTTTTCGATCTTCACGCGCAAGGCGTACGCCGCGATCATCACGACCGCGATAATGGCCGCCGTGTGGTTTGGCCTGGTGCCTGGAATCAGCATACCGGCCCTTCACAACGTCATCTCGGAACGAGCGATCACCGACGCATTGTGTCGCGTGAATCCGTATTGCATGCTGGTTGCCGACACCATCCGCCTGATGACAGGTCAGTCGATCAGTTCCGTCCATTGGACAGCCCACTGCGGCGTATCGCTGGCCGGCTCGGCGCTGCTGCTGTTCTGGGCGACCGTCTTCGTCCGCAAGGCGGCGCTGCGCCAGGCGGTGGGGTGGCAGCCTCAAGTCCGTGGGACTTGGGGATGGCATAGATCGGGACGGGATGCAGAGAGACACCCTCCCCTCCCGATGTCTATCGGGACGCTTGAGGCCGCCACACGAAGGTCTTTGGTCCGGCGTGTGACGGGCTCGCCGGTGTTCTGGAAAGAGCGTCGTTCGCCGCTGCTGGGTCGGCTCGGTCTCGGCAAGATTGTTATCGGGATCGTCTTGATCGCATTGGCGGTTCTGGCCTACGTTTCGTGCGCCAGGCAGAACATGCTCAACGACAGCGAGACACAGGTTGCCTATGTGGTCGTCTTTTTCGCATTGGGGACGCTGTTCGCGGCGGTCCTGCCGGCGACGTGCATCACGAGCGAGAAGGAATCGCGGTCGTGGCCCATTCTTCTGACGACGCCGATCTCGGACCGGGCCATCCTCTGGGGCAAGTTCCTCGGCGCTGTGCGTCAGTGCTCGATCGCGTGGCTGCCGCTGTTCGCGCACGTGGGCCTGTTCACGGTGTTGGGGACGATCCGTCCGATTGGCGTCGTGCAATTGGCTGTTGTGGCGGCTTGGTTGACCGTGTTTCTCTGTGCGACCGGGTTGTATTTCACAAGCCGCCTTGCGCGAACGACGACTGCCGTGATCGCCAATGTCAGTCTGGCAGCCGGCCTTTGGGCGCTGCTCCCTCTGTTCCTGGCCATTGTCGACGAGGTGTTCCGGATTCACGGTGGCTTTCCGTCGGTGTATGAGGACATGAACCCCTTCGTTCAGGCGATCGTCATTACCGACGCAACGGCGCGCCGACAGCTCCATGACTACAATTGGATGCAGGATGGAATGCGTCGGGCCGGCGAAGCGACCAAATGGATCCTGCTCAACGGTGCGCTCTATGTCGTCATCGGACTGGGCTTCCTCGCGCGCGCCCGGGCGCGCCTCCGGCGAAATCCTGTCTGATCCTGCTCTCATTTGCCCTCGCCAACGGCACTCGGACGCTTGAGCCTTGTTCGCATTGCCGTCTCGGGGTATGCTGGGATCGCTCTGAAACCAATGTCCGCACAGTTCGGGAGGTACGCACGATGGCACGTCAGATCACAGACATGATGGTCAGGCCCAGGTTATTCTTGGCCGTAGTGTTTCTTCTTGTTTGGGTCGTAGGCGGTTGGACCGGAGCCGCGACCTTAAGGAGTCCCGCCCTGCGCGTGGAGATCGACGATGTAACAGGCCAATGGCGGTTGTCGGACGAACGTTCCGGCGTGATGTGGCCTTCTGAGGGCATGGCGAGTCCGGGCAGAGCCGCCTGGCTCGAAGGGGATTTCGCCCGGGCCGAACGCGGCGGTGAGAATTCGGTGCGGCTGGTCAAGGAAAGCGGCAGGGCGGTCACATTCGCACTGGTGCACGGTGGCGAGGCGCTGGAGATTCGCTACGAGAGCGCGGACGACGCGACGATTCGCGTACTTGACGATGCCCTGACGATCGCGGGCGACGACGACGGCTACGTGATCGTCCCGTGCCGGGAGGGCCTGCTGGTGTCTGCCGATGGAGACAAGGCTTTCAAGCAGACCTTCGGCACCTCGGACTACGAGGGCTGCCACATGAGCATGCTGGGCCTGGTCAAGCGAGGCTCGGCGCTGATCGTGACGTGGGACGATGCCTACGTGTTTCCCGAATTGGAGCGTGCGGTCCCGGAAGGGCAGGCCGAGGGCCGCAAGCTGACGACGACGTTCGAGATGCGGCGCAGCGCCAAGGTCTTGCGGCTGATGCCCCTGGGACGCGGCGATTGGAACGACATCGCGCGAGCGTACAGGCAACACGCCGGCCAGCGGGGGTTCGCGGCAACGCTGCGCCAGAAGATCGAGCGGGACAAGCACCTCGAACGAATGGTCGGCGCATCGAACGCCAAGCTGTGGACCTGTCTGGCGCGCCGGATGAACGAGGACAGCACCGCTGAGGAGTCGGTCCAGGTCCGCTGGACATTCGACGAGGCGGCCCGGATTGCCGAACACCTGCACAACGACGTGAAGCTCGACCGTTGCTTCTTCATGATGGGCGGCTGGACCGAGGGCGGCTACGACTGCCGGCACCCGGACAACCTGCCGGCGAATCCCGAGTGCGGCGGCAACGAGGCGCTGGCCGATGCGGTCCGGCGCGTGCAGACACTGGATTACGTCGCCTGTCTGCACGACAACGTGCAGGACATGTACCGGGACGCCAAGAGCTGGGACCCGGGATTCATCGAGAAGCACCGCGACGGCTCCCTGATCGCCGGCGGGCGCTGGCTGGGCGGCCGGGCCTACATGGTCTGTGCGCCGAAGCAGTTGGAGCTGGCCCAGAGGCCCCAGAACCTGCCTGCGATTCGCGAGCTTTTTGCGCCCTGGAGCTACTTCATCGACACGACGTACGCCGTCGGGCCGCGGGAATGCTTCGACCCGAACCATCCGATCGGACGCAACGACGATATCGCGTGGAAAATCCGCCTGAGCGACTACGCGCGAAATGTGTTCGGCCTCTTCGGCAGCGAGTGCGGGCGCGAGTGGGCGCTGCCCCACAGCGACTTCTTCGAAGGGCTGGTCGGCGTAAGCGGGCGGTACTACCACAACCTCAAGCCCGAGGAGTTGGGCGCGACCGTGATTCCGTTCTTCGAGATGGTCTATCACGACTGCCAGATCTGCTACGGCAAGTACGGCTACCGCGCTGAGGAGGCCGGCGAGTACATCGCACACCACGTCCTGTGCGCCAGGCCGCTGCACTACCATTCATTTCCCGACCATCTCTACTGGCAGTCGGAACGCCGGACCGAGCCGGAGACGCCCACAGCACCTCTGGCCTACTACACGCGCAGCGACGGTGGCTGGGCGGAGGGGATGCACCCGCTGGACGTGTTCATCAAGAACACGCACGAAGTGCTGGGCCCACTGCACCGTGTCACCGCCTATGACCGGCTGACGCAGTTCGACTATCTCTCCGACGACCGCAACGTCAGGCGAGCGGTTTACGGGAGCGGCGCGGACGCAACGACCGTCATCGTCAACTTCGGCGCGGCCGATGCCGAGGTGGCATGCGAGCTTGGCGGACGCACTATCCTGCCGCCCTGGGGCTTCGTCGTCGAAGGACCTCGGTTCGTCGCCTTCCACGCGAAACGCTGGAGCGGCACGGACTACGCGCAGGCGGCCCTGTTCACGCTTCAGTCGGCCGACGGCAAGCCTCTGAAGGAGTCGGCGTCCTTTCGCGTCTTCCACGCCTTCGGTTCGGCTGCACTCTCCTGGCAAGGCCGGACTCACGAGGTCCGCCGCGAAGAGGTCATCGAGCAGCGCGTCCAGTGACGCAGGAACGATGCATGCCCAAGGAACTCGGTGGGAGGATGGGCGATTGGCGGCATTTGGAAATGCAAAAAGCGGCTGATGAGACTCGAACTCACAACATCGACCTTGGGAAGGTCGCGCTCTACCATTGAGCTACAGCCGCAACTACGATTGAATTGTATGGCCCCTTGGGGAACCCTGTCAAGCAAAAATCCTGCCCGGATTGTGTCCGGTCATCCATGGGTGCAGGTGTGAACCGTCGGTACGAGAGCGGCATGAAGGCCGCAGAAGGGGATGTCAACCGATGGAGTCGACGCAGATTCAAGCGAACCGCCTCTATGGCGACTTGGCTTACCTTTGGCCTCTGGTCAGTCCTGTCGAGGACTATGCCGCCGAGGCTCGATGCTGGCGGGATGTGCTCCGGAGCAAGCTCGGACCCGGACGGCACTGTCTTCTCGAACTGGGCGCTGGCGGCGGGCACCACCTCTCGCACCTGACCGCCGACTTCGAGGCGACCGCTGTCGACCTCTCGGAGGCCATGATGCGGCATTCGAGACGCCTGAATCCTGGCGTCGAGCACCTTGTGGGCGACATGCGGACCGTGCGTCTGAACCGGAAATTCCAGGCCGTGCTCGTTCACGATGCGATCAGCCACATGCAGACGGAAGCCGATCTGAAAGCGGTGTTCGCCACCGCCGTGGCGCACCTGGAGCCGGGCGGGGTCTTCATCACTTCCCCGGATCACTTCCGCGAGACTTTCCGCGATCCCACGGTGGACTCCAGCACGAGATCCGACGGCGAAACGGAGCTGACGTTCATCGAATTCACCTGCGACCCGGACCCCGCTGACACGACGATCGAGACGGTCTTGTTCTATCTGATTCGTAAGCGGGATGGACTGCGGATCGAAACGGACCGACTCACGACAGGGCTGTTCGGCCGTCAGCGGTGGTTGGACCTGATGGCCGAGGCTGGCTTTCGGGTCGAGTGCCACCAGCGCGACGTGGGCGATGTGGCTGCGCAGCCGGACCTGCTGGTCGGCACGCTGTCCGGCGCGGCGACTTGATTTGTTCGGCCCACCGTGCTATGAAGGGGGCACCGGATGTGGATGTGTCCGGTCGCGATGCCGGACACTGAGCAGACGCAGCGGATGAATGGCTTGACGGAGTACGTGCGATGAGAAATCTACTGCCCCTTGTTCTGATGACGGTTGCGGCGCCGGCTTCCGGCCAGCCGCTGATTTCACCGGAGATCCATGCCGATGGACGCGTCACGTTCCGGTTGCAGGCGCCCAACGCCAGGGAGGTCGTGGTTCGCTGTGAGGGCACCAACGCCTCGGCGATGCAGAAGGACGAGCAGGGTGTCTGGTCGGTCACGACCGAGTCGATGCCGCCGGACATCTATGCGTATTCGTTCAGCGTTGACGGGCTGCGGACGATCGACCTGGCCAATCCGCTGCTGAAGTACAATCTGCTCAGCACCGACAGCCAGTTGCACGTGCCCGGTCCGGCGACGCTGGCCTGGGAGATCGGCAACGTTCCGCACGGCGTGCTCCACCGGCATTTCTACCGCTCTGCCATCATCGGCCTCGATCGGCCCTTCGTCGTCTACACGCCGCCGGGGTACGATCCGGCCGGCCGGACGAAGTACCCCGTGCTCTACTTGCTGCACGGCTTCAGCGACGCCGAGGACGCCTGGACCAGCGTGGGCCGCGCGAACGTCATCCTCGACAACCTCATCGCGCAGGATAAGGCCAAGCCCATGCTGGTCGTGATGCCTCTGGGCTACGGAAACAGCGAAGTGATCGCCGGCGGCTGGGCGGGCCTGCGCAACATGGCGGTCTGGCGGGACAGCAACGAGAAGTTCCGCGACGCCTTGCTGGCCGAGGTGATCCCGCAAGTAGAGAAGGTCTACCGCGTCTCGACGGATCGCAATGATCGCGCCATCGCGGGTCTTTCCATGGGCGGCACGCAGTCGCTTCTGGCCGGGCTCAACGCCCTCGACCGTTTCGCTTGGATCGGCGCGTTCAGTTCCGGCGGCCTCGATGCCGATTTCGACCGGCGATACCCGGCGGTGGACGGAAGCCTCAATACGCGTCTGCACCTGTTCTGGATCTCGTGCGGACGTGAGGACGGCCTGCTGAGCGTCAACCAGAAGCTTGTCGACTGGCTCAAATCCAAGGGGGTGGCGCCCAGGTGGGTCCAGACGGACGGGGGCCACAGCTTCAGGGTCTGGCGCCGCAACCTGATCGAATTCGCGTCGCTGCTCTTCCAGGATCAGCCGTAGCACCCGCCTCATTTCGCAGCCGGCAGCGCGGTATAAACCCGTCCTTCGGCAGGCTCGGTGACGATGCCCTGACGGGTGGCAAACGCGACGGGGTGGGACCGAAGCCGCTTGCCGTCGAGGGGCGAATAAACGCCGAAATGCAGGTGCGGGAAGGTCGAGTACCCGGTGTTGCCCGACAGGGCGATGCGCTGTCCGGCCTCAACGCGCTGCCCAATCTCCACGAGCACGCCGTTCTGCCGGAAATGATGGTATTCCCCGATCGTGCCATCGTCGTGTGCGATCGATACGAAATTCACGCGGCTCTTGTACTTCTTGGATGGTCCGCCGGTCTTGTATGATTCCTCGAGGTCGACGACGACGCCGGAGCGGGCCGCACAGACCGCTGTGCCTTCCCGCATGGCGAAATCCACCGCATATTGATCCTGATCGAAGTGTGTCAGTGTACCGTTATAGCCTTGGGAGACCCGGAAGGACCGGCCCGCCTCGAACGGGAGCAGGTACAGGGTGTTCTCATCGTGTCTGGCGTGTACGTTGCCCTTGACCCACTTGAAATGGAATCGCCATGAACACGGCCGGCTCGGATTCTCCGGGACGATCCGGACGGCCTCGGCTTCGGAACCGGCCGGGCAGGTCTCGGTCTCCGGACGAATCCAGGTCACACGCACGTTGCTGCCGTCGACAATCATCGTGACCGTCACGTCGCACGGCGCGTGATTCTCCACGATCAGGTTGACGCCGTCGCCCGATGGGACCCGGCGGACAGATACGGCCTCGTCTCGTCGCGCCGGCCGCTCGGCCCCCAGCAGGATGCCGATCCACATGGTCGACAACAGAAAGCCCGCCCAGAGGATCGCTCGTCTGGCAATTGCCGAAAGACCTCTGCCGGATTGCGGGTTTCTCATTGCCACTGCGGTTTCTTCCCTGCTACTCGACATCCTCTCGCGACCGCTGCACCAAATCCACCCCATTGGCTGCCACATCCATGGTATTCGGATTATAGCGTCGCGGCGGCAGCGGATCAACGGTCTCGTCGCGGGAAGTTGTGCGCGGCAGCCTCAAGTTCGAAGAACCTGGGGATGGTTCTCAGCGTTGGCGACACTTTGCCGCCGATACAATAGCCAGGTATGCCATCCCCAAACGCTGCGCGTTTGAGGCTGCCACCCGACTACAGGATGAGCCCAATAGCGGGGCTTGCTGCGCCGCTGCATGTGAGCTATAGTGACGTGTGAAGTCCGCGCTCTCGGACAGCGGCTTGCGAGCCCTCGCCCCATGAGAGCACCGGCAAACCAACCGATGAAAGGATGAGCCATGAATCGTCGCCGCATCGCTGTTGTCGCTGTCACCGTTGTTCTTGTCTTCTGCCTGCTGTATGCCGCCAATGCGATTGCGGCCGAACTGGTCAAGGCCAAGGACGGCTCAGGCGTCGTGGGCTACAAGGATACGCCCGTGCTGCCCTGGTGCGGGTACCACGTGCACGATCCCGACCGGCCCAAGCCGACCAAGGTGACGCCGGGCCGGCGCGGCGCCGCGCCCTCCGACGCGGTCGTTCTCTTCGACGGGACGGACCTGTCGCAGTGGCAGCCTTCGGACTGGAAGGTCGAGGATGGCGATCTGGTCGTCGTCACGGGGAGCCTGACGACGAAGGAGTCGTTCGGCGATTGCCAGCTTCACGTCGAATGGCAGGCGCCGAATCCGCCGGTGGGCGAGGATTGGGACCACGGCAACAATGGCGTCACGCTGATGGGCCTCTTTGAGATTCAGGTGTTCGACACGTACACGACGCCGCTCTATCCCGACGGTCAGGCAGCGAGCGTCTACGGCCAGACTCCGCCGATGGTCAACGCCTGCCGCGAGCCGGGACGCTGGCAGACGTATGACATCATCTTCTTCGCTCCCGTCTTCGAAGGAGACAGGCTCGTCAAGCCCGCCTATGTCACGGTCCTGCATAACGGGATTCTCGTCCACCACAACCAGCAGATCTACGGCCCCACCGGCCATCGGATCATGCCCCAGTACGACCGGCCGATCGCGCCGAAGCGACCGCTGGTGCTGGCGGGACATAACAATCCCGTCCGTTTTCGCAACATCTGGATTCGCCCTCTGTGACCGGTATGGGTCATAGAGGAGCAGCCCGTCAATTGTAGAGCATCGGCTCCTTGCGCCAGTCTTTGTCGATGTCGTGGTGGTACTCGCTGACGCGGGGTCGTCGCTCTCGCAGTCGGACGGATTCGATGCCGAGATAGCAGCCCGTCGAGGCGGGGTTCCTTCCGACACATTCGAGCCGCAGCGTGTATTTGCCCGGCTCGGGCCAGAAGTCCAGCAGGTGGAACTCGCGCGACGCAACGTCCTTGCTGTAGAGGTCCATGACGCCGCCCAGCTTGACGCCGTTGAGGTAGGCCTGATACTGGCCGAAATCATAGGATTTCGTCAGGACCAGCAGCAGTCGCTTGGGCTCTTTCTTCTCGATCTCGAAGGGAATCTCGACCCATGCGTTGTCCGGGCTGTCGGGCTTGTACAGCAGATGCCCGTCGGGATAGAGGTCCAGGTTCTGCGCCTCGGCCTGACCTTGGCCGTGATACTGCTGGGCTGTGAACTGGCAGGCGGCAATGACCCGGTCAAGGTTGGGCAGCGTTCGCTCGTGCGGGGCTCGCGCCGTGAACGTCGGCCAGCCCGTCTGATACCAGAACGCGACGCTGGAGTAGTCATCCTCCCGCTCGTTCCAGCTATGCGATTTGTACTGCGGATTTTCGTCGGGCGACATCCAGCCGAAGTGCTCGAACGTCACCTTGATTCCCTTGTTGAAGACCAGCGGGTCCGCAATGTGCCAGCGGTAGGCGGAGGTGTGCCCGCCGACGATGCCCCATTCGTCGAAGTAGGGCACTCCGAAGTACGGCGTGCTGGTCGTCTGGAGACCCCAGGCGGAGAGGAAGTAGTCTTCGGTCCCGGTGCCCCAGATCGAGGGTTTGGCTTCGCCGTCGATGTAGATCTTCTCGTCACCTTCGCCAAACCAGGATGGGCTGCGCGTCCGTACGCTCAGGACGGTGCCGACGTAATGTCCCTTGCCCTGCGTTTCGAGGACGACGTAGTCCTTGCCGTTCTCGACCGGGTATTCCTGGCGGTACTGGGCGTAGAAGTAGGGCGTGTCCCTGGCTATCTTGTCTTTCTTGATCCAGTCGATGTTGAAGTAGAGCAGGCTGATCGGTCTTTCGCTCTGGTTGACGACCTCGACGCGGGCGGACCTGCGGAAGGGCATGTGCCAGAAGCAGTTGTACGAATCGGCGTCCTCGACGATCACCGGCAGGCTGATCACCTCGCTGCGTTTGCCGAAGCTGTTGGCGAAGAAATCGCCCACCGGGGCCTCGACGCCGGGCCGGTCGTCGCCGTCCCAGTAGATTCGCAACAGCATCTCCTGGTGGTTGGCCGAGCCATTCTTGGCCCAGGGGTGCGGCTCGGGCCCGAGAAACGTCATCCAGATGTGCGTGATGACACCGGGACCTTTGACGTCCATCAAGACCTTCGTCTGGCCCGGCGGGACGCTGCTGTTGTCGCTGTTGCTGTTCGGGTCGGGTTCCCCTTGCCATTCGCGTGGGTTGGCGCCCAGCTTGGCGGTCGAGGTCGCCCGCATGCTGCGGCCTTCGTGAGGTTGCGCCAGATCCGCCAGAAAGTCCGCCCAGCCAGTCGCGCACAGACAGAGAACCAACAGAACTGCCACCGCCTTGATCCGCTCGCTTGCCATACCTCACGCTCCTGACTCGATGTGACCATACCCAGGTTCATGCCGCACACGCTGCCGCGACCATACCCGAACGGTGAGTATGTAGTCAAGCCATGGCATCATCTTCCTTGGGCGGCCAATGCCTACTGTCGCTTCTTCAGCATGTGGCAGGCGAGACGCCGGACGCTGGCAGAAGGATCGTTCGTCGCTCGGCTCAAGGCGGCGATATCCTGCTCCAGCATCTCTGTCGGGCCCGCGGTCTGTGACGCACCAAGAAAGGCCGCAAAAGCTTCTTCGTGATACCTCTTCAACTCGCCCTCTTCGCGTCGCACGCGCCCCACAGCCTTTCTCACATAGGTCTTGGTCCGATCCAGCGCCTCTTGCCAGTCGAACTCGGCCGGCACCGGGTGAGGGACAATCAACTCGCAGAACGGCAAGGATGCGACCGAATAGCCGTCCTCCTTGCGGACCAGAAAGGGGCCTGCGAAGGACAGATTCTCTTCGCATGGAACCTCTGCGGCCAGCTTCAAATCATGCAGGCAGTCCTCGCACAATCGCTGCTCTCCGTAGTAGAGATGCACCCGCCCTCCAATCTGCGACAGCAAGTCGGGCGTCGGGAACATCAGGCAGCCATGCTTGTCGCAATGGGCTCCATCGCCATGAGCGGCATTCCGGCACAGCCCCAGGATGTGACCCAACTCATGCCTGAGCATATCGATCCTCGTCTGCTCGGGCCAGGACCGCGCGTAATCGACGTTCCAGAAGATGGCGGTAGGGCAGGTGAACAGGATATGAGGTTCACGCATTGCCCCTTTGAACGTCGTCTTGCTGTCGTAGGCGACGATGTGGAGATACGCCGCCTGCGTACCATCGCCCGGAGCGGGGCCGTCGGTGCACAGGATTGACGCCGCACTGCGAGGCAGGTTCTCGAATTCGGAAGCGGGAATCGGCGGATCGAGAACGACTTCGACGCCATCCGGCTTGGCACAGTGTTCGCCCAGAAACGCCTTCAATTCGTCGACGAAAAAGGACGGCAGGTCCACGCCTTCGGTTCGGTCGATCTCCACGTAAAGACGTGTACAGGGTCTGTCCTGGAGGTAGAGTCGCTCGGGATACATGTAGGGTGCGGGAACGGAGGAGCGGGAGGCGCAGCCGAAGAGCGCGGCGATCGAGAGCAGGGTCACGATCTTACGGGCGATCTTCACGGGTGTCGGGCGATTCATATCCGAAAGAGTCCTTTGGCGGGATGTCAGGCCAGAACGCCGCCGACGATCGCGCCGACCAGGAGCATCCCGACGCCGCTGGCGGCCAGCAGGAATCCACCGGCGCCGGCCAGAAGGCCCACCACAGGCATGCCGGTCAGGGCGGTGGAGAAGACCAGGAAGAACACGCCAAGCGCGATGGCGGGGAAGAACACCGCCACGACGGCCGGACCGACGCCGCCGGCCTTCTTGCCCCCGACCAGACCGGCGATCAAAGGCCCGAACACCGGCAGCCAGAACAGCAGCAGCGAGATCACGAACATCCACACCACCGCTGCTCCAATGCTGCCCTTTCTGCGTGCTGTTCTGGCGCTCACCACGGCTCCTTTACGTCATATCACGCAGGGGGGTGGTCGCGACAGACTACAGAGATTGCCCCATTCTGCCGGCCCAGTGCTCATCCGGCCCGGCGCTCGCCGACGCCGGGCCGGGCTGCCGCGAATGACGTGTCCTGTTCCGAGAGACCGGAAACCAGTTTAGCTCCGCTTGAGCAGGTCTCTGATCTCGGTCAGCAGAACCTCTTCTCTGGGAGGCGCCGGGGGCGCTGCCGGGGCTTCTTCCTGCTTCCTCTTCAGCGCGTTCATCGCCTTGATCGCCATGAAAATCGCGAAAGCAATGATCAGAAAATCGATGACGGTCTGAATGAACTTGCCGTAGTTCAGGGTGACCGCGGCCGTTTCGCCCACCGCTTTCTTCAGGGTAAGGGACAGGTCGGAGAAGTCCACGCCCCCGAGCAGCAGCCCGATCGGCGGCATGATCACATCGGCGACAAAGGACGACACGATCTTGCCGAAGGCGCCCCCGACGATGATGCCCACGGCCATGTCCACGACATTGCCTCTCATGGCGAACGCTTTGAACTCCTGCAACATACCCATACTCATGGCTCCTTACTCAAGGGTTTTGCTGGGTCCCCAATATGCCGGCTGGTCAGACGGTCTGGGCAGCCGCGATTCTCCATTTCCTTCGTGAACGGTGCTCCTGCGCACGATGTGTCCCGACATATAGTCGTTCCGGTCGGCATCGGTTCAGTCTATCCTCTACAAAAATCGCCGTGTCCAGATCTGTCGGCGGTCGCCTGGCCATGCCTGTGGTGTGTGTTGGTGACCGACCTTGCGGGTATGAGTCCTTGCCTCGATCCATTCTCCCACCCTTTCAACGAATGGCACCGACCTCCCCAATTCGGCGTCCAATATGGCCAGGGCCGGGGGCGACTGTCAAGTCCTATCCTCGCTTCCGGTTTGCCAAGTCTATTGACAGTCGCTGCTTGCGGACGTCTAATCGGTCAACGAAACCACAGCAGGATGTGTCCAAACGTGCTGGAGCCGGATATGAAGAGACTCTGGGTAAACGCGAACCCGTACGTCAAGGAAATCGCCATTGCGGCGTTGGAAAGCGGCGCCGAGGCGGTCGTGCTGCCTGACGGGCATAGCGATACCGTGCGGCAGTTCGGCAGGATCAAGACGGTCGAGACCTCCGGCGACCTGAAGCCCGGCGTAGACGTCGAGTTCATCGACATCAGCAGCAAGGCCGACGAGGACCGGGCCGCCGCCGTGCCCGCCGGCAAGCTCGTCGTCCTGAAGATGCTCGACTGGACCATCATCCCGATCGAGAACCTGCTGGCCCGGCGGGGCGGTAACCTGATCGTCCAGGTCGAGAACAGCGACCAGGCCAGGCTCATGGTCGAGATCCTCGAAAAGGGTGTCGACGGCGTCCTGCTCAATACGACAAACGTCAACGAGATCAAGAAGACCGCCCAGATCGTCCACGGGGTCAGCGAGAAGGTCGGTCTGGTCGAGGCCACCGTCACCACCGTCAGGCAGCTCGGCATGGGCGACCGCGCCTGCCTGGACACCTGCACCCAGATGACGGTGGGCGAGGGCATGCTGGTGGGCAACACCGCCTCGGGCTTCTTTCTCGTGCACTCCGAATCGATCGACAACCCCTACGTCGCGTCGCGTCCCTTCCGCGTCAACGCGGGCGCCGTGCACGCCTACGCGATGGCGCCGGGCGGCAAGACAAAATACCTGGCCGATCTGAAGACGGGCGACGAGGTTCTGCTGGTCGACTGGCAGGGGCGCAGCCAGGTTGCCTATCTGGGCCGCAACAAGATCGAACGCCGGCCCATGATGCTGATCGAGGCCGAAGCCGGTGGGCAGCCCATCAGTCTGGTTCTCCAAAACGCCGAGACCATTCGCCTGGTCGATCCACAGGGCCAGGCCATCGCCGTCACCAGTCTCAAGCCGGGCGACAAGGTCCTCGCTCACACCACCCACGGCGGTCGTCACTTCGGCATGAAGGTCGACGAATCCCTCATCGAACGGTGACCGGCGACGCGGTCTTACCGGTCCTTCTGCCAAAGATCGTGTGGTTCATCCGCCATAACCGCGTCGAGGTCGATACCGTGGCCTGCGGCGATTTCTCTTTCTCCTTGCGCCAGAAGCCTCAGCAGCTCCATCTCGTGCTGGGAACGTTCACAGGTTTCGATGCCAACCATCACAGCGGCCGGTCGACCCCGCTGCGTGATCACGATGGGTTCCTAACACGAGAACACGATGCAGCCGCTCAATGACGCCATCGCCAGGATTGCCGCAACCAACAGCAGGATTCTCTCGATCGTCTTCATGGTTTGTGCTCCCAGGTGAAGGTTTCCATTCCGTGGGGCCCTTGCCCTACATGTAAAAGGCTGTGCGCGCCAGGCCGGTAACCGGTCCCTGGGATGGGGGCAGGGGATCTCCCCGGTGCCCCTGCGATGGGAGAATTGCGGAGAAGGTGCTTGACGGCGGGGCGGATTGTCCTATCCTATGGCTTTTCACGCCCTGGAAAGGAGCCAACCAAGTGCAGGGAAGTACGCCTTCAGGCCAGTTCGTTTTCGAGCCGCCCGTCGCCGAGCCGGCGCCAAGCGTGCTGTATGAAGAGCATCTCAAGCTAACGAACAAGTCGCGGATGAGCCCCTTTGCGGGGTACGTGATGCCGCTGTGGTATTCCACGATTGCGGCCGAGCACCAGGCGGTCCGCCGGGCCGCCGGGCTGTTCGATTGCACCCACATGGGCGTGCTGGAGTTCTCCGGCGGGGGGGCGGTGGGCGTCCTGCACGCCGCTACCACCAACGATGTCCGCAAGCTGGCGGTCGGTCGGGCCCAGTACGGCTACATCCTCGACGCCGCCGGCAACATCCTGGACGACATCATCGTCTATCGCCGGGCCGAGCAGCTCTACATGGTCGTCGTCAATGCCGCCAACGAGCCGAAGATCAAGGCCTATCTGAAAGAACTGCTGGCCGGTCGCGTCGTGGTCGAGATCGAGCCGCACCGGACGGGATTCAGTCCATGCGAGCCGTGCGTTCTCCGCGACATGCGCGACACCACGACCGGATCGGACTGCCGCGTCGACGTCGCCTTGCAGGGACCCGCCTCCATCGACGTGCTGGCGAAGCTGTCTTCGGATGGATCGATCGCTGAGAAGCTGTCTGGTCTGAAGCCGTTCGCGTTCTTCGAGGAAAAGCTGTCCGGAATCGACTGCCTGATCTGCCGGACCGGCTATACCGGGTCGAAGGTCGGCTTCGAGCTGTTCGTCCATCCCGACCAGGCTGCCCGGCTCTGGAACCTGATCCTGGAGGCGGGCAAGCCGCTGGGCGTGCTGCCGTGTGGGCTGGGCGCCCGCGACAGCCTCCGGATCGAGGCAGGTCTGCCGCTCTACGGGCATGAGTTGGACGGCAAGTTCGGGATCTCGCCTTTCGAGGCTGGCTATGGGTGGGCGGTGAAGCTGGATAAGGCGTTCTTCGTGGGCAAGGCGCCGATGGCGAAGATCGCCCAGACGTACGAGATGCAGGTGGCGCGTCTGGAGTTCTCCGCGGCGAAGGGGGTTCGCCCGATCCGGCCGGATGACCCGGTCGTTGACGGTTGCGGCGTCTGCGTCGGCTGGGTGCTCAGCAGCGCGACGGCCGGCGAGAAGCAGTATGCCCTGGCCTGCATCAGCCGCAATGCGGCGACGGAAGGCAACACGCTGGGCGTCTATTACCTGGCGCGAAGTCCCAGCCAGGTCCAGCAGGGCAGAGCCGAACGCATGGACAAGGGACAACAGGCACAGGCCGATCTGACGGGAACTGTCGTCGGCCGATTCGAGAAGTTTTGACGGGAGGCAACGCAATGGTCGTCGAGGGTCTGCTCTATACGAAGGACCACGAATGGGCGAAGGTCGAGGGGGACGTCGTCACGATGGGCATTACGGACTACGCCCAGGAGCAGTTGGGCGAACTGGTGTTTGTCGAGCTGCCCCAAGTGGGCAAGCAGTTGATCGCACGCAAGGAGATCGCGGTGGTGGAGAGCTCCAAGGCCGCCGGCGATGTCTACAGCCCTGTCACCGGGACCGTTACCGAGGTCAACTCCGAGCTGGGCACGAAGCCCGAACTGATCAATGAAGACTGCTACAAGAGCGGCTGGATCTGCAAGCTCCAGGTCACCGATAAGAAGTCGCTCGACAACCTGATGAACGCCAAGAAGTATCAAGAGTACCTCGACACCCTATAGGTCCTATAGTACCACATCCTCGGAGCAAAGTTCATGCCTTTCATACCACACACGGAGCAACAGCAGCGCCAGATGCTCGCGGAGATCGGCCTGACGATGGACGGTCTGTTCGCCGACATCCCCGCCGATCTGAAAGCCCAGTCGTTCCATCTGCCGGCCGGCCTGAGCGAGATGGAGGTCCGCAACCGCCTGGCTGAACTGGCCGGCAAGAACTCCGTGGACCTGACGCTCTTTCTGGGCGGCGGGTTCTACGACCATTTCATCCCGTCGGCGGTCTACTCAATCATCTCCCGCAGCGAGTTCTATACCGCCTACACGCCGTACCAGCCCGAGTTGTCCCAGGGGACATTGCAGGCGATCTACGAGTATCAGTCCAGCATCTGCCGGCTCACCGACATGGAGGTGTCCAACGCCTCGCTCTACGATGGCGGCACCGCCATGTACGAGGCGATGATGATGGCCATGCGAATTACGGGTCGCAACAAGGTCATCATCGACGACAGTGTTCATCCGATCTACCGCGTGATGATCCACTCGCACACGCAGAACCTCCCGGTCGACCTGAACGAGACCCACTGCACGAACGGCTTGGCCAATCGCGCCGAGATTCTCGACCGGCTCGACGACCAGACCGCCGCGATCATCGTCCAGAACCCGAACTTCTTCGGCTGCATCGATGACTTCACCGATCTGGCCAAGGCCGCCCATGAGAAGGGCGCGCTGCTGCTGGTCTCATGCTATCCGATTTCGCTGGGCATCCTCAAGACGCCCGGCGCGATGGGCGCCGACATCGTCACAGGCGAGGGCCAGAGTCTCGGGATGCCGATGTCGTTCGGCGGTCCGTACCTCGGCTTCATGGCCGCCCGCAAAGAGCACGTGCGCAAGATGCCCGGACGCGTCGTCGGCGAGACGACCGACCGCGAAGGCCGCCGCGCCTTCGTCCTGACGCTCCAGGCCCGCGAGCAGCACATCCGACGCGACAAAGCGACGTCGAACATCTGCTCGAACGAGGCCTTATGCGCCCTGACAGCGCTGGTATACCTCGCGCTGCTCGGCAAGGAAGGGCTCAAGGAGACCGCCCAGCGCTGCGCCGACAAGGCCAGTTACGCCTACCAGCGTCTGACCGCGATCAAGGGTGTGGAACCGCACTTCAAGGCCAGGTGGTTCTTCAACGAGTTCGTGCTCGACCTGCCCTGCGAGGCGGCCGACGTGATCGCCAGACTGATCGAGAAGGGCTTTGCGACGGGATTTCCGCTGAGCCGGTACTACAAGGGAATGGAGAACTCCATGCTGATCTGTGTGACGGAGAAACGCACCAGGCAGGAGATCGGCATGTTGGCCGAAGCCGTGGAAAGCGTGCTGTGACATGAAAACTCAAACATAAAAGATCCAAATTATGGAATCACCTTCGGCGATGGTATTCTGAACTTGGATATGTGATTCTGATCTTTGCCTTTTACATTTTGATTTGCCTTGTGGGTGTGTTATGAAGCTGCTGTTCGAGAAGAGCGTCCCGGGCCGTCGGGGTGTGGGCCCCGGGCCGAGCGATGTCCCGACAACGATCCACCTCAACGGTGACCTGCTGCGCGACCGTTGTGCGGCGTTGCCTGAGTTGAGTGAGCTGGACGTCGTGCGCCACTTCACCGAGCTGTCGCGCCGCAACTTTGGCGTCGACACGAACTTCTACCCGCTCGGCTCCTGCACGATGAAGTACAATCCGAAGGTCGCTGAGCGCATCGCCGGCTATCCGGGCTTCGCACATCTGCACCCGCTGCTGCCGCAGTTACGCATGGGCGACATGCTCGCGCAGGGGGCCCTGGCGATCCTGTACGAGATGGACCTGCTGCTGCGCGAGATCACCGGGATGATGGGTTTCACGATGCAGCCGATGGCCGGCGCGCACGGCGAGCTGACCGGCATGATGATCATGGCCGCCTACCATCGGGACAAGGGAAGCCAGAAGACTGTCCTGCTGGCGCCCGACAGCGCGCACGGCACCAACCCCGCCAGCGCCGCCATCGCAGGCTACCGTGTTGTCTCGATCCCCAGCGGCGCCGACGGTTTGATGGACTTGGCGGCTCTCAAACGAGCGATCGGCGACGACGTCGCCGGCGTGATGTTGACGTGTCCTAACACGCTGGGCCTGTTCAATCCGCACATCCGCGAGATCTGCGACCTGATCCACAGCGTCGACGGCCTGGCCTATTATGACGGCGCTAATCTCAACGCGATCGTGGGCAAGGCGCGGCCGGGTGATTTCGGTTTCGACATCGTCCACCTGAACCTGCACAAGACCTTCGCCACGCCGCACGGCGGCGGCGGCCCCGGGGCCGGTCCGGTCGGCGTCAAGGAGCATCTCGTCCCGTTCCTGCCCGTCTCGATCGTGGTCAAACGCGCCGACGGGACCTACGCGCTGGAGTACAACCGGCCCAAATCCATCGGCTACGTCGCGCCGTTCTATGGCAACTTCGGGATTGTGCTGCGGGCCTACGTCTACATTCTACTGCTGGGCAAAGAGGGCCTCGCCCGCGTTGCCGAGAACGCGGTGCTCAACGCCAACTATGTCCGCTGCAAGCTGAAGGGCCACTACGCTCCCGCCTTCGACAAGCTCTGCAAGCACGAGTGCGTCTTCAGCACCACCGAGGAGATGGCTGCCAACGGTGTGCACGCCATCGACATCGCCAAGGCGCTGATCGACCGGGGATTCCATCCGCCGACGGTCTACTTTCCGACGATCGTCAAAGAGGCGATGATGATCGAGCCGACCGAGACCGAGAGCAAGGAGACGCTCGACGCGTTCATCGCCGCGATGATCGAGATCGCCGAACTGGCACAGAAGGACCCCGAGCAGCTCAAGGCGGCACCCGTCACGACCCCCGTCTCGCGTCCCAACGAAACCGCCGCCGCCAAGAACCTCAACATCGCCAGTCTGTGACACGGGACCGATGGCAGCCGCAAGCCCGCAGGGCTTGGGGATGGCCGGCGGCCGGGAGAGGCCCGCGCAAGGGCGAACGGATGACACGCTATTTCTGGCGGAAGTAGTCGCCTGTCGATAGGGTGAACAGCTTCCACCCGTCGGCGGTTTCGTGGAACAGCAAGGCGGGGCCATCCGTGAAGACCACGATCATGGTCCCTTCCACCTTCTGACCGTGGAAGGATTCCAGCTTTTCCGCCTGGCTGGTGTTCACCTCGATCGATTCGATTGTAGCCTTTGCGATCTCTTGCAGGTCTCCAGGCTTTTCCAACAGCCGTTGACGGCGTCGCTCTTGTCTCTGGGCGACGGTCAAGTCCCTCCCATCGATCTGCTCCTTCGTCTTGTCGTCCCAGAACGCCGCGTAGCCGTCAATGTTGTTGGCCTTGCAGATCTGCTGCAAGGACAGGAATGCCGCTCGTACCTCTTTGATCTGCTTGTCCAACTGGCCTATATCACCTCCCGTCTGCGCGGTGGTGGAAGCCGCGTCAGACACCGGCGAGGTCGCTGTCTGCTGCTCGCTGTTCTCCGCCAGGGGCTTGCTCTGAACGGAGTCCGTACCCGTTTCCTCCGTCGTCTGATCATCCGGCTTGCCGCAACCCCACAGCAGGAAAGGCATTGCCAACGCGATGCCGACACAAGCGATGACCCCAGTGGTCCTCATGACTGTCTCCCTTCCACTGACACAACTCTGCTCATGAGGGCCGGCGCGATAGTTCACGGTCCTCGGGAGAACACACCGTCCCCTTTCTCCAAGACGCACGATCTCCCGATTCGTTATTCGGAAAACCACCTTGTCAAGGCAGAAATCGGGTGCTGCGCAATGCGATCAGGCTCACGATGGATCGAGAAGCTTGGCGGCCCACTGTCGGGCGTGGTCGATCTGACCTTCTTCGAGCAGGTCGGTCCCGCCGGCCGCCGGTGCACCGTGCATGGCGACGAAGAACGTCTCCGGCTCGGCGACGGGCGTGCCTCCCAGCCGACGGAGCCGTCGCAGCAGCTTGGGCGAGGCCCGCAGACGCCGGAACGGCCAGGCGCGGACCGTCGTATCGAACGCCGCCACCGATTTGCCCGCCAGGATACCTTGCGGCTGCACTCTGAGAACGAAGCGGACCGCCGCCGGCACGCTGAACGCATGCGTCGGAGTACCCACCACCACGAGATCGACTCCCTCCCAGTCGCCGGCGGTCAGTTGCTCGATCCCGACCACACGCACCTCGCCTGCCCGACCCATCACCTCCGCCATCGCCTCCGCCACCCGCCGCGTGTTGCCAAACTTCGAATAGTACACAATTACCGTCCGCATAGTCACCGCCTCTAACGCGCCGTCTCCGAACGAACCGGACCGATGAGCAGCTCAGTTCTGTCTTCTATACGCCCTCCTCATTCACCGACATTCCCATCGCCTTCGCCTGTACATAATCATAGCCTTGCTCCTGCCGCCACGCAAGCAGGGCGGAACCCCATTGCTGTTGCGACTTCTCAGGGTGGGCAGAGACTCTCCGAAGACGAAGGCGAGAGGGATGATCGCTCGCTGGCTGTCTGGGCGACGCAGAACCACGGCGGCGGCCCGGTCATTCTCTTGGTCGCCGATTGTCGGACTTGGTCGGGAGGGAACAAAAAAGCCCCGCGAGGGGGCGGGGCCTTCTTGAGCTGGTGCCTGGTGGGGCTTAGCCGGGGGTGACGTTGGTCGCGCAGGGGCCTTTCTTGCCCTGTCCGATCTCGAAGCTCACCGTCTGGCCCTCACTGAGTGAGGCGTAGCCCTGGGTCCTGATCTCCGAGTGGTGGACGAACAGATCGTCGCCGCCACCGGCGGGGCTGATGAAACCGAATCCTTTGCTCTCGTTAAACCATTTTACTGTTCCTGTTGCCACGTGCTCTTCTCCTGAGGCCGATTCGGCCTGCAAACGTACTTTCCCTCTGCCACTGAATAAGGGGTAAACCTCGAGGGAGGAAAGCGTACTCCTTTACAAGACCTGTACTATATCGGTGCCTCTCCCATATGTCAACAAAATAAATCGCCAAAATACGAAATAGTTACGCCTGCGCCCCGCCGGGCCAAAAACGCTGGGCGCGCCCCGCCGGATGCTGCATGGGCTTTCCGACATACCGCCGGTGAGAGGGGCATCTGGAGTATTTCGGAGGTGATCGCGTGAATCCGCTTGAGTCGCCGCTATGACGTGGTATAATGGAGACTGGTTCGCTGTTGCGAACCTGGGATGATCGCCTGATGAGGCCTTGAAGCACGATCCTCTGGCATCGATGCCATCACCGGCCTCAAGACCCATCTCCCGAGTCCTTGCTCCTGGCTTGGCACCTCTTCGCGAAGACATGCGTTTGACGTAGAGGGCCGCACCACCTGATTTGAGATGTAGGAGGTCGAACATGACGAACGATCAATACCGCAAGTCGCGAGGTACAAACAAACCGTTCATCGCCTCCGAAGAGCAGGTCAAGCTGACCTGGAACGAGTCCGTTCGCAAGGAAAAGTATCAGTACAAGAAGCTGAATCCCTCACCCGACGCCAGACCCAAAGCGGATTAGCGGGGGCAGGAACTGCCTGCCGACAGATACATTCCTCTTTCTGGCCTTCTTCGCCATCGACGTCTCTGTCGGCAGTGAGCCGTCACGATCTATTGTTCTGCGCTTGGCGTGCCACCGCATCGTGGTATCGGAGCATGAGTCGGGCGGCTTTGGGATGCCGGAGACTCTCGCGTGCCTCCAGGAAATACTCGAGCCCGAACCACAGCATCAGCCCCTGAACGAAACCCAATGCCAGACCGGCAGCCAAGGCGCCCCACGGCGTCGAGGCCGAGCGGCGAAGTGTGTCAGAAGTCACGAAGCGAAGCCACATCACGCAGAGCGCAACCGCAACCGGCAACATCGCAAGAAAAGTGTGTGTGAGAATATCGTGGCATGTGGGTGGCAGCCTCAAGGCGTAGTGCAACTGAGCTTTGGGGATGGCGAATGGGAGTGGCGCATCCGTACGGAAAGGCCTCTGCGAGGCGATCCATCCCCAAGTCCTGCGGATCCGTTCGGCTTCGCTCAGGACGAGCTTTGAGGCTGCCACCCCTGGCGGTCTGCGTCCGCAAGGGAATGCTGCCCTGAAATCCTGACAGACACGCAGAGCGAGTGTCTGTGAAAATATCCTGGCAGCCGTGTGGCAGCGGCAAGCGCAGGCTTGCCGATGGTGATACGCATGCCGCCGAAGCCATCGGCAAACTCCGCCTTGCTCCGTTTGCCGCTGCCACACAGGGCGCTCCGTGGTGGAAAACGGGCCTTGCCGCGAAATTCGCACAGACACCAAGAAAAAAGAAGGACAGCTTCTTCTGGCGTTTCACAGATGCGCGAGCCAGGGCGACACAATCCCGATCCGTCTGGGCCTTCAATGCGTAGTCTTTGCGAGACGTGTAGCGAACCAGCCTTGACAGGAGGGAATTTCCTGCCGAGCCGATCCAGGCATCTGCTGCGGTCTCATCGCGGACATGAGTGCCATCGCCCTTGCTCCCCAGTTCATCGTGATACCGGATCATAAGGCGTTCCAGTCTGGGGCCACGAAAAACACGCACCGCCCAGCGCAGAGAGAATGCGGCAAGGGCCAACGGGGAGCCCGCCCGCAAAGCGAAGGAGAAGGAAATCATCAGCCACGGATTGGCTTCAGGGCCAATCATGCGTTCGTACCCCTTGGCGATGAGCAAAGGCAGCGCGATGCCCATGGCGACGAGCAGCAGAAACGCGCCGATGTGTCGCGTCCAGGATCCTTCGGGGTTCGCCAGCCACGTTCGCACGGCCTCGACGTATTCCTCGTCTGTCCCACGCTCAGAGAGAAGCCTCATCGTCTGGAGCACTCCGCGATTGCCTGCACCTTGCTTGTTGTACGCCATCTTCAAGGGGAGTTGGAAAGGCCTGGCGTTGGTTGCCGGCTACGCGCTTCCACGTTCCGCATCTCCTTTGGCCGCCACCAGGATTATAGCATCCGCCGGACGAAAAAAAACGGAGAATTCTCGGAAGCGGGTTGACGGGGAACGGGGATCGGCGTATGATAATTAGGCAACTGAATTGGGAATGGTTGATGGTCGATAGTCAATCTTGGACGGCTGGCGATGGACGCGGGATGTGAACTTGGGTGGTTGGCGGTCGGCAAGAGCTCTTCCGGCGGCAGGGCGGACCGGCGGCGGCTCGGGATGCCAGTATGCAAAACAAAGCCAATTTGATGCCGGCCGTATGAGCACAAGTACTTTCTATATAATTGGTTATATGACATCTGGCTCGAACAGGGGATTCGCGAAACAAAGCCAATTTCGTCGGCGGCAGGGCCGGTAGGGCGAGCGTCCTCGCTCGCCGGAGCAGGGAGCCGCTTGATGTAGCGGTGATGGGCTGGGGCATGGATGGGCAAACGCCCTGTACTTGGAAGGACGGAAATTGAGTTCGAAAGTCTATTTCATCAAGGCCTCGATCGGCGAAGGCGAACGGGCTGTCTCGGAGAAGGCCAGGACCCTGTTCCGAGCGGGCGGCTTCCGCAAGTGCTTTAAGAAGAACGACTTCACCGCCGTGAAGGTCCATGTCGGCGAAGAGACCAACAACACCTACATCAAGGCCCCGTGCCTGAAGGGCCTCGTCGAGGAGTTGGTCGCCCTGAAGACCAAGCCTTTCATCACCGACACCAGCACGCTCTACACCGGCCGGCGGCACAATGCCATCGACCACACAGTCCTGGCGACGCAGCGCGGTTTCAGCGTCGAGGGGCTGGGCATCCCGTTCATTCCTCCGGACGGGCTGTTCGGGACTGCCGAGGCGGCGGTGCCCATCGAGGGCGAACTGGACAAGGAGGTGATGATCGCCGCCGACATCGTGAGGTGCCAGTCGATCCTGTCGGTGGCGCACTTCACCGGCCACTGCGCCACGTGTGTGGGCGCGACGATCAAGACGCTGGGCATGGGCTGCTCCAGCCGCAAGGGCAAGATGCGCCAGCACGCGGCCCTCAAGCCCCACGTGAAGAAGGGCAAGTGCACCCGCTGCGGCGAGTGCCGCCGTCATTGTCCGGCCGACGCCATCACCCTCGACGACGTCCAGGCCCACATCGACCAGGACAAGTGCATTGGCTGCGCCGAGTGTGTCGCGGTCTGTCGGTTCGACGCCGTGGCGTACGACTGGCAGCAGGAGAACGAAATCCTGCAGAAGAGCGTGGCGGAGCACGCTCTCGGCGCGCTCCGGGGCAAGGAGGGAAGGGCGGTGTTCTTCAATTTTGTGATGTCCGTAACTAAAGATTGTGATTGCTTCGCCCGGGCGAATATGCCTAAAATGGTGGAGGATATCGGCATCCTGGCATCGACCGATCCGGTGGCGGTGGATAAGGCGGCCATCGATCTGGTGGAGAGCCGGGGCGGGCGGGGCGTGCCCAAGCTGATCGGCAATGCCAAGCTGGACTGGCACACCCAGATCGAGCACGCGGTTCGGATCGGACTGGGCTGCGCGGACTACGAGCTGGTGGAAGTGGAATAGGCCTTCGGGCCGCATTTGAGGATGGCTATGTCTCTCGGTCAGATTATCAGACAGAAGCGTGAGCAGTTGAATCTGACTCTCGATGAAGTCAGCAACCGCGTGGGGTTTTCCAAGCCGTACCTGTCCACGATCGAGACGGGCAAGGTCAAGAATCCGCCGAGCGATGAGCTGCTGACCAAGCTCGAACGTGTCCTGAAGTTCGACTCAGGGCTCCTGCTGCACATCGCCCACCTGGAACGCATGCCGTCGGACGTGCGGCAGGAGTACGAATCGCGCGAGGCCGAGAATCAGAAGCTCCGGCAGTTGCTCAAAAAGGCGATCGACAAGAAGAGCAGCGTCCGATCGCTCAAGTCGATGCTGGCCAAGAGCAATCTCAGCGCCGACGAGGGCAAGCGGGCCCTGGCGGCGGGCCGGCTCGTTCCGGTGATCAACAAGGTCGCGGCGGGCTATCCCGTCGAGTTCAACGATCTCGATTATCCCGTCGGCGTCGCCGATGATTACGTCCGTTGCCCCGACCTGCACGATCCGAACGCGTTCGCCGTGCGCGTGGTGGGCGACTCGATGGAGCCCAAGTTCGTCGAGGGCGACATCGTGATCTTCTCGCCGGCCTGCGAAGTCCGCAACGGCGACGACTGCTTCGTCCGCTTCACGTTGCCCCATGAGACGACGTTCAAGCGCGTCTTTTTCGAGGCCGGGAATCAAATCCGCCTCCAGCCCCGCAACGAGAAGTATTCGCCGACCGTGGTCGAGGGCAAACGCATCGACGGCGTCTATCGCGCCATCGTCAAGTACCAGCGATTGTGACGGACCCAGTTTAACGATAAAGCGGATACAACTACTCTATGACCAGCCAGGTGACGCCGGCCGGCTCGACGCGAAGAGGGACCGTGACGTTGTAGCGGCGGTCGAGCTTGTAAGGTTGCCAGTCGCCTTCCTTTTTGCGGATGCGGGCGGTGTCGGTCAGGCCCGTGTAGTACAGCGGTAGCGTCAGATTTCGTTCCACGGGGCGGTCGAGAGGGTTGTAGATCATCGCCAGGCCTTTGATCTTCAGCTGCGGGTTCACGTGGAGGAGGCCGTCGATGTCCCGCCCATCAGCCCGTCGCAGGTGGATGACGTCCGATTCGAGAATGTCACGGTATCGCTTGAAGAAATCCACCCACGTCTTGACCACGGCCTTGGTCTGGTCGCCATCGTACAGGCGCGGGCCGCGATAGCAGGCCTGTACGCCCGCCCCGAAGTTGTTGGCCAGGTGCGTCTCGTAGGCGTCGAGGTGATCGCGCAGCGGCTCGATGGTGGCCGCCGGACCGCCCCCGTGGTATTCCGTCAGGGGCACGAACATCCAGCCCATGCTCGGCGTTTTCGTCCAGGTGCCGTCGTAGATGTTCTGTCGGCCGTGGAGGATCTGCTGGGCACGCGGCAGCGACCAGTTCGTTTCGCGATAGCCCATGCCACACTTCGTTGAGCCGGTCAGGTAATAGAAGTCGGGGACGTTGAGGTACACGCCGCGGCTGCGGCACCACTTGTAGAAATCCGTGATCGTCTTCCACTGGGTCCACTGCGAGTCCTCGTGGCCGCGATGGCCCGGATGGCTCCGCGAGGCGCAGGTGTCACCCGGATAGGAGCCGTCGTGTTCGAGCAGGTCGAAGCCGGTCTTTTCGTAGAAGGCATACAGCTTGCGGAAGTAGTCCTGTCCCCACCGGCTGCCGAGGCAGGGGGCGTTGCCGAACAGAGCGCCGCCGGGCTTGCCCGTCGCGACGTCGATAACGTCGTCTTCGTCGCTGATCCGCCGACTCGACAACAGCGAATAGCCTCCGATCTCGATGCCCTTGCTATGAGCGTAGTCGGCCAGCTCCTTCAACTGGGCCAGATACGCGGGGTCCTCGTTTTCGAGGTTGAACCCGCTGCCGAACGTCATGATGACCATCTCGAAGCCGACGTCGGCACACTGATCGACTGCCAGCCGCACGGAATTCGGGTCGGCCTGGCGCACGTGCATCATGATCGGGTTCTCGGTGATCCACGGCGCGATGGTGCGATACATGCGGCGGACCGCCAGGCCGTTGCGCTCGCGCTCGGTGCTGTCGAAGGCGAGTTCGAATGTCCGGAACGACTCGAACGTCTCGCCCGACGGAATGTCGATCTCCGGCCCGACCGGCGGGCGCGACTCCAACAGACACGGGTTCTCTCGCAGGTAGTTCACCTGCGTCAGGTACTCCGGGTCGCGCACCCAGTGCGTGGTGTGATTGGCCACCGAGGCGCTCATGCCGGCGAAGGCGTAGTCGCTCTCGACGTGAAGGTTCGGCACGCGCCACCGCTCGTAGCGGTCCACCTCCGACTCGTACTCGACCATCGCCAGGATCTCGCTGGTGAAGCGGTTGAGGCGAATGAGCCGATCCGAGCCGTTGTGGATCGTCAGCCACTTGCACATCAGGGGGATCCCTTCGTACATCTCGTAGTGGATCTGGACGGCCACGCTGTCGAGGTAAGCGCGGCTGGGACCCAGAGTCTTCTTGGCCTGATCGGAGAGCCCGTACGCCATGGTCAGCGACACACCGCGTGGTGGCCAGGGCAGATCGGTGCAGTGGCGCACCCGCTTCCAGGCGAACCGCGCTCGGGTCTGGTCGATCTGGTAATCGATGAATTGCCATGCGTTCGGATCGAACGTCAGAGCGTCTTTCCACTCGTCGAGCAGGTAGGCGTAGTTGGGCTGGCCTCTGAGTCCGCCGATATCGAAGGACATGCCGTCGATTGTCAGGCTGGCCTCCGGCTTGACGCCGCGCAGCATCGACTCGCCCGTCATGAGATTGTCGAGGGCGACGGTGGCGGCGTTCGGCTGCAGGCGAAACGTGCGGCGGATCAGGCCGTTGTCCATGATGATCTCACGGCCGTCGTTGCTCTTCTCGACGGTCACTGCCTTGCGAACCGGCGTCACGAGCCAATCCGTGTCGAGCCGGTCAGCGTAGCCGGGCGGTGCGACAAGCAGCATTGTCACGGTGGTCAGCAGGGCGGTCGTCAGCATGTCACTCCTTTCTTATGTGCTCCATCAACCCAAGTCCTGTCCGGCGACGGCCAGGACCAGGGCATAGACCCGCGCGGCGCCGGCCAGTTTGAGCGTCTTGGCGCACTCGTTGAGGGTCGCGCCGGTGGTCTTGATGTCGTCGACGAGGCAGACGGTCTTACCGGCGTACCGGTGGTCGGGCCGGACCGCGAAGGCGCCCTCGACGTTGCGCTGCCTTGCGGCGGCAGTGGCTGCGGCGGGCTGGGCCTTGGTGCGGCGGACGCGGATGAGGTCCGGGCAGATTCGGGCGGTCGGATGCCTGAGCCGTCCGGTGATCCGACGTGACTGGTTGTAGCCTCGGGCCAGGCGACGGGTCCAGTGCAGGGGGACCGGGACGAGCAGCTCGATCTGCTCGTAGAAGGGACTTCCCTGGAAGGCCGCATCGGCCACCGAACCGAGCAGGGCCTCAAGTTCGGTCCGGTCGTGCTTGAACATCAGGATCATCTGGCGTAGCGTCTCAGTGTAGATCCCGGCACGGGCGATTCCATCGAAGTGAATCTCCAGCGCCTGGCAGGCCGGACAGGCCCCGTCCACGAGCCCATACCGGCTGGCGTCCCGTCCGCACCGAAGGCAGTACTCGCCGGACGTGCTCGTCAGCAGTTGATCCCAACAGCCTGAGCACAGGCCGCTATTGTCGGGTCCCGCCTGCCCGCCACAACACAGACACACCGGTGGCCAGAGCACCTGATGGAGCCCCTGCCAGGCCAGCCGTGACAGTTGTTTGGCCTGACCGAGAGCAAGATGGATTGCTGGGCACCGCATGCCGACCATTATAGGCCGGATGGGCCGTTATTTCAAATCGTAGAGGTCGTTGGCGGCCGAGAGGAAGCCGATCTGGATGTCGTTTGTCGCGTTATGATTGTCGAGGACCTCTTTGGCGACCGGATCGGTTTGGGTGTGGATTTCCTGCCAGGAGCGGGCGTGCCCGTCGCAGAAGGCGACGTTGGTCCGCCCCAGATGGCGGTAGCCCTGCGCGCCGGCGTGTCGCGCCGAGTCCGGCAGCAGGGTGTCCCCTGGGTGCGAGAACGGGGCACGCATGTACTTGTTGGCGCCGCCGTCGGTGCATTGGCCGTCGCCGAACAGGGCGGTTTCGGTGGGACGCCGCACGTCGGTGGTCCGCGCGGAATCGGCCGGCGACAGGAGGTCGTTCAGTCCGATATAACTGGTGTTGTAATTGTAGCCGGTATAAGGATCGGCCAGCGAATTGCCGGCACCGCTGAAACCCGGACACTGATGGACTTTCTCGACGGCCCGGCCCATCCACAGCAGGCCCGCCTGGACGCGATTGGGGTTCGTCGCGTCGGACCAGTCCTTCCAGGTCGTGAAGTCCCACGCATAGAAATAGGGGACCATGCCCTCCCGGCGATTGTAGTATGCCAGTGGATAATGCCCATCGTAGACGCTGGTATAGCCCTGGGCCGCGATCGCCATCTGACGCAGGTTGCTCAGACACAGCGTCCTCTGCGCCTGCTGCCGAACGGCCTGGAGCGAAGGCAGCAGGAGACCGACGAGCAGGGTCGTCGTGGACACGACCACCAGCGTCTCGACGAGACTGAAGCCATCATGGTGCCGTTCTCTTCGCATAAATCGGTGCGTGGGTTGAAGGCCCACTCTACAACATGCTGCCGCCTCATGCGGGCCGGCGCGTCGGCGCCGGCCCGCAGAGACGTTCGGTTTTTCCGTTGGTGCTATCTCTGTCCCCAGGCGATCGTTCCGATGTTCGCCTGGACGATCTCGAGGTCGGCTTCGTCGACCCGGCCGTCGCCGTTCAGGTCGGCCTTCGCGGCCGGGTTGTCAGAGTCTGTGATTTCGACGCCGAGGCGCTCCGTCACGATAGCCTCATCTGTCGCGTCCACGCGCCAGTCGCCATTGACGTCGCCGAGAGGCGCGGGATGTTTATAGTCACCCGGGCAGCTCACGTCGGCGACCGCATCGATCTCGGGCGCGCCGCCTCCGGGCGCGTCGTCGATGCGAACGTACCGGAACCACTTGCGCTGCGTCTGGGGATCGAGGGGCAGATCGAGCCGGGCGATGTCATACCCGGTCCCACCGGCCGAATCGCCATAGGTCTGCGCGACGCGGGCCACCGAACGGCCGGCCAGCGTCTCGAATGAGAGGTTGGGATCGACCGGCAGCGTGGGATTGGTCGGTTCAGCCCACCACAGGTTCCATTCGCCGATCGACGCATCGGCATGGCACGGATCGTACACGCGGCCCAGCGTCGGGGCGAACCCGTCGCAGAACGGACCGTCGTCGGCATCGGCCGCCAACTTGATGAAGCCGGGATCGTCGGCCATGAAGTTCGGGTCGTTGGTGAAGCTGTACCATGTCGCGCCGTCCTGGCTGACCGAGACGATGCCGGGCTCGCTGCCGCCCGAATCGCCCACGATCACCTCGGCAGGATCGCCATTGTCCCAGGTCTGCCCCGAGGCCAGCGCCTGCGGGGCGTTACCGAAGACCAGAAAGTCAAGACCGTATGGGTTGTACTCGTCGTCGCGGACCGGGTGGCTGAAGGCCAGCGTGATGGATCCTCCCTCCCCGAGGAAGACCGTTTCGAACTGGCGGAAGGGCGGGTAGACCGGCACCACCGGTGCGGCGGCGTCCAGCGGGATCGACCAGTCGTCGCCGGTGGTGTCGACCGTGGGCCGTCCCAGGGCCGCGTTCGGATCGTTGAACGGAATTCCGTTGAGCCAGTCGTTCATCATGCCGCTGGGCTGGTAGTCAACCCACGCCGTGGCGAAGTCATTGGTATCGTGTGCGTACTGCCCATATCCGGACAGGAAAAGGGTCTCCCACGCCGGTTTCGGCGCATCGCCGTGACCGTAGATCCATCCATCGGCATCTCCATGACGCACGATCCGGTCGGCGGCGCCGGTCCAGGGCGACACCCAGCTCTCGCGGCTGCCGGCGTTGTCGGTCCAGTAATGCCACCACAGGTCGCCTCCGCCGTAGCCGACGTCGTTGTGGTCCTGATACCGGAAGCCATCGACGGCAATGCCCCAGCCGTAGTCGGCTCGCGTGACAACCAGTTCCGAGTCCGCCTCGATGATGTCCAGCAATCCGAGGCCCGTGATGGTGTCCGCTTCGGTCAGGCCGAAACGAACCAGATGCTCGACGCGGAAGCCATCCGCCCACTCGATATAGACGCGCGCTTCGTTCACCCCGCTGCCTACCTCCACGGGCGCTGCCGTTGCGGCCGAGACGGCTGCCAGCAGCATTCCCAGTCCAAGCCAATACACCAATCTCATCTGTTTCCTCCCGTTCTTGCTTCGTTCTTCCGGCCTTTCGGCCGTGTCGCTGTCTTGTTCGACGCCTTGATGCCTGAGTCGACCGACTCTACCGACACGCTTCAGTCACGTGGCACATCCCGACCTCCTTTCGCATTTGCTGGCCCTTGTCGCGAGGGCGCGGCCCGCAGGCGCACAAAAAAAACCGCCGTTCCTGCGAACAGGAACGGCGGTTCATGATGGCGTAGAATCCCGGGGTGACCTACAGGCCCGGACGGCGCCTTCACACGTGCGTTCCATATCGCGAGAACACCAACACTGTGCGATCGACTGCAGGCAGGTTTTCTGACTTGCGTCTTACCGGAAGGCTCCTTCCCATCCCCGTGAGGAGGACAGTGGATTACAGCCTTCTCGGATTTCCGATCTGCGGATCGGAGCAGACGCTCACAGCGGCGCGACCGTCGCGGATTCTCACCGCGTTCCCGTTTCCAAGGTATTTCGAAGCCGATGCTTCGAAACCTGTAGCCGAGCGATGCATTTCTGAGAGAGCGAATGCGCGAAGCCTATCCAAGGGGCCGGTGTCTGTCAAGGCAAAAAGGGGAGAGATTTCGTGCGGAGGGAACGTGGGCCGGGAGGTGGACGGTACGGAGGGGAGTCTGCAAACGCCGGTCCCCAGGTGGGCCCGAAGGCCCACCTGGAGACACTCAGCACGTGGTTGTGTCACGCGTTGAATTGACTGAGGTCTTCGTCGTCGTTCAGCGGGATGCTGTGTTCCGTGCGTACCCTGCTTGTCTTGGCTACCTTAGGCGCCTTGGCTGGGGTCTTCCCCGCTTTGGCGCTTCCGGCGATACGGTGATACACCTGGTCCGAAGGACGAAGGTCTCGTCCGGACTTGGCGGTACGCTTCGTGTTGGTCGCGATCCGGGCCGCACCCCCAACCAACGCGGCCAGTTCGTTGACCATTTCATTCATCGTTTCGGCCTGGGCGCTGAGCTGCTCAGATGCACTGGCGCTTTCCTCGGCGTTAGCAGCATTCTGTTGTGTCACCTTGTCCATCTGAGCGATCGCGGTGTTGACCTGGTCGATGCCCTGGGCCTGTTCCTGCGAGGCGGCGGCAATCTCACTGACCAGATCCGTGGTCTTGCCAATGCCCTGAACGATTTCGTCCAGAACCTTGCCGACTTCCGTGGCGATGTCCACGCCGTTGTTGGCGTTCTTGACGGATTCCTGGATCATGTTGGCGGTGTTCTTGGCGGCTTCGGCCGATCGCATCGCCAGGTTACGCACCTCTTCGGCGACGACGGCGAAGCCCTTGCCCGCCTCGCCGGCTCGCGCCGCCTCGACGGCGGCATTGAGCGCCAGCAGGTTGGTCTGGAACGCGATCTCGTCGATGACCTTGATGATTTTGCTGGTCTCGTCAGAACTCTTCTGGATCTCGCGGATGGCGTTGTTCATGCGGCTCATGGACTCGGCGCCGGTGTCGGCGGACTTGCGGGCCTCTGAGCTCAGCAGGTTGGCCTGCTGGGCGTTGGCGGCGTTCTGCTTGGTCATCGAGGCCATCTCTTCGAGACTCGACGAGGTCTCCTGGAGCCCGGCGGCCTGCTCGGTGGCGCCCTCGGCCAGCGACTGCGAGGCCGAAGAGACCTGCCCGGAGGCGGCGGCCACCTGTTCGGCACCGTCCGACAACTGCCCAACTACGCGGGAGATTCGACCGGCCAGGCCGCGGGCCATCAGGAACCAGATGACGGCCGTAACCAGCAACGCCACGCCGAGGACCGAGGCCAGAATACGGTTTCCCGTGTTGCCGATTGCGGTGACCTGGTCACGGGCCTCGTAGAATTCGTCGGTATAGGAGCCCACACCGATAACCCAGTCCCACGGCTCAAAGTACATGAGTCGGGCGACCTTCTCGCGGGCCACGGTATCGCCGGCGTTCTTCCACGGATATCGCTGCTCGGCGACCTCGCCTTCTTTCAAGGCGGTTGCCTTTTTGCAGATCTCCTGAATGAAGAGGTTCCCGTTGGCGTCTTTGGCTTCGTAGACGTTCTCGCCGTCGCGCGCGCCGCCCTGGGAGATGACGTAGTTGCCCTTGGAGTCGAGGACATAGACGTAGCCCGTCTTGCCGACTTCGACCGCCATGATGGATTGACGCAGGGAGGCGACGCTCTCCTGCGGCACACCGACGTACAGCATGCCGACGACGTTCTGTGTGGCGTCGCGAATCGGCTCATACGCCGTGATATACCATTTGTTGACCACGAATGCGCGGCCTTGGTAGGTCTGGCCCTGAAGCACGCTGCTGACCACGGGATCGGGCGTGCCGTCCGGCCGGGTCTTCGGGATGTACGTGCCGATGGCGCGGGCGCCGTCCAGCTTCTGGACGTTCGTGCTGACGCGCAGCATGTCCCCGGCCTCGTTCATCCGTTGAAAGATCGTGCAGGTAGCTTTCACGAGGTTCTGGGTGCGGTCCACCACCGGGGCGGCAGTGGCCATGTCACTGATCTTGCCCAGCCAGGTGTCGCCCACCATCATCTTGGGCAGCGTCACCCGCTGGCTGGCCTGGGTGTACTGATTCACCGCCTCCCAGGTGATGGTCTCCTCGGCCAGATGGACGTCGCCGGTCTTCTGCATGACTTCGCGCGCCACGTTCAGCGAGGAGTCGATGTTCGCCTGCAGCATTTCCTGTTGGGCCTTGCACATCCCGTAGATGTTGTTGGCGATGTGGTCCAGGTCGGCATATGCCAGATCCGTGTTGCCCTGCTCGGCGACCTTGACCATCTGCTTGTTCTGGATGAAGACCACCGCCGAGACGACCACCAGCGGGATCACGGTCATGACAATGCCGAGGGTCAGTAACTTGGTCTGTAACTTGACGTTCTTCAGCATGATATACCCCTTCACTTGATGGAAACGAATCGAACTACGCTCCTTCCACCTCAGGTCTCTCGTCGTAGATACGTTCAGAACTTGTAGATGAAGGACGCCTGCACGCGCGTGTCTTTGGCGTCGCCGGCGCCTCTATAGTTCGTTTCCCAGCGCGACAACTCCAGGCCGATCTGGGCGTGGGCGTTGACGTCGTAGCGGACGTTGCCGAACAGGCAGCAGTTGCGTGTTCGGCCGGTGCCGGCGGCGACGTCGTCACGATCCACGTTGTCGGCGCCGTACCCGATGCTGGAACTCCACTTGCCCCACGGTCCCAGACTGGCGGCGACCCAGCCGCCCTCGCTATCGATCGACTTGAGCGTGGTGGTGTTGACACCCTGGTTGATGCCGCCGAGATAGCTGTCGAGATCCTTGCCGCTGAACAGCTCCGCTTTGAGGGTCATCCACTTGCAGATGGGCTGAGTCACGTCCAGATTGATGGACTGGCTCTTGAGGGTCTCGTTCGTTCCACTGACGTCGATATCGTATTCCTCCCTGCCGGAGTGCCCCGAAATGCCGATCGTGGTCGGCTTGGGGCCGAAGAACGGGAAGGTGGCGCTGACGCGTCCCTGGAGGGTGGGGAAACCCGCGTCCTCGCCGGTCTCAGAACTGACCGGCGCGGGCGTCGTCCTGCCGATGGTGCGGCTCAGAGCGCCTTCGAGCTTCACTTTGACCTTGTCTGTCACCGACAGGTCTTTGGTCAGGCGGACCTGCGGACGACGGTAACCGATGTTGCCGCCCACCCAGAGCACGCTGTAGTTCAGGGTGCTCGGGTTCAACGGCGAGATGACGTCCCATGTCTGGCCGGCCAGAAGGCTGAGCTGTGCCTCGGGCCATTCGAGATTCATGTAGGCGTGCCGGATCAGGAGGGTCGCCTTGTTCTCCGGCGCACTGCCGAAGAAATCGAACTCCAACTTGCCGGAGGTCTTCAGGCTGTCGCTGGACGGGCCCGTGAAGTTCAGGCCCAGACGCGACTCGTTGGCAGTCATGTTGGATTCCGCATCATTTCTTCGCGTGGCCTCGGAATCCACGTACAACACGTAGTTCCCCGTTGTGGCGCGGGACGAATCGCGCGACACGTCGGCCTTGAGGTAGCCGTACAACTGGACGTCCACGCTCGAAAAGAGCCCTTTCTTCTTGCTGTCCGCCGCGGCGGCGGGCGCGGACGCCGGCGCCTTCTTCAGTTCCGCGATCTCTTTCTCCAGTTGGGCGAGGCGGTCGTCGAGGGACGAACTCTCGTCGGCGGCGAGGCAGACCTGGCCCATCATCAGAGCAGCCAGACAAATCCAAGTCCATTTTCCGATTCTCATGGGTACATCCTTTCCTTCTGTTCACACATTCGAGACAATCGTCGAGGTTGTCACAGACCCTCGGATCGAAAGCCGTCCAGGCTTTCTCCACCGAGCACCTTATCGATATCGAGGAGGATCTTGACGGCGTCGCCGACTTTGCCCATCCCGAGGATGAAGCTCGTGTTGACCGACGAGTCAAACTGCGGGGCTTCCTCGATGCTGTCACCCGGGATGTCGAGCACTTCCTGCACGCGGTCCACAACGATGCCCGTACTGAACTTGCGATCCGCGTGGGCGATCTCGACAACGATGATGCAGGTCTCGTCCGTGACGTCGGTGGTCTCCATGCCGAACTTGGCGCGCAGGTCGACGACGGGAATGACCTGGCCGCGCAGATTGATGACGCCCTTGACATGGTGGGGCGTCTGCGGCACGGCGGTCACGTCGATGTAGCCGATGATCTCACGGACCTTGAGGATTTCCAGGCCGTACTCTTCGTGGGCCAGCGCAAAGGTCAGGTACTTGCCTTCCTTCTGCTGAGCCGCGGTACCGGAACTCTGAGCTTTTGACGCAGTTGCTGCCATAAGAGGGCTCCTTAACGTGCCTGTGGGACCGTGCCCCAGGCCAATCCAATCCTGTCCCTGCCCGCAGAGCTCAACGCGAACGTGCCACTGTGGATTCGGGGGCGCCTATTAGCCAACCCACGGTCCCATGTCCCCAAGCACGTTGGCAGGACAATCGAGGTATTCGACTGTAACTCCAGCCGAGATCGTGGCATTTGGCTGGAGATCGACACGGTGGCCGTGGCCTCCGGTCGCTCCGGCCCGATAAGGCTTGGCCTTGCGGAGCGTCGGGCCGGTTGCGAAAGCATTCGCGGTCAGCGGAGTCGCCGATACTTGGGATTGACATTTCTCGAACAGGGATCCCGACCGAGTCCGATAAGCCGCCCCGCGCTTGCGAAACCGGACGACAGAACAGGAGCCTGATGGCAGGATTCGAGACGATATCCGTGCGGATGTCCATGAAGACGAACACTCCAGCTTGCCAGCGGTTCGGCCGGTGCGGAGCCTGCTGAGCGGGTGACAGCGGCTCCGTGCGATGCCGGAACTGCCGGATAGAGAGGACGGCTTGATGATTCTCCGTTCGATGTCCGATAGGCCGGGCCCATCCGCGTTGTCCAACGTTCGACGGTGCCTGAGATCGGGTCAGCATGCATGCAGGACGATCGGCGAAAGACAATCCGTTCGACGCTTCCGGATGGGCGTGGCTGGCCCATCCGGAAGCGCCTTGTGGAACGGTGTCCCCATCAAGAGTTGAAGTCGTTCAATTCACTGTCATCGCCGAGCGGGATGCTCTTTTCCGCCGCCGACTTGGTGGGCACAGCATGGGCCTTCTTGGACTTGCCGCCGGCGATCTTGTGGTACAGATGGTCGGCGTGCGACAACTTGCGGCCTGCGGCGCTCTGCCGCGGCCCCGACGAGGCGGTCTTCTTGGTCGAACCTCCCACCAGCGCGATCAATTCACCGACGATGTCGTTCATCGACTCGGCCTGTGAGCTGAGTTCCTCCGAGGCACTGGCCGATTCCTCGGCATTCGCGGCGTTCTGCTGGGTGACCTTGTCCATCTGCGCCACCGCCGTGTTCACTTGGTCGATGCCCTGGGCCTGTTCTTGCGAGGCCGCAGCGATCTCGCTGATCAGATCGGTGGTCTTGCCGACTCCCTGCACGATCTCCTCGAGGACCTTGCCGACTTCCGTGGCGATGTCGACGCCGTTCTTGGCGTTCTTGACGGACTCCTCGATCATGTTGGAGGTGTTCTTGGCGGCCTCGGCCGACCGCATGGCGAGGTTGCGCACCTCTTCGGCCACCACGGCGAAGCCCTTGCCCGCTTCGCCGGCGCGAGCCGCTTCGACCGCGGCATTCAGCGCCAGCAGATTGGTCTGGAACGCGATCTCGTCGATGACCTTGATGATCTTGCTGGTCTCATCGGAGCTCTTCTGGATCTCGCGGATGGCCTGGTTCATGCGGCCCATCGACTCGGTTCCGGTGTCTGCGGCCTTGCGGGCCTCGGATGCCAGCGTGTTGGCCTGCTGCGCGTTGTCGGCGTTCTGCTTGGTCATCGAGGACATCTCTTCCAGACTGGACGAGGTCTCTTCGAGACCCGCTGCCTGCTCGGTGGCGCCTTCCGCCAGCGACTGCGAGGCAGCAGAAACCTGGCCGGAAGCGGCCGCCACCTGCTCGGACCCGGCCGTCAGCGCATCAATGATCCGCTTGATCGGCTTGATGATGCTCATCGTGATCACCACTGCCAGAACGGTGCCCACGATGGTGCCCGAAACCGCCACGACCATCATGATGACGTTTGTTCGGGCGGTCGCGCTTTCCATCCGATTCTTCAAAGAAGTCTGAAGTTTGTGGATCGTCTCGACGATCGCGGCGGCGGCGGTTCCCATTTCGGTGTCCGCCGACTGCTGCGCGAGCATTCCGCTGCGGTACTGCTGACCAGCCTCTTCGTAGGTCTTCACATGGCCCGCGATGCGCGAGGCTGCTGCTTGCAGCGCGGTGTTGCCTGCCACGTGATCGGCCCAGGTCTGGATATTGGTCTTGACTTTGGCAAGCTGCTTCTGATAGGCCTCCCACTGAGCCTCGGCATTGGTGGCCAGCAGGTAGACCGCGGTCACGCGCAGTACCAGGAACTCCTGAAAGACGCTTTGGTCGAGTTCGGTTCCAATGGCGGCCCACTTGGTGATATCCTCGACATTCTTGGCCTCCTCGGCCGCCCGGCGCGCCGGAGCGATGACATTGGTGTTGACCGTACCGACTTCCTGGGTGACGTCCCAGCCGATCTTGCTCCAACTGGTGAAGGCCTCATCCCGTGTCTTCCGAGCGCTCTTCTGGTGCTCGAACGACGTGAGGTAGGCGGGCATCTTGCCGGCGGCCTCTGTGACGATGGCCCGGTCGACGCCGGCCAGGTCCTCCGAACCTTCCAGTTGCTGTAGCTGGGTCAGCAGCGCGTTGTATGCCGCGTGCCAGTTGTCGGCGGCCGTCTTGCTGTCGCTGCCGTAAGCATCAAAGCCACGGATCGTGAACTCCTTCCGCAGAGAGGCGCAATCGTTGAGCCCTTGCAGGCACTCATTTCCCTGGCGATTCAGTTCGGCGTTGGTGGTCACGTTGGTCAGGCCGTTCCACCCGACGTAGCCCAGAACGCCGGAGATCACGATCAGCAGACCAAAACCCATCCCCATTTTCGTTGCCAGTTTCATGTTCTTGAACATCTTGATTCTCCTGAAATGCGACGCGTGTATTTGTTTGAACGCACCGGGGGGATCCCGGTGATAGCCTTTCCTTCAGCGGATTCGCTCCGACGTCCATGCAGGAAACTGTTCCATGCCCCGACTACGCAGCGGCCTTGCAGACGCCGGCCAGGTCGGCCGAACCGAGGACCTGGTCGATATCGAGCAGGATCTTCACCGAGTTGGCAATCTTGGCCATGCCGAGAAGGACGTCGGTCCCGACGGACGTGCCCAGTTGCGGCGCGTCCTCGATCTGATCGGCCGTGATGTCGAGCACGTCCCGAACGCGGTCGACGACGATCCCGGTGTTGCACTGCTGGTCGCCGCGCCGGGTCTGGACCACAATGATGCACGTCTGCGAAGTCCTCTCCTCGACCTGCATGGTGAACTTGGCGCGCAGATCCACCACAGGAATGACCTGGCCCCGCAGGTTGATGACGCCGCGAACGTAGTCCGGCGTCTGTGGGACCGCCGTGATGGCCATGTAGCCGATGATCTCACGGACCTTGAGAATCTCCAGTCCGAACTCCTCGGGCCCCAGGGCAAAGGTCAGGTACTTTCCCGGCTTGGCCCGTGTCTCGACAACGGTGTCCATGCTCTGTGCCTTTCACTCTTGAACAAATGGTTTCTTCGCCTGCCGACGCACTTCGTCTGCGGCACGTCAACGGCCCGACAAGGGCCAGGCAATCCGCGTTTCACTTTCATGCATTGAGGCGATGCCCCCCAAAAGCGTGGCATCTCCAGCCTTCCAAGGTCTGACTTGGTTCTTGATGAACCCCCAATCAGGCAAGGCGTCCGCTATATCGTGTGGGAGGGCGGGGCAGTTGCGTAGCGAATGGATGGATTCTGAGTCTTACACCCTGCCAGGGGGTAGGAATTGTCAAGGGGGTTTGATAACAAGTGCAGAGGAAAGGCCGCAGGGACCAATGCAGGCCCGCCGCAGAATTTCCGTTTGTGAACGGGTGTCATCGCAATCTCGCAAGCTGCTTTCGGACAACGGTCCGATAAGGCGGTGCGGGTGTTCTTTGCCATGCAGGGGCCGGCACGCGGCGATGCGAATTCTCCGGGGAGAAGGGACGTCGCAAAGCCTCGCAGAAGCCGTCTGGCCAGACCACGAGGCCACGTCGTTACCGTGCGCCGGCGGGCTGGACGAGTTGCCGGCAGATCTGCACGCGCTCCTCGAAGGTGCGGATCAGCAACGCATCTCCGGTCATCCGTGCCAGTTCCAGCGCGCGGGTCTCATGAACCAGAGCGGGCTGAAAGGCGCGGCGGCTCAGGTAGAATCCGGAGATGTAGTCATGCAGCGCCGGCGAGTTGTCCACCCTGGGGTTCAGCCGGACTGCGGCCGTGTAATGCGCGATCACATCCTCCGGCTTCTCCGCGTCCGTCAGTGCCAGCGCCAGTCCGTAATGGGCTTCGGCGCAATTCGGGTCCAGGATAAGCGCCTCGGATAACCAGTGGCGCGCTTCCGGAGATCGCCCCTGCGCCAGCAGTGCTTGCCCGAGGGAGTGTCGCATTCGCACGGGGTCGTACTGGCTGTCGAGACCCTTGGGCATCCCCCGGATCGCTTCGGCCAGATGCGCTGTGGCGGCGTCCAGTTGGCCGCGGTACAGAAGGGCCATGCCCAGATCGTGGTGCGTGCGCGGGTCGCGCGGCTCCAATTCGAGAGCGGTTCGCAGGTGCTTGAGGCCCTCGTCGTACTGCTCTTTGACATTGAAGAACAGAAAGCCCAATCGGCGATGGGCCCAGACGTTCTTCGGATTCAGTTCCAGGGCCTTTCGGTATTCTCGGATCGCGCCGTCGGTGTCCTGGGCCCGGAAGAAGGCGTCGCCGGCCCGCACGAAGGAGTAGTCGTTCAGGAACTGCTCGTGGATCTTGCGGATCGCCACCGGTGAGACGTTGACAAATTCCGGGATGTTGGCGGCCCGGTCCGGGGCCGTCAAGCGCGACAGGCAGACGGCGGGACTGCTCTGCCCGGCCTCATCGATGTGCGTCAGAAACAGTTGCGTGTAATCGGAATGGGCCTTCGAGGAGAAGACCAGCCACCGGCCATTCGGCGACCAACTGTGCCAGGAGTTCATGCGGGCGGTGTTGCACCGGAGCTTTCGCGGCTCGCCTCCTTCGGCGGGGATGATGTAGAGTTGGCTGTCCGGCTGGAGCAGCATGAAGCTGCGGGCCTTGCAGAACACGATCCACCTGCCATCCGGGGAATAGCGCGCGAAGTAGTTGCTCATCCCGTCGCCGGAGGCGCCTCGAATCGGTTCCGGCGCGCCGCCCTTGCCGTCATTGAACGCGATGCGATAGAGGTCGTACAGAAACAACTTGCCTTCGTCGAGGAACTCTGCGCAGTCTTCGCGGCCGAGCAGCACTTTGCTTTTGTCGTCGGCCCGGAGGCTGTAGGCTTCGCTTCGGGCGAAGACAATGTGCTTGCCATCCGGACTCCACGTCGGATTGCTCTGGACGTACCGAGGGTCGTCGGCGCCCGGCAGGGCGGAGAACTGCCCCGTCTGCCGGTCGTAGATACACAGAATGCCTTTGATGGGAAAGAACAACTGCGAGAACGCCAGTCCCGGCGTGGCCACGAACACCGAGCGGTCCTTCACCGTGCTGACCACATATCGCCCATCGGGCGAGATCTGCGAGAGCAGCCCGAAGGTCTGCTCGCCGTCCTCCTTGCGGTAGTCGTTCCACGTGATGATGTCACTGGTCGCCAGCGTCATCTCCTCGGCCACCGGCGTCATGACATAGGATCCCTTGCTGTTGGCATAGTCGACGTCCATCGCCAGGACGCCGGCGTCTCTCGGGAAGGAATGGCAGTTCCCGCAGACCGGCACGTTCTCCAGTACGACAGACGGCACGGTCTCCGAGCTGATGGAGCCGAAACGCCAGCGGATCTTTGTCGGATCTTTGACCGCCTCGACGAACGGCAGATTCACTTCGCGATAGAACAGCGGGGCGCCGACCTCATCAGACGACGTCGCGAACGAGACGCGTCCGCGGGCCAGGATGCCGGTCGGGCCAGATCGGTTGACGCCCACGACGATCATCTCGGCTGGCTCTTCGAGAGTCCTCCTCTTGATCGTCTCCCAGAGCGGTCTGTCCGGGACCCAGCGGGGTTCGCGCACGAGGATGTCGATGTCGTTCTGGTCGTCCTGGAATCGCAATCGAATTGCCCACGTGTCGCACGTGAGACCTTCGGCGGACCAGTGGAACGTCGGGGGCGCGATGTCGGGTGGAAAGAGGGCCCCGTCAGGCGGGTGAACGACCGTGACCGGCGAGCAAGGGCCTTGTCCAGGGTCGGCCGAGAAGAGCGTCTGGACGTCCAGAGCGGGCCGGCGCACGAAGAACACCAGGACGAGCGCGAGGCCGACCAGGGGTAGTGCTGCAAGAACATGGTTGCGCCGCATCCGCATCGACCTTGACCTTCTGGTGCTCGAAGCTCATCGTCGTTCCACGGGCGTAGGCGATCATGGCCCTGACATCTATGGAGTATATCATCGGCAGAATCCCTTGTCCATATAGCGACGTTTTCGCGTTGGTCCGGATTCCTGTAAGCCCTGCGACGTCCCTCAGATGGAGAGTGCGGGCTCGCGGTCGTTGGTGCCTGTTATGGGACGCCGACCTGTTGGCCGGGTTCGGCGTGTCACGGGACCTTTGTGTATCTGACGGTGACCGCGCCCGGTTTCGCCGGGATTCGGATCGGCAGTCCCGTTTCCAGCAGTTGCCTGCCGTACAAACGGACCGCGTCTGCCGCGTCGAAGTCCTTCACCTCGTAGACGGCCGCCGGGTCCAGTCCACGCAGCTTGATCTCGGCGGAGCTATAGATGCAGCTCTCGCGCCGAAACGCCTGCACGAAGCCGGTGCCTGCATCGGGTCGGTCGAATTGCCAGGCGATCCACTGCTGTTGCGAGAGGTTGTAGTCTGTCAGCGGATAGTAGTCTCCGAAGTAGCCGGGCGCCACTTCGAGCCACTCGCGATAGAGCCTCAGGATCAGCTCGTCGTCGACCTCGGCGCGGAAGTCGAAAAGCCCGATATTGGCTGGGCACATATTGCTGCGGCGTGTGTAGGGAGCATAGCTGAGTTCGCCCGTGCCCCAGCCCCATCCGACGGTATTGGAGGGACAGTATCCGGTGCCGTAGAAGGGCAGCCAGAACGACAGGCCATAGGTGTGTCCCTGCTGTCCGACGGGCTCGAACAGATAGTCGCTGCGCAGCAGGGGTACGGACCGGCGCATCGTCTCCAGGTCGTTGCGATGGCCGCCGCTGGCGCAGGAGTCGATCACCATGCCGGGGTGACGGCGCAGCAACTCGTCCCAGTAGGCGAGATAGCCCGTGACGTATTTGTTCTCGGTGATGCCCTGACGGTCCGGCGCGTCGTTGCGGCGCCAGAAGCTCAGTGGCTCGATGTTGTAATCCTGGCGATACAGGTCGATGCCTTCTTCGGTGATGATCTTGTCGATGTGGTTGACGAGCCAATTCCACGCGGCCGGGTCGCCCAGATTGAGCAGGCCGCCGCCGGAGCCGCCCAGCACCCATTCGGGGCGGTTCTCGGCCAGCCACGTGCCCGCGTGCACGCGCTCGGGCTCGAACCACACGATGATCTCGACGCCCCGGTCGTGAGCATGGTCGCTGATGCGCTTGAAGCCGTTCGGGAAGCGATGCGGGCGACGGTCGATCTCCCACGTGCCGACCGCTGCGGCCCAGCCCTTCTCCGCGGCCCCGACGTACCAGCCGGCGTCCATCCACCAGTAGTCCAGCTTGAGCCCCTTGTCGAGGTAACGGTCCATGAACTCGATCTGGCTGCGTTCGTCGGCCTTGGTCATCTCGGCGAACTGATGCGAGCTACACGCGCAGAACATCGGCAGAGCCAGCGGCCGGCCCTTGCGGCGGGGCAGGTTGTGGCGGACCATCCACCGGCGCCACATGTTTTGTGCATCGATCCAGTCGCCGCCTTTCCAGAACTGCATGACGATCAGAGGTGTCCGCACGGTCTCTCCCGGCCGCAGACGGAAGTGTGTGGTTTCCTGTCCCGCCATGACGTGCAGCGCATTCCCGTCGTCACGCTGGAAGTCTGCATGCCACTGGCCGGGCCAGCCGACCGCCAGAATGATCCCTTCGTTGCCTGTCTCGAGATTGTAGTAAGGCCAAGAGCCTCCGGTGCCGCGACCTCCGCGAGGCGCGAAAGACAGCTTGCGGCCTGCTCCGAGCATCGTACTGGTTGGCGCGAAATCCTCCGGACCGACGGAGGTCCCGTTCCAGTGTCTCAGACGATACTCACAGTCTGCCGCACGCACGAACTGAGCATCCAGCGCCTTGAGGTTCTCGATGATCGGGGTGTCCTCGTCTCCACCGTTGGTCACGTACACGGTCCACTCGATGCTCTCGAAGTCCGTGTATTCCAGACCCTGCCAGCGGACGATCAGGCCGGTCTGCGGATCGCGCCAGGTCAGCGCGTGGGCGATACGATTGGGGTCAAGCGCTTCGTGTCGGGCATCGTGTGTCCACGTTTGGAGCAGCTCGCGGGAAGGCCGACCATCGACCACGAAGGAGAATGGCGGCGCGGCATTTCGCCAGTCGTATCGCTGCTTCCAGGTGCGGTCGGGGTCGTTTGATCCGATCTGCATCCCGGCGACTGCATCGGTCCAGAGCAGCCAGTCCGGCGGGGCGGCCTCGGCGTCGTCTGCGGCCAACGTGAACTGAAACACGTAATCGGCCTTGCCGCTGGGACCGGTCTGGTGGGGACCGACGAAATCTACATGGCCGGCCGCCGCCGGCGCCAGCACGCGGAAATCGGTGAGGGTATACTGCTTCGCATCCCCCGCCGTATAGGTCCAGAGACTGGCCCGGGCGGCGCGGATGGTCGCCGACCCACAAGCCGGCACTTCCGTGATCGGCCAGCCCATCGTGCGAGCCGAGTGGTTGACCTTGAATGGCGCTGGCTTCGACGGATCGCGCGTGACAGGGGCGTATACTGAGATCGCCGGCCGGTCCTTGTCCTGACCGAAGAGGTTCAGGCCGAAATGCTCGATGTCGCTGGTGCATTCGATGTGCAGCGTATAGGTGGTACTGCCGGCGGCGGGGCCGAACGCAACCAGATGGGTTTCCGGATCGTTCAGCCATTTGACGGCATCAAACCTCTGCGCGAAGTCGCCTTCGTACATGAAGATATCCCAGGCGGCATCGTGCGGTCCGGCGTTCCATCGGTTGTGCCCATCCTGGGTTCCCGACGCGTCGCATCCGAACAGGGTGACTGCCTGGAAGGGCATCTCGTCGCGAGAGGCCGCAGCGGTGGGAACCGATATGACAGCAAGCAGCAGGGCGGTGTGAAGCTTGAGCATGGCAACCTCCTGGGATGAGTGTTGTTCACACAAGGCTGTCCGGTCATCGTGCCGGAAGCCAATGGCTACTATCCGGCCATCGCCTTTGGAAGTCAAGTCCCATGAGCGGATACTGCGAGCCCGTGTCTGTGCGAATTTCGCGGCAAGGCCCGTTTTCCACCACGGAGCGCCCTGTGTGGCAGCGGCAAACGGAGCAAGGCGGAGTTTGCCGATGGCTTCGACGGCATGCGTATCACCATCGGCAAGCCTGCGCTTGCCGCTGCCACACGGCTGCCAGGATATTTTCACAGACACTCGCTCGGCGTGTCTGTCAGGATTTCAGGGCAGCATTCCCTTGCGGACGCAGACCGCCAGGGGTGGCAGCCTCAAGTCCGCGGGACTTGGGGATGGATCGCCTCGCAGAGGCCTTTCCGTACGGATGCGCCACTCCCATTCGCCATCCCCAAAGCTCCGTTGCACTACGCTTTGAGGCTGCCACCCACATGCCACGATATTTTCACACACACGGGAGCCCCAGGTGCGGAGCTTCGCGCCGGATGCCCGTCAGTGGCAGAGTTGTTCGAGGTCGGACAGGGTAAGGCGGTCGAGCCGGTCGACCACCTTTTCGGCGCCGGCCAACTGCTCGGCCTCGTAGGTGTTGGTCACTGCGACCGTATGCATGCCGGCGGCCCTGGCGGCCTGGAGTCCCCAATGGGAGTCCTCGATCACGACGCACTGCTTTGCCGGCAGGGGAGCGCGCAGACGCTGGTTGAGCTTCTTGAGAGTCAGCAGGAATCCATCGGGGTGCGGCTTGCCCCGCTTGACCTGTTCGGCCGAGACGATGGCCTTGAAGAAGTCCCGCAGGCCGGAGTCTTCGAGGATCAGCTCGATCTCCGCCCGCAGCGCGCCCGAGCAGATCGCCATCGGGATCGCATTCGATGCGAGCAGATCGAGAAACGGACGGACGCCCTCGATGACCTTGCCGTCCGTGCGAGCCAGTTCCTCGAAGATGCGCGTCTTCTTCCGAATCAGCTCGGCGACCTGGGACGGTTTGATGTCGAGCCGGCCTTCGGCGATCAGCGCCTTGTAGCAGTCCTTGTCGCTCAGACCGAGGTAGGTCGAGTAGTACTCCTTCTTGGTCAGCTCCAGTCCGAGACCGGCCAGAACCGTGTTGAATGCACGGAAGTGCAGGATCTCAGAGTCGGTGATGACCCCGTCGAAGTCGAAAATCACGGCTCCCAACATGACAGCGAACCTCGGTGCTACTGTTCCTGGACCGGCCCGACCAGGGCCTCGTAGTCGCTGAACGTCGATCTGTCACCCTGACAGATCAGTTCTGTGAGAGCTTTGATCGTCGGCGCGTTTTTCTCGACGTAGCGGCGGGCCAGCAGGGTCTTGCGTTGCTTCATCGGGACAGTCTGGCCGTCCGTGGAGGAAATGCCCGGCGCGACGGCGACGTCCATCTGGACTTTCGTGCTGGCCTGATCGCACATCAAGTAGCCGTTAATCAAAGCGATCGCGACGTCCGTCAGCGCCCGGCCGTACAGGTCCATATAATCGTTGCCCTTGTCCTTGACGAATTCGACCGCGGCCTTGAGTTGCCCGAGGCCTTCAGCGAGCTTGTCGAGCAGGTCCTTGACCTGGGGCGCGTACTCCTTTGCGACCAGGTCTTCCAGGTACTTCTCCGCGGTGCCGCTGCACACGCCTCGCACCGCGGCGACGATCTGGAGCTGGCTGGTGCCCTCATAGATTGTCGTGATCCGCGCGTCGCGCGCGTGCCGTTCGCTGGCGTAGTCTCGCATGTATCCGCTGCCGCCCAGGACCTGGATGGCGTCGTAAGCGACCTGATTGCACATCTCCGAACAGAGGTACTTGGCCATCGGGGTCAACATGCCGGCGCATCGCTTGTAGCTGCGGGCGTCGTCTTTGAGCGACTTCAACTCCGCCTTGTCCTCAGGCGGATTCTCTTCCAGTCTCTTGTTGTAGGCCACCGCCAGATCCACGACCCGGCTGGTCTCGTAGAGCAGAGCGCGTCCGGTCTCGACAGCGATTTTCATGTCGATCAGCATGTCGCGCACCGCCGGCAATCTTTCAATGGCCATGCCGAACTGTTTGCGGCTGGCGGCGTAGTCCCGCGCGATACGATAGGCCGCTTCCGCGATGCCCATCGACTGGGCGGCAATCCCGATCCGCGCGCCGTTCATCAGCGTCGCGACGTAGGGAGCCAGGCCCCTCCTGCGCTCGCCGATCAGCTTGCAGGGAGTGTTGTCGAAGAAGATTTCGCAGGTGGGCGAGCCGTGGATGCCCAGCTTGTCCTCCAGCCGACGGATGTGCACCGTCGGGCCGGGCTCGCAGACGAACAGGCTCAGGCCCAGTCCGCCGCTGCGGTCGGGCTCGCTGCGCGACAGCACGAGCAGGACATCGCCGCAGCCATTGGTGATGAATCGCTTGACGCCATGCAGAAACCAGTTGCCCTTTTCGTCCTCGAAGGCCCGCAGCTTGACGGCCTGAAGGTCCGAGCCGGCGTCCGGCTCCGTCAGCACCATCGCCCCGGTGACCTTGCCCTCGGCGAACGGAGGCAGGTATTCCTGCTTGATCTCCTCGCAGGCAAAGGCGTTGATCGTCTCGGCGATGCCCTGAAGCCCGAAGATGTTCATCAGCGACGCGTCGGCGCGGGAGATGATCTCGGTAGCCATCGAGTACAGCAGATTGGGGAAGTTCAACCCGCCGAACCGGTAGGGTAGCGTGAAGCCCATCACCTCCGCCTGCGCCAGCTTCTCGAGCGCCTCGGCGATCCCTTTGGCTCGTGTGACAGTTCCATCCTCGTTGAGCGTATTGCCTTCACGGTCCACGCTTTCGGCCCGCGGAGCGATGAAGTCCGCGCTCAGCTCGCCCATCGCATCCAGCACCATCTCGTAGTTCTGCACCGCCTCATCGCCATCGCTCGGGGCGTAGTCGAATTCCTCTGCGAAGCGGTACCCCTCCTCGCAGAGGCCGGCCAGTTGCGCCAGGTCGAGGTGCTGGAAGAGGAACCGGATATCGTCGTTGTCTTTGTAGAAATTCCCCATGTCTTTTGTCCTGTGCTCAAGTGGCGTTCGCCCACTGTGGCAGAATTAGAGGTCAAAAATCAAAAGGCAAAACTAAGGAAGTCATGCCCGCGGCGCGGGCATTCCGACATTTTGATCTTGGCTGTTCGCGTTTTTGATCTTTCTTCAGTCCTTGATTCCTTTTTCCTTGATGGCCCGGATCATCTTCGGCACGACCTCGTTCAAATCCCCCACGATCTTGTAGTGGGCGATGCTGAAGATGGGGGCCTCCGGGTCGTTGTTGATGGCGACGATCTTCTGGCTTTGGGCCATGCCCGCCTGGTGCTGGATCGCGCCGCTGATTCCGACGGCGATGTAGAGGCTCGGCCGCACGGTCGTGCCGGTCTGGCCGACCTGGTGGTCGTGATCGATGAAGCCCAGATCGACGGCCGGCCGGGTCGCCGCCGGGGCCGCTCCCAGACAGTTGGCCAGGTCCCAGATCAGCTTGAAATTCTCCTTGCTTCCCACGCCGGCGCCGCCGGCAACGATGATGCGGGCCGCCTTCAGATCGACCTTCTTCGGCCGCTTGTGCTCCTGGAGGATCTCCAGCGGCAGATCGTCCTGCGTCAGACTGACAGTTTCGGTGACGATCACGCCGTGATGGCTGGCATTGGGCTCGGGCATGGGCATCACGCCCTCGCGAACCGTCGCCATCTGCGGCCAGCGATCGTAGTTGATGATCGTCGCGACGATGTTGCCTCCGAACGCCGGACGGATCTGGAACAGCAGGTTCTCGTGGACCTCGCCGTCCTTGGCCGTCTTGTGTGTGCCGATCTGCAGGTCGGTGCAGTCGGCGGTCAATCCCGCCTTGGCCGCGCTGGCGATTCGCGGAGCGAGGTCGCGACCCGCCACCGTTGCGCCGTACAGCACGACCTGGGGCTTGTGCTTGTGGATCAGCTCCAGGATGGCCTTGGCGTAGCTGTTGGTCTGATACGCCTTCAACAGCGGATGCTCCGCCAGGTAAACCTTGTCGGCGCCGTAGTGGATGAGCCGGGTGGCCAGATCGCGAACGCCGTCGCCGAGCAGGAGCATGCCCAACCTGACCTTCAGCGTGTCGGCCAGATGCCGGGCCTTGCTCATCAATTCGATCGAGGTTTCTTCGAGTCGGCCGTCATGCTGCTCGGCGAACACCCACACTTCACCTTGTCTGTTCACGTCGATCATGGATTATCCGAATCTGCAAATGAACCTTGCGGTTCCAGGAACGTTACATCGGGTGCGGCGTCGACGAGACTCCGCGGAAAAAGTCACTCCGTTGGCACATCGCCCCGTGTGCGACAGCCCATCCTACGCGATGATCTTGTCTTCGATCAGCTCGTGGATCATCTCGGCCAGCCCATCGTCGGTGGGCGGGACTTCTTTGCTCTCCTTGGCGGCCAGGACCACGCTCTGAATGCGATGGACCTTGGTGGGCGATCCGCTCCGGCCGCACCAGGTCAGGTCCGCTTCGAGCCGGTCCAGGTTCCACTGTTCGATGAGCAGCCCCCTGGCCCTCAGCGCCTCGCAGCGGCTCTCGCACAGCTCTTTGATCTCCGCCTCGACGGCATCCGGGTTCATCACCTTGATCTCTTCGGCCACCTCACCGGGAGTGCGGGCCTTTTTGTACTTCATCAGGTGCCTGGCGGCCGCTACGCGCGGGGTGTTCGCCTCGCCTGTAACGGTCAGAAGCACCGGCAGACCCGTCCGGACCGATTGCCAGCCGTTGCCGATGCTGCGACGAACCTGGATCGTGTTGTCCTGGAGATCTTCAAGGGCTTCAACATAGGTAATCTGGGTGATTCCGAGCTTCTCCGCCAGTTGTGGGCCCACTTGGGCGGTGTCGCCGTCGATGGCCTGCCGGCCGCACAGAACGATGTCATAGTCCAGCTTCTTGACCGCGCAGCTCAGAATGTAGCTGGTCGCCAGCGTGTCGCTGGCGGCGCAGCGGATATCGGTGACCAGGATCGCTTCGTCGGCGCCGCGGTAGAGCGACTCGCGCAGGATGCGCGTCGCGCCGGGAAGGCCCATCGTCACAACCGTGACGCGCCCGCCGAAGCGGTCCTTGATGCTCAGGGCCAGCTCCAGCGCATTGAGGTCTTCGGGATTGAAGATGGCCGGCAAAGCCGAACGGTTCACCGTGCCGTCGTCGTTCATGACCTTGCCGGTGATCCGATGCGTATCGGGCACCTGCTTGGCCAGTACCACACAATCATATGCCACGTAGAAACTCCTATCGGTCCTTCCTTGCCTGATGTCAGTTTTTGTCGAGGCCCAAGTTTACCGCTCTTGACCGTCAGGTCAACCCTAAAACGCAAGCGTGATAAGTGGCGATTTTTCCGGCCGTGCCGCGAAAACGGTTAAACCCTTGCCTCGAAAACGTCGATGGTCCCCTCGATGTTGTCGGGTCTGTGCCAAAAAGGTGAGTTTTTTTTTGACACCAGCGACCGTAGATTGATAATGATCGCCGGCGGTGGCGTTTATCGGATGCGATCATTGGAGCCGATAACGAGGCTTCCTGGCGTATGGATACGGCCCCTGGGCTACCTGGGGGATTCCCAATGACGAGCGAAACGAGCTACGACACGGTGTTTGGCAAGATGGCGGTGGACCAGGGGCTCTGTACCGACCAGGAGCTTCGCCACTCGATCCAGGAACTCCAGGAACGCCGCAAGATCAACCCGGTCATGCTCCAGGAACTGCTGATCGAACTGGGCTACATCACCGCGACCCAGGCCGAGCGCCTCAAGCTGAGCATCAAAGAAAACAAGGTCGCCGTTCACCAGATTCCCGGCTACAAGATCCTCGGTAAGATCGGCGCCGGCGCTATGGCGTTCGTCTACAAGGCCAAGCAGCTCAGCCTCAATCGCACGGTGGCCATCAAGGTGCTGCCCAAGCGTTTCACCGAGAACCCGGAATACGTGCAGCGGTTCTATAAAGAAGGACAGGCCGCTGGCAAGCTCAACCATCCCAACATCGTGCAGGCCATCGACGTCGGCGAAGCGGGCGGCTACCACTACTTCGTCATGGAGTACGTCGAGGGCAAGACCATCGCCGACGACCTGACCAACGGCACTCCGTTCGGCGAAAAGGAAGCCATCGAGATCATCACCCAGGTGGCCCACGCCCTGGTCCACGCCCACTCCCACGGTCTGGTGCACCGCGACGTCAAGCCCAAGAACATCATGATCAACAAGCAGGGCGTGGTGAAGCTGGCCGACATGGGTCTGGCTCGCGAAACCACCGATATCGAGGCGGCGCAGAGCGAGGCGGGCAAGGCCTACGGAACGCCCTATTACATCGCCCCTGAGCAGATCCGCGGCAAGATCGACATCGACGGCCGGGCCGACATCTACGGTCTCGGCGCGACCCTTTATCACATGGTTACCGGACGCGTGCCGTTCACCGGGGACGACTCCGCCGAGATCATGAAGAAGCACCTGCGCGAGAAGCTGATCCCGCCGGACCACATCAACACGACGCTCTCGGCCGGAATCTCAGAAGTCATCGAGATCATGATGGCCAAGCGGCGCGAAGACCGGTACAACAACGTCGAAGAACTGCTGGTCGATCTGGAGGCCTTGCGCGAGGGCCACGCGCCGCTCCAGGCGCACAAACGCTTCGACGTTTCCGTGCTCGAGAAGCTCGAAGAAGGCGAAACCGTCGAAACCGAAAATGAGGAGCACGTGGAGGAGAGGATCAATCGCTACCGGCTGGCCGTGCTCGTTCTGGGGGCGGTCTCCGCGATTTCCGTTCTGATCATCGTCCTGATGCTCGCGTTCTGACGTCCTGACGGCCCCGGCCGGTCTCGCCCATCTGCATCGAGAAAAGCGCCAATGCCCAGAGGAGGAGCCAATTTCGCGTCGGAGGAACTCGTCCGCGTCCTGAGCCATTACGACGTCGGAGTGGTTCACCGCGTTCGCTCCCTTCCGGCGGGCAACCGGCGGGCCCCCAAAGTGATCGTGCACGCCGACAAAGGGACGTTCCTGCTCAAACGACGTCCCCGAGGACGCGACGACATGAACCGTGTGGCGTTCGCTCACGCCGTGCAGAGGCATCTGGCGGCGCGGGGCTTTCCCGTCACGTCCCTGGTGGCCACGAGCGACGAGCACAAGACTGTTCTGAACGTGGACAATCACATTTATGAGCTGTTCGCCTTTGTCACCGGCTCGCGGTGTGACGGCTCGGCCGAAGCGACGACGGACGCCGGTCGGCATCTGGCCCATCTGCACGTGTGCCTGCGCGACTTCGCTCACGACTACGAGCCGTTCCAGGGCAGCTTTCACGACTCGGCGACCGTGCGTCAGCATCTTCAAATGATCCGGACGGACAAGCGCACCGGATCGCTCCAACGCGCCGCCGCTGTGACCGAATCACTGGTGATCCGATACGACCGCTCCAGCAATCGCGTCGACCGGGTGGGTTATGCCTCCTGGAAGCGACAGGTCATCCACGGCGACTGGCATCCGGGCAACCTGCTGTTTTCCGACCGCAAGGTGGTGGGCGTGGTGGATTTCGATTCGATCCGTATCGCTCCGCCCGTGACTGACCTGGCCAACGGCATGCTCCAGTTCTCGATCCTCGGCGTCTCGCCCGATCCGGCCCAGTGGCCCGACGCATTCGACCAGGAGCGTCTCTTGCAGTTCCTGGCGGGCTATCGCGAAGTCGTCCCGCTGAGCAAACACAAACTGTACGGGCTCGTCGACCTGATGATCGAAGCGATGGTCGCCGAGGCGGTCCTGCCGGTGGCGGCCACCGGCTTCTTCGGCGACCACAGCGGCCTCGACTTTCTGCGCATGATCGTCCGCAAGACCAAGTGGCTCCGCCGCCACCGCAAGGAACTGACGGAAACCATGCTCGCGTAGGGGCTCTGCGTCGGAGAAGTGTTGTCCATCTGCCAGAATTACACCCGCAGCGACTCTGTCATCCTGAGCCTGCGAAGGATCTGGCCACAGGACAAGAGGGTTTCGCGCGCCACCGAGGTCCTTCGCTCACGCTCACGATGACAAGGGCGGGTGGACTTGCGGCCTTCCGGGCGGCAGGCCGCCCATGCCGGAATCGCCCGGGCGGCGTCCCGGTTGCATCGGAGGCGCTGGGTCGAGAGGCTCCGCTGGCGTCTTGCTGGGTGTGATCAGCATCAGCAATGGGCCGGCCGGCTCGCTTTCGTCGCTGAGGATGTTGCCGACCGCTGGTGTTTCTCCTACGTGGATCAGGGCCGTCTGTCCATCAGGTATGACGATCTCGGTGGCCGTGGTGACGGCCGTGAACGTGGGAACGTCGTACTCGTACTTGCCCCTGTACAGGGCCTTCTGCATCCTGAGCAGCGAGTCGATCTCCATCTCGAACTGAAGACGGATGTTGTTCTGGTCTTCGATGAGGTGCGGCGTAGCGTCGAGTCGGACGCCGACTTCTTTCGAGGCGTGCTGCGGGATCGGTTCCTGCGAGGCGTCATTGGGCTCGCGGTACCCGCTGACGTAGCCGATGGTGCGGCTGAGGCTCACACTGGCGGATTCGCCGTCCAGCACGGTCACCTTCGGCGCGGCCAGCATCTTGCTTCCCGCATATTGCTGGACCGCCTTGAGCAGCAGTCCAACCCGGTCGGGCTCCAGGACGGGCGTTCGGCCTTCGGCAAGGCCGCTGCCGATCTCGTGCAGCGCATTGACGTCCGCCGGCGCGGTGACGCCCTTAATCGGCAAGCCACGCCGCAGCGCCTCCATACATGCACGATCCACCAGCACGAACCGCGCCGCCACCTCGATGGCGTCTGCTTCCCGGCTTGGTGCTGCGGGAGGCTGCGCATTCCGCTTCGTGATGGCATACCCGTCCGGTGTTCTCGTGGTGACGTACGGGCTGCCGGCGAGCAGCATCCTGAGGGCCGTTTGCAGAGATACATCCTCAAACTCGGCCCAGGCCTCTCCGCCGACGGTGGCATCCCACGTGACATTGACTCCAGCCTGTTCGGCGACTTGTCTCAGGGCTTCACGCAGATCGGTGCCCTGGAATGTTCCGCTGAGTGGACGGAAGACGGTGTAGGTGTCGGTGTCGCCCAGTTTCTTGAATGTGGAGGCGGTGTCCTGCAGGACGGTTTGCAGGGCTGTGTCGATGGAGGTTTCGGACAGGCGCGCGGTGATGCGTTCGTGTTTGACCGTCGGGTCCACAGCGATCTTCGCCTGTGTTTGTTCGGATATCTCGGCGAGTGCCTCGATCAGATCCGTGTCGACGAAGCTGGCTGTGACGGTGGCGGGCTCTCGGGCCGGCGCGGATGGGACGATGCGCGGACGGGCCAGGAGGTAGAGAACGGCGTTGTCCTGCGTTTGCCCTTCGGCAGCGGACTCCAGGCGACAGACGAACGTTTTGTTCTTGTCCACGACGGCCCTGGTGTCGATACCGTACTTGCTGATGCGCGGCGTCTTGCTGTCGTTCAGTGTGACGTCGCAGATCTCCGCCGCAAGGTCCAAGTTGATATGACCGGCGCTATCGATGCGAGGCGTGACCGTCACAAGATCGCGGCATTCGACCGTCTCTGGCGCCCCGGGTTGGGCGGTTGGATTCGGCACGTGTTGTTTGCTCATGACTTGTGCCTGCCGGCCGTCGAAGACTTCCACCGTGGGGTTCATGGCGACTTTCAAGTATTCGCGCGATGCCAGCAGATCGACCAGGATCTCCAGTGCCTCCGAATCTCCTTGCGCATTCTCGGTGCAGCGTTCGAGCAGAGCCTGAGGCGAAATCTGCAACCCGTCCACACGCGGAAGTGAACCTCGCTTCTCTCGTCCGGTTTCTCGCTTTGCGTACATCTGGTCCCACAGGCCCGACAACTGTGTCGCTGCCTCAGGGCTCAGCGACCGGTCCGTCAGGAACTTGACCAGCTCGATATCCAGCATAACCCTGGGCTTCTCATCCGGCGAGGACGCGCGACCGTCAGCCGTTTCGCTCAGCACGCGAACCGGCGTGGGTTGCCTGGATGCAGATGCCTCCGAGGCTCGCGCCTTGCGGTGGTCGAGCCAGATCATAGAAGAACCCTCTGGAGTGACGCGGATTTGACCGTCCGCAAACAAGACGTGGGTCTGGCCCGTCTGCTTCAGCAGCATTTCGTCGTAGGCAATCGGGCTCTCAGGCACATCGTTTCCGGTCTTGCCTTTGCCAAGGTAGATAACGCTCGTCTCGATCCAGCGTGAATCTTCCAGGCTCAGATACGGGTCCAGTGGCAGCAGATCGTCGGGATACCGTCCATCGTGATTCTCCGTGTAGAGACGAAGGGCCAAGCCCAGATGCTTCATTCGCTCGGCGAAGCGCTCGGTCTCGGAGAGCTGGTAAGGCTCAGGCTCAGCAGGAGGGCCGAATTGCTCTTCTACTATCCGCGCGATTTCCTGAAGCTGGGCTTCGACTACCTCCTTGAATCGTTTCAGGTCCGCCAGTTCACGTGATCGCTCCGCCTCATCCGGGTACCAGGCTGAGCTGGCCTTGTCAATTCTCTCGTTGACCCTTGCCACTTGTCCACGCATAATGGCCAATGCCTTCTCGGCGTTGGCGCGCTGCTGCGTCCGATCATCCGGCGCGCTGGCCGAGTTGATGCCGGCGTCAGGCCTTTGCTCCAATTCCTTGCGTCGTTCCTCCAGGCGGGTGTTCAGCGCTTCCAGCAGTTGTTTCTTCTGGACGATTTCGGGATGCTCCGGCAGGAACGTCTGCTGCGCTTCCAGCAATTCGATTTCGACCTCCGCGATCTTCTTCGCCAACTCGCGGACCATCGGGTCGGTCTGGACGAAATCGCTCGCCGCGTCGGCGGTTGCCTGCTCGGAGGCGGACGGCGCGAGCGCAGGGGCAGCGGGGGGCTCGATGAGGGTTGGCTTGACCAATAACAGAGTCGTTGTGGTCTTCGCATCAAGGGCGACGGCCGTGGTCAGAGGAAGCATGACGCACTGGTCATTCCGGGCAGATAGCGCGAGATCGAAGCTGGCGTAGGCTGCCCTCGCGGAGAACCTGCCCTTGGAGTCGAGGGACACCAGGTTTCTTGCACGCAGTGCCAGAGTGAGCCGGATGCCGTTGGCGTCATGCGGGGCGGTCGGTGTCACATCCAGACTCAGAGCAGGATTGTCCGTCTGGCTGGGAGGCGCTGGAGGTCCCATGACCGGAATATTGCCGCAACTGAGGTGACCGCTTTCGCCGAGGCGGATCAACATTTCGGGGCTGGCACACACGGTCGCATAACCCCGTGAAACCAGCAGATCGGTGAAGGCTCTGGCGGCGTCATCTGCTTGGTTGCAGATGTTCGCGTATTTGCTGACGATATACTGTACGGGCTTCTGGAGCTCTTCCACGCTTGGTAGATTGAATTTGGCGTCGCGCGATGCGTCGGTGAGAAGGGCACGAAGCTGTCGGGCCGTGGCACGATCCAGTGCTTCTTCCGTAACGATCTCCGCGATGGTGAAGCTGAGCAGGACCTGGCGGTCTGCTGCATCAGCACTCGGCTCAATATCCAGCATGACCCTGGGCTCTCCATCCAGCAAGGACGTGCGACTGTCAGCCGTTTCGGTCGGCACGCCGACCGGCGTGCGTTGCGTGGATGCAGATGCCTCTGAGACTTCTGTCTGGGGGTCGCCCAGTGAGACGATCAGCGAGCCGGAGGGGGCGATTCGCACGCCGACTCCGGCAATGACCGTGAGTCGGCTCGGATCGGACAGGTCTTGTGGTTCGTCAAAAGACAGCTCCAGTCCCCGGCCGGCCAGTTCGGTTGCGCCGCAGACCAGGCGAACGGGTCCGGAACTGGTGAATCGTTTGTTCTGTGCGGAGAAGGTCACCTCGTCGAGATAGAGTGTGCACGCATCGATGCTGTCCGGTTCGCTGGAAGTGATCTCAATGACCACATTGCCACGGAATGTGCCACCGTCCGGCGTGGGCTGGTTCAGGGCTCCATCCAAACGCAGTTCGCCCCGATCGGCACGGACGTGGCAGCGCATCTTCCCGGCCGACTGCTTCAGACGGGGTTTGGCAATAGTCCACCGATCTCCTTCCTCGCGGATCAACTGCTCAAACCCGAACTCGCGGTCGATTTGTCCTTCGATATCCCAATGTACGAATCGTGTCCTCTCGACATCACGGCTGCCCATCTGCCCTGTGGAATTCGCTTCCGGGCTCGGAAGTGTTGGCGGATTCGGTGCCGCGATGAGCAGGGCGGTGACGAGGATGGTGACGTCCTCGACTCCGTCGGAAATCATGGAGGACAGACCGGCAAGGAGGACGGTGCCGCCGTCCCGGACGGTGACAACGTTTCGGGAGGTACGCCGGGTGATGATCGGCAGGTCGAGGCCTTCGCCTTTCGGGAGACTCTCACTGAATTCGATGTTCAGGTTGAGGGTGATGCTGTTGGCGTCGCCGATGGTCGGGGTCGCGGTGATGATTGTGCCGGAGGCGATGCTGGTGTGTTCTGGTCCGGGGTCGGCGGCATTGCCTGCGGGTGCCGGAGCCAGGGAGAACCATTCCTCCTTGACCGCCTTGAAACGCGCTTCGTAACCCTCCTGCGTTGTCAACCGTTGGTGGGCGAGGCGGCGTGCCACGCCTCGCGCGTAAAGCTCATCGAGACGGGTCCGGAGGGCATCGGTGAAGGTCCTGTCAGGGGTGTAGCCCATCAGGATTCCCGAAGGCCATCCACTTGTCTGCGGGCGGCTCCATTCGACGATGCCATCGCCGAGGTTGCCTTTCTCGACGCTCACGGTCTGGATGTCCAGGATGACCTGACGGGACAGGCTCTGGCCTGCGGGGGCGGGGGCGGCCGCCGTGGTAGCGTGAGAGAGGTCGGGTTCGAAGAGGTCGGCGCGGAGCATGACGAGGTGGAATTCACCGATCCCGGTCTCGGCGTTGCCTTTGTCGTCCGGCTCTGCGAGCAGAGTGAAGTAGTGATCTCTCAAGACGGTGACGGTCGAGGCGATCTCCGTGGAGCGGAACGTTGGATTGTTGTTGGGGTCGGATTGTTCGATGCGGCTCTTCCACTCGACTCCGATCTCCAGGGTGACGCGGTCGCTCGTCGCAGGCGGGACGTGGGGCGTTAGTTGTACGAAGGTGCCCAGTGCGATTGGTTTGGGCGGCGACGTGGGGTCTTGGGCGGGGAGTATCAGCTCCTCGGTGATCAGGTTCATGTGGCCCGGTACGTTGTCAGTTAGGAGGATCTCGGGGGTGGCTTCGCCTTGGAGATAGCCTCTGGACTGGAGCAGGTCGACGAGGACTTCCATGGTGTGTCGCGTCAGGGTTCGGCCGACCACCCAGGTTTGCAGGATCTGGAGCAGGGTGCAGTTCTGCATCGAGGCGACCCCTTGGCGAGCGGACGGGATCTCGGGGGCCAGGACATCACCGATCCGTCGTTTCGTTTCGCGATCGACGATTTTGTTCGGCATAGGGTTGGTGAAGAGCAGGAGATTGACGAGAACCTCTGGCTGGTCCTGTTCCTGGTCGACGTGAAGCGTTTGGGTCGTCACTTCCAGCGGGGCTGCGTCAGAGACCGGCTCGCTGGCGATAGTGTCTGCTGTCGGCGGGGCGTCGGGCGTGGCCAGGACGAGGGCGGTGGGGATGAGGATGGCGGCGACGACGAGCAGGGCGATCAGGCCGGGGAGCCAGGCGAAGCGGCGGTGGTCGATGGGCGGGCGGCCGAGCAGGCGGGCGATCCGCCCGACGAGACTGCCGCCGCTGGCGGCCACTGCTGTGTGGCGAGGGCATCTTGCCCTTGCTCTTTCTTCTGTGACACGAGGGCGGGACGCCCGCGCCGCGTGGCGCAGCTCTTCCAGGCTGGTCAGGGCGCGGGCGTAGCGCCGCGAATCGCCGCAGACCTGTACCGCCAGATCATCGCAGCAGTTCTCCCGCTCATCGCGAATGCGGTGCGAGATCCACCAGACCGCTGGATGGTAGAACCCGAGAATCTCGACGACGGTCTGTGCGAGGTTGACGAGGTAATCGCAGCGGCGGACGTGCGCCAGCTCGTGCGCGAGTATCGCCTCAAGCTGCTCGACGCTCAGGCCGGAAACGGCGCCGACCGGCAGCAGGATCACCGGCTTGATCCATCCGACGACCGCAGGCACGTCGATCAACGGCGAAGCCCACAATCCGATCGCGCGGCGGATGCCCAGTCGTCCGGCCAGTTCGGCCGCTCTTGCGTGCAGCGGCGCGGCGACTTCGCTGACCAATCGCCGTTTCATCCGCTGCAACTGGGCCCAGCCGCCCAGGTGCCAGGTGGAAAGCCCGAAGACGCCCAGCAGCCAGCCCAACACCAGCCAGGGCAAGGCAGGTTCCAGCGCGGTGGCGATTCGCTGCATCCAGGGCACGTGAGCAACCCGCTCCGGCGTCTCCGGAACCGGCGCGTCGAACGGCTCAAGAGGCAATTCCACCACCTCGACGGGCGTCGTCCTCATCACAAGCGGGGGATTGAGGATCGGGCCCGCCTCCGCGACGGGCCTCGATACCTCCACGAGCGACATCGTCACCAGCGGCAGCGCGACGATCAGCACCATCGCCAGGCACGCAACGACGTACCGCACATTCGAATTGCTCCGGCGAAGGCCTCGCAGCACAGCCGCCAGCAGCAGCGCAACCGCCGCCGCCTGCCAGACGAAGTGGATCAGCGTCCAGCCCAGCCGCTCGATCATCTGCTGCGACAGCAGGGTTTCCAGTGTTGCCATGACTATGTTCCCTCCATTTCATCGAGCATCTCGCGAATGCGTTTGAGTTCTTCGGGCGAGACCTTGCGCGCCGACAGGGCCCGCATGACCAGCTTCTCCGCCGAGCCGGCGAAGACCTTCTCCAGCACCTCGCCGACGACCTGGCTCTGCGTCTTCTCCTGCGACACGGCCGGGCGGTAGATGTGCTGGCGTCCGGCGTCCTTGCGCGACAGCAGGCCCTTGTCGGCCATGATCTGCATCAGCTTGAGCGTCGTGGTGTAACCCGTGTCGCTGTCGGCGTTTAGGGCTTCGTGCACCTCGCGAACCGTGCTGGGCCCGCGTTCCCACAGCACGCTGAGGATCGCCATCTCTCGGTCTGTCGGTCCGGCGCTTCGGTGTCTGGCCATGAGATTCTCCTGTGTTGTACGCTCTTCCATCCTGAACTGTCTATCGGCAAAGATACGAACGAATTCGTAGTAAATCAACGAAAAAATTCGTAGATAGAGAAAAATGTTGCATCCCCCAATGAGAAAGGCCCTCGCGACCGAGTCGATCGCAAGGGCCTTGGATGGTTCGGCGACGCCGGCCGTGTCGCACGTCAATACCGCTTCATCTCCTGCGGCTTGTCGTCGGCTTCGCTGCGGCGTTCGAGCAGTTGCCGGAGCATCTCGCGCATCTCCTTCATCTGATCGTTCAGGCCGTTCACCTGCCCCCGCAGCTCTTCGACCTGCCTCTGCACGTCAGGCGATGCCTGCGGACTGGCGATGCGAGCGCGTGTCGTGGCGCGAGCGTAGGCGTCTCCGTAGGGGCCAATCCCGTATGGAGACGTCGCGCGTTGTTCGGTGCGGCGCGTATCCGGATCCCGCTCGGTGCGCAGGTGACTGAGGTCGCGCCTCTGTGCTTCGATCCGTGCTTCGAGGGCCCGCGCCTGCGAATGCAGACGAGCCAGGTTCTGGCGAAGCTCGGTGGCTTCAGCGGTGTCGCTGCGGCCTTGCTGCTCCAGATCAAAAAGCTCGGGCTCGTGGAGGGCGATGCGTCGGGCGATTGTGCTGAGGAACTCTTCGTTCACGCGAAGGTCACGCTCCAGTTCCCAGGCCTTCAGGTCGGGATCGAGGCGATCGAGTTCCTCTCGAACGTCGGCCCTTTCTCGCTCGGACTGTTCCAGGGCCGCGCGGCGGTCACGGCTCTCTTCGCTATCAGGATCGTCGGACTGCTGCAACGATCGTCTCTTTTCGGCGTTTTGCTCCTCCAGTTCCAGCAGGCGATTCCGGAGGTTACGTACGCGGTCGTCGGGTTCACGGGAGCGGCCTTCACGCTGTGGTGCGCGACTGGTTGCCTCTCGCCGTGCTCTCGCAGCTCTCACACGAGCTTCGGCTTGTCGGATCTGGACGTCCAATCTCGCCAACTGCTCACGAAGCTCACGGGCCTCTTCGCTGTCGGGATCGCGGATTTCATCCAACCGGCTTTGAATCCGTTCCCGTCGGCTTTGAAGAGCGCGGAGAGCATCCTCCGGCTGTCGCGGCTGCGTTATTTCAAGTGTCGGTCGCTGCGGCGGGGCCAGGCGATGGCTCTGTTCGAGGTCGCGAAGCAGTCGCTCGATACGGCTGATCTGGTCGCGCAAGGTGCGAAGCTCCGAACGCAGGACTTCGGTCTCTTCGCCCGGCTCGTCGCCACGCCGGCGCAAGGCCGCCTCTGTCTCTTCGGCCTGGGCGACCAACTGGTCCAGCATCCGTTGCAGGACGTTGCGTCGGCCCGCAACGGCCGGCTCCTGCGGAGGCGCCGGCTGGACCGTCTCTGGTTCGACAACAGGCTCAGACGCCTGCGCCGGCTCCGGCTGAGGCTGGGCCAACGCCACTGCGGCAATGGCCAGGACAACGAGAGCGCACAGGCCGAACGCCCATCGCCGGCCGATTCTCGGGTCGCTGCACTGATCCCTCACGATTCGGTAGATTCTCGCTTTCATGGTTCTCTCCTTGCCTACAACCGTGGGCAGAAACGACACTCGTCTCTGCGGTGAAAGACTCAACAGGGATTCCGCATAGTCCACGCCGGACCGACCGCCGGCCAGGACCCAGTCGTCGCAGGCTTCTTCGCTCAGTTGCGATAGTCGCTCGCGGGCCCACCAGGGCAGTGGGTGCCACGGAATCGCGGCGGCCAGCAGCTCCGCGAACAGCCCGCTGAGATGGTCGCGCCGCTTCAGATGCGCCAGCTCGTGGCAGAACACGCCGGCCCAGTCGCAATCGTTCGATGTCGCCTCATCAGCCTCCTGCACCAGCAGCACGGGCACGTGGCTCCAGCACCAGATGACGGGGCTGTGTATCTTTGGACTGCTCCGGATCACGACCGGCCCTCGGATGCCGATTCTGGCCTTGGCGATTTCCAGAGCTTTCTGCACGCACTCCGTCTCCAGCGGCTCGCCGGCGCGCACCAGCCCCAGCCCCAGCACGAATTGGAGCAGCACGCGGCCCGCCAGAATCACCGAAGCGGTTGCCCAAAGGGCCAGCACAATCGATGTCCAGGGCAGGGGAGAATCCTCGGCCTGCGTGACCGGAACAAGCAGAGGCGTGTCGGCGAATGCGATCTCCGCTGAATCGCTGTCGAACTCCTCAACCGGCGAAGCGACGACAGATGTCCCGGCTATCACGGGCAGATCCACCTCTATGGGCGCCGACGAAGGAAGTGCCAGCACGCCCAGTTCGAAGTGCCGAACCAGAAGGTAAGACGCCGGCATCAGGAGCGACGCCGCGAGAGCGAGCAACAGAATCTGGTGCGCCCTGGCCGGATGGCGTCTCAGCAGATAGCTGACCGCCAGACCTGCCGCGATGCAGGTTGTACCCTGCGCCAACAGCAGTGCCCCGAGGCAATCTCCAGGAATGATCTGCCCGCTCATCCTCTCATCTCCTTTCTCTTCTCGTCGATGATCCTGCGCAGCTCCTTCAGTTCCTCTTCGCTCAGATCCCCCTCGCGGATCAGGTGCTGGAACATGGCGACGGCGTTGCCGTCGAAGACGCGTTTGAGGAAGCCCCGGACCGATCCGGCGCCTGCCTGCTCGCGGCTGCGTCTCGGCACATAAACGTAGCTCTTGCCTTCAGAACGGTGCTCGAGCCAGCCGGCCCTTTCCAGCTTCTGGAGCGTGGTCAGGATCGTCGTGTAGGCCAGTTCCTTCTCGCGATCCAGCCGATCGCGGACCTGGTGGACGGTGGCCTCGCCTCGCGACCAGATAATCTCCATGACCGCCCGCTGCAACTGCCCCAGGTCGTCGAGTGCATGCCTGCTCATGGTGCGGACCTCCTTTTGAATTTGCTCGTGTCCTGTCTACTGTTGCGGATCGTACTATGGCTAATAGTAGATTGCAACAGAAAAATCTACATTTCGTGAGAAAATCTTCTAACTGGGGCGCATAGATCCCATGGAGACCCAAAGGACCAAGAAGACCAAAAGGACCTGTACGACGCCTCATGCGACCTGTCGAGAAGAAGCTTCTTCGCGGCAGAGCCTACGGGTCCGGCCAGCAGTAGTACCGTGCGCTGCCCACAGCGTAGGGATTCGCCACGTGCACCACTTCCACGCGTTTGGGCGCCTCTCGCAGTTGATCTCGCAGCAGGGTCACCTCTTCGCGCAGAAGCTTCAGTTCGGTCTGAAGGGCCGGATCGGGGCAGGGCACGGAGACGACCTGCGGCGGGCACGGCGCGGGCGGGACCGGTGCCGGGCAGGGGATGGGCGGGACATACGTCGGCCAGCGACGCGGCATCGGCTCGGGAGTGGGTTCGGGCACGCGCCCGATCTCTTCGATTTGGTCACGGACCCGTTGTGCCTTCTGTCGAGTCTGCTCGATTTCGATGCGGATCGCCTCTTCTCGCCGATGGTTGGCCCCAATCTGGTCGGCGACACGCCGTCGCAGTTCGTCCACCTCCGCCATGAGGCGCCGCAGTCGCTCCTGGAGTTCTGCCGCACGGTTCTGTGCCGCGACGAGGCGCTCCAGGTCCTCCTGGCGCTGGCGGTCGAGGCCGACAAGCTCTCGCTCGATGCTCAACAACTGCTCATGGATGTCACGAAGCTCCGATGCGATCTCCCGCTCGCGATTCATGACGTGCTCGCGGAGTTCCCGCAGTTCCATCGTCCGCTGATCCGCTCGCTCGGCCAGCATTTCTCGGTGCTGGCTCAGCTCCGCGATTCCGCCATCTACTTGGTACGAGCACGCGGGCACAGGAGGTGCCGGCGTCCACTGCGGCGCGGGCACTGTCGGCACGTTCAGTTCGGCGAGTTTCTGTTCGGTTTGTCGCAGTTGCTCCTGCAGGGAGTCCAGATGCCGGCACAGGTTCTCCAACTCCTCCGCCCGCATGGCTGGAGGTGCCGGGCACGGGGGTCGGCGCTGGCCGAAGGATGTCGCATACGCATCGGCCATGAGCTGGGCGTGCTGGTAGGAATACGGTCCGGGTTCGAGTTCGGCGATCTGCGATTCGGCCGGTGCGCCCGCCGCAACGACCAGCACGATCAGGATGACGGGCACACCGAATCCGAGGCCGTGCTGCCGAGGGCTTCTTGAAGCGTGGCTTTCCATAGCTTTCTCCTTTCACTCCGTTTGGACATGACTGGGAAACGAGAACGCTTTTCACCACTCTCCTCTGGAACTACCGGCCCGGCAGGGCCCGCGTTCGGCAAATCGGCGAATCCTCCTCCTGCGGATCGAACAGGGTTACGTCATAGTCGGTCGACTGTCCGTGCAGACGATCTGCCGGCGGGCAGTCGCTCTCTAATAGGATATACCCAACCTGCGATTCGTCCAGAGTCGGCCGGATTTTTGCAGTCATCAATCCTGATGACATCTCCGCCGGCGGACGCATTTCCCGTGTCAATCGGAACGAAAGAAAGTGGGCCCCGGAGGATTGTGCTCCAGGGCCCGTTGAGAAATCGGTCGGTCGTGGCGATTCGCTGCGGCTATTCGGTTTCCTGCGCCTTCTTGTGAGCGGCGACGATCTGCTGCTGCACGTTCGGCGGGACCGGCTCGTAGTGGCTCAGCGTCATCGCGTAGCTGCCGCGACCCCCGGTGACGCTCTTGAGCTGGCTGGTGTACTGCGTCACTTCCGACAGCGGCACCTGGGCCTTGATCACGATGAAGTTGCCCGGCAGCATCTCCTGGCCCACGACTCGCCCACGCTTGCTCGACAGATCGCCTGTGATGTCGCCGACGTTCTCGGCCGGAATGGTGACTTCCATGTTGACGATCGGCTCGAGCAGGGCGGGCTTGGCTTTGCTCACCGCGTCGATGAAGGCGCCCTTGCCCGCGGCACGGAAGGCGACTTCTTTCGAATCGACGGGGTGATACTTACCGTCATAGACCGAGACCTTGACGTCCTGCAACGGATAGCCGGCTACTACGCCCGTCTGCATGACGTCGTTGATGCCCTTGATGATCGCTGGCTCGTACTGCCCCGGGATCGATCCGCCGAAGATGTCCCAACTGAACTGCATGGGCGGATCGCTGTTGCGCTCGGCCGGCTCGACGCGAAGGTAGACTTCGCCGAACTGCCCGGCGCCGCCGGTCTGCTTCTTGTGCCGGTAATGGCCTTCGGCCTTGCCGGTGATGGTCTCGCGGTAGGGGATCTTCGGCTCTTTGGTATGGACCGCCAGCTTGAATCGCTTCTCCATCTTCTCCAGCACGATGCGGAGGTGCAGCTCGCCCAAGCCCTGGGCCACCAGCTCTTTCGTCTGCGGGTCGCGCGTGGTCTTGAAGCAGAGGTCCTCTTCCGACAGCCTCTCCAGGGCGCCGCCGATCTTCTGCTCGTCGCCGCGTGAGGCGGGCTCCAGGGCCAGCGAGAACATGGGTTGGGGAACCGGCGGCATGACAAACCGGCCGTGGATGCGACCGTCATGGATCAGATCGCCGACTCTCAGCTCCTCGATCTTGGCCAGGGTGACCAGGTCGCCGGCCACTCCCGCCGGCACCTCGGCGTGCTCGCCGCCCTGGCTCTTGAGGATGTGCCCGGGACGCAACCCTTTCTTCTCGTCGTTGTACATCATGTTCGTGTCCGATTTCAGCGTGCCGCTGAAGATGCGGATCGTCGAGTACTTCATGTTGGATCTGGGATCGAAGCCCACGCGGAACACCAAGCCGGCCAGCGGTCCATTGCTGTCGGCCTTCACTTCGGTGGTGGTCTCCCCGGCGACGAGCTTGGCGGGCGCCGCTTCGATCGGGGACGGCGTGTACTTGGCGATCACGTCCAGAAGCTCCGTGATCCCCACTTCGTTGCGCGCCTCGGTGAAGACGATCGGCATTACCGTGCCGGCGCTGAGGGCCTTGACGAACACCGAGGCGACCTGGTCGGCACCGATCTCTTCGCCACCGAGGTATCGCTCCATCAGGGCGTCGTCGGCCTCGATGACGCTCTCGATCAGGTCGGTGTGGGCCTGTGCGACGTCCGCCACAGGGGAATCGCCGCCGGCATTGACCAGACAATCGATGACGCTGTTCTTGTCGGCGCCGGGCAGGTTGGCGCAACGGCACTGGGAGCCAAAGGTCTCCTGGATGGTGCCGATCAGTTCGCCCACTTCGACGTTCTCGGCGGCCATCTTGTTGATCACGATGACGACCGGTTTGTTCGCCTCACGGGCTAGCTGGAACATCTTGCGCGTGTTCGTTTCGATGCCGGCGGTGGCGCCGATGACGAGAATCGCGGTCTCTGCGGCGGGAATGGAAGTGATGGCCGGACCGGTGAAATCGGGGTAACCGGGCGTGTCGATGATGTTGATGAGCTTTCCGGCGTGCTCGACATGGACGATGGCCGAGAGGATGGAATGATGATGCTCCTTCTCCTCCTCGTAGAAATCACAAGTGCTGGTCTTGTCGTCAACGCTGCCCAGCCGGCTCGTCGCGCCGGTCTTGTGGAGCATTGCTTCGGCCAGCGAGGTCTTGCCGCTGCCGCCGTGTCCAAGGAGGACCACGTTCCGAATGTCGCCCGTTGCTGTCACTGTTTAACCTCCAAAAAGGTTCTTGACCGCTTGCGCCTGCCTACCTCCAAAACCTTGAATGTTATAAGAATCCCAGGGGGGGTCTCAAGAGGTTTTTACGCAATTTGCCCACTTCGGGGCGTTTCGAGGTGGAAAAACGCCGGTGGAGGCCTTTGTCCGTCAGGGAGTTGCCGTTCCAAGGTCGCAGACGAAGCGGTGGATCCGCTCGTAATGGGGGATCAGCGTCGGTGTGATGACGCACCCCCTGCAACTCCAGTGGAACAGGATTCTCTGCTGGTCCACGGGGAACTCATGCGGCGCGTAGGCCTGTCTGATGTACTGGGCAATGCAGCAGGGGGGATACCCGAAAAGATATCCTTCGACCCGGACCGTCTCGGCGGATTTATCCACCGCCCGATTGCGGAAGTGCTGAGCGTAGATTTCCAGGTGTGCGGCGGACCTGCCAAAGATCGTCTCATCGAAGGCCTTGCCCGATCGGAGCTTTCTGTGGACGCGCTCGACGTGAAGGCCCATTCGGGTCAGGACGGCTTGGCCCGGCTCGCCCAGAGGCTTTTCCCAGCGACTGAGGGGCTTGAGCCCTTCGTGTGTCAGCAGGGCAAGATAGGCCAACTCGAAGTCGATGTTCTTCAGGGCCCGGATGTCGGCTTGAATGGCCCGATCCCATTTGTCCGGCACACGCTGGTGACTGCTTCGCTCTGTCATTGGTCGTCCGATTCGGCCGTGGTCAGCAGACCGCCGCAGCGGCGCCCGTTGCCACGACGCAGCGTCTGAGGCGTCATGTTCATTGTATTCCTTCAGTCGTCTCGGGTCCAGTCGCCGCAAGGTCTTGTGGCGGCCTGCGCGTCGCGGCAGTTCTGTGATCCACGCGGCATTGGCTTGTCGCGTTACTGCCCTCCCCATGCGTTGCACCAGCGGGGTCGGCGGAAGAAAACCCGCAGCGGAACGGAATTTTTCGCCTGAGGAGGACCGGTACGATCTCGGATTTTATTGGACAGTTGGCGGGCCGATCGCGGGTCTCGCCTGTGGCTCCCAACATGTGGTGGCGCGATTGGCTTCGGTCGCACATATCGTGCATGGGGTTATGGGGCATTCGCCGTTGCCGTCGGGTGGCAGCTAAAGAAAAGGGGGATTTCCTGCCGATATGCCACAAGTCTTTTACGAGAGCCCTGTTCGTGTTTTAGGATACTGAGGATGGACAAGAAGGAACTGATGGATCGCATCTGCGAGATCAACACGACCGCCAAGACAGAGTTCCTCTCGCAGTTTTCGGAAGAGGACCTGACCGCCTACCTCGATCACCTGATGGAGCTGAACCTGGAGGAGCTGGCGGTCTGTAGCTGAGCTCCGGTTGGCCGTCATCGCCAGGCCGGTGCGGGGTCGAGGGTTGTGTCATGCGGTGTCGTGACATCCGGCCGGAGCCACACGGCGGACGGACCTTGCAGATTCGTCAAGCCGTGCTTCTCGATGCGTCACAGGATCCCACGACACCAGGTATTCCGAAGCCCCATTCCCTCAAGCGTCAATTCTCTTCAAGTGCCCCTTCCGTGAGCATACGACTGGGCGGACTCAGGCCGCTTCCGCGACGGGAGTTGCCGGGCGCGTCCGGCGCCTCGCTGTCCGGCCTCCGCTCGCGTCGCTCAGGCTCGGGACTTTCCGCCGGAGCGGGCGCCGAGCCTCCGAAGGGAACAACCTGCGGAGCATCCTCTCCCGAGACCAGAGCAGAGACCTTCTCCACGTTGTTGCGCTTGAACTGGATGAGCGTCGGCACCAGTTGCGTGGGCACATAGAAGGCGAAGTCGATGTCCCTGGAGTTGTCGGGCACGTCAGAAGCCTGGATGGCGATTACTTCGGTCAGCCCTTTCTGCGCCAGGCGGCCGCCGGGCCCGACGTAGCCGATCGGGTGGACGGCGTGCCCCTGTCCTGCCAGCGGGTGTTCCGCAGTGCCTTTCGGCGTGCAGACCAGACGCAGTTGTGACAAGGTGAACTTCGCCGCGTCTTTCAGGGCGCTCTTCCTGATCCCGACGCGGACGAGCAACAGGTTCTCGCCGGAACGCGCGGGCAGCGGCTTGCCCTCTTCGTCACGCAGCGTGTTCGGGGCCTCCCAGACGCCCGCCTTCGACGGCACGGTGATAGCCCCAGAATTGGTCATGATCGACACATCCTGCGAACCCTTCATGCGATTCAGATGGACCTGGTCCAGGAAGTTCGCGTGAAGAACCGCGAAGCTCTTCGGCGTCCCTATGGCGGCGAAGCTGCCCTTGCTGATCGTGCCGAACAGGCCCGTCACGAACCCGTCGGGACTGAGCAACGGAGAGCTCGGCTTCGATGGATCCGGATTGCGCTCGGCGAATCTGGCATAGGGATACGCGCTCGGCAGGGGAGCGGTCGCCAGCGCCACGAGCAACTGGCCCGTGATGACGTAGCCGAGAATGACGCCGCACACGACGCGCCCGATCCGTTCGGGCCACAGGCCCAGATCCACCTTCTCCTTGCCGATCTGGAGGGCAGCGGTTTGCAGGATGGCGAACGTCAGGACAAACAGCAGCAGGAAGCAGATCATCTGAGCCCATGCGGCGATCGCGGGCGAGTACTTCATCAGCATCGCGGCCAGCATCTCGAAAAAGGCAAATGCGACGAAGCTGGCGAACAGCGCGTTGAAGACCCACGCGACGCTCTGCACGAACGTTCCTTTGAGGTACAGGAAGGCGGCACAACCCACGATGATTACGAGCATTACCAGACTGGCCATTCCACGTTCTCCGGTTCTCTTACGGGTCGGCCCCCGGGCGCCGACGCCGATTCGTTCCTACTGTGACGCTGCACCGTCCTGGGCCTTCCCCGACGCCAGCACGCGCAGCATTTCATTGATGGAAGTCTTTCCGACGATCACCTTTCTGAGGGCCTGTTCCTGCAGGTACAGCATCTTGGCCCGTCGGAATTGCATGCCCAACTCGGGCAGTTGCTTGACCTGGCGGACGGCCGAGCGCAGCTCATCGTTCAGCATGATCATCTCAAAGACACCGGTGCGGCCGACATAACCGGTCCCCTGGCAATGCTCGCACACCGACGGCTTGCCCTTCTTGTCGTAGACCTCCTTGCCCGGGCGATACAGGACCTTGGCCTTCTCCGCCGGCAGGTTGAACTTCTTGAGCAGTTCCTTGTTGGGAGCGTACGCCTGTTTGCATTCTTCGCACAGCGTGCGCATGAGACGCTGATTGCTGACGCCGATGAGCGTCTCGGCGATGAGTTTCTTGTCGCCGATCATTTTGATCCACTTGCCCAGCGCCTGGAGCACATTGTCGGCGTTCATCACGACGTACACGAGCTTGCCGTCGCCGGCGGCAGCGCTGGCGATCTTGGCAGTTTCGGCGTCTTCGCATTCCCCGACACCGACGATGTCGGCGCCCATGCGAATGATGGACTGGAGTTTCCTGGCGTACGTGGACGTCCCGGTGTCCGTCAGGGCGAACACGTTCTGCGTGATGTTCAGCAGTTGGGCGGCCGGCTGTTTTTCGATGGTGTTGATGCTGTTCAGGAACGCGTCGTGGTTTCTCAACAGCGCGTAGAGCGTCGAGGTAATGCCGCTCTTTCGCGGACCGGCGATGAGGAAGAGACCCTGTCGGATCTGGGTGAGGCTCTCGAACTGCTCCTGCTGGTCGGGCGCCAGGCCCAGGTCGGTGATGCGTTGGTCGTGCTCCTTGGAGATGTGCTTGAGACGGACCTGTTCACCGGCGGTCGATCCGGCGGTCATCACCTCCCAGTCGGCGTTCTCCTTCTTCTGACGCGTACGGAACTTGCCCTTCTGCGGCTTGCGCTTCTCGTTGGCATCGAGGGCGGCCAGTTCCTTCGTGAAGTGGATGAAATACTCCATTTGCTCTCGGGGCACCGAGGGCTGCTTGGTCGCCGCGCCGTCGATGTAATACGTCACCTCGTAGTTGTCGCCCTTGGGGGCGAACGTGATCGTGCTGGCGCGGCGCCACATGGCGTCGGTGAGCACGTCATAGGCGGTGCGGTAGCCGAAGAACATCGGGGTCCGCGGCTCCGGAGGCGGCACTTCGTTGTTGTTTGCGGTGATGAACAGAAAGCTCGCCATCGCCTCGAGCTTCTCCGACTTGGCGAAGAGACTCTTGACGTGTTCGATCGTCAGCACACGGTCGAAGTCCAGGACGCGCGTGTTGCGGTGTCTCACGTAGGCCAGGCCGGTCGCGGCGATGGCGACCACGTAGATCAGCAGGCCGGCAACAAACACCGGGATCAGCCACCACAGCAGGATGGCCATCGCTCCGGCGCCGAGGATCAGACCGATCCAGAATCCGATGTTGGTGTCGACGGCCTTGGCGTCTTTGCCTGCCCAGCGGATCAGCAGGAGCCACAGCAAGTACATCACGAGGAAAAGGATGAGCTTGACGATCGAGACGTATCCGCCATACTCGACGGACAGCAGCAGGATATCTGGCATTGAATGCTCCATTCCCATAAGGTTACGATCATGCGCCCCATGGCGGATGCGCGTGGTCCGCTCTGCGCTAGAGGATGCCTCCGGCGGTCGTTCGAATTCCCTTCAGGGCCATCTTCAGTTCTTCGGTATTGGGCGCGACGGGATAGGCATCCTTCGGATCGACCCATCCGTCCTGAATGAGCCGGCAGAGGCTGTCGGTCAGGTCGATCATTCCCTCCCTCTGGGCGCCTCGGATGACACTGGGCAGGTCGGCCTCGCGCCCCTCGGCGATGAGTTTTCGTACCGAGGCGTTGGCCAGCAGGACCTCGACGGCCGGCACGCGGCTGATCCCTTCGCGGATGGACGGCATGAGAGCCTGGCTGATGATCGCCTTGATCGCCAGGGCCAGCGCCTGCCGGATGAGCTCTCGCTCTTCCTGCGGGAACAGATCGAGCAGGCGGTGGACGGCTTGCGAAGCGTTTGTCGAGTGCATCGTCCCCATGACCAGATGCCCCGTCTCGGCAGCCCGCATCCCGGCGGTGACCGTTCGGGCGTCACGCATCTCGCCGACGAAGACGACATCCGGGTCCTGTCGCATCAGGTACGTCAGCGCCTCTTCGAAGTTCGGCACGTCGATTCCGATTTCTCGCTGGGAGACGATCGCCTTGTTGTCGTTATAGAGATACTCGATGGGGTCTTCCACCGTGACGATATGGCAAGCCCGCGTTCGGGTGATGTAGTCGAGCATGGAGGCGATCGTGGTGGTCTTGCCGGAGCCGGTGGCGCCGACCACGAGGACCAGGCCCTGGTGGGCCTCCGCGATCTTCTCGAGCACCGGGGGCAGATGCAGACTCTCAAACGACGGCACGTGGGCGCTGACCCGTCGGGCCACCAGGCTGATGAATCCGCGCTGGCGAAAGACGTTGATGCGGAACCGATGTTCCTTGCCGATCTCATGCGCGAAATCCAGTGTCCCGTTCTTCAGAAAGAAGTCCTTCTGGCCGGGGCTCATGATCTCGAACACCAGTTCCTCCATGCGTTCGGCCGTCAGCACGTCTCCGGTCGTGTTTTTCAGTATGCCTTGCAGCCGGAGCTTCGGGGGCTGGCCGACCTTGAGGTGGATGTCGTTGGCGAGCGTCTTGATGGCGACCTTGAAGTACTTGTCCAACTGGGGCTCATGATCGAGCGCCTTGTGGGCGTCCAGCGGTTGGTCCGACGTCATCGTGCGGCCTGCTCCAAAAGACGAGAACACCTACCCTCACGCCGCGACGACCGCAGCGCACGGACGGGTCACTCGCCGACCCATTTCTTACGGTAAGATTTGCAGAAACAAACCCTTACAATCCCATATTATAAGACAATGGCGGCTGTTGTCAAGCTTGATACATTCGCCAGACAATGGATTCCTGCCCCCTTTTAACAGGGCCATTCCCGTGGTGCACGCGCTGTGGTCCGCGATGCCCGGACGAACGATTCGACGAGGCGGGTGCTGTCCTTTTGCTTTGATGGCTCCGTCACGGATGCTATAGTGAGCGCCGGATGCCCGGTCGTCGCCCATAGGAGGGACAGGGCGTCCATGAAGAATCCGGATGTGACACATGGCGGGTAATCTGTTCTACAACCTGGGCAGGAAAGCCGGTCCCACAGTCCGCAAAGCCCGGTGGCTCTGGGGATCGCTGACTGCCACCGAAGGCGAGATGATCCGGCTGGAACACGATGTCGGACTGGATTTGTCTCGGGAGGTCCGCGAGCAGGTCCCGCCGGACGACGATCCGGCGATTGGAGAGGTTTTGGGTAACGTCGGGTCGCGACTGGCCGGGGCCGTGGCGAACAAGCGGCGTTCGTTCCATTTCGAGGCGTTTTCGGCCACGGAGCCGAATGCGTTTGCGCTGCCCGGCGGCTTCGTCTTCGTCAGCCGGCCCATCATCGACCTGTGCCGGGGCGGGCGCGACGAGCTGGCCTTCGTCCTGGGCCACGAGATGGGGCATATCATCAGCGGTCATGCCATCGAGCGGATCGTGACCAATTCGGCGGTGTCCGTCGCCTCGCGCGCCGCTCCCGTGAAGGGGCTTCTGGGCGGGTGGCTGCGACAGGTGGGCGTGCAGTTCCTGGAGACCGCCTATTCGCGCGACCACGAGCTGGACGCCGACAGGCTGGGAGTGCGGCTGGCCGCAGCGGCAGGTTATGATCCGCAGGCATCGATCCGATTGCTCGAACGCCTGGCCGAACTGAAAACGTCGGCCGGCCCGCTGGATCTGGGCGAGTACCTCTCCACCCATCCCACGTTCGATCTGCGCATCCGGAACATTCGTCAGTTCCTGCGACGTCGGCAGGCTTCCAGGTGAGCGCCGGGGCAAGGGGCCTTCAACGGGCCAGTGTGACCGCTAACGCCATGTAGATGGCCACACTGATGGAGTCGTTGGCGGTGGTCACCAGCGGTCCCGAACTGATGGCCGGGTCGATGCCGATCCGGCGGAACAGAAAGGGCAGGACCAGCCCCAGAGTAGTCGCGACCATGATGGCCGAGAACATGGCGGTTCCGAAGGCGAAAACCAGTTGGACCGGCTCAATGGTGTGCTGAGCCGGACGATAGTGGATCAGAATGCTGCATATCACGGCGCCTACGATGCCGCAGGACAGGGCCACCAGCAGAGCGATGCGCACTTCGCGAGTGAACACCGTGCTAAGCTTCAGAGCCGCCAGGTGGCCGGTGGCCAGGCCGGAGACGACAATGGCGGAGGTCTGCAAACCGGCGTTGCCGCTGATGGCGGCGATCATCGGGACGAAGGCCGCCGCGGCCAGGTAGACCGGCTGATAGTGTGCTCCGAAGAGACTCATAACCGTCGCCGTGACGCCCGTGCCCAGCAGGCAGGGCAGCAGCCAGGTCATCCGAATCCGGGCCGCACGCGCGGCGGAGAAGGTCTCCAACTCGTCCGCGTCCGTGCCGGCCATCGTGTAGACGTCTTCAGCTGCCTCCTCTTCCGCCACCTCGATGACGCGGTCGGCCGTGATACGCCCCACGAGTTTGTGGTCGGCGTCGAGAACGGGAACAACGATCAGATTGTTCTTGCTGAAGATGTTCCGGACCTCTTCCTGGTCCGTGTCCGTTCGGACGTAGATCGCGTCCGGATCCACCAGGTCGCCGACACGCGTGTTCTCGGGCCGGGTCAGTAGAAGCCGAATGCGCACGTCCCCGATGAAACGCCCATCCTGGTCCAGCACGTAGATAGAGTAGAAATCCTCCTCGATCGCCGCCATGCGAATCTTGCTGACGGCCTCGGCGATCGTCGCGTCCTTGGGCACGCTGATCACCAAGGGGTCCATGATGCCGCCGGCGGAGTCCGCCGAGTACCGCATCAGCTTGTGGATTTGGAGGCGGTCCGTCTGCGACAGGCTGTGCAGGACCTTGTCGGCGACTTCCTCAGGCATCTCCGCCAGGAGGTCGGCGGCGTCGTCCCAGTCCATCTCGGAGAAGATCCGCTGCAACTCCTCCTCCTTGAGGACCTCGAAGAGACGGGCTCGCGTTGCCTCGTTGACCTTTTCCATGACCTCGGCCGCCACCGGGGTCTCCAGGACGTCGAAGAACAGCCGCCTCCGGTCATCGTCGACCAGCTCGACGATCTCGGAGATGTCGCTGGTGCGCCAGTCGTATAGCAACTCGCGGAGCGTCGCCCGGTTCTCGCTCTCCAGCAAAGGCTCGATTTCCCGCAGCAGTTGTTCCCGCAATTCCGTCATTTTACGAGCGCACTACCCTTCCGTAGCCGTTGTCACTGAATGCCGTGCAAAAGTACACGCGTTGCGAAGAACGCACCCACCTCGCCATGAAAAGATAATCCACTTGGCAGCCGGGAGCAACTGTTTTGTTGTCTGGACCATACGATATGTCGCTCGATTTTCGTCGACGCATCTGCTATACTATGACGTGCCCACGTGTTGCCAGTGAGGAGATGTGATAGCCGGTCTGGGGGCCAGAGAACAGGTCGGGACCGTCCGATATTCCTTCGGAGCACTCCTCGTGGATGTTGGCACAACGATTCCGGCGCCGGCATCGGAGTCCTGACGATGCAAGGATCCAGCATGCGGAAAGCGGTTGCGACATGCGTATTCTGTGGATGGCTGACGGCGGTCATGGCCGGCCTGGGTGGAGCGGCCGATCTGACACAGGGGCCGGACGCTGCGGGGATTCCGCTGTTCGTCAACGAGGTGATGGCCTCGAATGTCAGCAGCGTCCGCGATCTTCAGTTGGATTTCGACGACTGGATCGAGATCTACAACGCCGGGCAGACGCCGATGGACGTGGGGGGCATGTATCTGACGGACGATCCGGCCGAGCCGACCCGGTGGCGGTTCCCCGACAACGAGCCGGATGTGACCACCATCGGGCCTGGGCGGCACCTGATCGTCTGGGCCGACGAGGAGGTGACCGACGGCGGCGTACACCCGATGTTCAAGCTCCATGCGAGTTTCAAGCTGGATGCCTCCGGGGACGAGGTCTGCCTGTTCGCCGCCGATGGGACGACTCTGATCGACCGCCTGACTTTCGGCGAACAGACGGCCGACGTGTCGTTCGGTCGCTATCCCGATGGCGGGGATACGCTGCGGTTCTTCGGTCTTCCAACGCCGGGCCAGCCCAACAACGAAGGCTATCTCGGCGAGGTGGCTCCGCTGCGATTCAGCCACGAGCGCGGCTTCTACGACGGAACGTTCGACCTGGTCATCACATGCGCCACCGAGGGGGCCGAGATCATCTACACCACCAACGGCCGCGTCCCCAACGACGAGTCGGGCCGTTTCCCGCCCGGTCGGCCCTATACGGCGCCCTTGCGGATCGGCACGACCACGTGCCTGCGCGCGATGGCGGTCAAGCCCGGCTGGAAGCCCTCCAAGGTCTACACGCACACGTATATCCTCGGCGCCTCGGAGAGCATCCGGTCGCTGCCGGTGATCTCCCTGGTGGGCGATCCCGGCAAGACCTTCTATGAGCCGGACGGGGTCATGGCCATCGTCGGAGGCTCCTACGTCAACGGGGTCTGGACGGCCAGCGGGCCCGACAGCTACAACAACCCCAACAACCGGGATCTGGAACGGCCCGTCTCGTGTGAGTGGCTCATCCCGCAGGACGACGGCGCGTTTCAGATCGACTGCGGCCTGCGCGTCCACGGCAGCCCCTACATGCGTCCCCGCTACGTGCGACAGAGCGGCCGCTGGTCGGGCAGCGGCAAGTTCAGCCTCCGGCTCTATTTCCGGGGCCAGTATGGGGCGAGCTGGCTGGAGCAGCCGCTGTTCGCCGAATCGAACGCCGAACGGTTCAAGAGCATTGTTCTTCGCGCCGGCCACAACGACCAGAGCAATCCCTTCATCAAAGATGAGCTGCTGCGCCGCCTGCACAAGGACATGGGCAGTGCGGCGGCCCTCGGGACCATGGCGAACCTGTTCATCAACGGCGAATACAAGGGCTACTTCAATCCGACCGAGCACATCAAGGAAGAGGCCTGCCAGCAGTGGTTCGACAGCGACCAGCCGTGGGACGTGATGACCATGAACGGCATCCGCGACGGCGATACGCGGTCGTGGGACGCGATGATGGAGTTTGCCCGCACGCACAACCTGGATGACGCCGCCAGCTACGAGGAGATGGGCCGGTTGCTGGATATCCCCTCGTTTGTCGATTACCTCATCATCCGCCTGTGGCCCAACGACTGGGACTGGCCGCAGAACAACTGGGCCGCCGCCGCCGAACGGTCGCCGACCGGCCGGTGGAAGTTCTTCGTCTGGGACGCAGAAGGGACCTTCGAATCGAACCAGTTGACCGTCAACCGGTTGTCCGAGCTCAACAGCCAGAGCAACGCCAACGGGATTCTCTACCGCGCCCTCAAGTCCAGCCGGCAGTTCCGCCAGCTCTTTGGCGACCGGCTGTACAGGCATTTCTACAACGGCGGCGCTCTGGCCTCGCAGAACGTGCATGCGCGATTCAACGCGCTTCGCGACGAGCTTCAGGGCGTGATCGGCAACATGAACAGCTACATCATCAATACGTGGCTGCCGGGCCGGGCGGACATTTTCATGGCCGCCTGCATGAACGAGGGTCTGTACACGTTCGATGGGCCGATCTTCGCGGTCAACACGTCGTATCGGCAGGGGGGCTACGCCTCGGCCGGCGACCTGCTCTATCTGATCCCGCCGTACAATGGCGCCAATGTCTACTACAGTCTGGACGGGACCGATCCGGGCGAGGCCCAGGCGGCCACACCGCCGACCATCACCAGACTTGTGCCTCAGAGCGCCGCCAAGTACGTGCGGGTCCCAACGGGCCCCGACTTGGAGAACTGGACGAATCCACGCGCCTACGAGGACTCGCAGTGGACGATCGCTCGCGGCTCGCCCGGCGGCGTCGGCTTCGAGCGGGGCAGTGGATACGACAGCTACATCAGTGTCGACGCCGAAGAGCAGATGTACGGCGTCAACGGTTCGTGCTACATCCGCATTCCGTTCGAGTTCGCAGGCGATCGGAGCGCCCTCCACACGATGACGCTGAAGATGCGGTACGACGATGGTTTCGTCGCCTACCTCAACGGGACCGAGATTGCCCGCCGCAACTGCAGCGGGACGCCGGCGTGGAACTCTGTCGCCAGCGCGTCCCACGACGATGCCGCCGCGGTGGTCTTCGAGGCGATGGACATTTCCGCGCATATCCCAAGCCTGCGAAGCGGCTACAACCTCCTGGCCATCCACGGCCTGAACGTCTCGCCGACGAGTTCCGACTTCCTGATCGCCGCCGAGCTTGAAGTGGCGGACAGGGTAACCGTGGAGGAGCCCGAGGACGCCCTTCGCTACACCGGTCCGATTCCGCTGACGACCAGCACGCACGTCAAGGCCCGCGCCTTGCTGGGAGGTGTCTGGAGCGTTCTCAATGAGGCGACTTTTGCGGTCGGCCCGGTCGCCGAGAGTCTTCGTATCAGTGAGATCATGTATCATCCGGTCGATCCGAATGCCGAGTACGTGGAACTGACCAACATTGGGCCTGTGCCGGTCAACCTCAACATGGTCCGGTTCACCGACGGGATCGATTTTGCCTTTCCGGACGTGGAACTGACGCCGGGAGGCCATCTGCTTGTGGTCAAAGACCTTGCGACCTTCGAAGCGGGCTATGGCGCTGGTCTTCCCGTGGCCGGGCAGTACGCGGGCAGTCTCAGCAACGCGGGCGAGCAGATCGAGGTCTGGGATGCCGCCGGCGCAGTCATCCAGACGGTTCGCTACCGCGACGACTGGTACAGGATCACCGACGGAGCCGGTTTCTCACTTACGGCTCGGAACCCTCGCGGAACGAATGCCTGGAATCACCGGGATGCCTGGCATCCCAGCGCTGTGGCAGGCGGTTCACCCGGCTTCGATGACACCGGCCTGGTTCCGGCTCCCGGGGCGATCGTCATCAACGAGCTTCTGGCCAATTCCTCCGGAGGGGTCCCCGACTGGATCGAGCTTCACAACACCACCGACGAGCCGGTTGACGTCGGCGGCTGGTTTCTGAGCGACAGCGCCAACGATCTGACGCGGTACGAGATTGCGCCGGGCACGACGGTCCCGGCGCAGGGGTACCTTGTCCTGACCGAAGACCAGCACTTCGGCAATGAGGCAGACCCCGGATGTCACAGGGCGTTTGGCCTCAGTCGCAGTGGCGAAACCCTGTACCTGCATTCCGGCTCTTCCGGGATTCTGACCGGCTACAGCGAGGAGGTCGCGTTCGGACCTTCCGAATCGGGTGTGACCCTCGGCCGGCACCGAACCAGTACGGGCGTCAGCCACTTGGTGGCCATGAGCCAGCCGACGCCGGGACAGCGCAACGCCTACCCCCAGGTCGGGCCGATCGTCATCACCGAAATCATGTACCACCCCACGCTTTCCGAGGACGCCGAGTACGTCGAGCTGCTCAACATCGGTGACAACGACGTGGTGTTCTACGATTTCGAGAGGGCGGTTCCCTGGCGTTTCACCGACGATCCCGACGACCCAAGCGTCGTGTTTCTCTTTCCGGACGATCCTCCCGTGACCTTGCCCCCGAGACACTATCTCGTACTGGCCAAGGACCGTGCGGTGCTCGAAAGCGCCTATTCCGTCGGCATGTCGGCGCAGATCCTGGAGTGGGGCATCGGGTCGCTGAGCAACGCCACCGGGACGATCCAACTCAGCACGCCGGGCGGTCTTGAGGACGACGGGCAGCGCGAGTGGATCTGCGTCGAACGCGTGCGCTACAGCGACGGCTCCCGGCATGATGATTTCCCCACCGGCCGCGATCCCTGGCCCGTCGGCGCCGATGGCTCCGGCCAGTCCCTGGTGAGAACGCGTGCCGATGGCTACAGCAACGATCCGAACAACTGGCAGGGTGCGGTCGATTCGGCCGGCGCCGCGCGACGTCGTCCCACTCCGTGAGAGAGGTTCAGGCCTGCTGGATGGCCAGCACGCCCATCTCGTGGCGGGCTAAGGACAGTGGTTCGTTGCTCGTCACAAGTCTTTGATCTCCGGTCGTCGGATCGAGCAACGTCCATCTGCCGTGCGCCGCGAGCCGCAACTGCACGCGGAGATGGCCCTCGCCCTCGTTGAACAGCAGGTGGTAGTCTGTGCCCAGCTTCCGCACGTGCCGAACCCGCAAGTCCGGCGCGGCAGGCGAAACCTGCACGTCCGGTCGAATCAACTTGTCGACAGCGCCGAGGAGCGTCTCGGGCTTCATCGTTTCGTTCCAGCGGATTACACGCACGGCCTTGGTCAAGGTGTCGATGGCTTCCTGAGCTTTCTCGGGCACATCGTCTTCGACGATCAGCGCGCGATAGTGCATCCCGGCGATGCGAATGCCCTCGGCGTCGACCCGCGCGTCTTCCCACAGGTGCCTCGCTTCGAGGTAGTTGAAATCACACTGATGCTGGAAGCAGACCTTTGCCGCCTGCCAAGGCAAGCGGTCGTTCCTTCCGAGGATCGCCAGCTCGCAGACGTGCGTGCTGTCGGTGTTCAGCCAGCAGAGGCGCGACGTCGCCTGTGCGAACGGTTTGTATTGCGGCCACCACGGGCTGTTGGGGCCGACGTCGGGCGGCCGCTCGTCGATCCGGGGGCCGCGAATGGAGTAGTAGAACGCGTGCGGAACGAACAGGTTGCACCCTCGGACCAGCAGCCAGTGGGCCAGCCACTGCATCTCTTCGAACGTGAAGTTGTGTCCATAGGCTCCGCAGCACTCGTTCAGGTTGCGGCGACGCTTGAGGTGGATCATGGCCGACGAGGCACACTTGCCCTGTGTGGACTGGGCGCCCTCAATGGCGCTGGCCTTGCCCGGCTCGATGTAGCGCCAGACGATGTCCTGTCCGGGGATGTGAAAGTGCCGCAGGTGGCCGATGTCGTCCGGGCCCATCGGATGGCCTGTCAGGGCCACGCCGTGAGCGCCGCACCAGTCGGAGATCTGCCGGTAGAACGTTTCTTCGAGCCTCGCCTGAATGGCCCGGTTGTAGTCGCGGCGGCGCATCTCCGCTTCCGGCTCGTCTTCGTACCACAGAGCAGGCAGGTATTCGGTGAAATCGTAACCCAGGAAGCGGTTGATGTGTTCGAGAATGCCCGTGGTTCCGGGGATCATGCCGCGCTCGGCGCCCCGCGCCAGGAGCGACGGTTCATCGGTGAAGATGGCCTTGACGGTCTTGCCGAAGTGAGGGCCGAACTGATCGTAGTACCGCTGGTAGACGAGTCGAATGAAACACGCCACAGATTCGGGGTTGAGGATATCGGCTCCCGGCGGCTGGTTCTCGGGGACCTCTCGACGGTCGGTACGTCGCGGCGGGTCGTCGTCCACGAAGTGAAGGCCGCGAATGACTGAGCGGCCCTCGCGGGCGGGCCGGTCGATGATGGCCAGGCGATGGCCGTCGCTCTTGCGGCGAACCAGCGCCACGAGCGTCTGTCCTACGGCCAGATCGGGCTTGCCCTCCGCGTCGATCCGCACGCCCTGCACCTCGCTGCCCGGCGCTGCTTCGTCCAGGTCGACGCAGACCAGGCCGCGTGTGCGAAAGGCGGGATTCTCCGCGACCACCTGGCCGCTGGACGAGCCGCTCGGGTACATCCCTTCATCGTAGAGGATTACCCACATGTCCCGCTCGGCCGCCCGCTCAATGGCGTATCGCATCAATTCGATCATGCGTTCGCTCATCCAGCCGATGGCCTTGGGCAGTCCCGCTCGCGGATGGATCAGAAACGCATGGACTCCGTGCTCGCGGAAGTCATCGATCTGGCGAAGCAGCTCGGCCTCGGACAGATCGTCGTTCCAGAACCAGAACGGCGCCTGGGAGAATTCCGTCGGTGGATTGAGCCACTCTGGCGGGAGGGCTGCAGATTGTGCGGACGGAGCGTCTTGCGCCCAGAGTGTCGCAGCCAACGGCAGGCCGACCACGGTTGCGCCTGCGGCCTCCAGAAAGTGGCGGCGATTCAATGCACTGGTCATGGTTCTGCCCTCGCAGCGATTCGTTCTATGTCGTCAGGGCCAGCTCCCTGGCCACCTCGGCGAACTTCTCGACCGCGAAATCCAGATCGTCTTGGGTGTGAGCGGCCGAGACCTGCGTGCGAATCCTCGCCTGGCCCTTGGGCACGACCGGGAACGAGAAGCCGATCACGTACAGACCCTTGGCCAGCAGGCGCTGGGCCATCTCCTGGGCCAGCGTCGCCTCTCCGAGGATGATCGGCGTGATCGGATGGTCGCCGGGCAGCACCTTCAGTCCCGTCCTGGCGATGTGCTGCCGGAAGTACCGCGTGTTGTCGGCCAGACGGTCCAGCAGTTCGGTCGACTTGTCGAGCAGTTCCAGGGCCTTGATCGAGCCGGCCGCCACCGCCGGAGCGAGCGTGTTGGAAAACAGATACGGTCGGCTGCGCTGCCGCAGCATCGCGATGATTTCCTTGCGTCCGGAGGTGAAGCCGCCGCTGGCGCCGCCAAGCGCCTTGCCGAACGTCCCGGTGATGACGTCAACGCGTCCCATGACGCTGCGATACTCGGGCGTGCCCCGGCCGGTCTTGCCGATCACTCCGGTGGCGTGACAGTCGTCGATCATCACCATCGCGTCGTAGCGGTCGGCCAGTTCGCAGATGGCGTCGAGTTTGGCGACGTAGCCGTCCATCGAGAAGACGCCGTCGGTGGCGATCAGCCGGAATCGCGCGGACCGGGCGGCCTTGAGTTGCTCTTCCAGGTCGGCCATGTCGCTGTTGCTGTAACGAAGCCGCTGCGCCTTGCACAGCCGCACCCCGTCGATGATGCTCGCGTGGTTCAACTGATCGCTGATGATCGTGTCTTCCGGACCCAGCAGCGTCTCGAACAGACCGCCGTTGGCGTCGAAACAGGAGCCGTAAACGATCGTGTCCTCGGTTCCGAGAAACCGGGTGACGGCGGCTTCAAGGTCCTTGTGGATCTGCTGCGTGCCGCAGATGAATCGCACGGAGGCCAGGCCGAAACCCCACTTCTCGTAGCTCTCGCGAGCGGCCGCAATCACCGCCGGATGGTTGGCCAGACCCAGATAGTTGTTCGCGCACATGTTGAGCACGGACTGGCCGGAAGAAGTGGTGATGTGGTTGCTCTGCGGGCTGGTGATGATCCGCTCCGGTTTCTCCAGGCCCCCCTGGCGAATCTCCGCCAACTGCTGCGAGAGGTGCGTTTTCATGTCCCGATACATACTCGTGTCCTCCTGCGGGCGCGAGGGCGAATCATGATTCGCCCCTACTGGTCGTGCCAGGTCAGCACGACCTTGCCGGAATTGCCCGAGCGCATGGCGTCAAAGCCCTTCTGAAACTCGGTGTAGTGGAACCGATGGGTGATCAAGGGCTTCAGGTCCAGTCCGCCCTGGATCAGCATCGTGACCTTGTACCATGTCTCGTACATCTCCCGCCCGTAGATGCCCTTGAGGGTCAGTCCGTTGAACACGACGAAGTCCCACTCGATTTCGGTGCGGGGCAGGATGCCCAGCAGGGCGATCTTGCCGCCGTGGGCCATGTTGGCGATCATCTCGCGAAGCGCCTCGGGATTGCCCGACATCTCCATGCCGACGTCAAATCCCTCCTTCATGCCGAGCTGCTTCTGCGCATCCGCCAGAGAACCGTTGCGAACATCGAGGGTCAGCGTCGCGCCCATCTTCTTCGCCAGTTCGAGCCGGTAGGGGTTGACGTCGGTAACGACGACGTGCCGTGCGCCGACCTTCCTGGCAATGCTGGCCGCCATGCAGCCGATCGGGCCTGCGCCGGTGATGAGCACGTCCTCCCCAACGAGATTGAAGCTCAGCGCCGTATGAGCGGCGTTGCCCAGCGGATCGAAGCAACTCAAAACGTCCGTCGGGATGGATGTGTCACAGTACCAGACGTTGGTCACGGGTACGGAGATGTACTCGGCGAACGCGCCGTCCCGATTGACCCCGATTCCCTTTGGAGCCGTGCAAAGATGCCGCCGGCCTGCCAGGCAGTTGCGGCAGCGCCCGCAGACCACGTGCCCTTCGGCGCTGACCAGATCGCCGACGGCGAAGTCCCGCACGTTGCTGCCGATCTCGACGATCCGCCCGACGAACTCATGTCCGATGGCCATGGGCACGCGAATGGTCTTCTGCGCCCAGGCGTCCCAGTTGTAGATGTGCACGTCGGTGCCACAGATCGCTGTCTTGACGACCCGGATCAGGATGTCGTTGATGCCGATCCGGGGCATGGGAACCTCTTCCAGCCACAGTCCCGGTTCCGCCTTGCTCTTGACGAGCGCCTTCATGAACCAATCTCCTTGCGATGACGATGAGTATCGCCCCTTGGGGCATCGATGCGCATTTCAGACCTTGATGAAGGTCTTCTTGCGGTACATAAAGAACAGAATCAGCCAGATCACAAGGACGCCGGCCACAGCACGGACGAGGTCGTGCCAATCGCCCGTCCATCGCGACAGCCCCGAGACAACGATATCGCCGAGGTGCCGGAAGTCGTACACGCGGGTAATCATATAGACGGCGATGGCGTTCATCCCGATCACGACGAACGGAAACGCCAGGAAACGAAGCGGCAGCATGTCAAAGGCGAGGTAGAACAGCCCAAGCAGTACCAGGCTCCAGCCACCCGCATAGAGCACCATCGAACTGGTCCAGATGTGCTTGATGATCGGGAAGACCAGCCCCCAGGCCCAGCCGATCCAGATGCAGGCGACGCCGGAAGCCAGCAGGAAGAGCACCTTTCGAGTCTTGCCCAAGTCGGACCGGAGCAACTGGCCCGCCAGGGCGCCCATCATGACAGTGCACGCGAACGTCATGCCACTGAGAATCCACGTGTAGGATGTGCCGTCTTGATAGGGGCCCAGGATCAGCTTGTCGATGTAGATCGCCAGATTGCCTTCCGGCGTCAGTTGGCCGGGGCCGAATCCGGGCACCGGGACCAGCATCAGCAGTGCCCAGTACAGCAGGAGCAGGGCGACCGTGACCGCCAACTGCCCCCAGACCCGCAGGTTCAGCAGGATGACCGAAGCGATCAGGTAGCCGGCCGCAATGGCCTGAAGCGTGTTGCTGTACAGACGCAGCTTCGACAGATCGTACTCCAGCAGCCGGCCCTGGGCGATCATGCCCAGAATCCAGAGAACGACCACGCGAAAGAGGATGTGCACGTAGAGCCTGCCCTTGGGGTGGCCTTGTTCGAGCCGCTTGGCGAAGGAATACGGCATCGCGGTTCCGACCACAAACAGGAACAGCGGCATGATCAGGTCCCACGCGACGAACCCTTCCCAGGGCACGTGCTCGGCGTGCGGAACGATGTACTGGTTGAACCACTCGCTGTTGAGCCCCTTGGCCAGGCCGCTGACGATCCAGCCTCCGCCGATGATCCAGAACATGTCGAAACCGCGAAGGGCGTCGAGCGAAACCAGTCGCTTCTGGGCTGATGCAAAGGGGTTTTCCGCCGGCAAATCCATTTCGTTTTCTCCACTGCACGCGTCAGGAGGGGCTTTGGCTTCGCAGCCGGTCCGGAACGCTCCGAACGCCGCCCTCGACTTTGCGGTCCATAATGCCCCGACACACTAACCCGCTTCGTGTCTGAATGCAATGCCGATAGTTCTGCGTCGTGGCGGTGGCAGTGAACGTGTAACCATTCTGCGGTGGCCTCGCACTGAACCTGTTGCAGACAAGCTGCTCGAAAGGCCGTTTCCGTGCAATTTCGTGGGGTTTGGGTCCGTCTGTACTCCACTCGGGATTATACGAGTCGTCTGTGTCGGGCAGGTGCCGGACCGGGCGACGCACGGCGTTGCAGGAGCTTTGTTGTTGACGTATCGCGCAAAAGAGGAGAAACTACGGTATTTAGGCGCATCGATGGAGTCTAGTCACCTTGGACAACGCGGCCTGTGCCGCGACCGATGGAATGACCCGTTGCTGGCGGTTCTGTTGGGCGTGGCCGTCGCTGTGGTTGGCTGCAAATCCCCCCAGCAGTACCGGCAGAAGGCCGATGAGGTCGGCTCGAAGATCATTTCCGACAAGCAGACCGAAGCCCTCGGCAGGACGGAGCCGTTCACCATCGAACGGCCGAGCGACCTTCTCCGACGCCGGCTCCTGGAAGGGCAGGATCTGCCCCATTCTAGTCAGGCGTCGCTGGGAACCGACGCTCTGGAGCCGATCGAGCACTGGCCCGACGAGAGCTATCCGCCCGAAAGCTCTTCGACCGGTCCGGACATTGCCGTGGAGCCCAACCGGCCGGTCAGGCTGTCTCTGCTCGATGCCCTCCAGGTCGGAGCCCACAACAACTTCGAGTATCAGTCCCGCAAGGAGGAGGTCTTCCGGACGGCGCTGAGCCTCGATCTGACGCGGAACGACTTTCGCAATATCTTCCGTGCCCAGGCCGACAGCCAACTGACCACCGACACGAGCGGGGACGAGACGGTCACCGATCTGGCCAGCGGGGCAAGTCTCGGCCTGACGCGGAGTTTCAAGAACGGGCTCGACTTCAGTTCGACGCTGGCCCTCGATCTGCTGAGCATCCTGACGCAGGGCGGTTCCTCTGCCTTGGGGCTCAGCTCCGATACATCCGTGTCGATTCCGTTGCTGAGGGGAGCCGGCCGGCACATCGTGACCGAGCCGTTGACCCAGGCCGAGCGCGATGTCGTCTACGCGATCTGGGAATTCGAGCGGTACAAGCGCACCTTCGCGGTCAGTGTCGCCCAGGATTACTTCGGTGTCCTGCGCCAGATGGACTCGGTGGCCAACGCCAGGGACAACTACCGCAGCGCGATCACCTCGGCCCGCTACGCGAGGAGACGGGCGGACGCCGGTCTGATTACGCAGGTCGAGGTGGACCAGGCGGTGCAGCGTGAACTCGGCGCCCGCAACAGTTGGATCTCCGCCAGCGAGCAGCTTGCCGGCCGTCTCGATTCGTTCAAGAGCCAACTGGGCCTGCCGCCGGACGCGTCGATCGAGTTGGACCCCAACGATCTGGTTCAGCTTCGTTCGCGGTCCAACGAGATTCTCGAAACGATGAGAGCGGCTTCCTCCGACGCGACGTCGGGCGAGGCTCTCCCGGCCGATGCGCCGGTGGAGCTGCAGCCGGCCAGCTATGAAGATGCCGGACCGTACGAGATCGATGTGACCGCCGCAATCAATCTGGCACTGGAGAATCGCCGCGATTTGCAGGTCGCCAACGGCCAGGTCTACGATGCCCAGAGAGCGGTCGTCGTCCGGGCCGATGCCCTGCGAGCGGGCCTGACCCTCGGGGGCCAGGCGCGCTTCGCGGACAACGACGACGACGGCAGTCTGAGTTTCGAGGGCGGGCAATATGCGGCTTTGCTTTCGCTGGACCTGCCTTTGGAGCGGACCGCCGAACGCAACGCCTACCGCAACAGCCTGATCGATCTGGAGCGGGCCACCCGGAGCGTCCAGCAGCTTGAAGACCAGATCAAGCTGTCGATCCGCAATCAGTTGCGCACTCTGCTGGAATCGCGCGAGAGCATCAAGATCAACGCGCAACAGGTCGTGGTGGCCGAAAAACGCGTCCGCGGCGCCCAGTTGTCGCTGGAGGCCGGCCGGGCGCAGATCCGCGATCTGCTCGAAGCCCAGGATGCTTTGCTCTCCGCCCAGAACCAGCTTGCCGCCGCCGTCGTAAACTACCGGATAGCGGAGTTGGAGTTGCAGCGCGATCTGGGTCTGCTCGAAGTGAACGAAAAGGGGTTGTGGCAGGAATTCTCGCCAGAGGAAGACAATCATGACAGTTAAGAACGCCAACGGGACGACACACGGCAAACGCAAGCCTCTCCGGTTGCTGGGTGTCCTGGTTATTCTCGCCGCCATCGCACTGGTGATCATCTGGCTCAAGGTGGTTCGCGCGGGCGACTCGCCCACCACGCAGATGGCCACGTTCGAGGCCCAGCGAGGTCCGTTGACGATCAGCGTGCTCGAATCGGGCACGATCAAGGCGCGCGAGCAGATCATCATCACCAATCAACTGGAAGGGCGAACCTCGATCATCTACCTCATTGACGAGGGAACGAGGGTCAAGAAGAGCGAGCTGCTGGTCGAACTCGACGCCAGCACGATGCAGGACCAGCGGATCGACCAGGACATCACCGTGCAGAATGCCGAGGCGGCATACGTCAACGCCAAGGAGAACATGGACATCGTCGAGAATCAGGCCCAGAGCGACGTGGAACTGGCTACGCTGACGCTGGAATTCGCCAAACAGGACCTGAACAAGTACAAAGAGGGGGAGTATCCGAACGAACTGGCGAAGGCCTTGGCCGAGATCCAGTTGGCCGAAGAGGACAAGACGCGGGCGCTGGAGAAAGTGGAGTGGTCCCGAAAGCTTTACGAGGAGAAATACCTCTCGAAGACCGAGCTCCAGGCGGACGAGCTGGCGTTCAGCCGAGCGGAGGTCAACCTTCAGGTGGCGCAGCGCGATCGGGAGCTTCTCGAAGAATACACCAACAAGCGGCAGATCGCGCAGTTGGAGAGCGACGTCCGGCAGGCGGAGATGGCGTTGGAACGCACCCAGGCCAAGGCCCGGGCCAACGTCGCCCAAGCCAGAGCCGAACTGCTGGCCAGAAAGCAGGAATACGATCGCCAGAAGTACAAGCTTGACAAGATCGACGATCAGCTCAGCAAGGCCAAGGTGTATGCTCCAGCCGATGGCATGGTGATCTATGCGACCAGTGCCCGCCGCGGCGGATGGCGCGACAATCGCGAGCCGCTGGACGAGGGCGTCGAGGTCTTCGAGCGTCAGGAGCTGATCTACCTGCCGACGGCGACGTCCGCCATGGCGGAGGTGGATATTCACGAGGCGAGTCTGGAGAAGGTCCGTCTCGGGCTGCCCGCGATCGTTACGGTTGACGCGCTGCCGGGCAGGAAGTTCATGGGCTCCGTCGGTCGGATCGCGCCGCTGCCCGATCCACAGAGCATGTGGATGAACCCCGACCTGAAGGTCTACAACTCGGACATCTACCTGGAAGGCGACGATCCGGCGTTGCGGACGGGAATGAGCTGCAAAGTCGAGATCATCGTCGCCCAGTACGACGACGCCGTCTATATCCCGATTCACGCGGTCATTCGCATTGGGGGCAAGCCGACCGTTTATATCGTCCATCCGGACGGCACGGTGCAGGAACGGGTTGTCGAGATCGGCTTGGACAACAACAGCATGGTCCGGGTCATCAGCGGTCTGGATAGAGGCGAAGTCGTCTGGCTGGCGCCGCCTCTGAAGGAGGCCACATTGAAAGAAGGCTCGGGTCAGGACAGATCGGACGCCGACGGCGAAGCCGACGACTGGCAGCAGAGAATCAACGAGAGGCTGGAGAGCGTCAATGGATCGGATGCCGGCCGGCCCGGTTTCGGCCAGGGCATGGAGGGCATGCCGGCGCAAGGGTTTCAGCCGCCGGGGGCAGAGGGCGGATTCCCGCCCCAGGGCCAGGGGGGGCAGCCCCAGCTCTCGGACGACCAGAGAGAGCGGATGCGCGAGCGCCTTCAGAACATGACGCCCGAGCAGCGACAGCAGGAAATGGAGCGCATGCGGCAGCAGATGACCGAAAACGCCGCCCCGCAACAGCAGGGACAGATGCGCCAGCGCTCCCCGGAGGGCGGTCCTGACGGCTCTGCCAGGCCGGCAGGCGGCCCGGGTGGCGACCGGTCCGGCGCCAGAGGCCCGCAGCCGGGAGGGGGGCAATAGATGGCCGCACCGATCCCATCGGACAGCAACCACGACATCGTCCGACTTGAAAACGCCCGCAAGATCTACCAGATGGGGACCGAAGAAGTCCGCGCTCTGGCCGGCGTGAATATCGCGTTCCATAAGGGCAGCTTCTGGGCCATCATGGGGCCAAGCGGTTCCGGCAAGAGCACGATGATGAACGTCCTGGGCTGTCTCGACCGGCTGACGAGCGGCGCCTATTACCTCGACGGCAAGGACGTCAGCCGGCTTGACGACGATTCGCTCAGCGAGTTGCGTCTATCGTATCTGGGGTTCATCTTCCAGAGCTTCAACCTGATCCCGCAGTTGACCGTGCAGCGAAACATCGAGCTGCCGCTCTACTATCTGGGCTGGGACGCGGCGCGCAGCGCTCAGCGCGCCAAGGAACTGGCGGAAATGGTCGGTCTGGGCGGACGGCTGAACCACCGTCCCACGGAGCTTTCCGGCGGGCAGATGCAACGAGTGGCCATCGCCCGGGCCCTGACCAATGACCCGCAGATCATCTTCGCCGACGAGCCCACCGGCAACCTGGACTCGGCCACGGGCGAGCAGATCATGGAGTTGTTGGGCAACTTGAACCGACAAGGCAAGACCATCATCATGGTGACGCATGAGCCGGACATCGCCGCCCACGCCCGAAGCCGGCTGCACATGATGGATGGCCTGATCGATCGAATCGAGACGGAAACGCATGAGACGGACCAGCCTTATCAGGAACATCTGGCTCGGCGTTGAGAATCTGCTGCTGCACAAGCTGCGCTCATTCTTGACCATGTTGGGGGTCGTCTTCGGCGTCGGCAGCGTCGTCGCGATGCTTTCCGTCGGTGAAGGGGCCAGCGCGGAGGCCCTCGCCCAGATTCGCATGCTGGGCAGCCATAACATCATCCTCTCGTCCGTCAAACCGGTGGAAGACGAGCAGTCCAGCACGGTTCACAGTCACATGAGCATCTATGGACTGACCTACGCCGATCTGGAGCGCATCGCTTCGAGCTTCGCAGCGATCCGCCAGGTGGCGCCCGTGAAGCTGATGCGCAAAGAGGTGCGTCTTCACGACCGGGCGATGGAACTGCGCGTCGTGGGCACGACGCCCGAGTGGTTCGATCTGGTGCCGCGCGAGGTCCTGGCCGGAAGGGTGATTCTCCCCTCCGATCAGCAGAAGCTGGCGCCCGTGGCGGTGCTGACGGAGTTCGGCGCCAGGAAGATCCTGGCCACACGCAGCACTATCGGTCAGAACGTGCGGATCGGCGGCGACGCGTTTGAAGTGATCGGCATTCTCCGCAACGAGACCGGTTCGAGCGCGAGCATGCAGATCCCCGACCAGGAGGTGGATGTTTACATCCCCATCGAGGTGGCGCGCCGTTATTATGGCGACATCATCGCCCGAAGAACGGCCGGTTCTCGCGAGCGGGAGAAGGTGGAGTTGCACCAGATTATCGTCCGAGTCGACCATACCGACCACGTCGAGTCGACCGCCGTCGGCATCGAGACGATGCTGAATCGCTTTCACACGAAGACGGATTACGCCATGAGCGTGCCGTTGGCCCTGCTCAAGCAGGCCGAAGCGACCAAGCGAACGTTCAACATTGTTCTCGGTTCGATTGCCGGCATCAGTCTGCTCGTCGGCGGGATCGGGATCATGAACATCATGCTGGCCTCGGTCACCGAGCGTACCCGCGAGATCGGCATCCGGCGGGCCATCGGCGCCAAACGCCGACAGATCGTCGTCCAGTTTCTCATAGAGACGGTTGTCTTGTCCACGTTCGGCGGTTTGATCGGATTGGGGGTCGGCGTGCTGATTCCCTTCCTGATCACCTACTTCTCAGGCATGGCCACGGTAGTGAAATGGAGCGGCATTCTGTTGCCGCTGTCTATCAGCATGGCGATCGGCATCCTCTTCGGTCTGTACCCGGCCATCAACGCGGCCAGAGTGGACCCCATAGTGGCTCTGCGGCATGAATAAGGGGAACGGACGGACAGGCGGCACGGAATGGAGGATGTGTGGTGCGGATAGGAATAATCCTTCAACAGTGTAACCGGCCCGCGATGCGGCAACACCAGACCATTTGGAATGTGTTCGTGAGGGCGTGAACGCGTAGGGCCACGACAAAGGACTAACGGTAGCGTCTTACGACGCCACTGCGAACGAGGATTCGTTCACGGCCCGCAACGGAGTATGTAGATATGCGACAAGCCAGGATCGTCAGGAACATCTGGCTGGGGATCGAAAACCTGCTGCTGCACAAGCTGCGCTCGTTTCTGACGATGCTGGGTGTGGTGTTCGGCGTCGGCAGCGTCGTGGCCATGCTCTCGGTCGGCGAAGGGGCCAGCAAACAGGCACTGGCGGACATCCGCAAGCTCGGCAGCAACAACATCATCATCTCGTCGGTGAAGCCTTCGGCCGACGAGCAGCAGCGGACGAGCACGTCCTTCATGAGCGTGTACGGCCTGACCTATGACGATCACCGGCGCATATCCGAGTCTTTTGGCAACATCAAACAGGTGGCGCCGGTAAAACTGACGCGGAAGGAGACCCGTCTGCACGAGCGCAGCCTGGAGCTGCGGATCGTGGGCACGACGCCGGAATGGTTCGAACTGGTGCCTCGTGAGATTCTGGCCGGCCGCGTGATCATGGCGGCGGACCAGGCGAGGCTGGCGCCTGTGGCTGTGCTGACGGAATTCGGCGCCAGGAAGATTCTGGCGACGGAAGCGGTGGTCGGCCAGACCATTCGCATTGGGGGCGATGAATTCGAGGTGATCGGGATCGTCAAGAGCGAGAGCGGGCAGGCCGGCAACATCCAGATTCCGGATCAGGAAGTGGACGTTTATATTCCCATGGAAGTCGCCCGGCGGTACTTCGGCGACATCTTCATGAAACGCACCTCCGGCTCGGAGGAACGCGAGAAGGTCGAGCTGCATCAGGTGATCGTCCAAGTCGAGGACCCGAAAGGCGTCGAGGCCGTCGCGACGGGCATCGAGCGCATGCTGGAGCGATTCCACAAGAAAAAGGACTACACGGTCAGCGTTCCCCTGGCGCTGCTCAAGCAGGCCGAGGCGACCAAGCGGACGTTCAACATCGTTCTCGGCTCCATCGCCGGCATCAGCCTGCTCGTCGGCGGGATCGGGATCATGAATATCATGCTGGCCTCCGTGACGGAACGCACCCGCGAAATCGGCATCCGTCGAGCCATCGGCGCCAAGCGGAGGCAGATCATCTACCAGTTTCTCGTCGAGACCGTCGTCCTTTCCACAACCGGCGGATTGATCGGGCTCGGCGTGGGGCTTCTGATCCCACTGCTCATCACGTACTTCTCGGGCATGCCCACCGTCATGACCTGGAACGGCATCCTGCTGCCGTTGTTCATCAGTATGGGGATCGGCATTCTGTTCGGCCTGTACCCGGCCATCAACGCCGCCAAGGTCGATCCGATCGTCGCCCTGCGGCACGAATAGGGTCGGCAACGCCCGGCCCGGCGATCTCTACCAGTGGGGCTGGTTTCCCACCTCCACGCCGGTGACGTCCTCGGCGGCCATCATCGCAATGAAGGCGTTGGGGTCTTTCTCCAGGACGATGCGTTTCAGCCCGGACGCTTTGGCGCGATGGACAACGGAATACAGAAGGGTCTTGTCGGTTCCGTGATAGCCGCCCTGGCCGTGGATTCGTGTGACGCCAAATCGGTGTACCGTCGTCAGTTCCCGTGCGATCTGTTCCCATTTGTCCGACAGGATCAGCGCCGCCTGTCGTTTGGCGAGGCCGTGGAACACCATATTGGTTACCTGTGCGGCTACGGCCACGTTGACGACGCTGTACAGTACGTTCTCGATCGGGAAGAGCGTCCCGGCAACGACCATGATCGCGGCATTGAGGATCACGGATCCCGCTCCCAGTGTGATCGAGAAGGCCTTGTTCAGGATGACACACAGGATTTCCGCTCCGCCGGTGGAGCCGTACGAACGCAGGATCACGGCCACGCCTGTTCCGGCGATGGCTCCGGCGACCACGGCGCTGAGCATCTTGTCGTGGATCTCCAGCCGGAACGTCATGATGGACAACATGGCCGAATAGATGGCCATGCCCCACAGCGAATACAGCACGAACCGTAGACCGACGAAACGCCAACCCAGGACGAACACCGGCACGTTCAGCAGCAGGTACAGGATTCCGACCGACAGCCTCGGGTAGCTGTAATGCATGACCAGTGCCGCGCCGGTCATGCCGCGCGACACGAACTCGTGCGGAACCAGGATGGCCTTCACGCTGAACGCGCACAGAGCGCTGCCCAGTACGAGCAGCGCCGTGTGCCGAATGAACTCCTTGGCCGTGTGTTTCACAATAGGGGGTATCCTTTATCCGGCAGGTCGGCTTCACTCCGCCGACCCGCATCATTGCATATCCGTCAGTTGGACGCGTTGCCCCAACCCCGCCGCGCCGGCATCGGGTGTTTCGAGCCGCGTTGGAGACTGCCTTCGCGCCGATGTCTGCCAGTCCCCGACAAGTCGGGTGGGGCAAAATCCGTCTGCGTCGCCGGCGGAGGTCGGCCCTTGGCGGAGCCGCGACGATCTCGCCAGTTCAGAGCGTGAGCCATGGATGACTCCTTTCTGCACTGCTGTTGTGCGTATTCGTTGTCGGAAGATTGCCTGCATCCAGCTACAGATCGAAATGTCCGGCCGCTTCCGGCTGGTACGGCAAGTCCTGGATTCGGATGCGGCCTTCCACGCGGTCGCCGACGCGCCGCCCGAGGATGGCCAAGCCGATCGGCGTCAGCACGGAGACCTTGGCCGTTTCAGGACCCGCGTCTATTGCCGCGTCCGCGGGGAAGACCAGGGAGATGCTCCTCTGGGCATCTTCGTGGTTGCGATCCTTCAGATGGACTCGCGAGTTCATCGTGACCACGTCGCGCGGTATTTCCTCGGGCGCGACCGTGTCGGCTGTCTCCAGCAAGTGCTCCAGTCGGTCCAAACATGCCCTGGTGGCAAGTGGGGCACGGGGATTGCCGCTCAGCAGCCGGCGTAGACGCTGGGCGTCGAATCCGGTGACCCTGGGCCTCTGCCGGGACGCGCCGCGGCCGCGCAGCGCCCCGGGTGGCCGCCAGCGGTTTGGTGCGAGATTGTGGCTCCGACGGAAAGCCATGATACGATCGGTCAGCAGTTGCCATTGGTGCGGATTCAGTGTTTCCGCAAACACCTCTCCAGGGGCGGCAAAGAAGACCGGGTGCACGTCTTTGGTGTGGTGGACGTGAAGACATCGCAGTCGGCCTTCCCACCAGCACATGTGGTAGTACTTCGCTCGGTCAACGTTGGCAGACGTGAGAGCCTTGGCGATCAATTGCTGTACCCGTCTCTCGGTCATGGCAGCATCTCCTTTCTGCACGCCCCGCTCCATTTGCGAGGGTGCCCGTCGTTGCAGCTGTGATATCGCCCGGGATGCGATGCGCGCTTCTGCACGCTACGTCAGTGATTCGGATTCCTGGACCTGCCGCGGTTGCGCGGCGCCGCGTGAGCGGGCGTCCAGGCACGTCAACTGGACCTCGCCGACCTCGTCCAGGTTGTAAATGACGAGGTACCGGTAATGGCCCTCGGCCTCGAGGTAGATGTCGCCGCCGGGCAGGTGCCTGCGGCAGGCCCGCATCGCGTGCACCTTGGCTTTGACCAGGTTCTCCGCTTCCACCACCACGGTTTCACAGGCCCTTCCGGGCCCCACATCCTTCAGTTCAATCTTCCACTTGGCCATTGCTCGACACTCCCATCCTGTGGTGATGCATTTCCGCGAGGTCCTTGCGGCCATGGGCGCGCGGACAATCCGCCGGAAATGCGGGGTGCGTGTTCTCCGGTTCAGGCGGTGGCAGACCGATGCGCATCCCTCATGCGCTGTGATACGGTCCTGTGCGAGGGGATGCGAGCCCTACGAGCGATCTGCCGCGGACGAGGGGTTTGCGAGCAGATCTTCGTTTCTCGGCAGATGAGGATGCTTGCTATCGAAGGCGGGTCCGGCAGGGTTGCACGGATACACGCAGTTCAGCCTTTGCTTGCACACTAAACCGACTGCGGTGAGGATATAATCCATGCAGGTTCTCATTCGTGCACCTCGCAGCGTCAGAAGAAACACCAGTCGATCGTATGTCCGATTCGGAGGCGACCGCCTCGATCGTTCGTTCTTTTCAGCATGCCTGACACCTCCTTTTGACCTGGCATCACGGTTTTCTCTCTGCGCAACGCCACACGTCCAGGAGCAATATACCCTGGCGTTGAAAAAAGTCAAGCCCCCCGGCACGTTTCGGAGGATCCGCACACAGAGTCGGCCCATCGGGGCGCAAAGAAGACATACTCCTTGCGTGCTCCTTCGCTTGTATGTACGATCCACAGGGAGGAAAGGTTCGGTTCTCGCGATTCGCGAGCCAAAGTGTGGAAAGGGCTGGTTTATGTCTGTAGCAGGCTTGTTGCTGTTGTCGATCCTGTCGATGTTCGCCGTTACTCAAACGGATGTGCCCGCTACAAACCCCGATCCGAACCGATTCGCCCGGGATATCGAGGCGTTCGAGCAGTGGGACAGCAAGAACGCGTTTCCCGCCGAGCCGGTTCTGTTCGTCGGCTCTTCGAGCATCCGCATGTGGCGTACGCGCGAGGGCTTTGCGAATCTGCCCGTGATCAATCGGGGTTTTGGCGGTTCGCACATTTCCGACGTCCTATACTTCTTTGACCGTATCGTCCTTCCGTACCGCCCCAAGGTGATCGTCTTCTACGCCGGAGACAACGACGTGGCCGGCGGCAAGCCGGCGCAGCGCGTCCTTGAGGATTATCGCAAGTTCGTCGATCGCGTCGGCACCGAACTGCCCCGGACGCGCCTCATCTTCGTGACAATCAAGCCCAGCGGGCAGCGCTGGGCGCTCTGGCCCGAAATGCACAAAGCCAACGAACTCGTCCGGGACCTCTGCGCCAAGAGCGATCGCTTGTTCTTCGCTGATCTGGCGACGCCTTTGCTGGATTCCGAAGGCAAGCCGGACGACAGTTTCTTTCTCGCAGACCGGCTGCACCTGAACGCGCAGGGCTATGCCATCTGGAACAAGGCTTTGGCGCCCATTCTCAAACAAGCCCTGGCATCCTCTTCGAGCGGTCCCAACGACCGATAAGCGCGCCGCGCCACAGGTCCAATACGTCGAACGCCGACTATCGGACCTATGGTGGAGCCGACGCCTCCAGGCGAAAGAACTGGACAAAGAAGGATGGATTTGCTACAATATCCAGGTGGGTAGCCAAGGTTTCTTCCATCGTCTTCTCGGAGCAGGGATCAAAGATGGGGACGGCGCCGTTCAGGCTGCCGGTGCGCAAGGACGCCGCTTTCTGGGGGTGAAAAACGCAAAAAACGGCGTTACGAACATCACGCGGGATGGCACTTAATCTCAGTTTTTTGACCATCCGACTTTCAGGGTTTCTTCAGAAGGAGGGTTACGCATGTTTTGCCGACCCCGTGGTATGTCTGTACTGGTTGTGCTGGCGTGTCTGGTGAGTGTTTGCGGTTCGTTGTCTGCGGCCACGGTCTACGTGGGCGGTAGCGGCAAGACCGGCTTCGCGAACATTCAGGCGGCGGTCGACGCCTGCACTGACGGTGACGTCATCATCATCCAACCCGGCACGTATACCGGCCGGGGCAACCAGGACGTCAGTCTGCAGCGCAAGGCCATCCGGATTCAGAGCACTGACCCCGAAGACCCGGCGGTCGTCGAATCGACGATCATCGATTGTGCCGGCGCGGAATCTGATCCTCATCGCGGCTTCTACGCGGTGGATTTCGCCGGTGAAATCGCCGGTCTGACGATCACCAATGGGCTTGCCTCGGCCGGCGGCGCGATCTACTGCCGCAACAGCACGCTGGCATTGAAGCATTGTCGCATCGTCGGCAACGGCACTCTGGCCGGCTCGGAGAGAGGCCAGGCCGATGGCGGAGCCGGCGGCGGCATCCACTGTGAGGCTTCCACCGTCGAGGTTGTGGCGTGTCTGGTCAGCGGCAACGCCACAGGCGCCGGCGCCGATTCCCGAGACACGCTGGCCGGAGCCGGCGGTGACGGCGCGGGCATCTACTCGGTCAGCTCGCTATTGTCCGTGTCTGATTCGACCATTTCCGAGAACACAACCGGCGCCGGAGGCAATTCCGAGGTGCTTGCCGGACGTGGCGGCAATGGCGCCGGCATCCACAGCGATTCGCTCCTGGTGACGGATTCCACGATCGCCGACAACTCCTGCGGCCAGGGCGGCAGCGGGTCGCAGGGCGGTCAGGGCGGCCACGGCGCGGGCATCTACTGCTCGCGCGCCACGGTTGCCACGACCGTTATCGAGGCCAACCGGGCCGGGACCGGCGGGGACAGCACCATCGGAACCAAGGGCCTGGGCGGCTTGGGCGGTCACGGCGGTGGCCTGTTCTGCCAGGATTCGCTGGATATGCAAAGCAGTCTGATCGCCGGCAACCGCGCCGGGCTGGCCGGCGGCGCCGTGGATACGACGGTCACCGCGCTGGCCGGTCGTGGCGGCGGCGTCTTTTGTTCGGCCGGTGTTATCGACCTTTGCACCATCGTCGGCAACGCCGCATTCGGGCAGGTGGTCGATGGGAAGGCCGTGACGCTGGGTTCTGGCGGGGGCGTGGCCTGCACTGCCCAGACGGCTGTCACCAACTCGATTCTGTGGGACAACGCCTTGGACCAGATCGCCGGCCAGGACTGTGCCAATGTGCTCTATTGCGACATCGAAGACAACGCGTGTCTTGATAGTCGCAGCAACATCTCCGCCGATCCGCACTTCGCTGAGGCGGGGTACTGGGCCGACCCGCGTGATACGGAAGTAGCCGCCCGAGCCGGCGATGCCGATGCGGTCTGGGTCAGCGGCGACTACCATCTGTCCGATGCCTCGCCCTGCATCGATGCAGCCGATCCGGAGCATGCGTCCATCGCCGGCGAGACCGATCTCGACGGAAGGACTCGCGTTGCCGATGCGGCGGCCGACATGGGCGCCTACGAGTCCCAGAACCTCGTGCCCGTCTATCGGTTCCGTTCGCGCCAGACCAACAAGTACCTGTACACGGCCAGCGAAAGCGAGAAAGACAACCTGATCGGCCAGACCTCCGGTCCGTGGCAGTTCGAAGGCACGGCATACTACGTCTACCGCAGCGCCGTGGTCGCCACACTCAAGCCGGTCTATCGATTCTGGTCGGCGAAGCTCTCCAGCCATCTCTACACCATCAGCGAGAGTGAGAAGAATCGCCTCCTGACGCAGTACACCTCGGATGTGTGGGCGTTCGAAGGCATCGCATTCTACGCGTACCCCGAGGGCAGCCAGCCGCAGGGGACCAAGCCGGTGTATCGCTTCTGGTCGGATCGGCTCGGCGGTCACTTCTACACCATCGACGAGACCGAGAAGGAGCAGTATCGCGCCAACACCGCCATGTGGGCCTTTGAAGGCGTGGTCTGGTATGCCTTTGACGAGCCGGACGAAGTCGAGGACCCGGAGACGCCGACGCCGTCCGACTCCGCTGCCGTCTACGCGCTGACCGGCGGAAGCGACGCTGCCTCCTTCGTGGTCCAGTTGAAGGCCTATGTCGATGGTCAGGAGGCCCGCCTCGACAATGCGACCGTCACATTTACGCCGGCGGCCGGACGTATGCAATTGACCGTGGACTTCGAGGCGATGACTGCCGAAATGAGCGAGTTCCATATCGAAAGCGAATTCGTCGAGCACGCCACCACCATCACCCTCGCCGATGCGGGAGTGGTCGATCTGCCGGTGGCGCTGGCGCTCAACGGGTTCTTCGACGCCCTGGCGCCGAGAGGCCCGTACGCCATCGAGTCCAGGAGCCTGTCATTCCCGACGGCTGCCGGCGCCGAAGAGGCCTCGGATGACGACACGTATCGAATCGCCGGTTCGGGAGTCGTGGATGGGGGCAAGTTCGACGTGAACCTGACCGGTGTCGCCACGGAGTACGAGCTGGACGGTGCCGCGACGATCGACGACTCGGCCTATCCCGATCGCGTGGACGTCCAGATGGATGGACCGTTCCATTGGAGTCGCCGGCAGCAGGACCTCCTGCTCGACACGGCGATCAAGGGACACACCCTGAAGATCTATATCGACTCCGTCGAGGTGCGGTCGTCCGGGCTCTGGCAGGGCAAGAACGCCTCTACGACCCAGGAGGACCGCAAGTAGTCTCCGGCGACGCCTCGCCGAGCGTTCTAGCTTAAATCCGATCTTCTCGCCAAGCGGCTTGCGGGTGCAGGCCGCTTGGTGTATTATGGGGGTGTTGACGCGGCTGGGATGGGGAATACTATCATTGATGTGGATGGCTGTCTGTCAGGATGCGGATGGCCTCCGTTGAGGAGAATCCGACATCATGACGCGCACCCCACGAGCCTTCACCCTCATTGAGCTGCTGGTTGTCATCTCGATCATCGCCGTTCTCATGGCCATTCTCATGCCTGCGCTGGCCCGGGTCAAGGACCAGGCTCGCGACCAGGCCTGCCGGGCCAACCTCAAGGGGGTCGGCCTGGGCATCATGATGTACCTCCAGGACAACGACTTCACGATGCCCGATTTTCACACGCACTCCGGCAACACGAACGGGCACCTGTGGTGGGACGCCGCCGGCAATCCCCTCAAAGCCGGGGCCGACATGGCGTATTGGGGGATCGCCTTCTACGAGTACACCAAAGAGCGAGAGGTCTTCGGCTGTGCGGCGTTCCGCAATTTTTGCGAGACGCTGGCGAAGGACCTGCTGTACGGCGGGGACCACAAGCTGATCTACACTTCGGCCTATGCCGGCAACGGCTGGCTGACCAAGGAGAACACGATCCGTATCCCCCGGCACTCCGAGGTCATCATGGCCCACGACCACATGGAGCCGCGGATCGAGAATTCCACGGCGGACATGCTCTATGCCAACCCCGGGGGCGTCAACCTGACGCATTATCGGCAAGGCGGTGGGCGCGACAACTGGTACCGCGGCATCTTCCGCCACAACATCCGACGGTCGGGGAACTTCGAGACCGGCGGCACCCTCAACATCCTCTGGCTCGACGGCCACGTCACCAGCATGAACGAGACCAACGGCGAAGAAGTCCCCAAACGCTGGTACGACCCTCTCGATAAGAACTGATCCTCGGTGCCTGAGAACCGCCCTTGACGCCGGCGAGGCTTCCCTGTAGCCTGTATCGCGAATATGCGAAGGGAAGCCATGCGTAGAGAGGTTCCCACATTCCGGCCCGATGGCGCGACGAGGAATGAGTATGTTGTCCCGAATGCTGGTCCGTGAAGAGACGCACCATACACGGAGTCCTCATTTCTGGCGTAAGAACGCAAATCAGAGCGAAGACAACAGCGTAACGGACGGCCACTCTACGGCGTCCTTGAATTTCCGAATTGTGAAATAGTGACATGAGAAGTTGGTGACGATGTCAATCCCAATAGTCACGAAGACAGCATGGGCGGTTGCCCTATGCGCGATAGCATTTGCAGGGTGTAAGTATGCCACACGAGGCGATAGTGGCGCAGATACCGTTGCGGATGAACTCCGGCGCATCGATTTGACTATGAAGTATCCCGAAGCAAAAGAGCGTATCGCAGCGGCTCTCTCTCTGAGACAGAACAATGTCTTGGACCGCGAACCCGTGTTGATTGTAGCTGGTCTGGTGACGGACATGCGCGAAGGTGAAGATCCGTTTCTACGCATGGCTGTATATGATGAAGACAGGGATGTACTTGGCGTCGGTATGCGCGAAGAACGGACTGCAGATAGTGGGCACGAGACCTGCTTTGTCGAAGAGTGTCCTGTCTTTGCGCACGATCGACTCAGTGGCGTGCTCAACTATCTGCTGGTCCCCGTACAAGCTCGTGACTCTGACCAGCGGAAAGACACTGAGCGTTGGGAAGCCTACGTCCTGCACAGTGAATCGTATGAGGACCTTCCGCGCAAGTCCGCAGGTGAGTCGAAGACTCCAGCAATGTATATTTCCATTCCGGAACCCAATGATGTCGCGGTGTGGGCCTACATCTACGACCGAAGCGGCAACACGTCAGATCCGGTCAGATTGCGGAATGCTATGGGAAGGGGACGTGTTGAGGGTGAGCCCTTTTGATAATCATCAAGAGAATAGGGGCCGGGCCGTGATTTTGGATCGACGCATGATGAATTCGTGAGAGAGTGTGTCCGTGCAAGAGGCGCCCCATGCGCGTTTGCGTTCCGGGCGTTTGGCTCAAGAGAACAGGCGGGCGTGGTCGAAAGAGGGGGCAGTGGGGTTCGGCCAGGGGCCTCGTGGATTGCTGCGAATGCCAAGGGAAGGGAACTGCGACATGCGCCGACTGCTGGGATGGGCGATGCTTTTGTCGATAGGGCTGTCGGCGACGACCGACCGGTTACCGCTGACCCTTCCCGCCGGGCTGCCGAAGGACCCTTGCAGCAGCCAGGACTTCCACTACCACGTGACGGATGAGGGATTCTCTCTGACGTGTCGCGCCCCCGCCATTGACTGGGGCCAGGAGAACAATCCGGGACGGTTTCAAAGTTGCCCCGGGTGGCAGCCTCAAGCCCGGAGGGCTTGGGGATGGTCCGCCCCCAGAGAGCGACCTCGCTGGTACGTGGTAGAGTTTCGTGATACAGCTCCCACGTGGACTCTTCCAGCTTTCATCGATTCTTTGTTCGTCTGACGCGTCTGTAGGAGTGAAACGGTGTCTCCGCGACGCCGTGTACTGACCCGAGACAGAGAGAGGCGGAGAGGCGGCCATGATGACACGATCTGTTCTTGCACTGGGAATACTATGGGTCTCGGCTGCCTTCGCCAATGGCATTGGCGGAGGGCCTTCGGATCTCGAGGAGGGCATCGGGCAACTGCGCCGATTGCTGCGTGACGGGAGCATCGCAGGTCAGGATTTCTCGCGGCGTCGCGCGCTGGAGGAGTACGAGAAAAGAGGGGCCGAGATCGCTCGCTGGCCGGACGAAGGGATCAAGCCCCGACCGGGCAACGCCGCCTTATTGTACTATCAGGCATTGGTCCACTACTCACCCCCGGACCCCTGCACCTTGGTCATTGTGAATCTGATGGGCCACGGACGGCGGGAGCCCGATGATCGGGTGCGAAGCTACCTGGGAGACAACCTCAGAACCATCCAACTGACGCAGCTCGCCTCACAGGTTTCTCCATGCGATTGGGGACTGGCATACGATTACAGATTGGGGTTTGGCACAGAAACGATCACCGCGTTGCAGCGTCTTCGGGTTCTCTTCTCCACGCATATCCGGACTCTGGCCGCCGACGGCCACTACCAGGGCGCGCTTGAGAATGGTCTGGCACTGCGCCGTCTGGCACGGCACATCGGGGACGAAACACACATGCAGTATCTGGTCTCCCGCATGGTCGAGAACGCGGCTCTGCATACGATGTTGTATGTTTTGAGCTCCATGCCTTCTGATGAAGACGCATTCGTGATGCTGCGCGATCAACTTGACGTGCCGGACAGGTCACCTTCCTGGCTGGGGCGGGCCTTGAACAACTGGTGCGACCTGGAGCTTCGTGAATGGCGTCTGTTCCAGGGTGACCGTGCCTTCGAGAGGTCCTGGGCTCTGGAGCAACTAAGAGATCAGAAGGGGGCAGATGAGAGGGCGACACTCAGCGATCAACAACTGCTCATTCGACTGCTCTGCGAACAGCAGATGTGGCTCGACCGCCAATATGGCTTGTCTGTACCTGCCGAGTTGTTCACGCAAGCCCGTCATGCGTTCGATGCGTTTGTAGATTCGGCGGTCCATATCATGGAGAGCGACATCGCCTACGATCTGAAGCAACAAGCCCTCAAGGGACTCGAACGCCAGCTTGCCCGCGCCATGAATCAGTACGAGCCTGTGGCTCTCTTGCGGGAGGGTCCGACACGTGTGGAGGACTACCATCGGCTCATGACCTCCGACGCAGCCCTCTTCAGTTGCCTCAGGGCGGCCCTTGAAATCCGCCTGATCGAGGTCCACACGGGACAGTTGCCGGAGACGCTTCCTGGAGGGGTACCGAGTGACCCATTTACGGGCAAGGATCTCGAATACGAGCGGACCGACAAGGGATTCGTTATTCGGATCGATCCTGCGGGAATCAGCGATTACGGTGCGCGAACGTTCGAATTCGCGGTCAGTCGTCCGTGAGATGGCACAGGGCATGCGCCTTTGGGCCCGCTTGTTTGCCTCAAGAAAAGGGCTTGGCATGGTCGAAAGAGGGGGCAGTGGGGTTCGGCCAGGGGCCTCGTGGATTGCTGCGAATGCCAAGGGAAGGGAACTGCGACATGCGCCGACTGCTGGGATGGGCGATGCTTTTGTCGATAGGGCTGTCGGCGGCGGCCGGTGGTGCGTCCGGTCCGGAATTGCGCGGGATCTGGATGCACGCGACGCAGATCAAGACGCCGGGCGAGGCCGATGCGCTGGTCGCGAGGATCGACAAGGCCAACCTCAACGCGGTCTTCCTTCTCGTGTGGTACTGGGGCGGCCAGGCGTTCTTCGAGAGCGAGCTGTGTCCGATGGGTGATGGCGTCCAGGCGGGCTACGACCCGCTGGGCCATATGGTCAAGCAGTGTCACCAGCGGGGCATCCAGGTTCACGCCTGGTTCGTCAACGGCGCGTACGGCGCCGCGCAGCCCCGGCACGTCCTCGACAAGCATCCCGACTGGGCGGTCGACGAAGGGGCGGGCGGAAGCCTGTGGTACGATTTCGGCAAGCCCGAGGTCCGGCGGTTCCAGAGCGACCTGATGATCGAGTGCCTCAGGAAGTACGACCTCGACGGGCTCCACTTCGACTACATCCGCTACGGTCCCAAGCAGTGCTACTGCGGCCACTGCCAGAACGAGTTCGCCAAACGATATGGCTCCGAGCCGATGACAGGAGCCAGGCGAACGACGTTCCCTGCGGTCGTGGCGGGCATGTCCGCGAATCTGCTGGCGTCGCCGACGACGGCGGCGGTGCTGGCGGAGTTCTCCGACGGCTCTGCGGCCATCGCTCTGAACAAGCTCGGGGCCGGCAGCGTGCTGCTGCTGAACTGGCACGCGGAGAACGAGATGCCGCCGGCGGTCTCCGAGACGGTCCGGCTAACGCTGGGCGTCTGGACGACGGGCGGCGGGAAGGTCTACCTCGTCACAACGGCGGCGACGAAGGCCGAGTACGGGACGAGTTCGCTGGACGCCGCGAGGACCACCCTGACGCGGCTTGGGCACAGGCCCGCCACGATCGATGCCGAACGGATCGCGAAGCTCCCGGCCGGCAGCGTGCTGGTGCTGCCGGCGGCCTACGTCATCGAGGAAAAGGTAGCGAAAGACATCGAAGCGTTCGTGAAACGAGGCGGACAGGTGCTGATGCTGGACGGTCCCGTCAAGTCGATGCACCTGCCGGCCCTGCGCCGGATCACCGGCTTTGCCAAAGCGGGCCACTACGTGCACCGCGACGAGGTCATCCGCTCCACCGGCCGCAGCCCACTCGTCCCACGAGGCGAACACCAGATCGACCTCAGGAAAGAGAAGGCTCGGGCGCAGAAGTGGGCGGAATTCCGCAAGCAGGGCGTCACCGATCTGGTCAAGGACGTCTACCGTCGCGCCAAAGCGGTCAAGCCCAAGGCCCACGTCACCGCCGCGGTGTTCAGCTCCGTCGAATCAGCCCAGAAGGCCTACCAGGACTGGCCCCGGTGGCTCCGGGAGGGGACCATCGATTACGTCGTCCCGATGGCGTACGCCGCCGACACGCGCGTGCTCAGCCGTGAGATTGCCCAATGGAAGCGCATCGATCCCCATCTGGCTCGAATCATCCCGGGCTTGTCGATCTACGATACGCAAGACGGCCGGACCGTCACCCGTGACGTGGATCTGATCTGTGAGCAGCACAGGCTTTGCGAACGGCAGGGGGCCCACGGCAACGTCTACTTCTCGCTCCAGTACCTCAGCACCGACGTGGTAAACCTCTTCAACAACGAGTTTTACCGCAAGGACGTTCCGGCCTACGTCCCACCCCTGCGACCTTCACGCTGATTGGTGGTATCAGGCAGTTGGAGCCGGACGCCGGCCGGCGAACAGCAGCACAGCCAGAATGGCCAGCATGCCCAGGCCAAGCCCACAGATCGACGCCAACCCGAAGCTACAGGGGATGTATGCCAGGAGCAGGGCGATGACCACGACGACCAAGCTGTAGGGCAACTGCGTACGGACGTGCTGGATGAGGTCACACGAACTGGCCACCGAGCTGATGATCGTGGTGTCGGAGATCGGCGAGCAGTGGTCGCCGAAGATGGCTCCGTCGAGGACGGCGCCCAGGCTGACCATCGTAGTCGGTCCGTAGGAATTCCCATCGAGAGCGAAGGCGATAGGGATGGCTGTCGGGATCAGGATGGCCATCGTTCCCCAACTCGTCCCCGTCGCGAACGAGGTCATCGAGGCGACGACGAATAGCAGCGGGGGAAACCATTGCGGCGGGATGCGGTCGGCCAGCAGGCTGGTGAGGAAGTCGCCCGTGTTCAGGCTCTGACAGCAGTGCTTGAGCGACCAGGCCAGGATCAGGACGATCGACGGCAGCAGTGCGCGTTTGACGCCCCGATAGACGCAGCCGGGCAGGGCCGACACCGCCAGCGAGCCCGACAGTCTTCCGCACAGCGTCGCCAGGACGATCCCGAACGAGGCAGCACACATGAGCATGAGATGGCTGTGCTCCGAAGCGCTGATGACCTGCCGCCAATAATCCCAGCTCAGGACCGAGCCTCCGTTAGCCAGTTTGGCCGGTCCGCCGCCATCGAGCCACAGGCCGGTGATGTGGAAGGCGACCAGTCCGCCGAGGGGCAGCAGGGCGTTGATGGCCTTGCCGGAGGAGCGCGGCACGACATTCGGCTCAACCGTCTGAGGTTCGGGACCGGCGCCTGCGTCGGCCGCCAGAGTCTCCGCCGCTCGCATTGGGCCAAATTCCTTGCCGATAAGGATTTGCGCGAAGATGAAGAACAACATCAGCAGGCAGTAGAAGCGGAAACTCAGGGCATCGAAGAACATGGCATAGCCGGACTTGCCCAGACCGAGCTGCGTGCTGACATCGGCGAAGAGCCCGACCTCATAGGCGATCCAGGTGCTCACTACCGCCAGCCCAGAGACCGGGGCGCTGGTGGCGTCGACGAGGAACGCGAGCTTGGCCCGGCTGGTTCGAAAACGATCTGTGATCGGCTGCATCATCGAGCCGACGATGATCGCGTTGGCGTAGTCGTCGATGAAACAGACCACGCCCATCGCGGCCGTGGCCAGTTGGGCCGACTTCTTCGTTCGCACACGCTTGAGCAGCCAGACCACGATGCCGGCGAAGCCTCCCGAGGCGATGATGATCTCGACCATCGTGAAGATGGGCGGTATGAAGGACAGGATCAGCAGGTTCGTGCCGGTTGAGACCGTCTGGGCCACATACGATGCGGTCGCGGCAATGCCCTGGCCCCATGCCGGAACGCTGGCAGGGGCCTGCGGGACGCTGGCGAGGAAGCCTCCGACGAGGATGGCGACGCCCAAGCTGACCATGACATGGTGCGTCAGGAAGGCCAGCACGATCGCCAGCAGGGGGGGGACGATGCTGTACCATGGAGCGGCGGAGCCGGACCCGTCGGCAGGGGCCAGCCATGCCGCCAGAGCACACACGGCCGCAAAGACCGCCGCCGCCACCGCAATCCTGGTGATCGTCTTCGTCTGCAAGGCGTCCTTGAATCCTGAGTTGTCCATGCACAAGCCGTTTGGCCCGCGACCTGGTGGCTGAGACCCGTGCCGGTATTCTCTCGGAAGCCGCGATCAACGCAAGCCAAAAAGATGAATCCGCCGGCACTTCGCCGGGGTTTTGTGCAGAAGCGGCGCCCGTGGAAGACCGGCCGTCGCCCGCCCTTTCTCTGCTGGTCCTATATCATTCTTCTGGATAGTGCTTCGAAGGGCCCTGTCAAGGCCGAGACAGCGGTGAGGTCGGCTGCCGATCGTCCGCTATAGGCCTGAAGAGACGCCGTCATCTGCCCGGGAAGCCCGCGGAGCGCGTTATCTGCCTTCCTGTCGCGTAAAATCTGTCATAATAGTACTGATATGAGCGTTTTGTGCTTGCATTTCGTCGCCGGCTTGGGTATAATAGTGTCCTGGTCGGGGTAGTGGCAGCGAGGGAAGAGTGATTGCCCACAAGGCATGGTTGCGTGGTTGGCCGGGAGTGCAGTGCATTATGAAGACGGTCGTGGTTGCGTTGCTCTTGGTTGCTCTTGTCGCAGGCTGTAGTCCAACAAATCGCAAGGGGCTGATTGCCGCCGGATATGCGCCGGAGTACGTCGACGGCTACGTCGACGGGTACTCGGCCGGATGCCATACCATCGGCCATCCCTTCTACCGGTTCACACGCGATACCGCCCGGTATGAACAGGACAATCACTACAAGAAGGGGTGGGAGGACGGCTTTACCATCGCCCGCTGCGACTACGCCGCTGTGTGGTAAGACCCGATCCGATTGCCCTGTCGCTGACCTGGTTTCCTCGAAGCATGAGTTCCCACCGCATTTTCCCTGTCCGTTTGGCATCGCACCGAACATAGAGTAGACTTTCTTTGGAGACTCTCACGGACCCGGTCGGTGCGCGCCGTCAGTTTCGGCCCGCCCAGGGACGTGCCGTGACGGGCCCAACCCAAGCTTCACATCCAGCGAAAGCTGGAAAATCTGGTGAGTGGCACGCACCACTCCGCCGCCTCAGGTGCGTGCCACTGTTTTTTTGCGCAGCGCCAGATGGAATCGAGATGGATCGCGGCGTGTTTCGCCGGTGATGGCGGGGCCGGCAAACAGAGAAAGAGCCGCGTCCGATCCCTCACGCGGTGAGTCGGTTGCGCGGCTCGAGCATGCAAGTGATTTGTGTGAAGTGTCGAGGGTCTGCGAGCGTTCGCTTACAGGAGGACGACGGGTTCTGTCTCCTCGGAGAACTGCTTGGATTCGCGTTTGTGGGTCTTGAGCTGAACCTGGGGCTCCTCCGTCTCCGCCGTAACAGACGCCTCCAGCGGCGACCAGCGGCTTTTGGCCTTCTTGACGATCTGGATGAGGCGGCCGATCACGGAGTCCGGCGTGTCGTCGAACGGGTCCACGACCAGGCTTTTCAGTTCATCGAACAGCTCATCAGATATCTGAATGCTTTTCATAACTCTCCTCCCCTGGCAGGATGGCTGGTTGCTTCGTACGGCCTCTGCGCCGCACACGATCACCTCACACAAAATATAGAAACTAATCCCGGTCGTGGGCAAATCGTTTGTCCGTTTGCCGCAGGAACGCTCCTGGTTCCAAGGCCACCGGGTCGACCGGAGCGGGCGAGTCCATCGCGGCGGCGCGAGCCGGCAGGATGGCCCGTGCCTCGGTATTGTGGAAACTACGTATTTTTCGGCCTCTGCCGTTATTTGGAACGTCACAGCCTCAACTGCGCACAAGATGCACCGAGAACAGATATGACAGTGGGTGATGCATACGGCAGGTCACATGATACCCGGTGGCATTGTCGCCGGACTGTCTTAAGGTAGGCGCGGTCTCTACGAAGGGGCTATGAGAACGGTCAACGACATGCGGTACGAGATTCGTCCTGCCGCCGCAGGGGACATCGGCGAGCTTGTGAGAATGCAGATTGCCTTGCAGCAAAGCACGCTCTGTGCCGGGACCCGTATGTTGCGGCTAAGTCCCTCCAGCACTGCGCGGCTGCACGAGTATTATCGGGCGCAGCTCGTCGACGACGGCACGCACCTGTTGGTTGCCACGACGGGCGAGGTTGCCCCGATGGTCGGTATGGGCATGGGGAAGATCTGGATGCACGCCGGCTATGTGCCGCCGCGGTCGGGCGAATTGATCGACGTCTGGGTTGAGCCCGGCCACAGGCGCCGGGGGCTTGCCGGACGCATCGTCGGGCGGCTGCTGGACTTCTTCCATCTGCACAGGGTGGAGTTTCTGGCCGTCAACTACGTGAATGGCAACGGCCCCGCCGAGGCCCTCTGGAGGAAACTCGGGTTCAGCCCGGTCCTTGTCACCGCGACCGCCGACCGAAGTGAGGCGGTTGCGACGATCGGACCGGCAGCGAGTCATATTGTGCCGATGGTCTGCCGCAGGAGTGCGGCAGTCGAACAGACCGTCGCTGTCGCCAGCCTGTCCGGGTAGCCGCATCCCGCGTGCCGACGTTCAACTCGCGCCGGCTTGAGTTCTTGACCTTACTGGCAGGGCGACGTGTTGAACCCACGCCGCCGCTGCCGCGGGCATCTAACGTCAATCACGCGATGGCAAGGTTCAGGATCGAATTGGCGAGGATCACCGCCACCGAGACCGCAATCGTCAGCTTGCCGCTGCTGTGATTCGACCTCGACCAGGAAAGCAGGCCCAGGACCAGGCCCGCCAGGCCCAGGGCGTTGGCGGCGGCCAGGAATATGGCGATGTTCCCGATGCTGCCCGGCTCGCTTTGCATGGCGAGCGAGCGTACGCGGCTGGAACTCTGGCCGATCAGACCCCAGGGCACGCTGGACTCGGCCACCTGCTCCTGCTTTCCTTTCGTCCCCTTTTCCTTGTCGTTGCCGGCCGTGTTGTAATTGTAGATGCTTCCCGCCGCCAGCAGGGCTTGTCCACCGATGAAGACCCACGCCAGCATGACCAGCACGAGGCTTCGGGTATGCCGCTTCTTGTCGTTGTTGTGTACGATAGACATGCTATCCCTCCCGAAAAGATCGAAATCGATCGTTCAATACACTCTCTGACAGTGGGGCGAATCTGGTGTAGGCCCAAACCTCGCCGTCTGGAGAGGCCCGGTCCGGTCAGGGCTACGTAAATTATGGCAATGGGCGGCGCGACAGACAAACGGCGGTTGCCGGAGACCTTTGCCCAAGGTCCGCTCTACAGTGATGTCTGCTGCGGGCTTGCCTCAAACGCAAGGTCCGGTATTGCGCCTGTGAGATCGTGCCGCTACACCGCATCCTCCGCCGCCTGGCCGATCAGGTTGCGCAGCTCGGCCCGGAGATGAGGGTGATCCCGTTCCAGACGCTCCAACTCGTTCCGAACGGCCTTCATGATGTCTGTCTGTGTGACGATGCCGCAGACATTCTTGGGGTGGTCCATCACGACCAGGCGATGAAGTCGCATGGTGTCCATCTTTCTGCCCGCGCTCAGAACCGAATAGCTCGGCGGGATGCTCACCAGCGGAAACGACATGATCTCCACGACCTGGGTCGTGGCCGGGTTCTTGTGCAGGGCGACCACGCGTCGGAGCAGGTCCTTCTCGGTCAGGATACCGGCCACCTCCTGGCGGTGCATGGCGACCAGACACGAGATGCCATGCGAGGCCATGATTCGGGCGGCCTCGGCGGCCATGGCCCCGGTGTTCACCGTTGCGACCTTCGTGCTCATGACCTCCGAGACGGCGGCCAGGGGACTGATCGAGATCAGTCCGCGGGTGACGTCGGTCTGCGTGACGATGCCCACGAGCTCACCCGCCTCGACGACCGGCAGCCGCTTGATGGCCTTGGATTCCATGATCTTGCCTGCGACCATGACGGATTCGTCCGGGTGCACGACCTCCACCGGACTGGACATGCGCCGCTCGATGTGCAATCGATGGAAGTCCTGGTCATCGGCGGCGACTCCCTTGAGAATGTCTTTGTCGGTGAGAATCCCGATGACCATCCCGCCGTCCGTGACGATGACACAGGAGATGTTGTTCTCGGACATTCGTTTGGCCGCGACGAGAACCGTGTCCATAGGGCCGGCGGTGACGAGTTCGCGGCTCATGATGTCGCGCACCTTGAGCGTCGCACCGGTCACGGAGAAGATGCAGGGGTCGACCGCTCTCGTCCTCGTCTGCACATCGGTTGCCTCTGCCACGGATTCCATCGGTCCGCTCCTGAAAGCAGCTTCTTCGAGTAACGCTGGGCCTTCCGTTGAATTCGACGACTTCGTGCCCCTGCTGACTGCTTCTTTCGGCAAATGTCCGGGCCGACTTGGGGAAAGGCTGGATTTGCCCGACTTGGCCCGGAGCGAATCCGCATCCCCCCTCGATCCACGGGCCATTCCGGGCGTAGCTGCTTCGACCGGCCGGTTGTCGCGTGCGGGATCGGCTGATATGCTGCACCGCATAGCATGTCCGTATGAAAGCGCCGAACCGGGAATGAAGTCATGGATCGATTGGACAAGGCCAGGAGTCTTCTGCGTCAGTTCAAGGGCGACGGTTATTTATTCGGACCAGGCGCGCTCGGGCGGATCGGGCCATGGGTCCGAAGAGCCGGGGATCGCGCGGCCCTGGTCCGGGGCACTTTTCGGGGCAGCGACGACTACGTGAAGCTGCTCCGGCTGTCGCTGGCGGACGCCGGAGTCGACCTGGCCGCAGAGATTCGGGGCGCCCGACCCAACACGCCTGCGGAAGATGTCCGCCGCATCAGTGCCGAGCTGGTCCGGTCCAACGCCAATGTGGTCGTCAGCTTCGGCGGAGGCAGCACGATCGACGCGACCAAGGCTGCGATGGTGCTCTGGGTTGCAGGGGGCCAGGTCGAGGAGTATTTCGGTACGGGTCTCGTGACCGAGGCTCTTCGGCGATCTGGCAAAACGCTGCCCGGCCACGTGGCCGTCCAGACGATCGCTGGCTCGGCGGCGCATCTGACGAAGTATTCGAACGTGACCGACCCGGCCACGTGCCAGAAGAAACTGATCGTCGACGATGCCATCGTCCCGGCGTATCCGGCCTTTGACTACGACCTTACCCTCACCGAGCCGAAAGCCCTGACGGCCGATGGAGCCTTCGACGGGATGTCTCACATGCTCGAGGTCCTCTACGGAGCGGTCGGCAAGCCACACTATCGCCTGGCGGCCGACGTCACACAGACGGGGCTCGCCCTGATTCTCGAACACCTGCCCGGCGTGATGGCCGACCCGGGCGACGGGCGGGGGCGCCAGGCCCTCGCTCTGGCGACCGACCTGGGCGGCTACGCGATCATGATCGGGGGCACCAACGGCGGACACCTGACGAGCTTCTCGCTGGTGGATATCCTGCCGCATGGACGGGCCTGCGCGCTGATGAACCCCTACTACACCGTCTTCTTCGCACCGGCCATTGAAGAGGCTCTGCGTCATGTCGGGGCGATCTGGCGCCGGGCCGGCCTGATCCCCATGTCCGCCGGGGTCGATTTCGACACGCTATCGGGCCGCGAGCTGGGGGTTGCCGTCGCTGAGGCTATGCTCGCCTTCGCCCGGCAGGTGGGTTTCCCCACCTGCTTGCAGGAGGTGGCTGGTTTCAAGCCGGCCCATGTCGACCGTGCGCTGGCCGCCGCCAAGGAGCCCCAGTTGCGAATGAAGCTCCAGAACATGCCCGTGCCCATGACCGCCGAGATGGTCGACGAGTACATGGGGCCTATCCTGGTAGCCGCGGCCACCGGCGATCTGAACCGGATTCGAAACCTCCCTTGAAAACCCCGCCCGCCCGACCGGTGTTTTGCCATGCCACGCCAGACGGTGTCCACATGACTCTGGAGGCCGTCTCGAACAGCCGCACCGAATGAGTAAAAGGCTGACCTGCTCTGACCATTTGCCTATCACCCAACCCAATCTACGCGTCGAACTAATATGTAGCTTTGCGGTACAATGAATTCTGTGTTTCTTGCAGAGGGATCGTGCCGATCAAGGAATGAAGCGCGGCCTTCTGCGTGTGAAATGACACGAATCCGATTGGAAGGCAACGGCAAATGTACAAGCTGAATCCGAAGGTCGATACGAGCGGCATAGACAGTCTGACGCTCTTCGAGTTCCCGCCTGCCGGCCTCGTGGAGCTTTTCGGCGATGCCGCCGACAGCGACGGCTGCAAGGTCTCCCGCAAGCACGTCTTCACCAGCGACCGAGGCGACGTTTTCACCGTCTACGATTGGAAGCAGACCACGCTCTACCGTGGCGCGAACAGCGGGGCGCCCACGCCGGAGGAATTCTGGCGCAGCCGCGAACTCAAGCCCCTCCGCATCGGCGGTCGCGTCGGCACCAATCCGCGCCCGTTCCTCAAGTGGCTCCAGGCGCAGTACGAACTCCGTACCGCCATCCGGCAGACGCGTCGCGTTCCCGACAGCGAGTGTGCCTGACGACCCTGACTGCGTCCGGCGTCCCAGCGAGGCGGTTTACGGGGCCCGGGTCGGGCCCGGCGGCCGGTCTCTCATTTCCGGTTGGGATTGTGCCGCGTCGGTTTGCCCTCTATTCGATCGATCGGGTCGTTGACATACACTCGTCCCAGCCCGATCGCCGAGGTGAGAATCCCGCCTTTTCTGTCTTCACTGATTCCATCGGAGTAGCCGAGGTCCACCGGGACCTTGCCCCTGCCTCCCATCGCATCGACCACATAGGTCGGGCGCAGGAAGCCGGTGGTGGCGCCGCACAGATCTCGGCAGATTTCCTTTCCCTTGTACACTTCCGTTCGGAAATGACCGGTTCCCTCGACCAGGTCGGCGTAATACAGGTAGTACGGTCGTACGCCCATCCGACCGAGGCCGTGCACCAGGTCTCTCATGACGTCCGTGTCATCGTTGACTCCCTTCAGCAGAACGCTCTGGTTGGCCACGGGAATGCCCAGGTCTCGCAGGATCTTCACCGCCTGGTAGCTCTGAGGCGTGATTTCGTTGGGGTGATTGAAGTGCGTGTTGATAAAGAGCTGCGGATCGTCAAGCGAACGCGGCGTGTGTTTGCGGAGCATTTCAATCAGTTCGGTGTCCTCGATAATCCTCTGCGGCCAGACGCACGGGACCCTCGTGCCGATGCGGACCAGGTCCAGGTGGGGAATCTGTCGGAGCTTTCCCAGAACCTCATCCAGTCTCTTGGTCGGAATCAGCAACGGATCGCCGCCGGAGATCAACACGTCGCGGATGTCCTCGTGCGACGCCACGTATTCGATGCCTTTGGTGATGTCCTCCATCGACGGATTCTTGCGGTCATCGCCAACCTTCCGCTTCCTCGTGCAGAATCGGCAGTACATGGCACACTCGTTCGATACGAACAGCAGGACGCGGTCCGGATAGCGGTGAATGATCGTCCGTGGACCGCCCAGCGGAATGTCCCCTTCCTCATCCAGCGGGTCTTCCGTCAGGTCCATGTAATGCACCAGTTCCTCGACGTCGGGGATGGCCTGTTTCCAGATGCCGTCGTTGACCTTCTCGATGAGACTGAGGTAGTACGTATTCACTCGCATGGGGTACTTGGCGATCACGTCCTTCAGTCGAGGGTCGACTCGGGCCTTCTGGGCGGTAAGCCACTTCTCGAGGTCCTCGAATGTCCGTATCGCATTTCTCAGGATGTCCTTGTATGCCATAGATGGTTCTCCTTTGAGGTTGTCGTGGCCATTGTGAGAGGTCAAAAGAGCGGTGGTTGCTCCGGCCGCCGGCACTGCCCGTCAGCCCTGTCGACAGGTGATGGTTTCCCGTCAACGAGCGACCATAAGCAACAGAGCGTATCATTTTGCCGACCGGACCGACAGCGGGAAGCTCATGGATTTTTCGTGCCATGCCGTGCCGCCGCTTTTACAATGCCCCGTTTGACATTGGCAGGGCCGGTCGATGACCCACCCTGCCTGGGAACACCAGCGCATCGAGAAAGGAAGGGGCATGTTAGGACGTACGGACCCGACGCAAACGCAGGCCTGGAAACAGCTTGCCGATCATTTTGAAACGGTCAAAGACGTGCACATGAAGGACCTGTTCGCCCAGGACAGGGATCGTTTCAGCGTCTTCTCGACGCAGTTCGAAGACATCCTCGTGGACTATTCCAAGAACCGGATCACGCGCGAGACGCTGGAACTGCTGCTGCGGCTGGCCCGCGAGACGGGCGTCTCCGAGGCGATCGAGGCGATGTTCTCCGGCGAGCGGATCAATGAGACCGAGGGCCGGGCGGTGCTCCACGTGGCGCTGCGCAATCGGTCGAACGAGCCGATCCTCGTCGACGGCAAGGACGTCATGCCCGAGGTCAACGCCGTCCTGGACCAGATGAAAAGCTTTTCCGAGGACATCCTGTCGGGCCGGTGGAAAGGCCATACGGGCAAGCCCATCACTGACATTGTCAACATCGGCATCGGCGGCTCGGACCTGGGACCGGTCATGGTCACCGAGGCGCTGCGGCCCTATTGGAGGCACGTCAGGCCTCATTTCGTTTCCAACGTCGACGGCACCCACATCGCCGAGACGCTTCGCCAGGTCGACCCCGAAACGACGCTGTTCATCGTGGCCTCCAAGACCTTCACGACGCAGGAGACGATGCGCAACGCTCACTCGGCGCGCGACTGGTTCCGCAAAGCGGGAGGCGGGCAGATGGATGTCGCCAGGCACTTCGTGGCCGTCTCGACGAACCGCGCCAAGGTCGAGGAGTTCGGGATCGATCCGGCCAACATGTTCGTCTTCTGGAACTGGGTCGGCGGTCGCTATTCGCTCTGGTCGGCCGTCGGCCTGTCCATCGCCTGCACGATCGGCTTCGACCACTTCCGCGAGCTGCTCGAAGGCGCGCACGCCATGGACAACCACTTCCGCATGACGGCTCCGGAACGCAACATCCCGGTCCTGTTGGCGCTGATCGGCCTCTGGTACAACAACTTCTTCGGCGCCGAAACCGAGACGATTCTGCCCTACGACCAGTACCTGCACCGCTTCGCGGCCTATTTCCAGCAGGGCAACATGGAGAGCAACGGCAAATCGGTCGGCCGCGACGGCACGCCGGTTGCGCACCAGACCGGCCCGATCGTCTGGGGTGAGCCGGGCACGAACGGCCAGCACGCCTTCTATCAGCTCATCCACCAGGGCACCAAGCTGATCCCGTGTGACTTCCTCGCTCCGGCCCAGACGCACAAACCCCTGGCCGACCACCACGCAATCCTGCTGTCCAATTTCTTCGCCCAGACCGAGGCCCTGATGAAGGGCAAGAGCGAAGCGGAAGTGGAGTCGGAGCTGCGTGCGGCCGGCAAGAGCGACGCCGAGATCCAACGGCTGCTGCCGTTCAAGGTCTTCGCCGGCAACCGGCCCACCAACTCGATCCTCGTCACGAAGATCACGCCGCGAACCCTCGGCTCGCTGATCGCCATGTACGAGCACAAGATTTTCGTCCAGGGAGTGATCTGGAACATCTTCAGCTTCGATCAGTGGGGCGTGGAGCTGGGCAAGCAATTGGCCGGAGCCATCCTGCGCGAGTTGGAGGATGACAAGGAAGTGATGTCGCACGATGCCTCCACCAACGGCCTGATCAACGCCTTCAAGAAGATGCGCCGCACGCCGCAGTAGGTTCGATGCGCCAGCAGACGCAGCAGCGACAGTGAAGCCGCCGAGAGACAAGCGGTCCTTTCGACTGCCTTGTGTCACCCCGTGTCCGGCCGCCGCCGGAGCGCCCTCTACGTTGATGATGGTCGAATGGCCTGACCCTCATCCGCTCCCATTCACGGATGGAGGACTTCCGCCCATAAGAGACGAATAACGTAGAACCAGGTCAAGGCGATCGAGCTCAAAGTTAGAGTCCACAAGGCGATGCTGACACGTCTTGGCCATCTGAAAAAGCCCGCCAGATGTGAGAACAACAGCATGACGCTGAGAAGAACCAAAGTATAGCGGTTCCCACCGTATTCAGGCGGAATCATCAGGACAAAATAGACAGACCCCGCGAGGCAGGCGACGATGTAGACCAGCATTCCGCAGCGATAAACTCGCCAAACAGACCCGTGCTTCTCCAGTGTCTCCTCGCCCATATGTCGTTCACCCACCATAGCTCCCTCACACAGAGAAACTCGGTTAATGATGTCGGGTGGGCCTCGCCCCGCCAACCGTTTCGGTCACCACGCCATCGACGTTCCTGGCGATCCGCCAGCCTTGCGTCACCCGCCTGTCCGACAAGCCCATCATGCCTCGATCCAGGATCGCCGCCCGGCCGTTACTCTGCTAATGATTATCGAGAAGTCTGACCCTGAACCTGCTTATGACTATCGAGAGGCCTGACCCTCATCCGGCCCCCCCTAATGATCGTCGAAAGGGCCTGATCCTGGCCCTGTCCTCCTTGGTATCACTCGGCAGCCTCGAAAACGAATCTTCTCGGATTGTTCTCCTGGCCCCAGTCAATGGCGGGGGCGCGACACGTCAGAGAGAATCCCTCATCCGTCACGTGGTAGTCGAAGTCCTGGCTGCTGTAAGGGTCCTTCGGCAGCCCGGCGGGAAGGGTCGGCGGTAACCGGCCGGTCGTCGCCTTGATGCGATAGATGGGAATCGCCGCCTGTACGGCGTGGGCGAGAGCCAACTCATTGATGTGCAACCGGTAATAGGGTTCCACGAAGCCAATGGGACCTGCCACGAGAATGATCGCATCGCCTGCCTCCATATCCGCAACGAGTTCGTCCTTGAGCTGCACGATCTGCTTGTGCTTGGCGTGATAGGATTCGTCGCTTTCGAGTACCGCAATGACCGAATCAACGAACCGCTTGTAGACCTGGCGTACATGGTCAAACACCTGTTTGGGCGCGGTTGCACTTTCGATCAGCTTCTCGGCAGTGTCACCTTCCCGCATTCGATAGGCCTCAAGCTCTGTGCGGAGGGCTTGTCTCCAGTCAGAGTGCAGGGCCATCGATGCCTGTAGCGAGGCAACCTGCATATCGTACCACTTCATGAGTGTGTTGCTGGGCTGCCACTGCCGATCTTCGGCCAGTTCAGACTCCAGCGACTTGAGCCTATCGGCGTCCGCCGGCATCCTGCAGAGAAGATACTGGGCAACTCCGAAGGTTTGATAGTCCTCCGTGAAAGATGAGGCCCACATGACATACGTATCGTCTCCGATATGGCGGCTAAGGCGACGCAGCGCTGCAATGATCTCTATCGCCTCAGAGTACTGACCATTCATCGCAAGTATCGTAGCCTGGGCCGCGAGAACACGGCCGAGCGACTCCGGGCCATGGCCCAGCGCTCCATCCGGAGTCCAGCGCCCCGAGACCCACAATCCCCAGTCGCACTTGCGTATGCGAGTCCCCGCCATGGTCAGATCGATCACGAGGCGATATTCGTTCCCGCTGAGAAGCTTCGTCTCCTCTGCAAGGTGGTTCTCGTCGTGTGCTCTGGCCAGGCCCCAAGGCAGGGGCAACCCCGACCGCGCCAGACATGCCTGGTAATACAGCAGTGCTGCATTGTCAGGAGTGCTGGGTGAGGCAAGCACTTCACCGCACGAACCGCACAGGACCAGCGCCCCAACGACGCACACCATGATCTTGATTCTGCGGTTACTGGCTGACCCCATACCTGTCTCCTCTCTCGTCAGGATCTTCGTATCTCTCAACACTGTGTCCGTTGCCGAGTCGCGCAGGGTGGGCCTTGGCCCACGGACTGCCCGAGCGAACCGCTCGCCCCACGGCATCGGGGCAATGGGTCGGATTGTGGGAACGTCTCGACGCATAGCTTCCCTTCGCACATTCGGGATATAGCCTACAGGGATATCGCGCCGGGGTCAAGGGCGAGACGCGTATCTCGAGTCTCGTATCTTGTATCTCGTAGCTCGGGGGTGGGGAGAAAGGGCGGATGTGCCGGCTTTGTAGTTGACAGGTCACTGCGTTTCGTTTATTGTCGATCTAACGAGTTGCGGGCCGTCAATTGCGGCCGGCCTCGGAGAACGAGATACGAGATTCGAACGACGAGATACGGTAGCGATGTGCGAAACAAAGCCAATTTCGGCGTTCGTGGGCTGAAAATGAGGATCGCGCCATAGAAACGAAGCCAATCAAAGTCAACTGGGGCGACGCAAAGGGCCAAAGGGTTCGCCACTTTGCGGTGGGCTCGAAGATGCGCGAAGGACGGGGCGAACGATGAAGATCGTGGTCGCGATGGACTCGTTCAAGGGGACTCTGGCGGCCGAGCGGGCCTGCCGGATCGTTGCCGACGCTATCGGGAGGGCGACGCCGGATGCGGAGATCGTCGTCAAGCCGATGGCCGACGGCGGGGAGGGCACGGCGGCGGCCCTGATGGCGGCTTCCAACGGCCGGTGGATCCCCGCGACGGTGATGGGCCCGCTGCCGCAGACGCAGGTCGCGGCGGGCTTCGCGTGGCTGCCCGGCGACCGGACGGCGGTCGTGGAAATGGCCTCGGCCAGCGGGATGCAACTGCTGCGGCGCGAGCAATTGAACCCGCTCAAGACGACCACCTTCGGAACGGGCCAGCTCATCACGGTGGCGCTGGACCACGGCGCCGAGCGAATCCTGCTGGGGGTTGGCGGCAGCGCGACCGTCGATGGCGGCGTCGGGGCGGCCACGGCCCTGGGCTGGGAGTTCCTGGCCGGCGACGGGACGCCGGTTGGCCTCGGGGCCGGGGCCCTGGCGGAGATCGTCGAGATCATCCCGCCGGACCGCGACATGGACGTCCCCGTCGACGTGCTCTGCGACGTGGACAATCCGCTGTGCGGGCCGCACGGGGCTGCTCGCGTGTACGGGCCGCAAAAGGGCGCCACGCCGCAGATGGTCGAAACGCTCGATTCCGCCCTGGCCCATATGGCGGAGCTGGTGAGCAGCCAGCTTGGCATCCACGTCCGGGACCTGCCCGGCGCCGGCGCTGCTGGCGGTCTGGCGGCAGGGGCCGTAGCCTTCATGGAGGCCCGCCTCGTCTCGGGGATCGAGACGGTCATGGCGCAGTCCCGCCTGCGGCGGGAGGTCTCGGATGCCGACTGGGTCGTCACGGGCGAGGGCTGCTTCGATTCGCAGTCGATGCGGGGCAAGGTCGTCTCCGGCGTCGCCCGCGTCGCCCGCCAGGGAGGTGCCAGGGTCGGGGTGATCGCCGGGCAGGTCCTGCTCGCGGACCATGTCTTTCGAAACGTCGGGATCGAGGCCGCTCTGGCCTGCAAGCAGCCCGGCATGGACCTCCAGTTCGCTCTGGAGCACTGCGAAGAGTTGCTGGCCCAAGCCGCCGGGAGGTTCGCGACGCTCCACCTTGGCGGTTGATCGGTGTTTGGCTGCCCGCCGAGGCCGAGATTCTTCTTGGCTTGGAGGCGGTTTTGCTGTAAAATGGGGAAAACGTGTAGTCTGGCGCGTTTGGAAACCGAAATGGTCTCTCGAGAGGGAAACCGGATGAGCAAGTGTCTGTTTTATGGGACATTCCTGGTGGTGGCGGCCAACGTGTGTCTGGCGGCGCCGGAGCCGGCGGTGGTCCAGAGGCCGGGGCATTGGACCGTCGAGGTGAAATTCGAGCAACCCCAGCAGCTCATCCTGTCGGGGGGCGGCAGCGGTCTGGTCCGGTTCTGGTACATGATCCTTACCGTGACCAATCGCACCGGTCAGGACGTTGAGTTCTACCCGCGATGCGAGTTGATGAGCGACACGTTCCAGATCGTGCCTTCCGGCGTCGGCGTTCCGCCGATCGCGTTCGAACAGATCAGGCAGCGGCATCAGGGCCGCTATCCGTTTCTCGAAGCCATGAGCAAGGTCGAGAACCGCATTCTCCAGGGCGAGGACAACGCCAAGGACATCGCCGTGATCTGGCGCGATTTCGACAGTCAGGCGGGCGGGTTCAAGGTGTTCATCACGGGCCTGAGCAACGAGACCGCCGCGATCGATCACCCTGTGGCCGTGGACGGCATGGGCCAGCCGGTCAGGGTGTTCCTGCGCAAGACCCTGCAACTGGACTACGCCTTCCGGGGCGATCCGGCGATGCGCGACACGGCCCAAGTCGTCTTCAAAGACAAGTCCTGGGTCATGCGATAGCCCTTCTTCGAGCGACCATCATTTAAGAGGACACTGGCAGGCGTTTCTCAGCCACAGCTTTTGTTGCGCCGCGAAGTCGATCCAGTCTGTCCGGCGGGCTCAACGCCTCTGCGTCTCGTTCTTGAATCGAGCGATCTCATCACCGAGCGTCGTTCCATAGGCCTCTTCAAACGACTTCTCCACGTTCAGGGTACGGCTTTCGACCAGGTCCTTGAGAAAAGCCTGATATCGCTGCGCTCCATGACTCGACCTCAGGAATTCCACAAGACAGCCGAACTCCGAGTAGAAGAATGCCGTCCTGTTCTCTATCGGGCAGGAGAGCGCCGTCCCTTTTTCGCCGTCGAGAACCGTACCAAAGTCCGCCGGCTCACAGAACACGCCCCGAGCTACCGCGTCGTACACTCTCGATCTGTCCGGGTAGATTCCAACTCCCACCTGTCCGGCACAATCCATGGCGGTTCCTTCGAGCAGCCACCTTGGCACCTTCAGGGATCTCAGAATCGACATGTGCTGTTGCAGAAGGCAATGCGACATCTCATGGGTCAGATACGTCCGGAGATCGATCCGGCCCTGTCTTGCATCATCCTGTGCTCGCTTGGACACGAACAGCCGTCCATTGATCGCAATGAACCGAGCCCTTCCACCGGTAAGCCTGTGGTATTCGCGATCGTCCCTACAAAGGAATATCTCCGGCTCCGACCGGAATGGCATCCCGTGGTAGTCTTCTTCGATAGCAACGACGTCGCTCAAATAGGATAGCTGGGATGATTCCGGCTGCCCGTGATGGTACACGATGAAACTCTCATACTCCTGTCGGGAAAACCCGGCTACGACCGGAGAGAACGGAAACAGCCGGCCAAACAGCAGCTCGTAGACACCAAACAGGGCAAGCGCTGCGACCGCGACTGCCGCGACCACCCATCTCCTCTTTCTCATGCCGTAAGAGGCTGTCATATGAACCCAGCAGAGTCTTCTGTCTGTCTTGCTTGTTGTGCCGTCCGATTCAATCACTGGGAATCTCCACGTGCGAGGGCAGGAGGCCGCTCAGGAGGAAAAGATGGGGTTGACAGGACGGCCAGATCAATGAATCCGTCCGAAACGCGACCATTGATCGGCGGGCCAATAGATGTAGTCGGCTCGGCCCTCGATGACGGCGTAGGGGATCGGCCCGAAATGCCGGCTGTCTCTCGACCGGTTCCGATTGTCACCCAGCACGAAGCAGTGCTGCTGCGGCACGACGGTCTCGGGCAAGTCGCGGACGGCATTCTGCTCGGACGTCGACAGGAAGATCGTGTAGCGGGCACTTGCGTTGGTTTCTTCGAAGAACTCGCCCTGGAGCGTGCGGCCGTCCTCTGTCACACGTCCGGCTGACGGCGGCTTCATGGCCTTGCCCACTGCGAGCTTTTCGCCATTGACGTAGAGCGTTCCGTCCTTGATCGCGACGGTGTCTCCTTCGAGGGCGACGATACGCTTGATGTAGTAGGTTCGCCAGTCCTCGTTCGGGGGACGGAACAGGATGGTGTCGCCACGCTGGGGATCGGCCTTTCGATAGGCGTTCCGGTCCACGAGAAGGCGGTCGTTCGGAACGATGGTGGGAAATTCCGACATGCTGGGGACGCGGAAGGCCTGGAACAGGGTGCTGCGGACGTGCAACGCGTACCCGAGACAACTGCCCTGGATCAACAGGCCGAGCAGGACGGAGATGCCCGGACCGTTGTATGCCTTCAGTTCGTAGTCGCTGCGGGTCCGGCGTGCCAGCCGACACGAATCGACCGCTGCGCCGATCACCACGCCGAATGCCGCCAGAGCCATCAGCAAACCGAACGTGACTGTCGAGGCAGGGCTGGCGTACGCGAGAAATCCGAGAACGACGGGAATGCCAATCGCATAGAGCAGGCCGAAGACCAAACCGCGCCACAGCTTGCCGCAATAGGCGTGTCCCACGCCGGGCATGAGGATCGACAGGCCGACGGCGAGCCATGCGTGTCGTCTGGTGTTCTTGGATGTCACGTGTTCAGTCATGGTATCCTCCAGGTCGTCAGGCAAACAGCAGCAGACGTAGTGTCAGCAGGATTCGTCCGAGTCCGAGCAGCGCCGCCATGGCGACGGCGGCCGCCTGAGCCCACGACGAGTAGCCGACCCGGTCCACGATGCGCGACCATGTGAGCCGGCGCCTGTCCTGGTCGGCCTTGAGCCGGTGGACGCGGTTCATCACGTCCTGTGTGAAATCCTCGCCAAGACAGATGTTTCTACGCTGCCGCACCCATTCGCTATAGAGTTCTTCGTGCTTCATTTGTCATCCTCGTGACAGGCTCGCAGTACTTCGCCGAGGGCGGCCTTGGCGCGGCTGACCCTTGACTTGATGGTGCCGATTCGTGTCCCTTCGATCACCGCGGCCTCCTCATACGACAGTCCTTCGAACTCGACGAGGGTCAACGCCCGGCGCTGGCGATCCGGAAGGGACCGAAGCGCCGCATCGAGTCGGGCGAAGGCCTCCTGACGCGTGACACGCTCCAGCGGTCCTTCGTCGTCGGGCGGTTGCGGGGGTTCGACGGAAGCCCTCGAGCGCCTCTTCTTGAGCAGGTTGATGCTCATGTTTCGTGCGATGGTCAGCAGCCAGGTCGAGAAGCGGCTCCTCGCGGGATCGAACGTCTTGAGCCGGGCGAAGGCGGCCAGGAACACGTCCTGGGCCAGGTCCTCACAGTCCCGCGCGTCGCCGGTGACGTTTCGGATCATGCCGACGACGGGTCCGGCGTAGCGTTCGACGAGAAGCCGGAACGACTCCGCGTCGCCGTCCAGAACACGCTGGATGATGTGAGGTTCGTCCGTCATATTCCCGATGTATCGAGGCCTCTTTTTGCCCAGTTATACAATCGAGCGGCGTCGGAGTTCCATAGAATTGCACCGGCCGCAACATCGCCGCACGCGGTCTGACCGTCGACGAATCGCCGATGGTCCGATGCGGCAGGAACGGCCCCGCCGGCCGGCGAAAAAGGGTTTGACGGCCCGAACTAACCCTGCCTACAATCGTATAAACCCCTACCCAAGCGGATGTTTATGATGGTGGTATGAGAGCTTGGCCAAGCGTTCTTTTTGACGGAAATGTCTGGAGGTCAACTATGGTAACACGTGTGGTTCGTACAGCTCGAAAGAACACCCTCGCCAGCGCATCAGCTATCGGTGTGATCTGGCTGTTGCTGATACCGCTGTCGGCTTTCGCCCAGGATAGTCAGAGCATCGTCACCTTGAAACAGATGGGCAAGGCGTTTGCCTCGATCGCCGAGAAGGCCTCGCCCGCGGTCGTGGGGGTCCAGGCCACCAAGGCCGTTCGTGGCAGCTCTTCGCGGGACTGGTCTACCGACCCATCCAACCCGTTTGAAGACGAGTTGTTCAAGTACTTCTTCGGCCCGCGTCGTTACCAGCGGGAACGACAGGAGCCGGAATCCCGGCAGGTGGCGCAGGGGTCCGGTTTCATCATCTCTTCCGACGGATATATTCTGACGAACAACCACATGGTGGGGGGGGCCGAGAAGGTCACCGTGCAGTTGGCGGACGGCCAGAAGGTGGACGCCGAGATCGTCGGCGCCGATCCTGAAACAGACGTGGCGGTTGTGAAGATCGACAAGGCCGACCTTCCCTACATCGAGCTGGCGAACTCGGACACGCTGGAAGTGGGCGAGTGGGTGATTGCCATCGGCAATCCGTTCGGCCTGAGCCACACCGTTACGGCGGGAATCGTCAGCGCCACCGGACGGAGCGGCCTGCGCATTGCCAGCTATGAGAACTTCATCCAGACCGATGCGGCGATCAACTTCGGCAACTCGGGCGGTCCCCTCCTGAACCTGGACGGCAAGGCGGTGGGCATCAACACGGCGATCATCGGGCCGGGCGGGAACGTGGGCATCGGACTGGCGATCCCCAGCAACATGGCCAGGGACATCTACACGCAGCTCAAGGAGAGCGGGGCAGTGGTGCGTGGTTTTCTCGGCGTGCAAGGCGACGATGTCAAGCCCGGCATGGGAGAGTACTTCGGACTGGACACCGACAAGGGTGTGGTGATCGTCAGCGTGGTGGAGGATTCTCCGGCCGACAAAGCCGGAGTCAAGCAGGACGACGTGGTCGTTGAACTGGAGGGCCAGCCGGTCTCCGACTGGAACGAGTTCCGTAACCGTGTGGCCATGTACAAGCCGGGCAGCGAGGTTCGGATTGTGGTGATTCGTGACGGCAAACGCAAGCCGTTGACTGTGACGCTTGAGAAGCGTCCGGATGGCGAATTCGCGATGGGTGGAGGCAGCCAGGCCGTCCAGGAGAGCCTCGGGATGACGCTCCAAACGTTGACGGAGGAGCTGGCTTCCCGCTTGGGTTACGAGGACCTCTCGGGCGTGTTGGTAATGGAGGTCCGGCCCGGATCGCCGGCCGGCGAGGCCGGTATTCAAGCGGGCACCCTGATCACGGAAGTGAACAGAAAGCCCGTCCGCAACGTACAAGAGTTTAATGAAGCCATTGACAACGCAGCGGCAGATGGGCGTGCCCTTCTTCGAGTCCGGGACGAGGACTGGACAAGGTTACTGATGCTTCGTCTGCCGAAGAAATAAGCGTGGTTCTGATGTCCTCCTTCATCGCAGCACCGGCCCCGCCTTGTCGGCGGGGCCTTCTTTTATCGAACGGCGAGGCGGTTGCGGGCTGCGCCATCGGGTCTTATACTGGCCCGTCATGCTGCGCAGAGCTCTGACATTTTACACGAAGTACTTCGCCGTGTGGGTGGTCGGATGTGGTCTGATCGCGTTCCTGTGGAAGGACACTGCCGAGCATCCCAACTGGTTCCGCGTAGTCGGCACGTTCAGCCTGACCGAGCTGTTTCCGGCAGATGTCCTTTCGAGTCTGTCGCCGGCCGTGGTCGGGCACCTGAGCGTCTGCCTGTCGATGAACACCCTGTTCTTCGCCCTGACGATGTTCGGCATCGGCGTTGCTCTCCAGCCGGACGACTTCAGGCGAATCCTCAAGACACCCTCCGTGGTGGCCCTTGGCACGGCGGCGCAATTCCTGGTGATGCCCTTCGGGGCCTATGCGATTTCGCGGCTGTTCCGGCTGCCGCCTCCGCTGGCGGTGGGCCTGATCCTGACCGGGGCCGCCCCCGGCGCGATGGCCAGCAATACTATGAGCTATGTCGCCAAGGCCGATGCCGCTTATTCCGTATCTCTGACCACCGTCTCAACCCTGCTGTGTCCGATCCTGACTCCCTTGCTGACCAAGGTGCTGGCCGGCTCGGAACTGCCGGTCTCGTTCTGGGCCATGTTTATTCAAATCATGGTGATGGTCGTCGTGCCGCTGCTGCTGGGTTTCTGGGTTCGCTATCGTTTTCGCCGTTCGGTCGAGCGGATTCTCCCGGTCTTCCCGGCGATTTCCGCGACGTTTATCGTCTTCATCTGCTCGGTCGTCATCGCGCGCAACCAAGCCCGACTGCCCCAGGTGACCGGCAGTGTCCTGGCGGTCGTATTGACGTTGAATCTGTGGGGTTTGGGGGCCGGCTACGGGATCGGCGCCCTGTTCGGTCTGGATACCCTCAAACGGCGGGCCTTGACGATTGAGATCGGCATGCAGAACGCCGGGCTGGGCTCGGCCCTGGCCCTGGAGCACCTCGGGGAGGAAGCCGCCATCCCCGCCGCCATCTTCGTCTTCGTCTGCATCATCACCGCCTCGGCCCTGGCCTCCTTCTGGCAGCGTCGGCTCGATTGTTAGCGGAGCATATAGAAGATATTAGAAGACACACTCTTGCATTGTACTGCCGGAGGGTATAAAATACATAGTTCTGTAGTTTCCACAAAACCAGCCTTTTGGGCGGCCAACGGTTGGCGGCCCTTCAGTGAAAACCGAAGTGAATAGGAGTGTGTGAACATGGCTTGTCATCTGGCAATCGCAGGGGTGACCGGCGCCGTCGGTCAGGAATTCCTCAGTATCCTCGAAGAGCGCGACTTCCCGTTCGATACGCTCAAGGTGCTTGCCAGCAGCCGCTCCAAGGGTAAGAAAATCACCTTCAAGGGTAAGGAATATACGGTTGAGGTGTTGACGAAGGACAGCTTCGCGGGCGTCGATATCGCGCTGTTCAGCGCCGGCGGCTCGCGCAGCAAGGAGTTCGCTCCTGCGGCGGCCAAGGCGGGCGCCGTGGTCGTGGACAATTCCTCGGCGTTTCGCATGGACCCCACGGCGCCTCTGGTGATTCCGGAGATCAACCCCGAGAAGATCAAGGAGCACAAGGGCATCATCGCGAACCCGAACTGCTCGACCATCATCGGCATCATGCCGGTCTGGCCCCTGCACCAGGCCAATCCGGTCAAGCGGATGGTCGTCAGCACCTACCAGGCCGCCAGCGGTGCCGGCGCCGCGGCGATGGCGGAGCTCGGAGCCCAGAGCCGCGAGATTCTCGACGGCAAGAAGCCGAGCTGCAACGTGTTCCCGTATCAGATCGCGTTCAACTGCTTCAGCCACAACTCGGCGCTGGGGCCCGACGGGTACAACGAAGAAGAGACCAAGATGGTCAAAGAGACCCGGAAGATCTTCGACTGCCCCCAGATCGCCATCACGGCGACCTGCGTGCGCATTCCGGTGATGCGGGCGCATTGCGAGAGCATCAACCTGGAGTTCACCCGCCCGATAACGCCGGAGAGAGTGCGGGAGCTGCTCGCCAAAGCGCCGGGCATCAGCGTGCTGGATGACCGGGAGCACAACCGCTTCCCGATGCCGATCGACGCCACGGGCAAGGACGACGTTCTCGTGGGTCGCATCCGCCAGGATCCGTCCCTGCCCGACAACCGCGGGATCAACCTCTGGGTGGCCGGTGACCAGCTCCGCAAAGGAGCGGCGCTGAACGCGATCCAGATCGCCGAGAAACTGCTCGAACAATAGTCCCCACGACAGCCGGACGCAGCCGGACGGCACGCCGATGCGCTGCGGCTGCGCCGGCCGTCCTTGTTTGTTCCCGGATGGCGCTACGCAATGTCAAACTGACCATCGCCTACGACGGTAGTGACTACCACGGCTGGCAGATTCAGCCGGGATTCACGACCATCCAGGAGGCGGTGCAGGATGCGGCCCGCAGCCTGCTGGGCCCGAACGTGCGGGTTTGCGGGGCCAGCCGGACCGACGCGGGGGTCCACGCTCTCGGACAGGTCGCCCTGATTCAGATCGATTCGCCCGTCCCGACCGAGAACCTCGCCAGGGCCATCACCGACCGACTTCCCGACGACATCGCCATCGTCAAGGCCGAAGAGGTGCGGATAGGTTTCGACGTGATCGGCGACGTCACGAGCAAGCTGTATCGGTACACGATCTTCTGCGGCCCGACCCGGCCCGTGCTGTACCGGCGGTACTGCTGGCACGTTCCCTCACGTCCGGACACGGCCGCGATGAACGCGGGCGCTCAACGACTCGTAGGCGAGAATGATTTCAAGTCCTTCGCGTCGGCCGCCGACAGCCGCACGGATTCGGTGCGCACGGTCTTCCGCTGCGATGTCACCGAGGCCCGCAAGGACGATGGCCACTGGGTCTACGTCGAGGTCGAAGGGGATGGATTCCTCTACAACATGGTGCGCAACATCGTCGGGTCGCTGATGGAAGTCGGACTGGGACGATGGGATCCACTGCGAATCAGTCGTGTCCTGGCGGCCCGGGACCGGACGGCTGCCGGGCCTATCGCGCCGCCCAACGGCTTGTGCCTGATGTGGATCAAGTACTGATGCTCATCGAGAGAGATCATATCGGAATCTTCGGCAAGATGAACTCGGGCAAGAGCAGCATCATGAATCTGCTCACCCAGCAGGTCACGTCCATCGTCGATGCGACGCCTGGGACCACAGCCGACACGAAGATTGCCCTGCAGGAGATCCACGGAATGGGTCCGGTCAAGCTGTTCGACACGGCCGGGCTCGATGAGGCTTCCGGGCTGGGACGCAAGAAGCGGGCCAAGGTCTTCGCCGACCTGAAGGAGTGCGATCTGGTCCTGCTCGTGGTCGATCCGGAGACGGATGACTTCGCCACGGAGAACGAGATTGTGACGAAGGCTCGCGAACTGGACAAGCAGATCCTGGTGATCTACAACCTGTTCCGGCCCGAGGCCGGCGCGCGGATCGCGCACGTGGAAGAGCAGGTCCCGCTGCTGCGGTTCCATCAGAAGATTCGGCTCGTCGCCATCGATGCGCAGTGCCGCCCGGCGCTGCTGCAATTCATCCTCGAGAACTTCGCCTCGAAGAACGCCACGATGGAGCTGCTTCCGTTCCTCCAGCGCGACGAGTTCTACGTGCTGAACATTCCGATGGACGCCGAGACCCCGCCCGGGCGCTACCTGCGTCCGCAGGCAATGGCGGCCGAGTACATCACGCGGCATTGGGCCTGGCCGGTCTCTTATCGCATGGACCTGGGCCAGGCCCGTGCCGGCGACGCGGGCGAACGGAAACGGTTCGACGCGTTTCTGGCCGGCTTCGGCAGGCGACCCAAGGCGATCATCACCGATTCGCAGGCCATGGATCTGATGCACACTTGGACGCCCGACGACGTTGGCCTGACGACGTTTTCGATCATGATGATCAACTATGTGAGCCGGGGCCGGCTGGCGGCCTTTGTCAATGGCATCGAGGCGGTCGCGAGCCTTCGGGCGGGGGACAGGGTGCTCATCGCCGAGGCGTGCAACCATTCGCGGATCGCCGAGGACATCGGCACCGTGCAGATTCCCGACTTCATCCGGAAACACTGGCCCGACGTCCAGATCGATCACAGTTTCGGCCGCGAGTTTCAGGAGAACGAGCAGCTCCAGTCCTACAAGCTGGTGATCCATTGCGGCGGTTGCATGATTACCGCCCAGAAGCTGCTGGCCCGGATCCGCGATCTCGAATCGATCGGCGTGCCATACACGAACTATGGGCTGTTCCTGTCCTACATGCAGGGTCCTGAAGCCCTGCGTAAGGTGCTGCGGCCCTGGGGCATTGACTACGCGGCCATCGCTTGAGAGAATAGCGCCGATCCGGTCCATGAACGCGGAGACGAAGCTTTGAAGATCGTCCACATCATCACGCGGCTGATTCTGGGCGGCGCGCAGGAGAACACGCTGATCACCTGCAAGCTCCTGGCCGAGCGCGGTCACGAGGTCACGCTGATCACCGGGCCGGCCCTCGGGCCGGAAGGGGAGCTGTTCAACCAGACCAAAGGGCAGAAATACGAGACGATCGTGGTCGACGAGATGCGGCGGGCCATCGAGCCGTTCAAGGATCTCGTCGCCTATCGCAAGCTCAAGAGGCTGCTGCGCCAATTGCAGCCCGACATCGTCCACACGCATTCGGCCAAGGCCGGCATCCTCGGCCGCTACGCCGGCAGCGCGTTGAAGGGCGCGTGGCACCCGGCGCGCCCCGGGATCGTCCATGGCATTCACGGCTTGGCGTTCCATCCTTACCAGAGTCGGTGGGTCAATCGAATCTATGTGGCTATCGAGAAGGCCGCCGCGAAGCGCACGGACTATTTCGTCAGCGTCGCCGATGCGATGACCGACCAGTGCAAAGCGGCGGGCATCGGCGCCGACAAGCCCTACGTCACGGCGTATTCCGCCATCGATGAAGAGCAGTTCCTCGAACCGATTGCCGCCGAGCGGACGCGGGCCTTCCGCCGCCGGAACGGCATCGCGGACGATGCGGTCGTCCTCGTCACCATCGCGCGTCTGTTCATGCTCAAGGGCCACGATTACATCATCGCGTCGGCCCCGGAGCTGGCGAAGCGATTCGCCAATGTGGTCTGGCTCTTCGTGGGCGACGGCAACCTCGCCGAGCGGTACAAGCAGCAGGTCCGCGAGATGGGTCTGGCGGAGCGGTTTCGCTTCACGGGACTGATGCCCCCGAACGAAATCCCGCTGGCGATCCAGTCTTCCGACATCCTGGTCCACTGCTCACTTCGCGAGGGTCTGGCCCGCACGCTGCCTCAGGCGATGCTCTGCGGCCGGCCGGCCATCAGCTTCGACGTCGACGGCGCCCGCGAAGTCGTCAACGAGCGCACCGGCCGGCTCATCGAGCCAAAGAACGTCCCGCAGCTCATCGAAGCCTGCGCCGAACTGATCGCCGACAAGTCCCTCAGTGGCAGACTCGGCCAGGCCGGCCAGGAATCCGTCAAGACGAAATTCGCCCCTGACACCATGGTCGACACGATCGAGCGCATCTACGGACAGCTCGTGAAATAGACTCTCCCGGTCCTGCGCGTCCCGGGGCCGTAGGGGCGAATAATCATTCGCCCCTACCCGGCATGGCAGCGAACTGGACCGGGTAGTTGGCGGGCTCGCGGATCCCTTTGACCGGGTCCGGCAGGGCGACAATCTGACTCCGCAGTCTCTCTTGGACAGTCGCCATCGGCTCGGCGAACTCGAACGGGCGAAGCAGATCTTGGGCGTCCGGGTCGAGAGGACGGACGATGTCCTTCTCGAAACGCGGGCTGCCGGTGCGGAGGACCGTTTTGCGGCCGGGCAGCGTCGCCTTGTCGGGCGAGGTCTTGTTCAGGGGACGATCCGCATATTGCACCAGTTTGTAGATGATGCCGATGGAGGGAGCGTGCCGGGAAACCGCGAAACGGGTGCCGACGCCGAAGCCGTCGAACTGCCCTCCCGCGGCCAGCATATCCTGGATCTTGAACTCGTCGAGGTCGCCGCTGGCGAAGATCTGGAGGAAGTCCACTCCCTGCTGGCGGAAATGGTCCCGCGCGAACCGGCTGTCCGCAACGAGGTTGCCGCTGTCCAGGCGGATGCCGCGCAGCTTGACGCCGCGTTCGAGGAACTCGCGGGCCACGCGGGCCGCAATCTTCACGCCCTCGATCGTGTCATACGTATCGACCAGCAGGATCGTCTTGTCGCGGTAGATCGTTGCGAACTCGCGGAAGGCCCGCTCCTGCGAGGGGTGGGCCTGGATGAACGAGTGCGCCATGGTGCCCGAGGGCGGCATCGCCAGGGCGCGAGCGGCGAAGATGTTGCTCGTCGCTTTCCAGCCCGCCATCTGCGCGCCGCGCGCAGCGCGGATCGAGGCAATCGGCCCCTGGGCGCGGCGCATACCGAAATCGAGCAGGGGCACGCCGCCGGCGGCCAGCGTAATTCTCGCCGCCAAACTCGCTTCGACGATCGAGAAACCCAGGATGTTCAGGACGTAGCTTTCGAGCAGTTGGGCGTGCAGGATCGGCCCGCCGACCTCCAGGATGGGCTCGTTCGGGAAGAACACGGTGCCCTCGGGCAGGGCCCGGATCGTCACGTCCGGGCGAAAACCGGCGAGATGGTCGAGGAAATCCGGATCGAACAGCCGGACTGAACGCAGGTAGTCGAGGTCGCTTTCTGAGAATCGAAACTGCGCCAGGTACGCCTCTACTTCCGGCAGACCCGCCATCACGAAGAAGCCCCAGTCTTGTGGAAGATGCCGCACGGTGACTTCGAAGTACGCCGGTGCGGCCATCCGCTTCTGGAAGTAGACCTGGGCCATCGTCAGTTCGTACAGGTCCGTCAGCAGGGCGGGTGTTCCGTCGATCAGCCACATGCCAATTGCCTCCGGAACTCGTCGAACGTCGTGACGGTGACACCCATCCGTCGGAATTGTTCATAGATTTCGCCGTCGGGCCTGGACTGCAATCCCTTCGTCGCGTCTTTCAGCAGAATCACTTCGATGCCCGGTCGCTTTGCCAGGCCGTTCACGACGTACGAGACGCAGAAGTCCAGGGCCACGCCGAACACGACGACGCGTTCGGGCCGGATCAGGTCGAGGAGCTTGTCCGTATTCGGATTGTCGAAGACGCTGAGGCTCTCCTTGCGAATCACGATATGAAATGACTCCTTTTGAGCGAGCCGGCGCAGGTGCAATGCGTCCATCTCCTCAACCGGCACGTATTCGATCGGCCCCGTGCCCAGGTATCCGACCCGCTCGCTGCCGGGTTCGCCCGCCATGCAGTGGGGCGGAAACGTCTCTCTGAAATCGGGCGTGTCCGAGATCTCCGGATTGTCGCGGCCATGCCAGTCGACATCGGCCAGGATCGAAAACCCGTGGTCCAGAGCGAATCGCCTCACCTCGCTGACGGTGTGGATGATGGTCTCCGCTCCCGGCACGTACAGGCGTCCTTCCGGCCGCATGAAGTCGAACTGCGTGTCGACGTCCCAGAACAGAAGGCTCTTCTTCATGGTCTATTCCCTTGTCCCTGTCGGTGTGTCTCGACGGGCCGCCGTGCCCGGCGGACGACACGGGCAGGATGCGGTTCCATTCTGTGTGCGAAGATGCTACAATCTCCACCTGGTATGTACGGCAGAGCATCGAGCCCGTTCGCTCCATTTGTGCCACGACGAAAGGCCAGTCATGAACAGCTACAGGAAGGAACTGTGGTTTGACACCACACGGCGGCGGGAGTTCATCAACATCACGCCCCAGGTCGAGCAGTGCCTGGTCGAGAGCGGCATCCAGGAGGGCCTGCTGCTGTGCAACGCCATGCACATCACTGCCAGCGTCTTCATCAACGACGACGAGTCGGGCCTGCACCAGGATTTTGAGGCCTGGCTGGAGAAGCTGGCGCCGGAGAAGCCGTACGCGCAGTACAGGCACAACGGATACGAGGACAACGCCGATGCCCACCTCAAACGGAGTGTCATGGGCCGCGAGGTGGTCGTCGCGGTCACTGAGGGCAAGCTGGACTTCGGTCCGTGGGAGCAGATCTTCTACGGCGAATTCGACGGCAAACGCCGCAAACGCGTCCTCGTCAAGATCATCGGCGAATAAGTGCTCGGGGGCTTCGTGGGTCTGACCGGTTTTCTTCTCAAGGCGGTGGGCATTTCCCTCTCCGGTGTCATGGCGCCGGGGGCGGTGACGACCGCCGTCATTGCGCAGGGGGCGCAGCGCCGATGGGCGGGCGTGTGGATGGCCATCGGGCACGGCATCATCGAGATTCCTCTCATCTTCCTGATCATGTTCGGTCTGGGCGTGTTGTTCCAGGCCGACTGGTTCAAGATTGCGGTGGGGCTTTTCGGCGGGGCCTTTCTTGTCTGGATGGGCGTCGGCATGCTGCGTGACAAGGGCGGTGCGGATTCGCCATCGGGCCAGATGACGAACGCCGGGCCGATGATGACCGGGCTGATTCTGTCGGCCGGCAATCCGTATTTCCTGTTGTGGTGGGCGACCGTCGGGCTGAATCTCGCCCTGGAGGCGCGGACTCTCGGCTGGCTCGCCTTCGTGCTGTTTGCCTTGGTGCACTGGCTGTGCGACTTGGTCTGGCTGACGATCCTCTCCTTCGGCAGCTTCCATGGGACCAACGTTCTCGGCCCGCGCGCCCAGCGGATCGTCCTGTATGTTTGTGGCGTCGCCCTGGCGTTGTTTGGGGGGCACTTCCTCTATCGCGCTGTCGCATTGCTCCTTGCGTCGCGTTGACCTGTCGAAGTCGGCGTGGCCTTCGACGCTCGCTCGGATCGGATCTCTCGGATCAGTTGTCTGATCTGGTCCTCCAGCGCCGGATCGTCACAGGGCAGGGTCAGAGCCTTCCGTGCGGTTCTCAGCGCTTCATCGGCTGCGTCGGGACGATGTCTGGACAGGAAGCGGGCGAGCCAGAAGTACACCACCGGATTTCTCGGCTCGATCGCCAAAAGCCGTCGGAAATGGTCTTCCGCTTCGTCCAGGTGGCCTTCCTCTTCGAGCAGTCGGGCCAGGTGGCCTCGCAGCGGCCCACGTTCCGGGAACAGCTCGACCGCCTTTGCCATAGATGCGAATCCGTCATCACGTCGGCCGGACTCCCATTGGACCGCGCCGAGGTTGAACCACAGGTACGCGTTGTCCGGCTCGACCTCCAGGGCCTCTTCGAGCATCTGCGCGCAATTCTCGTCGGTATCTCTCGCACGCAGGACGTCCCACATGATCAGCACGAGCCATGGTCTCATCTGCCGGTGTTGCCAGAGGCCCCGAAGAATCTCGAGGGCTTTGTTGGGATCGCGATCGAGGAACGATTGGCCGTACATCAACCGCAACATGGGACCGTTCGAGTCCAGTTTCATGGCGGCCTGATAGTGCGCCTCCGCGGCGTCCGCGTTGCCTTGTTTCTCCTGGACCCAGGCGGCGAGCATCTGGACCATGGCCAAGTGCGGTCGAAGAGCCAGCAGTCTCGTCACGGTGTCGCCGGCCCATCCGTACGCGTCTCGGGCGAGCAACTTGGCGGTTTGCAAGAACAGCAGCGAGACTTCGAAGCCGTCGTCGGCCCGGGCGGCCTTTGCCCCCGACGGCTCCAACGATTGACTCTGGGCGATCTGCTCGGCCAGACGCCGGACCTGTGCCAGCGCGGGGCCCTGGCTGGTCAGGCGTCCATCGCTGAGGCTCTTGTTCAGTTGCACGAAGCATCCGGCCGCCTTCAAGGTTCTCGGAATCAGCATGGGCGCTCCGCTCCAGCCCGGCCCCAACTGACCTCGTCCGTAGAGGGAGATGAATTGCGGGACTTGCCGGCGGACAGCCACGAAATCGACGTCCAGGATCTGGTGGTCGACAGCCGACGACTCGGGAAACAACTGGCTCGACTCCTTGGGAATCGCCGAGATCAGTGAGACGTTCCCAATCGTCTCGAGTTGCTCGGCCTGCATCAGCTCGTCGTCGTTCGGGATCTCTAACGCCGGCTGCCCGACCCACGGGACCTTGATCACCGCCAGGTCGAGAGGAATGTCGAGGACGACGGCCTCTGCATAGCGGCAATCTCCAAGGTAGGGACTGAGGACCCGCACGGCCCCCAGCATCGTGTGCCGGCCTTCCTCGGAGGCTTCAGCCACGATGTGATGAGCGGTGACGATCAGCGTGCCGTCTCCCACGGCGAAGCCCGTTCCCGAGATCGATCCGAACGGCGTTGTGGACGTGACGATCACAAGACAATCTCCGGGATCGATCGTGCGCGTCTGGGGAATCGGGTGGGCCTGAACCGTGGGTGCGGAGAGGATCACCGGCAGCAGGCACAGCCACAGGACTTCGATTGCGGTGCTGCGGCAGGCCACGGTCGGCGATTTCCAGGAAGGCCGAGAGAACCACGCATTTCCATGTGGGACGTGCGGCGGTCTCACGAGGCAGACCCCTGTTCCGGTGTGCTGGGCGTGCCTTCTTCGTTGTGCAGCCGGTCCGGCAGAAGGACTTCTCGCAGGTTGTGCTTGGCGAGGAACTGTTGCTGCGCCCGCACCAGCCGGCCCAGCGTCGCCGGTTCATTCAGATCGGGCTGGGCCAGCGCGACCGCCGCCAGCGCCTCGGTGATGTCCGAGAGTTTGATCTGTCCGGGGTCCCTGGCCGGGATGAATCCGGCCTGAGGCTCAGCGGTCTTGACCAGAAGTCCGGTCTTGACGAGGTGTTCGAGAATGTCCTCGCCCAGTTCCGGGGGCAGGCCGAGCCGGGTGCAGAGCGTCTCCCGCGACAAAGGACCTTCGTTTTCCATAAATGCCCGAGCGATCTCCTTCGCGACGTTGATCACAGTCAGGTCGTTGGTGATAAAGTGCTCCTGTTTTCGATCCCTGACGGCTTGGATCTCCGCCGCATCGAGCGTCTTGAGGTGCTGCGTCGTGTAGGTCAATTGCAGCCCGAACAGGGCGATGAGCCAGGTGATGTGAATCCAGAATACGCTCAGGGGAACCAGGCCCAGGACGCCGTAGATCTTGCTGTAGGGAATGAACTGTGTCACATAGGTGCTGAAGCCGTACTTGGCGAAGCTCCAGACCAGGGCGGCCACCGCCGCGCCCCAGAGCGCCGCGCCCGGGTTGACCTTGGTGCTCGGTAGCAGGAAATAGAGCAGGAAGAACGCCAGCAGACTCAACAGATAGGGCAGGATCACCTGCACGATGCGGTAGGCCAGCACCATCGTCTCGATGTGCCGAACCGCGGCGTATTGCGTGGTCGCATAGATGCCCACGCCCACAAGAAGGGGACCCAGTGTCAGCAGAGCCCAGTAGTTAATCATCTTGTGCAGGAAGCTGCGCCCGCGCGAGACGTGCCAGATGTGGTTGAAGGCGGTCTCGATCGTGGACAGCAGCGCCAGGGCCGCCCAGATGACCAGAACGGCGCTGACGAGGCTGAGCGACTTGCTGTTGAGCCCGCCGAAGAACCGCTTGATGGTGCTGTCGAGGTAATCGGTGAGCAGCACCTTCTCCTCGGGGTGTTCCTCGTTCTGGCTGTATTCGATTTTTGTCAGGTGGAGCTGCTCGTAGGCGAACTGCTTCAATCGGTCGCCGATGTCCTGATAGGCGGGGAACGATTGGAAGATCAACAGCACGACGATGGCCAGCGGGATGATGCCGAAGATCGTGTAGTAGGACAGCGCTGCGGCCTGCTGGCCGGCGCGGTTACGCTTGAGCAGTCGGATGCAGTGCGACCACAGCTTGATCTGGAACGCCACGAAGCGGCTGGCCCGGCCGAGCTGCGCCGTGGGCGTCGTCGACAGGTTCCTCAGCGCCTTCATACCGGTTCACTCATCAAAACAGATCTCCGAGTCCTCTGAACAACTGCTCTTGCAGGAACTTCTTCAGGTCCAGCTTGGGGCTGCCGATCGTCCCGGTCAGGGGGACGCCGATTCGCTGCCCGGCCTGTCCCTCTTTATCGACCCTTGCCGTCCGCCCCTTGAACGTCCAGGGCAGGGTGACGGTCATATCGAGGCTCTGATCCAGGCCGATGGCCCCGCCGAAGCTGAGCGGGTTGTCGCCCACGTCGATCTGCATGTTGTCGTATCGGACGATGCCGTTCTGGAGCGACAGATTTGTCGGGCGGATGGTCAGTCTTTGGCCCCGCAGGCTCTGGCCGGTGGCCTTGAAGATCTCGTCGAGCAGGCCGGAGGCCTCCACGAGCACGTTATCGGCCGAAATGGTGCCCGCCACCTCGGCCTTGCGTTCCAGGCCCGCCGCCAGCGGAATGACCAGGCTCTGGCATTCGAAGTTGGCGATCCCGCTGAGCCCCGTGACGTTGGCGAACAGCGGGTTGACGTACTGGAGCAGGGTTCCCGTCATCTCTCTGTTCAGTTCGATGCCTTTGGCCAGCACCAGCGGTGCGGCCGTGCGCAGCATCGGGTCCTTCTCTTTGAAGTCGGCTTGGCCGGCGAAGTTGAGCTGTCCGTTGTTGACCGTGGTGCTGAACGGCTCGATCTTCATCAGACCTTTCTCGACGTTGACCTGGACGTCGGTGGCGCCGATGTTCAACCCCTTGTAGCTCGCGCTGTCGAAGCCCACCTTGGCCGAGCCGTCCAGGTTCGCCAGCAGTCCGTTGGGATCGTTGGCGGGGTAGTTGCTCGCAAAATTCAGCGCAACCTGCCGCCGGCCCGACATCTCCAACCCTTCGGGCAGGAAGGGCGAGGCAAGTTGGCCGACCGCCGCCCAGTCGCATTCCCCTTGCACCGTGCCCTGGACCTGGATGCGGTCGCCTTGGCGAGCCTGCTTAATCTGGCCGAAATCGATCTTGATCTGCCCGCTGTTCAGCGTGAACGTCTCCACATCGAACGTCTTGGCTTCCGGATTCATCAGCGCGTCAAAGACGGCCGTAACCTGTTTCTCGGCGAAGGGTTTCTTGCCGGGGGTGGAGAGCACGAAATTCTGAATGCGCGTGTTCTCCGTGCGGATGCGATACGCGCCCTCCTGGCCGGTCACGGTCAGGGTGGATTCCGCGAGGCCCTGTAGGCTGAGGTTCTGGGGAAGCGATGCAAAGAGGACAGCGTACGGCGTGATCTTCTGGAGATCGACGTTGCGAGCCGAGACGGACGCGTTCATCGGAACGGACGACGTCTTGTCCAGCGGGATCGACGCCTCTTTGACCGCGATGGCGCCGAAGCTGCCCTGCGCGTCGAGGCGAGTCACCGCCAGCGCCTGTTTGGCCTGATCCAGATCGAATGCGAAGGCGACATCAGCCGCCGGCTCCGAGACGCTGTTGCCGTCGGCGCCCGTCAGCACGAGCTGACGCAGGGAGGCGGTTCCCGTCGCTCCGATGCGTTCCTCCTGAATCGCGACCTGTCCCTTGCTCGTCACCTGGCCCGTCATGCGGTAGGGACCCAGGTCGGCAAACTGGCCCAGTTCCGATTGGAACTTCGCGAGGTCGACCCGCCCATCGTAGGTGATGTCGTTGAAGTCACCCTTGGCGGTGACCTGAGCGAATGCGGCGGACAGATCCATCGCATCGAGGCGAGCGGTCTTGTCGTCGGCCGACAGCCTGAGGTTGGCGGCGACGGGCTCGCTGAGGGCCAGGGGCTTGCCGTCCACGGTTCCTGCCAGTCCCGTGATCTTCGTCTGGGCCAGGACGATGGCCCGGCCGCCCTCGGTGGTGGTCTTGATGTCTCCGCGGGCCTGACCGCCCGTGATCTGCATGCCTTCCTTCAGCCCGAAGGTCGCGGGCATCTGCGACAGCAGGGCGGGCAGGTTGCAGTCGAAGTTGCCCTTGAGGTTGTAGCTGGCATCGCTCTTGAGCAGATCCGTCAACGACTTGGCCGTCAGGGGGACCGCTCCGGCCGCGGTGACATTCGCCCAGTCGGTGTGGGCGTCCAACTGCTCGACCTTGACGGTTTGACCGTCCCGCATCAGCCTGGCGTCGACCGCCAGTTTCGAGGTCTGTACGCGGTCGCCCTTCAAGAGGGCGCCGGTGATGTCCACGTTTTGGCCTGCGACGGCCGCGCGGAGTGTCTCCAATTCACCATCCTGAACGGCCGTCGTGATGTCCGCAGAGAGCCGGCCCTGGGCCTGCAATTCGACTCCCGCCAGCTCGAAGATCGGCGCCAGCGATTCGAGGTCCAGATCGTTGACCTCGATCACCACGTCGCCCGTGGTGCCCTTGAAGGTCCAGCCGCCGGCCTTGGTCGGCGTCACCGTGCCCTCCGCGCGAACGGTAGCGGCGTCCTCTGCCTCGCCGACGGCCATCTTCGCCTCGAAGCGCGAAGGCTGTCCCGGCAGCCGGAGGTTCAGTGTCGAATTCAGTTGTGCGATCCGGACGGCCTTTCCGGCCGTGTCTGTGACGTGAATGCTGGCATCGTTGATCGTTATGTCACCGAGCATCGCCAGACCGGCGGTAGGCGGGGCCGATGTTTCGGAACTGCCGGCCGGCGCCGGAGCGGGGGCCGGCCTCTTTCGCAGGTCGATCTCGACCGCCGGCCTGTCAATAACCGTCTTGCCCAGCGAGACCGTTCCACCCAGCAGCGAGGCCAGATGAGGCTGAACGTCGATCCCGTCGATACTCACGGCGGCCCAGCCGTTCTGCTCGCGGAAGCTGAAGTCGGAAATCCGCACACCTTTCCGCCAGCCGACCGACAGGTCTCCGATGTCGGCGGTGCCTCCTGTCGACTCGCTGATCTTCGCCTGGATCATGCGCCGGAATCCGTCCGAAGACAGATATACCGGGGCCAGAGCCACCAGCAGCACGAGGATCAGTAGTATGCCGAGCAGCACCCACGGCCATCTCCTGGATCGCTTCCTTCTCGCCACTTCCTGCTTACCGCCCTGAGTCGCCATGTCATCTCTCCTTACGGCCAACACTCTCGAAGAAGATCGCCACCCATGATCCACCGTATCTGGAACTGTTTCCAGCGCAAAACCTGAAGTCTGTCCGCAGAAGCCGATCTATCCTGGCATTACGCTGTGGTGGCAGGGTGGTTCAGCTTGTCGGTGGGCGTTACGAAGATGGTCGCGTCCGTATCGGAACGATGTGCCGCGACGTGCGCGCACCCAGAACCGCAGGGGTACGTGAGGGTAGACATCGGCCGCGATGCAGAAGGGACGATCAGCTTTCCATGATCTCCTTGGACTTGTGAGCGACCAGGCTGTCCACCTTGTCGGTGAATTCCTTCGTCATGTCGTCGCACTGCTTTTTGCCCGCCTGGAGATCGTCTTCCGTGATCGCTTTGTCTTTTTGCTGCTGTTCGAGCTGCTTGATGGTGTCCCGGCGTACGTTGCGGATGCTGACCTTCGTCTGTTCGCCGGTCTGCTTGGCTTGCTGGACGAGCTGCTTACGCCGTTCTTCGCTGAGAGGGGGGATATTCAGCCGGATGAACTTGCCTTCCACCTGTGGCGCGATGCTCAGATCGCTGCTCTTGATCGCCTTCTCAATATCTCGAACGGATGCAGGGTCGAACGGTTTGATCACGAGCTGGTCCACTTCCGGGGCCGACACGGTCGCGAGAGACTTCAGCGGGGTGGGGGTGCCGTAGTATTCGACCTTCAGATGCTCGACCAACCCCGGCGTAGCCCTTCCTCCTCGGAAGGCTTTCAGCTCGTCCTGGAGCACTTCGACGGCCTTCTGCATTTTGGACTTGCTCTCGGCGATCATTCCTGGCATTGGCATGGCTTACCTCTCTGCTATGAATTCCGTCAAACCAACCGTCGTTTCAGGCCGGCCCAATGACGGTGCCGACCGATTCGCCGCAGATGGCTTTGGCGATATTGCCCTTCTTGAAGATGTTCAGAACCGTGATGGGGATTCCGTTTTCCTGGCACAGACTGATCGCGGCGTGGTCCATGATGCGCAAACCCCGCTGCAAGACCTCGTCGTACGAGATCCGATCGAAGAGCTTCGCACCGGGATCCTTTTTCGGGTCGGCGCTGTAGACTCCGTCGACCTTGGTCGCCTTGATGAGCAGGTTGACGTCCAGCTCGGAGGCCCGCAGGGCCGCACACGTGTCGGTCGTGAAGAAGGGGTTGCCCGTCCCGCCGGCCAGAATAGTCACCCGGCCTCGCTCCAGATGATGCAGGGCGCGACGCCGGATGAACGGCTCGCACATGGCCGCCACCTCGATCGCGCTCATGACGCGCGTCGGTTGACCCAGCTTCTCCAGCGTCTCCTGAAGGGCGCAGGCGTTGATGATCGTGGCCAGCATCCCCATGTAGTCGGCCGTGTTCCGGGGGATATGGCTGGTGCGCGAAAAGGTCTCTCCACGGAGGATGTTGCCGGCGCCGACGACGACCGCGACCTGGGGGCCCAGCCGGCCGATCTCGGCGATTCGCTGGGCGACCGACTCCAGAGAGGCTCCGTTGATGCCGAATTCACCCGGCTCGCAGAAACTCTCGCCGGAAAGCTTGAGCAGCACGCGCTTGTACTGACATTCTCCCATCACTTCAGCCGGTCCTTCCGTGGTCTGCGTCCCGTCCGCGATCGACGCCACAAGAGCAGCTCGCGGCGGCAATCACCCAACCTCGAATCGGGCGAAACGCTTGATCGTGGCGGTGCCGCCGGCGGCCTTGGCGGCCTCTGCGAGCACCTGCCGAACGGTCTTGCTGTCGTCTTTGACGAACGGCTGCTCGAGCAGACAGTTCTCGGCGAAGAACTTGCCCATCTTGCCGTCGACGATCCGGCCGACGATCTCCGCCGGTTTGTTCTTGACCTGTTCGGCGTAGACGGCTCTTTCCTGCTCGATTACCTTCGGATCGATCCCGCTCTTGTCCAACGCCAGCGGCTTGCTGGCGGTGATGTGCATCGCGATGTCCATCATGGCCCGCTGGAGGCCCTCGGCCTGCGCCACCTTCGGATCGCTGACGTCGAGCTGGACCATCGTGCCGACTTTGCTATTGAAGTGGATATAGGTCGTCAGGAGTCCGGGGCCGTCGAGCTTGAAACGCGCGTAATCGCCGACCGCTGTCTTCTCCCCCGTCTTGCTGACGATTTCCGTCAGGATGTCGTTGAAGGCTCTCCCGTCCTTGGTGGTGTGCAGCAGGGCGTCGGTGCCCTCGTCGGCGGGGCAGACCAGTGCGTACTCGGCCAGCAGATTGGCGGCGGTCACGAAGTCCGTGCCCTTGGCGACGAAGTCGGTCTCGCAGCACAGCGAGACGAGCACGCCGGTTTGCCCCCCGTCGGCCATCCTGGAGACGACCAGGCCGTTCGAGGTCTCTCGCTCGGCTCTCTTGGCCAGCGTGGCCAACCCCTTCTTACGGAGAATCTCCATCGCCCGATCGACGTCGCCGGCCGCTTCCTGCAAGGCTTTCTTGCAATCCATCATGCCCTGGCCGGATCTGTTGCGAAGTTTCATGACGGCCGAAGCTGAGATCTCTGCCATTTGATCGACTCCTGTCTTGCTCTTTTCAAAGGTTCACAAATCGCGGAGGAGGTTGATGCGTCTGCACCCATCCAGTCCTCCGCCGAGGCGTGCCGAACAGCCATCTGTGACGCTGCTGCGCTTGTCCTAGAGGCCCCGAGGCCCGTTGCTACACGCCGGGGCTGGGCTGGACAGGTTCCTGTTGCCCAGCGCCGCTGTCGGAGTCTGCTGCAGGCTCCGCGTCGCCGGCAGGTTCGTCCGCCGCCGCGGCACCGGACGCCGACGCTCCGTCCGCGCGGCCCATGGCCGGGCGACGGCTCGGACGCGCCCGTCGCGGACGCGGCTCGACCGATTCCTGCTGACGGACCGAAACCATCGTTTTGCCTACGGCGACGGCGTCAGCCAGCTCGTTGAGGATGATTTCGACGGCGCGGATCGAATCGTCGTTGGCGGGAATGGCGACGTCCACGGTGTCGGGATCGGAGTCCGTGTCGAGGACGCCGGCTGTCGGGATGCCCAGTTTGGCGGCCTCACGCAGCGCCAGATACTCCTTCTTGGCGTCGACGACGACGATGGCCCCGGGCAGACGCGACATCTTCCGCACGCCGTCGAGGTTGGTGCGGATTTTTCGCATCTCCCGCTTGAGACGGGACGCCTGCTTCTTGCTCTCGGCTTCCAGCGAGCCGTCCTGCTCCATCGCCTCAAGCTGCTCGAGGCGCTGGAGACGGGAGCGGATGGTGCGGAAGTTCGTCAGCATTCCACCGAGCCATCGCTCCGATACGTAGTGCATTCCGCATCGCTTGGCCGCGGCTTCGACAGCCTTCTGGGCCTGCCGCTTCGTCCCGACGAAGACCACGTCGCTGCCGGAGGCGACGATCTCCGCCAGCAGTTTCTTGGCCACCAGTACGCCTTTGAGTGTCTTCTTGACGTCGATGATATGAATGGTTCCCCGTTTTGCGAAGATATAGGGGGCCATTTTCGGGTTCCATCGACTCACGCCGTGCCCGAAATGCACTCCTGCGTTGATGAGCTCCCGCGCCAACTGTTTAGCCACAAAAACCTCCAAACTGCCTCTGACTGATCTCACATGGGGCACGCAAACTGCTAAACCCCAAAAACTTAATGGAATTTTCCGGTGGTGTCAAGTTTTTGTGGCGAGAATTTTGGCGAAATCGGGTGTACACCCCCAGCGGGTCGGCCGGGCGACCTCCGTCACCGGCCGCAAGGACGAACGGATGCTCCTGGGGGCATGCTCGACGGCTGCCTCGCCCTTCAGCAGCCCCAAGGACCGAGGAATCTGCCCTCCACCGCTAAGAGAACGCTCAATACCACAAGGTAATGATGATGTTGGGCTCGGTCTTCTTGGCCTGGACCTCGCCGGTGGTGATGTTGGTGTGCTTGATATGGATCTCCGGATGCTCCTTGAGCCATCCACCGATCTGCTCGTCCATGAACTCCAGCGCACCTGGGTGCAGCTTGGTGAAGAAGGTCTTGACGCCTGTGATCCTCTCGCCGGAAGGGACGGGGGCCTCGGGAACGGTCCTGCGGACGGGCACAGGAGCAGCGGGACGCGGCGCCGGCGCTGGCACCGGTGCCGGCGTTGGGACCGGCGTCGGTGGGGCCGCCGCAGGCTTGCCCGCTCCGCCCAGATTCAAGGGGGCGCGAGAAACGCTTGGGGCTGGCGCCGGATTTCCGGGCGGCATCGGTTTCTCGCCGTTGTCAAAGGGGATGGGTTTCTCGACGTTATTGCCAGGGGTGCTGTTGTTGCCCAAGTTGTCCATCTCCTGTCCCTCCAGAAAGGTCAGTGTGCGAGTTCCTGAGCTACACGCAATTGAGGTACGGCAATACTTGCAGAACGAACGACCGGACTTGGGCACTCCGCGCAGTGCCACGGGCACGGTCCTGTCCTGCTGCGACTACTTCGCCTCCTGCGATGATCCCTGTGGCGTTTCCTGTTGCGGTGCGGGCTCCTGGCTCTGGCCGGCCGGCGGCTCCTGCGGCGTGGCCTTCTGTTCGGGCTGTTCGGCGGCGTTCTTGCCGGCCTGTTCGGCCTGTGCCTTGGCCTTCTCGGCTTCCGTCTTGGCCTGCTGGGCCTCCGCGGTGGCCTGTTCGGCCTGCGCCTTGGCTGCTTCGGCCGCCGAAACCGCCTGATCGGCCTTCGTGCTGGCCTGTTCGACCTGCACCTTGGCTTCCTGCAGTTCGGCGCTCAGGTCCTGGATCTGCTGACCCGTCTCCATCGCTTCCAGACGGGCGGCGTTCTTCTCGGCCTCCGATTGCATCTGCGCTTCGTGAGCGGCCTCGACCTTCCGTTCCTGCTCCTGCTCGCGGGCTTTGATCCCGAGCGGATCCATCACGGCTTCGTGCAAAGCCTGAGTCATTGGCGACGAATGCCGCTCCTGCATCAGGTTGACGATATCCTCGTTGGGTTTGCCGCCGGTCGAAATGGTCGGGGTCAGGATGAAAATGACCTCGGTGGCCCGCTCCTCGAAGTCCCGGCCGGAGAACAGCAGGTTCAGGCCCGGGATGTCCTTGAGGATCGGCACGCCGCGAATCACGTCGCGCTTCTCACTCTTGCGGATGCCGCCAATGATCAGGCTCTCGCCGATCCGAATGCGATTGTCCTTGTTTGTGATCGTCCGCTCCGTCACGATGGGCATCTGGCTGATGCCTTCGGGCGTCATGTGTGCGGCGATCTGGACCTGCGTCTCCAGTCCGATGTAACCGTCTGCGTAGACGTGCGGCGTGATCTCCAGTTGGTCAATGATGTCATAGTACTCCGTCTGGGTCCTCAGGACGGGCGTCCCTCCGAACCCTCCGCTCTGGACGGTCACCTGCTGGAGCGGCAGATGCTGCTTGGACTGGATCTTGGCGGACTGACCGTTGACGACCTCCAGCGTGGGGTTCATGAGGATCTTCAGGTAGCCTCGGGAGACCAGGATGTCGACGAGAGCCATGATCCTGTGCCCTTCCTCGCCCTGATCGACACCAACCTTCAGGCCGAACTTCTGTCTGGCCGGATCACGAAGCGCCGCCCCGGGAAAGGCCAAGTATTCGTTTGTCGGTTCGCCCCCGATCGCCATCTCCCCGAACAAATTCTGGATCATGACGGATGTCTCGCGGTCGACCGTCAGATCCGCGTACAACTCCGAAACCAGACACTCGATCTTCACCTGGATAGGTGGGATATCCGTTTCTTTGATGATCTCGAGCACCGAATCGATGTCCGATTCGAGCGGGCAGCGCACGATGAGCTGATTCGTAGCGGGATTGGCCGTGACGGTGTAATCCTGTATGGTTGTGGACTGGCCCTTCTGGTTGAACAACTGAGTGGCGAACTGCTCGTGGATGATCTGCTTCATGTTCTCGGCGGTGTGGTACCGGCAGAAGTAGACCAGTTTCCACTCTTCGGCTCCGCCGACAACCTGTTTGATTTTCTTCGGAGCGGACTGATAGACGGCCGGCCGCGGGATGTTGGGATCGGCGACGGCGTTGACCCTGCCGATGTCTCGCAGGATGTTCTGGGCCTCGATTGCGGTGCCCCTCTCATCCGGCCAGTCGTGACAACCCTGGAGAACGACGGCGCCTAAAACGAGAAAAGCCACGAACAGTAACTCCCTGTTGTGGCTGATTTTGTGTTTGGCATCAGTCATTCGCATAGTACCTGTTGCTTCTACCTACGGCCCCACATCCATGTAGATCTACCCTTGCAATGTCCTCCTATGCAGGTAGACGCCAACTATCGATATTCTATTCCCACAGAGTTTATCGTCAAGGGCAATTTGAAAGGATTAACAAAAATGGGGGTTTTCATCTTGCCCAACTTAAAAGGATAGACAAACGCCGCCGCTTGGCGTATCAGTACGCTCCATGACGAAGAGCAGAAAGAAGAAGGTCGCGGTCGGATTTGTCGCATTAGGCTGTCCGAAAAACGTGGTGGACAGCGAGAAGATGCTGGCCGAGATCGTGGAAGCGGGCTTCCTGATCGCGGCCGACCCTTCGCAGGCAGACGTGGTCGTCGTCAACACGTGCGGTTTCATTGAGCCGGCGAAGGTCGAGTCGCTCGACGCCATAGCGCAGGCGGTGGCAGACAAACGGAATGGCCGCGTTCAGAAGGTGATTGTCGCCGGCTGCCTGGCGCAGAGGCTGGGCGCGCAGCTCCTCGATGAAGTCGAAGGCGTCGACGCCGTCGTCGGGCTGGGTCAGAGGGACAGCATCGTCCAGATCATTCGGCGCACGTTGGCTGCCTGCGAGCCGGGCGTCTATAGCGACCGGACGTTTCCGGTCCCAACCGATGACCGCGTTCGCCTGCGGATCGGGCCGGCCCATTCTGCCTATCTTCGCATCAGCGAAGGGTGCGACCACCGCTGTTCTTTTTGCACGATCCCCGCCATTCGAGGGCCGTTTCGCAGCAAGCCCCCGGAATTGGTTCTGGAGGAGGCGAGGGAGTTGGTCTCCTCGGGGGCGGTGGAGTTGAGCCTCATCGGGCAGGACACGACCATCTATGGGCGTGACCTGAAGATGACCGACGGTCTCGCACACCTGTTGGGCGAGATGGAAACGATTGCGGACCTTGCCTGGATTCGGCTGTTGTACGCCTACCCCAGGGGCATCACGGTGAGTCTGATCGATGCAATCGCTCGCAGCGACAAGGTCTTGCACTATCTGGACATCCCCATTCAACACGCCAGCGACAAGATCCTCCGCGCGATGAGACGTCCGGACACGTCGGACGGACTGCGAACCATGATCGAGCGTCTTCGCGCGGCGATCCCCGACATCGTCCTGCGGACGACGGTGATTGTGGGTTTCCCCGGCGAGACCGACGGGGATTTCTCCGACCTGCTTGAGTTTGTCCGGTGGGCGCAGTTCGATGCCCTGGGGGCGTTCACGTTCTTTCCAGAAACCGGTACGCCGGCGGCCCAGTTCCCCGACCAGATTCCCGACGACGTCAAACAGGACCGGCTCGACACCCTCATGTTGGCGCAGCAGGAGATCGCCTTCGCAAAGAACCGAGCGCGCGTCGGCCAGCGTCTGAGGTGTCTGATCGATTCGGTCGATCCGCAGGGGATCGGCTACGGCCGCTTCTACGGACAGGCGCCCGACATCGACGCGATCTGCATCGTGACGAACTGCATGGCCGGCCCCGGAAGCTACGCCGATGTGGACGTCGTCGGGGTCAGGGACTACGATCTGCTCGTCGAGCAAATTTGCTGTTGAAGCGAGCCATCGGCTCCAGTAAACTTGCCGTTATGCTGAAACATGTCCCGAACATTCTGACCTTCGCACGCCTCGGCCTGTCCATCATCTTCCTCGTGATGATCCTCTACAGCCCACAGGTCGAGCATCGCACAGCGTTTCTCGATGGTGCCTTCGTTCTGTTCGTCGTCGCGGGCCTGACCGACGTCGTCGACGGCATCGTGGCGCGCCGTTTCAACGCCACCAGCAAGTTCGGGCGCATGGTGGACCCGCTGGTCGACAAGGTTCTCGTGGTCGGGACGTTCGTTTGCTTTGCCGTGATCGGGGAGCCCAAGCTGTTCGGCTGGTCGGCCGAAACGCTGGCCGGGATTCACTGGCTGGTCGTTGCTGTTCTTGCGGCCAGAGAGGCGTATGTCACGATTCTGCGACAAGTGGCGGAAGCCAAGGGAATCAACTTCGCGGCCACTCGCTCGGGCAAGCTCAAAATGCTGCTGCAGTCCTTTGCCATCGGCACCGTTCTGATCAAGATGGCGCACGTGCCGGATCAGACCTGGGGTTACTGGTTCACCTCATTGACATTCGTCGCCATGCTCGTCGCTACCATCGTCTCCGGCTTCCTCGCGACGCGACGGCCCAGTTGGAGGCAGTACAAACAAGAAGGAACACATCATGACTCTTCCGCCCCGTCGTCCTGACCGCCTCGTTTTTTTGTCCGTCCTTCTGGTCGTTGTGATTCTCGCTGGCTCGGCGCAAGCAAGTGACGAGTTTCTCCCTCCGCTTCCGGCGGGCCAGCAGTGGAAGCTCGCCTGGAGCGATGAATTCGACGGCACGCAAGTGGATCAGTCGAAGTGGGACGTGATGGGCGACTGGAAGCGGCGGGATGGCTTCTGGGTCAAGGAGGATTCCTACGTCGACGGCCAGGGCCACCTGGTCCTGCGAACGAAGAAGGACGGGGACCGGTACACCTGCGGCGCCGTTCGTACGCGAGGCAAATTCGAGCACCGCTACGGCTACTGGGTCTGCCGCTGCAAGTTCCCGACCCAGCCGGGACACTGGCCCGCCTTCTGGCTCCACTGCGACACCGTGAACAAGATCGGCGACGGTGGCCGCGACGGCACCGAGATCGACATCATGGAAAAGCCCTGGCGCGAGGACCGAACCACGCAGAACCTGCACTGGGACGGCTATGGCAAAGAGCATCAGCACGTTGGGACCACGTTTACCGTCCCGGGGATGAGCGAAGGCTTCCACACGTTCGGCCTCTACTGGACGCCGCAGGAGTACGTCTTCTACGTCAACGGGCAGGAAACCTGGCGCACCAGCGGCGGGGATGTCTCACAGGTTCCCGAATATGCGAAGCTGACCGAAGAGATCGGCGAGTGGGGAGGGGACATCGCCCAGGCCAGACTGCCCGACCATTTCGTCGTCGATTACGTGCGCGTGTATGATGTGGTGGGCGAACCCCAGACGGTCGAGCACTTCAAACGCAAGGCGTTGATTGCCCAGGCGGCCAACGTGAGGCCTTCGCCCCAGCAGCTCGCCTGGCAGCAACTGGAGTTCATCGGCTTCATTCACTACACCGTCAACGCCTTCACCGACCGGGAGTGGGGCGACGGCAAGGAGAGCCCGGCCATCTTCAATCCGAGCGAGCTGGACGTCCGCCAATGGGTCCGAACGTGCAAGGACGCCGGCATGAAGATGATCATCCTGACGGCCAAGCACCACGATGGCTTCTGCCTGTGGCCCAGCAAGTACACCGAGCATTCGGTCAAGAGCAGTCCCTACAAGAACGGCGAAGGTGACATTGTCGGAGAGCTGGCCGGCGCGTGCCGCGAAGCGGGTTTGAAGCTGGGGCTGTATCTATCGCCCTGGGATCGGCACGAGCCGACCTACGGCGACAATGAAGGCTACAACCGGTTTTACATGAACCAACTCCGCGAGTTGCTCACCAATTACGGCGAGGTCACCGAGGTCTGGTGCGACGGCGCCAAAGGGCCTGACGCCAAGGATATGGAATACAACTGGGCCGGCTACTTTGGCCTCGTTCGCGAGCTTCAGCCGGGCGCGGTGATCTTCAACGGGCCGGACATCCGCTGGGTCGGCAACGAGCGAGGCTATGCCCGCGAAAGCGAGTGGAGCGTGATGAACGGCAGCGGCAGTCTGTTCGGGCCGGTCAACTGCACCGCGAAGGACTTGGGCAGCCTCGATGCCCTTGGCGAGGGCGAGCGGCTGATCTGGTATCCGGCCGAGACCGACGTCTCCATCCGTCCGGGCTGGTTCTACCACGCCAAAGAGGACGACAAGGTCAAATCGGTCGAGCAACTGCTCGATATCTACTTCAGTTCCGTCGGGTACAACAGCGTGCTGCTGCTGAACCTGCCGCCGGATCGCAGGGGTCTGATCCACGAGAACGACGTGCAGCGTCTGAGAGATTTCCGCAAGGTGCTCGATGCGATCTTCGCCGAGAATCTGGCGACGAAGGCCTCCGCTAAGGCGTCCAGCGTCAAAGGCGGCAATCCCGCTTTCGCAGCGGACAAGATCACCGACGGCAACAAGGACACCTACTGGACGACCGACGACTGGACGACAGCCGCCACGGTCCAGTTCGATCTGGGCAAGGAGCGCACGTTCAACGTTGCCGAACTGGGCGAGTGCATCGCCGTGGGCCAGCGGATCGAGGAATTCGCTCTCGATGCGCTCGACGGCGGCAACTGGAAGGAGTTCGCTCGCGGCACCACCGTCGGCTACAAACGGCTGCTGCGGTTCGACGACGTCACGACCAGCCGCGTTCGCCTGCGAATCGTCAACTCCCGCGTCTGTCCGACCCTGTCGGGCTTCGGCCTCTATTACGCACCGCCGATTGATAAGGTCCTCGGCAGGTGATCCAGGTTCAGCGGGCCGGCAGGCGACGGATTCAGGCGGACCGTTGTCTGGCGTCTCCGGGACTGCGGGCGATGAGTTCTTCCGTCACGTCGTCGGGCGACAGGCCGATGGCGTCGAAGATCTCCGCTTCGAGTTCGAAGATCCGGGCGTCCACCGCTTCTTCCGTTCTCGGGCATCGCTTCTTGCCCTCTCTGGCCAGGACGAGGGCGCTTCTCTGGTGCGCCTCTTCGAGCCGGTCCTTCAATGGGACGATCCTGTCGTGCATCGCCCGCTTGTCGGCGTAGTAGACGAGCTTCTCCTCCCATGACCGAGGGCAGTCCGTCTCGTCCAGGACCGCGACATATCGGTGCCGGCGGATCGTGGTCGCCAGCACGGGGTACTTGTCTCGGAGGAACGCGTCGGCCGCGTCCTCGTGCCGAACGTGACCGTGCCGGGCCTTGAGCCGGCACCATCGGCTCTTGTCGTCTTCGGTCACCGGTTGCTCAAACCAAGTGAAATCCTCGAGCGGGAAATCGCAGACGCGGAACAGGTCGTGCAGCAGGCAGGCCCGCTCCACCAGTTCCACGTCGATCTCGATGCCTCGTTCGGCGAGCTTCCTCGCCAGGAACACGGCCAGCCTGGCCACCGTCGCGGCGTGCCGAGCGATGTGAACCGGGATGTGGCAGTCCCGGATCAGCGACAGGCATTCTTCATGACTGGGCAATGCATAGTCTCTCATGGACGATTCCCGAGGCAGGTTTGATCTGTTCGGCAGCGATGGGGTCGGTCTGACCTTCGGTGCGTCGAGTTCCTGCAGGGTCAGATGTTCACATGGTGGCCTCGATCATCTCTCGCGTGATGATGACCTTGCCCTCATCACATTCGTCGCACCGTCGGACGATGCGCGCGGGAATATCGCGTCCGGTGAGAATCGGGCTGCCGTACAGCACGACATCGCTGCCGATCACGTCCTCCAGATCGATCTCATTGACATGTTGCGCTTTGCCTGTGCATTGCACCTTGATGATCTTCGCCATGCGCGTTTCCCCGCGAATCGAGCTCCAGAAGAATGGTCCACCGGGCGCAAGGGCGAATCATGCTTCGCCCATCGCCGCGACGATACTACCCGCAAGAAATGCCCCTGGCTACAGCAAACTGCCCGGGAAGGCTGCGTCGGGTGCACGGCGTGTTTGTAGGTAGGTTCCTGCCGAGGCCAGGAAGGGGGCTGTCATCTCGGAGAGCGTGGCGGATGTCATTTCGACTAAGAGCTTGCCCCTTCAACTGCGTTCAGGGCAGGCTCTGAGCGAAGTCGAATGGGGCAAAGCCCGCACGGAGAAATCTGGCCGAGGATAAGGCAATAGCCCCTTCGCCGCCAGATTCCTCCACTACGCTGCGCTCCGGTCGGAATGACAAAGTCGATTGCAGCCTCCGGTGAAGGTTTACCTACAAACATCAAGTGCACCCGGCTGCGCCCGTGGTCTGAAAGCCGCTCGGCGCGCGGCCCATGCTTCGGCGATCTCGGTCCGGTGTATCACGAGAACGCCAGTTCACCTTGAGGAGGCTTTGTGGTCCTCGACGAGCAGGTTGCGCAGGTAGAGGTGCAGGTTGCCATCCCAGGGTTTGGTGCAGATGTCGATGTCGCCGTCGGCGTCGACGTCGGCGGCCTTCGCCTCATGGCAGCGTTTGCCTTCGAGGATCAGACGCTCCTTCCAGACGCTCCCTCTGCGGTCGGTGTTCTCCCAGATGAAGCACCTGTGGATGTCCTTGGAGAGAGGTCCGCCGCCGGAGAAGACGTCCAGGTCGCCGTCGTTGTCGAAGTCGGCCACCGCCAGCGAGTGGAAGTCCTGGTTCGTGTGGTCCGCTGAGATCAGGTGGCACGCCCAGTCCTTTGCCTTGCCCTTGTTCTCGAACCAGAAGACGCGTGCATCGGGCGTGTCCGCCTCGGCTTCGACGATATCGAGATCGCCGTCGGCGTCCATGTCCGCCAGCCAGACCTTGATCGCCAGGCCGTATCGCTCGGGCCGATTGCCGCCGGGCGGAGTCAGACCGGCGCGCTCGGTCCATTGCAGGCCTTTGCCATCGGTATTCTCAAACCACACGTCGCCGCGGACGACATCGTTGTCACCGTCGCCATCGACGTCGCCGACGCCCGCCGGACCGACGCCTCCGTGGATGCCATTGCCGATCCTGTGCTCGATCCATTTGGCCCTGGGGTCGGCCGGGATCTCATACCAGACCGTGACGCCATGCTCGCCCTGATCGCTGCAAGCGACCGCGTCGAGCTTGCCGTCGCCGTCGATGTCTGCCGCGACGTTGTCGTGGCAGACGATCGTGCCGCTGTCGTATCGTTCGAACGGCTCGGTACGGGGCTTGCCCGTGTTGCGATACCACCCCGTCCCGCAGAACTGGTCGATCCAGCCGTCGCGGTCGATGTCGAAGGCGGTGCCGCCCACGTCCGTGCGATTGCCCTGGCCCAGATCGTGCCGAATCCACTCGTCCGGGCCGACGCACTCGAACCACCACGTCCGCGTCCGCTCGCCGACGACCCAGTCGAGGTCGCCGTCCTTGTCGATGTCCACCAGCGAGGTCTGGCCCATCTGTTGCCCGATCCGGCCGATCTCGTGGCATTCGAACCGGGGCATCGCGCCGCGCAGGGGAGCGCCTGCCACGCAAACGATAAGAACGAGGATTGCGAGGTATTCTCCACGTCTCTGCCGGATCATGGCGGCTCCTTTCAGATGGTCTCTGTATTCCGCAGCCGGCGACTGATCGTCCGGCCCATCGAACGACAGTATAGCGATCGACGACATGAAGTGCATCAATCCCCTATTGGCGTTTCCAGTCGCACAGTGGTAGAGTAGGGCGGATTCTCCGGTATCTCGTCGCGGCCTCGGCCGCGCGGAGCGGAACGCCAACAAAACCCTCGGTGATTGAAGGAACCTCGCCATGAAGAAGGGCAGTCGCATCTCCAGACGGGACACACTGGCCGGCATGGGCGCGCTGGGCGCCACGACCATCCTCGGATCGAAGACGGTGGAGGCGAAGGCCCCGGCTCTTCTCGGACGCATCCATCCGGCGATTGCCGAGAAGGTGTCGGGCACGCCTCTGATCGACACGCACGAACACCTGCCGGAGGAGAAGGAGCGTCTGGCGGCGGCGTCTCGCGACGAAGGGGACGACTGGAGCGTGCTGCTGAGCCACTACCTGGACTCCGATCTCGTCGTCGCGGGCATGTCGGGCGAGACGTACGATCGGTTCTTCTCGCCGAAGACCGACCCGGCGGAAAAATGGCGATTGCTGGAGCCGTACTGGCCCGCCGTGAAGAACACCGGCTATGGGCAGGCGGTGCGGATCGCGATGCGGCGGCTCTATGACGTGGACGAGCTGTCCGCTGCGACCGTCGAGAAGGTGCAGGCCGGCTACGAGCAGACGCGGCGGGCGGGCTTCTATCGGCGCATCGTGTGCGATATGAGCAAGGTCGAGTCATGCCAGGTGAACTGCCTGGGCGCGCCGTTCGGCGAGTCGGACATGCCCACGCTGCTGATGCAGGATCTCAGCATTCTCGGCATGTACGCCGGCCCGAATCTCGACGCGTACGCCAGGCCGGCGGACATTGAGGTCGGCTCGCTGGCCGACTGGCACCGCGTGATCGACTGGTGGTTCGCCAAGTACGGCAAGTACGCCGTCGCGGTCAAATCGCAGGATGCCTACCACCGTGACATCAACTACGAGCAGGTGCCCGCCGAAAAAGTCGAATCGATCTTCAAGAAACGCCTGGCCAACGAACCGCTGACCGCTCAGGAGAAGAAGTCGCTGGAGGACCATCTGTTCTGGTACGCGGTCGTCAAGGCGACGGAGCACAAGCTGCCGGTCAAGCTGCACACCGGCTACTACGCCGGGCAGAGCTACATGCCGCAGGGCCGGCTGCTCCACAATCCCGGCTCGGCCAGCGACCTGTGCCGCACAGCGCCCGATACGCCGTTCGTGTTCATGCACATCTGCTATCCGTACTACGAAGAGCTGATCTCGGTCGCCAAGCATTACGCCAACGCGCACGTCGACATGTGCTGGTCGTGGATCATCAATCCCGTGTCGGCCAAGGAGTTCCTCAAGAAGTTCCTCGTGACCGCTCCGGCCAACAAGGTCCTGACCTTCGGAGGCGATTACATTCCCGTCGAGCCGGTCCTTGGCCATGCGGCCATCGCCCGACAGGGCATCGCGCTGACGCTGACCGAACTGGTCGAAGAAGGTTGGGTGTCTGTGGCCGATGCGCTAGAGCTGGCCGACCTCATCATGCACCAGAACGCCCGGCGCATCTTCCGCCTGCCCGAGAAGACCAAGGCCCTCCAAAGCGTCCCCTGGATCTGAACAGGACGTAGCGCGCATGGGCGTGTGTGCATGGCGGAACCGCCCATCCGGCCGGTGAGCCATGCGCGGGAACTTGTGCTTAACCGGCGTTTGAGGCCGGGCTATCATCATAGAAAAGGAGGTGGTCGCCTGTGACGATGAAGGAACTCATTGAAGCGGTGGTCTCGTTGCCCGTGGACGAGCGAGCCATCGTTGCAGACGCGGTTCTCCGCAGCCTGGATGCCCCTGAGTCGGAGATTGACCGCAAGTGGGCGCAGGTGGCGCAGCGGCGTCTCGCGGAGGTGCGAGCGGGAGAGATTACGCCGATTCCGGGAGAGCAGGTCTTCGCCAAAGTGTGGAAGCGATTTGAGACATGAACTACCAGTTTCATCCGGAGGCCGAAGAGGAATTCCTCGGGGCCATCGACTGGTGCGAGGATCACGAGAGGAACCTGGGTTTCGACTTCGCGCGAGAGGTCTATGCCACGATTGGACGGGCCGCCCAGTGCCCCGATGCCTGGCCGGTCCTCGAAGGAAGCGTGCGAAGGTGCCAGACGAAGCGATTCCCCTACTGCTCTATTGCCGGGAACGGGATGGTATCCTGATTCTCGCGGTGATGCACCTCCGGCGCGATCCGGGCTACTGGAAGCATCGTCTCGGATAGGACTGTCGCCTCGATTCCTCGTCACCTCCATTGCATTGACGGGCGCAATAGACTATCATGGGCGGCGTAGGCGAAGGAGGGTCGCATGCTGTGATGTCGCGAAGACGGTGGCTCTCGTTGTGCGGGTGAGCGGATGGAACGCGATCGATCAAGCGGGTATGTTCCGAAGGATTGGCAGTTCATTCTGGGGATCCAGCTCGCGCCGGTGGCCTTCCTAATGGTTGGCAGCAGCCTCCTGCCGGTATTGGCCGGCGCCAGACAGGGAGACCTCACCCTTTTCTGGATCGCTCTGGCCTCGGCGCTCGTTGGAATCGTGCTGCTGTTCATCGCCAAGTGGCCCCTGTACCGACAGGGTACGTACCTCACGTTCGGACCGAAAGCCCTGCCGGAGCCACGCCGCAAGATCTATCGGGTCGCCTACGCACTCATCGGCGTCAGTCTCCTGACCACGCTGTTGCTCTGGGCCGCCGTGAGATGACGCGAGCTTGAAAGGACCGACATGGAAGCATTGCTGTCCGCTCTGACAGTCCTTACTCCTGTCCTTGTTTTGCAGAACTGTATTATGTTGTATTCTCTGACGCGCAAGGCCAGACGTTTCGAGAAGGCCCTGGCCCGTTTCGAGGACAGAGGCCGTGCCAAGCTGGAACGAGACACGATGGAAGCTCTGACCCTCCTGCGAACCGGCAAGATCGAAGAGGCCAAGGCCGTCGCCGACCGAATCGTCAACGCGTGAGACATAGGCGGGTCAGAAGGTGGGCGATGCCCACCCTACAACTGGAGACCCCGTGAGGGATGCTACGAAGGCATTGCTGATCAAGGGCACGGTTATCCTCGTGATAGCCGGGATTTGCGGCGGCATCGCGGGCGTGCTCTTGTCGCTGCTCTTCTACGGTTTCATTCCTGCGCCGTGGCGGGCGGATATCTACCTATCGGATACCGAGGCGAAGATGAGACTACGTTTCTGGGTCGCTTTTGCGGTCGGAGCGATCTTTGGGGTTGCGTGGTCGTACAAAGTGGTCAAAGACATGGAGTTGTAGCTGGCCCAGCATAGCGGCGCGGCATGCTGCGGACGAAGAATGGACTCGGTGAGGCAAGACAGAACAGGCTGTCCAGGGAGGGCATTATGGACGCGCAGATTACTCAGGATGATGTGATCTACTTCATTGTGACGGATCGGTTCTTCGGCGCGAACAAGAAGAGCGTCGAGCCGTCGGACACGAGCATTCATGGGGGCACGCTCGACGGGATCGTCGAGAAGCTGGACTATCTGGCCGAGCTGGGCGTGACGGCGATCTGGGTGACGCCGGTCTACGAGAACATCGCCAAGACCGACTCGTCGGAGCCGTACCACTACTACTGGCCGCAGAACTTCGAGAAGATGGACAAGCGGCTGCTCGACGGCACGCATCTGCCCAAATCGACCGCCATGGGCACGTTCGGCAAGTTCGTCGCCCTGTGCAAGAGGAAGGGGATGAAGGTCGTGCTCGACATGGTGGTGAACCACGCGGGCTATGGGGCCAAGGGCAAGTTCAAGCCGGACTGGTTCAACGAGGCCGGCTCCGGCGACATCAAGGGCGAGCTGTCGGGCCTGCCGGACTTCAACCATGACAACCCCGAAGTGCTCGACTACTTCGTCAACAACATCGAAGACTGGATCGAGAAGGGCAAGGTCACCAACATCCGCATGGACACCGTCAAGCACGTCGAGCCCAAGTTCTGGCACTACTTCAAGTCGCAGATTCGCGGCGAGCATCCGGACGTGTGCCTGATCGGCGAGGTGCTGTGCGAGGGCAAGGACGACGTCGCCCGGCTCCTGGAGTACCAGAACTACCACGATTTCGACTCGATCTTCGACTTCCCCCTGTGCACGGCCCTGCGGTCGGCGCTGATCTACGACGAGAGCCTTCGCTACTGGCTGGCCCGGCCGCGATTGAACGACAACGAGCCGCTCGGCGTGCTCGACAACGACAACCCGTTCAAAGGCGGATACCGCAACGCGAACCGCCTCGTCACGCTGCTCGACAACCACGACCTCCAGCGACGGATCATGAGCCACGCGCGGACCAAGCATCCCGGCATCGGCGCCGGGCTCGACTGGGCCGTCCGCGTCACGAAGCTCTGCCTGGGCGCGCTGTTCACGATGCGCGGCATACCACAGCTCTGCTACGGCACGGAGATCGGGCTGGAGGGCTGGAAGGGCGCCGACGACCGCGACCTGCGCCGCGATTTCCCCTGGGACGCGATCGGCAACGACCACCACGCCAAGCCGCACCTCTACAAGGAGCACCAGATCTACGAGTGGACGTGGGACCTCATTCGTCTTCGAAAAGGCAACGCCGCACTGAAGTACGGCACGACCATCACGCTGTGGTCGGACGATCTGGTCTATGCGTTCCTCCGCGTCGCCACGGACGACGTCGCCCTGGCGGTCATCAACAACGGCTACAAGCCAATGGCCGGACCGATCCACCTGAAGCTGAACACGTCGGTCATTCCGCAGCGCGTCGCGGACGCGCTTGCGAGCCTCAAGCACTGGAAGACGGCGCAGCCGCTGACCGTCCAGAACGGCGAGGCCCTGGTCACCGTCGACGCCAAGACCATCGACATCTTCTGCCGCAACGGCGTGTAGAAAGCCCGCTTGCAGCGTGCTGTGGCCGGGTAACCGATGCAGGGATGAGAGTCGGTCTCTGCAGGCCATCAAAAGGCTGCCATTCTCGTCCATCCAGACACGAATGGCGGAATTCTCGCAGAAATCGCGCCCGAAGACCGTTGTTCCGTGTTGCATACGCCCCGCGGAATCTCTCTATGGGGGTGAGAAACGCGTATTCTCGTAATGCTGCAGATGGGAATGGGTATGCAGTCCGATTCCGAACTGGTGCAGGTTGCCCTCCACGGCGACCGGCAGGCGTACGGGCGGCTCTTTGAGCGGCATGAGCGGTCTGTCCTGGCGGTGGCATTGGCGGTGCTCGGCGATTACCACGCGGCCCAGGACGTGACGCAGGAAGCGTTCGTCACCGCCTATGTTAGGTTGGGCAGCCTGCGGAGGCGTGCCTCCTTCGGCGTGTGGGTGCGCATGATCGCCCGGCATGAGGCGATCAGTGTCCGCCGCAAGGCAAGGCAGGCACAAAACGCCGGATTGGGCGGACCTGAACCCACGGAATTGCCCAACGATGGGACCGTCGACGAGCAGACTCGCCTGCTTCTCGACGCGGTGATGCGATTGCCAAGCCATGAGCAGGAAGTGCTCACGCTCCATTACTTCGAAGGCCATCCTGTGAAAGGGATCAGCGAGATAACGGGGCGGCCGGTGGGGACCGTGACCATGCAACTGTCGCGGGCCCGTGCGCGCCTCCGCAGGTGGCTGAAGGAGAACCTGAGATGAACGAATGTGATAAGCGACTCGACGAGCGGCTGGAGGGACTGGGCAATCGGCTCCGGTCTCGACCGTCGGTCATCGAAGAGGGAATGCGTGCCATCGGACAGATGCCGCGAACGAGACCGGCTGGAAGGGTTGTTCTTCTGCCGGCTCTGGCTCGCTCGGGCTTAGGACTGGCGGCGTGCCTGGCGATCGGTGCGTTTCTCTGGTTGTTGCCGGCCGGGCCGGCCGGCATCACACTTGCCCAGGTCCATCAGTCCATCGATTCGAAGCCCTGGGTGCTGATTTGCTATGAGGATGGGACGCAGGAATGGGCCAACCTGCGGGAGCGCCTGTGCTTTGTAACCTATGGCGACAGCCATAACTTCTACGCCGGGATGCGCGACCACGTCAATGGCATCTGGCGAGCGTACCACAGCAATTGGGGCGAGCAGATCCACGAAGAGAGATTCACCCCCAGGCCCTATCCCCAGACGCCGTGGGAGTACGCGACAGGGGACTGGGATGACCGGGGCATCGACCGGTTCTCCCACGTGATGGTGGAGAAGTCCTCCGACAACATCGATGGTCGCGACGTGGTCCGATTCGACACCTACGACGTGGGGCCACTGGGGCTCCGCGTGCTGGCCCAGCAGGTCTGGGCGGACCCCCAGACCCGTTTGCCGGTGCGGATTCGCAAGTACCGCGGACCGGATCGGGACAACATGTGCAACACCGGCGACTTCTCCTTCCCCGAAACCGGACCTTCGAGCATTCACGACCTCGGCGCACCAGAGGGACTGCCGGTCGTCGTGAACTGGGGTATTATCGAACCGACAGCCAAGGCGATTGTGGACGCGGCCAAGGAGGCGCTGCGTCAGTTCCCCCGAGATGTGCAGATTACCCGAAGGAGCGAGTACGGATTGTCGATCAGCTACCGGCTTGGGGAGAAGTTGCGGAAGGAGACATATGGCCTCGCAAGTCCTGATCACCAGTCGCTTCTTCCCCTTGAGCTTCCGGACAACGTCGAGCAGATCCACTCGTGGGCATCAGGCCATCTGACGCTTTTCGAGTTGTGCATCCACGATGGCCAATTCGAGTATACATACAACACGGGTGATGGCCTGTGGGATTCTTCCACCAACCCTGGAGCGACGTTGAGTGTGCGCCGGGGATCCGGCGAGGACTGGATCGACGCGCTGATGCCGATACGCGATCAATGGCCGTTCATCAACAATGTAGGTCCGATGAGGGTGCTGGAAGATGCGCCCCGGCTGCCGACAGGATGTGTGCTCCTTCGCTTCGAAGGACATGATCTGCGGCGGGATTGGTACGTTGATCCCGCCCGGGATTACATCTGTGTGAAGCAGATCGAGTTCGCCATCGAGGGCGACGGGGTGACCCCGCAGGAGCGTGGGCAGGTCGAGCGTGCGGACTTGACTCGCCTGCCATCCGGGCACTGGTATGCCAGAACGATTCACCGGCTCGGAATCCTGTCTCCAACGGCGGAGATCGATGTGCGGCTGTTGTCGGACGCGGAGGTCGAGGAACTGAAGCGGGAGAATGAGTCCACAGGCTTTTTCCGCGGCGAGAACCTGCTCAAAGAGGCGATGGACAGCGGTGCCAGCGTCACATTCTGGGCCCGTTGATACTCACGAGGCGATTGGCGATGCGACAAGGGCCGTTCGGTCCGACAGAACCGGATGGCCCTGATGATTCCTCGCACGCGGTCAGCGGATTTTGTAGCTGATGGACATGCCGTCGTTCTTGTCCATCGACGAGCGGATGATGACGGTGTCATAGTCGAGGCTGGTCTGGAGGTAGTCGAGGAAGTCTTTCATGACGCGGGCCGACTGGATCACGTTGTCGCCGACCACGACGGCGCCTTTGGCGAGCTTGGGCTCGATGATCCGGAGGTACTTCAGATAGTCGCTCTTGACCGCGTCGATGAAGACGAAGTCGATCGGGCCTTCGATCTCGTGCAGGGTCTCGAGCGCATCGCCTTCGATGCACGTGACCGTTTGCTCGAGGCCCATCTTCGCGATGTTCTCGCGGGTTTGCCGGACCATTCGCGGGTCGATCTCCAGGGTCCAGAGGTGGCCTCCGGTCCGCTCGAAGGCGATTCCCATGTTGATCGCGCCGTAGCCGCTGGCGGCGCCGACCTCGACGCCTCGCTTGGCGCCGGAGGCCTCGACGAGGATGCGGAGCATCATGGCGTCGCCGGGCGCGGTGTTCAGGCCCGTCCGCCGAAAGTTGTCGATGAACTGCCTGCGGAACTCGTCGCTGGGCTTGGTCTGCTCAGCGGCGTAGACCGCCAAGCAGGCGAGTGACAAGATTGGGATGGACAGAGTTGCCGCGATCAGGCGGTGACGTCTCATGGTGCGCTCCGGGATCAGTTTCGCGATTTACGATCTACGATTGGGGCAGAGTCCGTTTCAGACTTCACGCCTCGTCTGTCACGCCATGACGGCCAGGGCGGCGTTGACCGTCTTGACCGCCTCGTCGATCTCCTTGGCGCTCTTGAAGCCGATGACGATCGCGTCGGCCAGGTCCGACTGGATGGCGAAGCGGATCGCGGTCCGGCGGTCGGCGGCCTCGGTGAAGTCCCCGTCCCCGATCATCTTCATCCCGATGACGCCGTGCCCGTTCTGGCGCATCACCTTGATCTGCTCGACTACCGGCAGCACGTGCGATGCATTGCTCGTGGCGTTCCACGTCACAGCCGGGGTGTCCAGGTGCGCGCCTTGGGGATTCAGACGCACCAGGTTGACGTCGACCCAGTCCAGGCGGGCCGCGAGCGCGAGCGCCGGCAGGCTGTGGCACGAGACGCCGTGAGCGCCAATGATCTTCTTGGCCTTGGCCTCGTCCAGTGCGTCCATGACGCGCCTGCGCTCGTTGTCCCAGTCCGGCGTGACGGTGCAGTGCGTCAGCACGCTGTCGATATAGTCGGTTCCCAGCTCCTGGCGGAAGCGGTCGAGCACCTCCAGTGGCTTCTCGGGGTTGCCCGACATCTTGGTCTGGATGAAGAACCTCTCTCGCGGCAGGCCCTGGATGGCCTCGCGAATCCACTCGTGGGTCTGGTAGGATTGGGCGGTGTCGAGGTAGGTCAGGCCCTGATCGTAGGCGTAGCGGATCAGGCGGTTGAAACTATCGTGGCCGAGGGACCGCTGGACGTTGCCGCTGCTGCTGCCGCAGCCGACGCCGAGCCGGCTGAGCTTCAGGCCGGTCCGGCCCAGCGCGACCTGATCGGCGGCGGTCGCTCGGGCGGCCCCGGCGGCGCGAGCGGCCAGGGGCGACAGGGCCAGACCCCCGGCGATGGCGGCGGTCGTGGCGATGAACTGGCGTCGGGAGATATCGATGCTATACATGGGTGTGTCCTCTCAATGGCACGTTGAATGGCTCCGTGTCGACTCTGATCGCTGCCGCTCCCCGGGCACTCGCCCGGCGGGAGACGCAACCTGACGGTCCCATGATCTCAAACCGGGCCTCTGACTGCAACGGCTAACGCTCCGTTCCCCCAGAATACTGACGCCGACGCATAAGGTTCGGTTCAGCAGACCGGATCGTGATAGGGCGGCCTTTCGGGCAGGATCGCCAAATCTCCTTCCGGCCGGCGGGCTTTGCGGCCGGCGCCGAGCAGGGGAGGCAACTGCACGACCATCAGCCCGGCCAGCATCAGCGCACAACCGGCCAGACCTCGCCAGCCCATGCGCTCATCCAGAAGCAGCCAACCGGCCAGCGCGGCGAAGACGGTTTCGAGGCTCATGATGATCGCGGCGTGGGCGGGCGGTGAGGTTCGCTGGCAGATGACCTGTAGCGTAAAGGCCACGCCCGCCGAGAGAATCCCGCCGTAGAGGATTGGGACCGTGGCGGCGCGGATGGCTCCGGCCGTGATCGATTCGCCGGCCAGGGCCGCCAGAAAGCTCAACGCCGAGCAGACCAGGAACTGGGCGCAGGCGATACGCAGCGGATCGCCTCGCTGGGCCAGATAGCCGATCAACTGCACGTGAATCGCCCAGAACAGGGCGCTGGCGAGCACCAGCAGGTCGCCCCGCGCGATGGTGAGCGATTCGGTGACGCTGAGCAGGTACAGGCCGGCAACGGTCAGGGCGACGCCAAGCCACAGAGATGGGCCGCAACGGTGCCCCAGGAACAGGCCCATCAGCGGAACCAGGACGACGTAGAGGCTGGTCACAAAGCCGGCCTTGCCGGCGGTGGTGTATTGCAGGCCCATCTGCTGGAGCGAGGCCCCTCCGAAGAGGGCCACGCCGGCCAAGAGGCCGCCCCAGAACAGAAGACGCGGTGTGCCGGTCCGGGCGCCCGCCAGGCGAAGGCCCGGCCAAGCGATCAGAGGCGCCAGGGTCACAGCGCCGAGGAGGAAACGCAAGGCGTTGTACAGCATCGGACCCATGTGGTCCATGCCCTTGCGCTGGGCGACGAACGTCGTGCCCCAGAAGAAAGCGGCCACCAGCAGCAGTGAGTCACTCTTGAGCGTGTTGGTTTGCATAGGTTTGCTGCACCCGCGTAAGGGCGAGGTCCGCCAGAGGCGGATCGTCCCTACCAGATCGGCGCGCCCAACTCCTTGAACTGGGCGGCCGCGTTCAGGAAGTGGGCGGTGATCCAGAAGACGGTCCACTGTTCCACGTAGTTGCCGCGCACGCCAACGATGTTGCCGGCCTGCAACTGTTTTCGGAAGTCGCCGTGCTGGGCGTAGTTCGTATGGTGGGGCTGCTCTCCCTGGCTGCCGAAGGGGTCGATGAGTTGGCCGCAACTGCGGTACATCAGCAGGGCGGTCTTCTTGAGGTCCTCGCGTCCGAGGTGCTGTCCCAAGCGATAGATGTCCGGCGCGATGAGCACGCCGAAGACGTCGATATGCTGGTTCTGGACCGATACGGCGGTCCAGCCGCGCGTCTTGAAGTTGTGATCGTGCAGCCGTCCGGCGGGCAGGTCAATGTCCCAGACCACGACGTAGGTCAGGACGGCGTCGCCTGCGTGCGCGGCCCACCTGAGATACTCGGGCTCGCCGGTCAGATCGTACAGAGCGAGAAAGCCCTGCAACGCCGCGAACGCACCTTCCTTGTCCTCACAACTGGCGTCGAGCGTGCCGCCCCAGTAAGGCTCGCGCATACTCAGGTGGCGGGAGGCGTACACGCGTCCCGCCTTCAGAGCCGCCTCGCGGTACTCCTCGACCTTAAAGAGCCGCCAGGCCTGGCACAGCGGCGCGATGAAGAACGCTTCGTTCGTGGACACCGGACGCCACGACTCAGACAGTATCCGCCTGGCGTGGAAATCGCAGGCGCGGCGCAGAAACGCTTCCCATCGGGCGACGTCAAGGCCCTTGGTTTTGCCCAGCCGCAGGGCGTTGGCCACGTTCAGCATCGCCTGGCCCTGCGAGAGCAGTTCGGGGTTTCCTTGCTGGAGCCATCGCTTCTCATCGCAACTGTACCACGTGCAGAACCCTTGGTTGTGAAACTCCGTGGTCGCGACAAAGTCGAGCGATTTTTGCGCCATAAGCAGGGCGTTAGGGTCGTTCAGCTCATCTGCCAGGGCCTGAAAGGCGTAACCGCACGCGGCCGCCTGGCCGCACCAGCCCAGCACGAAGAAGTTCCGGTCGGGGTACTTCTTGAAGCCCGCTTCGGTGTCGGTTTCGTGCCAGCGCGTTTTCGCAAACTGGTGCTTCGAGCGGACGATTTCGCGAAACGTCGGCATGCCGTCCGTGGCGAATGGCGCGAAGAGCTCCAATGACGTTCGCGTGGCGTGCTGGAAGCCCGATCCTTCCGAATCGACGTCGTAGATCTGGAGGTAGAAGGTCTTCTCGATGATCGCTCCGGCGGGGACATCTAGGCAGGCGTCGTCGTAGGGGATGAAGCCGTCCTGGGTCGCCTTGATGATGCTCTTTTGGCCGTTGGAGGCGCAAGGGCCGGAAAGCAGGGCCAGTTCCGTGCCGTCTTCGTGTGTGGTCAGCCCCAGCGACCACCACTGATCCGGCCGGCGACCGAAGGGCACCGGCGCCGGCACGCTGTGCAGTGCGGCTCCGCTGCGTCCGGCCTGGTCGGGCCATTCGATGCTGACGTACGGCATCGGGAAGCGGTGTTCCTCGAAGAAGGCGAGGTCGCCCGGTCGGCCCTCGTAGACGGGCACGCGTCCGCTCCTGCGGCCGGAAGGGTTGCCATAGTAAAGGATGCCCGGAAGCAGCGCGCCGGCGCCTCTGCCCGGACATCGGAAACGGACCGACAACGTCGTGCATTTCGCGGTGGCTGCACCCTGCCAGGCGAAACGCCGCACGCAGCGGACGATGTCGCCTTCCATTCGGTACGCGTCACGAAGCCGCCACGTCCCCGATGTCGTATTCAACCTGCCGCTCAAAATCGTCCAGTCGCCGGCGCGCTCCATCTCGGTCGGACCGGCATGGACCCAGTCTGTGGGCCAGCCATCCTTCCAGCCGGCGGCGATCGACCAGAGCCCCTCAGCCGGCGAGCTCAGCATTGGGCGACCATCCAACAGAATGCGCACGGCGTATCCGGATGCGGCCCGCTCGAATCGCAGCTCAGGAGTATCGCCCCGGACGATGTTTGGCGCCATGGAAGCCAGAGACAGAACGGCGATGAATCGGCAAACTTGGGACGAACGGTTCATGAGCGCCCTCCTGTGGGGATATGCGTGTTGCAGCAGATTCACGGAGCGATCCTTCCTCAGTGACGTACGAAGGGCACCACGATGTGTGAGGGATGCTCGGCATTGATGTAGATCGTATTCGTCGCCACTTCTGTCTGGGCGTCGGCGCCCGAGGGCTTGCCCGTGTTCGGGTTGGGCTCGAAGCGCGGGGCGTTGCTGGACGATAGCGCCACGCGCATGCGATGGCCGGGGCTGAAGACCAGGCTGGTCGCCCACAGGTCGATCTCGATCTCGTAAATCTTGTCGCGTTCCAGCGGGACGCTCGTCGCCATCGACTCGCGGTGCCGGGCGCGGAGGATTCCGTCCAGCACGAGCATGCTGCGGCCGTCCGGATAGACGTCGCAGAGCTTGGCGGCAAAATCGGTATCCGGAGCGGTCGACGACACCCAGAGCTTGACCGTGACCGGCCCGGTGATCTCGATGTGCCTGTCGAACACCGGCGAATCGAACAGCAGCACGTCGGGCCGGCCCTCGACCGGCCGCTGGTCCATCGGCCCCTTGGAGATCGTCAGGTTCGCTCCGCCGATCGTGGGGACGGGGTTTTTGGGGTCGTATGTGTATGACAGCGAACCGAACAGCTCCTCGGGCGGGCGGAGGCGAAGCCTCTTGTCCGTGCGGAAGTATATCTTTATCGCTTCCGCCGGGACAGGCCAGTCCTCGGCGGTGCGCCACTGGTTGCCCGGGGTGTTCGGGTCGTTGGGGTCGCTCATCACGTAGTATTGGACGACCGGGATGTCCTGGAGGCCTTGGCCGTCATTCTTCAACCAGACGTCGAACCAGTTCCACAGGTCGGCTGCCCGGGGATGGCCGGTGTTGGGAAAGACGAGATCTTCGTTGCGGCCGTGACCGTAAGGCTCCATCACCAGCCGGCACTTGCCGCGGGCGCCCTGATCGCCCTGGTGCTGGACTGTCACGAAGCTGTTGAGTGTGCCGGCGATGAAGATGTCGTACCAGCCGCCCACGTACATGGTCGGGACATTCACGCGATCGGCGACGCGCTCGCAATCGAACGCTCGCCAGAAGTCGTCGTAGTCCGGATGCGCGCGAAACAGCTCCAGATTCTTGGGACTGAATTTGCTCAGACTCAGCCAGGTCTCCAGCAGGGCCTTACGGAACGCGCCGCCCTGGTAGGCGCACTGGTGGTACATGCTCGAAAACGCGACGCTGACATAGCAGCAGGTCAGGTGCGGCGGCCGGCTGGGGGCCATCATGTTCAGCGCGATTCCCGGCGCGCTCATCCCGAATCCGCCGACCTTGCCGTTGGACCATTCCTGCCTGGCGATCCACTCGACCGTGTCGTAGCCGTCCTGGCGCTCGCCCCAGCCGCCGGCCAGGAAGACGGGATAGTCGTCGCCCTCGGAGTCGAACCGCCCGCGAAAGTCCTGCGCGACCAGGACGTATCCCCGCTCGATGGCCTGTTTGGCGAATGCTTGGGCGCCTTTGCGGCTGTAGGGCGTGCAGATCAGGGCGGTCGGCCACGGCCCCTGGCCGTCGGGGACATAGACGTCGGTGGCGAGCCTGACGCCGTCCCGCATGGGAACCATGACGGTCTGCGGCGACTGCGCCGTTGCGGCCGATGGGGCGGCAACGGCCGTTCCGATGAATATCGTGGCTGCGATTGCTGCTACGGTCAGAAATGTTGAGCGCGCCATGGAAGACCTCCAATCTCCTGCTGCATGCCTACCCGGTCGGTCGGGACTATTCTATGGGCAGACTTGCCGGTGTGCAATCCTGCTTCGATGCGGAAAGGGCGACATTCTCGGGCCTTCCGCGCCGACTCCAGGCGGGCCGCAGAACGGGCTGCATGGGCATTGTACCTTTCTATTGTCACCTCTGAACCGGGACGTTATGGTATTGGGCGAGAAGCCAAGCGGCAGGTCCCAGGGGTTCTTACAGGGGTTCTTACAGGGTACTTGAAGGGGCTGCACATGATTACAGGTCTGTCCATTGTTGTGATGACCGTCGTGCTGACACAGGCGAACGTCACCCCTTTGGCGCAGGCCCACGCGCACAACGATTACCTGCACGAGCGACCGCTCTTCGATGCGCTCGCGCACGGCTTCACCAGCGTGGAGGCCGATGTCTTCCTGGTCGGCGACCAGTTGTGCGTCGCTCATGAGGCCCGCGAGATCCGGCCGGAACGCACGCTGCGATCGCTCTATCTCGATCCGCTGCGGGAGCGGACCAGGCGGAACGGTGGGCGGATCTACCCCGGCCACACACGGTTTCTCCTGTTGATCGATCTCAAGTCGGCCGCTGAGCCGACCTACCTGAGGTTGCATGAGACCCTTGCGGAATACCGTGATCTCATGACGAGCTTCGGGCCGGAGGGACGCGAGGACAAGGCGGTCCTCGTGGTTGTCTCGGGCAATCGCCCCTTCGAGCTGATGCGGTCTCAGGAGACCCGGTACGCCGGCTGCGACGGCCGCCTGACCGACTTGGATTCTGATGCGCCCGCTGGCCTGATCCCGCTGATCAGCGATCGGTGGCTCAGCCATTTCACGTGGAGGGGCGAGGGCCCGATGCCCGATGCGGAGGCGCAGAAGCTCGAACATATTGTTCAAGCTGCCCACGAAAACAGCCGGCTCGTGCGGTTCTGGGCGACGCCGGAGGTTCGCTCGCCCGCGCGGGACGCCCTCTGGCGGCACCTTCTTGTGGCGGGTGTGGACCTGCTCAACACGGACGATCTGGAGGGATTGCAGGCGTTCCTGCTGGCTCATGGACGGTGACGGTTTCATCCAGGTGCAGGATTTGACCAAGGTCTACTCCTTAGGCTCGGTCGAGGTGGTCGCGCTGCGCAACGCGACGCTCTCAGTGGATCGCGGTCAGTTCGTGGGCGTGACAGGGACCTCCGGCAGCGGCAAGTCCACACTGATGAACCTCCTCGGCGGCCTGGACACGCCTTCGTCGGGCAGCATCCGTGTCGACGGTCGACGGATTTCCGATCTGAGCAAGGCGGAGCTGGCGTTGTTTCGCCGCCACACGGTCGGCATGATCTTCCAGTCGTTCAACCTGGTCGCTTCGTATTCCGCCCTGGAGAATGTCGCGTTTCCGCTGCTGTTTGCCGGCGTTGCCAAGAAGGAGCGAGCGCGCCGTGCGGCCGAGCTTCTGAACCTGGTCGACCTCGGCGCGCGCCTGAACCACCGGCCCACCGAACTGTCCGGAGGTGAGCAGCAGCGAGTCGCCATAGCGCGGGCGTTGGCGAATCAGCCGCAAATCCTGTTGGCCGACGAGCCCACGGGCAATCTCGACAGCAAGACCTCGGAGCAGATCGTGCGCCTCCTGGCCAACCTGAGGGCCGAGCGGAGGCTGACCATCGTGATGATCTCCCACGAGGAGGCTCTGCTTCGCGAGTTTGCCGACAGGATGGTGTATCTCCAGGACGGCGCGGTCGTCTCGCAGGAGGTCGTGAGGGACGGACCATGAGAACGTCGGACTATATCGAGCAGGCCTGGACGAATCTGTGGAAGAAGAAACTGCGCACGTTTCTGACCACCGGCGGCGTCGTGATCGGTATCGGGGCTCTCGTCTGCATGTTTGCCTTCGGGCAAGGCGTTCAGCGGAACATCCGCGACCAGTTCGACGAGATGGACCTGTTGAACTATATCAACGTCTCCCCGAGACACGGCAGGCAGCCCGAGCCCGCCGAATTTGACCCTGATGCGCCCGAGACCTATTCTGATGCAGTGCCGGCCGGCGAGCCTAACAAGCCGGTCACGGTGCTGGACGACAAGTTCATCGACGGACTGATGCAGATGGAGGGTGTGGAGGCCGCTTTTCCCGAGATGCGTTTCCCCGCCCAGGTAGGGCTGGGCAAAGAGGACCGGTTCACCTTCATCCAGGTCGTGACGGCCAAGGCGTGCCGGTCGGGGCTGATTCAGTTGCGAGCGGGGCAGCCGTACGCCAGCGATGATCCGAACGAAATGATGATCAGCGATTCGCTGTTGCGGCGCCTGGGCAACACGAAGCCCGAGACCGCCGTCGGTCAGAAGGTTGAAATCCGCACCATCATCTTGGACTTCAGCCTTGCCAGCCTGATGCGGATGGCGTTCGCCCGAGGCGACCAGCGCCTGCCCATTTCCGATCAGCGATACACGTTCACCATTGTCGGCGTGATCGAGCGAATGGGGTTTGGCGGGCCGATGCCGATCCGCAGCGACGCGTGCATTCCTCCCGGCGCTGCCGGTCGAATGCGCAAGCTGGTGTTGACGGGTGTATCCGATCTCTTCCAGCCCGCCGAGCAGATGGCCGGTTATTCGACGGTGACCGTCCGAGTTGCCTCGCCCTCGCAGGTGGCGACGGTCGAGGCGAAGCTCGAAGAACGCGGGCTGCGGACCTTTGCTCTGATGGACCAGTTGGAGGAGATGCAAAAGGGCTTCATCATCGTGGACATGTTCCTGCTGGCGGTGGGGATGATCGGCGTCACGGTCGCCTCGCTGGGGATCGTCAACACGATGGTGATGTCGATCCTCGAACGCTATCGTGAGATCGGCGTCATGAAGGCCGTTGGGGCGACCGACGGCGACGTGCAGAGGATCTTCCTCTTTGAGTCGGGAATGATCGGCCTTCTGGGCGGCGCGTTCGGCCTGGCGCTGGCGTGGGTGGTGAGCTTCGTCATCAATCAGGTCGTCAATGGCTTCACCGCACGGGAGGGCGTGCCCTTCATCCAGTACTTCAGCTTCCCTTGGTGGCTCTGCCTGGGCGGCATTGGCTTCTCGGTGCTGGTCAGTCTGATCGCGGGCATCTATCCCACGCGGCGCGCCGCCCATGTCGACCCGGTGGTTGCCCTGCGGCACGATTGATGTTCGCCAGGCAGGGGCAGGGCGGCCTATGCGACGCTTGCGCCGACGGTCTTGACATGGTGGTGGTTGCGCTCCTGAAGCCCTTGCTCCAGGTCGGCCGGATCGTAAAGGAAGGTCTGGATGCGCGATCGCACGCCGTGGAGGGTGGCGCCGGTGTTGTGGAAGCGCAGTCCCTGCTGAAGGAAATTCGATTGGGGCTTGTGGGTGTGCCCATAGTAGACGTCCTGCACGTCGCCGAAATGCGGTCCCAGTTCCGCCTTCAGATACGTGATCACGTCCGCAACAGGCCGGTCCGCGGGCGTCAACTCGTGGATCAGGCGGGGGATTCGAAGCCACGCGAACACGTAGTACACCGTATGGGTCCACGGCTTGTGAGGCGGTCCGTGCCACCTTGACCGATAGGCCGCAAGCGTCTCCGGCGTCGGCGAATGGTGCACGTCGCCATGCAGGAACACCTTCTCGCCGACCTTCAGATAGAACGGATCCCAGGCCAGGTTGGCGTACCGTCCGGACAGGTCTTCCAGCAGCTTCTCATAGGCCGGCAGGCTGTCGTGGTTGCCCGTGATGAAGACAAACTGACACCTCGGGTATTGCTCGACGAGATCGTCGATCCAGTCCTCGACGTATTGGAGCGACCGCTTGAGGTCGGGGTAGAAAGACCATTGGAAGTCGAAGATGTCGCCGTTGAGCACGAACAGACCTGCCTCCGAGGCGGCGTGGTGCAGGCTGGGCATCATCTTCGCAGCCGAGCTGCGGGTGGTCAACAGGTGCAAGTCAGAGATTGTATGACCTATCGCGGTCTGCATTCTTCGTCGATATATCCTGACGCCCAGGGGCCGGAACCACACGCGTTCCTATCCCCGGACGCGAAGATACCATTCTACCGAATTGCCGGTGGCGCCTCAAGCATCTTTCTTATTTCGGCAAGGGAGGGCGGAAACTTGTGAAGATATGCCAGTTTCTCGCGTGGCAACGCCAGGCAATAATGGCCGCCGACACCGGCCGCTACCGGGCTATGCCCAACCGCACGCCGGGCACGGTTCCCTGCGGATAGCAGCCCATCGAGGCCGCCTCGCTGCCGGCTGGGACGCGCAGGTCCAGCCCAAAGTGGTCCGCGACAGAAAACTCCGCAACCCGGCTGCCCTGGCCTGATCCCAGCTCCGTCCGCACCTCGTCGAGCGTCCGGTACTCTTCGTGCCTTTTCCAGGAGACGCCCCAGTGGAACAGGCCCTGGCCGCTGGCAGGGCAGTAGAGGTTATTCTCGAACGTCAGACGCAGTTCTTCGAGCGAAAGGTCGCCGGCCTGCTCGCTCTGCATGGCCTTGGGCCAGTGCCGCTCGTCGGCGATGTCGAACCAGCCCCAGACCTGCGCGTCGCGGTTGTGGGCGAGCACGTTGTCCCGGACGATCTGGTCGTGGTTCCACACCGGCTCCGAGCCGCCTGCGATCCGCGGCGTCGATCGCTGCTGCTCGCGGAAGTTGAACCCTTCCTTGTTGCCGATCAGCAGATTCCGCTCGATGGTGCAGCCGGGCGAGCTGGACAGGCTGATGCCCGCGGCCGCGCCCCAGGCGCCGGGCGAGTCCGCCAGGCCGTTGCCCACGATGACGTTGTCGCAGGCATGCAGGGCGTAGGAAATTTCGTAGAAGATGCCGGCGTCCTCGTTGTGCGCGATCAGGCAGTTGCGGACGACGCAATCCTCATTGCCGATGTCGAACCAGATGCCGTTGCCGCGATTCTCGACGAACGTGCTCTGTTCCAGCACGGCGCCGCGCGTCAGGCAGATCTTGTTGCCGCCGGCCTCCCAGCCGCGATCGAAACCCTTGGTGTTGTTGTCACGAATCGTGCAACCGATCAGGTGCAGGCGATGGGCCCGGCTGGCGCCGAAGCCGAGTTGGCCATTGTGCTGGAACGTGCAGTTCCGGACGGTGATCTCCTGGCCTGTGAACTGCGCGCCGCTGCTGTTGGCGTGCTCGAAGGTGCAGCCCTCCACCGTAATGTGGTCGCCGGCGAATTCGACAGCGCCCTGCTGGGCGCGGTTGGCGGCGTAACGGAAGCGGAGACCCTGCACGACGATGTGGCTGCCCTTGACGCTCAAGATGCGGTCGCGCGTGGACGCCTCGACGGTGACCTTGTTGCCGGCGATGTCGCGGTCGTCATAGCCGCAGACGTACAGACGCCCGGCGTCGAGGTCGACGTAGAAGGCGCCCCGAGTCAGCTTGTTGCGCTGGAGCACCTGTCGCAGGGCGTAACCCCCGACGAATACCTGCTCGCACCGGCCGATGAGCCGATGGAATTCGTCGGCCGGATGCGTGTAGCTCTCGTTCCACGCGACGAACTTGTGCGGCCACGGCATGCTGTAGATGCGTGCGCCGCCGTCGGGCGATTCCTCTGGTGTCCAGTCTGCAATCCGGTCCGCTCCCGTCAGGACGACGGTTTCGCCGTCGGCGGCACGGATCGTGATCGGCTCCGGCTGCGTGCCGCTGCTGTCGATGCGGACGGCCTCGCGATAGACGCCGGCGTGGATGACGACGACATCGCCCGCCGCGGCCCGCGAAGCCGCCTCCGCGACGGTGCGAACCTGCTCGGTTGGGGCGATCAGTGGAATCTCCTTCGGCGCAACGTGCCATTGCCTGGCCGCAGCGGACGAAGCGCCGGCCAGGATGGTCAGGAACAACGGCAGCCATGCGTTGCGATGCATTGTCATAGGCGCTTTCCAGCTTGAGTTTTCGGGCGATTTCGATACACTTGGCGCCAGTGGATTCTATGATGGATCCGGCCGCGACGCCAGGATGGTTTCGGGCCATAGCGATACATGTGGGGCATGGTTTGGCGGGCAAGCACAAGAACTTCATTCGCTTTCTGGGGTACGTTCGGCCGTACACGAGGTACCTGATACTGGCGATCCTCGGCGGGGTGGTCAAGTTCACCGTGCCGCTGCTGGTGCCGCAGGTGACGCGCCATCTGCTCGACGACGTGTTCCTCAGCGAAACGATGACGGCGACGCAGAAGTATCGCGAGCTGTTCTTCTACGCCGGCGGGATGATCGCGGTCTTCATTTTCGTCTACGCCCCGTTCACGTATCTGCGTCATCTCTACGCCGACAAGGCCAGCCACCGCGCGGTGTTCAACCTGCGCTGCGACCTGTACCACCGGATCCTCCGCATGAGCGCCTCGTTCTTCCAGCGGAATAAGAGCGGGGCGATCCTCACGCGGCTGATCAGCGATATCCAACTGGCCCAGAATCTCGTGGGTACCGCGCTGACGAACACATGGATGGACGCGGCGGCGCTGCTGGTGGTGGTGTCCTTGCTGCTGCGGATCGACGTGCTCACGACCCTGGTGGCGCTCTCGACGTTTCCATTGTACCTGCTGTTCTTCCGGCGGTTCCGCGACGAGATTCGCACCACCACCCGCCAAGTCCAGGATGAGCTGTCGGCGATGAGCAGCAGCGCCCAGGAGCGCATCAGCGGCAGCGTCGTCGTGCGGGCCTTCAACCAGGAGCGCAGCGAACGAAGGCGGTTCGTGACGGATTCGGAGAAGCTGTTCACCACGAACATGCGCCGGGTCTTCATTCAGAGCCTCAATCAGGCGGTCACCGGCACGCTCATGGGCGTGGCCCCGCTGATCGTCGTCTGCTTCGGAGGCTACCGCGTGATCGCGGGCACCATGAGCGTCGGCGATCTGATCGCGGTGACGATGTACCTCAGCCCACTGTACCTGCCGTTGCAGCGGTTCAGCGAGCTGAACGTGGTGTACGCCAACGCGATGGCCGCCCTCGACCGGATCTACGAGATCATGGACGAGAAACCCGAGATCGTCAGCGCCCCCGGCGCCGTGGAACTCGACAACGTGCGGGGCGCCGTCGAGTTTGACCGCGTCAACTTCTCGTATGACGGGACGTGTCCCGTGCTGCACGAGGTCACGTTCCAGGTCTCGCCGGGCGAGAAGGTGGCCCTCGTCGGGCCCAGCGGCTCGGGCAAGACCACGATCGTCAGTCTGATTCCTCGCTTCTACGACGTCAACGCCGGGAGTGTGAGGATCGACGGCCAAGACGTCCGCGACGTGAAGGTCAAGTCGCTTCGCCGGCACATCGCGATGGTGTTGCAGGACCCGATCCTGTTCAGCGGCACGATCCGCGAGAACATCCTCTATGGCGACCCGACCGCCACCGATGCCGACGTTGTTGAGGCCAGCAAGGCAGCCAACGCCTACGAGTTCATCCTCTCGCTGCCGGGCGGGTTCGACGCCGAGGTGGGCGAGCGGGGCACGTCGCTTTCCGGCGGGCAACGCCAGCGCATCACGATTGCCCGAGCGTTCTTGAAGGACCCGAAGATTCTCATCCTCGACGAGGCCACCGCCGCCCTGGACACCGAGTCCGAGCAGTTGATCCAGAGCGCGATGAGCCGCCTGATCGCCGGCCGCACCACGTTCACCATCGCCCACCGCCTCTCGACCGTCGTCAACGCCGACCGCATCTTCGTCCTCTCTAACGGCTCCATCGTCGAGTCCGGCACCCACTACGAACTCCTCGCCCAGGCCGGCCTCTATCGCGACCTCCACGAAAAACAATTCGCCTCCCCCACCTCCCGCCCCTCCTGACGCCCCGCGCCGAGACCCTCCCGCCGGCAAACTGAGTATGCCGTCCATCAGGCTTTGGTGTTGGCGAGGTGTCTCCCACAATGGCCTATAACCAGTACGAAGTCAGACTCGTCGCGATACCAGTGAATCGAAAGGCACTTGTCTGGTTGTCCTGCGCCGATGGTGGTATGCTCTTCGAAGAACAGCCGCCGGCCCTTATATACGAATCTGTAGTCATCCTCCCACTTCCCCTTGCTTGTCTGTGATACCGGATGAACGTCGACACCCTCTTCTTTCAGGGCGTCCTTGAAACTCTTCCCCAATCTCCCCTCGCTCTCTTTCCATTGCGTGGCAACCAGCCAGAGAGCTTCCAATGTCTCATAAAGCCGCCGAGTGTTCTTGAATGGTGAGTTCTTGACTGATTCCTCCGCCGACTCAAGGAACAAGAGCGGCCCGCTGAAGTCGGCCTTTGCTCGCTGATACGCTTCATGAGCATTTGCGAACTCACGAATCCCTGTCGCACTGTCAGGGGCGATATCCTGCTCGGCGTCCGCTTGATCCCTGAACTGCTCGTAGGTAGCCCAGTTTGCCTTCTGTGTTTTCAGTTCATCGTGGAGCAGCTCGTTTCGCTTGGCAAGATCATCTCTCTCTTTGGTCAGGGTCTCGATTCTGCAGATAGCCTTTTCCAGTTCAGCAAGCAACTCGCCATTCTCGGCGGTCCCGGCCACGACTTCACTACGCAGCCTTGTTAGCAGCGCATCCTGGTGAGCCTTTGCTTTACGCCGAATCCCTGAGATGGGACCGAGTTCTCCTGCGCGGAAGCCCGACATTCCGGCGAGAACGCGGAATAGATGGGTCTTCAGCTCACGTCCATGAAGCCGGTGGAATCTGATGGAACGGCCCAAGTACAGCGGGTGCATAAAGGGCTGGTCTTGCAGAGTGAAATCAGGCCAGTAGACGCGGACTGCACCGTCAAAACAGGACAACTCTCTGCCTACGGTATCAGTCAAGCGGAATGCGGTCCATTTGTCTGATAGGAGTGCTACCTGGGCGAAACCAGCAACAGCCTTTTGCAGGACGTCCGCCTGAACTACGGGTTTCTCTGTCCAGACGTCTGGCGAAACAACAATGACAGGCAGTGCCCGGCCCTTCGCCAACAGAACGTTCCGTACAAAGTCATCCAATCCTGTTTTGGTGACGACTTGGTGGGCGACGGGGATGTCCTGCCCGCCAACGATGCACTTGCAGTGAGTCAGAGTCTCCCACACGATTCCCGGGCGGCCGAGTATGTAACGAGTCGGGCGAATGACGAACTTCGCTGACGTCAATCCGACCGAAACGGCTACGTAAATGCTCCCTGCGTCCCGAGCGAACAGGCACGTAGTAACCCAAGCAACGGAATCATCCCTGTCGTCGGGATGCCCCCACTCCAGCGAGAGTAATTCACAGTCATCATAGCATTCATGGTTTGAAAGGACCCAGTGGCCCCTCAATGGGGTCAGCCTGTTGCCATCAAAGAGGGGTACGACGTCTGTGTTCCAGACTCTTCGATACTTCTGCGTGACCCAGGCCGCACTGAGTTGTTTCAGGGCTCCGACACACTCAGTTGGTGTCTGCTTCGACCGTGGTCTCACTTCGAACTGAATTCCGTAGATTGTTCTCATCTCGCATCCCCTTACCAGGCATTCTCACTGACCCACCGCTCCGGTCCCTTCCCAGAAGACCTCATTGAGCCGCCATCGCACCGTCTCACTCGACGCTACGATCACGGCCTTGCAGATCGGCTATCATTTCAATCCGAAAGCGTGATCGTACTACGATTGTGCCATCCCTCGCTCTGGCTTCCATCCTGTATCCTGCTATCGGCCTCAGAAGGGATCGAGATAAGGAAAAGGAAAGAAAAAGGCGACCGGTCTTGTTCGGGGACTGCGTTCTTCCGGCTCTGGTGGCGTTTGAGCGTCGACGGCGGGGCGGTTGTGTGCCGTGGTGAGGATGGCGTCGGCGCGGACAGGGCGGCGAAGGCTTCTCGATGGGCGTGCGGAGAATTTGAGGATTCCTGCTGGATTCTGCTTTACAGCGACCATGAGATGGTGTAGTATCAACACAACAAAGCTCTTTCGATAAAGTGAATAACAAATGGCGAATCGCGGAAGACCAGTTGACGGTTGTCGGTTGCCAGTGGGGCCGGCGTTCCACCATTCCATCATTCCACCATTCCAGTATTCTCCGCCTCGGGTGGGCAAGGGTGGGGGCAATTGCGGATTGCGGATTTCGGATTGGTGATTCGTGGCGCGGCAATTGTCCGGTGGAGTGGGTCGGACGGACGCGAGGCAACTGCGCCAAACAAAGCCAATTCCCGCGTTGTTGGTCTGGAAATGAGGGTCCAGCGGCCAGACAAAGCCAATTCTGCGGCCGCGAACGGCCGCCGGTTGGAGCGTAGACGCGCAAGAACACAGATGCGGGCGGAGCGCGAGGAGAACGTGCGAAACAAAGCCAATTTGGCGGGCCGGGGGATCAGTCGGTGCCGGCCTCTTCGGGGGCCGGCTCGGTTGGCTCGTCTACGACGGGGTTCTTGGTGATCTCGGCGATCAGGGTGGTGGCGTAGCAGCCGGAGTCGAGCTCGAAGCGCAGCTCCAGGTAGGGGCCCAGGTCGTCCGTTCCCGTCGTGACGGCAACTCCTCGCGGCTGGAACCGCAGCGGCCGGCGGCCGCCCCGGGCGCCGAGCTTCTTCATCTGGCGGAACTGCTCTTCGCCCAGCCCTTCGGCTTCGAGGATGGGTTCCTCGATCTCGCCGGAAGGCCCTTCCAGGCGGGTGGTGCGCTGGCCCAGCAGCGGACCGGTCGGGCTGATCTCGAAGCGGTCGCAGCGGGGTTGCTCGGCCGCCGCGTCTTCCACGCGGAAGCAGGCGCCGTTCTCGTGCTTGTAGGCCATGTCGCCCGGCAGGAGCTTGTCGATGTCGGGCATGCGGGCGGTGAGCACGCGGTTGAACACGGCCGACTGGTATGCCGAGACGAAAAAGCCCTTGAGGTGCCTGTCCATCACCTTGAAGGTTCGCTTCTTGTTGCCCCGATTGGCGATGAGGGCCTTGAGGATGCGCCGGCGTTCGACGATCTGACGCGGCCAGGCGTCCAGGGCCTCCTGGTACCGCCCGTCGAGGTAGAGCTGGCGGGCCTGGAGCATCACCTCGCTGTCGAGCCGCGGATCGGGCACGCCGATGAACAGGTCGATGGCGCGATTGGCGTCGTTGTCGATGATCGCCTTGCCGATGAGGTGGTTGTCGACGCGGTTGCCGAAGCGCTGCGGGCCATAGTAGTTGGGCACGCCTTTCTGCGTCAGGATCGACAGCACCTGCTCGGCGGTGCGCGCCGCCTGGTCGAGCGGCATCGTCAGCTCGCGAAGCTTGATGACGAAGCGGTTGCCGGCCAGGTGGCCGAGTCTCAGCTTGTTGGTGTGGCGGGTGACCTGCCGGACGCGGATGTCTGCGACGTCGATCCCTCGCACTCGCTCGGGGTCGACGTGCTCGACGGAGAGCCACTGCCGGGTGACGGCGTGCGTGTCCTTCAGTCCCGCCGAGCCGATGTCACGACGCGCCACGTTCAGCGCCCGCGCGAGCCGGTCGATGGCGTCGCGCGTGCCGAGGCCGCGCTTCTCGATGAGGATGTACGTGTGGTCGCCCTCGCCGGCCGCCGGATAGAGAGACAGCTCTTCGACGAAGAAGTCTTCCGGCCGCGTCTTGATGACGCCCCCGGTGCCGGAGATGGCTGCCGTCAGGAGGATGGGTGTATCGTTCATGGCTTCGCCGCGATCTTCCTTCTGTCGAGATGTCCTGTCCATGGCAACCATCCCCAAGCTGCGCTTGAGGCCGCCACGCGGGACTGCCACCCGCGTTCGGTTTGACCGGGAGCTTTCTTTCGCCGGTCTTGGATGGTATAAGTACCCGCAAACGCAACAGAATACAAGAGAAGGACATGCTGGGATTCAAGAAGCGTCGACGAGCGAGGATCGCAGGGCGGCCCTTTCCGGCGGAATGGCTGGCGATTATCGAGAAGAACGTCCCGATCTGCCGGCGTCTGCCGGAGGCGGACCGGCAGGAGCTGCGCCGGCACATTCTCGTCTTCCTCGCGGAGAAGCGGTTCGAGGGTTGCGGCGGGCTGGAGATCACCGACGAGATTCGCGTCACCATCGCGGCCCAGGCGTGCATCCTGCTGCTCCACCGCCAGACCGACTACTATCCGGGCCTGACGTCCATCCTGGTGTACCCTCGGACGTACGTGGCCGAGCGGGCCCACCGCATCGTCGGCGACATGGTCCTCGAAGGCGAGGATGTGCGTCTGGGCGAGTCCTGGCATCGCGGGTCGGTCGTGTTGGCCTGGAACAGCGTGCGGCGGGGGGCCGCCAACCCGCGCGACGGCCAGAACGTCGTCTTCCACGAGTTTGGCCACCAGCTCGACAGCGCCTATGGCAAGGGCGACAACACCCCGGTGCTGCGGGACAGGTTCAGCTTCGCCGCGTGGGCCCAGACCCTCGGCGAGGATTTCGAGGAGTTCCGGCACAGCGTCGGACGGGACGATGAGCAGGTGCTCGACGAGTACGGGGCCACCGACGAGGCCGAGTTTTTCGCCGTGGCGACCGAGTGCTTCTTCGAGAAGGCCGGGGAGCTGCGGGACGTCCATCCCGAGCTATATGAGGCGTTGAAGGACTTCTACCAGCAGGACCCGGCCTCCTGGCCGCTGGCGCCGGCTCCCGGCGGACCACCGTGAACAAAATGGGCGATCCGGCCGGCAAGACTCTTGCAGTCTGGGCAACCTGTGGTATACTCTGGGGCACTGTGATTCCGACGCCGTAGATCCGCGAGGCATCACAGTCGAGGGCACGAAACTCCTGCGTTTCGGCTGTAAGGTTCAGTGGGTCTTGGGTTGGAACAGGACAATGGAAAACCATCGTAAGAGTCACATCAAGAAGAAACGCGTCAGTGGGTTCCGGGCACGGTCGCGGACCCATCACGGCCGCAAGATACTCTCCAGTCGGCGCCGCGCCCGAGTCAAAGCCAAACGCGGTTAGGCGTTTCCTCACGAGTTTCCTCGTCAGGTTCCCAGATCGCCGGCCTCAGACCATTGTGCCTGGTTCGCCGAGAATTGTCTCGATCTCGCGCGTTCGGCTCTGCGCCAGCATCGCCTGCGCCATCGCTTCCGCCTGCCGAATGGACATGCCTGCGATCGTCTGCTGGGTCCGCAACAGATAGGCGGGGTCCACACTGAGCGTGCGGACGCCGATGCCCAGCAGGAACGGAACATACTGCGGCTCGTGGGCCATGTCGCCACAGACGGACACCTCCCGCTTGCTGCCGTTGGCGGCGCGAACGATCCGGCTCAGGGCCCGCAGCACGGACGGATGGTGTGGCAGGTAGAAGTCGGCCACGCTGTCGTTGGTGCGGTCCACCCCCAGCATGAACTGGATGAAGTCGTTGGTGCCGATGGAGAAGAACTCCGCCTCTGCGGCGAAGTCTTCGATCAGCTCGACCACCGAGGGCAGCTCGACCATCATTCCGAGCTTGGGTTTGCCGTTGTGGGCGATGCCTTGCCGCGAGAGTCCATCGATCGACTCCAGCACGACCTCGCGGGCCTGGCAGAACTCGTCGATCGAGGAGATCATCGGGAACATGATCCGCAGGTCGGCGTCCGCTCCAGCGCGGAGGATGGCCCGCACCTGTTCGCGGAAGATCGGGCGGTTCTGGAGGGAGAACCGGATCGAGCGCATGCCCATGGCCGGGTTCTGCTCCTGGACGTCGTGGTAGTAGGAGAGAATCTTGTCGCCGCCGGCATCGAGCGTGCGGAACGTCACGGGCTTGCCCGGCATGGACTGGACGAGCCTGCTGTAGATGACGAACTGCTCGGCCTCGGATGGAAACGTCGTCCGCACGATGAACGGGAACTCGGTGCGGTACAGGCCGACTCCGTTGCATTGCAGCTCGGCCGCGAGGACGGCGTCGGTCAGCAGATTGATATTGGCCAGCAGTTGCACCGGCACGCCGTCGGAAGTACGGGTCTGCGGCTGGATGAGCTTCTTCTGCTCTTCGAGGCTCAGCCGGACCTTCTGCTGCGAGTGGAATTTCTCGAGCACGTTGTCGTCGGGATCGACGAACACGTTGCCGATCTGCGCGTCGACGAGGATCGGAGTCCCGTCCGGCAGTCCGAGCAGATCGAAGCTGTCCGCGATGACCATCGGCATGGCCAGCGAGCGGGCCAGGATCGCGATGTGCGAGGTGACTCCGCCGCCGACGAGAACCACGGCGCTGGCCTCCTCGCTCGATAGCTTCAGCAGGTCGGAGGGGAACAGATCGCGCGTGACGACGACGTGACCCCGATAGACCTGGGTGTCCTCGCCGGCGCTGATCAGGTTGTTCACCAGGCGAATGGCCAGGTCTTCGATGTCGTTGACCTTCTCCCGCATGTACGCGTTGTCGCTGGCGAGGAACGTCTGGATGAATTCGCCGCTGACCTCGGCTACGGCGACGGGCGGGTTGACACCGGTCTCGATGCGCCGGACGATCTTGTCGAGGAAGGCCTTGTCTTTGAGGATCATCAGGTGAGCGGCGAAGATCAGAGACGCCGCGTCCGACAGCTTGTTCTCGACGCGCTCCTGAAGCTCTTCGAGCTGATCGGTTGTGCGGGTGACCGCCTCGCGGAACTGCTCGATACTGTAGCGGCCCTCGAATTCGCGGTGCAACAGGAACGACAGGCTCTTCTGCTTGTCGATCACCATCGCCGGCGCGTAGGCGAATCCCTCGGAGGCGACCCTGCCTCTGACGAATTTCAGTTGGGCCGGAGCGGTCGTCTGGACCTCGGGATGTTCTGATCGCGGCTCGTGCATTCCCATGAGGAACTGGGCGTTCTCGATGATGTGGGCCAGTTGCGACGCCACGGTCTCCAGGGCCTTGATGTCGGCGTCGGTGAAGGACTCGCCGGTGCTGCGCTGGAGAACCAGCACGCCCATCTTGGAGATGCCGCGCGCGATGGGCAGCGCCAGGAACGCGTCGAACCGCTCCTCGAAGAGGCCCGGGAAGAACTTGTAGTTGGGATTGCGGCTGGCGTCCTTCTCGCAGACGGTCTTCATCTCCTGGAGTGCCAGGCCCGTCAGTCCCTGGCCCAGCCTCAGCCGCACCTTTCCCACGGACTCGGGGTTCAGGCCGCGAGTCGCGCGCAGCGTCAGCATGCGTTCGGCCGGGTCGTACAGATAGACGGAGCAGACGGCCGAATGTGTCCGGTCCGCCACCATCTCGACCGCTTTGTTCAACAGCGTCTCGACGCTGGCGCTCTCTCGGAAGAGATGGTTCAGGTCGTTGACCTCATACAGCAGTTGTTCACTGTCCATGCTGCGACCTCGGCTCTCCTGTTGTCGTCCGGCCTTTCCGATGCCATGTACGCCGCCATCAGTCTACCGACGGCGATTGCGACCGGTTCGTCCCGGGTTCCGGATCTCCCGCAACGGTTCCCGCCGCGCACGAGGGAGTACTTATAGCGTCCGTGTGCGGCGCAGGCAAATGACTTGTGGGGCAATTCCGGTGCCACCTCGGTAGAATCGCGGGCGTTCTCCCCGCGGCCCTCGCCACAGCAATGGAATATGGAGTGGTCACCCCGCACGGCTCCAGGCGGAAGCGACAAGAATGTATCAGGCCGAGCCCATGTCTACGGAATTGTCGTCTGTGGCTGGTCTATCGCTCGACGATGAACGTAATGTCGTATGGGAGGTCTTCTTTCCCGCCTTGGCGCTTGGGCTGACGCTCGGTGCCGCCGTCGTCGGTCCCGTCCGGGCCGATGCTGTAGACGACATATCCCCCGTCACGCTTCTTGTATCGCAGCGGTCGGCCGTCGAATGGGTCGATCGGCGTCGTCTCGAGATAGCCTGGCACGAGATCGGTGGTATCCTGAGGCAGTTGCGCCGTCGCGAGTCGATAACGCTCGACGGCCACTGCCGTTCGCGCCACCTGCATCCGAGCCATCCCCTGCACATTCACGCCGATCAGACGGGCGCATGGAGGAGTCAGCCAGTCCAGAATGGAAGAGATGCCCGATGTGTTGTACCGGGCCTCGGCTGTCTCGATGGCCTGCTTGCGTTTCCACGGCTCCATCTGAGCGATCTCGATCGCTTCGGCCATCCGATCCAGGTGGCGGATCAGACTCAAGTCGACAACGCCCAGTTCGCGGAGAATCCCGGCCACCGCTACGGAGAGGTTGCCTGGGCCGTAGTTCGACGGCTCATCGGCCATATGCAGTCCGAAGCACCGCTCTGCGGCCAGCGCCCGCACCATCGAATCGGGATCATCGCCTTCGTACAGGGCGGCGTCGATCTGCACGAGATGGGCGTCAGTCAACGTCGTCCGGTTGACCACCTGCTCCAGCCCCTCGGCGGTCAATTCCAGATCAGCTTGGGCGACAACTTGGGAGATGATCGTGGGCAACTTGACCAGGGTGCGGGCCAAGCCATAACTGCTCAGAAGCATCCGGGTCGCTGTGTTGGGATCGTCCTGTTCGGCGTGCAGAACGGCCCCCATGACCAGCAGACGCGTGGTGCGTCGAATCGCGGCGAGATCGATCAACTCTGCATCGTTGCCCTGCGTGAAGTCGACGGGGTAACGGCAATCCGGGATCGCCAGTCCTTGACGCAGCAGTTCGAGCGTCTTCTGGTTCCCGGCGAGCATCGAAGCCGTTACGTGCTTCGTCGGGTTGTCGAGCGCCTGCCTTCTGCGCGGCAGGGGCGCGTTGCTGAACAGGGGGACTCCATTGGCGTCTTCGGTCGAAGGGGATATCAGATGGCTCAGGGCCGTGGTGATGTAGTCGGCCGCGTTCTCGGCAAACGCAGGTATCGTATAGCTGGCATCGAGTTCTTCACAAGTGGCCGGATACCCGGCGGCACGCACGGCATCGAGACGGCGGTTCACCTTCGTCCGAACCACGATGCGAAACACCGCGAAGGCGATGACCAATGCGCCAAGGACGAACACGGCGACGTGCCAGGACCGAATTCGATGTCTGCTGTTTCTCTCGCCTTGCTCGGTCATGTTGGCTCTCTGTCAGGAGGTTGACGCTCGTGTCGAGTTTCCGCGTGGCCGAATATAGCAGATCGCGGACGGACGGGGAATTGTCAATTCCACGGCAGGCGGAAGAGACGGATTTCATGGGACTCATTCGGCCGAGCGACTTCCGCGTAGACCCAAAGCTCGTCATCGACCCACATCCAATGCGAATAGCGCCATGTCGCGAAACGCGCGCTCGGTGTCGTGCTGGCCAGCAGGGGGTTCTCCGGCGTCAGGTCGGTGACGTGATGGAGGTCGAACGTGAAGCCGACGCCGGTGGCGATGTTGTAGACCGGGTCGTGCCAGTCGCAGGCCGAACCCTCGTAGATGAACAGGTATCCCAGACCGACCGGGACCACGCTCGCCGGGCGGACGTAGAAGTCGTGCCAGCCGGTCAGGTCCATGATCGACTGATAGGGACTGCCCACCGGCTCCCAGGTCTCGCCGTCGCTGCTGCGGAAGTGATAGATGCGTTCGGTCCGACGCATGACCCCGATGACATAGCAGTGGCAGACCCCTTGTGCACAGATGATGACGGGGTCCTTGTATTCGTTTGGGATGACGTCGCGGTCGTCGGATTTCGGCAGGGGGGCGATGACGACCTTTGCTGATCGCGGATCGAAGGCGGTCGGATCGACGGCGTCCGCGAACTTGATGATCGACCAGGGGCCATCCTGCCACGGGCCGCACGCGTAGAGCCTGAAGAGACCGGTCTTCGGATCGATCAGCAGGGCGGGGCGCTCGAAACCGGGGATCGGGACGTCCTCTCTTCGGATGCTGTGCACCTTCTCGAAGTGGATGCCGTCGGCGCTGCGCAGGATTCGAATCTCGTAGCCCCGCAGGCCGCGCGGCGCCTCGGCGGTGCGCATCCGGCAGGCCAGCCAGAACGTGCCGCTCTGGTCCCGCACGACCGACGGTGCCCCCGCCCACCATTCGGCTTCGTTCCGCTCTGGCTCGACGATTACCTCATATTCGTGGAACTCCGCCGCAACGTTACCGAGCGGACCATCGGGAGCGGGGACCGGCCGGCTCCGGATTGCGAGGCACGGGTGGGCCATCGCCAGCGATAGAAGGGCGGACGCGAACAGATGCGCATTCGGTCTCATTGTGCAGTTCTCCTGCGACTATTCCATGGACTGCTGGCCAGATGGTATGCCGCCAAGCGGATGTCGTCAACGCCCGTCGAAATCGCAGCGGACGATCACATTGCGGTGACGTGCCCTGGGGTCGGATGTGAGACGGGCCGGGCATTTGAAAAAGGTTGACGACGCTCCGGCCGGGCCCTATAGTACCTCCACTTCGATTGCTGCGCCCGTAGCTCAATTGGATAGAGTCGCGGACTTCGAATCCGAAGGTTGCAGGTTCAAGTCCTGCCGGGCGCGTTGAGGACGGCGTTTGTGGTTCGTGCCGCCCGGATGCGCAACGCAGGTGTCCTGGCCGCCGGCCTTACGACTCCTGGCCCGGCTACGGCGGGCTGACCAATTGGATTCTGTGCGTGATGCTGGCCAGTCCGATCTGCTGGACGATTGTCATCGCCGACAATACGCCTGTTCTCATGTCGTAGGTGCAGTCGGTGCGATGCAGCGGTCCGACCTCGCTGATCGTCACGGCGCCCGGCCGCACATCGCTGACGGTGACGGTTGTACCCACCTTCTCGTTGGTCTCGATCAGTTGGCCCGGCCGCACATTGCCCAGGGCCTGCGGCGAGATCCACAGGCCGCCGATGGTCGCGGCCCCCGAGGCGCCGTCCTGCGTCGCCTCGTTGGGCGGCATGCCCGGCAGCGACTCGAAGAGATATCGGTTGGTGAAGCGCACCCAGCCGGGCCCGCAGGCCTTCGGCGTGAGCGTCGCGGTCATTGCGCGGTCCAGCTTCGACCCGGCGACCGAGACCACCGACGTCTGCACACCCCGGTACGACAACTGCCCGAATCGCTCGATCCACTGCGGCGGCGGCGCGTCCTTCCACGGCACGTCGATGTCCTTGCGCTCCACGAGCCACAGGGTGACCAATTGGGCGCTTCCTTCTCCCATCCCTGCCATGCCCTCGCCCCCGATCGGCGCCGTGAGCACCGACTGTCCCTGTCTCCGCGAGGCGTGGAAGATCATCAGCCCGGTGTCCAGGTCGTACACATGCGCCTGGTAGCCGGAAATGTCATCGGTCTGAAAGCGGATCGCCCGATACGTTCTTCCTTCCAGGGTGTAGGGCATCCGCAGGATGCGGACGCCTTGCGCATTGACCTCGGCCACCTGCGCGAGCACCTCGGGATGAATCCAGTAGTCGGCGGCGCAGCCGGCGTGACCGACCATTCCTCCCCCGACGGCAAACCCGCACTTCTTGGTCGCGGTGTCGAGCGAGTAGAGCTTCGTGGACAACTCCGCAACGCCGCCACCGACGTGGCCGACGGACACGACGTTGAAGGCTGCACTGCCACTGGCACCGATCTTCTCCTGGCGGTAGCGCGTGCCGGTGTTCTTGTCGATCCAGTTGCCCTCGTCGTCCTGCACGAGCTTGCCGTATTCGCCCGGGATGCTGGCGGTCATTCCGAAGTAGGTCAGTCGTGTGCCCGGCTTGATACAGGGTGGGGCGCCCGCCTGGGCGGCGGCGGGGACCAGGGGCAGCATGATGCTGGGGTCGGGAACGGCCGGAGGCTGTGCACCCCACGCGCCTGGACAAGCCATCAACGATGCCACACACAGAAGCCCAACGTAGAAATGCCTTTGCCGCACTACCATGACGCACCTCCTTGCCGCATTTGCCCGCCGGGCCGGGGAACTGCGAACACGCGACGCCGGTCGCCCTATGGAAAGAACGCGCGTTCTCGGCCGGCCTGTTGCCGGCGGGCAGGATGGGCACACCCGAAAGTCATTGTCCGCGCGTTTGTCTGCATGGCACAAGCCTATGTGGACCGGCAGTGTCTGTCAATACGCAATCCGGCCAGCGGCCTTCGATGCTCTGGAAAGAGGGCGGACGGTTGAGGCCGGTGCGCCTGCCGTGGTATCATAAAAGGCGTGATGCACGGAAGGCCCGCATGAAGGCGAAGGAGGAATCGCGTTCATGTGCGGCCGTATCCGGAGGACATGAATGGCTGTCAAGGGGAACCGATGGCTATGCAGTCCAGGAAGGCGAAGAGAAGCAAGGGCAAGCGGTCGACTCCTCGCGTTGTGCTGAGCCGGAAGAAGAGGATCGCATTTGCCTTCATCGCCTTGGTCCTTTCCGGTGCATTGCTCCTACTGGTGGAGGGGTGTCTGCGTCTGTTCCGTTACGGCGGCGATCCTCGGCTCTTCGTCGCCGCCTCGGTCGAAGGGGGGCGTTTCCTGACCTGCAACCGCGAGATTGGACGGCAGTACTTTCCTTACCTGGTGAAGGTGCCGAAACCGTCGTGGGATGCGTTCCTCAAAGACAAGCCCTCGAACGGGGTTCGCATGTTCGTTCTGGGTGGCTCGACGGCTGCCGGTTTCCCGTATGGCAATAACCTGATGTTCTCTCGCATCCTGAACGTCCGGCTACAGGAGGCGTTTCCCGACCGGAAGATCGAGATCGTCAACACCGCCATGTCCGCTACGAACACCTACACGCAGCTCGATTTCCTGGATGAAATCCTCGCGCAGAAGCCGGACGCGATTCTGATCTACTCGGGACACAATGAATACTACGGCGCGCTGGGTGTCGCATCCCGCGAGTCTCTGGGCCAAAGCCGCGCGGTGGCCAGAGCCTACCTGAAGCTGCGTCGACTGAAGCTGTTCGTGCTGGCGCAAGATGCTGTTGGCCTGGTAAGAGGCATGCGGAAACAAGGCGCCGACTACGATCCGAGCGCCACCCTCATGGAGCGAATGGTGGGCGCAAAGGCCATCCCTCTCGATAGTCGGCTCTACCGGCAGGGGACACGGCAATTCGCTGAGAATCTCGACCGCATCTATCAGAAGGCTCGTGTCGCCGGGGTTCCCATCGTGGTCAGCGAGCTGGTGAGCAACGTGCGAGACCAGCGACCCTTTGTCTCCGTGGCGACGGGTTCGGCGCCGGCGGCCGATCTGGTGTTTCGTGATGCGCAGGCCCTGGACCGGGAGGGGGACCACGAGCAGGCGCATCGCCTCTACACCAAGGCCAAGGACCTCGATGCGTTGCGATTTCGGGCCTCGGAGGAATTCAACGAGATCCTTCACGAGACCGCCCGGCGGTATGGTGGGGCGGTCGTTCCGATGAAATCCCGCTTCGAGGCCGCCTCGCCCGAGGGCATCATCGGGGACCATCTCATGGTGGATCATCTCCATCCGAATGTTGACGGCTGCTTTCTTATGGCCGCAGCCTTCTTCGATACGATCCGGGACGCGAAGGCGATCGATCTGCCGTGGGACCGCGCTGCCGTCAAGCCGATCGAACACTACAGACAGAATTGGGGCATGACCGATCTCGACCTTGCCTGTGCGGATCTCAGCATTCGGTATCTCAAGGGAGGCTGGCCCTTTCAGCCCCAGGCCGGACCGAACCGGAGCCTTCAGTCGTTTGGGCCGCAGGGCGAGGTGGATACCCTGGCCCTGCGTGTTCTGACCGACGACGCTTACAGCATCATCCTTGCTCACGACGATTTGGCGCAACGGCACGAGAGGGAAGGCCGCTACCTGGAGGCCTATCACGAGTATCGCGCCCTCTGCCACACGGTTCCCTGGAGCACGATCTTCCTTAACGATGCGGCGAAGAACCTGCTGCGCCTCAAGCGGACGGATGAGGTCCCTGCGCTACTGGCGCGCTCGCTGGAAATCCAAGAAACCTTCTTCGCGCTGCGCTGGATGGGACATCTGCTGGTCAATCAGGGCAAATTCGCAGAGGCGATCCCATATCTGGAGAAGGCCAGAGAAGGGCACGAGGACAACGAGCAGGTGCTGCTGTGCCTGGAGCAGGCCTATCAACACACCGGCCGTCACGACGAGGCCCTGGCAGTAGGGCAAAAGCTCAAAACGCTGCCGCACAGGAGCGATCGATAGCGCGACGCAGCGGACACAGTGGACACAGAGCGTTCGGTGACGCGTGGTTCGACAATGAGGTTTCGCATCTTGTCCTGATTGCCTATTGTCAAATACGTATTTTCCCTAATAGACAGGCCCTGCAACTGTCCGTAGATTCAGTCCATTCGTTTTCAAGGAAGGGGGAGGAGAGATCGGTCCTGTAGCGGCAGAGATGCCTTGTGGGAAAGGATACCCATGGACGCGAAAGGAACGACAAGGCGAAGAACCGCGTTTGCCAGGTTGCTGACGTTTGGGGCGGTGCTGTTGTTGTTCGTCTTGCTGGTGACCCCGGGTGACGCGGCTCCGGGATCGTATGTCGCAAGCCCCACGACGACGATCGGGCTTCAGCAGGCCTTGGCGACAAACATGGTTGCGCTGGGCGGCGGTGGCTATGGCAAGGTCCACTGCCCGGACTGGTGGTGGCCGCGCAGCCCGTGCAAGCCGCCGTGGCCGCCATATTGGACACCGGGCCCGCCGTACTGGCTGCCTCGGCCGCCGTATTGGGTGCCGGGACCGCCATACTGGGTACCTCGACCGCCGATCTGGTCGGGCTGGTGGTGGCAGTAGCCGCGAGATTCTGGTCGAAGTAGGGTGACGTCCGAGGGGCGGATTCTGTCTCCCGACAGCCCGCCCGCAGGGGGCTGAACTGTCATCATATTGGAGTCCGTCCGCGAGAGGATCACGGGCGGACACTCGTAGGGGAGTCAACAAGTGAACCTCGCAGACAGTACGCAGCGCCGGCACGTGCACGCCGGGCGCAGAGTCTTGGGGACTGTACTCATGGTCCTCGCCGCACTCCCATTGTCTGGCTGCTCCGACCAGGTTCGGATGCCCACGGCGGATGAACTGGAGGCCTTCGAGCAGGCCCGTTCCACCGTGCCGACGGTTGACATGGACCGCATCCAGAAGGCCAAGCTCAAGACCGGTCCCTATCGAGTTGTCGCAGGCGACGTTCTCGAGTTCACCATGCCGGCCCTGCTCCAGGCGGTTACGGCAAAGGAGGTGCAGGCGGCACAGACGCGAAGCGAGGCCGACTATCCGTACTTGTGCCGTGTGCGAGACAGCGGCGAGATTGTCCTGCCGGCGATCGGCTCGATGGACGTGGCGGGCCTGTCTCTTTCGCAGATTGAGCAGGCGGTCACCAAAGCGTACGCCGGCTACGTCGTCCTTGAGCCATCGGTGTTCGTCCGCGTCAGCGAGTTCAAGACCTCGAAGGTATACATTACCGGCGCTGTCGAAGAGCCGGGCGTCTATACGCTCCAGGCCGACCAGATGACGCTGAGCTGTCTGCTGACCGAGGCGGGCGGGATCGCCGAGGCGGGCGCAGCGCTGGTGCGCATTGTGCGCTCGGACCAGACCGGGCCGGAGAGTCTGACCGCCGACAGCGAGCCCATCCTGCTGCCGGTCGTGAACACGAACATTCCCTTTCAGGATATGGCTCTGGAGGAAGGAGACACCGTGCTTGTGGAGCAGACCCAGATGCCTCTGTTCAGCGTTCTGGGGCTGGTCAACAAGCCGGGCAACTTCCCGTATCCGCCCAACGCCGAGTACAACCTGACCCAGGCCATCGCCTACGCCGGCGGCTTCGATCCAGTGGCCGAACCACGCTACGCGACCATCTACCGCCTGACGGAGGATGGTTCGGTCGCGCGCGTGCCGTTCCAGTTGATCCAGAAGGGGGAATTCACCGAGGCGTTGGTCACGCCGATCCGTCCGGGCGACGTTGTGGCCATCGAGCACACCCCGAGGACCCGAGCCAACGCGATGATCCACAACCTGGTGCGGATCAACACCGGCATCTACATTCAGGGCCGAGACCTGTGGGATTAGACCGTCGATGTGCCAGGCAGAGAGGAAACGATGAACAGCCGAATGGAAGCCAGCTTGCCCGAGCCGTCGGAGACGATGCCGGTCACCGAGATGGTTGAAGGGTTCTCGGAGAGCCTGTTCGAGATCCTCTGGCGGCGTCGCTGGACCGTCTTGCTGACGGCGGTTGTGGCGATGATTGCGGGAATCGTGTATCTGGAGCGAGCCACCCCTCGCTTCACCAGCACGTCGCGAATCTACGTCGAACAGGCGGGGCCGGAGGTATGGGAGAAAGACGCCTCCGGCGTCGTGACCCGATGGACCAACTATCTCTACACTCAGGCGGAGCTGCTCAAGCAGACCGATACGCTCTCGGCGGCCCTGGCCCTGCCGGGCATGGCCGGCCTCAAGACCTTCGCGGACGTCGACAACCCGGTGACGAAGTTGCGCCGCGAGCTGGAGGTCATGGTAGGCAAGAAGGACGAGATCATCAATGTTTCGTTCACGTGTCCCTACCCGGATGAAGCCGCCCATCTGGTCAACTCCGTCGTCGACGCCTACATCACCAAGCACAACGAGCGTCGACGCAACACGTCGGCCGAGGTCGTCAAGATCCTCCGGGAAGAGAAGACCAGTCGCGATGCGGAGCTCAAGGAGAAGCTGGAGAAGATGGTCGAGTTCAGCCAGGCTAACGAGGGTCTGGCCTACGGCGCCAGCCAGGAGAGCAACATCATCATGCGCCGACTCGAACGGTTCCAGCAGGCGCTCGATGAGGCCCAACTGGCGACGATCGAGTGCAAGGCGTTTTACGAGACCGCCAGAAAGATGGCGGATGATCCGGTCGGGCTGCGACAGTTTGTCGAGGCCCAGCGTGCCAAGGGGATCTACATTGCCGGGGCGAACGAGGCCGCATCGCTGCGGGCCCAGTTGCAGCAGCTCGAACGCGACCGGGGCGACTGCCTCCTTCGGCTCAAGGCCGATGCGCCTGCGATTCTGGCCCTGGATGCGGAGATCGGCCGGATCGAAGCGCAGATCGCCGAGGTGGACGCCGACTTCGCCGCCCGGCAGTTGGCGGTCGCCGAAGAGCAGTACCAGGCCGCGGTGCAGAGGCAGGAGGAACTGGCCAAAGACCTGGACGAGCAGCGCGCCGCCGCGATTGCGCTGAACCGGCAACTGTCGCAGTTCACGCTCCTCCAATCGGACTACGAGCAAACCCTGCGGTTCTGCGAGATCCTCGACGACAAGATTCGCAAGCTCAACGTGGACCCGGAGGTGGGGGCCCTCACGGTTCAGATCGTCGAGACCGCCGAGCCGGCGACCGAGCCGTCCGAGCCGCAGAAGGCCCGAACCATGGGACTGGCTCTGTGCCTGGGTCTCTTCGCGGGCGTCGGCCTGGGTTTGCTGCGGGAATGGAAGGACCAGCGGCTGCGCTCGACTCAGGAGATCTCCGCTCTGCTCGGGCTGCCGGTTCTCGGAGTTGTTCCCTCGATGACGGCACCGAAGCAGACGCTGGCGATTCGCGGCCAGAAGGTTCGCATCAGTCCCGACTCCCGCGAGGCCGAGGCCTTCCGCACCGTGCGCACGGCCCTGTTCTTCGGACGGCCCAAAGACGAGGCCCGGACCATTCTGATGACGTCGCCGGCGCCGGGCGAGGGCAAAACGATGATGGTCGCCAATCTGGGCATCGCCATCGCTCAGGCCGGCCAGCGCACGCTGATCATCGATACGGACTTCCGCCGGCCGACGCTGCACAGGATCTTCGATCTGTATCGGCAGGCCAAGGGATTGAGCAGTGTCCTGGCCGGCCGGATGGGCCTGGACGAGGCCATCGAGCACCTCGGCATGGCGAATCTCGACGTGCTCACGTGCGGGCCGGATGTCCCCAACCCGGCCGAATTGCTCAACAGCAATCGCTTTGCGGAAGTTGTCAAGACCCTGGCCCAGCAGTATGACCGCGTGCTGATCGACTCGCCTCCGGTGATTGCGGTGGCCGATGCCCAGATTCTCGCAGCGCTGTGCGATGTCACCATTCTCGTGCTGCGGGCGCAGCAGTCGACGCGTCGCGTCAGCATGCAGGCGTGCGACAGCCTGGCGGGCGTGGGCGGGCGCATCCTCGGGGTCGTCGTCAACGATGTGCCGCGCAGGAGCGACCGGTACGGCTATTCCAGTGGGTACGGATACCACGACTACAACTACCGCAGCGGCGGCGACGGCCACACGAGAAAGAAGACTCCGATCGTGGAGATCGGCGGTCGAAGCGAGAGAAAGACCAAAGGGCAGTTGGAGCGGCTCCGCGCCGGCCTGATGCCGGATGCAGTGCCGGCCGACTCGCCCCACGATTGACCGACACAAAGAAATGGATAGGACCATCAGGGATGGAGCCCTGCGACCGGCTGATTACCCATAGTGACGCACAGATGCACGCGGAGGTCGATGTCCGCCGTCCCTGGGCCCGGCGATTCGACCGGGCGATCGAGCTGTTGCTGACGGCGCTGCTGGCCTTCGGTCCGCTGGCGTTTGGCGTCGTCGGCGCCTGGAGCGAGCAGATCGTCGTCGGCCTGGCGGCCGCGCTGGTTCTGGTCTTCCTCGTTCAGAGGGCTTTCATCGCGCCGCAGCCTCTCGTCTGGACGTGGGCATACGTCCCCATGACTGCCTTCGTCCTCCTCGCCATTCTCCAGTTGATGCCTCTGCCCGCTTCTGTGATCCGTGCGATCTCGCCCGAGACGGCTATCCTCAAGACACAGTTGCTGGGCGATCTGCCCGGCGCCGATGAAGCGCTGCGGCACGTGCGCTTGACGTTCTACGCCCATGCGACCAAGCATGACTTGCGTCTGCTCCTGGCCGTCACATCGGTTTTCTTCGTCGTGGTCAACGTCTATCGCGACCCGTCGCGCATCAAGCGGCTTCTGCTGTCGGTCGCGATCATCGCCGGGGCCGTCGGCCTGCTGGCCCTAGCCCAGGACCTCGTCGGCAACGGCAAGATCTACTGGATCGTGCCGGCGTACGACCGCGCTCGCTCGGGCACGTTCATCAACCACAGTCACTTCGGCCAGTTCATGAACCTCTCGATTGGAGCGGCCTTGGCCCTGCTGCTGGTCCTGGTGTACGAGGCGTTCCCGCATCGCCGGGCCACGCCGTCCGACGTGCTCGAATACGTCCGCTCTTCCGAAGCGAACCTCGTCAAGCTGCTGGCAGTCGTCATCGTCGTCGGCGCGGCCGCGGTGTTCGTCTCACTGACTCGCGGCGGGATGGTGAGCATGCTGATCGCCGCGACGGTCACGACCATCGTGCTCAGCTCTCGCCAGTCGCTCCGGGGACGCGGCTGGATCATCGTGCTGATCGCCCTGGCCGCCTTCGTCTGCGTGCTCTGGATCGGCTTCGATCAGGTCTACGACCGGATGGCCACGCTCGACGACCTGACCGCATACCAGGGCCGCTGGCAGATGATCGAGCAGAGCATCGAGGCGTGGAAGAAATTCCCCGCCTTCGGCGCCGGTCTGGGGACATACGAGGTGGTGTATCCCATGTTCGACCGGGGCGACACGATGTCGCTCGCGACACACGCCGAGAACGAATACGTCCAGGCCCTGGCCGAGACGGGCGCGGTCGGGGTCCTGGCCCTGGCGATGTTCGGTCTGGTGGTCTGGGCCTGCTATGCCGCGAGCGTTCGGGCCGGCTCGGTTCCCATTCGCTCGGCCGCTTACGGTCTGGGCTTTGGTCTGATCGCGGTTCTGGTTCACAGTCTCAGTGACTTCGGCCAGCACCTGCCCGCCAACACCATGCTCACGGCGGTCTGCTGTGCGCTGCTGGTCGCACTGGCGCATTCTCGCTCGAATGTCGCCGCGCCCGCAGATTGGTCCGGTCGACGGATGGTTCATGCCTTTGCCCCGGCGGTCCTGCTGCTGGTTGCGGCAGGGGGCTTTGGCTGGGCCCTGCTCGGAGCCAACGCCGCCCGCGTGGCCGAAGGGCACTGGAACAAGACGCAGCTCGCCGTCCGGCAGATGGAGCCGGTCCAATGGCGCTCCAGCGAGGCGGCCGCCGAGTACCTGTTCCGCCACGCCGTCGCCGCTGTCCAAGCCCAGCCGGACAACATCCACTATCGCCATCGGCTCGGCGTCTACATGTGGTCTTCGCTGATGCCGTTCGCCGACCCCAACACCGATGCGCTCGATCCGCAGGCTTTCCCATGGGCCCGCCGCATCGTCGAAGACCTGCACCGCGCGCGGCCCCTGTGCCCGACCTTCGGAGTGCTCATCAGCCTGGCCGGCCAGATCGAGCGGTTCGCGCTGGCCGATCCGAACGGCGCACCGCACATTCGCATGGGCTACCGGCTGGCCCCGTGCAACGCGGCCGTCTGTTTCGCCGCCGCGAGGGTCGACGCCGAAGAGGCCAGGGTCGAACAGGCGTTCGAGAAACTCTCTCGCGCAGCGCTGCTCGACGGCCGGTACTTCGCCCAGGCCGCCTCGCTGTGCATCGACGGTCTGGCCCGGCCGGACCTGGCGCTTGTGCTGGCCGGCGACAACGCCGGACGGCTCAGCCAGGTGGCCGACCTGCTGGCCGCATCGGACCGCCACACCGAACTGGCCCAACAGGCCAGGGCCGGCGCTATCGGCCTGCTCGCCGCGCGATCGACACAAGCCGATGCGCCCGCCTCCACGCACGTTTCGCTGGCCCGCTCTGATGTCGAGCGGGGCGATGTCGATTCGGCGATCGACCGTTATCGTCTGGCCTTGAGGAAGAGCTACAACCAGGTCGGCTGGCATTACGAGCTGGCCAGTCTGCTGGCCCGCATGGGGCGCGTCGAAGAAGCGATGCACGAGGCAAGAATCTGCCTGCGGCTGCGGCCGAACTACGCGCCCGCGAAGCGATTGATCGAGGAACTCTCGACGCGGCCGGTCGAGCCGGTGGCCTCGGGACAATAGCGTCCGGCGGCGAGAGCGACATGGCAGGACCCTCGTCGGTCACCCGACAGGGACGGAGTCTATCCGGGCGAAGTCAACCGCCTGCGCATAGGACTTGAAACACGAAGCACGAAATCCGAAATACGAAACAAATTCCAATGACACAAATCCAAATGTCTCAAACTGCCGGCCGTCCCGGCGCGCCGGGATTCGAGTTTGGGGCTCTAAGCTTTCGTGTTTGTTTCGTGCTTCGACATTCGAATTTCGGATTTGCAGCGCCGTCAACCGTCAACTGGTAACTGGTAACTGGTAACTGCCAACTGTCAACTGTCAACTTCCCATGACCACCTATGTCGCTGTCTATTTCGGTTCGGTCCTCGTGGCGCTGATCGCCACGCCGATTGTGATCTGGATCGCTCCCCGGATCGGCGCGGTGGACCGGCCGGGTGTGCGCACGATCCACGAGCGTCCGATCCCACGCATCGGCGGCGTCGCGATCTTCGTCGCGGCCATGAGCCTGATCGTCGCGGTCCTGTGCATCGACAACGTCATCGGCGAGGCCTTCCGCGCCCGGTGGCTGCAAATGACGATGCTGCTGGGTACGGCGAGCTTCATCTTCCTGGTGGGGCTGGTGGACGACCTGCGAGGGTTGCCCGCCCGCATCAAGTTCGCCGCCGAGGTGCTGGCGGCGGTCGGCCTGTGCGCCGCTGGCATTCGGATCGAGGCCATCGGTCTGACCAGCGATCTGCCGCTGCACCTTGGTCACGCCGGCTGTGTGCTGACCGTGCTGTGGGTGGTAGGCCTGACCAACGCGGTCAATCTCAGCGATGGTCTGGACGGCCTGGCGGCGGGCATCTCGGCGATCGCCTGCGGCGTGATCGCGGTCCTGGCCATCCACGGCGGCAACACAATCATGGCGATCCTCGCGCTGGCCCTGGTTGGCAGCCTCTCGGGCTTCCTCGTTTTCAACTTCAATCCCGCCAAGGTCTTCATGGGCGACTGCGGCAGCCTGTTCCTGGGCTACACCATCGCGGCCTCCAGCGTGATGTGCATGACCAAGTCCTCGGCGATCGTGGGCCTGGCGCTGCCGGCGCTGGCGCTGGGAATCCCGATCTTCGACACGCTGTTCAGCATGCTGCGGCGGTTCCTCGAACGACGCAGCCTGTTTGCCCCGGATCGCAGCCATTTCCACCATCGGCTGCTCGACATGGGCCTTCGCCAGCGTCACGCGGTGCTGGCGATCTACCTTCTGACGGTCCTGTTCACCGGCCTGGGCCTGTTCATGATGGTCTGCCGGGACATCAGCGCACTGATCGTCTTTGTATGCATCCTGCTGCTGGTGGTGCTGGTCTTTCGCGTGGTCGGCGCGGTGCGCCTGCGCCAGACGCTGGCGGGCCTGAAGGAAAAGCACGTGCTGAACCAGTGCTGCCGGCAGGAGCGGGCGACGTTCGAGTACCTGGAGTTGCGTTTCGACCGGGTGCGTGATGCGAGTCAATGGTGGGACGCGGTCTGCGAGGCGGCCGGCCGCATGGACTTCGCCTGGGTCTCGCTCAAGACGACATACCCGGATGGGCGGATCGAGGAGGAGATCTGGCGGGCCTCGGAGCCGAAGCCGGGCATGTCCCGCCTGGTGACGGTGACGATCCCGCTGGCGGCCAGCAACGGCGATCCGCCGCGACGGTTCGAGATCGCCATCTGGGCCGACGGCTCACTCGAAGCCGCCAACCGCCGCGCCACCCTCTTCGGCCGCCTCATCGACGAACACAGCCCCCAGCCGCCCGGCGGCCATTCGACGCCGGTTCAGCGGTTGACGGATCGGTCCCCAGGCCGGTATCATGACACCGCAGGTCCGAAGGAAGATACAAAGTCGGCGAAGGCCCTGACCCCGCCGATTTGACGGTTTGTTGGATGGAAGTCGGAGCGTCCCCCGGGATGGATAAGGAGCAATTCGAGGCCGAAGCCGTTGCTCGGTACTGGTTCGCCGAGGCGACTGAAGCCCTGACCGTAGCCGGTCACCTGATGGAGAAGGCGGACTACTCGTATGCCCTGTTCTTCGCCCATCTGGCGATAGAGAAGGAGCTGAAGGGTTTGCATGCGATCCGTCAGGGCCGGCACGCTCCACCCATTCACAACCTGGTGAGGCTTGCCAACGCTGTGGGAATCGAACTCGACGAGCGACAGACCGAAGCGCTCCTTCGGATCACGGCGTTCAACATTGAGGCGCGGTACCCTGACCTGAAGCGTGAGTTTCGGCGACAGTGCACGGCGGAATACGCGGCCGAGCAGATGTCGCTTGTCCGGGAGATACTCGAATGGCTCAAATCGCACCGGATATCTTAGCCAGCGTCGAGCGTTTTCTGGCCGTTGTGCGTCAGAAACTGCGCGTCGATGCGGCGTATGTATACGGCTCGCAGACGACGGGGGCGGCCCGTCCCTGGAGCGACATCGACGTGGCCGTAGTATCCCCGGATTTCTCCGAGGACCTTTTTGCCGAGCGCCTCGCATTGATGAAGTGGGCCGTCGCGATCGATGACCGCATCGAACCTCAGCCGTTCACACCAAGTCGCTTCGGTCCGAACGATCCGCTCGCCAGTGAAATCGCGCGCAGCGGCGTTCGGCTGGTATAGCCGCAACAGGTGCTGGAGCGACCGTCGGCATCTGAGTGCCCGATACCCCGGAGCCGGTTCCGAACGCCGCCGGGCACGCGCGGCATACGATACTCGAAGCTCCATCGGCCTTGGATCAAGTCTCGAATGCCCGAAACCAAGCTTCGAATGTCTGGAACAAAGCTTCGAATGCGAAGGTTGACGCTTCGAATGGAATGGATGAGGCTTCAAACAAGACAGATGACGCTTCGAATGCGAGAGTTGAGGCTTCGAATGCCACAGACGAAGCTGCAACCATGACAGATGAAGCGTCCAATTTGATGGATGAAGCTTCAAACACGAAGGATGAAGCTTCGAATGCGATACCCGAACAGCCCCGAACCGTGTTCTCAGCCCCGAAAACGCGATTTAGACCGTGATTCGTGACTCGTGTCTCGTCGCTCGCGTCTCGTCGCTTCCCTCGACTTCGCTCGGAGCTTGCCCTGAGCCTCGCCGAAGGGACAGGCTTTGCTCGTATCTCGTATCTCGTATCTCGTGAAACGTGAAGCGTAGAACTTCAAACTTGTCACTTCAGACTTGAAACTCAGAACTTGTCACTTAACACCCGGCCGCAGGCCGCACACGTAGAAGCGTGGATGCGTAGAAGCGTGAAACTTCAGACTCATCGCTTGAAACTTGGCTGGAGGCTGGAGGCCGTGACGCGTGAAGCCGTCAACTGACAACTGCCAACGGGTAACTGACAACTGCCAACTGCCAACTGAAAACTGCCAACCGCCATTCATCAACAATCAATAGCGAATCGCCCCGTGACATTTTTTCCCTTTCTGCTGAAGTCTCCCCCTTGCCCGGCCGATAGATGGCGCCATGAGACGTGCGGGCCCAGTTTGAGCGAGCGCTTGCCCATGGTCCAATGCGCGCAGCGCCAGGCATGGATGTGCCGCGTTGCGCAGGCAACCGCCGTCGGCCCTTCGCCGGCGGCCTGAGCAAGGAGACTGTATATGGCAAGATTCCCCACCACGGAATCGGATGTGGCCACACTGGCCGATGAGATGATCACCGGACTGACCGAGCACGAGGACGTCTTCCCCGCGCCGCCGGTGACAGTCGAGTACGTCACGAACGTGCGCGACGCCTATGCCCAGGCCCGGGCCAGCCTTCTGACCAAGCAGACGGCGGCCCAGGAGGCGACGTCGACCAAGGACATGATCCTCGGCCAGCTCGTCGGGCTCATGAAGAAGAACATCCGCTACGCCGAGACGACGGTCGGCGCCGACAGCGAGCAGTTGCAGCTCATCGGCTGGTCGCCGCGCAAAGCGCCCACGCCGCTGGCCCCGCCGGGCCAGGCCCGACTGCTGGCAGCCGTGCGGCAGGAGGAAGCGACGGTCGAGCTGGCCTGGAAGGCCCCGGTCGACGGCGGCAAGCCCAGCGCCTATCGCATCATGCGGCGCGAACGGCCCGCCGGGCCCTGGCTCGACGTCGCCACCGCCGTCGAGACCACCGTCACGCTGATCGACCAGCCTCGCGGCAAGGAGTTCGAGTACCGCGTCATCAGCGTCAACAAGGCTGGCGAAGGAGAGCCGAGCAATACGGTGGTCGTCGTGCTGTAAGAACGCAGTGAGAACTGACAAGTGGGAAGCTAAAAGTGCGAAGGGAGCACTTGTCAGGGAACAGTTGACAGCGGTCAGATCACAGGGAACAGTTGACGGTTGTCAGTAACCAGTCGCCCCCGGGCCGGCCCCGTCAGAGCCGGCCCGCCGGGCCTCTTTAACGCCGTCGCCCGTCGCCCGTGAAGCGTGAAGCGTCGAACTTGAAACTGAGAACTGAGAACCGCGAACTTCCATTCATCAATAGTCAATTCGCCCGGCCGCAGGCCGCAAAAGCTACTGCCGCCAACTGACAGCCGATAACTGCCAACCGCGAACTGAGAACCGATAACTGCCAACCGCGAACTTCCATTCATCAATCGTCAATAATCAATCATTCTGCCCTTCGCACTCGAAAGCTCCACTTTCGGACTGCCCGATAACCCAAACCCGGTAAGGAAAAAGCAGTGCAAGGTTGAAGAAATTCCTTTCATGTTCGGGACCCGACCTGAGAAGACGAAAGCGCGGTTCGCTCACAGCATTCCAGACGAGGCTGCCCTCCTGACCGCTGACGCGGAACAAGTGAGTTCACTTGAGGCAGTGGACCTCCCCGAAACCTCCGAATGCGGGCTTTGGCCAAGACTGCGGGGTTCGGCACTCATCCGGTATTTTGGCCGCAGCCAGTTCTTCCGGAACATGTCTGTCGTTCTGGGGGGCACGGTTGTCGCCCAGGCAGTTGGCGTTGCCATCGCGCCAGTGATCAGCCGTCTGTTCACCCCCTCCGATTTCGGCGTGTTGGGTTCCTTCAATTCCATCCTGTTGGTTGTGGCCGCATTCGCGACGCTGCAGTACTCGCAAGCCCTCATGCTGCCTCGAAACGAGGAAGATGCCGCGAACGTATTTGGGGCCTCCCTTCTATCTGTTTGTATTGTCACCTTGGTAGCTTTGCTGGTGGCGTATCTGCGCTCGGATTGGCTACTCGGGCTGTTGAAAGCGCCCCAGTCGGCATGGCTGCTTTGGTTCCTTCCGCTGGGCATCTTTGTGGCGGGGATCAATCGGTCGTTCCAGGCTTGGTGTGTCAGGAGAAAGGCATTCACGACGACTGCATCTTCACAAATCCTTGGAGCTGGCTCCTCCAACATGCTGAAAATTGTGTTTGGCATTCTGAATCAAGGCAGTCCCGGGCTGATCGTCAGTTCCGTTGCTGCCAATGGGATCGCCAGTATGAGCCTGGCTCGCAGGGTCCTATGTGCGGACAAAGCCCTGCTGAAGGAATCCTTGAACTGGAGACGGATAGCCAGCCAGGCGAGAGTGTACCGTGACTTCCCTGTCTATAGCGCAACGCAGAATACAATGAACGCTGTCTCGCAGGGACTACCAGTGCTGATGCTGGCTCACTTCCATGGCATTGCCGTTGCCGGAGCTTATGCCTTTGGCATGAAGCTCATACATGTGCCAATGGACTTCATTCTGACTGCCCTCCGGCAGGTGCTTTTTCAGAAAGCCAGCGAGACACATAACCAGGGAGGCGGTCTACTTCAATTGTTCATCAAGACGACTGGTGGCCTAATGGCGGTGGCTTTGTTGCCCAGTATTGTTGTATTCATCTGGGCCCCGGAGCTCTTCTCGTGGGGTTTTGGAGAAGACTGGTGGGAGGCTGGGATGTTTGCGCGGTGGCTGACACTGTGGATGTATGCCGGATTCTGCAATGTGCCAGCTAACCTGTTCGCCAGGATACTCCGGCAGCAAAGAAATTTGTTTCTCTATGAATGTATCGTACTGTTCTCGCGTACGATCATACTACTTGTTGGTGGACTCTATTGGTCGGCGCTGTCAACGGTTGCCGTGTTTTCCGCTCTAGGTTTCCTTCTAAACAGTGCCCTCATCCTATGGATTGGTAGTTTGCTCTTGCAGCAAAGGAAACCTGTTGAGGCAAGCGGCATCCGGCAAAGGTGACTCGCTGGCGCCTTCATTGAGTGTAATCGTAGAGATATGATGGGCTCCATCACCCCATTAATCACTCCCATATGACATATCCCGAAAGAGTTCTGCGTGTGGCACACATGAAGAGGTCAAAATGCACAACACTCGCCATTCACCACCGGCCCGGCAGCTTTTCCGACCGATGGATTGAGTACTGCACTGAGAATAGCATCCGGTATGATCTGGTGAATTGCTACGACAGCGATATTATCCAGCATCTCAGGTCATGCGCTGCGTTCCTCTGGCATTGGAATCATTACGACTGTCGGGCGAGACTGTTTGCCAGACAGCTGACCTACTCATTGGAGGCTGCTGGTAAGCTCGTATTCCCAAACAGCCGCACTTGTTGGCACTTTGACGACAAGGTTGGACAGAAGTATCTCCTAGAGGCAATTGGCGCTCCGCTAGTGCCATCTTACGTCTTCTATGATGAAGAGGAGGCAATGGAGTGGGCAGGAGCAACCGATTACCCGAAAGTCTTCAAATTGCGGGGAGGGGCGGGCTCCAGCAACGTGTTATTAGTAAGGACACGATCTGAGGCAGCCCGCCTGATCCGGAAAGCATTCGGTGCCGGGTTCAGTCCTATCAACCGGCGCGCTTCGCTCCGAGATAGCATTTCTGCGTTCCATCACTGTCGCACCCACCACACTGCGAGGGGTTTGATAGGGGCCTTGTTCCGATGTGTGATTCCAGGAGACATCGAGAGGCGCATGGGCCGAGAAAGAGGTTATGTGTATTTTCAGGATTTTATCCCCGGCAACAAGCACGACACGCGAGTTGTCGTAATCGGTAATCGTGCCTTCGCCTTTCAGCGGGAGGTGCGAAGGAATGATTTTCGAGCCTCAGGCAGCGGCTCTACAATACTCGACCGCAAGAAGATTGACACTGAGTTCATCAGGCTCGCTTATGAAGTTAGCCGCCGTCTGAACCTCCAGAGCACCGCATACGACTTCATCAGAGACGAGTCGCGAGGGCCCCACCTGATCGAAATGAGTTATGCATTTCCCGCCAACGGACAAGTCGCGAAGTGCCCCGGCCATTGGGACGGAAATCTCAAGTGGCACGATGGTAAGATGTGGCCGCAGGACGCGATACTGGAAGACATGCTTGCACAGATTGCAGTGCGTTCAGCGGAGGGCATATGAGAGTCGCGTTCTTGATACCAAACTACTATGAGCAGCGTGTAGGCGGGGCGGAGTATCGTGCGTATCTCCTTGCCAAACACCTGCAGGAATCTGGCCATGACGTACATTACATATTCATAGATAATCATGCCCCCTTTGAATCTGACTCTGAAATACACTTGGTTCCCATTGCGAGGATGAGATGGCCAGAGCGGCTAGGCACAAATACCCTCATGTACAGGCAACGCGTTATCAAGGCTTTAGATGGTATTTGCCCCGATATCGTATACCAAACACACGGATGTGCTTGGACGGGCATAGCGGCCGAATACTGCAGGTCACACAAGTGCAAGATGGTGTGGCATATCGCTAGCAGTCCCGATGTCGAAAAGGTTTGCATCATACGATGGTGGCGGAGTCCTCAGACCCTGGTTGAACGACGATGGCTCCATTATGGTATTTGCCACAGTTCCGTGATTGTTGGACAGGCTCACTATCAGGACAAGCTTCTGGGCCAGAACTTCAAGCGATCCTGCGATGCCATTGTTCCAAATTGGCATCCCTATCCACCTGAGCACATCCAAAGAGCGCGCTCGCCTGTGAAGGTGCTCTGGATTGCGAATATTAAGCCGTCTAAGCAACCCAAGGTGTTCATTCGACTGGCAGCGAGATTGTGCCAACACGTGGAAGCCTCGTTCATTATGGCCGGGCGTGCTGGCGGCCGCATTTACCAACGCTCGGTTGAAAAGATGCTTGCGCGCGCGTCGCAGATTGATTATCGCGGTGAATTGCGTATGGCGGATGTCAACGCACTCCTTGCGAAGAGCCACATCCTTGTCAGTACGAGCCAATACGAGGGTTTCTCAAATACCTTCATTCAAGCCTGGATGCGTGGGGTACCCGTGGTTAGCCTGAACGTAGATCCCGACGACGTCATCGCGCGGTATGGCCTAGGATATCACTCACACACATTTGACAGATTGTGCATGGATACACGGCGTCTAATTCAGGACCCCCAGCTGCGGGATGCCATGGGTGAGGCCGCACGCAAGTATGCTTTTGAGAACCACTCGTTAGCTAACCTTTCTGCGATGACAGAGTTGTTCCGGAGTGCGGCATTATCACTGTAGCAAGGGGCATCGCAGTGATCAGCTATTCTCGTACAGAGGGGAACTCCTACGGACGGGCGCGGAGATTCGGATCTCCACGCTTCGTCGGCGGTACAGGACCTACCAGTCGTTTGCGCAAGATAGAATATTCTCTGCGAGTGCCGCTTCTGGTTCTCCTTTTTCTTACGCTGTTCTTGCGAGGAAGCGTATCCGAACACGTGTTTGGCAGTAGTCCCGCCAGCAGTGGTGAGCACGAGTCTATGCTTGTGCGGTTCGCTGTCGAGGCTGTGATAGTACTTGTGATAGCTGGACTGTGGCGGCGGCATAGACCTCCCGTTGCATTTTGTATGGCCCTGGCTTATGTTTTCTGGTCCCTATTCGCAGGCATGTGCTCTCCAGAGAGCAGCCCTATCGATGGATTCAAATATGCGCGTTATACGTTCTATGGGTTTGCACTGTACCATGTGTTTCGGATACCCGGGTGGCAGGGACGTGAACTGAAGATGATAAATGGCTTTGTCGTGTCCCTATTTCTAATGCAGATCGGCGCGTCTGTGCTTCATGCCGCCTTATTTGGAAGGGTCGAATGGCGCGTAGGGACAATGACTGTCTCCGGTGGGGAGTTGGCGACATTGTTTCCGTTATTTGCCATTGGGGGTGCGTTGGGCTACTATTTCTATATCCGGCAGTCTCTGTGGGTCATGCTCATCGCCCTGTCATTCACCATTGTGGGTTATGCAAGCGGGAAACGTGCCATCTACTTCCTTGTTCCGTGCCACGTCCTGCTCTGTGTGCTGATATATCTTCTGCGCAGTGAGCACCTGCGCGCCAATACTCTCAGGCGCATCTTGAGGCACGCGGCCATATGTGCCCTTATCGCGTTGCCACTGTGGTTGTACGGAATGGATCGCAGCTATGGGTTGTCGTCCGGGAATCCGCACGCCTCAGTGGTTGAGAGATTCACGGACGCCCTTCGATTTGCGAGTGAGTATGAACGGGGTGAGTTGTCCGACGGGCGGACAATGGGCCGCACCAGTACAAGCATTAAGATATTGCGTTTTTTATCATCGGCAGATATCTGGCGCATTCTCTTCGGCTTTGGGCCGAATGCGTTTAGTGAGAGTAGAGGGGAGCAGGAGGGGGGTGGATATGGCTTTTCTACGTTGCATATTGCGTATGGGATTACTGGATGGTCTATGGACGTAGTCTCCATAGGCGTCCCCGGCATGGTTCTGTTCCTGGCCGCTTACGGAGCCGTGGTGCGGGATATGATGCGCGCGGTGAGCATAGAGACACTGCCATGCCGATGGAGGGCAATCCACTTTGGGGTGCTCTTGGGGTTCATTCTTACGTTCTATATGTACTTCTTCTACAGTGGCATAGTCGTGACTGCCAACCCGGTAACGCTTACATTGCTGGCTTATGCCGGGCTGTTAACCGGGTCAGTATCTCGTCGAGAGCCTATGTCTGTGCCGGTGCGGCAACATTGGCACTATAGACGGAGGCAGATGATTACGTTGGCAGGCGGATCTTAACAATGCATCCACACGATTCATACACACAGCAGCCACTCAACATTCTAGTTGTCTGCTGCAGCCCATTTGGCTTCATAACAGATGCAGTTGAACTGGTCAAACACGTAGGGTGCAGGCACGCCGTGACGGTTATCTCACTTGGTCGTGGCCCGATGGACGGGGCGAGTGACACCGTGCCTCATGCAGTGAGGCATAGCGTGGTCGATCGCTCCTCGCACGTCCTGTGTCGAATCTGGAAGTGGCTTGACGCGTGTGCTCGTGCCTGTCGGGAGGACTATGACATAGTCTACCTGTACTATTTCCCCATGTGTTCTCTCCTGCGGTGTGTAAACGCACGGAGACGCTTCATTCTGGACATTCGATCGGGCGCAGTTTCAGGCAGTTGGATGAGACGTGGTGTGCGCAATCTCCTGATTTCTGCTGAGGCAAGGGCGTTTGGGAGAATCAGCGTCCTCTGCGACGCTATGCGTCGTTATCTCCGTCTGCCCCGAGAGAGAACACATATCTGTCCCCTAGGAGCTAATCCGATTCCCATCCTCACTCGGGATATGTCATGCCTGCGTTTGCTGTATGTGGGAACATTTCTGAATCGTCGGTTGTCCGAAGCCATAAAGGGATTCGCTATCTATTGCCGCGAAGAGGGGGCCTCGACCGATGCGCATTTCACCCTCGTCGGAGATTCAGAAGACGGTGAAAGACATCGACTGCAAATGCTTGTACATGAACTCGGCCTAACCGATAGGATCGCACTGCCTGGTTACGTACCGCGAGAACGACTCACAAGCTACTATGAATGCTGCAATGTTGGCGTCTCGTATGTACCCATGACTCCATACTATGATTGTCAGCCGCCAACGAAGACCTATGAATACTTCTTTGCGGGTATGCCTGTTATTGCCACGGCGACCAAGCAGAACGCGGTGATAGTCAGTGATGACAATGGTGTGTTGATCGATGACACTCCAGACGCATTCTGCAGTGGATTGCGTGTGCTGGCGCAAAGGTTACGGCTGTACGATTCGGGAAAGATACTATCCTCTGTATCTGACCACTCCTGGTACAACATAATGACTAACAACGCATTGCCATTTATTGAAGCCGTTGCGCTGGCACACGAGGAGTGACGCCTATGCGACGGATTCTCTATGTGTGTTCAACGCTTGCGAATGAAGGCCCTACGATTCATCTTCGCACTCTGTTGGGACGGCTGGATCGGACAGCGTTTGAACCAGAGATCTTAACTTTATCGCCTGAGCCCCCCGAGTCCCTGTGGAATGAGTTCGTCGAACAAGGAGTTGCGTGCCATTCGCTTGCGATGAACCGCGGCAAAGGGCTTTTCTTCGCGGCATCACGCCTCCGTAGCTACTTGGACGCCACGCAATACGACGTAATTCACTCGTCTGGCTTTAGGGCTGATGTTCTCTCTTCGATGGTCGCCTGCCGCATCATGCGAGTGTGCACGCGCCACGAGTTGTTCCATAGCTTGCATGTCGCGTGGCACGGCCCCGTGCTTGGCAGGATCATGGAGTACTTGCACTGCCGCGCGCTGAGCCGCATGGATTACATAGTGGTGTGCTCGGAGACTGTGAAGCAGTCTGCTCCCAAGCGTCTCCAAGAGAAGATCGCCGTAATCAGGAATTGCGTAGACTATGGCGTGTACCGCCCGGCTGATCCAGAGGAGAAGCGAATCCTACGTGCGGAGCTGGGCCTCCCAGCGCATTGCAGCATCATTGTCTTCATGGGGCGAGTCGACAAATGCAAGGACGTCGCTACCGTGATTGCGGGCTTTCTTCGGAGTCGATTTCATGACAAGGCGTTCCTCGTAATAGTCGGCGATGGTCCTGCGAAGCGCTACTGCGAGGAACTCGCTGGTAACGCGCCACGGATAACCTTCGTGGGGTTCTCGAAGCAAGCGGAGAAGTACTTGCGAGCCGCAGATATCTACGTATCTGCATCGTGGCTTGAGGGCCTCCCGTTGTCTGTCATTGAGGCTTTGGCATGTGGGTTGCCTTGTGTTGTGAGCGACATAGGCGCACACAGGGAACTTGCTTCATTGGTCCCAGGTGTCGTGCTGTTCCCTACACAGGATGCGGTGGGTCTGGCGCGGGCATTAGAACGGGGGCTAGCAGCCGACCCCTGTGAGTCACGTATCGCGACTGAGATCGTGAGAGAGAGGCTGGGGCCCGAAATCATGGCGCAGTCTTACAGGGAGATATTTGAGAGTATGATCCGAGTTCGTCCAAGTGATATGCAGGAGAATCTCTTGTGCGAATCTTAGTCACCGGCGGCTCCGGCTTCATCGGCACCAATCTTGTCGGCCATTTGCTCGGCAAAGGTATGGTGGTCCTGAGCATCGATATAAAGGAGCCGCAGAACACCGCGCATTCATCGGTGTTTGAGTCTGTTGATGTGCGCGAGGCCAAGGCACTGGCGCGAGTCTTCAAGGAGTTCGCTCCAACACATGTTGTCCATCTTGCGGCGAAGACCGATTTCAACGGAACCTCTCTCAATGACTATGACGTGAATTTCCTTGGAGTCCAGTGCCTGATCGACGGGCTTACCGGATGCGAGTCGGTAGAACGCTGTCTGTTCATGTCCTCCAAGCTTGTCTGCCGGACGGGCTACCAGCCTCGTTCCTGGGAAGACTACAATCCCGACACCGTGTACGGTCAAAGCAAGGCGGATGGCGAGAAGATCATTCGAAGCAGCAGGAAACTCAAATGCGAATGGCTCATCGGCCGGGCCACGTCCATTTGGGGTCCGTGGTTCGGCATTCCGTATAAGCCCTTCTTTTTGACAGTTGCGAAGGGTCGCTACTTCCATCCGGGCAGGGCGAATCCTCCGAAGAGCTACGGCTACGTCGGCAACACAGTCTTCCAGATCATGAGACTGCTCGAAGCCCCGCGCGAGGCTGTGCATGGGAAGCCCTTCTATCTCTCCGATTATGAACCATGCACGATAAGGGACTGGGCGAACTCGATTGCCGTACAGCTTCATGGCAGACCTGCCCGAACGATTCCCGATAGTATCATGAGAGTCGCCGCCTGGGGCGGAGACTGTCTACGGAAGCTCGGCTGCAGAAATCTACCGATGACGTCCTTTCGGCTGGGAAACATGAGGGCCGATACAACTATCGGGGTATCCATGGCTGCAACAAACAAGCTCTGTGGCCCTTTGCCTTACACGCTGGAGAGTGGTGTAAGAGAAACGATCCGTTGGCTGCGCGAGCAGCGCCTCATCGCGTAGTTGTGAACGGTGAACTGAAACCTGAGACCTATTCTACCATGCGTATTTTGTTGTTGAATCAGTTCTATCGGGCGGACGTGGCGGCGGGGGAAGGGCGCAGGGATTTACTATTGATGATTGACGATTGATGAATGGCTACGGCCTGCGGCCGAGTTGGCAGTTGCCAGTTTTCAGTTTGACGTTTGACGCTTCACGCTTCACGAGATACGAGAGTTGACGGTTGCCAGTTGTCAGTTTCCAGTTTGAAGTATGACCCATCTACGCTTCTACGCATCTACCCTTCTACGAGCATGCGAGATACGAGATACCAGATACGAGATACGTCTGCGGCCGACGGCCGAGAACTGTGAACTGAAGACTGTCTGCTGAAAGCTGTTCTTCTATGCGAATCTTGCTGCTGAATCAGTTCTATCGGCCGGACGTGGCGGCGACGGGTCAGTTGCTGGCGGACGTGGGCGAGGCGCTTGTCGCGCGGGGTCACGAGGTGCACGTGATCTGTAGTCGCCGCCGGTACGGGGGCGGGTCGCTGACGCCGGCGGCGGACGAGGTGCTCGACGGTGTACACGTCCATCGCGTGCTGACGACGGGGTTCGGGCGAAGGCGGCTGGCGGGCCGGGCGGCGGACTACGTCTCGTTCTACTTCAGCGCGGCGTGGCGGGCGCTGCGGCTGGCAAGGCCCGATGTGTGTCTTTCGCTGACGACGCCGCCGTTCATCGCGCTGATCGGGTGGATGCTGAGCAAGATGCGGGGCACGCGGAACGTGCTGTGGGTGATGGACGTGTATCCGGAGATTGCGGCCGCGTACGGCGTGCTGGCCGGGCGGGGCCGGTTGTGCCGCGCGCTGGGCCGGATCAGTCGAAGGCTGTATCGGGATGCGGAGGCGGTGATCTCGCTGGGGGAGGTGATGACGCAGCGGCTGGCGGCGGCCGGAGTCGAGGCCGAGCGGCTGCACACGGTGCACAACTGGACGCCCGGGGAGGGTGTCACGGTCCATGATCGGCCGGCGGCGAAGCGCCCGGAGCCGGTGGCGCTCGGCTCGTAGCGGCCCATCATCAATTCTCAATCATCAATCATCAATCCCAAGTGGCCACCCTCCTCTATTCAGGCAACATCGGCATCGGGCAGGACATCCGCACAACTGTGTAGCCGCCGTAGGAGCAAGACATGCGAAAGACACACAAGATCGTGTTGGGTGTAGTGCTTGGCTGTGTGCTGCTGGTCGTTGGGGGAGAGCTGTTTGCGCGGTTTTATCTTGGTCTCGGCGATCCGATGCTGTGGATGGACGAGCCGACGATAGAATACATGTTTCAACCCAATCAACGGGGCCGGCAGTTAGGCAATCAGTATCTCTACAATGAGTACTCGATGCGCAGTGAAACTATGTCCGCCTCAAGGACCGACCCTGACGAGCTACGCATCCTTTTTTTCGGAGATAGTGTGCTCAACGGTGGTCATATGACGGATCAAGCATGTCTTGCGACAGAGATCATCAAAGGCGATCTCGAAACGCGTCTCCAAAGACCTGTTGCGGTCGGCAATATCTCCGCCGGAAGTTGGGGCCCGAAGAACTGCCTCGAATATGCCAAGAAGTTTGGTTTGTTTGGAGCCGATGTTGTGGTCCTTGTCGTGTCAAGTCATGACTATGCTGACAACCCTGCGTACCTGCCACTGGCAGGCACCTCGGCGATCTATCCAGCCAGAAGACCGCCATGCGCGCTGTATGAAGCCGTCACTCGTTATCTCCCAATGTATCTGCCGCGAGGTGCACCACGTGAGAACGCTCCAGAAGATACCGTTGATGAGAAATCCATCGCAGTTGCGATGGATGCAACGCGTGAATTGGTGCAAATGGCCCTCAGTGCCAAGGCACGGGTCATTCCTGTCCAGCATCTTGCAATGGAAGAAGTGAAAAATGGCCCGCAGCAGGGGCACGCAGTCTTTGGGGAATTGTGGCATGAGCTTGACCTCGCCAGCGTGCAACTGGGCCCAGCTTTTGCGGACGCATTGAAACGCGGCGACAATCCGTATAGGGATGTCATACATCCCAATGCTCTCGGACAGAGAATCATCGCGGACCAGCTGATTGAAGCAATCTGTGAATCTCTCCAGAGGCTATAGTCAATGCCAGCACAGTTTGAACAGCACAGGTGCCGCCTGCTGCGGCGGTTCAATCGGAGGCTGTATCGAGATGTCGAGGCGGTGATCTCGCTGGGGGAGGTGATGACGCAGCGGCTGGCGGCGGCCGGGGTCGAGGCCGGCCGGCTGCACACGGTGCACAACTGGACGCCCGGGGAGGGTGTCACGGTCCATGATCGGCCGCCGGCGAAGCGCCCGGAGCCGGTGGCTCTTGGCTCGTAGCGGCCCATCATCAATCATCAATCATCAATTATCAGTCATCACTCCCTGGTGGCCACCCTCCTCTATTCAGGTAATGTGGGCCTCGGGCAGGACGTCGGCACGGCCCTGCGGGCTGTGGCGCGGCTGAACGGCCAGGCCGCCCTCAAGGTGCTTATCGCCGGCGACGGCAAGGGTCTGGCGGCGGTTCGCGCTCTGGTTGCCGAGCTGCGGCTGGCGGATGCGGAGATTCGGCCGCCCGTGCCGCTGGAGGAGCTGTCGGCTCTGCTGGCGCGGGGTGACATTCACCTGATCTGCCAGCAGCCGGGCACCGAGGGCCTGCTGGTGCCGAGCAAGATCTACAGCACGCTGGCGGCGGGGCGGCCGTCGCTGTTCATTGGGCCTGTCGAGTGCGAGGTGGGACGCATCGTGCGGGAGAGCGGCTCGGGCTTTGTGATCGAGCCGGGCGACGTCGAGGAGGCGGCCGATGTGCTGCGGCGGCTGGCGACGAATCCCGCGCTACAGCACGGCATGGGCCGCAACGCCCGCATCTACTACGAGCAGCATTTCGGACGCGAGCGCAGTGTCTCGCGGATCATCGGGATTCTCGAAGCGGCCGGCAACGGCAACGGCCGGGGCCTCAAATCCGAAATTCGAATGTCGAAATCCGAAACAAGCTCGAAAGCCTGAAACCCCAAATTCGGAAACGGGCTTGGGCGGGGGGCTTTGGGGCATTCGAGTTTCGGTGATTGGGGTTTGTTTCGGGTTTCGATTTTCGTACTTCGAACTTTCGCCTCCGTGACCTGCCGGGGGCGTCCCGATAGAAAAAGGACCGGCTTCGCCGGGCGGCTCGGTTGTTCCTGCGAGGTTCTGCCGAAGGTTGCCTGATCCTCAGCGAAGCCGGTTTGGGAGGGCTGCACAGCAGCCCTCCCTTTTTTTATATCGGCCGCAACCGCATCTTTCGCCCATTTTTTGCCCCGCGAGGACAAACTCGAAATCCGAAGCACGAAACTCGAAACAAATTCAAAGCACGAAGTCCAAATGCTCCAAATTCGCCTCGCTTTGCATGGGCAGGGCCCAGTTGCACGCGATGGCCTCCGTGTTTCGAGCTTGGATTCTGGGTCATTCGGGCTTGTTTCGGAATTCGGACTTCGATATTCGTGCTTCTGCGGCGTGCCCAAGCGAGCAGCGCAGAACGGGCCATGTGTCCATGGCGAGGAATAGCGTCTGACGACGCCACGACGAACCGGCGGGCGGCGTTGACTTTGGGGGGGCGAATCACTACAATGGTGGTGTGTTTATGGTGACAAGCCACAATCGGCGGAGCGGCGAAAGCACCATGGCTGAATTCCGACGGGCATGGGGGAGTTGGTGTGCGCCCGGCGGCCGGGCGATTTGGCGGCAATAGCGGTTCCCTTCTGAGGGTGATTATGGCTCGGATGCATTTCTTCGTATTCACTGTCGTACTGTTGCTGGCCTCAGCGGGCACTTGGGCCGACGTGACGGGCCCGGGCGATTTCGTCCGGGGCGTGCCCAACGATGGGGACTGGCCCGGCGTTGAGACGCCTCCGCTGGCGATCGACGACGACGTCAATACGAAATACCTGCACTTCAAGGGGGAAACGCAGCCGACGGGGTTCCAGGTGACGCCTTCGGCGGGGGCGACCATCGTCACGGGCCTGACTCTGACGACCGCCAACGATGCGGTGGAGCGCGATCCGACCGCCTTCGAGCTGAGCGGCTCCAACGCGAGCATCGATGGGCCGTACACGCTGATCGCCCGTGGGGACATCGTGGACTTCAGCCAGCCGTCGCCCTGGCCCCGATTCACGAAGAACGAGACGCCGATCACGTTCGCCAACAAGACGGCGTACGCGCATTATCAGCTTCTGTTCACATCGGTTCGCAACGCGGCGTGGGCCAACAGCATGCAGATTGCCGAGGTCGAGTTCCTCGGCGCTCCGGCGGGGGGCCTGCCGCCCGAGGTCGACGCCGGGGCCGACCGGACGGTCACCTGGCGAGGGGCGGGCCATACGGTTATTCAGATGCATCCGACCATCGTGGACGACGATCCATGCGGCGTGGGTCTGGTCGATCCGGACTACCTGAGGATTCTCTGGTCGTCGGTGGGCCAGCCGGTCCCCGATTTCCTGGGCACCGAGACCGAGGCCGATGCGACGGTCTCATTTGCCGTGCCGGGCGTCTACACCTTGCAGCTTCAGGTCTGGGACGAGCGCGACCAGGAAGGTCGTGACACGGTGGTCATCTCGGTTGTGGAGCCTCCGTGTCCGCTGGGGGATTTGTCGGGCGACTGTCGGGTTGACTTTGCCGATGTGACGCTCCTGGCCGAGCAGTGGCTGGATGGGCCCGGTTGCGCAGGCGATCCGCTCGGCTGCGCGGACCTGATCGGCAGCGACGGTGTGACGCTGGCCGATTTCGCCCGGCTGGCGGAGGAGTGGTTTGAGGACTGGACGGGCGCTCTTCGCGTGACGCTGGCGCCGCCCGAGGCGGTGGCGGCCGGGGCGCGATGGCGGCTCGACGGCGGCGACTGGCTGGCCAGCGGCGCGGTGGTGACCGACCTGGTTCCGGGGACGTACACGGTGGACTTCGGCTCCGCCGGCATCTGGGGACGCCCGTCGGCCAGGACCATTCAGATCGCTCGGGGCCAGACCACCGAGCTGACCGGCACATACAGCCAGCTTCCGGATTCGGACCTGTTGATTACCGAGCTGATGGCGATCAACGAAACCACGCTTTCGACGAAGGTGGCCGGGCGGACCGTGTATCCGGACTGGATCGAGATCCGCAACGGCGGCACGGGGTCGATCGATCTGGCCGGCTGGTACCTGACGGACGATCCGGATAACCTGACGATGTGGCCGCTGCCTGCGATCTGGCTGGCGGCGGGGCAGTCTCTGGTGGTCTTCGCTTCAGGCGTGCAGGAGGAGGACCACCCGGGCAACTGGCCCTATCGGGACGATGCGGGTTACTATCACGCCAACTTCTCGCTTTCCGGCGAGGGCGAGTACCTGGCTCTGGTCCGGCCCGACTTGCAGGTGGCGCACGCGTACGGCTCGCCCGACGGCGCCGGCGGGGCGCGGGGCTATCCCCCTCAGCAGGCCGACCTGTCGTACGGGGTCTATGGCAGCGAGAAGCAGTACTTCACGCAGCCGACGCCGGGCAGCGCCAACGGCCCGGGGTACGTGGGAGTTTCCGAGCCGCCGATCTTCTCGCATCCGGGCGGGACGTTCACGGGCTATATCCTGCTCGAATTGAGCTCGCCCAATCCGAATGCGGAGATTCGACTCACGACCGACGGCCAGGCGCCCAATCTCTCGTCGAGACGGTACACGGATGCGGTTGCGATCATGGGCACGCGGGAGGTGGTGGCGCGGGCGTACGAGCCGGACAAGGCGCCCAGTGCGGCGGTCAGTCAGACGTACATCGCGCTGGCGAACGATGTGGCCGATTTCAGCTCCGACCTGCCGATCGTGATCGTCGACACCAGCCGCCAGAACATCAGCACCACGTTCCGGGCGGTCCGTTCGGCGTTCATCGACAGGGGCGACGATGGCCGGGCGCGGATGCTCGACCGGGCCGATTACGTCGGTCGCGGCGGCTTGAAGCGGCGCGGCCGCAGCACCCTCGGGGCGGCCAAGGGCTCCTACGGGTTTGAGACCTGGGATGAGAACAACCTGGACAGGGACGTCTCGATCTTCGGCATGCCCGCCGAATCGGACTGGATTCTGTACGCACCGTTCAGTTTCGATCGCGCGCTGATCAACAACGCGCTGATGCACGAACTGAGCAACCAGATCGGCCGGTACTCGGTGCGGACCCGATTCGTCGAGATGTACCTCAACTCAAACGATGAGACGATTTCGGCAAGCGACTACGTCGGGCTCTACATCTTCATGGAGAAGATCAAGAGGGGCCCGGACCGGGTTGACATCGAAAAGCTCGAACCCTGGCACGACGCCGAACCCGCCATCAGCGGCGGATACATGCTGAAGATCGACCGGCCCGACGATGGCGACCGCGGCTTCCGCACCGCCAGAGGCAATCCCACCTACGGAGATGGAACGCTGTGCTACGTGGACCCCAAGGAGGCGGAAATCACCACGGCCCAGTCGGCGTGGATTCGCGGGTACCTCAATGCGTTCGAAGATGCGCTCTACGGGCCCAACTTTGCCGATCCGGCCAGCGGGTACGCCAGGTACATCGACGTGGATTCGTTCATCGATCACAATCTGCTGAACATGCTGGCGATGAACGTGGACGCGCTTCGGCTGAGCACGCACCTGCACAAGAATCGCAACGGAAGGCTGGAGATGGGGCCGCTGTGGGATTTCGACCGGGCGCTGAATTCGACCGACGGCCGGGACGACAACCCCGAGCGATGGCGCGGCACCGGCGACGGCACGGACTATCTCGGCTACGTCTGGTGGGACCGCCTCTTCGAGGACGCCAATTTCTGGCAGAAGTACATCGACCGCTGGTTCGCGCTTCGCCGGGGCGCGTTCAGCACCGAGAGTCTGAACGCGACGATCGACGCGATGGCCGATGAGATTTGGGAGGCCCAGGGGCGCAACTATCAGAAGTGGTCCGGCCAGGGTCCCCGTTACGGTGGTTTCCAGGGCGAGATCGATCAGCTCAAGCAGTGGCTGTTGCGGCGCTGCACGTGGGTCGACAGCCGGTTCGTGACGCCGCCGCAGATCGTGCCGGAGGCAGGCCATGTCGAGCCCGGCAGCCAGGTGAGCCTGATCAACACGGCCGGCAGCGGCGTGATCTACTACACGCTCGACGGCTCGGACCCGCGTCCGCCCCAGGCGGCGCCGGCGGCAATCGAGACGGTCACGCTCGTTCCGGTGGGCGCATCGAAACGCGTGCTCGTGCCGACCGGGCCGGTCAACGACGCCTGGCGGGGCGGCAGCGCGTTCGACGACTCCGCCTGGATCAGCGGCAGCGGCGGCGTCGGGTTCGAGACCAGCACCGGCTACGAGAAATTCTTCAGCATTGACGTGCGCGAGCCGATGTACGGGCGCAATCCAAGCTGCTACATCCGCATCCCGTTCGTCATCTCGGGCGATCCCGGTGAACTGAACTACATGGTTCTGAGGGCGCGGTACGACGACGGCTTCATCGCCTATCTCAACGGCGTCGAGGTCCAGCGGACCATGTTCTCGGGCACGCCGGCGTGGAACTCCAGCGCCGAAGGAAACCACGACGATCTGGCGGCCCTGCTCTTTGAGGATTTCGAGGTCTCGCTGCCGGCGGGGCTGCTGCGGGCGGGAGCCAACGTGCTGGCGATTCACGGCATGAATTCTTCCGCGAGCAGTTCCGATTTCCTGATCTCGGTCGAGCTTCTGGCCGGCCATGTCGCCACGCCGGAGGGCGCCGAGGTCAGTGGCGAGGTCTACACGTACAACGGACCGATCACGGTCACCGCCAGCACGCAGATCAAGGCCCGCGTGCTGGTGGCGAGCAATCAATACAGTCCCTGGAGCGGGCTGGCCGAGGCGGTTCTTGCCGTTGGGCCGGTGGCCGAGAATCTGCGGATCAGCGAGCTGATGTACCACCCGGCCGATCCGAACACCGAGTTCATCGAGCTGACCAACGTCGGCACCGAGACGATCGATCTGAATCTCGTCCGGCTCACGGCGGGCGTGGACTTCACGTTCCCCAGCATCGAGCTGGCGCCCGGAGAGTACGTGCTGGTAGTGGAGAATGCCGGTCTCTTCGAGGCCAGATATGGGCAGGGCTTCCCCATCGCCGGCGAGTATAGCGGCAACCTCGCCAACGGAGGCGAATACGTCGAGCTACAGGATGCAGCCGGGCAGATCGTCCATGGCTTCCGGTACGGGGACCGCTGGTACGATCAGACCGATGGCCAGGGGTTCTCCCTGACGGTGACCGATCCGGCGACCGTCGATCCGAACAGACTGGGCGAAAAGAGGGCCTGGCGGCCGAGCGTGCATCCCGGCGGCTCACCGGGCTTCGACGACGGCGCCGAGACGATCGCGTCCGGCTCGGTGGTGATCAACGAGGTGATGGCCAACCCCGAGCCAGGGCAGCCCGACTGGATCGAATTGCACAACACGACGAATCAGACCATCGACATCGGCGGCTGGTTCCTCAGCGACAGCGAGAACGATCTGACTCGATACCGGATCGCCAGCGGAACGACCATCGGGTCCGGCGGCTTTGTCGTGTTCTATGAGGACCTGCACTTCGGCAACGAAGCTGATCCGGGCTGCCAGACGCCGTTCGGCTTGAGCCGCACGGGCGAGACGCTGTATCTGCACTCCACGTCAGACGGCGCAAAGGCCGGCTACAGCGAACAGCAAGCGTTCGACCCATCGGAGCAGGGCGTGTCGCTGGGCCGATGCCTCGACAGCATGGGAGCCGGCGATTTCGTGGCGTTGGTCGCGGCGACGCCGGGACAGGCGAACGCCGAACCGAAGGTCGGCCCGGTTGTGATCAACGAGATTATGTACAATCCCTCCGGCTCGGCGGATGCGGAGTATGTCGAGCTGCTCAACGTCAGCGACATCGCTGTGACGCTGTACGATGCGACGCAGGATGCTCCCTGGCGGTTCACCGACGATCCCGAAGACCCTGGAATCGAGCTGCTGCTGCCGGTCGATCCGCCGGTGACGTTGCAGGCGGGCCAGTGTCTGCTTCTCGTCAAGGACGTCGCGGCATTCAACGCGACGTACGCGCCTCCCGCGGGTGTGCGCATCCTCCAGTGGGGCGGCGGCAGGCTGGCCAACGGCAGTGAGACTATTCAGATCGCCAAACCCGCCGCCTCAACCGCAGGTCAGGGCCAGACGGGATCGGTCTGGATTCGCGTGGACCGCGTGGCATACAGCGACGGCGATCACCCCGACGACTTCGCCGGTGGAATCGATCCCTGGCCCGCCGAGGCCGATGGGCGCGGCGCATCGCTGCGCCGAATCGATTCGATGGCCCACGGCAACGATCCGGCCAACTGGCGGGCGGGTGTGCCTTCTCCGGGTGTGGCGGACTGATCCTGCCTTCGCGGGCGGACGGGGGCATCGAGGTCGGCAAAGAGGTTTTCGAATCGGGACAGAGCCTCCTGGATTCCGGGCAGCTTGCGTGCCTTTCTGTTGCCGATGCCGAGCAGGTACTCGGCCGGAAACATCGGATCGAAAGACCTCGTCGTCGACCGGAGCTGGTCCATGCGAAGGGCTATCGTCTTGAGAATAGGCGTTTCATCGGCGTTCAGCTGCGTGCCCGCCAGCCTCTGTTTGCGAGGCAGCCGGTAGCACAGATCGATCAGGGCCGGGTACGCGGGCGCTCCGATCAGGTCCTCGATCGTGCTGGCGACCGGCCGGGCGTATCGCCGCAGCGGAAACGTTCGGCAGGCCTCCAGCATCCGCGACAGTTCCCGCTGGTTGACCACGTCAGGGTCCTGCTCGGAGAGGCTCAACAGCACCGCGAAGTCCCGCGCATCGTTGGCCAGCAGACCGACCAGCGTGGCCAGACGGACCAGGTCGCCACAGGGGACGAGAGTCCAGGCCGGGTCGAGCCCCCGCCGTCCGCTCTGCTTTAGCCTTGCGGAGAACCAGTTCAGATAAATCACGTCGGCGGGCTTTTCCACCAGCAGCAATCGCTTGCCGCCGGCCATGTCCTGCATGATCCGGTAGCCCAGCGAAGCCTGGAGGGGCAGGAGGGTGTCGTGATTCGTGCTGAGGACCTTGTCTCCGACCTTCGTGCCAAGGGGCTTCGGCTCGCCGTGTGGCGTCTGGTCCGTGATGTCCTCCACGGTCCGCACCCAGGCCATCCGGTCCGGGTCGATCATGAACGGCGAGTGCGTGGTGTAGAGGATCTGGTAATGGGGGGCCAGCCGCTCGTTGACATACCGCATCAGGTCCCACTGGGCCTTGGCGTGCAGGCCGAGGCCCGGGTCGTCCAGCAGGATCAGCAGGTTGTCGCCGTACCGCTTTCGCACGTCGGCGTACCAGACCAGGAAGGAGAAGAACCAGACGAAGCCGGTGCTGCGCTCCTCGAAGTTCAGCGACAGGTTCGTGCGGGTGTTGACGATACGGGTTTCGAAGATCAGGCCGCGATCGAAAGGAGAGGGGTCCTGCGGCCGGCCCGGATACAGGTGAAAGCTGACCCTCAGGTCGCGTTCCTGGGTCCAGAAGCGTCCGATCTCATCGGTCACCGGCCGGGCGGCGTCTTCGAGGTCGGCAATCAGCTCCTCCGACCGCTCAATGCGGCTGATGGCCTCGACGCTGGTTCCGCCCAGCTCCAGCAGGGCCAGGAAGACCCGGTCCGGCCCGCTCAGCTCTCCTTTCTGTTTGCGGTGCAGAAGGGCGTCGATTGCGATGCGGCCCTGCATCATGTGCCATTCGGAGAAGTACAGCAGCTTGGGCAGCAGCTTCGCCACGTGCTGTTCGTAGAAGGCGTCGTTGGCCTCCTGCGGTTGTGCGTCGGAGGGTGCAGAGGATAGGGGTTCCGCAGGCCCTGTTTCTCCCATTTGACCGTCCTGCGTGTCGATCGTCGGCGTGATCGCACCGGTCCAATGGCGCTCGGGATAGTAGCCCTTGCGTATCCCGACGGCTTTGGACTGGACCGCTCCGGCGCCGAGGACCTCCTCCAGCCGGGCGACGTCCGCATCCTCCAGTTCCCACGTGGCGATCAACGCATCGTCGGGTTCCGCCCCGGACTGTCTCTGATACTGCCGGCGGCGCGCCCGCGGATACTCCATGAGGACGTCGAACGCGGCCAGTTCGCGGACGTCAGGGTTGAGCTTGTAAAGGGCTTCGAGGAGCGAAGTCTTGCCTGCGCCGTTCTTGCCGACCAGGCAGGTTACCGGGCAGATCGTGAATTCCGTCGAGTCCTCGATGCAACGGAAGTTCTTCACCTGAAGGCGTTGCAGTTTCATCGGTGTCTTACCTCCTGCGACCTGGAGCCGCGAGTTCAATCCGTTGAATGCCGAACTGCTCGACCGGCATGTTAGCACGGAACCTTCCGAGCGTCAAACACGGGCGCGGATTCGCAGGCAGAAAAAGCTTGCGTTCCGGGCCCTTGCTGCGGTAGAGTATGGGCAATGCAGAGTGTCGAGTGAGATGGACACGGTGGCCAAGTTCGGGGGACACATCCGGCTGCATATTGCGATGCATTGTTCAACCTGTTCCCGCTGTCCGGTTGCACGGTCTGTGACCGGCAACGGGCTCGGCGTCCCAGGAAACGCGCCAGGTTGAGAAACCACGGAAGGGTTGGAGTACGGAGCAAGGAGGACGAACAATGGAATGGCGGAGAATCTGTGGGGTGTGGGCGACGGTGGCGTGGGCGATAGTCTGCCTTGGCGCACCGGTGCAGGCCGACGGTCTCGTATTCGCAAGCGAAGAACTTCTGCCGGTGGGGGACTATCTGTGTGGCGGCACGGGCGAGGGCGATCTGTGCCTGCCTTCGGACTTCTTCAGCGACAATCAGATCGGGTCCTTGTGGTGGCTCGGTGCGGACGATCTGGCCAACTGCTGGCTGGCCGAGACGCGCCAACGGCTCGAACTGCGAAGCACATCGAAAAGCCAATGGGCGTCGGCCCGCTACGTAGCCGATGACTGGGGGCTTGACACCGGACGCGATTTCTCCCTGCAGGTGGATTTCCGCCACGCGGTCGCCTCCGACGACGCCACCTGGCTTGCGCTCGTGTTGGTTCCCGATGTCGCCGATCGCGACGTACAGCGCATCACGTTTGGCGTCGGAAGCGACAAGGGATTCTCCTACTTCTGGTACGAGGCGATGGACGAGGCGGTGACGCGAAGCCAGTTCACCAGCAGGAGCCAGAGCAACGGGATACTGTACCTTTCGTACAATGCCGGTCTCGATGAGCTGTACTTCAGCGACAAGGGATACGGAGCCGCCAACGCCTGGACGACGGTCCGTCGCTTCGTCCGGGGCGTGTGGGCCGCCGGCCGCGTGACCGTCGCCCTGGAAGGGGGCTCGAACCTCACGCCCATCGGCTCCGGCCAGGCCTATTTCGACAACTTCATGGTGGTCACGGGCAGTCTGGCGACGCCACGGCTCAGCGAGGTCTACCGATTCTGGTCGCCTGTCACGCAGTCGCACTTCTACACCATCAGCAAGGCGGAGAGGGACAAGCTGATCAAGAGCTATTCCGATGTCTGGCGGTTTGAAGGGACCGCCTTCAAAGCGGCGAAGACGCCGTTTACCTCGTCGCTGTCGCCGGTGTATCGCTTCTGGTCCGATGTGACACAGAGCCACTTCTACACCATCAGCGAGACCGAGAAGAACAAGCTGCTCCGCGAGTACAAGAAGATATGGACCTATGAGGGCATCGGTTTCTACGCGTACCAGGAGGGACGCCAGCCCTACGGGGCCAGGCCCGTCTATCGGTTCTGGAGCGATGTCAAGACGGCCCATTTCTACACGATCAGTGAGTCGGAGAGAGACAAGTTTCTCAAAGACCATCGCGGCGTCTACATCTATGAGGGAATCGCCTTCTACGTCCATGAGTGAGGTCTTGCGATCCTAGCCGAAGTCGGCATTGACCGGCGTGCAGAAAAAGGGAAAGGGGCTGCAATCCGTGGATTGCAGCCCCTTGAACATATGTCGGTTGCCTGCTCCGGTCGTCCGACTATTCCGCCGAGGCGGCTTTGCCGAAGGCGATGTCGTCGATGTAGATCAGGCCCGCGCCGCCTGCGGCCGGATTGTCACGGTTGCCGATGCCGATGTCCATCGCGGAGACCCTGCCGAGGTCGATGCCCGTCAGGTCGTCGAACGAAATCTGCCACTGGTTCCAGCCGGCCAGAAGGGTCGTCATCTCGCCGGATGGATGATATACCGTCTTCGTCTTGCCGGCGGCGTCCTTGACGGTTACGTAGAGTCTATCGGGGGAATTGCCTTCCGGCTGCTCGGGACCGATCGTCTCGACTGTCCACCCGCCGGCGACGTTGCCGGTTGTCTGTACGCCGGAGAATTCGACCGTTGTCAGAACGCCCGCGCTGTGGCTGCATGCCGCCAGGCCGACATAGACGTCGGCAGCCATGGTGATCGTCTGCGGGTTCCATGACATCGCCGTCCAGCTCTGGCCGTCGGTCGAGTAGTAGCCGTTGAAGACACTGCCGCTGCGCTCGAGTTTGATCCAAACAGGCTCGCGCAGGGCGATCTGTTCCGGGGTGGCCACCGATGTGTCACTTGTGGCGGCCTCATTGATAGCCAGCCTCCCCTGGTAGCGGACGCCGTTGCTGCCTGTCATATAGACAGCGGCGAACGGAGCGCCCGGAGCCAGGCTTGCGCGAATCATCACGCCGGTCTTGACCCAGGGGTCGGTGTCGACCACGCTCTCGACACGCGCGACGATCGAGCCGTTTCCGTTGAGCCGTTTGTAAGCGAAGCGGAACTCATCGGCCGCCTCCCAGATGTCCACGCCGGCCGCACCCATAATGATGTGACCCGAGGCCAACTCCACGAAGGCGCTCGGACGTCCCTGGAAGTGGACGACCAGAGTGTTGGCGCCGTGGACGGTCCAGTCCTGGGGTGCGTCAAAGACGCGCTCTGTCTCAGAGTACCAGGGCGAACCGGCATTATCATAGGCCAGGGGCATCGACTGCTTGCCGCCATGGACGATGGTCTTCTCTGCGAACGGAGCATCGAAGTAGCCGACCGTCGAGCCGGTGTCGTTGACCCAGCCGTCGATCCAGGTGTCGAAGATTGTCGTGCCGGCGTCGACGTCGTCGGTGTAGCTTTCGAAGTCGTCCACGGCGGCGTACCGCCTCGTGGAGAAACTCCAGAGATCGCCTTCCCATGCGGATGGACTGCCCGCTTCGTTGACCTCCACGACCTTCCAGTAGTACGTGGTCCCGAAGTCGAGCGCGCCGGGGTCGCATCTGGCGACCTCGATCGTATCGATCAGGGCCGTCCCGTCGGCGACCCCGTCCATATCGCTACCGAAGTGGACTTCGTGAAAGGCTGCCTCCCGGCCCGCCCGCCAGGTGAGGACGACGTCGGGGTCCACCTCGGTCAGGCCGTCAGCCGGTTGCGGCTGGCGCGGGTGGGCGGGAATGTAGTAGAAGCGGACCTCGCTGAGGCCGTACTGCGCAACCAGGCCGCCCCAGTTGCTACCGGGCGTCAGACGGACGTACTTCGCAGCGATGCCCGCCAGGTCCACGGTCGTGTTGTGGGCATAGCCGGCGCTGGCCGGCGCCCTGGCAAACGGAACGTCGGCCAGCGCCGTCCATTCCGCGCCGTCGGTGGAGTACTCGATCGTGACATCCTTGAACCCATAGCCGATGACGGCCTCGAAGATCACGTTGTAGTTCCAGACCCATAGCTCCTGGAGTTTGTAGACTCGGTCGAACTCATACTGGATCCAGACGGGTCCGGCCTGTTGCGAATCGACGAGCCACATGTCCTCCTGGTCCGCCGAGTGCAGGTCGTCGGCGTCCAGTCCAGAGCCGTTGATGGTGTTTTCGGGCCTGTAATCGGCTTGAAAGCCGGAAGCTGACACCATGATATTCTGGATCGGGTACACGAACGGCTCAGTGGTGAATCTCCAGACGCCGCCTTTGACGATGGTGCTCTCCGGGGCCGCGCTGACTTCATCGATTCGCCAGTAGTAGGTTGTCTCCAGATCGAGTCCCGGCGCGGCGGCAGCCAACGCATAGGTCGTAGCCGTCTGGCCCTGGCTGACCAGCACCCCGAGGGGGTTGGCTCGGGTAGCGGAGTTCACGTCGTCGAACACCGCTCCAAAGTACACATCATGCGCCGCGATGGACGGTCCGGGATTCCACGCCAAGCCAACATCTCGTGGGACATCGACGGCGCCGTCCGCCGGGCTGGGGGCAGTGGCAAACGCCGGAATGCCGCGCGGGTTCTCAGCAGGGCCGTCATCGGTCGGGACATAGTCCGGGTTGGTTGTCAGGACGATCTTGTCGATGATCAGCCCATCCTCTCGCATCCAGAGGTTGAACGTATGGATGCCGACGCTCGTGACTTCGAAGGTGGATCGCGGACCGTCCATCGAGCTGTTGGACCACGTGTAGTTGAGGTTCCAGCCCTGCATGCGGTCGCACGTGTCGATCTCCTCGCCGTCCAGGCCGGTGTGGCAGGAGTCGTCGCCTCCGCCGTTGCCCCAGCCGCGGAGCCAGACGTAGTGCGTGCCCGTCTTGACGAAGCTGATCTGATAGTCCAGTCGGGGGCTTGTGGCGGAATAGCCCTCGTTGATCTGGGCCAGTCCGGTGACCTGCATGCCGGCGACGCCGGTGAAGCCGCCGGTCGGTCCGACTTGCTTCCATTGGGCGCTGCTCTGCATGACGTTGTCGTCGAAATGCTCGGCTTCCACCGACACGATTCCGTTGATTCCGCCGTCCTGCTGAAGCGGCACCGCAGCCGCTTGACGGCAGACAAATCCCAGTGCCAAGGCCACCAGGCCCACGTGAACCAGTGCCCTACTCATCAATGTCCTCCTTCACCAAGGATCAAAGGTCCTTACGCGATGACATGGACGTCGCGCGCAGCCTATGGCTCGGCGGTCGCCGGTCTTCCGAAGCCGATGTCGTCGATATAGACGATTCCAGTGCCACCCGCCGTCGGGCTGGTGCGACTGCCAACGCCGAGAGTGATTGTCTCGACTCGGCTCGGATTGACACCGGCGAACTCGGTCAGCGGGATCTCCCACGCGACCCAGTCGGTCGCCAGGATCGCGTCAGGGTCGACATGGCTAACGGTCGCGGTATGGCCGGCGCTGTCCTCGAGCGTGACGTAGAGGTTCTGCGGCGTATTCGTCGCGTCCCCCTGGAAGTACAGTCGCAGGGTCTCGGCGCCATAGGCCGTCCAGTCCTGGGACGCGTCGAAGGATCGCTGGGCCTCAGAGTACCAGGGCGATTCGCTGTTGTCGTAGGCCAGAGGCATCGACTGGGAACCGCTATGGACGATGGTCCTCTCGGCAAACGGTGCATTGAGATAGCCCACGGTCGAGCCGGTGTTGTTGACCCAGCCATCGAGCCAGGTGTCGAAAATCGTCGTGCCGGCGTCAATGTCGTCCGTGTAGCTCTCAAAGCCGTCGACCGTCTCGAACTCCTTCGTCAAGAAGCTCCAGAGATCGCCTTGCCATGAAGTCACGGTCTGGGCCTCGTTCACCTCGTCGACACTCCAGTAATACGTGGTCCCAAATTCGAGGCCCTGTGGCGCGATGCTGTCCTGAGCCACCGTGTCGATCAGGGACAAGGTCTGCGGATCGGTGCCGAGATAGACATCGTGGACGCCGGCGGTACGGCCCGCGCGCCATCGCAGGGTGACGTCCGGCGCCACCTCGATCTGGCCGTTGGCCGGCTGTGGCTGCCGCGCGAAGGCTGGGATGTGAAGGAATCGCACTTCGCTGAGGCCGTAGTATCCGAGGACGCCCCAGCCGCTGTTGATGGTCAGGCGGACGAATTGGGCGGCCGCCCCGTCCATGTCGAGGGTGGTGTTGTGGGCGTAGTCCGGCTTGGCGGTGGCCTTGGCGAATTCGACATCGCCGAAGGTCGTCCAATTCGTTCCGTCGGCGGAGTAGTCTATCGTGACGAGCTTGAGGCCGTACCCGAGCACCGTCTCGAACAGAACGTTGTAGTTCCAGACCCACAATTCGTGCAACTGATAGACCCGGTCGAACTCGTACTGAATCCATATGAGGTCATCGCCGCCGGGCGGGACCAGCCACATGTCGGTTTCCTGAATCGAATGCTGATCGCTGTCGTTGAGCCCCGAGCCGTTGATCGTGTTCTCCGGTCCGAACCCCGCGTCCGATGTGCCGTTGGTGGTGACGATGATGTTCTCAATCGCATAGGCCAGAGGTTCGACGGAGAAGCTCCAGACCTGGCCTTTGAAGACCGTGGCGTCGGGTGTTGCGTTGACTTCGTCGATGCGCCAGTAGTACGTCCCGCCGAGTTCGAGCCGGCCCGGCTCGTACGTGTTGGCGTCTTGCCCCTGACTGACGAGCACGCCTCTCGGGTCGGTGCGGCTGGCGTCGTTGACGTCATCGAAGACCGTCCCGAGGTAGACGTCGTGTGCGCCCGCGAACCCTCCCGGCGTCCAGCTCAGGTCGGCCTCGCGATAGACGTCGGCGGCTCCATCTTCGGGAAACGGGCTTCGGGCCGCCGAGGCGCGGCCGCCGATGTCGAATACCAGCAGCGTGCCGCCCTCGGCCCCCATCTCGACGGTGCGGACGATCGCATTGCCGCCCGCGGCCGGGGCGAACAGAAAGGCGACGAATCCGTTGGTGTCGCCGTTGAGGAACTCCGCAAGGGCCTCGCTGGTTTCGGTGGCCACCCTGGTCGCCCGGGCGGGGGCCGGAAAGGTCAGCAGCACGCCGGTCAGGTCCGCCGGATCGAGCTCCACTGCAGCATCGACTGCCGGCATCGGGTCGTTCATGACCCCTGGCGCAGCGCTCCACGTCAACGCTCCGGTGACGAGCGCCTCCTGGCTTTCGATGATCCCGTAGACGTTGATTTCTCCGGTGTCGTGGCCGTAGTTGCTGAAGCTGACGTTGGAGAAGAAGGCGCCCTGCGCCTTGGCGTCGGAGAGGTCGTACGTCAGATACCCGACGCGGCGTCGGCCCGCGATATCACGAACGTGCATCCCTGAGCCGGTCTGGTGGCTGGTGGTAGGGCCCTCCGTGCCGTCGTTGCTGACGTACGTGTCGTAGGTCGGCAGCAACTCAAAATGGACGGCCTGGACGGCCTGCGATGCGACCAGCAGCGCCACGACTGCCGTTGAAAAAGTCAGTTGCCTGAGCATGCTGTAGCCCTCCTTTTCACAAGACCACGGTCGATTCGGACTCCACGTCCCGACGGATCTCGGGACGGAATATCGCAAGTTTCAACTAGCGCGCGGACTCGGCTCTGCCGGCCGTTGCGCCAAGCCCGGATTGTGCAGCGATGGAAATCGAGCAGACTACTCGTCACTGAGAGCTTCCTTCTCCGAAAAATCCAGACATGCTACCTTCCCACGGCTGGGATGCAGTATGACGAGCCCTACTCCAGGCACTTGGCGCCCACACAAGTCCCAACCCTTCACAGCAGACATGATACCACGTCCGTGGGCGGCAGGTCAACCCCTATCGCGGCCGTCGCACCTGCGAGTCAGGCTTGTCGCAGGATCGCGATTAGGTTACACTGAAGCGACTTTCGCCGGGACCACCTCGGTTCGGGCAGTAGAAATGCACCCGTGTGAAGGAGGCAGAAGCGATGGACGGCGGCGACGCAGTATCACGGCGGGATTTGCTGGGGATGTCTCTGGCGGGGATGGCCTCGCTGTATCTGGGCTCGCGGGCGTCGGGTGCGGCTCGCGGGGGTCTGAGGCTCGGTGGGCCGGTGTTCGAGAAGTATCAGGACCCCGAGGGGTGGGTCCGGGCGGTCAGAAAGCTGGGGTACAGCGCCGCATACTGCCCTGTGGGCGTCGAGGCCGCCGACGAGGTGGTGAAGGCCTATGAACGGGCGGCTCAGAAGGCAGACATCATCATTGCGGAAGTGGGGGCCTGGAGCAACCCGATCAGTCCCGATGAGGAGAAGCGCAAGGCCGCGTTGGAGAAATGCCGTCAGCAACTGGCTCTGGCAGACCGAATCGGAGCCCGGTGCTGCGTGAACATCACCGGCTCACGCGGGACGCAGTGGGACGGCCCGGCGGCCGAGAATCTCACGGAAGAGACGTTCGACATGATCGTCGAGACGACGCGCGGGATCATCGACGACGTCAAGCCCACGCGGACGTGGTTCGCCCTGGAGACGATGCCCTGGGCCTATCCGGATTCGGCAGATTCCTACGTTCGTCTGATCAAGGCGATCGATCGCGAACGTTTCGCGGCGCATCTGGACCCGGTGAATCTCGTGTGCAGTCCGCAGCGATACTATGGAAACGGCAAGCTCGTCGTCGAGTGCTTCGAGAAGCTCGGGCCTTACATCAAGAGCTGTCATGCCAAGGACATCGTTCTGCATCCGAAGCTGACGACCCATCTCGACGAGGTGCGTCCCGGCCAGGGCGGGCTCGACTACGCGACGTTCCTGCGAGAGCTGAACAAGCTGCCCGGCGTGCCTCTGATGCTCGAACACCTTCCGAGTGCCGAGGAATACGAGCAGGCGGCCGCGCACATTCGGTCGGTCGCGCGAGAGCTGGGGTTGTCGTTCGCTTGATCTGGTGACATCATTCAGCCGGTCGGTTGCCGCGATGGACGGCGCGTCGGCCGTAACGGTCGCGAATCGCGTCCATGGCCCGGTCGAGCCTTTCGAGTTTCTCCGCCTGCGGGTCGGGAAACAACGTGGCCTGACCGGCCTCTTGCGATTCGAGGCCCGTGGCGCCAAATCCGAGAAGGCGAAGCGCGCCCGATGCGCTCTGTTGCCATTGCCGAAACACGCGCTCGGCAGTCTCCCACAGCACCTGCGTCAGATTCGTGGCCTCGCCGAGCGTCTCGCTTCGCGTCACCGTACGGAAATCTCCGTATCGCAACTTGAGCGTCACGGTACGGGCCTTCAGCCGGCGGCGACGCAGCCGCTGCGCAACCTCCTCCACCTGTTCGAGGAGGACTGCGAGCAGGATGACCGGATCGCTGACGTCCGTGGCGAAGGTCTGTTCGCTCGAAAGGCTCTTGGCCTGTCGGGCCGCTTCGACTTCACTGTCATCTTCTCCCCGGGCCAGCCTCAGCAGTTCCGTTGCGCCGTTGCCCACGAGGTCCCGCAGCTCGACCTCAGGTGTCGCGCGAAGGTCGGCGATAGTGCGAATTCCTCGCGAATGCAGCGCCGTCTCCGTCACCTTGCCTACGCCCCAGATGCGCCCCACGCCGAGCGGATCGAGGATCTCCTGTTTGTTCTGCTCGGTGATGACGACGAAGCCGTCGGGTTTCTTCAGGTCGGAGGCGAGCTTGGCGAGGAACTTGTTCGGCGCCACGCCGACGGAGGCGGTCAGTTGCGTCTGAGAAGCAATTTGCCCCTTGACAGCGCGTCCGATCCGCTCGGCCGACCCGAACAGGTTCGTGCAGGCGGTCACGTCCAGAAACGCCTCATCGAGCGAGATCGGCTCGACCAGCGGCGTGTACCGCTCGAAGATCGACTGAATCGCGTGTGAGACCTCCGCGTATCGCTCCATGCGGACGGGCAGAAGAACGGCATGGGGACAACGCCGCAGCGCCTGTGCCGTCGGCATGGCGCTGTGGACTCCGAACTTGCGGGCCTCGTACGAGGCGGCGCTGACCACGCCCCGCGCCTTGGGGTCGCCTGCGACGATGACGGCTTTGCCTCGCAGCTCGGGTCGATCGCGCTGCTCCACGGACGCGTAGAAGGCGTCCATGTCCACGTGAATGATCTGACGGACTCTCTGGGTATCCATGTGCTGAAGGCTATTCTATCAGTCCAACGACCGGGAGCAACGCCTTTGACAGAAGCAGGGTATGCATGATATGCTCGGCCCTCGATGAGCGCAGCATGCGTGGTTTGGTGGTAAGGAGGACTGCATGAGTGAACAACATACCTGTGTCCGTTTCCTGCGGCGTCCGTGCTTGGCTTTCAGTCTGGTTCTGACGGCTCTCGTGGCCGGTGCCGCCGCAGCCGGCCGGGGAAGCGATCTGCAAGTTATCCTCCCCGATGTGAAGCATCCGTATCTGGCCTGTACCGCCGAAGAGCTGGACCGGCTGCGCCAGGCCCGTCGCGGCCCCGAAGTCATACGCGACGGCGTGGTTTCAGTCCCGACATCCGTTGGGATCGAGATCGGAATCAAAGAAGCGGAGGGATTCATCGGCGAGCCGATCCGCTTTCCGCCTCGCGGCGGACAGCACAACCAGTGGTATCAGTGCGACCAGTGCGAGACGGCCCTCCAGACCATTGACGAGACCCATCACCAGTGCCCCAAGTGCAAGAAGGTGTATTCAGGGCATCCCTACGACGACGTGATCTTCAGCCGGCAGCACGGGCGCAACCTCCAGCGGATGGAGACGGCGGCTTGGGCGTATGCGATCTGTGGCCGGGAGGAATTCGCCAAATACGCCGCCAGGGTTCTGCTGGGCTACGCGGACCGGTATCGCACCTATCCCTATCACAGCGCGTCTTTGAAGACCGACGACTCCTGGGGGAAGAAGGCGGGGGGGCACCTCTACGAGCAGACGCTCACCGAGGCCTCGGCGCTGGCGACGTCCATCGGGCCGGCGTACGATCTCATCTACGATTCGGGTGTCCTCTCGGCAGAGGATCACCACAAGATCGCGGAGGGACTGCTGTTGCCCATGCTCAAGACGATCGATCGGAACAAGGCGGGCAAGAGCAACTGGCAGACGTGGCACAACGCCGCCATGATGTGGGGCGGCGCGCTGGTTCGCGACCCGGCCTGGATTCGCAAGGCTATCGTGGACCCGGAAAACGGATTCTACCATCAGATGGACGTTTCCGTTTCGCGGGAAGGGATGTGGTATGAGAACAGTTGGGGCTATCACTTCTACACGCTGCGGGCCCTGGTGATCACGGCGGAGACGGCCCGTCGGTTGGGGATCGATCTCTGGGGCGATGAGCGGTTGAAGAGGATGTTCACGCTGCCGATCGAGTATACGATGGCGGACGGGATGCTGCCCCGGTTCGGCGACGACGTGAATTCGTCGGTCAAAAGTGTGAGCGTCCTGTACGAGCCGGCGTATCATGCCTACCGGGACCCGCGCATACTGGCGATGTTGCCCGGTGAGCCGGGTTTTGACGGCCTGCTGCTGGGCCGTCAGGCGGGGAACGTCGCCGATGGGCCGGTTCTGCAAAGCAAGGTCTTCGAGGACGCGGGGCATGCGATCCTGCGGGCCGGCGGTCCGGCGGGACTGACGGCCGCCATGACATTCGGTCCCTATGGCGGCTTTCACGGACACTTCGATAAGCTGAGCTTCGTCCTCTATGGGTATGGCAAGGAACTCGGCGTCGACCCGGGCCGGGCCAGGAGCCAGGCCTATCGCCTGCCCATTCATAGCCACTGGTACAAGGCGACCATCGGACACAACGCGGTCCTCGTCAACGGCCGCAGTCAGGCGCCGGCCACGGGCAAATTGGCTTTGTTCGAACGGGCGGACGGCTACGTGGCCGCCGGCGCCGCCTGCGAAGCCGCGTATCCCGGCGTGAAACACGAACGATTGCTGGTGATGACGGAAACCTATCTCCTGGTGCTCGACAGACTGTACGCCGATCGGGACCAGCATTTCGACTGGCTGTATCACAGCAGGGGCGCCCGAGCGGTTTGTGGCGCTGCTGTGGAGAACGCTGATCGTCGAGATGACTGCCCCGGCAGCGAATACATTCAGAACATCAAGCAGGGCACGACGGATGCGATGATCCGCGTTGTTTTCGAGGATGCGGCCGTGCCCACGTATCTGACGTTGGCCGCGCAGCAGGGAACCATCGTGGCGGTCGGGGACGGTGTCGGAGGCTCGGTGACGGATCGCGTGCCCATGGTCATGATCGGGCGCGAAGGACGCGATACAAACTACGCCGCCGTTCTCGAACCGGTCCCTGCCAGCGGCAGACCAACCGTCACGGGAGTCCGACTCGGTGAGGAAGACGGTCGCCTCGACGTCATCGTTGAGCAGGGTTCGTCCCAAGACCGGATCCGCATCGACTTGGACACAGGGCTGACCGTTCGTCTGTCACGCTGAAGACGACCCATGAGGAAATGGCGGCCGGTCACGCTAAGTTGACCTTCGCACGATCAGATGGGTCTGGATGACTTCGGTCTCGCAGACCGGCTCATGCGAAGGATGGTCGATCCGCCGCAGCAGCATCGCGGCGGCGATCTTGCCGATCTCGTAGGGCGACTGCGAGACCGTTGTCAGAGGCGGATCGAGGTATGACGACAGCCGGTTGTCGCCAAAACCCGCCACCGCGACGTCGCGAGGGATCTCCAGGCCGATCTGCCTGATCTCGGCGTGGACGCCGCGAGCCACCGGGTCGTTGACGGCGAAGATCGCGTCGGGCATCCGTCCTCGCGCGTGAATCCGTCGAAGGGCGGCCACGCCGTCTTCTTCCTCGAAGCCGCCACGGATGATGGATGCGCCGGTCCCATTGAGGCCGTGCTTCTTCAATGCGTCGAGGTATCCTCGGCAACGATCGCGTCCGATAGAGGTGTTCTCCGGGCCAGCGACATGGGCGATGTTCCGGTAGCCGCGCTGGATCAGGTGCTCGACCAGTCTCATCGCGCCGCCGTAGTCGTCCACGACCACCCGGCCGGCTTCGACGTCCTCACACACGCGGTCGAAGAAGACCAGGGGGATGCCTTGCCGCCGGAGCGCCTGGAAGCCCGCCCCGGACGTGGTTGTCTGGGCTACCGAAACAAGGACGCCGCCGACACGATTGGAGATCAGGGTGCGCAGGTGGATGGCTTCCCGCTCGGAGCTCTCGTTGGATTGGCAAACGACCGTGTTGAACTCCCGGCCGTATGCGATCTCCTCCACGCCGCTGATGACGGCGGAGAAGAAGTCGTTCTTGATGGACGGTACGATGACGCCCAGTGTGCTGGAGGCCTGATTCTTCAGACTCTTGGCGATGGAGTTGGGATGATAATCCAGTTCTCTCGCCAGTGACAGGACGCGGCGTTTCGTCGCCGGACTGATATCCGGATGGTCGCGCAGCGCCTTCGAAACCGTCGTGTAGTGCAGACGGAGTTTCCTGGCAATGTCCTTGACCGTTACCTGTCGTGCTGCCATAGGCCCGTCGCTTCTCGTGGAAAAGGCTTGATCGAACGTGTGATATAACGTTAGAGATACCCGGATCTCCCTGCCTTGTCAACGCAATTCCGCCCCGCGCAGCAGGTGCTTTGAAGAGGCAGCGCCTTCGCCCGTGTCGTCGAAACCGGGGGAGCCGCCTGTGTCGGCGCTGGGGCGCCATGCGCCCTCCTGGCCCAGGGAATCCGAGGCGGACGTCGCCGGGTCTCTGACGGTGAGCGAGAAGCCCCGCCCGTCGGTGACATCATACCACCTGTCGTCGAACTCGAAATCATGGATGGTTGTGCCTATCGCGTCCTGAAAGACGATGCGCTCGCCTGCGTTGCTCAGGTTGCCCGTGTACTGCCCGGCGATGGGGAGGCCTCGCCCATAGCGGCTCTCAAAAGCAGCCAGGTCCTGGACTATGAGGACGTAGCTCCCTGGCGACAGATCGATGGACGGAAACGCAAACTCGATGCCGTCGACGAACCGGACCAGGTTGAGATTGATGGTCTCGGGGCCGACATTGGTCAGCTCGATGTATTCGGTGTTGGGATCGGTCGGGTGATACATGATCTCGCTGATCCGCAGGCTCTCGGCCACCGGGCCCACGGAGTAGGTTGCCTCATTCAGGGCGCTCCACGCGCCTCCGGAAAAGACGCGGGCCTTGACGTGAACGCTGTGCGTCAGTGGGACCGGAGCGGCGTAGGCGGTCGCCGTTGCGCAGATGTCGCCACCGCCCCCGGGAACGCCCTGGCCGACGACGAGCATGGCCGAAATCAGGAAGTCGGAGCTTGTCGGCCCTTCGTTGAGTCCGTGGATGGCCAGGAGATTCTCGCCCGGGCGGAGCAGGTCCGCTGCATCCGCGAGGGCGATGTTCTCAAGCTCGATCGCCACGATGTCTGAGTTGAACGCTGCCGCAGAGGAGTTCCAGGTTGGCTCGCCCTCGCAGTTCCTTCGGGCGATCTCGACGCCATTGAGGTAGGCGACAAAGCCGTCGTCGTAGCGGACGCGAAGCAGGAGGCCTGAGGAGGAAGACAAATCGCGGTCGACGACGAAGGGAATGCGGATGCAGCAACTGGCGTTGGCGGCGTACATCGCGTCCTGCACGTCGATGTCGAAGAACGCCTCGTAGCCGGTGCTCCGCTCGAAACCGACGCCTCCGGCCCCGCCGGTCCAGTCCGAATCGTCAAAGCCGACGTCGCTGCGCCAGGCCTCGTCGATCGGTCCGGTCGGCACGAGCACGTGCTTGGGTGCCTCTTCCGCCACGAGAACGCCTGTGCCGCCCTGGGGTACGCCTTGGTTGGGGTTTCGTGGATCACTGCCGTCCACGGTGTACCAGGCCGTACCTGTGGCGCTGCTGATGGTCAGCATGTCACCGGTCGCGGCTCGTCCACCGTGCTGATAGGCGCCATTGATATAGAAAACCGGAGCCGCCACGTTCGGATACAAGCCGGCGCTGCGGAACTGATCCAGTGCGATGCGCGAGCGCTGCGGGAACCAGCCGGTCAGAAGGCTGTTCAACTCATTGCGCCACTCGACTTCTCGTGTGTAGGGACTGGAGCGGTGCTGGTCTCCCCACCGCGCGGATTCGGCGGCGATCGGGCCTTCGATCACGTCGATGATCCCCATGTACGTCGCGGCCGGCGCGTTCCGCTCGGGGTGAGCCGGATCCCAGGCGGGATTGCCCGGATCGACGTACAGAGGTCCCTGGTTGAAGAAGGCCCTGTGGACGTGGTCGGCAAATCGCAGGCGGAATTCTTCGCTGGCCCTCAGATACTGGAACGGGGCCGCGACGCCGCTGCCGTTGCCGATCTGATTCGTGTAGATGCTGCAACCCAGATTGAGCGTCCATTCGGCGTCCCACGTGAAGAACTTGAAACCCGTGCTGTCGGGCGTGTTCTCTCGTCCGACGTAGTAGTTCTTGTGCGGCCAGTCGCTGTTGCCCCCGTAGAGGTTGGCGATCATGTAGCCGATATAGTGGTCGATGTCCACGTACGAGGCCGTCTCGGGATCGTCGGTTCCGTCCGCGTACTTGCCCTGAAGGGCGTAGTACGCTGCCGTTCGTTCTTCTTCGGTAGACGCACTCGCCACATCCTGGGCCAGCGCCGTCATTGTGTACCAGGCGTTTGTTGCACGCGTGCTGCGGGCGGTATCGCTGCCGGCATTCGTGGGCGCGCCGGAGTTCAGACCGTCCCATTCGTCGCTGTCGGAGTCGAAGTAGGCGGCCCCGAAGCCGGCGTCCGGCCGTTCCACGAGGTTGTACAGGCCCCAGTACACGCCGTTGAGGTAAAGATGGACGTGGGTCCCGTGTGAGCCCATCGCGCCCAGGGCCAGTTGCGTGCGACGCATGAACTCGTCGCGGGCGTACTGAGGCTGGCCCGGGGCGCCGCTCCATTGCCATCCATCATTGAACTCGGCCCGCAGGATGAGCGAATCGAATTCGTCCGTGGCCTCAGGGCCGAACAGCGGATACTTCAGCTTGGCGGCGCCATAGATCCCTTTGAAGAGGAGCCGGAACGATTTCTTGTCCTCGCGACGGCCCACGTCTCCATAGATGCGGGCGGCGCAGTTGACGTGGAATCCGTCGCTGCTGTCGGGCCGGATGAGTTCCACGGACGCTGGACGCTCTGAGCGATCTCCCTGGGCGCTAGGATTCGAGTAGATTCCGTTTTGACCGAAGAGATCGTCCACGCTCATCACGATCGACAGCGAGTCGATCGCCTTGAGATCGTCGATCAGCTCATCGCGATAGAGCGGGTTGTTGACCACGCGGGGGTCCATCTGATAGTCGGCCCCGGTTGAACCCCACATCGCGGGAAAGCCGGCGATGTACATCGGCTGCGTGACGACGTTGTCGAGGAAGATGTAGCTCTGGGTGTCGATGTTGCTCGACTGCCAGCCGGCCTTGGTCGCTTGGGCGCGCAGGCACGTCGTTGCGGTGATCCGGATCGGCTCTCTGTAGATCAGGCCGAAGGTGGCGCGTCCTCTCTGGATGATCGGCTCGCTGCCGTCGAGAGAGTAGTAAATGACCGCGTCCGGCGTCTTGCACGACAGCGTCACTTCGAACGGTTCCTCGTAGAAGCCGCGATCACGGCTGAACTTCGTGTCGGCCACGACGCCCAGATAGGCCTCGCTGTTGGCAGTGCCGGGGGTCGGTGTGCCCATGAACCGCCAGTCCTCCACGGTGTCGGGCGACCGGCCGTATGAGATGTCGGGAGTCTGCTCGGGATATTCGATACGATCGATCAGAGTCGTCCCGTCGCCTTCGATGAGGAGCACCTCTCCCTTGTTGGCGCTCAGCTTGAAGCCGGCGTGAAGCCCGGGATCGGCCGTGTCTGCGTCGGCCCATACGATCAGGAACCCGCCGGCCTCGATTGTCGTCGCGGCCGGAGCGTCCGCGGGAATCCGCCACTTGGCCGGTTCATCGGCGTCATCGCTCAGATACATGCCTGCCAAGTTGAAGGGAGCATCCCCATAGTTGTGGATCTCGATCCAGTCGTCAAACTGGTTCTGGGGGTCCTTGATGGTGCTGCTATTGGCCGCCATGATCTCGTTGATCCGCACGGAGGCGCCCGCCGCGCCCAGGCCACCAAGAGATAGGACTGCCGCCATCGCAGCAAGGGCAATTCGCAAAGGAGAGCGCATTGTCTTGATCCTCATTGAAATGGTCACTGACCATCCGCCTTTCCGCCTTCTCGCACGCTGCACGCAGGCCGGAACACCTCACAAACCCTATTCTAACAACTCGGTCCGCCCGGATCAACATGCTCGGGCCCGGAATCATCGGAGATTGTCGCCGCCGGCGGGACCGGGTATAATCGCAGCGGTTCGTATGTGCAGTGCTCAAAACAGTGTCCATGTGACAGGCGGGACCGCCGTTGCGGCCTGCCCGGCCCTGAAGGAGGCACGAACATGAAGCAGTCCCTCTCTCGTCGCACATTCCTGAAAAGCAGCGTGGTTGGAGGCGCCGCCCTGGCCTTCCCCGCCGCGAGCTACTCCCGCATCGTCGGCGCCAACGACCGCATCTCCATCGGGATCATCGGTTGCGGCGACCGTGGCGTCAACGCGCACATGAAGGGGGTTCACGCCTACGCCAAGGAGCAGAATATCGAGATCACCGCGGTTTGCGATCCCTGGCGCGTCCGCCGCGAGGTCGCGTCGGCCCAGGCTGCCGAGTGGTACGGCCGGCCGGCCCGGCAATTCGTTTCGTACCGCGATCTGGTCGCACTCGACGACGTCGACGCCGTGATGATCGCCTCCTGCGACCATCAGCATACTACCCACCTCAAGGCGGTTGCCGAAGCCGGCAAGGATGTCTACTGCGAAAAGCCGCTGGCGATGCGCATGGACCGGCTGTGCGATGCGTACGACGCCGTCAAGAAGGCCAAGATCATCGCCCAGGTCGGCACTCAGTTGCGCAGCCTGCCGAGCTTTGCCGGCTGCCGGAAAGTGTACCGCTCGGGCGTTCTCGGCGCCGTGGGGCGGATCGAGCAATGCCGCAACGCCGAACGACCCTACTGGTATTCTTACGTCAAGGACGTGAAGGAGCAGGACGTGGACTGGAAGGAGTTCCTGCTGGACCGGCCTTCGCGGCCTTTCGATCCGGTGCTCTACTCCGGCTGGTATGGCTATCGCGATTTCTCCGACGGTCCTGTCTGTGGGCTCGGTAGCCATTTCATCGACCTGGTCCACTACATCACCGGCGCCACCTTCCCCACGAGCTGCGTCAGCCTGGGCGGAACCTTCGTCTGGAAGGACGAGCACAAGTTCACCTGTCCCGACCACGTTCAGGCGCTCTGGATCTATCCCGAGGGCTTCATGGTCAGCTACTCGACCAACTTCGGCAACGGCAGCGGCAACAGCTTCAAGATCTTCGGGGACCAGGGCGTGCTGGACATGGTGACCTGGACTGCGCCCGTCCTGAGCGCCGAAGGCGGCGGCAAACGCATGGGCGAGATCCGGGGCCGCAATCCCGTCGAGGACGTGCCACAGCCGGAGCACTTCCTCAACTGGCTCCAGTGCCTGCGGTCGCGGCAGACGCCGAACGCATCGATCGATGCCGGATATCAACATGCGGTCGCCTGCCTGATGGCTGTTCGCGCCTTCGACACCGGCAAACGCATGATTTACGACGCGCAGAAGCGTGAAATCCGCGAAGGGTGATCTTCTCTGGAGAGTATGAGACTATGAAGACACGCAGACAGAATGAGAATCCGTCGATGGACACACTTTCGCGTCGTGGGTTCCTGACTCAGGCGGTCCAGATCGGCGCCGCAGGCTGGACGCTGGCCAACGTCGAGGTCCTGCACGCACAGACGAACAAGCCCCGCTGGCAGATCGGCTGCTACACACGCCCGTGGGACCAGTACGACTACCGCGTGGCATTGGACGCGATTGCCGAGGCGGGGTACGAGTACGTCGGGCTGATGACGACGAAGTCCGAGACGCACCTGGTGATCTCGGTGGCCACGCCGATCGAAGAGGCGTTGCACGTCGGGGACGAGGTCCGGCGTCGCGGTCTGAAGGTGGTCTCGGTTTACGGAGGGGATATCCCGGTGGCCCGGTCGCTGGAGGCGGGCATCGAGGGACTCCGGAAGCTGATCGACAACTGCGCCGCCTGCGGTTCGACGAACCTGCTCATGGGCGGCACCGGCGATCGAAAGCTCTACGACGCCTACTACAAGGCTATCGCCGAATGTTGCGACTATGCGGCCGAGCGGGGCATCGGTATCAGCATCAAGCCGCACGGTGGGCTCAATGCCACGGGCCCGCAGTGTCGCGGGACCATCGAGTCGATCGGCCACAAGAACTTCCGCATCTGGTACGATCCGGGCAATATCTACTATTACTCCAACGGCGAGCTGAGCCCGGTAGTGGACGCGCCGTCGGTGAACGGCCTTGTCAGCGGCATGTGCGTGAAAGACTATCGTCACCCGAAGGACGTCTTGGTGACGCCGGGCACGGGGCAGGTCGATTTCCGTGTCGTCTTTGCCCTGCTGAACGCCGGCGGATTCGAAGGCGGGCCTCTGGTCGTCGAATGTCTCGACCCGGGTGATCTGCCGCACACGCTCGAAGAGGCCAAAAAGGCGCGTCGCTTCCTCGAAGAACTCACCGGGCAGAAGTCGCAACGGGCCGACCATGCTGCACGCCGCGACTCCCTGGAGGTAGGGGTGGGCGTTGTGGATATTACACCGCCCTTGGGCTACCGCATGAGCGGCTACTTCCACGAGCGCCTCAGCGAAGGCGTGTCCAATCCGCTTCATGCCAAGGCGATCGTTATGCGCCAGGGTGCGACGAAGGCCGCCATGGTCTTCTGCGACATCATCGGGCTGTCTCCCGATGTGTCCAGGGCGGCACGTCAGCGGGCCGAATCCGTGACCGGCATTCCTGCCGCGAACATCCTCCTGGCAGCGACACACAGCCATACCGGACCGCTCTACTGGGGCACTCTTCGCAATCATTTCCACGAACAGGCCTTGGCCAAGAGCGGGCAGGACCCCTGCGAGAGCGCGGACTATTCAGCGATGTTGGCGGAACGTATCGTGCAGGCGATCCGCCAGGCCGACTCAGCGGTCCGTCCGGTGCGTGTGGAGGCCGGCATTGCTCAGCAGCAGGGGCTTTCCTTCAACCGCCGCTTTCACATGAAGGATGGGACGGTGCGTTTCAATCCCGGCGTGCTGAATCCGGACATCGTTCGCGCCGCCGGCCCGATCGATCCATCGGTCGGCGTCGTCCTGTTCCGCACGGCCGACCGCAACGAAGCCTTGGCCGGCTTGGTCAACTTCGCCCTGCACCTGGACACCGTAGGGGGCACGCAGTACGCCGCCGATTATCCGTACTATCTGGAGCAGGAATTGCGTCAGACGCTTGGCGGCGAGTTCACGCTGCTTTTCGGCACGGGCACCTGTGGCGACATCAATCACATCGACGTCACTCGCCAGGAGCGTCTGAAGACCGACGAGATTGGCCGCACGCTGGCGCGGACCGTCGTCGATGCGCTGGCGGGCCTGAAGGCTGCCAGGGCCCCGTCGCTGGCCGTTGCGAGGGCGGTCGTCGAGGCGCCGTTGCAGACGTTCACCGCCGACGAGATCGAGCAGGCCCGACGCGACATCCACAAAGTCGGCACCCAGGAGCTTCCGTTCCTCGACCAGGTCCGCGCGTACAAGATTCTCGCTCTCCAGTGGCGGGGCGGTCCCACGCTGCCGCTGGAGGTCCAGGTCTTCCGGCTCAGCGACGAGATCGCCGTGGTCGGTCTGCCGGGCGAGGTCTTCGTCGATTTGGGTCTGGCGATCAAGCAGGCCAGCCCGTTCGCCACCACGCTGGTCATCGAGTTGTGCCAGGATGCCCCGGGCTACATCCCGACTCGCAAGGCGTTCGCCGAAGGCAGCTACGAGACGGTCAACTCGCGGGTGGCGCCGGGCGGCGGCGAGCGGATGGCCGATGCGGCGATTGAATTGCTCGTCCAACTGGCGCCCGCCGGCACCGAAGGCACATAGGCTCTTGCAGCCGGCCGCCGCGCAGGAGGAGGCTGGCGAAGACCTCCTGCACCAGGTCGTCCGCGTCGTGGGCACATCGGACGTTTCGGGCAAAGTACGCCCGCAGTTGCCGATGGCACTGCTCGTACAACTTGGCCCAATAGGCCGACTGCGATGCTTGCGATGCGTGGGATTCGTCCCCCCTCGGTTCCCTCCCCGTCATGGCTGTGGCCCTCGATATTGCACGTCACGCCGCTTCGGCGGGCCTCGCCGGCCGCCTTCTATTATGAGAGCGTGTCCCATGCACCGAATGTGGACGCGAAAATCCGAAAGAATCGACTTTCTTTTCGACCGTCTCAGCGCCCGCTCCCTCGCCATCTCAGCCAGACGCCGACAATGGCTTATCCACTGCCGTTTCCCCGCCGCTCGTCTGTTTCTGTCCGCCTTTTGAAGGCCGGCCCACGGGCCAGGGACACCCCCGGCGGCCCAGCAGAATCCTGGCCGTATCGAGCTCGATACGCCCAGGATCAAGCTCGATAATACCGAGATGAAGCTCGATATCGTCAGGATCAAGCTTCGTTTGCCCCGGATCAAGCTTGAAGTGACCTGAACGAAGCTCGGTTTGGCACGAACCAAGCTTCATCTGCGCCGGATCGAACCCGCGCTGGCTCGGGCGGGACTCTGTTCGCTGCGATTCGAGTCCGGGCTCAGTCCGATGCAAGCGTCGGCCACAGGCTCCAGACACCCCCTCCGATCGTCGTCGACGAAACACCTCCTGCCGGTTTGTTGCCCCGCCGCACAGTGTAATGGGCACACCCAAGCCGGCGTTAAACCTATGATCGGTAATTGGAGATGTGACCTCTATCTGACCCGATGTCTCTTCTATACCCGTCTTGCACTTACCATGTGAATTCGCCCTGTTAATGCGCCCCTGTCTCCCCTTCTCGCTTCTTGGTTTTAGAACCACTCTTCTGTTGTAGATTAGTTCCGCTTCGAGGCAGGCTTTTGTGTCCGGGTCAGTGAAATTCGGATCGAAAGCATGTGCTGTCACCTTTATAGAGTAAACGCCGTCAGCATTTTCGAAATCGGCGACCAGCTCAGCGTAGGGCTTCGGGTATCCAAGCAGTGTCATCTTGTCGACGAGGGCGAATCGTCCGAGTCGAGTGTAGGTTCGGAAGTTGGGGATTCCAATTTCCTTCCTCTCCACATCTACTATGAAGCCTCTTCGCGCAGCTGTTCTCGGAATGAAGACGACAAGGAGATATCGGTCCTCCTCAAGAGAGTAGATTCTTCCTCGAAGTCCGGGCGCCTCAGATATGTCGACGTCATACGGTGCTTCTTTCAAGAGCCTTGATTCCGCAAGTGAGCAAAACCCGACAATCCCGAGTCCGAGCAAGACAGCCCCGATGAGGTAATATGCCACGAGTTTCCCTCTTCTTCTTGTAGTCATTGCGGACAACGCTTCCTGTGTTCGAGGAGCGAGCGGTCAGGGCGCGTATCTCCTCACGACCATATTATTCCAATGCGGGTTATATGTGACTGATGTCGTGCGCACTCCGTGTGTTCCGCTAGCCTGTGTTACCATGCCGCCGCCCATGTAGATAGATGTATGACCCAGTCCCCCTTTCACAGGATATGAAACGATGTCGCCAACTTGAAGCTTCCCACCCTTCACCACTGGGAAATGGGGGACATTCATCTTCGGGTCAGCGAGATCATTCGCCTGCAGCGGATACCGTTCTTTCCAGAACTTGAAACGCTTCTGTCTTGGCAATTGCCCTACCTTGGCTCCTTTCTCATAGGCGTCCACAACGAACTCGTTGCATTTGCGCATACCAGGCTCGAAATTGTCTATCGTTCCCCCCGTGCTGTACGCCTTGTTTCCATCCTGCGCTGCAGCCCACATAGCGGCATCCCTGCCTCCGACTGTAGTTGGTGCTTCATCTATACTCACTTGCGCAGGCCCACACTGCGACCAAGTGTACGTTCCATTCGTCGTAGCGTCAACTGTCAGAGCCTCGTCAGCAGTCTGAGCCTCGGCGCCGCCACCCTCGTAGGTGTCGGACAGCAGACAAGATTCGAGAGCACAAGATGATGCCGCACTGGCGGCGCCGGAGATGGCACCGTCGGCGAAGTCGCCGCCGAGGAGTTCTGCGGTGACACCGCCGCAGAGGGCGCCGGAACCTGTCGATACAGCCAGTTCTTTGAAGTACTCGGCGGACAGGAAGTCGGCGCTGACGGTTGCGGGCTGAAACCCAGGCAGAACTGCACGGCGGCTGCGACACCGGCGCACATGGCAGCTTGAAGCGGGTCGTCGCCCGTGATCATGGCCGCGATGGCCGCCCCGGGAATAGCACCGAACGTGAAGCCACAGAAGCTATTGGTGAGGCTGCCCAAGAAGGCGTCGGTCGGATTCGCGCCCGCCTCGCACGCGATCGCGGCGCTCACCATTGTCGTGATCGCGATCCCGGGCAGCGCTTCCGCCGTGGCTGTGGCCATGTAGGCGAATGCTACCGCCCAGGCAAACTGCCCGGTGGGGTCGGTGAATTTGAGGGGGTTGTTGTAGACGTAGGCGTAGCGGTTGTAGGCCTGGGAGAACTCGGGGTCGGGGACGGTCGAGTCGGGCTGGAGGAAGCGGGCCAGCTCGGGGTCGTAGTAGCGATCCGCCGTAGTAGTAGAGGCCCGTGTCCTCGTCGAGCGTCTGGCCGGTGTAGCGGTTCGAGACGCTGAAGGCGTCGTCGTTGGCGCGGTAGCGTTCGCAGCGACACGGCGAGTAGCCATAATGCTGAACCACTTCGCCTGGAACGGCAGGTCAGCGAGCGCGATTCGGCTCAGAAGGGGACCGTGCATCTACTCTGGTAGCCTATCAATCGAGTTGACCACGAGAAGCATTGAGATCGAACGGCCATTGTGGTATCATTGCAGGTGGTGTGCGGGAGCGCCGGTTGTGAGGTCCAAGGGGAATCCCGGCCTGGCCCGGACGAACGGATCGAAGGTGCCCGTTCGGCGGGTACATTCGTATGGAGGTGCGGACATGTCCAAGAGAGTGGTTTCGACGGTGTTTGCGGCTGCCCTTATAGTCATCATGTTGCTGCCGGTGGCTCGCGCCGACATTCAGGCGGGATTGGCGGGCTACTGGCCGCTGGACGGCGACGCGACCGACGCCAGCCGGAACGGCAACAACGGGACGATTGTCGGGAACGTGAATCCGGTGCCCGATCGGTACGCCATGGCCGGCGCCGCCCTGCGCTTCCCTGGTCAGGCGGACTCCTACGTGGACGCGGGCGACTCTGCGGACTTACAGATCACCGGGCCGATGACCGCGACCGCCTGGGTCTTTCTCCATGGGTCGAATCAGAACAACGGGCGCATCGTCAGCAAACAGGGGGACATCGACAGCGGCTCGTGGAATCTGAGCATAGAAGCCGGTCCCGACGGCGGGGCACACGCGGCGACGTTTCAGGTCGCCGCGGGGCCTTCGGACATTGTCCGCGTAGATGACACACAGCCGTTGCCGACGGATCGGTGGGTCCATGTCACCGGCATCTATCGGCCGGGTGAGGCTCTTGAGATCTACGTCGACGGCATGTTGCGGGCCGAGACCGTCATCGATGTCCCCTACAGCCAGTTCAGCGACAACGGGTTGCCCGTCCTGATCGGCTCGGGCCACGGCTGTTCCGACTGCGCCTGGGACGGCCTCATCGACGAGGTACGAATCTACGATCGCGCCATCAGTCAGGTGGAAATCTGGCAGATCATGCGTGCCAACGTCGGATGCAGTCTGGTCCCGCAGCCGGCCGACGGCGCGACGGACGTGCCGCCGGATGTGACTCTGAGCTGGAAGGCGGGCCTGTTCGCCAAGACGCACGATCTGTACTTCGGCACCGTCGCCGACGATGTAAACAGTGCGAGCCGGACCAATCCCAGAAACGTGCTTCTCAGCAAAGGACGGAGCACGACCACGTACAGCTTCAACAGCAGTCTGGACCTGGGGCAGACGTACTACTGGCGAGTCGACGAGGTCAATGCCTTTGACAGTTTCATCTATAGGGGCAACCTGTGGCGCTTCACGGTCGAGGCGTATGCGATCCCCATAGGGAAGGTCGTGGGGACCACCAACGCCATTTCGAACGACGGGGCAGGACCGGTCAACACCGTTAATGGGTCCGGGCTCAGCGAGGATGGCGAGCATTCCATCGGTTCCGGTGACATGTGGCTGGCCGCTGCGAATGGAAACGATCCGGTATGGCTGCAATATCGCTTCGACACGCCCTGCAAATTGCACGAGCTGCTCATCTGGAACTACAACGATCCATCCGAATCGGGTCTTGGTTGCGGGCTCAAGGATGTGACCGTCGAGTACTCTACAGACGGTGTCGCGTGGACCGCGTGGAAGGACGTCGAACTGGCGCAGGCGACAGGCGCACCCGATTACGTCGCCAATACCACGGTTGCTATGGGAGGGATAGTGGCGAAGTACGTCAGACTGACTGCCCACAGCACGTGGGGCATGACGGGACAATACGGCCTCAGCGAGGTCCGCCTCCTCCAGATTCCCGTGCGTGCGCGCGCCCCCCGACCGGCCGATGGAGCATCGGGCGTCGATGTGGATCTGATGCTGCACTGGAGCGCAGGCCGCGAGGCGGCCTTTCACGATGTTCACTTCAACCCGAGCGCTCCGATGGTCGCCACCGGTGCGGCGTTCTTGAACTCGGTTGTGGTGAACGAGTATCCTCTTGGGGCGTTGAACTTCGGAACGGTCCACTACTGGAGGATCGACGAACGCAATGAGGCCAGGAGTCCCAGCCTCTGGCAGGGGGACATCTGGACCTTCACCACTCGCGAATATGCGGTCGTCGACGATTTCGAAAGCTACACGGACGAGTCCGGCCGGCGCATCTACGAAATATGGCGGGACGGCTGGGAGAACGGGACCGGTTCCCTCGTGGGTTATATGGAGCCGCCTTATGCCGAGAAGGTGATCGTCCATAGCGGAGGCCAGTCCATGCCCTTTGCGTACAACAACAGCGAATCGCCGTTCTACTCGGAGGCGGTGCGGAGCATGGCGATCGCGCAGAAGTGGCAGGATCACGGCGCCGATGCGTTGCGGCTGTTCGTGCGCGGGCATCCGGACAACGATCCCGGCTCGCTCTACATTGCCGTCGAGGACACAGGCGGGCACATCGCGGTGGCGACGCATCCGGACCCCGCCGCCCTTACCTCCGCCGCCTGGCAGGAGTGGGCGATTCCATACTCGGCCTTCGGAGACATCGGGTTGTCCGCCGTCCAGGCGATCTATCTTGGCGTGGGTGACCGGGCGAATCCCGTCCCGGGCGGTTCCGGCCTGATCTACATCGACGACATCGAACGCGGCCATCCCATCGGCGGCCTGACGCCGGGCCGACGCTGACGTTTCGCCAAATGACAGGAGACGCTACGGCCACGCCGAGGGATTGTCGGCGGACGCCGGAGATTCCCCTGAGCGGCATCTCCACGCGGAACTGTCAACAACTCTTGCCGGACCGTGCGCGGCGGCGTCGCCGTCGATGGAAAAACGCATACCGGAGGCTTGCGTTCTGGAGCCGATGCTGTAACAATGGCTGCTATGGAAAGACTCAGTCGCAGAAGCCTGTTGAAGCGATCCGGGACATTGGCGACTGCCATGGCGCTGGCCGGCCTCCCTGGCTCCCGGCCTGCCGCCGGCGCCAACGACAGAATCGTGCTGGGGATGATCGGCCCGGGCGGGCACGGCTCCGGGTTGCTCAAATCGTTCGCCGCGCAAGAGGACGTCGAGGTGGCCTATGTCTGTGATCCGGATGCCAATCGGATGAATCAGGCAGCCGGCATGGTGGAGCAGGCCACGGGACGGGCGCCCAAGACTGTCGCGGACTTGCGCCATGTGCTCGACGACAAGCAAGTGGATGCCGTGGTCGTGGCCACCCCCGACCACTGGCACGCGCCGGCCACCATTATGGCCTGCCAGGCGGGCAAGCACGTCTACGTGGAGAAGCCCTGTTCTCACAACATCCGCGAGGGTCGCTTGATGGTGGAGGCGGCTCGCCGCTACGGACGTACGGTCCAGGTGGGAACGCAGAGTCGCAGCGCGGCGTACGTCGCGCGGGCGATGGAGCTGTTGCGCGAGGGTGCGATCGGCGAGGTTCTGGTCGCAAAAGCGTGGAACAGCCAGTTGCGCCGCGATATCGGCAAGCGCCAACCAGAAGAGCCGCCGCCGCACCTGGACTTTGACCTGTGGGTAGGTCCGGCCCCGATGGTGCCGTATCAGAGCAACCTGTTGCACGCGTCATGGCGCTGGTTCCTGGCTTTCGGGACGGGCGACATCGGTAACGACGGTGTACACGACATGGACCTGGCGCGTTGGGGCCTGGGCGTCGAGACCCACCCGAACACCGTAGCCGCAATCGGCGGCAAATACTTCTTTGCTGATGACCAACAGTTTCCAGACACGCAGTACGTCGTGTTCGAATACGGCACGGCCGGCACGCGCAGGAAGCAGTTGGTGTATGAGCAGCGCCTTTGGTCGCCCTACGTTCAGGAAGGCTATGAGAACGGCAACGCCTTCTACGGCACCGAGGGCCTGTTGGTTCTGGGCAAACACGAAGGCTGGCAGTTGTACGGGCCTCGCAACGAGCTTCGCGACCAGATGAAGGGCCGGCTCGACGGCACGCTGCACCACCGCGATTTCCTCGACTGCCTCAAGACGGGCCGGCGTCCCAACGCCGACATCGAGATCGGCCACCTGTCCGGGACCCTTGCCCATCTGGGCACCATTGCCACGCGCGTCGGGCGGGTGATTCACTTCGATCCACAGACGGAGCAGATCATCGGGGACGGCGAGGCCGACGGCTTGGTGCGTCGTACGTATCGCGCCGGCCATTGGGCGGTGCCGAAGGGCATCTGATCCTGACAGGCTTCTGCTGTGATTGGGGAGGCGAAGGGTCCTACAGGGGGCAATGCGCACGGCTGGCTGTGTAGGAGACACCATGTGAGACGGCGGGATTTCATTACGGCTTCGGCATTTGCGTTGGCCACCTTGCCGGGGAGCCGAAGAAGTGTTGCCGGGCCGGGAGCGGCGAAGTATCGAGTGGCAATCATCGGCAGGACAGGGCAAGGAAACTACGGCCACGGACTGGACGTTGTGTGGAATGGCCTGGACCAGGTTGAAGTGGTGGCAGTGGCTGACCCGGACCCCGAGGGCTGCGCCGCGGCGGCTCGTCGGCTCCGTGCCCCGGCAAGCTATTCCGACTACCGACGGATGCTGGAGATGGAGCGGCCGCAAATCGTGAGCGTGGCCCCTCGTTGGCTGGACTGTCATCGTGACATGGTGCTGGCCTGCGCCGAGACGGGTTGCCATGTCTTTCTCGAAAAGCCGATGTGTCAGACTCTCGAACAGGCGGACGAGATGATTGCCGCTCTGGAGAAACGGAACCTGAAGCTGGCGATTGCCCATCAGACCCGCTATGGCCCGGCGCTGGCCCACGCGCAGAAGATGATCGCAGACGGATCGCTGGGGGACATTCTTGAGTTGCGGGGCCGGGGCAAAGAGGACCGTCGTGGCGGCGGTGAAGACCTCATGGTGCTCGGGACTCACGTCATGGATCTGATGCGGTTTGTCGCGGGCAACGCACAATGGTGCTTCGCGCAGGTGAGGTCCGATGGGCATGCTGTCACGAGAGACGATGTTCGCGACGGTGCGGAAGGAATAGGTCCCCTCGCCGGAGACGAGATTCACGCGATGTACGGCTTCGATGGGATGACAACAGGCTACTTCTCCACGCATCGTGCCCGACAGGGCGCCTCGGCCCGATATGGCCTTCAGGTCTATGGCAGCAGGGGGATTCTCACGATGACCACGGGTGCTGTGCCTGAGATCTGGTACGTGGAGGACCCATCCTGGCAACCTGGGCGCAGCAAGGCGCCGTGGAAGCGGATATCCAGCGACGGCGTCGACAAGCCGGAACCCCTCAGCGATCCGAATCAGGCGTACGGCAATCGTCTGATTGCACTGGACCTGATTCGAGCCATCGAGACCGACACCCAGCCCAAAGGCAGTATGTACGATGGACGGGCGGCACTGGAGATGATTCTGGCGGTGTACGAATCGCACCGGCTCAAGGCGCCTGTCCGACTGCCGCTGGAGAACCGCAGGCATCCTCTGAGCATGTGATTTCGAGAGGATTTTTTTCTCCAAAGCTCTCCGGCACGAGCAGTCCATACGCGCGGCACAGAATGTGGCGCAACCTCTGCACGCCGCTCGCCCATACCCTCCACCGGGTCGCTGGCCACCTGTTGCGAGAGTGCTGTTCTTCACCACGAAACGGCAGATTGCCACCTGACGCAGGCTCGCGCATATTCCGGCGACTACGCCCGACAGGATTCGAACCTGTGACCCCCGGTTTAGGAAACCGGTGCTCTATCCTACTGAGCTACGGGCGCATCTGGAGGAGACTACTATACTGCTGCTGCGTGGCCGCGTCAATGCTCCGACGCCGAGCCTGCAGGTGAAGCATCTGTCTGGCACGAGTCTCCGGGCCGTGTCGTGTCTGAGGCACTCAGTGCTATTATCGGGCGTCCACAGCGATGGTGTTGTCCGATATCTTTCGCCGCGGCGTGGCGACAGACAACCGCTCGATGTTTCACTCCTGCCGGACAGTGCCCTTATCAGCCCGGAAACGGCGGTTTGAATGGCATCCGGACGCAACACCATCCTTCTTGTGACTTGGTGGAAAGGAGAACGCCGGCGTTTTGGCTGCCCGAATCCCGCAGTCGCCCGGCGAAATGACCGATAGGAGAGAAACCGAGAAGCTGGCAACACCGGATGGCTTAGGATTCGAGGCATGATGACGGAAGAGAACCTGTCGGTGCTGGAAGGGTGGGTCATTGCGTTGAGCGTCATCGTCGTGTTCAGTACGACGATGGCGGCACCTCAACTCCATCACGTTATGGCCAGGGACGAGTTGGCCGTGGCCAACGCCGGCAAGACCAAACTCATCTCCGAACTTGCGGCGACCCTGGAATCGGCTCGACAGGACAACACCTCGCTCCGTGCGGAGGCGGTGGAAACCGGCCGGCTTCTGGAGCAGGTGCGATGTGAGTTGGCTGCCCTGAAGCAGGAACGCGATACGCTGATCGGGCAGGTGGCGGTTGCCAACGAGAAGCTGCGGGAGCTGGACAGCAGGCTCCAGACCACCGGCCTGGAGGCCGCCAAGCTCAAGGAGTTCCTCTCGCTGCAAGAGACTCAGAAGGAACGGGACGATGCGGCCGAACGGGCGAAGAAGGCGGAGGACCGCATTCGTGAATTGACACTTCAGCTTCACCGGGCAGGCGTCTGGCCGTAGTCGGCGTCAGCGGACCCTTTCGGCGGTGAGACTGCGACGCATATAGCCTGTGACGCGAGCATCGAACCGTTCGCCGAGAGGCAGGCGTTCGGCAACGGCTACGAGGATCGGATAGCTGCCGATCTGTCGCAGGAAAGTCGTGCCGCCGTTGTGGACCTCGCTGCACAAGTCCTTGAGCACCGTCCCGATCGGGAACAGCCTCTCGAGCATGGGCCTGTCGATTTCCTCGCGGACTTCGTCGATGAAGGCACGATAGTATCGACGGTTCCTTCGCAGATACCGTTGCCCGGCTTGTTCGTAAAGGGCTGTTCCAGGGAAAGGCACGACCTGCCGGATGTTGATCCGCCTGACGAGCAGTCCTTCATCGACGATTTGCTGTAACGCCGCGAGGTTGCGGTCCAGAGTCTGGGCCGTCTCCTCCGCCAGGCCGAGCAGGATGTTGATGCCGGGCAGCAGGGCGTGGCACCCGTTCTCACCCCGCACGCCTCCGATTCGATTGATGGTCCGAATGGCCTCGAAGGCCATCTCGTATGGGCAGTTGAGGTTGTTGGCACGCGTCACCTGGGGGTCGAATGATTCGATGCCCATCGCGGCGGTGCTGCCCGGCGTGAGGTATCGGACAAACAGCTCGGTGCGCCGCTCATCGACCATGGCCGGGTTGGCGTTGTCGATGTGCAGCACGGCCGGCTTCAGCATCGCCAGGGCCGAAAGCATCGCCTCGATCTTCTGCGGATCGCCCCCCTCGTAGCTGTAGATACACGATTGCTTGCCCAGCCGGAAGGCCCGTACGCCCAGATCCATCAGCGTCCGGACCTCCTCTGTGATGTGCCGCGCCGTTCGCCACTGCACAGCATGCTTGAGCGGCTCGGTGCAGAACGAGCAGCCCTTCTCTCGCGGGCAGCCCCGGCCGGTCTCGATCTCCGCGATCCGATTGGGCATGTTGGGCATCTGCCCGATCAGCGTCGCCCCGCGCAGCGCGAATGGCTGAAGCTCCTCGTAGGAGTCGAAGACGAACGGGCGCAGCTCTTCGTAGTCTTCCGCTTGGGGCAGTTGCGGACGCACGCCGCCTCGAACCTGCGTGCCCGCGGTCAGGACGGGGCCCGTGAGGACCTTACGGACTGCGAACGACGTCAGCAGCTTATTGACCTCTCGCAGTGTGCCCGGGCGGGCGCTGAGATACTTGCCCGGCGTCTGAACGCCTGCGATGATGACGAGCCGTTCGGTGGTTTCGAGGATGTGACGGATCTCTTCGGCCTTGCGCGTGTGGTTCAACGCCTCGATGTGAGTTCTGCCGACCGGCGGGTCGATCACCGCGTCGGGCCTGTGCTCCAGGTAGCGAATCCACCTCAGATCGTCGATGGTCAGGTACGTCGGCTCCCGCTCGGAAAGGCCGGCGACATAACGAGGCCAGACGCCGACAAACGGAGGGACGCCCAGTCCGGCCGGTTCGTCCGTGTAGCAGTCCAAGATGGTTGTGTCCTGTATCATATCCGACGTCGCGCCGAGGCTATCCCGTCGATCGAGTCATTGACCGTCGGACATTATATGGGCCACAGACAGGGAACGCAAAGTGGATGCGAGGCGCCGGCAGGGGGCACGAGCAGAGCTCCAGCATTTCGTCCTGTCTTGTGCGGCCGGATCGCCTTGCGGCCGCCGCGAATCCCGCTGCGCGTTCGTGCGACCGGGGGTTTTGTGTCCGATAAACGGACGCGGTGTTCCTGTCTGGGGTCCTTTCTATCTGAGAAAACGGCAAAATAAGGATTATTCGCAAATCTCGGTAGAGGACACGGCCGAAGAAGGGCAACGCAAGGTGCCCGCATTGTCGATGACAGTTCGGTACTTTTGGGGGTTTGAGTACATCGTCGATACGCCTTCGACTGAACCTGAGAGCATGACGAAGATGCCTCCTTGAGAGCGATGTCAGGCTCGCACATCCAGGACACGGATCCGACTCCATGGTGTCTTGACATCATGGAGCGCCGCCTCAGGAAACATGACGCCCGGTGTGCCCTCGGCCGGAATCAGCGCCGCCGTGGGACCGCTGTCGGCCGATCCGGTCTTGCCGAATCGTAAGACGATGGAATGACGCACGATGTTCAAAAGACCGTACATCCTGGTCATCATCACCCTGTCTCCGCTCGCTGTGAGCGGGCTGTTTCTGTATCTCAGCCTGTCCAGTGTGCTGCGGCGGGAGCTCGTGTCGTGGGAAGCTGAAGTCCGACAGATCCAGATGGCGCAGATCGTTGACGAGCTGAAGGTGCGCATCGACGCCGCCTGGGATGTCGCCAACCACTACTACGACGAAGGCCTTGGGCAGGACGCCTGCACGAAAGCCATCGCGTCCATCAGTCAGAATCAGGATAGCTATGTCTTCGTGATGCGGATCGACCGCACGGATCGGGCCAACGAAGTCATGGTGGTGCACCCGGACAAAAGCTTCGTGGGGCAGTCGGCGCACCGCGTGGTGGACCTGGAGCGCATCCAGGAAATCTACTATCGCGGCGAGATCTATCCCTTGGGGCATCCGGCCGTCGCAGGAATCCAGTCCGTGAACGTAGGCGAAGAGATCAGCGATATCTGCGTAGAGCAAGGCTCCGGCATGATCCAGTATTACTGGCCCAGAGTGGTGGATGGAAAGGCCTCGCAGGTGGGATACCCCAAGGTCACCTATGTCCGGTTCTTTCCGCCATGGAACTGGGCGATGGGGTCCGGCGCCTATGCCGACCACATCGAAGGACTCGTCGCGGCGCAGGTGGAAACGGCCAGGGCGAATATGCATCACATCATGGGTCTGCTGCTGTGGTTCACGCTGGTGATCACCCTGGTGATGGCTGTGATTGCGACCGGCGTTTCGCATCGGTTCTCGCGGAAGCTGATCCGATACGAGAATTCCCTGCTGGAATCGGGCAGGCGTCTGCGCCAGGAAGTGGAGAAGTCCCGAAGGAGCGAGCAGATCTTCAAGACTCTCATCACGAACCTGCCGCAGAAGGTCGTGCTCAAGGACAGGGACTCCAGGATTCTCTACTGCAATGAGAAGTATGCCGAGAGCCTTCATCGCACCGTCGAGCAGATCATCGGCCGGAACGAGTACGACCTGTACCCGCGGGAAGTGGCGGATCGGTATGTGACCAGCGACCGCAGCGTGATCGAGCACGGCGAGACCATCGAGGTCCTCTCGCGGCGTCCTGTCGACGGCCAGGAGAGAGTCACCCGAGTGCTGAAGACCCCTGTCAAGGACGATTACCAGCAGGCGGACGGTATCCTGTGCGTCTTCGAGGATTTCACCGAGAGAATCCAGAATGAAGAACGGTTGCGGGCGGCCAACGCGGAGATGGAGGAGACCAATCGCCGGCTTCGAGAGACGCAGAGGTACCTGGTCCAGAGCGAGAAGATGGCGTCCATCGGGCAGTTGGCGGCTGGCATCGCCCACGAGATCAACAATCCCATGTGCTACGTGGTCGGCAACTCGCATGCCCTTCAGGAGTATGTCACCAGTCTGATCGAGTTCCTGGGGGTCTACGACCGGCACATCCAGGAAATGGCGCAGACCGGAAATGCGCTGTTCGAGGAACACGCCCGTGCGATCCAGGACATCCGAAGCGAGCTGGACATCGATCATATCTGCACCGACGTTGAGAGTCTGCTCGATGATTCGCAGGAAGGAATGAACCGGGTGCTGCGCATTGTTCGAAACCTGCGGACCTTCTCTCGCATCGACCAGGTGCACGACGTCGCGTCGTTCAATCTGAACGAGGGGATTCGATCCACCCTGGCCATCGCGAACAATGAACTGACGGAGAAATCCTGCGTGACCACCGATCTGGGGGACATTCCCGAGGTTCGGTGCAACTCAGGCGAGATCAACCAGGTGATTCTGAACATCCTGGTCAATGCGGCGCAGGCGATTGGCTTGCAGCAGAGGAACACGACAGGGAACATCATGATTCGGACCTATCGGGAAGGGGACGATGTGGTCTGCACCATAGCGGACGACGGGCCCGGGATTCCGACGGAGAACCTGAACCGGGTATTCGATCCGTTCTTCACGACCAAGCCCGTCGGCCAGGGCACAGGCTTGGGACTGCACATATCGTACGACATCATCGTACGTCAGCACGGCGGTCATCTGTCGGTCGAGAGCGAAGCGGGCAAGGGGACGACCTTCACCATCAAGATCCCGATCCACGGGAAACCTCACACGGGTTCCGCAAAAGGACGCATCCATGAACGAGAGAACAGTGCTGTTTGTTGACGACGAAGAGCGTATCCTGAAGACGATCGAACGGATCGTTCACAAGAAGCCCTTCAAAGCGGTTTATGCCGACGGTGGCCCGGCGGCTCTGAAGCAGCTCGAGCAGCGGGAAGTGCACGTGATCGTGACGGACATGCGGATGCCCGAGATGACCGGGCTGCAACTGCTTCGGGAGGTGAAAGTCAAGTATCCGCAGATCATCAGGGTAGTCCTGTCGGGCTATACACAGATCACGACGCTCCTGACCGCCATCAACCAGGGAGAGATCTTCCGATATGTTACGAAGCCCTGGGAGAAGAACGAGGACCTGATTTCGGTGGTCATGGAGGCTCTGGACCACTTCGAGAAGACCTCGTCTGCTCAGGCGGTCGGCAGCGGCACTGGAGCGTCCGCCGACCAAGGCGCGACCACACACGAAGTGCCACTTGGCTATTAGCGGCGCAGGTCGGTCCTCCGCCGCCGGACGGACACAGGTCAGTAGATCGAGCGGATGCCCTTTTCGCTGACTTTGTCGACCAGTTCCTTGAAGTCCTTCAGCAGCACGTTCAGCTGCTCGGTGCTCTCCAGGAGCTTTTCGTAGAGCCTTCCATCGTTAACGAGGCGGCCGGCGGTGCCTTGTCCGGCGTTGACCTTCTCCATGGCCAGCCGCAACTGCGAGAGGGCCTTGCTGACATCGGCGCTGGTGTTTACCAAAGAGGAGACCAGTCGCTCGGCCTTGGCGTCGGCGCTTTTGATCGTCTCGGTTCCGGTTGTCGCGAGGTTCTTGTATTCGGCCAGCGTCTCCTCGGCGGTGTCCATCACTTCCGTGGCCCGCTTCATGGCAGCCGAGATGTTCTCGGTCGCCGTGGACAGATGGGCGAGCGTAGCTTTCACGTTCTGTTTGTTGTTGGGGTCGCCGATGATGTCATTGGCGTTGCCGATGAACCTGCCCATGTCATCGACAAGACTGTTCAGCTTCTTCTGGCTTTCCTCCGGGAAGAACTCGCTGGTCAACCCGGTGGAACCCTGAAGCGTGAGCCCTTCGGCCAGGAAGGCTGTCTCCGGCCGACTCGGATCCAGCGGCGGCGCGGGCAGCTTCTCCGGATCCACCTTCAGCTCGATGTAGCTGCTGCCGAGCCCCCGCGTCATGAGCTTGGCTTCGACGTTCGAGGGGATGTCGGTGTAGCTCTTGTCAATGCTGAGGACGGCAACAGTCTGGTGGTATTTCTTTCCGGTGTGCGCGTCCTCCATGACCCTCGGGGCCATGACCGTCGTGACTCGGCCGATCTGGTAGCCGCAGAATCGCACCGGGGTGTCTTTCTGCACACCCGGGGCGGTGGGGAATCGCACATAGATCTGGAAGGATTTCATCCGGCTGACGGCGGTGGGCAGATCGCCGAACTTGAAGATCATCCATCCCAGGGCGGCCAGACCCACGATGACGAAGATGCCGACGATGACGTCACGCCGCCTCTGGGCGGATTCGTAGTCACTCACTACTGCGTCCTTTCAAATCCGTTCGGCCTTCCATGAACAGCTCCCGAATCGCGCGGAGCGGATAACCGCTGTCGTTGAGCGTCTTGATCAGGCGGATGCGCTCGACCGCCTTCTGGTCGAACAACCGCCTGCCGGTCGGCGTGGTCTGGGTAGGTTCCAGCAGGCCGACCATGAGATAATATTGCAGAGACTGGCGCGAAATGCCAGCTTTTTCTGCCGCCTGCCCGATCGACATCAGTTTGGTCTTCTCTGTCACCGTGTTCTCCCTCTGCCCGCTCACGTCCGCTCGCCAGCAGGGCGGCTCTGCCCGTTGTTCTGCGGCTCGGCCGGCGCCGGCTCGGGCCGATGCCCCTTGGCGGATCCGGTTTCCAAGCAGGTCCGCACGAGGCAGATGAGCGAGGTCCGGACCCGCTGCAAGGTCATCGACCGGATGGTCTCGGGCCCGTGTTTCGGGTGCTTCAACTTCCTGGCGGCGCCTGGGGCCACCATCACCACGTAATCGTGTCCGGGCGGAATCTCTTCCTGGCTCAGCCGGAACGCCTCACGAAGCAATCGCTTCAAGCGGTTCCTCACGACCGCATTGCCGCACGTCTTGCCCACCGAGACTCCGAAGCGGGCGTGGTCGCGCCGATTCTCGGCTGCCCAGACGGTCAGCAGCGCATCTCCCGCCCGCCGGCGGCGGTCCAGCACGGCCTTGAACTGGCGGTTACTTGTCAGCCTCTTGTTCTTTGGAAGCGTCAGACGTTTCAAAGGCTCAGTGATCTCAAGAATGACTTCTGCCGGACTCAACAACTCCATCGACGTTCGAGATGGATTCCCTGGACGCAATATCGTCACTTTCGAGCCACCGTCGCCACCTTTCCCCGCAAACAGGAGCGGCCGACGAGACGACAGGATCATTCTGTGGCCCAGGACAGAGAGGTTATCGGGCCCGGCGAATGACACGTCGACGCGCCGGTGTGGCGTCGGACGTGAGAGAGTCGACGCCCGGAAGCGGCCGATGGCTGTAGAGCGACTGGAGATAGGGCGTGCCTCCTGCACCCCGCTCATGGACCGCGGAGCCCGGACGGGCAGGCATTCTCCCCTTTCTTTCGTGTCGAGCAGGTCACTTCCTGTCGGCGGTGATCCCCGGCCAATCGTCCGTCCGGAACGGCGAGGCCGGCAGACCGGCGCCGTTGTACAGGTTGCAGACGGGGTTGTTGGCCCAGGCGTAGCGAACCGCTACCGGTTTGGAGACCTTGTCGCTGCTGACGACGACCGTGTCGCCGTCGATCTCCGCGTTGGCCCAGACGAACTCACGATCCTCGCCGGCGATGGCGAATCCCTTGAGCGGCTCTCCGCCTCCGGCCACGAGACCTCCGTTGACGTGGTCGAAACGCAGGATGATCTTGTCGCCGCGAACCCTCATCGATTTGTACAATGGGCCGGAATAGGCGATGGCCTTGCCGTGGGTCTTGGCCAGCGCCCAGAGCGCCAGACGTTTGCCGACATCCTGCTTGTTCTTCGGGTGGATGTCGTTGGCCTCGCCGATATCGATGATGACCGCCATCCCCGTGTTCGACAGCGACAGCGTCATTGTCTGGGCCTCGCGCAGCTCGGCCCACTCGCAGTCGCCCGGCTCGGGTTGCGTGGCCATGTAGTTGGCCAGTTGCACGAACAGGAACGGGAAACGGCCCTGTCCCCAGTCCTGACGCCAGTTCGTGATCATCAGGGGGAAAAGCTCGCGATACTGATACGCGCGTCCCGCATTCGACTCACCCTGGTACCAGATGGCTCCGCGGATCCCGAGGGGGATCAGCGGTGCGATCATTCCGTTGTAGAGTACCGTAGGGGCGTTCGGGTTGTTGACCCACACCGGTGGCTGCGGCCTTGGCGGCATCGACGCGAGATCGAAGCCGACCTTGTACCGCCATGCGCCCGCCAGTGGAATGGAGGCGTCGCCTTCAGGTTGGCAGAGCCTCATCTGATCGGGTTGGCCGTAGATTCCGCCACCGCCGGCGGTGTCGAGCACCTGGACCACAATCACGTTCCGGCCGGCCTTGACGACACCGGCCGGCACCTTGTACTGACGAGCGATCTGCCACTGGCCGGACTCGCTGTGTGCGCCGACCTTGACGCCATTGATCCAAGTCGTGTCCATGTCGTCGATTGGGCCCAGGTCGAGGCTCAGTTCCTTGCCCGCCCAGGAATCCGGGACCGTGATCGTCTTGCGGAACCAGACCAGACCGTCGAAGTTCGACAGACCCGCCTGCTCCCACAGCACGGGCAGTTCCATCTCCTGCCAGTCGGAATCCTCGAAACCCGGCTCGATGCAGCCGGCGCCCCGAGCCTGGGCCGATTCGATTCCTTTCTGCCACTGGGCCAAGGCCTCCTCGTACTTCTTCAAGGAGGCGTCGGGGTCGGCCTTGGCCTGGGCGATCTGCTCCATCCGGGCTTTGAACTCGGGCATCTTCTCAAGCGCCTTGGCGCTGGTCCATGCCTCGGCGACGGTGCCGCCCCAACTGGTGTTGATCAGCCCGATCGGGACGTTCAGTTCCTGGTGCAGACGCCTGCCGAAAAAGTACCCGATGGCGGAAAAGCCTGGAACCGACTGCGGATTGCATGGGCTCCACTGTCCCACGCAGTCGTCCTGCGGCGTGTCGGCGATCTTCTTCTGAACGGTGAACAGCCGGAGGTTGGGGAAGTCGGCGTCCGCCACCTCCTGGGCCCCGTTGGCGGCCGAGTGAAGCGGCCATTCCATGTTCGACTGGCCCGAGCAGACCCACACATCGCCCGACAGGACGTTCCGGACGGGAACGGTGTTCTTGCCCGAAAGCGTCAGCTCGTACGGACCACCCGCCGGCGGAGCCGTGATCGAAAAGGACCACCTGCCGTCCTCATCGGCGTCGGTCCTCCGCTGCATCGTGTGCCAACTGACGTTCAGGCGAATCTCTTCGCCGGGATCGGCCCAACCCCAGATAGTCGTTTTCTGGCCGCGCTGGAGCACCATGTTGTCACCTACGATGGCCGGCAGCCGGATATCGGCACTGGCCATGTGAGCACCGATCAGCAACGGGATCATCGCAAGGATTGCGAGACTCTTCTTGGGGCGGGAGATTCCTTGACGGTCCATTGTTCAACTCCTCGAATCGTGAATCAAGATTGCGTTGACCCCGGCAGGGGATGGGCTCGTGGTCTGTGGACTACTTCTTGTCGGCCGTCAGGCCCGGCCAGCCGTCCGTCCGGAAGGGCGAGGCAGGCAGTCCCGCCTGGTTGTACAGGTTGCAGATCGGGTTGTCTGCCCATGCGTAGCGCACGGCCACGGGCTTGGCGACCTTGTCGCTGCGGACCACCACGGTCTGGCCTTCGATTCGGGCGTCGGCCCAGACGAACTTGCGGTCTTCTCCGGCGATGGCAAAGCCCTTCAGCGGCTCGCCGCCTTTGGCTACGAGGCTCCCGTCGACGTGCTGGAAGTGCAGCACGATCTCAGAATCCTTGACGGTCATGGACGAGTACAGCGGCCCGGAGTAGACCACGTCCTTCAGGTAGGTTCCGGCCAGGGCCCAGAGGGCCAGACGCTCGCCCACGTCCTGTTTGTTCTTGGGGTGAATGTCGTTGGCCTCGCCGATATCGATGGCGACCGCCATTCCCGTGTTGGGCAGGCCAAGCGTCATCAATTGGGCCTCACGTAGCTCGGCCCACTCGCTCTCGCCCGGCTCGCCTTTGACTTGCAGGAAGTTGGCCAACTGCACGAAAAGGAAGGGGAAATCGTTCTGTCCCCAGCCCTGCCACCAGCTCCGGATCATCGTGGGGAACAGCGAGCGGTATTGATAGGCACGGCCGGCATTGGATTCGCCCTGGTACCAGATGGCGCCCCGGATGGCGTAGGGAATCAGCGGGGCGATCATGGCGTTGTAGAGACCCGACGGTGAATGAGGGTGCCCGGGGCCCAGCGGGGCATACGGTCTTGGCGGCGCGCTGCGGCCTTCGGCCTTGGCCTTGTCCACGGCCTGCTCCCACTTCTGGAGGTTCTCCTTGTACTGCACCATCGCCTGCGGATAGTTGGCCACGGCGTCTTCGTATCGTTTGAGGATGGGTGCGAATTCGGGGTTGGCCTTCAACATTGCGTCGTTGGTCCAGGCCTCGGCCGGTGTGCCTCCCCACGAGGTGTGGATCAGACCGATGGGCAGATCCAGGTCTTTGTGCAGACGGCGGCCGAAGAAGTACGCCGTCGCCGAGAATCCGGGAATCGTTTCGGGACTGCATTCGACCCAACTGCCTTCGCAATCGGTCTGAGGCGTGTCAGCCACCTCACGCTTGACGCTGAACAGGCGAATCTTCGGATACCGGGCCGCCGCGACCTCCTGTTCGGCGTTGGCCGAACTCTGAACGGTCATCTGCATGTTCGACTGGCCCGAGCAGACCCAGACCTCCCCGACCAGGATGTTCTTGGCCGTCACCGTGTTCTTGCCCTGGAAGGTGATTTCGTACGGTCCGCCGAAGTCCGGGGCCGCCACCCTGAACGTCCACGTACCGTCCTGCTCGGCCTGGATGCGCGGAACGGCCCGGCTCCAGCTCATGCGGATCTCGATCTCTTCGTTGGGGTCGGCCCAGCCCCAGAAGGGCACCGTATCGCCCCCCTGCAAGACCATGTTGTTGCCGAGGATCGCCGGCAGACGCACATCGGCCCTGACGGGGCACGAGGAAGCCAAGCCAAGGAGGAACACAATCAGGAGAATGCTGAGGTGGGGGGCGGCAATGGTACGGTTCATCTCGGCTCCTTCATCTGCACGTTTGCCTTGCTTTCGCATGTCGGTCCGGACGCGGCATCCTGTCTGGCTCCGCGTCGGACGAGACTTCCTCTCCTACTATAGAGGGGGATCATCGACCCGTAAACAGTAAATGGGACAGGCCGATCAAGACGCGATCCCTGTACAGAGTGGCATACGGGGCCATCGGGGCAAAAAAATATGGGTAGGACCTTTACCTGGTTGGAGCCGTTAGCTATAGTATCTCACCATATGGAAATTACCCAGGGAGGATATTCCTATGGCTATCAGGAGCAGAGTTCGATGGTTGTCTCTGGCGGCGTGTGCCACCATGGCGTTGGTCGTTCTGGCGGGCTTGGCCGGATGCAAGAAGAAGACCCCGGCGCCGGCACCATCTGACACTACCGCCGATGCGCCCTCTGCTGCCTCGGGCAGGGAGCAGGCCGGTTTGGACCCGCTTGATGCGGCCGCCAACCTCTTCCGTGAGCCGTCTGTGAGCATCCAGAATGTGGTCAAGGCCGCCAAGACCTGGAGTCCGGCCGCCGAGCAGTGGTGGGGCAAGATCGCGCAGGATTTCACCCTCACCGATATCAACGGCAACGTCCATACGCTCAGCGACTACCGAGGCAGGAATGTGCTCGTGGTCATCTGGACCACGTGGGTGGCGACGTGCCGTCTGGAAATCCCTCATTTGAAGGAGTTGCGGGCCGCCTACGCCGACAAAGATCTGGCCGTCCTGAGCATCTCGAACGAGCCACCCGCTCTCCTGAAGGAGTATGCTCAGAAGGAGAACCTCGGTTTCACCGTGCTGTCGGGCGGCGGCAGCAGCCTGCCGGCTCCGTTCGGTGAGGTCCAGTTCGTGCCGAGCACCTTCTTCATCGATCCGCAGGGTCGCTTCAAAGTGGCGGCTACAGGGTTGGTGCCGGCGGAGGACGCCAAGGCGATCGTGCAGGCCCAATAGGGCGGCAAATTTCTCAAAAATTGGGCTGGACACCATGTGAGCGGACCGCTATACTTCTTGGTTTCGGTAGTTTTTCACTGATTTGAGGCAGAAGATTCCGAGGTCATAGGTCATGGCACATAAGAAGGGACAAGGTTCTTCGAGGAACGGACGGGACAGCAATCCGCAGTATCGCGGCGTGAAGCTCTACGCCGGCCAGACGGCCAAGGCCGGGGCGATTCTCGTCCGACAGTGCGGCACCAGGTTCTTTGCCGGTTCCAACGTGGGCATGGGCAGGGACTATACGCTGTTTGCCAAGATGGACGGAACCGTGTCATTTCATGGCCGCAAGGTACACGTGCTCTGATCGGTTAGCTTGTTCCGTAGCGTGATCTCCAAAGGATGGTGAAATGCCATCCTTTTTTTGTGGGTGGGTTTCATTCCGGGTCTTCCCCAAGGGCTGTTTAGGACTCATGTTCGTTGACGAGGCACAAATCTGGGTCAAGGCGGGCGACGGAGGCAACGGCTGTGTCAGCTTCCGGCGGGAGAAGTTCGTGCCGAAAGGTGGCCCGGACGGCGGCGACGGCGGCCGGGGCGGGCACGTCTATTTCGAGGCCGCAGGCGACCTCGATACCTTACTGGATTTCGCGGGCAAGCACCACTGGCGTGCCGAGAACGGCCGGGCCGGCCAAGGCAGCAACAAGTCCGGCGCCGACGGACAGGACTTGGTCATTCGCGTGCCGCCGGGCACGCTTATCTACGACGCCGACTGGAACCTGCTGCTGAAAGACCTCAATGAGGTCGGCATGCGGGTCCTGGTCTGCAAGGGGGGCAAGGGGGGCAGGGGCAACAAGACCTTCGCGACCGCGACACATCAGACGCCGCGGGAGTTCGAGCCGGGCAAGCCTGGCCAGGAACGCAACCTCAGGCTGGAACTCAAGCTGATTGCCGACGTCGGCCTCGTGGGCCTGCCTAACGCAGGCAAGAGCACCCTGATCTCCCGCTGCTCGGCGGCACGACCCAAGATCGCGGCGTATCCCTTCACGACCCTGGAGCCTGTGTTGGGCATCGTGGGCCTCAGCGATTTCCGGCGATTCGTGATGGCCGACATCCCCGGCCTGATCGAAGGCGCCAGCGAGGGCGCCGGCCTGGGGCACGATTTCCTCAAACACATCGAGCGGACCGCCATCATCGTTCACATTCTCGATCTGATGCCGATGGATGGGACCGATCCGGTCGACAACTACCACACCATCCGCGCCGAACTGGAGCGGCACAGCCAGGTCCTGGCCGATAAACCCGAAGTCATCGTCGCCAACAAAGTCGACCTGGACCCCGACGGTGAACGACTTGCCCACGTCCAAGAGAAGCTCGGACCCGACATCCTCGCGATCTCGGCCGCCACCGGCCAGGGGATCAAAGAGCTCACCGAGCTGCTCTGGCAAAGAGTCAAGGAACCCAGGGCCTGACTCTCCCATAGAGTGGAAAGGGGCCGAGTCGGCACCAATCTGTCCGCTCGACCCCTTGGATGATTCTCTCACCGGATTCCGGCCTGGTCCTGGGGCGCTCCGACACTCCGGGCAATGCAGGCAGGCTGCTTTGGCTACCGCGACTCGTAGTCGTCGGGGATCGCCGGCTCGAAGTCGGTGGCGGTCAGGCCTGGATTCCATTCGAACCGGTCGGCGCCGCCACCGCTGCGCATGCCGTTCATCGTGTACGTTTCTTCTATGCTGACCGGTAGTTGCGTTTGGACATCGATCCAAAGACGAGCCGCATAGTCCTCGTAGGACGAGGATGCGGACCGGATGACGCCCAGGTCTTTGGTCTCTATACCCTCAGTCTCGATGCCGTCTGTCTTGCGTTTTCCGAGCGACGCGAAATTGGACGTCGTGAACCGCCGGACCCAGTCGCGCGGGTCCATCTTCTGGGCAGGTCCCATCGCCAACTGTTCTTCGCCCAAGGGCATTCGCACGTAGGCCTTCTTCTGCGGCCAGATGCGCACCCCTTCGCTCGTGCGGCGAAGGAAGTACTCCACCATGACCAGTTCTCCGCCGGCATACTGCTCCATCTTGAAGCCGTAGTCATCGGAATACCAGAAGTTCATTGTCATCTCTTCTCTGGTCTGGGCCTCACCGGCCGTCTCCGCGGGGACACGCCACGAGGTCATGCGGCACGTGAAGTCATTGATGGTATCCATGCGTTGGGCGACTTGGGCCCAGGCGATAGTCGTTCCGGTGGGCGAGCCACCGAGGAAGTAAATGCCGATCAGGACTGCCAGGACAATGGCGGCCGCTGCGGCCAGCTTCATCATTCTGCCGTTCATCAAAGGTCCTCTCAAGCAGCGGCACATCGGAATCTCCGAGTGCACGCGTTTCGGTTCTGTGGCGGGCTCAGGCAGGGCATCCAACAGCCTCTGCCGGAGCACGTTGTGGTTTCGGTGAAATACCTCATACGTCTGGTTCAGATTGTCATTGGGCTGCTCGTTCATCATATATCCTCCAGCTCTATAGCCATGAGCTTTCGGAGCCGTTTTCGGGCCCGATCCAGCGCCCGGTAGAATCCCGAGCGGGATAAACCGACGAGCCGGCAAGAATCCGGCGTCGAGTTGCCTCGAAGATAGAACACGTGCAGAGCCAGGCGTTCCTTTTCCGGGAGTTGCGCGACTGTCTTTCGAAGCACCTCCGAGTCAGCCGCATCCGGCAATCCCTTCGCCACCTCGGACACGTGGAGCCCGGCGTGCCTCCGTCGCTCGCGCGACTTCTGCCGCCGCCATTCGCGGCATCGCAACCGCGCCATCGTCACAATCCAGGGGCCGAACCGCTCAGCCTGACGAAGGTCGCCGAGCCGCTCATAAGCCCGCAGGAAGACGTCTTGTGCCAGGTCCTGCGCATCGGCCAAGTGCTTCGTATGGTCGTAGCAGATTGCCCGAATCAGCGGGGCATGGCGGTCGTAGAGCGTCCCGTACGCGTTCTTGTCGCCTCTGGCTGCGGCCCGCACGAGTTCTGCGTCGTTCTGTTCTGCCACGTGGCATCCTCGAATCCAAGTGCACTTGCAGATATAGTGGCCGCTCCCCGTCGGCTGTCTACCGCAATCCGCGATTTTTGGGTGTGCCTAATTCTTCTGGCAGAGTTGAAGGGCTTGATATTGGCTTTGCCAATAGGATTCCCAGGCATTGGACTGTTCGAGGGCCAGCAGGGACATCATCGGCTCGGCTCCTTCTTTGTCCCACCGCATCCCCGGACCCTTGAGCCGGTACGTCAGCACCTTGCACATGGCCTCGGTCGGACCGCTGCCAATCTGGTATCCTGCGGCCAGGTACCGGGGATATTCACAGTGCGACGCACGCTTGCTCAGATAGCGCAGCAAGCCCTCCAACGCTTGACGCCGCCGGCTGCCGGCCCGATGCTGCCGGCGTTCCTGTCCCAGCAGGACCAAGACCTCGGCGATCCCCTCGTGGTAGGCCGCGTGCAGCAGTGTTTGCCCAAACGATTGGGCCTTCTCGGTTCCTTGGCCAAAGCAATCGTTGACGGCTTGCCATACATGTTCGCTGAAGTGGTAGAAGTCCAGCACTTGTTCCTCGAGCATTGGCAGTCGCACCTGCAACTGGTGCTCGATCCAATCGGCCCCATCGGCCACCGCCAGCTTCTGGTCGAACCGGTCCAACCCAATCGTCGCGGCTTGCCGTCGTAACAGCCGGCCCAAGACCTGATGATCGCCGGCGGTCCCCACGACCAGCCGGTGCGTGTTCGATTCCTCGTACAACGTCGCGATCTTGAATTCCTTATACGGATTGTCCGCGCCCCGATGCATCCGGCGGATCACACCACCCGCACGCCGCCGGCGCCGGCGCTGCCGCCGCTTGGTTTTCTCCTGCTGGGTAACCATCGGGACCTTGACCCCGTCGGCCCCTACATACACCCGCGAAGGACCGCCGGCCCGGAGCCGGCCTGTTTCGACCGACAGATCACTGGCGACCCGTCCGGCCGCCTGGATCGTCTGGACCCTGCGACCTTCCGCCTGGGCGATGTGCCGAACGCGCTCCGGGCTGATCCGCAGTTGCGCCAGAGCCTGCAAATGCTCGGCGGCTTTGACGAAACCCTGCTGATGAATCCCCACCCGACAACACATCTGCCGCACACCAACGCTGACGGTGGCCTCCACAATTCCCAGCATCCGGTCGATCCGGCTGTCGGTGCCTTGCGACGACGACCACCATCGCGTCCGGCGGATTTGAATCGGGCCATTGACGGTGTCATGGCTGACGGCCCTTGTTGCGCAGACCGACGTCTGCGGGACACCGAGGGGGAAAAAGCCGCTTCCGCGGCATCGACTTTCATCTGAATCGCTTTCTCGTAGATTGCCTGTCGCAGCCGGGCCAGCGCTTCTCGGACGGGTTCCTCGCTCTGGTCGATGATCGCTCCGTCCTGCGCCTGGTTGACCGCCGCGGTCACCTCCTGAAGGCATTTCTCAATATCTTCCTGAACGAGAACCTCCAACTGCGTGACATCCAACCTCGACTTCTGGGTGGAACTCATGACCATCTCCTAAAAATCACCGCCAGTTCATCCATCCTTGCACTGGCGATAATTTACAGGATTACCTATCTTCGCGCCAGAAGAATTAGTCACACCCCGATTTTTCGCCGCCAAAGGTCGAGATTGACAGGTGTGTCAAGATCGGTTACAAGCGCTCCTTGCGGCGCCAGGAAGAGACGCCGAATCGCAAGTCTGAAGATCCCGAGAGTGATCTATGAATATCGTGGCGGTGGATGTCGGCAATACCAACGTAGCGGTCGGGCTGTTCCTCGACGGCAAGGAACAGTCCATTCAGTCGCTGCCGGGGGCTGGGGAGACGGCGCTGAGGGACTGCCTGCTCTCGGCCTGGCAGAAGATCCCTGTCCTGGAGACCTCGATCGAGGGCAAGCGGGATGGGGTCATCGTTGTCAGCAGCGTCAAGCCGGTGTGGACCGAATTCGTCCGCAAGGTCGCCGAAGAGGAGCTTGGTGAGAAGGTCCACGTCATCGGGCAGGACATCCCGCTGCCGATGTCGGCCTGGGTGGACGAACCGAAGAAGGTGGGAACCGACCGCATCGTATCGGCCGCTGCGGCCTATGACGTGGTGGAAGATGCGGTAGTCGTGGCCGATTTCGGCACCGCCGTGACGATCGACCTGGTCGATGCAAACGGTATCTTTCAGGGGGGAGTGATTTGTCCCGGTTTCGAGATCAGTGCTCAAGCCCTGAACGACAGCACGGCTCAGTTGCCCAAGATCACGGTGCACCGCCCGGAGGCGCCGTACGGCAAGAACACCGCCGACGCGATCAATTGCGGCCTGTACTACTCGATCATCGGGGCGATGGAAGAGATCGTGCGGCGCTACGCCGAGCAGCTCGGACGCTGGCCGCAGACGGTCATCACCGGCTCGGCCGCCGCGATGATCAAAGACGACTGTCCCTTCGTCGACAACTACGTGCCCCACCTCGTCGTCAAGGGCATTGTCCTGGCCTACATGAAGCACATCGAAAAGCAGAACGAGATGGCCTGATATCATGGCGGCCTTCGCAGCAGTCATGACCGGGTCGAGTGCGGCGGCGATTGCCACGGTCCAGCTCGTCGGCGAGTCGGCCGAGGCGATTTTGTCGGACGTCTTCTGTTGCTCCGGTCAGGGACCGCCTGCCTGCGAGACCGGTCGCATCCTGCTTGGTCACATCATCGACGGCGCCGACGTCATCGATCAGGTCACCGTCGGCTGCGAGGGACCGCACGCGTTCACCATCCACTGTCACGGAAACCCGCTCATTGTCGAACGGATCATGAAACTGCTGCAGGGGCGGGGTGTCGAGTTGCTGGACGCCGAGTCACTGCTGGCCAAGATGGTCTCGGAGGAGCAACCGGACGATTCGATTGCCGTCGAGGCGAAGCTGGTGATGACGAGAGTCAAGACCCTGGAGGGCGCCCGGATCATCGGCGCCCAGATGGCAGGGGGGCTATCCCAGACGGTCCGGCGGTGGTCCCGGGAAAGCGATTCGATGTCGCTGGCCGAGATTGCCGACCAGGCCAGGCAGATACTCCGCGACAGTCGGACCGCTCGCCGGATCGTCGAGGGCTGCAAGGTTGCACTGGTCGGTCCGCCCAACACGGGCAAGAGCACGCTGCTGAATGCGCTGGCCGGGTGCGAGAAGGCCATCGTCACCGACATCGAAGGCACAACGCGAGACTGGGTCTGTGCTGAAATCCTCATACCACCGTTGGCAGCGACTGTCATCGACACCGCGGGTTTTGGCGCCGATGCTGTTGCGGCAGGCGACGATGGAATCGAGCAGGCCGCCCAAGCCCGGAGCGTCGAGATCGTTCGGCGGGCCGATCTGGTCGTGTTGGTTCTGGACCTCAGCCGGCCGGAAGCCCAGGTTGACGAGAGACTCCTCGAAGCGCTGGCCGACAAACGCATTCTGACCGTCCTGAACAAATGCGATCTGCCGGCGCACCTCGACCTTGCCACGCTGCCTGCCGGCCTGGGCGAGCCTGTCCGCATCAGCGCCAAACAGGCCATCGGCATCGATGACCTGATCCATGCCCTCCACTGGACTCTCGGCGTTGCCGACTTCGACCCCCGCACCCCCGTTGCCTTCACTACTCGCCAGCACGCTTTCCTCAAACGGCTCGCGTTTGCAGAGACCCGTCTTGATGTACCCGCCATCCTTGCCGAAATCCTCCGTGGCCCAATTCAGACCTGATCGTTGGGCTGCGGCTGTGTGAGTGCCCTCATCTGCTCCGGTTGAGCACCGAACAACAGGGCAGAGTGTGCCAAGTGTGACTCATCTGCGATTCTGTTGACCCACCCTCGGGGTGTATGGTATCCTTTGTGTAAATCGCTTGCGATTGGAAGAAGTGACGGGGCCACATGGCGAGGTGTATACCATGAGTACAAAGGAATTGCTTATCAGCGAGATCGAGGCGGTCCCCGAGCCGCTGCTGGCGGAGGTGCTCGATTTTGTCTACTTCCTTAAGGCCAAAATGGCGAGGGAGAAGTTGGCTGCCAGCATTGCGAGTGAATCCGCGCTATCCAAGGATTGGCTCAGGCCCGAGGAGGACGAGGCGTGGCAAGATTTGTGAAAGGCGATGTCGTTGTCATACCCTTTCCCTTTTCCGACCTGAGCCAGTCGAAACGCCGCCCGGCCCTTGTCATTGCCCCGCTTCAAGGAGACGACGTCATTCTCTGTCAACTGACGAGCCGGACTATCGGCGACAACTACGCCATACCCGTTGATGACAAGGACTTCGCATCTGGAAACCTCAAGCAGTCAGGTAACATAAGGCCCAATCGTGTGTTCACGGCGGATGCTCACATCATCTTGTATCGGATCGGTACCATCAAGAGGGAGAAGCTGACCGAAGTCATCGACAGGCTGGTTGAAATCATCAAGAACTAGGCATGCCTGGGCCTCCCGACTGTATCAGAGTTGTTGGAGGGGCCGGTTTCGGTATAATCGCGGCATGATGGAATCGAAGGACAACCTGACCCCGGCGATGAAGCAGTTTCATCACTTCAAGGCCAAGCACCCGGACTGCATCCTGTTCTTCCGCATGGGGGATTTCTACGAGACGTTCTTCGACGACGCCAAGACGTGCTCGAAGGTGCTGGGTCTGACGCTGACCAGCCGGGGTAAGAACGGTCCCGACCCGGTCCCGCTGGCGGGCGTGCCGTACCACGCGGTCGACGGCTATCTCAAGAAGATGCTCCAGGCCGGCTTCCGCGTCGCGGTTTGCGAGCAGGTGGAAGACCCCAAGACGGCCAAGGGCGTGGTCAAGCGGGACGTGGTTCGCATCGTTACCCCCGGCACGCTGACCGACGACATGCTGCTTGAGGACAAGAAGGACAACTTCCTCTGCGCGATCCATCTCGACGCCAGGGGCCATGCTGTAATCAGTTGGGTGGATATTTCCACAGGACATTTCTTCGTGCAGCGCGTCGGGGAGCGCGACCTGCTCGACGAGTTGCAGCGGCTGTCGCCGGCCGAGTGTCTCCTGGCCGACCGGCGGGGCGAGCTGTTCGACGCCGAGACGCGCCGGCTTGCGGCCGACGTTGGGCGGCTCACGCATGCGATTGTCACCGAGCGACCCGGCTGGTACTTCGATCCATACCAGGCCCGACAGCGATTGCTCAAGCACTTCGGTGCCGCGACCCTCGAAGGGTTCGGTATCAGTGACCGCGAACAGGACCTGATCCCGCCGGCCGGAGCGGTGATCGAGTACCTCAACGAGACGCAGAAGACCACGCTGGGCCACATCCAGAACCTTCGCAAGATCAGCCGGAGGAACTTCCTCCAGATCGATCCGACTTCGCTGCGATCGCTTGAAATTCTCCAGACGATCCGCAGCGAGACGCGCAAGGGCTCGCTGCTGACCTGCCTTGACGAGACGCTCACCGGCATGGGCGGACGCATGTTCCGGAACTGGCTGTGCATGCCGCTGTGCGACGTCGACGCGATCGAGGCCAGGCAGGACGCGGTAGAGGAACTGATGGGTGCGGCCGATGAACTGGCTGATCTCCGTCGGCGGCTGGCCAACATCGCGGACACCGAGCGGATCGCGGCGCGCATCAGCACGTTTCGCGCCGGCCCTCGCGACATGCTGGCTTTGGCGAGCACGCTGGGGCAGATCCCGGCGCTTCGCGAGTTGCTGACCGGGTTCAGGGCGCAGCACCTCAGGAGTCTGGCGGAGCGGTGTGACAGCATGGACGAGTTGGCGCACCTGCTGGAGACGGCCATCGATCCGGACTGTCCGATACACATGCGTGACGGTGGATTCATTCGGTCCGGTTTCTCGGCAGAGTTGGATCGGCTCCGCTCGATCTCCAAGGACGGCCAGAGCTGGCTGCGCGATTACCAGAAGCAGCAGGCCGAGCGGACCGGCATCGCGAACCTGAAGGTCGGCTACAACAAGGTCTTCGGCTACTACATCGAGGTCTCGCACGTCTCGTCCGACAAGGTGCCGCCTGACTACGTTCGCAAGCAGACCATCAAGAACGCCGAGCGGTACATCACCGATCAGCTCAAGGAATACGAGAACGAGGTCCTCACCGCGCAGGACCGCGCGCTGGAACTGGAGCAGCGACTGTTCGAGGACGTCCGACAGGAGGCCGCCGGTTACGTGCCTCGCTTGCAGCAGCTTGCCGACACGGTTGCCCAGTGCGACTGTCTGGCGTCGTTCGCTCACGTCGCGGCCCGGCGCAGGTACATCCGACCGAAGATCACCACCGACACGCGAATCGTCATTCGCGAGGGCAAGCACCCCGTCCTGGCAGAGACTCTGGGCGCGGAATTCGTCCCTAACGACGTCGAGCTGGGCGCCGGCGCCGGGGATATCGCGGTGATCACAGGCCCGAACATGTCGGGCAAGAGCACCTACATCCGCCAGACCGCGCTGCTGGCGCTGATGGCTCAGACCGGCTCATTTATCCCGGCCAAAGGGGCGGAAATCGGCTTGGTCGATCGCATCTTCACGCGAGTCGGCGCCTCGGACGAGCTGACGCGCGGCCAGTCGACGTTCATGGTCGAGATGACCGAGACCGCCAACATCATCAACAACGCGACGAGCCGCTCGCTGGTGATCCTTGACGAAGTCGGGCGGGGCACCAGCACGTACGACGGGCTGGCCCTGGCCTGGGCGATCACGGAGCACTTGGCGACGAAGGTGACCTGCCGCACGCTGTTCGCGACGCACTATCACGAGCTGACCGAGCTGGCCGAGCTGTTTGCCAACGTGCGCAATCTGAACGTCGCGGTTCGCGAGTGGATGGATGAGGTCGTCTTTCTGCACCGCATTCTGCCCGGCGGCACCGACAAGAGTTACGGCGTGCACGTCGCCAAGCTGGCCGGCATCCCCAAGTCGATCCTCCGCCGCGCCCAGGAGATCCTGGAGGAACTCGAAGCCACCTTTGCCAGGGAGGCCACAGGCGACCGCCTCGCGAAACACAAGACCAGGCAGCCCGAAGGCGACGCCCTCTTCGTCCAGAAGCACAAGTCTGTCCTCGATCGCCTTGCCTCCATCGATTTGGACAATCTGACCCCCATCGAAGCGATCAACCTGCTGAACCAGATCAAAGCCGAAATCACCGGCGAATGAACCGTGGGTGTGCATGGCACACCGTCTCCGCGTGGAGTGGTAGAATGAGACATGTGGTATCGCGTCCTGAAGAGCGTGGCTGGTGGGGGCTTCTGCCTGTCATCCTCGGTGTTGTATTTGCTGTGTTGGGCTTGGGTGAGCAGCGGGCATCCGGCGGGGTGCTGCAAGCCGACTCGTTCCGGCATTACATCGAGCAGTTCAATCGCGACGATGAGGAGTTATACGCGCAGCACGTCCCCAACGAGCGGGCGTGGGCGTTTCTCCGCCAGCAGATTCCGCTGTTCGAGTGCCCCGACGAGGATATCGAGCGGACGTACTACTTTCGCTGGTGGACCTATCGCAAGCACGTCAAACAGACGCCGGACGGATTCGTCATCACGGAATTTCTGCCGCCGGTGGGCTGGGCGGGCAAGCACAACACGATCAACTGCGCCGCCGGCCACCATTTCTACGAGGGCCGCTGGCTGCACGATCCGGCGTACCTGGACGACTATGCCCGGTTCTGGTTCCGCAAGGGCGGCGCGGTACGCAGCTACAGCTTCTGGGCTGCCGACGCCCTCTGGGCTCGATACATGGTCACCGGCAGCGAGAGCCTCCTGCTCGATCTGCTGCCGGACCTGATCGCCAACTATGGGCAGTGGGAGAAGGACCGGCTCGAACCGGCTGGGCTCTTCTGGCAGAACGATGGCCAGGACGGCATGGAAGTCTCGGTCGGCGGCAGCGGCAAGCGAGCGACCATCAATTCGTACATGTATGGCGACGCCGTCGCGATTGCCGAGATCGCGTCTCTCGCGGGTCGGCACGAGACCGCCACCCAGTTCCGCGAGAAAGCGGAACGCATCAAGACGCTGGTCCAGACCCGGCTTTGGGACTCGCAGACGCAGTTCTTCAAGACGTTACCGCGCGACAAAGATCGTCTTGTGGATGTGCGTGAATTGCATGGATATACGCCCTGGTACTTCAATCTGCCCGAGCAAGGGCACGAAGGAGCCTGGAGACAGCTCATGGACCCACAGGGCTTCTATGCTTCCTACGGCCCGACGACCACAGAGCAGAGACATCCCGGATTCCGTCTGTCCTACGAGGGGCACGAGTGCCAGTGGAACGGTCCCAGTTGGCCGTATTCCACCTCCGTAACGCTCACGGCCATGGCGAATCTGCTGGAGAACTACGATCAGCAGGTTGTGAACGAGGCGGACTACTTCGATCTGCTGAAGATCTACACCCGCAGCCATTACCTCACGCGCGACGATGGCAAGGTTGTGCCCTGGATCGACGAGAACCTCAATCCCCATACCGGCGACTGGATCGCGCGGACGCGCCTGAAGACGTGGAAAGATGGCGCGTGGGATGCGGGCAAGGGCGGCAAGGAGCGGGGCAAGGACTACAATCACTCGACCTACTGCGACCTGATCATCACAGGTCTGGTCGGTCTGCGTCCGAGACCGGACCATCGCGTGGAAGTCCGTCCGCAGGTTCCCTCGAATGCGTGGGACTGGTTCTGTCTGGACAACGTCATCTATCACGGGCGCGTGCTGACCATTCTCTGGGACAGAACAGGCGAGAGATATGGACGAGGCCAAGGCCTTTGCGTGCTCGCCGACGGTGTGGAGATCGCTCGCTCCAATTCGCTCGAACGCATCACGGGTGTGTTGCCCGGTGCGGAAGAAGGGGTCTCGGCCGGTTGGATCAAGCACGAGGGCAATCCCGTTCTTGGCGGCGCGCTTGGGACGTGTTTCGATGTGACGCTGCTGAAGGAGGGCGATACCTATCGCATGTGGTTCTCCTGGCGGCCGCAGCAGTCGGTGGCGCTGGTCGAGAGCGTCGATGGAATCCATTGGAGCCAGCCGCAGATTGTTCTGGCCCCGAACCACGAGACCGATTGGGAGGCCGATATCAACCGGCCCTCCGTGGTGAAGCGCACGGACGGCTATCACATGTGGTACACGGGCCAGGCTCGCGACCGGAGTTGGATTGGCTATGCGACCAGTCCCGATGGCGTCCACTGGACGCGCCGCTCGGTCGAGCCGGTGTTGTCGCCCAAGGAGCCTTGGGAGAAGGGCGCAGCGATGTGCCCGCACGTGCTCTGGGATGAGGACAAACACCAGTACCGGATGTGGTACTCGGCCGGGGACCAATATGAGCCCAATGCCATCGGCTATGCCACCAGCCCGGACGGCGTGCATTGGACGAAGCACGGAGACAACCCGGTCTTCTCAGCCGATCCGGCCAGCCCGTGGGAGCAGCACAAGGTCACGGCCTGTCAGGTGATCCCGGCCGGCGAGTGGCACCTCATGTTCTACATCGGTTTTCGCAACGAGCACCTTGCCCAGATCGGCTTGGCCCGCTCACGCGACGGCATCCGCAACTGGCAGCGCCACCTCGCCAATCCGATCATCCGTCCTGTGCCCGATGCCTGGGATGGCGACGCCTGCTACAAGCCGTTCGCGATCCTCGATCAGGAGGATGACCGCTGGATGCTCTGGTACAACGGCCGCAACGGCAACGTCGAACAGATCGGCTTGGCGATCCATCCCGGCCACGATCTGGGATTCCCCGATCGGTGAGACCGATTGAATTGCGGACAGGAACCACAAAAAAGGCGTTGCGTGCGCCTGGGAATGACGGCTTAATGGAAGGCAGGATGTGTGAACCAGAGCGGCTGTAGCCGCGTGATGATTCCTTCAGGACGAAAGGGAGAACGCCCATGAATGCGGCGAAGAGATGGCTGTTGGGTTGGCTGATCGGTGCGACGATTCTGGCGGCCGGCTGTGCCGAAGTGGGGATCACCGGGCGGCGGCAGTTCAATTTCGTCCCCGATTCGATCATCAACTCGTTGAGCGTCCAGCAGTACACCCAGTATCTCTCCGAGAACAAGGTTGTCGCCGGTAGCCAGGACAGCGAGATGGTCAAGCGGGTCGGCAGCCGCATCGTTGCCGCCGTCAACGAGTACAGCAAGCAGAATCTGGAGAGGGATCCGTTCGAGGGCTATGAGTGGGAGTTCAACCTCGTGCAGGATGACGCGGTCAATGCCTTCGCCATGCCGGGCGGCAAGGTCGTCGTCAATACGGGCATCCTTCCCGTGACCGGGACCGAGGCGGGGCTGGCGGTGGTTGTTGGCCATGAGATTGCCCACATATTCGCCAAGCACGGGGCCGAGCGGATGACACAAGGGTTGGTCGTCCAGATGGGCGGCATGGCTCTGTCTGTGGCGCTCCAGAAGCAGCCGGAGGCGACGCAGAACCTCTTCGTCTCGTCGTATGGCTTGGGCACACAGGTTGCGCTGCTGCTGCCCTTCAGCCGCCTGCACGAGAATGAAGCTGACCGGCTCGGCCTGATCTTCATGTCGATGGCCGGCTACGATCCGCAGACGGCGGTGGCGTTCTGGGAGCGGATGGCGGCGCAGAAGAGCGGCAACGCACAGCCGGAGTTCCTCAGTACGCATCCGGCCGATTCGACGCGCATCCAAAACCTCAAAGAGCTGATCCCCGAGGCCATGGAGTATTACAGGCCCGCCAATTGACGCGCCGCTGCGCGTCCGGCCAGAGTTCCGGTGGAGAAGCACATCTGGAGGTTGTAGCCGCCACAGGGACCGTCGACGTCGATCAGCTCGCCCGCGAAGAACAGGCCCGCGCAGAGCTTCGAGCCCATTGTCTTCGGATCGATCTGGCGCCGGTCCACGCCGCCCCGGGTTACGGTGGCTTCGGCGAGGGGCCGGGTTCCTGTCACGTGCAGTGGCAAGGCTTTCAAGAGTTTCAGCAGGGCCCTTCGCGTCTCCTTTCTGATCTGGCCTGCCGGGGTGTCTCCATCGCATCCAGCCAACTTGCGGAGCGTCGAAGCCAGTCGTCTCGGGACGAGATCGGCCAGGGCGTTCGACACGGCTTTCTTCGCGCTGGCAGCCATCTGCTGTTGAAGCTGCTGGTCCAACTCGGCCTCCTGAACCGAGGGCATCAGATCGATCTGAAGGGCGATGATGTGGCCTCCATCCGCCAGTTCGTCGGCCAGCAAACGACTCATGTCCTGTGCGGCGGGCCCGCCGAGACCATCCTGGGTGAACACGATTGCCCCGCTCGACACGGTCCTTCGTGATGCGCCGGCCAGGCGGATACGCACGTCGGAAAGGGAGACGCCCGCCAGGTCGCCGGGCCATTTCTCGCTGGTGACAAGCGGCACCAGAGCCGCCTTCGGGGCGATCACCGCGTGACCCAGGGCCGAAGCGAACCGGTAGCCGTCGCCGGTGGATCCGGTGCCAAGCCAGGACAGGCCGCCTGTGGCGACGATCAGACGTTTGGCGGCGACCACCTGCGCAGGCGTGGTAACCGCGAAGCCGTCATCCTGCAAAGCAACGTCGGTGACGGGACTCTCGCACAACAGGCGCACGCCGGATCGCTCGACCTCGTTCTGGAGGATTCGGAGCACGTCGGGCGCGCGGCCTTTCGCGGGGAAGACACAGCCATCGGACTCGACCGTGGTGGGCAGGCCGCGATCGTGGAAGAACGTTCGGATCGCTTCGGGCGACATCTCATGAAGGCTGTGACGCAGGAATCGGCCCGCGTCGCCGAACGCGCGGACGAATTCGTCGATGGTCGCATCATGCGTGAGGTTGCATCGCCCACCGCCGGTGACCAGGAGCTTGCGTCCGGCAGCGCGATTGGCCTCCAGCACCGTCACGGAGATGCGCTCTGATACAGCGCCGATGGCCGCCATCAGTCCCGCCGGTCCCGCTCCGATTACACAGATGTCGGTCTTCATGTTGTGATTGCTCTCGTCGGCCGGCCATGGATCGGCCGCGATCTCCATTGCACGCGGATCGTCCCGCTGCAATTCACCATCTACGATTTACGATTGAGTCGCGTTGAAGACGCACCGGGCCAAATCACAGTCCGCGCTACAGGCGATTCATTCCCGATCGACCCTCTATTGTCGCCGCCGACGGGCCGTAAATCAAGGCATGTACTGCGGAAGGCAATCCCGCACGTTTTGTGGGTCAATCGATCCCCGCAGATCTGTGAACGAAAAAACTTGCATGTGACTGGCACCGATGCTACAATTCTGCCGGTTGATCGCCGTATCACTTCAATGGAGTGAGGGCCATACCAGAATGGGGGCTCGCAAGGCCTGTTCTCAGATAAAACCCGTCGCACTTCATGTCGGGCCACGAAGCGGTCGATAGCTACTTCATGGCAGATTCGAAACGCACGAGCAGTACTCGGCCTGGCTGGAGAGGTATGCCTCGCAAGGGGCGCACTGGGACCGAGGAATTTGCCAAGGTGAAGTATACAGGATTCGTTCACATCTGCCTGACGGTAGTCGCCATGATCGTGCTGCACCAGTCCGGCGCCCGCTGCTTCGGTGAAACGCCGCAGCGTGCCGGCGTTTCCACCGGCGGTCAGGTTCTCTCGTCATCGGTGCTGTATCGGACCAGCCATTTCCTGGTGTCCTCCGGCGATGCTTCACCCACTTCATCTGCCCTTGGCGACCTCCTGGAGATGATCCACGCCAGACTTCTACACGCGATGGCCCTGCACGGTCTGTCGCTCGACGTGCCAAGTCAGCCCCTGATCTGGGTGTGTTCCGACGATCGAGGGCAATACCGTCGGTACTGGCTGAGCGCGGAACATGTCGGTGCGGTCTTCCGGGAGGCGTACTACTCGACCCGAACCAATCAGGTTGTGCTGTGCTCTGAGGGATTGATCGAGGTTCGAGATGCCGATAGGAGCGACGCTTCACCACTTCTGGTGGAGAGGGAATCGCGATTCCCCGATGGATCGTACGCCTTTCCGGCGTCGTCTGAACTCGTGCTTGTGCTCACGCATGAAATGACGCACCAACTGGCCTACAACCGCGGGCTTCAGAAACGTGGAGTGATGTACCCCCTGTGGGTTTCCGAGGGTCTGGCCACCTTCTTCGAAGGCAGCGCCCTGCCGCAATGGGACCCGATCGGCAACATGGCCCGGCGGCGGACACTGGCAAAGCTCCACGCCGGGGAGGTTCTGCTTCCTCTGCGTGAATTGTCGGTCCTGGCGGGTCCCGATGCGCTCGGGTCGGCGCCGGCCGATGTCTATGCCCAGTGCTGGGGGCTTCTTGGGTTTCTGCTGACGCACTATCCGGACGCGTTGTCCGCCTATTTGGCTGATCTCTCCGCCTCTCCGATGGGGCGCCGGTCCTCTGTCACTCTACGACGCGATTTCGTCCGGCACTTCGGTTCGATCGGCGTGCTCGAACAGGACTGGCTGAAATATGTAGCCTGTCTGTCGAGCGAAACCAGTGCAACCGACGGGTCGGTCGCGACGGCCGTCGGTCTCTGACGGTTCATCATCGCCGCCTTGCCAAATCACCTCACATCTGCCGGTAAGCAAAATGCTCGGGAGGAATGAGGCGTACGCCTGAGCAACTGCACCGCATCATCCTCGTATCTGGTTCCTGACAGCAGGAAGGTGAAGCCGTTCTTCACCGGTAGGGATTTAGGACAATGTGTGGAGGGGAAAACCGGAAAACAGATAAGGAGATTCGATCATGTATCGTAGGCTCGTATCAGGGATGAGAGTCGGCTGCGTGGCAGTGGTAATACTGCTCTGGACGGCCGCATTGGTGACTGCCGAGACCCCGCAGAGCGAAACACCTTGCAGCATGAAGGGCGGCGATGAGCCGAAGATGAGTTCCAAGGCGGCGTCCGAGTCGACAGGCATCTGGATGGAGTCGGACAGCATCGTGGCGACGCAACCGGCCTACCAGCGGCTTGGCCAGGTGATCGGCAAACCCGTTCTGGGCAGCCGGGGCGAGAAGCTTGGCCGTATTGAGGATGTCGTTCTGGACAGTCGCGGTGATTCGATCAGTTACGCGGCCCTTTCATCTGGCGGATTCCTCGGTCTTCGCAACAGACTCTTCGCCGTGCCGTGGTCCGAGTTCTGCAGGCATCCGGAGAAGGATGCCTACGTCCTCAATGTGAGGAAGGCATACCTCGATAGCGTGCCGGACTCTGCGGCGGACTATCAGATCCGTACGCCGTACTGGGCCGAGTATGCCGGGACGTCGGCTTTCCCCGAGGAACACCAGGCCGGGACGTTTGATTCAACAGCCTTTGCCGGCGCGGCGGGTTTCCCGAAGGACCGCTGGCCTGACCGGGCGGATGAAGACTGGGTAGAGAAGATCAGTACGCTGTACCGCGAGGGGCATCACATGTCCGGCCCGAGTTATCAGGAATCGCCGTCTCGACAGACAAGGATGATGGCGGCCGACAAGCGGTTGCCCGTCGACTCGCGCAGAGTGACGCAGTTGATTGGGATGTCGGCCAAAGACTTGCAGGGGCAAACACTGGGCCGTCTGGACGACATCGTCGTCGATACCACGAGTGACAAGGTGACTTACGGCGTCGTGATCCTGAAAACGACTCCTTGGGCTCTGGATCGAGACCTGGCTCTCGTGCCATGGGGCGCGATCGAGGTGGTGCCGCCATTGCAGGCGGTACGCGTCGATGCGGATGCACCGATGCTGAAGGCTGTGGCTTTCACCCGCGCCGAGGGTTTCCCTTATCTGGGTGACCCGTTGTACGCCCGCGGAATCGAGACGCGATTTGCGGCGACCCCGTATTGGGAAACGCTCGGCTACATTCCAGGTGAAGGTCCCATGATCGAAGAGATGAAGCCCAGCCGCTCGGATAGAGATCTCGATGTCTCGGTGTGGAGGCCGGGCAGTGAGTACAACCGGCGTTTTGACCCTGGCTTGGTCACGACAGTCCGCGGGACGATCCAGAGCATAGGAGTCTTTCGTCCTGGCCGCAACGCGGTGGAGGGGCTTTCGCTCAGCGTCAAGACTCGTGAGGGCCCGACGTGGGTGATCCATGCGGGACCTCGCCCCTTCATGGAAAGCCAGGGCGTCTCGCTTCACTTCGGCGATGAAGTGACTGTGATGGGAGCGCCAGCCCGGATCGCCGCCTGGAGCGGTGAGGTTCTGATGGCCTCGACAATCCAGAGCGGGGACGTGACGTGCCGTCTGCGTGACGCCAACGGCGCCCCACAATGGGACGTCGACAACCTGACCCGTCCCGCATCGGAATGGTAGGAGTCTGCTCAGACGAGGCAGACGGCGGGGTTCGACACCGCGTTAGCACTTGGCAAACGATGCGGCAGTGTGGATGGAGTGTCCACACTGCCGCACGTCTTTGCGCGCCCAAGGCGTTGAATCTTCGCCATATGACCAGTGCATGATCCCAGCGAGAAGCTAACGATATCCTAATCCGACGCCAACGCAAGGGTGCTAAAGTCTTCTACAGCAATGGGTTGCTTTGGAAAGACGTGGCGTCGAGGACTCTGTCTCGCGGCTCGGTCGTCATCAATCGGCGCCGGGAGAGGCCGGGAATCTGCGTCATCCTTTGGACTTGTGAGGGTGTCCCGACCGATACAACAAAGGAACCAGTTGGATCGCTCCGCAAGGTAGAAAGGTCGTTGTGAATTGCAGGGATAGGTTCAATAGGACAATCGCACTGGGCGTCGCGTGCCGTTTTGAGAAGGAGCACGCCCTTTGTGTGAGCAGGCTGGCGCTTCGGTTGTTCGATCAACTCCGGCCGCTCCACGGCATGGGCAACACCGAGCGGAGATGGATTCATGCCGCCGCCCTTCTTCACGACATCGGCAAGAAGCAGAATCCGAGAGGCCACCACAAGGCGGCGCGCGACATCATTATCGGCTCTTCGGAATTGCCGTTCCGACGGCATGAGCGGGTCATGATCGGCCTGGTCGCCCGTTACCATCGGGGACCGCTGCCCAGCAAGCGGCACTCGTACTTCAAAGATCTGGAGCCGGATGACCGGCGCTATGTGGCCAAGCTGGCAGCGCTGTTGCGTCTCGCGGACGGACTGGACAAGGCACAGGCCGGTCGGGTGAAGGACCTGCGTTGTAGAGCACGGTCTGGTTCCGTGAGGCTGACGGTGTTCGGCCACGGCGCGCCGCGCATCCGCAGGAGCCTTCCCAAGGCGGATCTCTTCGAGAAGACCTTTCGCAAGTGTGTGGCGATCGAGGTCGAAACGGCCCGCGGGCGCCGCCGCTTTGGCCTTGATTCGGCGGCCGGGGCGGCGTATGCTTCCATACGTTGAGAATTGAACGGAACAGATTCGTCGAACGGGGGATACCGTGGGACGTCTGGTCATCCTCTCCGGGCCATCCTGTGTGGGTAAGGGGCCGCTCTATACGGCGTTGAAGAAGTTTCACCCCGATATCGCCGGCCGGCAGGCCAAGTTCGTGCTCTATGACAGCCGGGCGCCGCGCCCGGGGGAGGTGGATGGGGTCGATTTTCATTTTCGAAGCCGCCAGTTCATCGAGAGCCTCCGCGACCAACCACAGTTCCGTGTCTTCGACGTCCGCAGCGACCTGCAGGCGTTCGATACGCGCGAACTGGGACTGCGATGTGCGTCAGACGCGACTTGCGACGTGTTCTTTGAAGGCAATCCGTTCATCGGCTCGGGGTTGCTCGATTTCGCCCAAGTGCAGCAGATTCCGGTCTTGAGCATCTTCCTGTCGCCGCTGGCGGCTGAGGAGATCGTCGAATTGAAGGCGCGAACCCCAAGCGTGTGCCTGCCCGAATTCGTTACCGACGTCATGCGGCGCAAGCTCCTGCGCCGCACGGCAAGACAGAAGGGGATTCTCTCAGAGAAAGACCTGGAGAACATCGAGGTCCGTGCGGCCAGCGCCTGTGGCGAGATGCGACAGGCGTGGCGGTTCGACCATGTCATTCCCTGCCATGACGGCGAAGACAGCGAGCATTGGGACGCATTCTACTACCCGATCGGCGACGCACGTCGGGCCCTGGCCGCATTTGTCGCTTTGCTTGAGGGCAGCAGATCAGCTTGGGCCGAGAAGTGGTCGCAGGAGTTGATGGCCTGACGTCCAATGGCGCCGGCGATGGAACCGATGGAACAGAACCGACATCACGCGAAGCCCGGCGCAGGGGCCGCCGATCCGAGTTACCGGCTTTTGGCCTGTCAGTACGTCAGCGCACAGCTCGATGCGCTGGTGGGACAGATTCATGGCGTCAGAGAGAACAAAGACACCGAGTCGGTCCACCAGACGCGAGTGGCGTCGCGTCGCCTGCGGGCGGCGCTGGGCATGTTCGCCGAGTGTTTTGATTCGAAGAAGACCGCCGGATGGCGAAGACGGCTGCGAAGATTGACCCGAGGGCTTGGCGCAGCCCGCGATCTCGATGTGCAGATCGCCTTTGTGGAGGAGGTCTTCGCCGACCTGGATACGAAGGACCGCCGGCGCCGTCCAGGCATCGAGCGTCTTCTGCTGCGGCTGCGGCAGGACCGCGACGCCGTACAGCCCAAGGTCGTCGAAGCGCTGGAAGCGCTGAACGACAGCGATACGCTGGTCGACATGCACGGTGAAGTCGAGAAGTCCCGGTTCCTATTGAGGACGCACGATGTGCCCCTGCGAAGCCCGGTTGTGTTGGAACGGGCGGCTGCTCATATCCTGCGGCGCAAGGGCGAGCTGTTGGCCACCGAGCCTGCGCTGAGCGATCCGGAGGATATCGACGGACATCATCAGGTCCGCATCGCCGCCAAGAGGCTCAGATACACGATGGAGATCTGTGTTCCAGCCTTCGGCAAACAGCTCGATGGGGCGATTGGCGCCGTCAGGAAGGTGCAATCGCTGCTGGGAGATGTCCACGACTGCGATGTCTGGGTAAGGAATCTGGGAACGTTCATCAAACAGGAGCGAGGTCGCACCATCGAATACTTCGGACACGCCCGGCCGTTCAACCGCCTGAGGGATGGACTTGAATTCCTGCGGGACGAACGCGCCAGGCACCGGCAGCAGGTCTTTGCCGAGTTGCTCGAGCACTGGCAACACCTTTGCGCCGAAGGGCTCTGGGACGGCCTGGAGGCGATGCTGCAACCGGACGACGCGGCTTCAGCATCGCCGCAAGTCGAATCGCAGGATGAGCCGATTCATGGCACGGAAGACACGATCGACGAAGATAGCGCTGCTCAGTGACATCCACGGCAATCTGCCGGCGCTGGAGGCCGTGCTCGAGGATGCGGCGCAAGAAGGGATCGCCGAGATCTGGAATCTCGGAGACATGCTCGGATATGCGCCGTTTCCCAACGAGGTTCTCCGGAGGCTGCGCGAAGTCGAGGCGGTCAGCATCGTCGGCAACTACGATCGGAAAGTCCTCGATTTCGCGTGCAAGGCAGACGCGTGGAAGCGCACAAAGCCTCCCGCCAAGTACATCGCATTTCAATGGAACGACGCCCATCTGGAGGGCAAGAGCCGGCATCTACTGCGATCTCTGCCGGAGCAGATGCGCCGTAACGTCAAGGGATTCGACGTGTTGATGGTGCATGGCAGTCCGGCGTCGATCGACGAGCTGATCGGTTCAACTACGCCCCGGCAGCGCCTGGCGGCACTGGCGCGGGCCGCCCACGCCGACGTTGTCGTCTGTGGGCATTCTCACGATCCATTCGCTCGGCGCATAGGGGAGGTGTGGTTCGTCAACCCGGGTAGTGTCGGACGTCCGGAAGGGGGGGACTGGCGGGCCTCGTATGCGATCCTGGAGTTCTCAAAGGAAGACCTGAACGTCGATCACCGGCGTATCGCCTACGACATCAACCGCGTGGCGCGGGCCGTCCATGCCGCAGGTCTTCCGAGGGAATTTGTCGACGTTTTCCGCAAGGGCAAGAGCCTGGACCAGCTTCGCGGCGACTCTGGATCGTCCGATGCGCGCAGGCCGAGGCGCGCGGACACAGAATTGCAGACGGTCCTGGCCCTGGCGCAGCGCTGCCGGTACGAGCGCGCGCACACGCATCAGGTCACGAGACTGGCGTTGATGATCTTCGATGCATTGAAAGAAGTTCACCGGATGGGTGTGCGGGACCGAAGCCTGCTTCACTACGCGGCGTTGCTGCACGACATCGGCTGGGCGGAAGGTCCGCAAGGGCACCACAAGGCCTCCATGCGGTTGATCCTGTCCGATTCCGGTATGCCGTTCGGGCGGGCCGAGCGGCAGATGGTCGCCCTGATAGCGCGCTATCATCGCAAGGCATTGCCCAGCGAGCGGCACGAGCATTATCGGAACCTCGGTGAGTCCGAGCAGCGCCGGGTGTGTGCGCTGGCGGGTATCCTGAGAGTGGCCGATGGTCTCGACCGCAGCCATAACAGCATCGTGCGAGGCGTTCAGTGCCGGGTATCGGACCGCCGGATTGTCCTTGTCTGCGACGTGCGAGAAACCGCGCAGGCAGAACTGCAAAGTGCGGCGGAAAAAGCCGATCTGTTCCGTGAGGCCTTTGGAAGGTCTCTGGTGTTGAAGACCGCCTCCGGCCGGGGTTAGCGCAGCAGGGGCGTCGTTGCCGGGACTGTCAGCGCGGAAGGCCCTGTGTTCTGACAAAGCAGCACGAATATGCCGACGAAAGACAAGAAGCACAAGACGGTCAAGTCAGCCGAGACGATGGCGGTCATCGACATCGGGTCGAATTCCATCCGCATGATGATCGGGCAGGCGTTGCCGGACGGCAGGCTCGAGATCGTCGAACGTCTTCGCCGGGCGGTGCGTCTCGGGCAGGACGTTTTCCGCACCGGACGGATCCGGGCCGAGACGATGCGCAGCGCCGTTGGCATTCTGCGTGACTACCGGCACGTCCTGAATACCTACGGCGTTCATCGAGTTCGTGCGGTGGCCACCAGCGCTGTGCGCGAAGCGGCCAACGGCGACACCTTCGTCGACCGCGCCCTGATGGCCGCCGGGCTCGAAGTGTCGGTGATCAGCGTGACGGAGGAAGGACGGCTGACCGTCTTGGCGGTACGCCAGGCCCTGGGGGAGAAGCTGTTGCGAAGGGGCAAGGCCCTGGTCGTGGAGGTGGGTGGCGGAAGCACCGTTTTGAATGTGCTGAGCCATGGAGAAATCACGGCATCGCAGAGCCTTCCCACCGGCTCGGTTCGAATGCAGGAAGTGCTGGCCACCACGACGGAACGCGCCGACCAGGCCGCTCGTCTGATTCAGCATCAGATTACCAGCGCGATCGCGGCCTTCCGCAGTCTTCTGCCGCTCAGGAGCGTGCAGACCTTCATCGCAGTCGGCGGAGATGCCCGATGGGCGGCCGCGCAGGTGGGCAAACCCCTGAAGACAGAAGACCTCGTAGCGGTTTCTTCGAAGGCTCTGGGCAAGCTGATCGATCGCTGCCGACTTCAAACGGCCGATGAGCTGGCGCGATCCTACAAGATCCCGTATACCGATGCCGAGACCATCATGCCGGCTCTGCTGGTCCATCAGGTTCTGCTGGAGACCACACGGGCCGACCGGATGATCGTGTCGGATGTGTCCGTGCGCGACGGTCTGCTCCTGGACCTGGCGCGCAGCGCGGCGGGGAAAGCGGACGACTCGGCCTATCGAGAGATCATTCAGTCGGCCCGAAGCATCGCGCAGAAATATCAGGTGGACGCCGGTCACGCGGAGCAAACGCGCCGCCTGGCGGTGCAACTGTTCGACCAGTTGGCAGGCGAGCATCGATTGGGGGAACGTCACCGGTTCCTGCTGGAAGTGGCGGCCATCCTGCACGAGGTCGGGACCTTTGTGGCCAGTCGGGCGCACCACAAGCATAGCTTCTACCTGATCGCCAACTCGGAGATTGTCGGATTGACCCAGGACGAACTGGCGGTGGTGGCCAACGTGGCGCGCTACCATCGTCGCAGCCGGCCGAAGCCGTCGCACCTGGACTACATTTCCCTGCCGCGCGAGCGGCGGATGATCGTGAACAAGCTGGCGTCGCTGCTGCGCGTCGCCGAGTCGCTGGACAGCAGCCGGACGCAGCAGATCCAGAAGCTCCAGTCACGAATCGACGGCAGCAGTCTGATCATCTCCGTCAGGGCCGGTGGCGATTTCACGCTCGAACGGCGTGCTCTGGCCGAGGTAGGGGACATGATGCTGGATATCTACGGACTGGAGGTCCGGCTGGAAGAGACGGGCCGGCCGTAACCGTCCCGCACGAATCCTGTAGAAGGGCGCCATGGGAAAGAAAGACCTGAAATCTCCGGACCTGTTCATCAATCGAGAGCTGAGCTGGCTGGAATTCAACGACCGGGTCCTCCAGGAGGGACGCTCGGAGATTGTGCCATTGGGCGAGCGGCTGAAGTTCCTGTCCATCGTCAGCTCCAATCTCGATGAGTTCTTCATGATCCGCGTGGCCGGCCTCAAGCAGCAGAAGGCGGCGGGCGTGCGGAAGAGGGACCCCAGCGGTCTGACGCCGTCCCAACAACTGCTCTTCATCAGCGGCAAAGTCCACGAGATGGTGACGCAACAGGCGGTCGCGATTGCCGATGCGCTCGCAGAGTTGAAACCTTACGGTTTTCACCTCGTCCGGCGTCAGGATTGGACGCCCACGCAGCGTCAGTTCCTGGCCGGCTTCTTCGCTTCGGAGGTGTTGCCGGTGCTGACGCCGCTGGCCGTCCAGGATCTCGATCCGTGCCCGTTGCTGCCCGGCTTGCAACTGTTCGTGGCGGTGCTGGTGTCCGCATCTCGGACGAATCCGTCGCCGCAAAAACTCGTGGTCATCCCTGTGCCGGGCTCGCTTCCCCGTTTCGTGAACATCCCGGCCGAGCAGGGCGTCTATGTTGCCCCCTTGGAGGAGATCATCCTCGACAATGCGCGGGCCATGTTCGGCGGATGCCGGATCGGCAGGGAGGCGGTCTTCCGTATCACGCGCGACGCCGATGTGGCCATTCAGGAAGACGAGGCGGCGGACCTGCTCAGTATGGTGCGGGACGCCGTGCATGCCCGGAAGCACCGTGGCGTGGTCCGACTGGAGATCAGCGTCCGACCCGATCCTCGCATCAGGCAGTGGCTCAGCTCGACGCTGCGACTGCTTCACCACGACATCTACGAGATCGACGGTCTGCTCGATGCGCGGGCATTGATGCAGTTGATTGACATCCCGCCGGTACAAGGGCTTCGCGCCGGCGACTGGTTTCCCCAAGAGCCGGCGGACCTGATCGGGGCGGAGGAGCTATGGCCGGCGATCCGGGAGCGCGACGTCATGCTGTTTCATCCGTATGAGCGGTTCGATCCGGTCGTTGAGATGGTGCAGAATGCGGCCGACGATCCCGCGGTGTTGGCGATCAAGCAGACCCTCTACCGGACGAGCGGAGATTCGCCCGTTGTCCGTGCCCTGGCCCGAGCCGCCGAGAACGGCAAGGAGGTGACCGTCCTGGTGGAACTGAAGGCCCGTTTCGATGAGACAAGGAACGTCAACTGGGCGAGGCAGTTGGAAGACGCCGGATGCCATGTGATCTATGGTATCGCGGGCTTCAAGACCCATGCCAAGGCGCTGCTCGTGATCCGTCGAGAGGCGGGGCGCCTGCGTCGCTACGTTCACCTGAGCACGGGCAACTACAACGACCGGACCGCCAGGCTATACTCAGACATCGGCTTGATGACCTGTGACGGTGAACTGGTGTCGGATGTTGCGGCGTTCTTCAACCTGCTCACCGGTCTGTCCGAGGCGGTCGAGTGGCAGCAACTGGTCATCGCGCCTACCGACCTGCGTACGAGACTTAAGGATCTGATCAAGCGGGAGATCCAGGTCTCGACGCCCGACCACCCGGGCCTGATCATGGCCAAGATCAACTCGCTGGAGGACCAGGACGTCTGCCGGGCTTTGTACGAGGCCAGCCAGGCGGGAGCAGATGTCATGCTCAATATCCGCGGGATCTGTTGCTTGCGGCCTGGGATCAAAGGGATCTCCGAGCGGATAGGCGTGCGCTCGATCGTGGACCGCTATCTCGAACACGCCCGGATCTTCTACTTCGCCAACGGGGGCCACGAGGAAGTCTATCTCAGCAGCGCCGACTGGATGCGACGGAATCTCGACCGGCGGCTTGAACTGCTGTTTCCCGTCCGGGATGGGAGAATCCGTCGGCGTCTTGTCGGCATTCTCAAAATCCTCTTCAAGGACAACGTCAAGGCGTGGGAGCTGCTCCGTGACGGGCGGTATCGTCGCGTTGCCCGGAAGGGCCGGGCGGTGCGCGCACAAAAGGCATTCTACGAGGATGCCGTGGCGGCAGTGCGGTCGGCCGAACGCGGGACGCGCCGGTTCCGCCCACGAACGCGTCCCACGTGATGAACGCACGCCGTGAATCAGGATATGTTATCGGTCGCTCGGCCGATCCGGGAGGATTTTGCCGCAATACGACGCGGGCATCCTGATTCGAAGGCGAACGGGTGGGCAATCGGTTCCAGATTAGCCATACTTTGAACGGCGTCCCAGTTGCACGTCCTTGACCAGGACGATGCCCGGATGGCTCAGTAGCCATTTGCTCGGGCGGTCCTTCTGCGATAAAGTCGGCAAGGGAATCGGACGACTGTACAGGATGAACCACGACCTACTTGGAGATACGCCAGATGGATCAGAGCAACGAGCGCCGGCAGGAAACGAGATTGGGCTATCAGTGGCCGGTCTGGTTCAGCGAGGATTTTGCCGAGACGCTGTGTCAGGGACTGATGAACGACGTCTCCAGCGGCGGCATTGGGTTCAGTTGTGGGCCGAACGACCGCTGCCCGCGCAAAGGCCAGCATCTGACGGTTCGCTTCGGTATTCCCCGGTTTGAGGGGGACGATCCGACGGCAACGGTCAATATGACGCGGACCGGCCGCGTCTGCCGGGTCGAAAACGGCGAGTGCGGAACGCATCGGATTGCCATGGAATTCGATGTGCCCCTGCCGCTGCGACCTGCCGAGGTCTCGACCCTTAATTCCCTCTGCAGCAGCGATCCTGAGTAGTCCCGCTTTGCGGCACAGATCCACTCGTGAGGATGTGCTCTCATGTGGATGTACCAAGCCACTGAATCGGGGCCCTGCAATCCTCCGAAGCCATGCCAGCGTCCAATTCCGTCACGAACCGTTCGTCAGGATGAGCGGCCGGACTTCGGTGCGGTTCTCTTGGGCGTGACGCGCGTGCCCGTCCGCTTGGCCTTTTCCGGCTGGGCCATCTTGGCGCCGCTCTGCGAACGTTTCTGCCGCCTGGCACGGACCTGTCTTGCCGTGCCGCATTTCTTTGGGACCGTTTGGGCAGGACGGTGCGTGCTCGTCGTGCCTTTCTCTGTCAGCAGCTCCAGTGTGTCTGTGGCACGAGCCGGCGGATCCAGAGCACCTGTTCCGATCTCTGTGGGCCATGCCTGCGCCTCATGGCTTGGGTCTGGACCTCGGGGTGTCGCAGGCAGCCTCAGGTCTTCGGCTGGCTCGGCCGGCGGGTGTGCCGCCATTGTCTTCTGGAGTTCGCTGATGATGATGTCCTTTTCCCGGGATATTCGGCGGCTCTCGTCCAGACATCTCTGGATCTCGGCCAACTGCTGTTTGACGGCTACGAATTGACTGGCCAAGGACGTCGATTCTAGATCTGGTTCCAGATCGAGGATGTCTTTGACCACCTGAATGGGCTTGGCCAGAATGTCAAGCAATTCCATAGCTCCTCCTTCTCCGGGACACGGCTGTGTCCGCGTTTGTCCATGCGTCAGCTTCCTTGAACGGGCTGTTGAAGCCTTCCCCCATATAGATTCTACCAACTAATCGTGCGCAGGAGCCGTTGTGGAGACTACGTATTCTCACCCGTCCGATATTCACAGGCGCCATCCATCCTGCTCCGGGCCGCCGGAACACAGATATGCGGGCTGCCCGGGTCAGACTGACTCCGCGACGAGGTTCGGTGAAACAGCCACTTGACCGTTCGAGTGGTCTTGCGCCCAGGCATCGAGGAAATCGCCGATGGTGCCCTCGCTGCACTTCTGCTTATACACCGTGAACGGCCTGTTTCCGAAGATATCTGTCATCGTACGTTGGACCTCTGCCGGCTTCCAGCCCAGTTCTTCTTCCATCTTCCGGCGGGACAGGGGTAGTCCATCGCCTGAAACCGTGGGAGACCCGTGGTGCTCGATCAGTCTGGTCAGCAATTGCCGCTGAGCGCCGATCTGATCCGCCTTCGTGTTCGGTCTTGGCCGCGGCAGCACCAGCCGCGTGCCTGAGGTCTGCAAACTCGGCGTCGCCGCTGACGTAACAGTTCCCTTCGTTGCGAGCCCTTGGAAGTATGTGTGACAGGGCTCTTTTACCACTTGTGGCTCTGAATGGGAATCGGCCGGTTCCTCTTCCTTGGGCTCTGTTGTTTCGCCAACGGCCTGGTCTTTGGTCTGGGGACTTTTCGACAAGTCTTGGTTGAGTGGCGGGCCGCTGACCTCGCATTGGGTCGGCACGTTCTCGTTGTGATCCTCATCCCGCCACGACTCTACTGCCGAAGGCGCCTCGTCAGCGTCTTGCTCGGATTGCGGCTCCTGGCTCAGTTCGACTTCGCATTGGGTCGGCACATTCCCGTTCTGATCCTCGTCCTGGTGCGACTCCACTGCTGACGGTGCCTCCTCTGTGTCTTGCTCGGACTGCGGCTCCTGGCTCAGTTCGACCTCGCATTGGGTCGGCACGTTCTCGCTGTGATCCTCATCCCGCCACGACTCCAGTGCCGAAGGCGCCTCGTCAGCGCCCTGCTCGGATTGCGGCTCCTGGCTCAGTTCGACCTCGCACTGGGTCGGCACGTTCTCGCTGTGATCCTCATCCCGCCACGACTCTACTGCCGAAGACGCCTCGTCAGCGCCCTGCTCGGACTGCGGCTCTTGGCCTTGTTCGCTGTCCGGACGCCCGTCCGCGCAAGGGCGGCGGTCTTCCTGATGCCCGGGCGGCAGACTCTCTCCCGCAGGCTTCGGAGTGCTGTGGTCATCGGGTTTCGCTACCGCGCACGCAATGTCAGCCTGGTGCGTGTCGTCCGCTGTCCGCCGGTTGTGGGGAGTATCTGGTACGGACGGGACCACAGGAGCCTGTGTCGTGCCTGAACTGGCGCGCTGCGGCGCCGGCGCGTGAACGGCTGTGTCGGCGGTACGTTGTTCGGGCGGAGTATTCTGGTCCTGAGATGCGTGGTTCTCAACTGGCACGGTCTGGGTCCATTTCACGGACCGGGGTTGTAGCGGGGTTCTTGGTGATCGCGCCGTCGGCACGTCGGACAACCTGGCTTGCCCGTCGCCGGAACGTTGTACCGGCCACATGGCGTCAATGATCTCCTGGCCGGGGTTCTTGCCTCCCAGGATCCTCGCCTCGCGATACGCGGATTGGAGCTTGGTCAATAACTGGTCCAACCTGTCAAAATAGGTCCACTCGAGCCGCAACACCTCCTCGCCCATGTGCCGGTCCATGAAGATATCCTCAATGTCGCCGAGCAGGCCGGCGCAACGCGGATTGCCCGACAGCGATTTCTGCACGGCCTCGATGTGCCGAAAGATCGCCTTGAGGCGACTGGCTTCCGCACGCTGCACCAGCCAACAGGGCTCCGCCTCGCAGGGAGGCTTCGACGAGTTGAGGGGTGTCGAGGTATCCCGTGGCCATGTGTGGAGGAGTTCTTCTTCATAGGGATGCGGCAGTGCCGACGTCGCTCGGGTCCACGACCTCTTCTTGATCTGGGAACCCGCCGTCCATTTGAAGTTGCAGACGATGCCTCCTCCGTCCCGTTTGGGGACGACCCTGAGACGGCCGAGAGTCTGGCCCGGATGCACCCGGAGCAACGTCGGCTCCCCCCAAGCCTTGCTGGAGAACAGCACGTACGGGCCTTGGGCGGGGATTTCATTGACGATGATCAGGCGAGCCTGCCGCAGCACGCAGACCAGCGCCGCGATGTGTTCGGTCGCATGAAGACCGGCGTCCAAGCTGGCAAACTGGAGTACGATGGCCGATATCATGTCCTCAAGGATCAGGCTGGAGCGGTGGAGGAGGCGGGCTCCCGCATCGGTCTTCATGAGGTTCGCAAACGCCTTTCGATCGTTCCTGGAGACGGTCCCTTCCAGAAACTCCGGATTGTTCACATACGTGAGCACCTGCTGTGCGAACGCGTCGCTGTCCAGTGGCGGGCCTCCCTCACACCCTTGCAGGGCCTTGAGCCAGAACTTGAACCAGTTCGGCTCATTCTTGAGGTGCTCCTCGTACGCATTGGCATGGAGGGTCCGCCTCTTGTAATCCACGTACCGCAGCGCTTCGAAGTCGAGTTCAGATGCGAGGGCATCCAGATGGGCGTTGAACGTGAAGATGCCGGATGGGGATTCCTTCTCTGTCAACCACAGAGAGAACAACAGGTGCGCACAATGCGAGAGAAGGAAGTACATCTTCTCAGGAAACACATGCGCATGACGGTCAAACTTGTAGTAGCGACGTACTTCTTCGAGAGCGGCCTGGCTCTTGAGGAGAATATCGGCGAGGTGAACCTCTCGATCGACGTTTCTTGTCGGAGTCATCTGTATTTCCCCAATTGGCGGACCAATAATGCCGACCCATTCATAGCGGTATTTTCGGCAAGAAGGGGATGTAACTAAACCCAAACCGATGATTCTTTGGGCGTGGTTTGCAGGCGTGCGTGTACGGCCTCCTGTCCCGCCCGGGCGGCCCCGTCTCATGAAGGGGACGCCATGTATTATCGGTGCTTTCCAGCCCTGTCCGATGGCTCGGACCCATGTGCGCCGGTCTGTCCTGCTGGAGCGCGCTGAGGGGCACGTGCCAAGCCTATGGCTTTTTTCCCCTTGTTGCTAAGCCTGCTGCCCCGCATGTCCGATAGACAGCACAGGACGTGCAGTGACCGTGAATACGAAGACCTTTGGTATTGCCCATGAATGCCTGGCCTATCGAACCTGATGTACTGTGTGCCTCGCTCCCGGCCGAGCCCCGGGTCCAGCCGGAGCTGGCGTTGCTCCGCAAGCATCTCTCCGAGAGAGAGCCGTCCCATCTCATCGTCGATCTGTCTCGTGTGGAGATCATATCCTCTCCCGGCATCGGCGGCCTTCTGCTCCTGCGCCAAATGCAGGTCGAACGCGGGAGCAGACTCCTGCTCTGCAACGTGGCTCTCGCGACGAAATGCATCCTTCGCGTGGTGGGACTGGAAAGCGTTTTCGACTATGCCGAGGACAAGATGGAAGCCTTGCGGGCGCTTCGTCACAGCACGAGATCCACAGACGAGGTCTCTTCCGTGAGCCGTCTTAGGGATGCCAGGCAGGAACCACGCGGGGGACCCAGGCCGGTGGCATTGTCAGCCGATCCGGTAGAATCAACCTGAGAAAGTACAAGACGACACCATGATAGACTCGACGACAGATTGCCATGATGCGTCCGAACGGGCCTTCGACGTCAAGAAGCCGCCGGAGGACGTCACGTTCCTGGGGCTGCTCGACGGCCTTGGTGACTCCGGCCACCGATTGACCGCCCTGTTTGACTGGAAGTGCAGGGAGTGTGGACAGGTCAACCGGGATGCCGTGGTCGTCGAGCCTCAGCAGGGGTTTCTTGCGCGGTGGTCCTGTGGCGGCTGTGCAGAGGTGACGGTCCTGCGCTTTCGCGCTCGCGCCAGCGCCGATTGGATTGCCGAACACACGCTGGCTGTCACAGGCAGCGCGTTCTGTCATCTGGCGGAGAGTGAGCCTGTCGCGGATACCTGGATTGGAGCGAGCCGGCATACGGCGGTCAGCCAGCGGTTGTTTGCCTTGATTGCCATCCCTGCGCTCGCGGCTCTGGTTCTACTTGGATTGAGCGATCTGCGACGACTGGCGAGTTTGTCGGCTTCTCCCCTGTGGGGAGAACCAGGGACACGCGGTTCCACAGTGTTGTCGCGGTTGCCGGGATCCTGGCGAAGTGAAGACGGTCGTGATGAGCTGTATGTCAGCCATGTGGACGAGGCCTCGCAAATGGGGACCTACATCCGCTTCTCTGAGAATCGCCGGCCGGGCGACTGCGTCCGGTTCGCCGTCGTTCAAGAGGAATCCAACCGCGAGCAGCTTGTCATCCGACAGTGGAGAGTGCTTTCGGGCATATCGCACACAGGCATCTCCGCTGTGGCTGAAGGCAAAGCCACGCTGTGCATCCCCCTTAACGGCAAGTCATTGACCTGGACGGATAGCCATGGAGGGAGGCCCACACTCAAGGTATACCACCGGGCCAATGACGCTCCTGCCCCCTGAGCACGGGCCTCTTCGAGACTCGTACAGAACTAATCTCGCCTTAACACTCGCTTAGCAATCCGATTGTAGTGTCCACAGAGCGGTTCCAGCCCTTCGGACGGGGCGGACGCTGGAAACAAGCTGTTGGCGGGTCGAATCGCGATGCCTGATGCCTCATTCAGGGCGCGCGGCGCGATCCCTGCGGAGCATGCAACGTGGATACGCAATTCAACGTCTTCGAAGTCCTTCAGATTGCCGAAGAGGTCGAACACCGGGCGGCGAGGTTCTACTTGAAGGCCGCCGAGCGGCTCGGTGATCCGTCGCTGCGTCGGATCTGCTATGATCTCGCCTCCCGGCGAGTGCGAAACAAGCAGATCTGGATTCGCCTGCGAAACGAATACTCCGAACGGACCAGGGAATCTGGCACGTTTGACCCCGACAACTACGTCCGGTCCAATCCTCAGGTGATGGCGGGTCTGCCCTGGTCCGGTGTCGGTTTCAGTTTACGGAACTGGCCCACCGGCTACGAAAGCGGCACACAAATCGATCGAGACGCCATTCGGCGGACCGAGGACGTGCGGATCTTCTATCACGGCCTCAAGGAGCTCGCTTGCGATCGGGCCAGCCGCGACATGATCGATGCCATGATAGGTGAGGAAGACCGCCATATCCGGCAGTTGAACCGCACCCTTGACGAGATGTTGGGATCGGCAGACCGTCTCAAGCGGCCCGTCTCTTGCGATTCGGTCTGCGTGGCAAGCTGCGACTGACGGTTTCGCCAGCCAAATCCACCTCCATCAACGTTTTCGGTGCGTCTGTTGTCAAGCAGGTCGTCCCGACGGCCGATATGGAGCACAAAAAGAAACTTCCCTTTCATGAAACAGCTCTTGTTCTCTGGATGCGCAAGAGCTGTTTTTCTGTCTCTTGATGACGTGACGCCGCGCCGTAGGGCAGGTGCCTATTCCTGCGGTTCCTGGTCTTTCTTCTTTCCGCCGAGGAGGCCACCCAAGCCCTCCACGATGTTCTTGCCGGGCGCTTTCAGAGTGTCCTTCAACTGCTCGGGCACCTTGTCGCCCAGCTTGTCGCCAAGCTGCTCCTGGAGCTTGGCATCGATCTCCTTCTGGAGGCGGTCCTTGCCGGCTTTGACGAGGGCCTGTTTGAATTCTTCTCCCAGTCCCTTCGTGTCAAAGACCAAACGCGGCGACGTGGTCGGGCCGACCACGCGGATCGTGGTGCTCAGCTCGTTCATGACCTCCAGGACCTCGGAGGTCTGCTGGGCGCCGAGTCCGAGAACGCCTTCGCCCTGTCCCTTGGCCTTGAGATTCTTCAGGTCCACCTTGAAGGCCAGATCGACCCGTTCCTTGGTCAATTGGCCGGTGAACGTTCCGGAGGCGGCGCCGGATTCGAAGGCGATGCCGGCGTCCTGGCCGAGCCCCGACTGGACCGTACTCAGGTCGAACCCTTCGAAGGTCCCGGTCACATGGGGCGTGCCTGACGAGTAGTCCACCTGCGCCTTCATGGCCGCCGGGGTCTCGTGGGACTTCAGCTCCAGCGTGATCGGTTCGCCGAGTGCCTGCGGCGCATCGCTCAAGTTGGTCATGAGGATCAGGCTGTTGCCGAACAACTCACTGGGCAGTTCCACTTTGTCCGCCAGAACGCGCTTGGCCAGCATTGTGACGGTGGGGCTGGTCGCGGCCTTGGCCCGCAGGTACTCCAGGTACGACTGCGGCGGCTGCGTTTCCTCGGCCGGGCCTTCCTTGCCTTCCGGCAGCCACTTGCGGAGCTTCTCCAGTTGTTCCTTGAGCTTCTTGACGTCCTTGACGTATTTCTCGATCTTGGCGACGTCGTTGGCGTCGATGGTGTACGCATTTGGATCGAAAGGCTCCTCCTCGGCCGCAGGGACCTCGAGCACCTTGCCCGGCGTCTGCCGGGCCTGATTGAACCGCATGCCCGAGACCTCCACGTTCTCCATGATGATCTTGCCCAGCAGCAGGTCATAGATGCTGGCGTTGGCCGCAACCTTCTCGACCACGACCTGATTCTGCGTGGGCTCTTGCGCGTTGGTGACTTGCAGGTCCTCGGCAGAAACGCTGCCTCCTGTCAGCGAGATCCCGAGATTTCCCAGGTTCACCTCGGCCCCGTTGGCGCGTGTCAGCGACTGGGTGGCGTAGTTCTTGACGGTGGTGTCCTGGAGAAAGTGCGCCGCAGCAAAGAATGCGCCGACCACGATGATTGCGAGCACGATGCCGGCCTTGCGGATGTACTTGGTCTTGACAAACATGCTCTTGACGTCTTTGGTTCGCTTGCCGATCAGGATCCAGTCGAGAATCCGGACCCAGGTCTTGGAGTAATAGGCGCGGAACTTCTCCGACTTCTCGTCGACCTTAATCATCATCCGGCGGAATTTGACAACGGAGAAAGCCAGCATCAAACCTGCGACCGCTCCGACTACCGGACCGACCACCAGGGCGCCGGCCAGAGCATACCGACTGAAATCCGTCATGCCCACCACCGGGATCGACGACAGCGCGTTCAGCAGACCGGACAGGTGGTCCTGGACGTAGATGCCCACATGATAGAGCAGGGGAGCCGCCGCCAGGCACACCGCCTTGCCCACGCCCAGAGACAGCAGAAACAGGCCCAGATGGATATTGAGGATGAGCACCACGACCAGCAGGGCGGTGTGCAGGCCCGACCAGCCGGGCATCAGACCGACCCAGAATCCAATCATGACCGACAAGAGAATCAGCGGCGGGGCTACGCTGCCCCGGAAGACGGCCAACAGCTTTCGGATGAACCCGGGAAGAATCATGGTTCTGCCTCCCTGCAATCGGTTGGTACTTCGTTGTCTTTGTACGAACGGAGAGATCGATTATATCGCATCGCCCTCCGGCGGGCCAAGGCAAATCGGACGTTTCAGAGGCGTCTGCCGGGGGCGGTCACATGGGACCTGTTCGCTGGTTTTTCCCAAAAAGTGTGGCGATTTCGGACATGTCGTGCCGATATAACGGCTGGAAACCGTTTCATCTTTTTCTCCGGCGTCGTGGCGTACGCGACGCCCTTTTTTTATGGTCTCCGGGCGTTTCCTGGCGTTTGTCGCCTATTTCAGGTTTACAGTGCGACAATTATAGGACGCAAAGCCGGCTTGGCTCACCGAAGCCAGCGATGGAATAGCGCGCCGAGATCTCTGGCGTCGATGCCTGCGTCGCCGCTCAGATCGATCCCTCCTTCTCAAAAAGACCCGGCTTTGGCGCGCCACAACGGCGCCAGCGTGCCGAAATCCTCAAGGTTCACAACGCCGTCACGGTCGAAATCGCCTTCGACAGTCTGCCATGCGGGCAGGGGGTACCAGCGGCCTTCCTGGATCACCCAGAAATCCAGGGAGTCGGTCTTAGGGGTGAAGTCCCAATTGGCATTGAGGAAGGTCTCTTGTGTCTGCATTTCGATCGTTGTCGATGGCGTTCCCGTCTCGCTGTGTTCTTGCCCACAGGTCTCGACGTTCCAGAAGCAGCCGAAGACGAGGCAATTGTCGTCGGCGCCCACGAGTCCACCCGTCTGGGATTCTCCTGTGACAAGGCCGACGGCGTAGCAGCAGCTCAGCTCCGACGGATAGGCGCCGGCGCTGCAATCACAGGACCACGAATTCTGGCCGAGCAATCCGCCGACACGGGCGGCGCCGGAGACGGAGCCGATGGCATAGCAGTTGCCGAGAATGCCGCCCTCGCTGGAGCCGGCGAACCCGCCGACGTAGTCACAGCCTTCGACGTTGCCGCTGGATGAGCACCACGCGATAGAAGCCAGAGCGCAATTGCCGACCAGGCCGCCCACGCGATTGACCCCCGTGACGGTGACCTCGGCCCGGCAATGGTGGATGTCCAGGCCCCAGAAGGTCGTCCCGACGAGACCGCCCACGGAGTAGATGCCCGACACCGTCCCCGTGGCTTCGCAATGAGATACCTCGCCCTGGTTCCAGCCGACGAGGGCGCCGACGCTGGAGTATCCGCGAACGCAGGCGTCTTCAATGCGACAGCATGTCACGCGGCCGCTGCGCAGGCGGCCGACGAGGGCCGCGATACCCACATACTGTGCTCCTTCCGCCTCGACATTCGGGTCCACCATGACTACATTCTGGATCCGCGTGTCGCTGCCACGAACCTGGCCGAACAGGCCGGCGGTGTCACCGCCTGGATTCGTGCAGACCAGGTTGCGGATTATCCGGCCGTCGCCGTCGAAGACACCGGAGAACGGAAGTTCCTCGTTGCCGATCGTGGACGTCAGAGGGGTCGGTAGATCGCTCATGTCGATATCCGCGATCTGCCTGAAATACCGACTCCAATTGTCCTGATCCACCGTTAGATCGGCAAGGTCTCGCGCTGTTGCGACAAGATAGGGATCGAGTCCCGTGCCGTTGCCTCCGCTGTATGCGGCCTCGCTGCGCGACGCGCAGGCCACCAGCAGGACGATGAAGAAGTACTTTCGCATGATTCCCTCCGCCATTCCTGCAAGCCCGCGATTCCGCCCATGACCGTCTCGGCCTTGAGAAACGGCACATTGCCGGTGTGAGCATAGAGCTCCCGTGGCATCGACTCCGCTGCGTCGTCAACGGGACAGACGCACCACGAGCCTGGGGAACCGCGTCCACAGATCGTTCGCTTTTCCAACATTCCGCATCCCAAGAGAAGGAACACCCTCGTGTTGCTGCTCCTGTCGCAAGGGACGTACATCCGCATGTACTGTCGTCATTCTACCACAGGCCGTCAGGCGCGTCCAACGTTTTCGCACGAAGAATCGCCAGGCGGACTGGTCGGCGCCGATCCGACCATGGTGGGGATGCCCTGTCGACCGACCGGATGTGAACCGGGGCAGACCCGTCGCCTCCTGGGGCAGGGGGCCTATTCTGAGTCTCTTGCCTTGTCTGTCGCCCGGCCGGCCGCGCCGCCGACGAGGCGGCGCAAAGAGCGCCATGACCCCCGGCTTTCTCGCGGAATCCGCGCAATGATGAGTGGTTCAACGCGTCTATAGGAGTATAATGCCTACAGGTGTGGCAGTGGATCGTCCATGTGGTTGGTGACTTGGGAAGGGATTGATAGTGAGGTCGGCTCGCGTACTTGTCATCCTCCTGGTGATTGTCCTGGTCTTGGGTGCCTTGGGAGGGGGTGGGTTCGTCCTGTTCCGAGGCCGCGGCGGTACGGCGAACAAGGCGACGATTGTCCGCGTGGAAGAGGCGCAGATCGGGGAGCTGATCGAGATCGTCAGCGCTCCGGGAGAGATTGAGCCCAAGACCAAAGTGGAGATCAGCGCCAAGGCCTCGGCGCGTGTTGTGGAGCTGCCCCACCCGGAAGGCGCGACCGTCACAAAAGGCGATCCCGACGCCGATCCGCCGATTCCTCCGTCCGTGCTGGTGCGCCTCGACTCCAAAGACCTGGAAAGCCGTCTGCTCTCGGCCCAGGCCAGCCGGGCGGCCCAGGCGGCGCAGATCGAAGTCGAGAGGGCGAGGATTTCCAGTCAGGCCGCCAACCTGATGGCGCAGGAAGCCACCGTGGAGAAGGCCCGGCGCGACTACGAGCGCCAGTGTGCGCTGCTGCGAACCAACGACGTCAGCCAGGTGAGCTGTGACGATGCGCGGTTCAGGGTCGAGGAATTGGAGGCCCAGTTGGAGGGCGCGCGGCACACTCTGGAGGCGGCTCGCCTGAATCTCAAAGTGCTCGAACACAATCTTGAAGTGGCCGACGAAGGGATCGCACAGGCCAAGGAGGCGCTCAGCTATACGACGATTACCTCGCCCATCGACGGCGTGGTCACACGAATCAACGCCGAGGTCGGCGAGATGGTCGTCACGGGCATGATGAACAATCCCGGCACGAAGATCCTCGAAGTCGGTGATCTCTCGGAGATGTTGGTGGTCGCGCAGGTCGATGAGTCGGACGTAGGCAAGCTGCGGGTGGGCCAGAAGGCGCAGGTACATATTCAGGCCTGGCCGGACAAAGTCTTTCCCGGCAAGGTCCGGGCCATCGCGCTGAGCCAGGACGTGGGAACCCAGGGAGCGAAGTACTACGAGACGGAGGTTCTGCTGGTCGATCCGAGCGAGCAGATCTTCACCGGCATGACGGCCGACGTCGATATCGAGGTCGCCGAGCACAGGGACGTCCTGGTGCTGCCGAGCCAGGCGGTGCTCGGGCGGGAAGTCGACTCGCTGCCTATCGAGATCCGCGACCGGCTCAGCGAAGAGGACAGGAGCAAGACGTTCGCGACGGTGGTTTACCGCTATATCGACGGTAAGGCGGTGATCACCCCGGTCCGGATCGGCGCCAGCAATGCCACGCATACGATCGTCGAGTCCGGAATCGCGCCCGGCGAGAAGATCGTGGTCGGACCGTTCAAGGAGCTCGAGAAGCTCGCGCACGACCAGGCGATCAAAGATGAACGGGAAGCCAAGGTCGAAGACGATGCCAAGAAGAAAGCGGAAAAGGCCCAAGCCAGTGACTTCAACGATGTCAACGACGTCCAACGCCCCAGCGACGCCAACGCCGCATAGCAGGATCGTCATCCGGCTCGACAACGTCACGCGTGTATACAAGGTGGGCGTGGAGCGCATCCACGCGCTCGACGGGGTGACTCTCGAACTGCGTCAGAACGAATACGTCGCTGTGATGGGTCCCTCCGGCTCGGGTAAGAGCACGCTGATGAACCTGTTGGGATGCCTGGACCGCTGCACGAGCGGCGTCTACGAGCTGGACGGCTACGACACGACCCGTCTGGGGGCCGGCGGTCTGGCGCACATCCGCAATACGCGTATCGGATTCGTGTTCCAGTCGTTCGAGCTGATGGGCCGATCCAGTGCGTTGAAGAACGTCGAGATGCCTCTGATCTACTCGCGGGACGGCTGGTGGAGCCGGCACAAAAGGGCCAGGCAGATGCTCGAACGGGTCGGACTGGCCGACCGCGTCAAGCACCGGCCGAATCAGCTTTCCGGCGGAGAAAAGCAGCGCGTCGCCATCGCCCGAGCGCTCGTCTGCAACCCGAGCATTCTGCTGGCCGATGAACCCACCGGTAATCTCGACAGCAAGACCAGCGAAGACATCCTCCGGCTGTTCGATCAGCTCCATGCCGAAGGTCAGACCATCGTGCTGGTGACACACGAAGAGAGCGTGGCGCGTCACGCCAAGCGCGTGATCCGCATGATGGACGGTCGCATCTTTACGGACCTATCCAGCGAGGAGGACCAGGCCCAGCGAGCCGCCATGGCCGAGCACTTCGGGGAGGTGCTGAAATGAAAGCGATCCTGGGCATTCCAATGGCCTTCCTGAAGCTGTTCTATCAGAGCATTTATCTGGCGCTCGGTCAGATCTGGGCGAACAAGGCGCGTTCGATCCTGACCACGACCGGCATCGTGATCGGCGTGGCTTCGGTCACCTCGGTGATCGCGGCTCTGACGGGCCTGAAGGCGAACGTGTTGAGTAACTTCGAGTCCCTCGGAACGAACAAGATTTTCATCAGTCCGCACCGGCCCAGAGAAGGCCGATTTAAGAGTGCTTCGTGGCGTTTGATTCGGTTCCGCCCCGAGATTTTCGAGGGGCTGAAGGAGCGCTGTCCGTCGATCGACGATCATACGTTGATGGCCGAGGGCAGCGAGGCCGTTCACTATGGCGTCGAGAGCATCGACAGCGCCCGCGTCTACGGGATCAACCCGTCGTGGCACCGCATCGAGAATCGTTCCGTAGTGATGGGCCGTCCGTTCACGCTGATGGACGAGGAGAACGGCTGGCAGGTCTGTCTGATTACGCCCAAGGTGCGCGACGAGCTGCGGATGGATCGCAATTGCATCGGCAAGCGGATCGTCGTCGGGCAGCGCAGCTTCACCATCGTGGGAGTGGTCGAACAGCGCGTCGAGTCCTCCATGTTTGGCGGAATGGGTTCCTCGCAGGAGGTGTTTATTCCCTTCCCGACCGCGTGGAAGCTGTGGGGCCCCTGGACATGGATGTACGCCATCGCCAGTTGCCGCAAGCCGGAGCTGTCCGCCGAGGCGCAGGCGGAATTGCGATTCTTCCTGAGACAGACCCGGCGTCTGGGGCCGGGTGACCCCGACACGTTCCGTCTGGAGGTCATTGAAGAGTACCTCAAGCAGTTCAACACCGTGGCCAAGACCACCACGGCCATCGCCGGCGGGGTCGTGGGCATCTCCCTGCTGGTCGGCGGGATCGGCATCATGAACATCATGCTCGTTTCTGTTTCCGAGCGCACGCGCGAGATCGGCCTGCGCAAAGCGGTGGGGGCTCGACCGGCGGCGATCCTGTTTCAGTTCCTGGTCGAATCGGTGGTGTTGTGCCTGTTTGGCGGCCTGATCGGCGCCGGTTGCGGGCAGTTGCTGACGGAGCTGATCGCCAAGATTCCCGGCGCGGCCTTGGACAAGGCCTACATCCCGCTATGGGCGCTCGGCCTTTCGTTTGGCTTCGCCGCAGCGACCGGTGTGTTCTTCGGCATGTTCCCGGCCATCAAGGCCGCCCGCTTGGACCCCATTGAGGCGCTCAGACATGAATAGAAGACGGTATCCTTCGAATTCGCTCCGTCGTGCAACGGTGGCAGTTCTTCTGACAGGTTTGCTGAGCGGTTGCGACGCTTACTTGCCCGGCCCGAGCTACGAGGACGTCACGATTCCCGAGGAGAAGCTCCGTCACATCGAGACGTTGGAACTGGAGGAAGCCGAGCCCAATCAGGTTAAGACCGCCGGTGCCAATGAAACGCCTCCGGCAGAGCTGGAGCTGTCTCTGGAGCAATGCCGGGCCCTGGCGCTGAGCAACAACCTCGAACTCAAGGCGGCGTTGATCGACCCGGCCATCGCTGCCGAACGGCTCAGCGAGGAAGAAGCCAAGTTCGAATCCTCCTTCTTTGCCAACGCGAGTGCAACGAAGTGGGAACAGCCCAGCGGCAGGGTCGTCGATATTGGGGACGGCACCTTCATTTCCGTCGTGGACGCCTCTCAGACGGAACAGACGAATGCCGATCTCGGTGTACGGGTCCCTCTGCGAACCGGTGGAAACGTCACGTTCGATCTGGCCGATAGCCGCCGTAATGACCTCAACGGAGACCCCAACTACAACCCGTCTTTTGAGAACCGATTCTCTGTATCGATCAGCCAGCCTCTGCTGCGTAACGCCGGCAAGTGGGCCAACATGCACTCCATTCGAGTCGCCGGGTACAACCGTCAGGCGGCGGATGCCCGCGCCAAACTGGAGGTGATCACCGTCCTGGCGGCGGTAGACCGCGTCTACTGGCGTTTGTACGCCGCCCGCAGGGAACTCGACGTCCGCAAGCAGCAGTACGATCTGGCGCAGGCCCAACTGCAACAGGCGCGCCGCTTCGTCGAGCTGGGGGAGCGCTCCCAGGTCGAGGTCATCCGCGCCGAGGCCGGCGTGGCCCAGCAGTTGGAGGCCATCATCGTCGCGGAGAACAACCTCCGCGACCGCGAACGCGAGCTGAAACGCGTCATCAACAGAGCCGCCCTCGACCTGCAGACGCTGACGGTTCTCGTTCCTCTGACGGAACCCGATCCCGTTTTCTACGCGATGCGCCGCTCGGAACTGGTCCGGATGGCCATGGATTCCCGAACGGAGCTGCTCGAGCTCCAACTCCAGCTCCTCAACGACGCCAGCACGGTAGACTACATGCGTAATCTGGCGTTGCCTCTGGCGACGCTGGAGTACAGCTACAACATCAACGGCACCGGGTTTGCCAGAGACGATTCCTTCGACCTGCTCTACGACAGCGATTTCACGGGCCATCGGCTGAATGCCCAGATGGTGGTTCCCATCGGGAACAAGGCGGCCAAGAGCCGGATTCGGCAGGCGGTCTACCAGCGCCGACAGCGGATGGCCACCCGCAATGATCGCGAACGCATGATCGAGCTGGAGGTGCTCAACGCCATCGACCAGGTTGAGGCCAACTGGCAGCGGATTCTGGCGGCCCGGCAGAACAGCATTCTGAACGGCCGGCTGTACGAGGCCGAGCGGCGCCAGTTTGAGCTGGGGGCCCGCACCAGCACCGACGTGCTCGACGCCCAGACGAAGTTCGCCGACGCCCAGAGTTCCGAGATCGCCGCGTTGGCGGAGTACCAGATCGCCCTGGTGGACTTGGCCTACGCCACCGGGACCGTGCTGGGAGCGGCCCGCATCCAGTGGGAACCGATCGTGCCCGATTCCGACACGCCCCTACCAGCTCAGCGCCGTCCGAAAACCTGCTAATCGTCCCACGTCTTTCTGCCGATAAAACCCGTAGATTGCCGCGGGCCATCCGCCTGCGCCCGCACCCGTAGGGGCGAATGATTATTCGCCCGTACCTCGATTGGAGTGATCCGATGAGATCGAAAAGACGAACGCATGCCGCTATCGCGGCTGTGGTTATCGGCACCATCATCCTGGCGCTGTCAACGTCGGTGGGCCAGAATCGCAGGAATTACGACGTGGAGGCCCAGGTCTACACGACGCCGGAGTACCGCACGGACGCAAGCCGGGCTATCGATGCTTACGAACGCGTCATGGAACGGTATATGGATGCGACCGAACAGGGCTTCGCAGGAATTGGGGCCGATCTCGGCGCTGTGGCCGCCAGACTGGAAGCTATCGATGCCAGGCTGGCAAAGCTCGATGAGCGTCTGGAACGCATCGAACGCCACCTCGGCATTCTGCCGCCTCCGCCGCCGATGCCCGACCCCAACGCGCCGCTACCTCCGGCTCCTGCCCCCCTGTCATCGCCCGCGCCTCGCCGATACGGCGGCCAGTAGCCCTCCTCCAGGGCACATAGGGGCGAATGATTATTCACCCGTACCCGGGCCCTCGCCCCGGGCGTTGTAGATGCGTCCGCCGGCGGTGAGGTAGTGCTGGAGGACGGCTCGGGCCTCGTCGCGGCAGAGGTCTCGGACCACCTCGATTCCCCGATCTCGCAGAGCGCCGACCCAATCGCCGGGCTTGGCTCCCTCGTCGAATCCAATGGCGCAGGCGTCTTCGCCTCGCGCGCCGCAGAGGACGCGTCGGACGCCCGACCACGGGATCGCGCCCAGGCACATCGCGCAAGGTTCAGTGCTGGTGACAAGCTCGCAGAACACCCCGCCTGCGCCGAGGTCGTATGAGCCAATCGCCTGCTGCGCCATCGCGATCGCGACCATCTCGGCATGGGCGATCGAGCAGTTCAAAGGCTCGACCAGATTGACGCCCGGCGCAAGGAGCCGCCCGCTGCCGGCCTCGAACACCGCCGCACCGAACGGTCCGCCGGTCTTGTGCTCGATGTTCCGGCGGGCCAGATCGATGACGAACTGCATCCTCGCCTCCCTGGTGTCGAATCTCACCTGCCTATCGATGGCGAACTGGCGCAGCCACTGCGGCAATCGTAGAACTACCTCGTCAGGTCGTTTGCTGGGCGTCATTGCTGCTCCTTGCCTCAAGACCGATCTTCGCGATAATACTACGCGCCAGACATACGGCAAGCAATTCTATTGACCTCTGACAGACGGCGCGTCGCCGGGGGAAGAAAGGACCATGATGAGAAGGTGCTACGACGAACGACGATGGACGATCCTACCGCTGTGGCTGGCGGTCTGTTTGATGGCGGTTGCCCAAAACGTCCAGGCCCAGGTCCCGAGCGGATTCGGTATAGCGGGCCGCTATCCGCACGACCAGCAGCTTGCGAGCGATCCGAACGTAATCGTCGCGGCGGATTTCGAGTCGGATGCCTGGCGTCGGAAGTTCTCCGGCGGCAATCGGCCGACGGTGAGCGTGGTTGCCGAAGACCGGGAACGAACGTTCCAGCCACTGCTGGGCAAGGCCCTCCGCATCAAGGTGTCCCGAGGCGAACACTACGGCGCAAGCATCGAGTACGACTTCAAGAGAAGACTTGGGTACGAGCCGGAGGAGATATACTTCCGCTACTACCTGCGGTTCGGCAGCGACTGGGATCCCGCTCGCGGGGGCAAGCTGCCCGGCATCGGCGGCACGTATGGCCGGGGCGGCTGGGGTGGCCGGCCCAGCGACGGCCGCAACGGATGGTCCGCGCGCGGGCAGTTCGACGGGCAGAAGGGCGGCAAGACCCCCATCGGGTTCTACTGCTATCATGCCGATATGAAAGGCCGGTATGGCAGCAGTTGGATCTGGGAGAAGGGTGGCCTGGGCTATCTCGAAAACAACCGCTGGTATTGCATAGAGCAGTACGCCAGGCTCAATACGCCGGGACAGAACGACGGCACCTTGCGCGGCTGGATCGATGGCAAGCTCGCATTCGAGCGGACCGACGTCCGCATGCGTGATGTTCCCGATCTGAAGATCGAATCCATCTGGCTCAACGTCTACCACGGGGGTACATGGTCGGCGTCGAGCGACGACCATCTCTTCATCGACAACGTCGTTGTCGCAAAGCAGTACATCGGCCCCATGGCATGTGAGACCGATATCGTTGTATATGGCGGAACCTCGGCCGGCGTGATTGCTGCCGTGCAGGCGGCGCGGATGAGCAAATCGGTCGTCCTCGTCTGCCCAGACAAGCATCTCGGCGGCCTCTCGTCCGGCGGCCTCGGCTGGACCGACACCGGTCGCAAGGAGGTCATCGGTGGTCTCGCCCGTCAGTTCTACCACCGCATCTGGCAGCATTATCAGCGGGACGACGCCTGGAAGTGGCAGGATCGGTCCGAATACGGCAATCGCGGGCAGGGTACGCCCGCGATCGACGGAGCCGAACGCACGATGTGGATCTTCGAGCCCCACGTCGCCGAGAGGGTCTTCGAGGATCTCGTTGCCGAACACCATATTCCGGTCCATCGCGACGAGTGGCTGGACCGCGAGCGGGGCGTCCAGAAGGTCGGTGGCCGGATTCACTCGATATCGATGCTCAGCGGCAAGACGTTTTACGGCAAGGTGTTCATCGACGCGACGTATGAAGGCGATCTAATGGCCTCGGCCGGCGTGTCCTACCATGTCGGGCGGGAATCCAACAGTAGATATGGCGAAACATGGAACGGGGTGCAACCCGACGCGAGGCATCACGGACACTACTTCAAGAAGCCCGTAGACCCTTACGTGACGCCCGGTGATCCCAACAGCAGACTGCTGCCTCGCATCAGCCGCGACCCCATCGGGACCAAAGGGCAGGGCGACGACCGCATCCAGGCCTATTGCTTTCGCATGTGCCTGACGAACGTTCCGGAGAACCGTGTGCCGTTTCCGAGACCCGATGACTACGATCCGACGCAGTACGAACTGCTGCTGCGAGTCTTCGACACCGGCTGGCGGGAGACGTTCGCCAAGTTCGACCCGATCCCGAACCACAAGACCGACACGAACAACCATGGTCCGTTCAGCACCGACAACATCGGCATGAACCACGACTACCCGGAGGCGGCGTATGAGCGTCGCAGAGACATCCTCGCCGAGCACGAGACCTACCAGAAAGGGCTGATGTACTTCATCGCCAACGATCCACGTGTGCCTGCCGACGTGCGGGAGCAGATGCGGCAGTGGGGTCTGGCCAAAGACGAGTTCACCGACAACGGCCATTGGCCACACCAGCTCTATGTCCGCGAATCGCGTCGGATGATCGGCGTGTACGTGATGACCGAGAACGACGTGCTCTGCAAACGGGTCGTTCCGCAGCCGGTGGGGATGGGCTCGTATGCGATGGACTCGCACAACGTCCAGCGATACGTCACTGCCGACGGCCTTGTGCAGAACGAAGGGGATATCGGCGTCAGTCCTCCCGAGCCTTATCGGATTGCCTACGGCGCGCTGTGCCCGAAGAAGGCCGAGTGTGAGAATCTCCTGGTTCCTGTCTGTGTGTCCAGTTCACACATCGCCTACGGCTCGATTCGCATGGAGCCAGTATTCATGATCCTCGGCCAGAGCGCTGCCACCGCAGCCGTTCACGCCATCGACGCCGGTTGTGCCGTCCAGGATGTGGACGATAGTGGTCTCCGAGGGCAATTGGTCGCAGACGACCAGCGTTTGTGATCTGCCTGGAAGCGACTTGTCCGGCATGGGGCAACGCCCTTCAGAGGCAGGCCGGGGAATAATCGGCACAAATGCCATGACTTCCGGCCCGATATGCAGTATGAACGAAGCGATTGCCTGTTCATGGGCCAGGTTCGAAAGCCCTGCTATGCTCTTGAAATCGGCGTCGCCGAAGCAAGGAGATCGTGTTGGCGAGAGACAACTACAAGTTCGCAAAGCGTGGCAGGGAAATCGCCAAGAAGAAGAAACAGGAAGAGAAGCTCCAGCGCAAGCTGGCCAAGAGCAACCCCGAGACCAGCGAGAATCCGGAGTTGGCGCAGGATGATGGCGGCGAAGGAACAGAGTCCGAGTCCTGAGCTTCGACGGGCGCAAAACGGAGGCTTCCGACTGGAGATGTCCCCCAATGGCTGGCTGGTGGGCCGGTTTGCGGCGCTGGAGGAGATCGGCGTTCCGCATCTGGTCACGACGCGCCAGGGGCCGGACGTCGAGCGGGTTCGGCATGACACAGACGCCGCAGGTCGCCAGATCGCGCAGTTCCTCGGTCTGCACGATGCGGCGTTCCTCGAACAGGTCCACGGCGGCGATGTCCTGACCTGCGACGGACCAGGTCGGGTCGGGCGGGCCGATGGACTGGTGACAGCCGGCAGGTCGCTGGCTCTGCTCGGCAAGAGCGCGGACTGCCCCATCGTGCTGATCGCCGATCGCCGGGGGCGTGCCGCCGGTTTCGCGCACGCCTCATGGCGGGCCACGGTGGCTGGGATCACATCGGCCGTGGTACGCCGGATGATCGAATGCGGTTGCATCGCGGCGGATCTGGTCGCCTGCATCTGTCCGTCGGCCGGGCCGGAATGTTATGAGGTCGACCAGGAGGTTCGCATGGCGGCGGTCGAGCGGCTTGGTCTCCGTGCGGGAGCTTTCTTCCATCCCGGTCCCAACGGCAAGGATCGCTTCGATCTGTGGGCGGCCAACCGGGATGCCCTCGCGCGTGCGGGCGTTCCCTCTCTGTCTGTTCACACCGCTGGAGTCTGCACGCTGTGCCGCAACGACGTGTTTCCCAGCCATCGCCGGGAGGGCCAGAGTGCCGGACGATTCGCCGCCGTGATCGGGATGCTGCCTTCCCGATGAGGGCTACTGGTCGAGGCGGGGGTTGATGGCGTACTGATCTCGGAATATCTCGCCGGTCAGGTAGTCAGTGAACGTCACCTTGACGGTGAGCGGCTCGGCCAGCACGTCCAGTTCCGGCGGCGCGTCGAATGTCAGACGGTAGTTGGCCGAGACCAGCGTGTCATACCAGAGCTTCCGCAGGTCGTTCGGGTCGACCTGCCACTGGCCCAGCATCGCCTGGCCGTTGAGATTGTTCAGGTTCCACAGTTGCACGTCCACCGTGCCGGCGGCCTTGACGGCGTCCCCGTCGAGGTCCACAGGCTCGACGTAGACGATGAGCTTCTCTCGCTTGCCGTCGTTGTCCTTGTCGTAGAAGTTGCTGTACCGGGTGATCTTGACCCGTTGGAGTCTGTACGGATTGAGGGGCTTGTCTTCGGGAAAGACCGACAGGGCCTTGATCTGCTCGGCCAACTGCTGGTTCTCGGCCTTGGCCTGCTGAAGATCCCGCATCAGTTCCGTCTTCTCCCGGGCGATTTGCTGGACCTTGATCTCCGCAGGGGCCTTCCTCTCGCTGCCGATGCCGCAGCCCGTCGCAAGCGCCGCAACGAGCATCAGGCCGCCGGCCAGGGCGGCGCCATGCCCCCAAGCGAGAGCGCCACAGCCGTACGTGATCCCGCCGCTACTTCTGGTTGTCGTCTTCCTTCTCACGGTCTTTCACAATCTCCGGGGCTTTCTGGAGAATCCGGTCGGCCAGTCCGTACTCGATGGACTCCTCGGCGCCGAGCCAGAGGTTTCGATCGCAGTCCTTCTCGATCTTCTCCGGGCTTTGTCCGGTGTGTTTGGCGAGGATGTCATAGAGGCGGCCGCGCAGGCGAAGGATCTCCTGGGCCTCGATGTCGAGGTCGGTGGCCGGACCTTCCATGACGCCCATGATATGCGGCTGGTGCAGCAGGATGCGGTTGTTGCTGAGCAGGAACCGCTTGCCCGCGTGGCCTCCCGCCAGCAGGACGGCGCCCATGCTGGCGGCCTGTCCCACACAGTAGGTCGCGACATCGCAACGAAGGAACTGCATCGTGTCGTAGATCGCCAGACCGGCGGTGATCGAGCCGCCCGGCGAATTGATGTAGAAATGGATGTCGCTCTTGCTGTCCTCGTTGCTGAGGAACAGCATCTGTGCGATCATCAGGTTGGCCACGGCGTCGTTGACGGGACCGCCCAGAAAGATGATCCGGTCCTTCAGGAGACGGGAGAAAATGTCGTACGCCCGCTCTCCGCGGCCGGTCTTCTCGATCACGATAGGCACTAACTGTTCATTCACAACCATCTGTGTCTTTCCTTCGCTGGTCAGAGTCGGCTGGACAGGGGGTAATCGATCAGCCCTTGTTATCCGACGACGTCGTGTCTGTCTTATGCTCGTCCTTGGCGCCCTTGTCCTCGGCACTCGCAGGCTGGTCTTTCTTCTGGTCTTCCTGGAGCACTTCATCGATCAGGCCATAGTCCTTGGCTTCCTGCGCGCTCATGTAGCGGTCGCGCTCGGTCTCCTCAGTGATCTTTGCGACAGGCTGGCCGGTATGCTTGGCGAAGATTTCCGCGAGCACCCTCTTGGACTTCAGGATCTCCTCGGCCTGGATCTTGATGTCCGAAGCCTGCCCTGTGACGCCGCCCCAGGGCTGGTGAAGCATGATCTTGGCATGGGGCAGGGCGTAGCGGCTGCCCTTGGTCCCGGCCGCGAGGATCAGCGCGCCGCCCGACTGGGCCCGGCCGATGCAGTACGTCGCCACCGGCGAGCCCACGAATCGGATCGTGTCGTAGATCGCCATCGTGTCGTCGACCGTCCCGCCCGGGGAGTTGATATAGAGACTGATCTCACGTCCCCGCTTGAGATTGTCCAGGTACAGCATCTTCATGATGACTTCGGCCGCCCGGGCATAGTTGATCTCGCCGATGAGAAACACGATCCGGTTCTCCAGCAGCATGTCGTCCAGACTCATCTGGCGAAACCGCTGATATTGGCCGCCGCCGTACTGGCTGTACGCGTCGTTGTAGCTGTCGATGACCCGCACCGGGTGTTCTAAGGACATGCGATACCTCTCTACTGATCCTTCTTCTCAGCCTTATCCTCCGCCGATTTCTTGGCGGTCTTTCTGGTCCTCTTGGGCTTGGCTTCTGCCCCTGGAGACTCTTGTTCCGTGATATCGGCTGTTTCGAGGAGTCTGTTTATACATTTGTTCTGCCGAACGTCCATCCGGAACTGGGCCAGGGAGCCGTCCCGCTCCATCTGCTCCTTCATCTTCTCCGGCCGCTGCCCGCGCTGGATGGCAATCTGAGCGATATGCCCGTTAATCTCTTCCTCGGTGACCTCGATTTCGAGTTTATCGGCCACTTTGTCCATGATGAAGAAGGTCTTGAGCTGCTCCTTGGCCTGCTCTTCGCTGCCGGCACGGAGTTGTTCCATCTGCTCCTCGATTTGCTGGCGGGACAAGCCTCGCTGGAGGAGGTTGATGTACTGTCGCTGCAGGATCGTGCCGGCCTGCCGAGCCACGATGTCCAGCGGCAGGTCGAAACTGGTGTTGCCCAGCAGGTACTGGTAGATCTGCTCGCTCATGTCGTTGCGGACGCGGTCTTCCTGCCGCTCTTGCAGGTTGTCCCGGACGCGTTCGCGCAGATCCGCCTCGCTCTCGACGTTGTAGCGCTGGAGGAATTGCTCGTTGATCTCAGCCGGCTTGAGGTACTTGATCTCCTTGACCTCAATGGAGACATCGACCTTGCGGCCCCGATATTCCTCCCGGAAGTAGGTCTTGGGGACCTCGACAGTCGTTGTCTTGATGTCGGTGATCTTGGCGCCGACGAGCAGCTCGTCGAGCTTCTCGACCGGGACGGCCCCGACAAAACCGCTGGCACGGACGTAGACCTCGGTGTTGTCCAGCTTGGTTTCCGCTTCGAGGGTCTGGCCCTCTTCCGGCTCTTCGCCCTTTTCCGCCTTCTCGGCCGCTTCCGCCTGTTTGGCTTTCTCTTCCTCGGTCAGCTCGGGCCGCAGCAGCACGTCGGCAATAATCTGGTCGTCGAGTTCGACCTGGCCGCCCTCACGTGGGGTCCAGACGCCGGACCAGCGACGTAACTGCTCGATTTCGCGGTCGATCTGCTCCTCGGTGACCGCCAGCTTGTCCCGCTTGACCGGGATCTTCTCAAGTTTGGGCAGTTCGAACTCCGGCCGGACTTCAGCCTCGAACTCGAATTTCATCGCCCCGGCCGCCGGAAGTTCGACCTTCTCGAAGTCGATATCGGGATCGCCCAGGATGTCCAGCTCTTTGTCCTTGATGGCTGCTTCGCTGGCTTCCGCCAGGAGCTTGAGCTTGATCTGCTCGTTCGTCTCTTTGCCGAAGCGTTTTTCCAGAAGACGGCGGGGGGCCCGACCCTTGCGGAAGCCCGGCAGCACCGCCTCGCGGCTCAACTCCTTGTACTGCTCGTCGATGGCTTCCTTGATGCTCTCTTCGGGGACCTCGATGACTACCTTCTTCTTGCAGGGCCCGGCGTCCTCAACCGTTACGATGTTTCTGGCGGTGCGAGGCGGCTTCTCCTGCTCCTGGTTCGTCGAAGCGGTCGAGTCCTTCGTTTCTTCCTCCATCGTAGTGCTCCCAGACAGATGGTGAGTTCTGCTTGATTCCCATAAACAAAAAAGGCCTCAGGGAAAACACCTCCCTTAGCCCGATGATGCCATGTCCGGCCCGGCCGCCACAGGCGACCAGGCTTAGCATATCGGCGACCAACGCCAAACTACCCGTTAGCCGGTAACTCGCCGATACTATATGGTTCCCCGACGCGAACGCGCGTCTGAAGGGTCCCATCCATGGGAAAAACGCCCCAAAAAGCGGGCGATGAGACTTGAACTCACGACATTCACGTTGGCAACGTGACGCTCTACCACTGAGCTACGCCCGCGATATAACGAGTAGAGTATAGTAGCGAGGTTTCTCCCTGGCAAGTGCATTTTCGGCAAAAAAATCTGGCGTTTCCAGCCGGAACCGGGCCGTCAGAATGCGGGGGCTGGCCCTGAGAGCGCTGCCGCCGCGAGAATCAGCAGGACAATCGCCAGTTCGATTGCCGAAATGCCTCCGGCTCTCTCCGTCATCTGGCCCTCCTTCGAAGCCCGATTTCCATGCCGGTTCTATCGACACGAAACGCAAGCCACTGAAGCAGATCCGCTGTTTCGTTTACGGGTTGCCGGACGGAAATCCTCTGTCCGGCGGACAGCGTCTTTGTGCGCTGTGCCGGTGGACGCGTTCAACTGATGGCCACCACGAGAATTGCGTGGAGACGGCCGTTGCGCGTGATCAGGTAGCCGCAGCGTCCGTGCGGGCCGTTCCAGGTCTCGGCTGGCGACTCGAAATACCACAGTTGATCGCCGTCGCCATACTTGCGTCCGAATACGTGCCAGTGGTCCCATTTCGTGCGTCCGATGCCCGCCTCGTCCAGGCTGCATTGCTCTTCCAGAAGGATGCGAGACGAATCCGGACCGAAGTGAGAGCAGTAGTGCTGCCGGAGCTCTTCAGGAGACTTCAAGGCAAGCCGTTTCCAGGCCATGATCTTCTCTTCCGTCGCCACGCCACGCAGCAGCGATTCATAGTCGGCGTAGCTGGCGTGGAAGGTCACCGTCCGATTCAGGATCATCGCGGCGAGCCTGCCGTCGCGGGTGATCACGTACCCGCGTGCGAGGTTGTGTCTGCCAGCCGGCGAGCGTGGACAGGCGAAATACCACAACTCGTCGCCTTGGCGGTACTTCTCGCTGAAGACTTGCCATTCGGCCCAAGTGTTCCAGTCGGGCGCGAATGTGTCCTTGACCAGTTCCGGCAACTCCTGGATCGAGGTCTCGATATAGTGCTGCTGCACCTGGTCCAGTGAGTCGAGGTGCTGGCATCGGTGGCGCAGGATGTGTTCCGGGCCGAGGGTCTCGCCCAACAGGTGGGCGTAATCGGCATAGGTAGCTTCGAATTCGGTTTCCACGTCCGGGTCGAGCGCGTCGTTGTTCTCAAATACCACGCACAGGCTCAACGGGTCTGCGGAGGTGTTTGCCGCCTTTTTCTCGACGCACGATGCGCCGACGGCGATAAGAATCAGCGTGAGAACGACGAACGCGATGTGGATAGTCCTGGTACCGATGTGTCTGGTCATCTTTCACCCTTCTCCTGGGGCCGAATCTGCGGCCCTCTATCCTCGAACGCGGCCGCCCTGGATCGCCAGGGCATAGTCCGCCTGCTGTCCGGCAGTATCGGCAGGAATCAGGGGTCGGATGAGTGAAAAATACCGCCAAATCGCGAATCCAGGTTGTTTCGCCCAGCGGCACGGTCGCTGCTGTCTATCTCGCTTCAGACGGCAGGGCGCTGGCCGAAACGGACACGGCCGGTTCACCAGGCAGGCCCTGCTGCGTTTCCGGACCGTTCCAGACCCGCAACTCGGTGATCTCGATCTCGGCCTTGATCTCGTCCAGAGGGCCAACGTCGTACAGGTGGCCGCCGGAGCACAGGAACCGCCGGCGCGAGCCGGGCATGATCGGGCCCCGCCAGTCGTGGTCGGCGGCGAAGGGCGTGGCCGCCCACTCCTGGGATTCGGTCAGCAGGCCCCCGTTCTCGTCCAGCAGGACTACGCGGAGCGACAGCAGCGAGACGACCTCTGTGCCATTGTTGGTGATCTCGACGGCGGTTTGGGCCCGTCCGTGCGATCCGGGGCGGGTAACGACCCTGGCGTCGATGCCCAGCTCACGGCAGTAGTCGGGGTCCCGGCGGTCGTCGAGCATGTCCGACAGGGCCGGCGGCAGCGCCTGGCGGAACTGGGGCAGGCCGTGGATAGCCCCCTGGGCCAGGGAAATGACCTGATCGGACTTCTCGCTGGCCAAATGGACCCCGTAGAGCACCAGGACGGTCAGGCTGACCACCACCGTGATGACGATGGCGCTGAGGCCGAAGGCCGCGCTGGACAGGAACGAATGCTTCCGTACCGTGATGTGAGAATGGTCCATGCTCATATCGAATACTCCTTCATAGGGTCTTTTCACACTTGTCTGGTTAGTCGCTGCAGGCCAGTGAAGATTTCGGGCGATCTGCCCTTTTTGGGGGGCTTGCGACCACTTCGTGCCCCCAGGCGGCAGATCTGGCAAATACGCCGTACCGTACGTTGGAATGGCCTTGACATGTCCGCAGAAAAGGCGGATAATTTAGGTTATATCTGGGAACACAGGCGGTCTGGTGTGCATCTTTGATCTCGAACGGCAATGCTATGGTCACGATAAGGAGTGCCATCATGAAGCGAAAAGCGGGGTTCACACTTATTGAACTATTGGTCGTTATTGCAGTGATCGCGGTGCTGATGGGCATTCTGATGCCTGCGCTGGGCAGGGCCAGACGACAGGCGCGCATGATGAGGTGCAAGTCCAATCTGCGTCAGTACGCCGTGGCCGCCAAGCTGTATTCCAACGATTGGGACTACGATTTCCCCTATTCGTTTACGTGGCTCTACAACAAGGGCGGCGTCAACCACAACTGGCACGATGCCAGCACCAATCTCGATCTGCACCCGGAACTGGCCGGCTGCATGTGGCCGTATCTCAAAGGGCTGGGCATTCACCTGTGTCCCGATTTTGACGTCATAGCTCGATCGCATGGCTGCGGTGGTACCTACGATAACGGTACCAAGTGCAGCATTCCCCTTGAGCCGCAGTATAGCTATACGATGAACTCTCATCTCAACGGCGACGCCTGGGACTCTGTGCCGGCCCAGTTCAAGGCGGGCATCAGCAAATTCAAGAAAGAGACCATGGTGAAGAATCCTTCGAAGGTATTCTACTTCGCGGAGGAGAATCCCTGGGTGATTCCAGAGCTGAACGTCGCCGGGATCAACGACAACAACACGCGTGCCAGGCCGGACAATGCGGCCGACAGTCTCGGTACTTTCCATATGGCCCCCCAGGGCGATCTCAACCAAGGGGTCGTCAATGCGAGTTTCGTAGACGGCCACGTCGAGAATGCCTCGGCCTATCCGGCCGACGTACCCCCGCACAACAGCTTTGTTCTGAGCTGGCCCGCCGGCGGCGAAGTCCCGGTCTTTTAGATGGGGTGCCAGGCCAGCGGCCGTTGTTTCGCTGTGGTCCGATGCGATCAGGCGTCGATCAGGGCCCAGATGCGCTTCAGGGCGTCGGAGGTCTTCTGTAGGGCCGCCTCGGCATCCATCTGGCGCAACTGCTGGTCGAACGGTTCGCATTCGATGGGGCCATCGTAGCCGATGGTGACCAGGGCGTTGATGAATCCCTTCATGTCGATCACGCCGGTGGCCGCCGGGAGCGCCCGCCGGTTGTCCACCTGCTGGTCGACCGGGACACCGGCCGGGGCGTCGTTGACGTGGACGTGAACGATGTCCCTGTTCGACAGGGTCAGCAGTTCCTCCACGGTCCCGTGCGAAGTGTACCAGTGCCAACTGTCCATCAATAGCCCGACGTTGGGCGTGCCGATGGCGTCCACCAGCTCCATCATGTCACGCTGCGCGCAGATGAAGGGGAAGCGGTTTCTCGCCCGGCTGGTGCGCGGACCGACGAATTCCAGGCCCAGGCGGAGGCCGTGGTCATTCAGTACCTTGGCTGCTTCAGATAGCCGCGTCTTGTGCTGCTCGAAGTTCTCCAGATAGGTCAACTCGCCGTGGCCGGGCATGATCCAGGTCGCCACGCGTGTGACGCCGAGCTGTTGCAGGATAGACGCTTCCTTGGGCAGCTTTTCCATGCCACGTTGGAAGCTGTCCTGGTCCCGACGGAACTCAACGGACAATCCGGCGGCGCCGTAGCGAACGCCCTTGCTCTTCATCGTATCGACCCATTCGCGAATCTCGGAGCTGGAACGGTTCTCGAATTCGCTCGGGTTCGGCGTGATCCCGTCGAATCCGAACTTCACCGCGTACTCCAGTGCCTGTCGCTGATCGGCGCGGACGCCGATATGACCGTGCCCGAGGTTCTTGTAGAACCTGATCTTGGCGTTGTTCTGAGACGCCTGAGCCGGGACGCTCACTACGCCGAGGGCTGCGGCGGCGACGGCCGACCGGCAGAAGGCACGTCGCGAGAAGGTCGCCGATGATTCTCTTCCTGGATTGGTCATAGTCGTCTCTCCAGAGCTGTCTTGAAGGCTGCGTATTCGGTCTATCTTATGCGAATGGCGCCGCTGCCGGAGCGGACGAGAAGGCTTCCGGCACCGTCGCCGACTGTCCCGCGGACGTAGTTCCTGCCCGGCTTGCTGGTCACTGCGACGGGCTTGCTCATGCGGACAGTGCCGCTGCTGGCCCGCAGGTCGACTTGGCCGGCGAAATCCCGGGGCACAACGACGCGGACGCTGCCCGTGCTGGATTTCACGTTGGCGGCGACGTCGCCCGGGGCATCGGGGCGGAATGCCACCGAGATATCTCCGCTGGTCGATTCGGCCTGGAGCCGTTCACAGGAGACCTGGCCGGCGGTGACGGAGCCGCTGCCGGCGTGGAGGTTGATCGCCTCCGCCTGTGCGTCGTTGAGGGTCACGCGCGAGCTGGACGAGGCCATCCGGAGAGAATCGGCTTCGATGCGCCGTGCGGTTACGGGCCCGGAGGCGGCAAGCAACTGACAGACCCGCAGAGCCGAGCCGTTGGTCAGGCGAACCGCGCCGCTGGCGCTTTCGAGATGGACCTCTGCGCTGTCGACCCGGTCGCAGGTGATCGAGCCGCTGGAGGAATGCAGGTGAATCGTGCCGGCGATTCCAGTCGCCTCGACGGAGCCGCTGGCCGTCCGCGCGCTGACCTCGCCGGTCAGGTCGGCCAAATTGACCGAGCCGGAGGCGCTGGAGCAGTCGATTCCGGTCTGCCTGGGCACCGTGACCTCGTAGCTGATGCTGATGAACCGCCGCCTTGCAGGATCGGGCTTGTCGATCCTGATCCCCAGTCCGTCGGCGGTCTGCTCCAACCGAAGGCTGACCTGCTCGGCGAGGTCGCGGGCCTGTTCCTTGGTTGCGGCGCGGGCCACGACGGTGGCGACGACGTGGACGCGGTCCGTCTCCTGGCCGGCCACCTCGATCGAGCCGCTGGTCGTCGAGACCGCCAAGGCCGACCCGGACCCAAGCGCCTGCTCCAATTCAATCGTTCTCTCGAACCTGGCCTTCGGCATGTCGCCCGAAGGCGTGTTGCAGCTCGCGACAAGCCACATCGCTGCCACAAGGAAGGACATTGTGGTGATCCATCGTTTCGACGGCATGATCCGACCCTCTTTGCGTTTCGACCTCGATCTGCGATCCTTCACGCGGGACATGGTACACGTTCTACTCGTCGCAAGCCAACTGTTTTACAGTGGCTCTGTTGGCCTGATGATTCCGACAACGTCGAGATCGTACTTCGTGTAGCTCGTGTAGGTTCCGCGCAGCCACAGCAGGACGCTCGGGCCACCTTCTCGGGCCGGCACGATCGGACGGATGTTGTCCGCGGTCGAGTCGCGGGTGATCGGTGTCCAGCTCCACGTGGCGCCGCGATCCTCCGTTCGGCCTTCGAAGATTTCGTAATGACGTCGATTGTCGCTGCGGCTGAGCAGAGGTTCGCCCGTGACCGGATCGGCATCGGTCGAGATGTAGAGCCGGTTGGGGTCGGCCGGATCGAGAGCAGCCAGGCCCGAGTAATGCTCCTCGCCGGCATCGAGCGCCGTGCCGGCGTGGGCGAGGAAGTGATCGTCCCAGATGTGCGCGTCCCATCGCGCGTAGCGATAGCGAATGTGATTTGGGTCCAGTTGTTTCTGGACGCTGTAGACGATGCACGGATTTCCGGAGGCGTCCAGATGCATGTCGCAGGGCCACGCGACGTGGTTCACATCGCCCGCGAAGACCGTCGTCGCCTGCGCCGGCTCGATCGGGTCGTCGTTCGCATCGCAGATGAGAGTCCCATCCGAACGATAGAGCGAGCCGGCCTTCGTATAGCCGTGGTAGAGGCTGTTGGCGTAGTTATGCGGGTGGTGCTCGGTCGTGACGAAGTGAATCGTGTCGAGGCCGTTGGAGGCATACTTGACGTAGGGCCGGCCGTCGAAGGCGATCAGCCGACCGCCGTATCGCCAGGTCTGTCCCCTGTCATCCGAGGTGAGCCAGTTGGGGTTCCAGTGCTCGCCACGATAGAAGTTACAGATCTGAGTGTTGCCGCCTGCTCCGTTGCGGAGCAGGAGGAGATTCGAGTAGGTCACGGATGCTTCGCGCGGGAAATGTCTTTCCGGCTGCCATGATGTCGCGTCGCCCGGATGGACCGAAATCCGAAAGCGAATGAGCTGATCGGAACCGTGCCGGCAGTACATGGCCAGGATGCGTCCGTCGTCCAGCACCAGCAAGGCAGGGGCGGCGTGGTCGTCGTTTTGCAGTTGGGCGTGAAGCACCGTGGTGACGCTCGGCACTTTGCCGGTCAGGTCGACGGCGGTCACTTCGATATTGCCGCCCCGACGTACGCCGTCCGCTCCGAGGGTATTGGCAACCGAGGCGAAGACGAGCCTGTCGCCAGACACGATTGCGCGTTCATCCTGGAACCAGCACCAGCCTCCATTATCGTTGAATGCCGTGAACTCCGGCGCAGCCGCAGAGAGCTGCGCGACGGATATTTGAAGCAATACGGCTGTCAGAAGGGTCGTGACGGTGTGATTGGCCATGGTCGTCATGCAGTACACCTGTGCCGTGCCGGCCGCTGCTAACGGGCGACCGTGATTTCGTAGCGGATCGCGTCCTTGGATCGGCCGCCCTTGGGAGGCGAGACCTCCAGCACGGCCTTCGATTCGTCGAGGCGGTACACAAACGGTTTCTCGTCGGCGGGAAGCTCCACGTCCGCGATGTCGGCAAGCCGGGCGGGAAGCGAGCCATCGTGCATGGCGACGTGGTGACGCAGCGCCTCGATGCGCTGGGTTGCTGCGACCGTCCCGTCGAGCCGGTTCATCAGTTGGCGGACCCGGTCGAAGGAGGATTCCATCTGTCTTCGCATCATGTTGCGCGTCGCCTCGCTGTATTGTGAGTTCGCGTCGAGGCTCTTCAGCTCGGTCGAGATCGGCTGGTTCAGGTCGATCAGGGGACGCGGCAGCGCCTGTATGGCATGGTAGAGGTTCGGACTGCCCGGCGCCTGGGCCACGTCCTCGGCGCAGCGAAGCACCATCGCTGCGATCGCGACGCCGACCAATCCCTGCACGACGGTCGGGCCTTGTCCCACGTGGCGGGCCATCGCCAGACCGGTCCGTATCGTGCCGACCGCATCGTCATATTGCCTCTGCGCGATCTGGAGACGCGCGCGGAGACAGAGCAGACGCGCCAAATCGCGGTATCCGCTGAGGCCGGCGGGCATCGTTCCCGACTGGAAGGGGGGCCACTCGCAGCTTTTGCACTTGGCGCCCTGGCTTGCCAACTCCAGGGAGGTCTTCGCCTGCTGGAGAATCGCCTGCACGTCCGCCGCCGGCAGTTCATCCAGCGGCGCGCCGAGCCATTGCTGCACCTGATCGGTCTTCAGCCCTTGCGGAAGGGCCTGTACCGCCTTGGCGTATAACTCTGCTCCGTCGCCATCGGTCAGTTCCTCGGACCTGGGAAGCAGCGACAGCGACTTGGCGGCGCCGAGTTGCGCTGGGGTAATTGCCAGGCGGACCACGCGGGGTGATCCTGAATCGGGCGCCACCGGTCTGCTCGGCTGGGCGCTCGGCAGAAGAACCACGGTCGCGACGAGCAGAGAAAGGACTGTGGACCACGTCATGACGTCGATCTCCTCTTGTCGGAAACCCGCATGGGGCATCGCGGCCGCACGGACGCGACCGCGACGTCGGACTCCGGCCGCACCGAAGCCTGTCTCAACTATAGACGTCCGCCCCCGCCTTTTCATCAAAAAAGTCCCGGTAGGATGGCCGCGTGTCTGTGCGAATTTCGCGGCAAGGCCCGTTTTCCACCACGGAGCGCCCTGTGTGGCAGCGGCAAACGGAGCAAGGCGGAGTTTGCCGATGGCTTCGATGGCATGCGTATCACCATCGGCAAGCCTGCGCTTGCCGCTGCCACACGGCTGCCAGGTTAGTTTCACAGACACATGGCCGCAAGTATCGATGGCCCAACGCAGGATTTGGACGTGCAATTCATTCGGCCCGAACATACAATAGGGGCACAAAGTCGTAGCGATCATCGTATCCATTAGATACGCAGGATTGTCGCAGGGGGATATGGCCATGGCTGCTACGAATCGCAGGAAGATAGGCCCACGCGAGCACTTTGGACTCCTCTTCGCCGTGGTGCTGCTGTTGTCTCTCTGGTTCAGTCGCCACACGGCAAGGGAACCGGTCTCGCTTTCCGTTACCGAACACCAGGGCACCGAAGAGCAGGAGGGGGCTTCCGAACCGAATGAGACGCAATCGAGCCGCCCCGACCACAGTCACAGGGCCTTCGGCGAGCGGGTTGCGGATCGCCAGAGGATGGTGGATCTGCAGATTCGTCGCCGCGAAGTCAAAGACCCGAACGTGCTCAAGGCGATGCAGGTCGTGCCCCGGCACGCGTTTGTTCCGACGGCCCAGCAACGGAATGCGTACGACGACAATCCGCTGGCTATCGGAGAAGGTCAAACCATCAGCCAGCCCTACATCGTGGCGTTCATGACGGAGGCCCTGAAGCTCGACCCGAACGCCGTCGTCCTGGAGATTGGGACGGGGTCCGGCTACCAGGCTGCCGTGTGCGCCGAGATCGCTCGCCGTGTCTACACCGTCGAGATCGTCGAGACGCTCGCCGAGACAGCGAGAGTACGTCTGAAGGACTTGGGATACTTGAACGTTTTCGTCCGAGCAGGGGATGGATTCTACGGCTGGCCGGAGAAGGGGCCTTTCGACGCGATCATCGGCACCGCCGCCGCCGACCGTGTTCCGCCTCCGCTGATCGAGCAGCTCAAGCCTGGGGGCAGGATGATCCTGCCCGTCAGCAACGAGATCGGTTTTCAGTACCTGATCCTGATCACAAAAGACGCCAAGGGGCAACTGGACCGGCGGGAGGTCATGCCCGTCCGGTTTGTGCCCATGACGGGCCAGGTCCAGAAGCCGTAATAGCTCGTCCCCCAGCCGCGCAGCATGAGCGCAGTCGCGAGTTCGTACCGTGTCAAGCGCGCAGATCAGTACCACATCTTCAATGCTTTGGGCAGGACGCGGAAGTTGAACTCCGTCCCTTGACGATAGAGGTTGCCGTCGGTTTGGGCATGCCTGGGTTGTGACATGGCGATTCGGATCTGGCGACCCTTCTCGTGTCGGCCGAACCGGTTGCCTTCCATAAAGGATGTGGCCAGGCTCTGAACGAGTTCGGCCCAGCCGGAGTTGATCGCCAGCAGATGAAGGTGCCGGTCGTCAAAGACCGCATCCGGCACGATCTTCATGTTGTATCCGTAATAGGCGATCTTGGTCACGATGGCGGTGACGGCGCCCGGCACGACGAACGTGCGATCATCGACCGTAATCGTCATGTCGGTGCGCTCCAGATCGGCGAAGAACGAGCCGAACGTGGCCATCGCATAGGCGTGGGGACCGCGCACCCCGCCGGCCTGAAGGGTCTCCCGGCGGTGCAGGATGTCGGCTTCCAGTCCCACGCTGGCCATGAAGGCCTTGACGGACTCATCGCACAGGATCAGGTCGAGTTCGTGAAGCCGTCCGTCGCGAATCTGTCTGGCGATGCGCGTCACCTGCGGGGGCAGGTCCAGCGCGTATCGCAGGGCGCAGCCGGAGCCGAGCGGTATGTACGAGAGAGTCACATCGGAGCCGACCGCGTTGATGATGTCCGAGAACGTTCCATCACCGCCCGCGACGATCATGACATCGACCTTCTCCGCCAGGTCCTGAGCGCAGAGCAGAAACTCCTCTCGTGAGGTGGTGTCCAGACCCGCCAGCACGGTATCGCCGCCGAGAATCTGCGAGGCCTTTCGCAAGGTCTCCGCCTTGCGTGCGACGCTGGTCGCGCCGGACTTGGGATTGGCGATGATGCCGAACTTCATCGATCTGCATGATCCTTCTTCGTGTCGTTGTCACCATCCATCGGCCTGCTATCTTACCTGTCCGCCCGTGCGAGGCAACAACATTTCCCTTGAGGCAGGCCGCGCTGTCACCGCCACAGAGTGTAATCGGCCCACGGCCCCCGTCGTGACTCTCGGGCCGATGCGCCGGTTGCCTCGGCGGATCATGGATCAGTCTGTCTCCGCCGGCCTTCCGAATCCGATGTCATCGACGAAGACCAGACCACTGCCGCCGGCGATCGGACTTTCACGGTTGCCTACTCCGATGGAGATGGCCCGAATGCTGTCGGTCTTCAGGCCGGCCGATTCGAGATCGCTCAGCGGAATCTGCCACGCGCGCCAGCCGGGTCTGGCGGTGGCGATGGCATCCGGATGCGGGATTACCTTGACCTTGCCGGCGCTGTCCTCGACGGCGATGTAGAGCGGCTCGGCCGAATTGCCTGCCGGCTGCGTCATGCCGATCTCCGCGATTTGCCAGGGGCCGGTGACATTCCCGGTCGTGGAGACGTTGGAGAACTCGGCGCCCGTCGAGATGGCGGTGTCGTGGCTGGTCAGGGCCAGGCCGATGTAGACGTCGGCCGCCATCGGGATGCTGACCGGGGCGGTGGCCGCGATGTCTACCCACGTGACGCCATCCGCCGACCGCTGCGCGGAGAACACGTTGCCTGTTCGCGTCAGTTTGACCCAGTACGGAACCGCCAGGCCGGCGGCGTCAGAATTCTCGCTGGCCGCATTCGCGGTGGGCCGTCGCTGGAAGGAGATGCCGCTGCTCGGCGTGACGACCACCATCGCGTGCTTGGAGCCGGCCTCCAGGCCTTCGCGGATCATCACGCCGGCCTTGGCCCAAGCATTGGAGTTCAGTACGCTGTCGACGCGCGCGACGATGGAACCGTTGCCGCTCAGTCTCATGCAGGCGAAGCGAAATTCATCGGCGCTGTCCCAGATGTCCGATCCGATGGCGTTCATGAGGATCTGACCGTCGGCGGTCTCCAGAAACGCCGGCGCTCTGCCCTGGATGTGCAGTACGAGAGTATCGGCCCCGTGGATGGTCCAGTCCTGAGGCGCGTCCCACGTCCGCCCGGCCTCGGAATACCAGGGGGAAGCCGTATTGTCGTATTGCAGCGGCATGGATTGCTGGCCGCCGTGAACGATGCGCTGCTCGGCGAACGGGGCCTCGATGTAGCCGACGGTCGAACCGCTGCTGTTGACCCAGCCGTCGACCCAGGTGTCGAAGATGGCTTGGCCGGCATCGAGATCGTCGGTGTAGCTCTCGAAATCGTCGATGACGGCGTAGTCCTGCGTCGAAAAGCTCCAGAGATCGCCTGTCCACGAGGGGATCGCCTCGGCGTCGTTGACCTCCACAATCTGCCAGTAATAGGTGCTTGCGAACTCCAGATCCGTGGGTGTGAAGCCGGCTGTGGCGACGGTGCCCGCCAGGGTCATCGCGTCCGGAGCGGCGCCAAGATATACCTCGTGCGAGGAGGCCTCTCGGCCAGCGCGCCAGGTGAGAGTGACGTCCGGGGCGATCCCGGTCGCTCCATCGGCCGGCTGCGGCTCTTGCGGCTGGACGGGAATGTAGGTGAAACGGACCTCGCTGAGGCCGTACTGGCCCATCGGGCCGAAGCCGGTGTTGACGACGAGCCGGACGTACCTGGCGGCCACCCCGGCAAGATCGACGGTCGTGTTGCTGGCATAGCCTGCCTTGGCTGTTGCCTGGGCGAATTCGAAATCGCCCAGCACCGCCCACGTTGCGCCGTCGGTGGAGTACTCGATCGTGGCATTCTTGATTCCGAAACCAAGGGCCTTCTCGAACTGGACGTTGTAGTTCCAGACGTGCAGTTCATGCAGTTTGAGGACTCTTTCGAACTCGTACTGAATCCACAGAGGGTCTTCAGTGGCGGGTGTTGCGAGCCACATGTCAGTGGTCTCGATGGAGTGGCGGTCGTCGCCGTCGAGCCCGGAGCCATTGACGGTGTTCTCCGGGCCGGCCCCTTCGTCCGAGGCGCCGTTGGTCGTCGCAGTGATGTTGCGGGCCGGATATGCGAATGGCTCGGTCGTGAAGCTCCAGACGTTGCCTTTCAGGATGGTGCTGTCGGGTGGCGCGTTGACTTCGTCGATTCGCCAGTAGTACGTCTGCCCGAAGTCGAGGAGGCCCGCCGGATCGTATGCCGCCGCTGTCTGGTTCTGACTGACCAGCACGCCGGAAGGACCGCCCCGGCTGGCCAGATTCACGTCATCGAATGCGGTCCCGAAGTAGACGTCATGCGTCGCGGCGTATTCCCCGGGCGTCCAGCCCAGCACGACATCGCGAGGCACGTCTACGGCCTCGTCGGCCGGGCGCGGACCCGTTGCCAGGCCGGGCCCGCCCGGACCTTTCATCAGGGTCCGAATCTCCGCCACGGTCAACGCTCGGCCAAAGAGCCAGACGTCGTCGATCTCGCCCTGGAACCAGTCACCGGTCGCGTTGAAGACGTTGCCCCCGATGCTGAAGAAGTAGGAGGAGGTGCCGCTCGACATGCCGCCTTCATCGCTGGCCTGTTCCTGGCCGTCGATATAGAGGGCGATTCGTGTCTCGTCTCCTGCCAGCACAAGATGATGCCACGACGGATAGGTGAAGCCATAGTTGGCGCCGACGAATGCCCAGCCGTTTCCCGCCATCCAGGTTCCAAGCTGTCCGCCGCTCTCCGTTGTGAACCCGAACTCGATCAGGTCATTCTGGCCGAACAGGCTCGAGTAGACACCCGTGTTGCCGGCGCTGACCCAACCGGCCATGGTGAAGCCGGTCAGATTGTTGAGCAGGCTCTTGCCGGTGCCGACGTAGGCGTTCTGCCCGTCGAATTGCAGGGCGGTGCCATGGACCCCGGGGACCCACAGTGGGTCGCCGTTGAGGGTGCCGTCGTTGCCATTGCCCGAGCCATCGGCGGCGATCGCGCCCGATCCCTCATCGAACGACCACCAGCCGAGAAGGGCAGGGTCTCTGGCAGGGTCGAAGCGGCCTTGGGCGATGCCCACGGCCAGTAGAATCAACACTGCCACCAGAAGCACCAGAAGTGATTTCCTGCACATGACGATCCTCCTTCCCGAGAAGACTCTCATGATTGCATGCGTTTCTTGAATCGATCCGCTAACGCCTCCCTGACTTGGCGATCCCGGGTCCCGCCGGCCCACTTTGCGACGGCATGCCTTCCCGCGATGCCGTCGCTGGGACTGGCTCGGCGCGACCGCTCCCAGACAGTTGCATTAGACCAAAACGGCGATTCTGGGGCAAGACAAAAGGGCTGTGAGCGGTGCCCACAGCCCTTGGGAAGGCCGCGATGATACCGACGCTTGTGTCGCGTCTGTGCCCGCTACGGTGCGGCGGGCCGGACGTACAGGGTGACCTCGGCCACGGTTACGTCCGTTGCTCCGGGCGTCAACTCGCCGATGTCCACGTTCTCTCCCCTGACGCGCCAGGTCACCGTTGTGATTCCCGGTCCGACGTGGCCCGGCTCGGGGTCGAACCAGGCGGTCCAGGTCCCTCCGGCGGCCGACGCCGCCGCCACTTCCAGCTTCAGCTCGGCACGGAAGTTGGTTTCGACCTGGTGCGAGTAAGATCCGTTCAGGGTGACCGGATAGGTGATTCCCGTCGGCACGTCGAACGTGATCTCGAAGGTCCTGAGCTCTTCCCAGACATACTCCGGGTGCGGTTCGGCGGCAGAGCCCTCGTAGGCGCCCGAGTCAACCTTGCTGCTCTGCACGCGGTCCGCACCGGCCAGATCCAGCGGGTGGTTCTCACTGGTGTTGCCGTCGCCGTCGACATCGGCATGGTCGGTCAGAATCAGGCTGTTGTTGCCGTGATTGAGCCCTTGTGAGGTGGCCTGAAGGTGATAATCGCTGTCGAGGTCGATCCATTCGCCCTCGATGCTCCACAGTCCTCGGCTGATGAAACGGGGGTCGACATTCAGGTTGCCTGTGCCGGCCCAACCTCCCTGGATGATGCTGTAGGAGGCCACGACCGTGGCTGGGTCGTCGCTCCAGATCAGAGACGCGCCGCCGTCGTTGTACAGGATGCTGTTGTTGATCCTCACCGCCTCGCTTGGCGAACCGGAGTAGCTGAAGTTGAACAGGACGATCTCGTTGGGCCAGGGCCCCACGTTGTCGGCCAAAGTGCAGTTGCTGACGGTCACGTGGGCGGCGCCGCCTCCCATGTTGCAGATGGCCGAACCGCCGCCGACGCTGCTGCTGCCGGCGGAGTTGCCCGTCAGCAGGCAGCTTGCCAGCGTGGTCGTGCTGTCGTGATTGTACAGGGCGCCGCCGTAGAGCAGGGCGCGATTGCCCGACAACTGGCAGTTGGCCAGGTACGGCGAAGCCCCAAACGCGGCAACGCCTCCTCCGTACACGCCCGTATTGCCTCGGATGGTGCAATTCGCAACGGCAGGCTCGCCCGCCTGGATCAGGATTCCACCGCCATAGTGGTTCGGATAGGGGCCATCGGCCTGGCCGTCCGCAATGGTCAGACCATCGAGTGTGGCGCTGCCCTCCAGGGTGACGACATGGTAGCTGTTGTCGTCCCGGTTGAGGATGCCCCAGAGATCATCGCTGTTGAGATCGCCACTGAGAACCGTCGGGTGGGCCGCCGGGTCCCGGGCGTCGGGGTTGGACGCTCCGTAGCCGGCGTAGCTGCCTCGCAGGATGACGCCGTCCGGGACAACGAACGATGCCTCCCGGTCGCCGGCGGTCTGTCCCGTGCCCTGGTCGGGCTCGTAGGTTCCGTCGGCGATGCGGATCTCGTCCCCGGCCGCAGCGGCGGCCAGCGCATCCTGCACGTTTCGATAGGCGCGATACCACGTCGATCCGTTGGGCGATGGCCCGGTCGCAGAGCGATCCACGTAGACTACCTGTCCACCACTCCCACCGCCGCCTACCGTGAACTCGATCTCGATATCGAGCGTCTGACAGCGGAACGTCCACTTGCCGTCCGACAACGGTCCGAAGGTTCCCTCCAGGCCGCAGACCGGCATCCAAATCAGGGTGCAGATGGTGGGCGCTGGGCCTTGGAACCACAGGCTGACCGTTCGGGTCAGCGTGTTGATTGTCAGTTGAGGCGTTCCGCCCAGATTGGATTCGGCCACGCAACTGTTGCCGTAGACAGGCTCGTCCAGAGGTCCGCTGAAGGAGATGACGCTCGACGAAGTCGGGTTGGCCGGAGACAGTGTCCAGGACGCCGGAGGCGACTGGCCCTTGGTCCAGGACACGGTTGCGCCTGAGACCGTACCGCACATGAGCGCCATCACGGTTACGCACGCGACAATCTTGCCCCTTGCCATCTTCGTACCCTTTCAATGAGAACGCACCTGGCTGGCTCACCGTCAATGGACAGCGACATAGACGTGAAGAACACCGAGAAGGGTGTCGAAATGAGGAGGAAAGCCGCGCACACATCGCTCAAAACGATGTGCTGGTTTTGACTTCGCACCACCCGGCATCCGCACATCCTCCTCCTTGCCGTTTCGGTCATCATGACCTTGCCGGCGACTGCCCTGAATCAATGATAGACGATCCCCTCGGCGGATTCAAGCTCCTTCCATGAGAAACTGGGGCAAGAGGATGCCGTGGTATCTGGGTGGAGTGGCCAACAGGGCGCCAGAGGAAGAACAAAGCAGGGCGGCTGCGGAGCGCTCACCGCAGCCGCCCGGGATCGCAGGGTTCTGTTCGACGGCGACCGGATAGAGAACTCAGTCTATTTGAGTGACGGACTGGCCTTGGGTGAAGCCAAAGAACCCGCATACCCGACTTACGAAAGATGATCCCCAGCCGAAACTCGAACCGGTGGAACTGATGTTGCCATACGCGCTTTGTGAGGCACCGATGCCTTTCCCGGCGCCCGCCTGCTGATTCAAAGCAAGAGTGCCGCCCGTTGTGGCGTGGCTGGTGCCCCAACCCCATACGCTGCCACTTACCGTCAGACCGCCGCTCTGGTATTGGTTGATGGTGGTGATGCTGACACTCTTGCCGCCACCGGGGCCGCCAGGGCCCGGCGGCTTGGCGAAGGCCACGGTTGACACGAGCATTAGCACGACAGCAATGAATAGGATCTTCTTCATGTTGGAAACTCCTTTCTCTCACTCTCTGATACGCATCCGTGCGCAGAACCCTGCCGTTCTGCCATCACAAGGGGTGACAAACTGCTTCGGACGTAAACCGCTGCGATGGAGTCTATAGAGCGCGCCTACAACTCCCCCGCGTTGGGCCGTCCGTGACCCAAGATTGCACCATTCCTCGGAGCGCCGGTGTTGTCCGGAACGGAGGCCTCCGGTCTGTTCCGTGACGCTGCAACAAAACTATCCATCGTCCGAAAGCGGTCAATTGTGGCAACTACGTATTTCGCGTCTTTTTTTTCAGTGACCGTGACACGGCGCAAGGCATGCCGTGTCCTCGGATGGTGCATCGGAGACGGCTGTTTCTTCTTCGCGCATGCGTACCTGTTCTGAGCGTACCGCACCGATATGGGACGGGGATTCTTTTGATGCCGACGATCCACCAGTCGAATCCAAAAGGGATGATGATGCACAGGGAGCGAAATCATTAACGGATAACATAGCTATACAATAGAGCATAATCTGTGGGGAAAGGCTCGATGATCCGGCAGAGATTGCCTGTCCGATGCTTCTCCCATGCAACGGCAAGCGGCTTGTACGCACGGCCTGCGTTGAGGAGACGCCGTATCCGCGCAGAGCAGCACCGTCGGACGACCGAAAAGGGAAACCGCTGGACCAACGGAGCAGGAGGGATTCGAACCCCCGTTACCTTTCGGTAAAACGGTTTTCAAGACCGTCGCCTTAAGCCGCTCGGCCACTGCTCCAGGAGCGGACACCGGAGCCCGCTCAGGGGACATTCTATGCGTCCGGGCGGCGATTGCAAGCCCCTGGCGGGGTCAGGATGCCGATGGGTACGACGTGGCCGGCTCAGTTCGAAAAAAAAAGCAAATTTGAACTTGACATGAATGGTATGCATAGCATACTATGCGTTACATAACAGGCTTGCTGTGGATGACTATGGAGGTTTCTATGAAATTCGAGAGCCAACTGCTGAAGGGCATCGCACCGGTGGTAGTGCTGGAGATTCTGTCGCGGGGCCCGATGTACGGCTACGAGCTGAGCCAGGCCATCGAGCGCCGAAGCGCCGAGATCCTGACGCTGGGCAAGGGCACGCTCTACCCGCTGCTCTACAATCTCGAAGCCAAGAAACTGATCAAGGGCAAATGGGAGACGACCGACTCGGGACGCAAGCGGCGCTACTACTCGATCACCGGCACGGGCGAGGCCGAATTGGCCGGCCGCAAGGCCCAACTCGTGGAACTGGCCAAAGGTGTCGATCTGCTCCTGGGCGGCGCCCTGAAAGCGGCGTTCTGAATCCTTGCGAGAACGGAGAGCCAGTCATGGAACCTAATCCTGACAGAGGGCCGGCGGAGCTTCCTCGCTGTGCGGCGGAGTACATCGATCAGGTCGTCCGACAAGTACGCTGTCGCAAGCGCGTGCGCGCGGAGGTGCACGAGGAGCTGCGAGCGCATTTCGAGGACGACCTGAGAGATTGTGCGGATGCCCAGCAGCGCGAAGCCCGGGCCCGCAAGCTGATCGAGCAGTTTGGCGACGCGAAACTCCTGGCGGCCCTGTGCCGCCGAGCCAAGAAACGCTGCCGGCCCCTGTGGCAGAAAGCCTTGGTGCGAAGCGGACAGGGGATTCTGGTGGTCCTGGCCTACACGGTTTTGTGTTCGCTGCCTCTGTTTCTCGGCCGGCCGACGATCCGTGTCAACTACGTCGAATGGCTCAACGAGCGTTGGAGGCCGCAAGACCACCAGGCCGCAAACGCCGCAGTCTATTACGAGCAAGCGGCCGGACTCTACGTCAAACCACCGCAGGAACTCCAGCAGAACGTGGAAACGGCACGGCCTGAACTGGAGGACTACAACGACGTTGAACTTGGGCTGCTTGCGACGTGGTTGGATGAAAACGCACCGGCGTTGGCTAAGCTCAGGCAGGGGGCGGACACGCCCGACTATTGGCCGATCTACGACACCAATGAATCCAGTCTGAGAGACCCGAACTTCATGGACAAACTCATGGATGCGCTGCCCAAGTACAGGTATCTTGTGGTCGCTCTTGCTAACGAGGCTGCCTATGAGGTTCACCGTGGCCGGCTGCAAGATGGTCTTGATGACTGTCTTGTCATACGGCGCGTCGGCCGACACTGGCAGGGCCGGGGTCTCCTTATTGAGCAGTTGGTCGGGATGGCGATTGAAGGCCTGGCCTGCGCTCGGATGCTCGATATCCTCCACGATCAGCCGGATGTGCCAGGACCGGTGCTGGAGCGAGTGCAGAATGGGTTGCGCGCCCTCCACGACGAGGATCGGTGTGTTGTCAGCTTCGATGGGGAGAAAGCCCTCTGGTATGACAACATTCAGCGAACCTTTACTGATGATGGCAAGGGGGGAGGTCATGCTCTGCGCCAGGGATTCCCGTTCGCCGCTGGCGATTGGCGGGGCAACCTGCTCGGAGTATTCGCATTCGACTATCCTGACCGCCGTGAGACGATGGCTATGGTCGAACAGTTCTTCGAGCGGGCCCAGTCCTTGCTGAAAGCCCCACCCGCCGAGGGGCGTCCATATCTCATGTCAGATGAAGAAGAGGGGATCCCATTCGGCAACATGCGACTGTCTATTCTTCCCGCGGCGTTTGAGCAAGTGGATCGGCAAACGTGGGCATTGAAGACCGGTGAACTGGCAACGATTACAGTCGTGGCAGTACTTCGTCATGCTGCGGAACGCGGCAATCTCCCGGAGAGCCTCGACGAACTTGTGCAGAGGGGCTACCTGGACGCGCTGCCGGAAGATCCCTTCGGCGCCGGTCCGTTGTCCTACCGCAAGACGAGCGACGGCTTCCTCCTCTACAGTTGGGGCGAGAACCTGACCGATGACGGAGGGGTGCAGGGCCTCCGACAGGGCGGCAAGCCGGGCCTGTGGGCTGACAACGGCGACTGGGTCTTCTGGCCCGTGACGGAGGCTGAGACAAAACGGTAGCGACCCCTGCGCGGCCGTGGTATGCTCATGCTGCGCAGGTGCGATCTGCGGGCGAGTTACGGTTCCTGGCTTCTGCGGAGGTTTGCCATGAGAGCTGAACGAGGGAAGTTTGCATTTGGATTTGGCGTGTGCGTCGTCGTTCTGATTGCCTTCTTTGTTGGCTGTGCTGAGGTGAAAGGCAACGACCAGGCGACGCCGCTGGTTCTGCCGAAGATCGACCGACGACCCAAGTCGGCGGATTTCAAACGCGGAGTCCTGCGATCGCTGCCGAAGCACCAGGCGAACAGCACGGACCCGTTCGAGGTCGATCTGCGGGGCTACGATCTATCTGAACTTGACATGACCTCCGCTGCGGCCGATCTGGCGTTTTCGAGCTTCGACGATCGAACGGTCTGGCCTGCGGCGGACCGCCTGCCAAAGGGCTTTGATCCGAACGGGATCACGGAGACAGGCAAGAATCCGGGTCTTGGCGTCCGGTCCCTCCACGCGCAGGGCATTACGGGAAGAGGCGTCGGAATCGCGATCATCGACCAACCACTGCTGGTCGAGCACCGAGAGTATGCTGATCGCCTGCGATTCTACGAAGAGATCAACGTACTGCCATGGCAGGCCGCTCAAATGCACGGTCCGGCGGTCGCTTCGATTGCCGTCGGTAGGACCGTTGGCGTTGCCCCCGAGGCAGACCTTTATTACATCGGACACTGGCCGATAGACCTGTTCGGAGCCGTGTTCGGCAAGGAGCGCGCGATGAACTTCACGTATGGCGCCCGAGCGATCCACCGGATGCTGGAGGTCAACGAACAGCTTCCCGAAGACCGCAAGATTCGCGTCATCTCCATCTCCATCGGCTGGAGCAGTTCCCAAACGGGTTATCAGGAGATCGCCGAGGCGGCAGCAGAGGCCAAAGCCGCTGGAATGCTTGTGATCTGCTCGTCCGTGGAGGCGGTCCATGGATTCCGATTCCATGGGTTGGGATGCGATCCGACCGGAGACCGCGACGACTTCAACGCATACCGGCCCGCCTGCTGGGGTCAGCATATGTACGCCGGGCGCAACCGGCTTCTGGTTCCGATGGACGTGAGGACCACTGCCAGCCCTACAGGCAAGGATGAGTACGTGTTCTATGGGCAGGGCGGGTGGAGTTGGTCCATCCCCTACATCGCCGGCGTGTACGCCCTCGCGGCACAGGTGGACCCCAACGTCGCGCCCGACCAGTTCTGGGCCTTGGCGATGAAGACCGGTCGCATGGTCCAGTACAAGGGGGGGGCGTTGGGGCCGATTCTGGACCCTGTTACGCTGATCGCCGCGTTGAAGGCAGGGGAGCTGACCGACCCCGACACTGTCAAGGCCGAGCTGAAGAAGTACGGCCCGACCACTGCACGACGAACCGATATCCCCGGGAAGATGGAGCAACTGGACGTCAACAACGCGACGCATCAGGATGTGGTTGCGCTCTTCGGACCTCCACGGAATTACGCGTGGGACTCGGAGACCTACGGCCCAAACGATTTGCCGGGCCGCTATATCATGAGCTACTCCGATGCATTCAACGTTTTCATTATGCGTGATCATGTCGTGGAAGTCCGCTTCGACAGTGTGGATGTCGGTTATGCCTTCCGCAACGCGATCCGCATCGGCTCGACGCTCGATGATGTCCTGAAGGTTCTCGGACCGCCGACGGAGACAGTTGCGGGACAGAAGATCGGATGGCAGGACGGAATTCTCTACCGGGACATCGACGGAGTGAAAGGTCAAGGTTACTACGCCCGCGCCGACCAGGGAGTCCGCATCTTCCTGATGAACGACCGCGTCATGGGCCTGTACATCACCCGAACCGACCCGTTGCCCGGCCGGAACTGAATTGGACGGCCGAGGGCTGTGTGACATTTCCACTGGCGTTCCTACGGACTCCATCCGACACTTGTCGCGACGTGCCCAATGTGGTATCCTGCTTCATGGCACGGAATGGGATCGAGTTCCAGAGGCTTTGCATCGCAATGTCAAGACGCAAGAGAGTCGACGAGGAGTTCAAGGAACTGCCCGTCTGCGCGATCGACTATGTCGGGCGCATCGCCAGGATGATCGGCTATCGCAGGAAGGTACGCCGGGAGGTACAGGCGGAGTTGCTTGGACACTTCACCGATGCGCATCGCGATTGTGCTTCGCCTGAAGAACGACAGGCAAGGGCCGAGCGACTGGTCGTGGAGTTCGGCGACCCTCATCTGATGGCGATCTTGTGTCGTCGTGCCAAGAAACGCGGCCGCCCGCTCTGGCTCAAGGCTATCGGTGGCGTACGCATGGCGGTCTTCCTGCTGGTGGCAGCGGTCGGTTCGTACACGGCCTGGTTCGTCAGCGGAAGGCCAGTTGTCACTGACGAGTATCTCGTGAAGCTGAATCAACTCGGTCAGACACCACTGACGGCGTTGGACAACGCGTGGCCGCACTACGAGAAGGCCTGTGCCCTCTTCGTCGAGGCCGATGGAGAACTGAAGAAGATGTCAGCCTTCCGCAGCCACGGTCCGCTCAGGTTTCAGGGCATGGCAGCGATGAATGAGAGTGAGCGAGAAGACCTCGTCGCCGGGGTCGCGGAGAACGAGCCGGCTTGGGCTCACTACGAAACGGCCAGCCGCTGCAGGACATACCGCAAGGAATTTCGCTACGACCGGACTCAGCCAAGAGTGCCGTGTCTCATAGAGGTCACCAGCAACCCCTCATTGGTTCAACTGCGGCGTCTGTCCGAAGTGGGGATATGGAAGTCGCGTCTGGCTGCTGAGGAGGGACGCCTGGACGACGCACTCGACAACTGCCTGGCTGTTGCGCGTACAGGTGCTCATTTCCAGAGCAGCCCCTGCATTGTCAACCAGCTTGTGGGGATAAGCCTGGGCGCGATGGCACAGCTGGAACTACCGCGGATCGTTGCGGACTATGACCTCTCTGCGACGGTCCTGCGAGATGTTCAGATCGCGTTAGCCGGCCTCTATGTTGCACAGTGTCCCTTGGCGAACTTCGAGGGCGAGCATCTGGCGGTCTTGGATTCCGTCCAGCACAGCTTCACCAAGGGTGGCTTGGGAGGTGGACACATGATTCCGGGCCAGTACACCGGTCTTGTTACCACGGCGTTGGAACTGCCGAGAGGGAGGCGGACGAGGACCTTCCAGAGGGTACTGCTTTGGCCGATAGATGTCGGAGCAAGCATGATCCACGCCCGGCGGGACAGAACAACCGCCAAGATCAACGAAGTCCACGACGAAATAGACAAACGAAGCCGGCTTTCCCCCTATGAGCGCCGAGCGCGCAACATGGGCGGTTGGGAGGAGCTGGCCGCGTCTATGAGCAAGCACAGATACGGTCTGGTCCGGATCCTATTGCCCAATGAAAGCCGGGTATCCGAGTTGGCGTTTCGGCTTCGCGCTGGGCATGAGGCGACGCTGACGGTTCTGGCCCTCAAGCGTTACAGCATGGAAACGGGAGTGCACCCGCCAGACCTGCAGAGCCTGGTAGACGCTGGCTATGCTCGCAGCATCCCGGCGGATCCGTACAGTGGCGGTCCCTTGATCTACAAACGCGTCGGCGACGAATTCCTGCTGTACAGCGTGGGGCCGGACTTCGTCGATGACGGAGGTACGCGCGGCGCGGATGACGACGGCCAGACGAAAGCTTGGGCCGACAACGGCGACATGGTCTTCTGGCCGTGACAGGGACTGTTGGGATAAGCCCCGTCAGATCGGAGACGCGCAAATCGTTGCAATTGGCAGGTCAGGGCCATAGGATAGCTTTCCGGATAGTCCGGCGGGATGCGCACGGCGCACGCTGCGACTTCTGATCTGGAATCTGGGAGGCTGCCATGGGTTCGGGAAGATGTCCTCTGCATTGTCACTCCTGTCATTCGGTCTCGCGTCGGGATTTTCTCAAGGGTTCGACGGTTGTGCTGGCGGGTTCGTCGGTGCTGGCCGGCTGTTCGTCGCCGGGATCGAAGAAGACTACGCAGCAGCCGATCCGCCAGTGCGGCCCGGCCTCCAGTTACGTGCCGACGATCCGGGCAGCGTTCGTCCGGCGCAGGGAGGAATATGGCATGCTCTGGCCCGGCGCGGTCTACGACGGCGAGGCAGCGAGGCAGAAATATGCGGCGGAGCTGGCTCGGACGGCTTCACAGCTTAAGGCCAAGTGTGAATTGCGCCCGGAGCCCATCTACAGCCTCGAAGAAGGGCAGGCCTGGATCGCCGAGGCGGAGGCCGCCAAGGTCGATGGCCTGATGCTCGTGATGATGGACCGCCAGCAGCATTCCTGGCCCACGGCGCAGAAGGTCGCGGCCAGTGCCGTCCCCTCGATCATCTTCTCTCCGTTGGGAACGTCGTTCACGACGAACACCGTCAACGTAGCCGATACGCCGGGCTGCGTGGTGTATGCGACGAACGATTTCAGCCAGCCCGCCTACGGCATGAAGATGCTCTGCGCCAGGGCGAAGATGGCGCAGACCCGCTGCGTGGTCATCAAGGGCGACCGGCGGTTCGATGCGCCCCTGGCCGACACGGGCATCTCGCTGCGGCACATTCCGGCGTCGTCTTTCATCGAGGAGTACCGTCGCACGCCGGACAGCGAAGTGATTCTGGCCATGGCCGACGAGTACATGCGCCGGGCGCGCCGCCGGATCGATGCGACGCGCCAGGATGTGGTCAACGGGCTCAAGAGCTACTACGTCGCAGGCCGGATTCTCGAACGAGAGGGCGCCGACGCCATTACGATGGACTGCCTTGGGGCACTTGGCGGCATCGAGGTCAGCCTGCCCTGCATCGCATGGTCGCGCATGAACGACGACCGCATTCCCGCCGCCTGCGAGGCCGACCTCGGCGCGGTGGCGTCCCTCGTGATGACCCACTACCTGTTCGACCGCCCTGGATTCCAGCAGGACCCGGTCGCGGACACGATCGACGACACGGTGATCGGCGCGCATTGCTCGTGCCCGACCCGGCTGAACGGCTTCGACCAGCGACCGGAGCCGTTCGACATCAAGCACCATCACGGCAACCGTGACGCGGTTCCGCGCACGCTCTGGCGAAAGGGGCAACGCGTCACGAGCATCGATCTACTGCCCGGCAGCCAGGACAAGCCCTCAACCGTCCTCGTCTCGGTCGGCACCGTGACGGACAACATGGAGGTGCCTCCCAGCGGCGGCTGCGTCGTCTCCGTCAAGGTCAAGTTCGACGGCAGCCATCCGGTGCTCAGCTTCGCTGGTTTCCATCAGATCTTCTTCTACGGTGATTACGGCCGGCAGGTGAGAGATTTCTGTCAGCTCTGTGGCTTCACCGCCCAGATCGCTTGAGCGGCCTTCGAAAGAGACTCGATGCTATGAAGTATCGACGCTTGGGCAAGACAGGGTTGAAGGTATCGGTCGTGGGCTTAGGGACATGGCAGCTTGGTGGCGAGTGGGGCAAGACCTTCGAACAGGCCGAGGTCGACGCGATGGTGGACAAGGCCGCCGAGTTGGGCATCAACCTGATCGACACCGCCGAGTGCTACGGCGATCACCTCTCCGAGCGGCTCATCGGGCAGGCAATCAAGGGCCGGCGTGACCAGTGGATTGTGGCGACCAAGTTCGGCCACCGGTTCAAGCGGCGGTTCGAGCGGGACGACGTCTATGAACCCGCGCTCGTTCGAGGGCAATTGGAGGCTTCGCTCGAGGCGCTACAGACGGACTACATCGACCTGTACCAGTTCCACAGCGGGACCGATGCGATGTTCGGCACGCCGGGATTGTGGGAGATGTTGCGAGAGCAGGTCGAATCGGGCGTCGTGCGGCATCTCGGCGTATCGATCAGCAGCAGCTATCGGGGGACACATCAGGTGGACCAGGCTTCCGATATGGGGGCCGGCGCTATCCAGGTCGTCTACAATCGACTCCAACGGAAGGCGGAAGGACAGTTCTTCGATGCAGCGCTCTCACAGGGGCTTGGCGTATTGGCTCGCGTCCCTCTGGCCAGCGGCTTTCTGAGCGGCAAGTACGGCAAAGACGCCCGGTTCGGCCGGACGGATGTCCGGGCCGTCTGGCAGAGTGACGAGCAGCGGCGCAACATGGCCGAGCAGGTCGAAGAGGTTCGCAAGGAGGTCCCCGAGGGCGTTCCCATGGCGCAGTGGGCCTTGGCATGGTGCCTGCAACATCCGGCGGTCTCGTGTGTCATACCGGGCTGCAAGACCGTCGAACAGGTGGTCTCCAACGCTCGTGCCGCCGATCTCGGTGCGGTCTCGGACGACCACCCTCAAGCGGTCGAGCAGGAATCATGCAGGTGACATCGGCGCAGAGACTGGGCGGTTGCGGAGCCTGCCATCGGAACAAACAGAAACCGAGCAGAGCGAGGGGAAACTCGTATCTGCTCGGATGGACTTCGGGGGGGAGATAGCAAAGACGCGGTGGGTTAGCGTCTTGCCGCCCGTTGGGCTTTTCGCATGCGTCGGCGTTCGCGCTCGGAGGGCTTCTCGTAATACGCGTTGCGTTTCATGTCACGAATCAGGCCCTCTTTCTCGCAGAGCTTCTTGAAGCGCCTGATCATTTGCTGTACCGACTCGCCTGTACGCACCTTGACTTTCAACACTCAGGGGACTCCTTAACAACGGCTATCCAGCCACAAACCCGAACTTGCGGGAGCACGTACTCCCAACTTCGACACAACGCGTGAACCAGTTAACCTAATCGGTCGGTCACGCGTTTGCAAGGCCAAAATCGCGAGCCGGGTCGCTTTTTCGGCAGATTATAGGCCTGGCGTGGGGCCTGGTCGGACGCGCCCGCAACGCGGAATTCGCCTCTCTGGGCCTCGGCCAGGCTTGAAAAACCACCGAAAACGTGCTATTCTGCCTGTATTCTTGGGAGGTATGCCTATACTTGGAAAAGTTGCGTCAGACGCTGAGAGTCAGAAAAGAGCGGGCCATCCTGGTGGCCGCGAACCTGTACAAATCGAACGGATCGGATGGTCTGGCCGAGTTGACCGCCCTGGCTGAGAGTGCCGGAGCGGTTGTCGCGGACCGGTTTCAGCAGCGAATCCGTACGATCAACCCCTCCACCTATATCGGCAAGGGCAAGGCCCTTCAGCTTGGCCAGCGGGTCCGACGGTTCAAGGCCGACGTGATCATCTTTGACAACGACCTGTCCCCGGCCCAGATCCGCGAGCTGGAGAAGATCACCGAGACCAAGGTGCTGGACCGCAGCGAGCTGATTCTCGACATCTTCGCCACGCGGGCCAAGACCAAGCAGGCCAAGCTCCAGGTGGAGCTGGCCCAACTGGAGTACACGTATCCGAGGCTGACGCAGATGTGGTCGCACCTCGACACGGTTGCGGGCGCCGGAGGTGCTACGGCGGCCGGCGCCGTCGGCGGCATCGGTACGCGCGGTCCCGGCGAGCAGCAGCTCGAAATCGACCGACGCCTGGTCAGCAAGCGGATCAGCGAACTGAAGCGGGAACTGGAGGAGATCGACGATCGCAGACTGCGCGAGATCGAGGGCCGACACGGCCTCTTCAAGATCTGCCTGGTCGGGTACACCAACGCGGGCAAGAGCACGCTGCTCAACGCGCTGACCGATGCGGGTGCGTTCGTCGAGGATCGCCTGTTCGCCACGTTGGACACGCGCACGCGGAAGTGGTCGCCCGCCAAGGGAGTGGAAGTACTCCTCAGCGATACGGTGGGGTTTGTCCGGAAGCTGCCGCATCAGCTCGTGGCCTCGTTCAAGGCGACGCTGGAGGAAGCGGTCAACGCGGACCTGCTGCTTCACGTGATCGACGTGTCGAACGAGGATGTGCTGGGGCAGATGGAATCGGTCCACGCCGTTCTCGATGCGATCGGCTGCGCAGGCAAGCCTACGCTGCCTGTGCTCAACAAGATCGATGCCATCAAAGACATCGGCTCGCTGGAGATGCTTGAGACGGTCTATCCGGATGCCGTATCGATCTCCGCGCGGGGCGGACGGGGGCTCGATGCGCTGGCCCGTAAGGTCATGGAGTCTTACCGCGGCGGAGACGTTGTGCTGCGCGTCCGCAGTCGTCCGGCCGACGGCAAGATCCACAGCTTTCTCCGCAAGCACGGACAGATCCTCGATGAGCAGTACGGCGAAAGTTCCGTGGTCATCGAAGTCCGCATGGGGCGAAACCAGTTGCCCGAACTGCGCCGCCTCAAACCCGACGCCATGGATACGGTCGGACACTGACGGCACGGCCCTCCGTCGGGCGCGATCGGAATATGGGGCACGTGACTCTGCCGCATCCACATTGTCATTCCGACTGGAGCGAAGCGCCATAGAGGAATCCAGCATCGAAGGGGCTGTAGTCTGCGCTTCCCGGAGGTGTCCGGGATGTGGCAATTTGCCGGCAATTCGAAGGTCCCATACCTGGGCCGAGGGACTGACGTCTTCGCAGCCAGACCCTTCGACTCCACTTCGTTCCGCTCAGGGTGACAAGAAGGACAGCGCGGTCGAGATGATCCGCCGAAGGCGGAGAGGGCAGGACGGGCCCAGGAGCAGCGATCAGGAGCCGCGGCTCGATTCCGCCACCATTTGCCGTCCGTCCGCCCTCGGTCTCTTTTGCGTTGTTTCCACTTGACGTCGTCGTTTGCAGAAGGCATGATTGTTTGCGTGCGAACGACCGATTGGGAAAGGGCCATGCGATGCGGAACCATACAGGGTTGCTCTTGCTGATACTCATACTGGTCCTTGTGCCAGTGTTGGTGTATTGGCTTATATCGTCGCGGATCATTATCCACAGCGTGGATGTCCGTCATCTGGCGCAGTTGCGTTCGATAGAAACGGCGCTGGAGCTTTTCTCGAACGAGTCCGGGGGTTTTCCGCCTTCGGATGCGAATGACCCGACCGGTGCACCCTACTGCGGAGCGATGAAGCTGGCGGAGGCGGTGATGGGCAGAGACCTGATCGGTTTCCATTCCAGGTCAGGCTTTCGGGCCGATGGTCTTGACCCTAACGGCGCGGCACGACTCTATCCCGGGAACCCGGATACGGACAACCTGACGGCGCGGAAGGGACCCTACCTCCAGGCCGAGAACGCCAACGCCTTTCGATTGGTCGATGTCTATGGGAAGGGCAACACAGGGCCATTCGACGAGGGTCTTCTCATTCTCTGCGATACCTATCCGCAGAAGCGCCCCTCCGGGAAGAAGACCGGGATGCCAATTCTCTACTACCGAGCCGACCGAGAAGGAACGGCCCACGATGTGAATGATCCCGACAATCCGGCGAACATCTACGACTACCGGGACAATCATGTGCTCGTCGGTCTGGGCGTGCCGGGCGAGCCCAACGCCTTGCATCCCCTATCCGATCCCAGGCGGTTCTACCTGAACACCATGGGCGACAAGAGCCCCGGGCAGAGCCGACCCTGCCGGCCGGATTCCTTCATCCTCCTCAGCGCCGGGTACGATGGGCTGTATGGCACCACCGACGACGTCTGCAATTTCACGTGGAAGTATCGCGAGTGACACACGGCTCTCCGACTGATACGGAGAATCTCCGTGTTCGCCATTCCGCTGTGACCTCGCTGGAATTGACAGGCGAGGCGTTCGGGGTTCTAATGCGTCGCGAATGAATCGGTCACCATCCTCATGAATGGGATTTTGCGATGCCACAGAGAGAATTCCGAAACGTCTCGATCGTTGGCGACGGCGGCATGGGAACCGTGCTGGCCATGCTGCTGTGCGAGAAGGCCGTGCCGACGCGCATGTGGGGCTATGACGCCGGACAGCTTGCCGAGATCGAACGCCAACGCGAGAACACGAAGTTTCTGCCGGGCTACAGGCTTCCGGTTGTGCTCGTCTTTGAGGCGCGAGACGATCATGCCATGACCGGCGCGGACCTGATCGTCTCGGCGGTGCCATGCCAATACATGCGCCGCGTCTGGAACCGTCTGAAGGCCCATGTCCCTTCCGGCGTGCCGATTGTGTCGGTGGCCAAGGGGATCGAGAACGGCACGCTGCTGCGTCCCACGCAAGTCCTCGCAGACGTGCTGGGCGGAGATGTGTCCACCGCGGTTCTGAGTGGGCCGACCATCGCCGACGAGCTGGCGCGGCGGTTGCCGGCGACGGCGTGCGCCGCCTCCGTGGACACGTCGCTGGCCGTTCGCGTCCAGCGCACGTTCACCTGTCCGTGGCTTCGCGTCTATACAAATCCGGACGTTGTGGGAGTCGAGCTCGCCGGCGCAATGAAAAATGTGATTGCCATCGCCGCGGGTATTATCGATGGCGTTCGCGCCGGCGACAATGCCAAGGCGGCCCTGCTCGCACGTGGACTGGCGGAGATCACCCGGCTGGGGCTGGCCATGGGCGCCACCGAGCAGACGTTCGCCGGGCTGACGGGCCTGGGCGATCTGGTGACCACGTGCATTTCGCCGTCCGGGCGCAACCGTTCCTTTGGCGAGCGAATCGGCCGGGGGCAGACTCTGGCCGAAGCCCAGAGCGCCACGGATTCCGTGGTCGAGGGCATCGCGACCTGCGAGTCGGTTGCCTCCCTGGCGTCCAAATATAACGTGGAAATGCCGATTGCCAGAGCGGTTTACGAGGTCCTTTTCGAGAACAAACCGGTGCGATCCGCCATTGAGGACCTGATGACGCGGCGTCTCAAAGCTGAATGAGGCCGCTCCGGTCGGGGTGCGGCGTGCCAGAACCGACCGACAGACACCGAAACAATTCATCCCCCCAGCCCTGCCACGAAACGGCAGGTCCCTTTTTGTAGTCATGCCGCGTTCCTGTGTCCCCACCGACCTGCGCAGGGCCTCCGGCGGCGCGGATATCATCTCACCGTGTTATCGGATGTCCGCCGGCGGAAGGGAGACTGTGAATGCGCTCCAACGGTCCAATCTCCCGTGCCGCCTTTTGTCCCGTGGTGTTCGGTTGATATATTTTAAGTGGCGCGGCACGGATGGTCGAAGTAGCACTGCCGAAAGATCGAGTTCCAGGACCAACGCCGCGCTATAAGAAAGGGAAAGAGGGGGTTCATGAGAAGCCAGTCTGAAACACATGCCGGCAGTCGAGACAAGAGTAAGCACTATCAACCCGTATTGAGGTAGGTCGGACAGGTATGTTTGGACTCCTGAAAAAACGCTCGCATCTTATCGGGGTCGACTTGGGCAATGACTGCCTGAAGCTCGCGCAACTGACGAACGGGACAGAGGAAGCCTTGCTGCTTGCCGGTCAGTACGTCAATCGTCCGGCGGAGATCGTCGCCGGGACGGCCCGCTGGCAGCGTTGGGCCGTGGACGTCATGCGCGAGGCGACCGCAAACGGACACTTCAAGGGCAAAGAGGTCGTGGCGGCCCTGCCGGCCAACGAGGTCTATGTAGATCACCTTCGCTGGCCCAAGAAGTTCGACGGCAAGATCGAAGATGCCATCTTTGCCAAGATCAAGCAGAAGCTGCCGTTCGAACCGATTCAGAAGAACACCATGATCAAGTACATTCCCACGGAGCAGGACAACGTCATGGTGTTGGCGACGGAGCGGGCCGTGATCGACCGCCACCTGGCGATCTATGAACGGGCCGGTCTTGCCCTCAGCTCCATCGGCGTCTGGCCGGTGGCATTGGCGACGTGCTATGCCCATTTCTTCGGTCGTCGCAAGACCGATCTGGATGCCATCGTCATGCTGTTGGACATCCAGCCGGACTGCACGAACATGGTGATCAGCCGGCACAAGAATCCGCTGTACGCCTGTTCGGTTCCGATCGGGGCCAAGCTGCTCAAGGAAGAGCCCATGGTGGGCCGGTTGGTGATGGAGCTGACCGCTGGCCGACGGCAGTTTCTTGCGACCTACAAGAATGTGCAGATCGAGCGTCTGATCTTCCTGTCGGGGCTGGCGGTGGAACCGGACATCTATCGCACCGTGGCCCGGCAGTTGGAGGTCCAGGCGCAGATGGGAGACTGCATGGCGGCCACGACTGTGAGCGACCCCGATCGATTCGGCTTGGACCGCAGAAGCGACAAGGTCAGTTGGGCCCTGGCGTTCGGTCTGAGCCTGTGTTGAACGGGGTTTGACAACCAATAGGGACTCCGCAGACGGAGAGAAGCAATGCCGAACATAAATTTCGTACCGGATGACTATGTGCAGAGCAACGAGTCACGCAGAGCCAATCTGATGTGCCTCGTGCTGTTCTCTGTAGTGATGGCGGCCCTCGGGGGCTCCTTTGTCACGATCAAAATCCGGCAGCGGGCCTGCGGCACCGAAGAATCGCTGGTGAACGCGAGGATGGCCCGAATGCAGGAATCGATCAAGAAGTTCGAGGAGTTGCAGACCAAACGCAAGGAGATGATGAAGACGGCGCTGACGACCGCTGAGCTGATCGAGCCGGTGCCGCGCAGCGTTCTTCTGGCCTCCTTGACGAATACTCTGCCGGTCGGCGTTTCTCTGGTCAAGCTGGACGTCCGTCAGGCGGAGGAGTCGAAGGGGAGCGCTCGCGGCAAGTCTTCCCAGAACAGATATGAAGCCGCGCAGAGCAGGAAGGGGAATGAGTCGGCGGCAAGGCTTTCGGCCGAGGAGAAACTGGATACGCACATGGACATCGAGGGCATGGCGCCCAGCGATATTCAGGTGGCCGAATACATCCGGCGTCTGGGCAATTCCCTTCTCCTGGACAATGTCGTTCTGGTGGAGTCGGCGGAAAAGAAGGTGGAAGGAACCTCGTTCCGGCACTTCAAGCTCAAGGCGATGCTGGCCGGCGAAGTGCACCTGACCAAGGAAGACGTGGACGAGATTCGATCCCGCGCCGAACACTCCATCTACCAGTTCTAATTTCGATTGGGTCCAGCAAACCCGGAGAACCCGGCGTCACGGGTTCTCGGCGACAGGAGTATGACTATGACCAGCGGCCTTAGAAAAGCCATTTTCTTCGTGTTGTTGCTCGGTGTGGCGGCGGCGGGCTACCAATTCATGATTAAACCCGCCAATCAGCACTTGGCCGTGGCGCGGCAGCGCGTCGACGGCAAGCGGGCCAAGCTCATCGAGTTCGAGGAAGCCACCAACAAGGCGGAAGACCTCAACAAGCAGCTCAGCCAACTGGAGGAGGCGATCCGCTTCTTCGAAAGCAAGCTGCCCCCCACCAGCGAGATCCACAAGGTTCTCGAACAGGTCACGGTGATCGCCCAGAAACAGGGGTTGCAGCCCAAGACCATTCGCACTCTGGTCCGCAAGGACAACAACGGGTACGTGGAGCAGCCTCTGACCATGAAGCTGGTCGGCAACTTCAATGCGTTTTATTCGTTCCTGCTGGAGATTGAGAAGCTGCCGCGCATCATGAAGCTTCGGGAACTCAATCTGGAGAAGAACAAGGACGGGCAAGGTGAAATTGGCGCCGAGTTCATTCTGAGCATCTTCTTCCAGAACAAAACAGTGTGACCCGGGCGGGTGTTCCATGAGGAGCGCACGCAGGTGTAGTCGAGATCGGGGATTGATGGAGTTGGCATATGTTGTCTTTTCTGCATGAACAGAGCCCCGGAGAGATGCCGGGAAATGAGACCGGAAGTCCGGGCCACGGAGAAACGAGCGCCCGCAACAAGGGCGATACGCAGGAGTTCCTGACCGTTGCGGCCAACAGCAAGAACCTCCGCAAGAGCACGATTCTCGTGGCGATTCTGGTCGCGATCGGCCTGCTGTGTCTGGGATACATGATTCACAAGAGCCGGCCTCAATCGGCCTCGGCCCGGCCCAACAAGGATGAGGAAGCCAAGATTGAGGCGGCCATCAGCCGGTTGACGGGAGTCAGTACGGAAATGGTCAGCCGGATGGACGAGATCGTCAACAAGTTCTATGAGTTCTCCGATGTCTTTCAGATCGGCGTAGCCGAGCTTGCGAAGAACCCCTTCGAGGTCGAGGCGCTCATGGGAGCGGCCAAGGACGAGGCGGTCCCGGTGCAGGACGATCGGGCGAAGGCCGCACTGATTCGACGCGAGATGATCAAGAAGAAGGTCGCGAACCTGGCTCTGCTCAGCGTGATGCGATCCGACGAGGGGAACGCCTGCATGATCAACGACCGGATTCTCCGGCAGGGCGATCTCATCGAAGGGTTCGTCGTCACCCAGATTGCCGCCAACTCCGTTGAACTGACCTGGAAAGGCGATGAGGCGGGCCTTGACGTGGGAACCGAAGATCTGACCATCCAATTGAACTTGGCGCAATGATGCTACGTTTCCTATCCAATTCAAAAGCGAGTGCTCCGCCGGCGTCGAGTTCCAAACCGGAACCTCGTCCGGCGGCGACGGTCTTTTCCGACGACGAGGAAGTGCGCGGTCTCAGCGACCTGTACTCTCCGGAGCCGACCAGTCATGCGCACGTGCGCGATGCCGCAGACATCCTGCTGGAGATGGGCAAGATCACGGACGAACAGTACGGCCGACTGCGCAGGGAACTGATGAACCGCCCCGGTGTGGATGCCGCCATGTGGTTGCTCAAGGAAGGCTGGGTCAAGACGGATGACGTGCTGCACGCCAAGGCGAAGCTGGGCGGACTGGAATTCCGCCACATCCTTCCGGAGGAGGTGGAGAAGGGCGCCTTCGAGAAGCTGGACATCGCCTTCATTCAGCGAAGCAGTGTCGTGCCGGTTGCCGTCGAGGAGGATTCCCTGCTGGTGGCCACCAGTGAGCCGGCGAACGTCTTTGCCATTGAGGATGTCAAGCGCCAGACCGGAATGAACGTCCGGGTCGTGGTGTGCAGCGCCGACGACATCAACGCCATCTGTGAGTCGTTCAAGGTGCAGGAGGAAGCCGACACCAACCTGGACGACATCATCAACGACATGACGGAAGTCGAGGTGGTTCAGGATCAGCAGGACGATTCGGAAGACCTCGAGTCGATGGCGGGACAATCGCCCGTCATCAAATTCGTCAACTACCTCATCAGCAACGCCATCCGCGAAGGCGCCAGCGACATTCATATCGAGCCGAAAGAGACCAAGACCCGGATTCGCTATCGCATCGACGGCGTGCTGTTCGAGGCGATGCAGGCTCCCATCAAGATGCATCCGGCCATTGTCTCACGCATCAAGATCATGGCGAATCTCGACATCTCCGAGCGCCGGGTTCCTCAGGATGGCAAGGTGTCCGCCATCGTCGGAGGGCGAGCCATCGACCTGCGTATCTCCACGTTGCCGACCAACCGCGGCGAGAAGACCGTGATTCGTGTCCTCGACAGTCAGTCGATCGTCCGGGGGCTCGAACACGTCGGCATGGAGGCGGACGTGTGTCAGGCATTCGCCCAACAGGTGGCGATGCCGCACGGGATTCTGTTGGTGACCGGTCCGACCGGATCGGGCAAGAGCACCACGCTGTACTCGGCGCTGTGCCAGATGGATGGCGAGCGGCTGAACATCTCCACGGTGGAAGACCCGGTCGAGTACGAACTGGACTTCTGCAACCAGGTTCACGTCAATGAACGTGCCGGACTGACGTTTGCGGCGGCCCTGCGGAGTCTGCTCCGCCAGGACCCCGATGTCATCATGATCGGCGAGATTCGCGACAATGAGACGGCGCGGATCGCCGTGCAGGCGGCGCTGACAGGCCACCTGGTGCTCTCCACCCTGCATACGAACGATGCGGCCAGCAGTGTCACGCGATTGGTCAACATCGGCATCGACGCGTACCTGATCGCCGCCTCGCTGAATGCCGCCGTGGCCCAGCGACTGGTGCGAAGGATCTGCCCCAAGTGCAAGGAAACCTATAAGATCCCGGACCGCTGGCGTCGATACGTCGAGCGAGTCGGCGCCAACCCGAACGAGCTCGTCCACGGCGCCGGTTGCGAGGCCTGCCGAGGGTCCGGCTACTCCGGACGCGTGGGTATTTTCGAGATGCTGGTCATCGACGACAAATTCCGCGACATCATCAACCAGGATGCCTCCGTCGCGAGCATGCGCCGTGCGTTCCACGCCAGCGGCCAGCCATCGCTGTTCGAAGACGGAATGCAGAAGGTCAAGAAGGGCCTGACCACCGTCGAGGAAGTGCTTCGCGTGACCGAGGTCTACGGACAAACCGAGGAAGAGGTGTTCGTGGAGAATCTGGACTAAACGTTTCGAGTCTCAGGACAGGATGCGGTTATGATTGACATCAAGAACATTCTCGCGCTGGCCATCGAGAATCGCGCCAGTGACGTGCATATCAACGTGGGGATGCCTCCGGTGCTGCGACGGGACACGGAGCTGATCGACATGGAGGCTCCGCCGGTCACCGATCAGGACGCACGCGCCATGGTGCTGGCCATGGTGGGCCCGGAGAAGATGAAGAAGTTCGAGGAACTCCGCGACCTGGATTTCTCGACGGAGATCACCGGCGGCCATCGCTTCCGCGTCAACGCCCATTTCCAGCGGGATACAGTGGCCATCAGCTTCCGCGTAATTCCCAATCAGGTGCACAACATCGACGATCTGCATCTGGCGCCCATCGTCAAGGAGTTGACGGACCTGCCACGAGGACTGGTCCTGGTGACCGGCCATACCGGCTCGGGAAAGAGCACGACGCTGGCGGCCATGATCGGCCTGATCAACTCGCGATACAGCAAGCGCATCATCACGCTGGAGGATCCCGTCGAGTATCTGATTGAGAACGACCGGTGCATGGTCGAGCAGCGCGAGATTGGATCGGACTGTCCGAACTTCGCCTCCGGGCTTCGGCACGCCCTGCGTCAGGACCCGGACATCATCATGGTCGGTGAAATGCGAGACCTGGAGACCACGAGCTTCACGATCACCGCCGCCGAGACCGGCCACCTGGTCTTCAGCACGCTACACACGATCAACGCGCCGCAGAGCATCGAGCGGATCATCGACATCTATCCGGCCGGCCAGCAGAACCAGATCCGGACCATGCTGGCCAACACGTTGCAGGCTGTCATCTCGCAGACCCTGTTCCGCCGAATCGACGAGCCGGGTATGGTGCCTTGCACCGAGATCCTGCTGTGCACTTCGGCCACGCGCAACTGCATCCGGGAAAACCGAATCTACGAGATTCCCAATATCATCGAAACCTCTCGTCGGTTGGGCATGCAGAGCATGGACCACGGCATTGCCGAGATGTACTTCAAAGGGTTCATCGATCGGGATGAGGCGATCGTCCGTTCGAGCAACCCGGGAAAGATGGAGAAGATTCTGGTCACGGCGGGAAAGATGGACAATTCTCCCCAGTTGGTGAAGGCCGCCGCAGACAAGTGAGTGAGGTTGACATGGCGCTACAAACCGTCCAAGAGCACGAGAACCACGCGGCCGCGTCCGAGGACTGGCAGAGTACAAAATCCCAGGCGACCGGGAGCAGCCGACGCAGCCACAGCCAGGCCGAGAGTTCCGCCGCTCCGAATTCGCTCGTCGGGAAGATGAAGGGGTTCCGGATCGAGTTCGGACCCAGCCGCAAGGACATCCTGCATTTCACCAGCCAGTTGGCCGTCATGGTCCGGGCCGGTATCAGCCTCCAGGATGCGCTGGAGGGAATCTGCGAGCAGTCGGACAACGCCAAATTCCGGGGCGTCCTCCGCGATCTGAAGTTGCGCATCGAAGAGGGCAACAGCTTCTCGCAGGCCCTGGCCGAGCACCCGCAGGTCTTCACGAATCTGTACGTGAACATGGTGGCGGCGGCGGAGGCCTCCGGCTCCCTCAGCGACATGCTCCAGAAGCTGGCCGAGTACTTGGACCAGGAAGCGGAGACACGCTCGCAGGTCAAAGGGGCCATGGTGTATCCGGTCATCATTGCCGCCATGGCCATAGGCGTCACGACATTTCTGCTGTGCTTCGTGCTGCCGCGTTTCACCGCCATCTTCCAGGGCAAGGAGCATCTTCTTCCGGCGCCGACGATCGCTCTGATGGCGACCAGTCATTTTCTGCGGACGCGGTGGTATCTGATCATCCCAGTGATTGGTGCGGCCTTCTGGGCCCTGCACTACTTCATCAACACTCCGACCGGCCGCCTCTGGTGGGACAAGGCCAAGCTGGTGCTGCCTCTGATCCGCACCTTGTGCCGCAGCCTCTATATCACGCGGAGTCTTCACACCATGGGTGTGCTGACGCGGGCGGGCGTGCCGATTCTCAACACCTTGTCCATCACCGCCCATATCTCCGGCAACGTCCTCTTCAAGGACATGTGGCTGGGGGTCTATGAGGAGGTGCGACAGGGCAAGAAGATTGCCGCCAGTCTGGCCCGCTATACGTTGATGCCCAGCAGCGTCGTGCAGATGATTCGAAGTGGTGAGGACTCCGGCAACATGGCGGAGGTCCTGCGAGACGTATCGGGTTTCTATGCCCGCGAGCTGAAGGCCGTGATCAAGGCGGTGACATCAATGATCGAGCCGATCATGATCTGCCTCATGGGTGTTCTGGTCGGATTCATCGCCATGAGCATCATCCTTCCGATCTTCAAGATGTCGAGCCTGGTTTCCGGCAAATAGACGGCTCCGGCAGGCGAGGGGGTGTGATATGAAGGAGTCCAGACGTTCGAAGGGATTCTCGTTCGTAGAGATCCTGATCTCGATCATCCTGGTGGGGCTGTCCATCACGGCGCTCGTGGTCGCCAGCAACTCGTTCACGCAGGCCAACGCGACCGGGGCCGACATCTCGACCGCCGAGTTCCTCGTCGAACAGATCCGCGAGCTCACAGCGATGCTGCCGGTGGCGGACCCGGACGAGACGACCTGGACTGCTCTGGGCCTCAATGGGGAAGCGACGGTCACCGTGTATGATGACGTGGATGATTTTGACGACTTCGACAGCGCCGCGCTCGGCGCGCCGATCGACGCCCACCGGAACCCGCTGAACGCGTTGGCCCATTTCAGTCAGCGCGTCACCGTGAAGAAGGTCAGCAAAACGGACTTCAACGAAGTCAAGGACGACGATTTTGACACGCCATTCGCGCGGGTCACGGTTCAGGTGTTCCTGAACGGGCGAGAAGTCAGTTCGGCCAGTTGGATCCGTGCCCGATACTGATCGGGCCAGGAGTTGGTTCTGGACGCTCACTGCGCCCCGGGGGGACGACCATATGCAACGCAAGCAGAGTTTTCATCGAAGCGCCGCCGGCTTCACGATCGCGGAGTGCCTGATCAGCCTGGCCATCTGCGCCATTCTGATGACGGCGGTCGCGGTGGCCTTCAACGCTTCGCTCATCAACTTCCGCGAGAACGAGGAGATGTTCCAGTCGATCAACAACGCCCGCCAGGCGCTGACTCGAATGACCACCCAGCTTCGGACGGCTGACGGCGTTGCTGCGGCCGGGCCTGCAACGGAATGCAGCTTGGTGACACCGACCGGTGAAGACATCACCTACGAGTTCCGTGCAGCGGACAAGAAGCTGTATCTTATCACCAACAGCGACGACAAGGAATACGTGCTCTGCGACAACGTCACGGCCGCCAGCTTCACGCGGACGTTGGCAACGAATGGCGAGCCCAAGAGCGTCCTGATCTCGCTGACCGTCCAGTGTGGCAGCAGCACACGTACTCTCTCGGCGGCGGCTGTCGTCCGGCGGAATCTGGAACTCTGATCGACGGGCAACTAGGCTGTCGGGGGTCTGCAGGGTGCACCTCCGCGCCGGGACGGACAATTCTCAGAACTTCGGCAAAATTCCTTGCTTTTTCCCTGCGCTGATCCTACGATACGCCCGTCGCCAATTGAGGGCGGTTAGCTCAGATGGCTAGAGCGCCTGCTCGACACGCAGGAGGTCGTTGGTTCAAGTCCAATACCGCCCATTGCCGCAAACCCTTGTCAGCCAAGCGTTTGCGGCAAATCATGCCCGTGTCAGCCTCCTCGGCAAGACCTGCGCTACACTCTCGCTACGCCCTTCAGAGGTGCTGCTCTGGGCCGGCCTTGGCGAATTGACGCAGCAACACTTCGGCCGTCCACCTGGCCGCTCTGCCGACGACCTCCGGACAGTCTCGGCCGGCGCGTTCGCGAACGTCTTTGCACAAGACGCTCCCATATTCTTGTTGGAAGCGCTGAAAGACTTCGCGCATCAGCCGGTGAGACAAGCCCGTGTTTCCGAACGTCTCGAGACCGCACGTCCAGCCGATAAACATCCCCGCGCCCGTGAAGGCCCCGCAATTCTGTATCCCGTTTGGCGTTGCGCCGCCATCGAGGCAGCTCGCTGCCCGGAAAAGTCCTCTGTCGCCGGGAACAAAACCGATGGCCTTCTGCAACGCCGCCACCGTGCACCGGCAGCAGCCTCCATGCCGTGACTCGTAGTCATGTCCCAGTTGATATGCCATTTGGATGATATCGGCACAGGGCTTGTCGATATCGACGTGGTCCTTCTCGGTGAGACCAGCAAACGTGGCTTCGTTCTTCTGCTCGCTCTGGGCCGTTCGCGCCGCAAATCCGCCGAGGATCAGCATTCCCGCCCAGTGTAACATGCCTCGCCTGTTTGCATCGACTCGCTGGTCCGCTGGCGTCTGCCGCATGGCGTCGCGCGCATCTGGTTCACTCCTGCAATGCATAGGACCACACTTTCGTGTCTGGTAGAGGATCGGTGTCAGCCGGGCGCAGAGGCGCACATCGCCTGGTGCAAGAGCATCCTGACTCACCCGGCAACATGTCCGGCAGTATATTCGACCACGTGGCTGCCGTCAACGGGGTCTACTCGCTCGCCGCCATCGCCGATGTTGCCGCTGCCGGAGCCCGGAAACGGGGGAACTCTCTCATGTCTCGCTCGGATTTCTGACAGATGCAGCGGGATTCCGTGCGAATCGGCGACCATGCGGTGATGGTTCTTCCGGCACGATGCCCGGCAGCACTGCCACGAGTCCGAAGGCACTGCCACCAGCCCTTGACCTGTCCTGCTGATGGTGGGCGCGGAGCGGGAAAGCGATCCGCGAGTACGTCCGCTGACGGAAAGTCGAGGATCGCTGCTTGGATCAGATGCAGATGTTCGATTGACCTCGGCCGCAGGCGGCCCTCAAACAACCTGCTGTGAGCGTTCACATTCCAAGCCTCCAACTTTGCGGGAGGCATTGGCCCTTTGCTCGCGAGACGTTTGGTGCAAATCGCCGAGTGTGTGCAGACATTTTGCCTTCCTCTGGCGGGGAGTGAAGCCGGGAGCGGTCTATCGCTGCGCCGTTCCTTTCTGGTCGGAGAAGAGGAACTCTCCGTTTTCGATCGACCAGTCCAGTCCGAAGTAGCCGGCCGCGATAGGATGTGGGTCTCGGGCGCCATCCCGGTCGATGCGTCTGATCACGCAGTCCGGATAGCGAACGAACGGCGTGAAGAGCGACAGCGAATACGTGGACCGCATGCCGACCGGCCCGGCGCCGCCGATGACCACGACTGACGCGATGTCGCTGTCCGGCCGAGGTCGGACGAAGACCGCGCTGAGGTCGTCCCCTTCGAAGGTGCGGTCTCCGAGTTGGATTCGATCTCGGTGGACCTGCACCGGACTGTCGCTCAAAAGGGCGGACCAGGCGGAGTTCGTCTGTGCGTTGCCGTAGAGGACCACCGTGCGGTCGTGATAGCGGGCCGGCTCGAACGCCGTGTCCGGCACCATCTCCGGCGAGGCGTTGCCGCGATACAGAAACGTTTCGGTGTCGTACCGTGCCTTGGCGAAGGACCACGTGTTCTCCTCTACCGTCCCGCATGTCCCGTAGACAAGCAGGAAGCGATGGCGCAGCTCCTCTTTGACGCTGCCGTAGCGGTGGGGACCTTTGTTTCGTAGCGGGGGCCTCTCCACGCTCTGCCAGCGGCTGTCCTTCCGTTCGAGCCAGATGGAGTCGGCCCGGTCGGGATAAGGAATTCCGGCAATCGTCTGGCCGTCGAGCTCCACTGTGACGGGCTCGCGGGCGGGCAGGTGGCCGACATCCAGCCTCAGGATGGCGACGTTGTCTGTGACGCCCTTGAACAGGCACTTGTGGGGCCAGTTCTCCACGTGGGCCTTGCTCAGGTCCATGTGTCGGATCTGCCCTTCGATCGCCAGCCAGTGGCAGCGGCTCGACACGCCCGGATTGGCTGTGGTGAAATCGACTTCGCGGATCGCCGACGAGGGCGCCAGGGCATGGCGTGCGAACCGATCGAACATGAAAGGCCAGTCCACGCAGGCCGAGCCGCCATCGTTGTATTCGTTGCCCCACCAGTGCCCCTGGTTGGGTTCTTCGTGATAGACCCAGTCGTGGTGGAGCCCTTCGAGCACTTCGGCCATCGTTCGGGCCTGGGCAGGGGGCACGTTGTCGTCGTTTCCGCCGTGCAGGATGTACACCGCCTGCTGCTTCAAGTTGGCGGCCAGAGCGACGGTGTCGCCGGACTTCTGGCCCCGGCTCAGCAGAACCTCCATCGGAGACTCGTCGGTGGTTTGATTGCGACGCCCGCCATAGGAGGAGCGGCTGAGCCAGCCGGCGCTGGGCCCGACTGCGGCGAAACGGTCGGGGTAGGTGACGCCAAGATGCCAGGCCCCGTGCCCGCCCATGGAGTGGCCCGTCAGATAGATGCGGGATGGGTCGTGTGCCAGTGTCTTCTGTGCGACATCGAGCACTTCCATGGCGTCCATCCGTCCGAAGTCCTCCCAGTCGAACCCGTACGGCCGGCGGTTAGTCGGGGCGACGATATGGAACCACCGCTTGGGCGAGTACGCTCCGGCCTGGCCGTGAGCCTCCACGCCGGCTCCGTGGCACGACAAGACGACAGCGGGCAGCGGATCGTCCGGCGGGCCGGCTGTGGCGGGCAGCAGGCTGAAATACTGCACGGTGCCGTCGATGCCGCTGGCAAATGTGATCCGGCGACGCTGGTCGGGTTGGACGACCTCGAGATTCAGAGGCATCTCGTGGCAGGATACCCCATCCCGCGTCAGCAGCCGGAGTGTTCCTTCGATCCGCTGGCCTTTCACAGGGGTTGTCGCGTGGATTCGATACCCCACCTTTCGCACGGTCAGGGGAGGCAGGGTGGGAACAGGCGTCACCTCATCGCTCAGTTCGGTGCCGTCTACGGACAGTGTGAATCCTTCGGCCGGATCGGAGGTCGCATTGATGACCACAACGGCGCCCCACGTGTCGACCGTTTGTCCGCTGATGAGGTCGGGCAGCGTGGTGTCCTGCTCCTGGAGAAAGACCGCTGCCGGAGGCTCATAGAGGCGGACCTTGAATGAACCACGTCCACCCCGAAAGAGCAGGTGATTTGTGCCCTCGTGCAGAAGGACCGGCAGATGCACATAGCCGTAGTTGTAGATGTCCCCGCCGCGAGGCACGCCGTTCACGTACGTCTCGCTCTGGCCAGAGGCGTTGAGGATCAGCACTTTGGATACATCCGACGCAACGGGCGCATAGAGATACGTTCCGCGATCCTGGACCGCGCCGTTCTTGTCGAACTGGACGCGCTTCCATTGCCATCCTTCCTGGCCTTGCGGTGAAGAGCCTTCCTCGGGCGCAAATTCCGAGAGTGTCCCTTGGACCAGCCGCTGCCGAACGGGATCACCGGCGTCCAGGCCAAATCCGCGTCGCCCGCGACCGGCCGAAGTCTCGCTCCGGCTCAGCAATAGCCCGAAGGGCGGCGAAAACGCCTCCGGCTCATCGGCGGCATATGCCGGCACGTCAAAGAGGATGCCCAGTAGCAGGCTTGCGGAACAGAGCCAGATGACGAGGGGACTGCGCATGTCGTTTTCTCCTTGAATCGTTGCTATGGTGCATCAGAATCGAAGCGCAGGTCGTCAGTGTGTTCGCCGACCTGGACCCGTTCGGATTGGCGGGTCAGCTTCTGCCCGTTGATCGAGACGTTTTCGAACGTCACGTCGCGAACATCGTGCTCGGCGTCTGCTCCCATGACCTGCACGAGATACTCGCCGCTTCGACCTTCGATCGTGACGTTGCGGAACCGGATGTTGCGGATGAATCCGGAGACCTTCTTTCGCATGTACTGGTTCACCACCGGGCGCAGACGAATGAACTCCCGCTGGCCTTCGCCGTGCATCCGAATGTTTTCCACCGTGACGTTCTCCAGCCGCATGTCCTCGCCCGGCTCGAACAGGAACGGCGTCATGGTGAAGTGGATGATGTCGAGATTCCGCAGCGTGATGTCGCGCATGAAGGCGGCACGGCTCTCGTGCCCGAGCAGGAAGATGCGGGCGCGGTCGCACCAGAGGATCGAATTTTCCACGGTGATCCGCTCCACGTTGCTGTTCGTTCCCTCGAAATCGAGACCCTTCAGCGCGACGCAGTCGTCGTCGCTCCGGATGAAGCAGTCGGTAATCAGCACATCTTGGGAGTTGCACGGGTTGATGCCGTCGTCGTTCTGGACGCGGGAATTGCAGAGCTTGACGTTTCGGATCGTCACGTGCCGGCTGCTCTTGGGGACGATGGTCCAGTGCGAGGAGCCGCGCAGCGTGATGTCGCGAATCTCGACGTTGCTGCTGTTGCGAATCGCGATCAGATTGCCCACCGGGCCCTTGCGCCACTCCCAATCGGAGCCGTCGAGGATACCGCGACCGCAGATCCGAATGTTCGATCCCTGCACCAGCACTTCCGCCTTTACGACCGCCCCGCCGGCCAGATAGAGGGTCTGGCCGCTGCCGAGGACGATTCTCTCGGGCTTATGTACGCCCGGCCCGAAGTACATTACGCCTTCGTCGCCGGCTTCGGGGGCATCGGTCTCCGGCGGGTTGGCGAACAGCAGCAGGGGGCCTCGCCTGCCGTCCGGTTCGATGCTGAGCTTGCACGGTCGCTCCAGCGGCAACGTGATCGTGTGATCGTCTACGATGACAGGCCGGACGCCGGACGATTGCGGCCGGATCACCACGTTCCGAAGAGAGCGTGGGGATGTGATGCGAACCGTAACAGGGCCCGACATGTCGAAATTCGCGAAGGAGTACGGCCCGCCATAGTCCCACTCCTTGCCCGCGAAAGGAGGATCGAGCACGCGGGCGCGGTACAAGTCGACCTTCAAGCCCTCCACCCGCACTTCGTAATCGGTGGACAACGTCTCGCCCGCCGGAGCAGGATACACGACGACATTCGGTGCCGTAGCCCGAATCGCAGCCGGCGCCTCGCCGGCAGCGCTTGCGTCTGGAGCAGGAATCGAGTCAAGTCGCTGCAGAACAAGCAGGAACGCGATGATCGTGGTCTTTCGCATCAGAGACTCCTTGTGTCACAGAGAAGCGGGTCCTTGTACTTGCCCGTCAGCCGCATCATGCGCCCGAGCCCGTGCCATCATAGCACGGATTCGCAGGACCTCAAGTTCCCATAACCCGCGACGGCTTCTTGTGCATTCCGGGTACGGGGGTTAACATAAGGGCACGGTCTTACGAGGGCCGTTTTACGTTCCGTGCTTGGACGATCCGTCAATCCACCCGGTCAAGGAGACAAGCAATGGCATCTGACATGAACCGTCGCAAATTCCTGAGATACGCGGCTGCCTCGGCGGGCGCCGTCACCATCGTACCGCGTCACGTGCTGGGAGGGGCCCGCTACGTCGCTCCGAGCGAGAAGCTGACCGTGGCCAACATCGGCTGCGGCACGCAGGGCCTCACCGAAATGGTGCAGTTGCTGGCCGCGCCGCAGGTGCAGGTGGTCGCGGTCTGCGATCCGAACAAGGACAGCAGCGACTACGTGGAGTGGGGCACCGACAGCGTCCGGAGCACCATCGCGGCAGGCCTGGGGCGGCCTGACTGGAGGAAGGGCGCCGGCCGGGTGCCCGGCGGCCGCGACGTGGGAAAGGAAGTCGTCGAGCTGTACTACTCGGACAAGACCCCTTCCGGCGGATTCCACGGTTGTGCTTCCTATGCGGACTACCGCGAGCTGCTGGAGAAGGAAAAGGACATCGACGCGGTCAAGGTGATGACACCCGACCATCTTCACGCGATTGTCTCGATTGCGGCCATGAGGAAGGGCAAGCACGTCGTGCTGCACAAGCCGCTGGCCAATCGCGTTCGGGAGGCCCGGCTGGTCATCGAGACCGCCCGGCAGACGAAGGTCTCGACGCATTTCCTGCCGGCCAGCGAGGGGCAGAACGTTCGCATGGTCGCCGGCTGGATTGCCGACGGCGCCATCGGGACGCTGCGAGAGATTCACAACTGGTCGAACCGGCCGGTGTGGCCGCAGTATGCCACGATTCCGACCGACCGGCCCCCGATCCCAAAGGGTTTCGACTGGGACCTCTGGCTTGGACCGTCGCTGCCCCGTCCGTACCATCCGCATTACACGCACGCGGTCTTCCGGGGCTGGTACGAGTTCGGAGGCGGGCCGGTGGCCGACATGGGGCACTACAGTCTCTGGCCGGTCTTCCAGGAGTTCGACCTGGACGCTCCGGTCGCGGTCGAATCGACGCCGAGCCACGTCTGCACCATCGAGGATTGTGTCAGCAGGAAGATCCACAACGACTACGCCTTCCCGTTCGCCTGCACGATCCGATTCAAGTTTGCGGCCAAGGGGGCCCGGCCCGCGCTCGATCTGTTCTGGTACGACGGGGGGATCAAGCCGCCGACGCCGCCCGAGGCCGAAGAAGACAACCGCGAGCTGGCCGCCGAGGGCATGATGTTTGTCGGCGACAAGGGCAAGATCCTTGGCGGTTTCCTCTGTGAAGACCCCCAGATCATCCCGCAGCGGAAGGCCCGCGCCTTCCAGGCGTCGCGAAACACCGCGGCATCGGATGCACGCGGACGCGACCGGCGCCGCCGCTCCGCCGCCTGGATCGAAGCGTTCCAGACGGGCAAGCCTTCCTACGGCGATTTCCTGCTGGCCGGACCGATCTCCGAAGCCTTCAATCTTGGGGCGGTTTCACTGAGGCTCGGAGGCAAGCGCCTGCTCTGGGACGCCGCGAACATGAAGGTCACGAACGTGCCGGAGGCGAACAAGTACCTGGATCGCGAATGCCGACCGGGTTGGGAGCTGACGTAGACTTGGTTCGCGTCACCCCGGCTCGACTGTACGGCTCGTGGCCTGCTACGGCAGGACGATCCGGTCGACAGGCATGCCCCTGCGGTCGAGCAGTTCGAGGATCGTGCCGGAGGCTGGGAGGCTGCGCGCGCAGTCGCCCAAGACGAACAGCGACCGACCCTTGGTAGGCCACTGGCGGCGATTATCGAAGCCGATTCGGCTGACGGCCACATAAAGCGCGCCGTCGGCCGGGATGACAGTGCCTCCGCGGAACGTGAAGAGGACAGGCTCCGCGTCGGCGTCGTCGCACAGCGTCCAGCCCGAGATGTCGACCGCGTAGCGATTCGGGTTGAGCAGCTGAATCCAGCCTTCATCGGGATTCCCGCTGACGGGGGCGTTGTCGACGACTCCGAATGAGATGATGGTCTCAGCGGGCTGCGCATCCGGCAGTTCCCGCGCGCCGGAGACCAGTCCTTCGTACAATAGACGTCTGCGTTCGGGCAGATAGGAGTCCTTCAGTTCGGCCACCGCCTCCGGCAGGGATTGCGGGCAACACGGCGCCGTCGAGCCGTTGCCCCAGGAATCGGAGCCCCACCTGGCGGCATCGAGCGCCGCGTCGGGGGCCAGCAGCGCCGCCAGTTCGTCGATGCGCGGCTCGTAGTGCAGCTCCTCGGGCGGCGTGCCCGGTGGTTTGAGCAGCTCGTCCATGAGCGTACGCACGCGGCGAAGGTACATCTGACGCGTTTCCGGGATGTCGAAGATCGCCTGAGGCAGTCGATTGCCGCTTCCGATGAACAGGGGCGTATTGGCGATCAGGTTCTGGTCCCAGTACGTCAGGTGGCTGATCCATCGGCGTCCGAAGCTCAGATCCACATCCCACGGCCACATCTGCCAGAGATCGGTTCGCCCGGTGTCGCAGTAGAGATAGTAGTTCTTGTGGCAGCAGTCGGTGTCTCCGGTGACGGCGCGGGCCGCCAGGAAGTTGACGACCTGCGCGACGTCCACGTGATCGTACACATACCGCTGGCGTAATTCTCTGGAAGCGCTCAGACCGTTATAGAGGGCCCGGAGGTCGTCGTTATTCTCATCCTTGCGGGTTTTCTTTTCGGCGCCATATGTGACGTCGCCCGGGGCGCTGAACGAGTTGTACATCTTGTACAGGGCGCCCTGCGCGTTCAGTCCCATGCGAACCAGCCAGTCCTCGTCGCCGTTTTCCATCAAATGGGCGGTGCCCCAGAACTGGCCGTTCTGCTGCACGCGCACCGGGAAGACCCAGTGATAGGCGCAGTCGGTGTCGCGATAGGTCTCGTAGGCCAGGATGTTGCGCATCTGCGCCTTGTCCGGGTAGGTCGTCATGAGATTGATGTCGTCGGCTCGCGGCTGGCCCTCGGCCCATTTGAAGTTGTGGCCCGGATGCAGATCGATGTTGTAGCTCTTCTTGGGAAAGCCCCGGCTGGACTGGCCATGGAGGTAGACCCGGACGTTGTCGTAGAACTGCCCGTCGTAGAAGAGCGCGCAGTGTGTGCCGGCGTCCGTGTTGGCCGCCTGCGGGTTCTCGATGAACCAGTGCAGCACCGGCAGGGCGGTCCTGAGGCTGTGGTCTGCGGCCACCGTCCCGCAATACTGCGGAGAGTTCTGCGGGTCGGCAAATCGCGGCCAGCGCGATACGCGTCCGGCGGCGTCGGTGGCCGTGATGTACCAGCGGATCATCTCTCCTGCGCCCAGTGCTCTGGCGGAAATCAGCGAGGTGAAGATGCCGTCGCCGGCGGTGACATCGTGACCGGTCCCATCGTCGACAAGCGGGATCGAGATTTCCTGGCCGAACATCACACGATAGTGCAGTGTCGTGGAAACGATTGCATCGCGACTCTGGGCGATTCGTGCGCTGATGCGCAGGGGTTGGCGGATCGATGGCGTCGTCGGAAGATGCTCGACGTTGGTGATGACCGGCCCGATCGCATCGACGCCGACACCATTCGGCATGCCCGGCGTGGGCGTCGGGAAGTAGCGCAGCGGCGCATCGACCTCGACGACGCGGGCCAGCAGCTCCGGCATCACCAGCAGGTCCGGATTGGACAGGCCGTGATTCAGGCCCTGGATCGCCAACAGGTTCGTGCCCTCGTGGAGAAATTCGAACTGCGGGATATCGAAGTCGACGGCATCGGGTGTGCGGTTCCTCGGCCAGCTATCCGCCGCCCCCGAGCTCCAGGTCTCTGCCCCCGGCGCCGGCGCGTTGTGCCGGCCCACCTCGTGCCCGTTGATGTAGGCGATGATCCCATCGTCGAACCACACGCGGAGCGTCAGGCCCCTGATCTCCCCGAGGTTGTCCACGAAGAAAGGGATACGGACGTACACCGTCTCGTTAACGCCGTTCATCGCCGAGACGTCCGTCCCGATCATTGGCCCGTAGCCGTAGCCCACCCCGGTTATGCCGGGCTGCCAGGCGGAATCGTCAAGGTCCTCGAGCGTCCAGAGGCGCCTGTCGTCGAACAGCGGTCCGCCCTCCAGTGTGTTGTCCAGCGGCACCAGGGCGCGGGCGGGCGATCGCTGTGGCAGCAGCGTTTTCTCGGACGTGACGGCGGACAGTCCGTAGGAGATGTCGGGTGCCTGGATGGGGTAGGCGGGGAGGAATTCCGATGTCACAGTGACGCCGTCGGGGCCAACCAGGGCCAGGTACTCCCCGTCTCCGCTGAGCCTGAAGTTCGTGTGCAGTTCGCCCGTGGGGTCATGGCGGTCCTTGCCGGATGCGAAGACCACCAGGTACTGGTCGGCGCCCAGCGTCACCGCCGGAAATGACCATCGAGTCAGGTTCTCCGGATCATCGGTCAGAAACCAGCCTTCAAGGTTCACATCGCCGGCCTCGGCGTTGTGAATCTCGATCCAGTCTTCCTCGTTGCGGTCCTCATCGTCGAGACCACGGTCGTTGACCGCCATGAACTCGCTGATTCGCACCAGGTCCTGCGCGGGCAGAAACGTGGCCGAACCCAGGGCGAGCAATGCTGCGGTCAGAACCAGCCTGTGCGTCATGCGATGAATCACCCTATGAGAATCCGGATCGGCAGACCCCGTTTGCAGGGGCGAATAATCACTTGCCCCTGCAGATCGACGCCAGAGGGGCGTGTGGACCACGACTCCAGTATAGCAGAAAAGGTCGGACGGATCAATTGCCCGCGTGGCGCTCCGGCGGTATCCTGTCCGTCCATGCTGACCTTGATCAACACGAACCGGATGATGCCCCCGATCGGGCCGATCGGCCTGGAATATGTGGCCGAAGCCGCCCAGGACCAGGGGCTCGACGTCGATGTGCTGGATCTGTGCCTGTGCAGCGATCCGGAGGCAGCCTTGGCGGGCTACTTTTCGAGTCATGCTGCTGCTCTTATCGGACTGTCGTTTCGCAACGTGGACGACTGCTTCTGGCCCAGCGCCCAGTGGTTCGTCCCGGGTCTGGCAAGTCTCGTGGAGCGCTTGCGTTCGCTCAGCGACGCCCCCATCGTCATCGGCGGGGTGGGATTCAGCACCTTCGCCCGGCGTGTCGTCGAGGCCACCGCGGCCGATTTTGGCGTCCATGGCGATGGGGAACAGGCGATGGTTGCGCTGTACCGTCAGTTGCGCAATGGCAGGGCGTTCGAGACAGTCGATGGATTGCTCTGGCGACACGATGGTCAGATCGTATGCAATCAGCCTGCCTGGCCTGCGCAGCTGACCATACCGACGCGTCGGCGCGCGGTGGACAACGTCGCATATTTCGCCAGGGGTGGCCAGTGCGGCCTGGAGACCAAGCGGGGCTGCGACCGGCGCTGCCTCTACTGCGCCGATCCACTGGCCAAGGGCACGCACAGCCGGATGCGGGCGCCGAAGGAGGTGGCCGACGAGGTCGAGTCACTGCTGGCCCAGGGGATCGACGTCTTGCACACCTGCGACGCGGAGTTCAATATCCCTCGAAGCCACGCACTGGCGGTCTGCGAGGAGTTCATTCGTCGCGGCTTGGGCCGGAAGGTGCAATGGTACACGTATCTGGCGGTGACGCCGTTCGACGCAGAGTTGGCCGGCGCCATGAAACGGGCGGGCTGTGTCGGGATCAACTTCACGGGCGACTCGGCCAGCGAGGCGATGCTGCGAACGTACCGCCAGCCGCACCGCGCCGCCGATCTGGCCCAGGCGGTGCAACTGTGCCGCGACAACCGGATCAAGGTGATGATCGATCTGCTGTTGGGTGGCCCGGGGGAGACGCCCGAGACGGTCTCCACGACGATTGATTTCGTCAAGAAGATCGATCCCGACTGTGCTGGGGCGTCTCTGGGGATTCGCCTCTATCCCGGAACCGGGATGATGGAGATGGTGGCGAAGGAAGGACCCCTCCAGACCAATCCCGCGATCCGCCGCAAATACTCCGGGCCGTGCGATCTGTTCCGGCCGACGTTCTATATCGCCCCGTCCCTCGGTCCTGAGCCGGCCCGGCTGGTCAAGGATCTGATAGCCGGGGACCAGCGATTCTTTGAGCCGACGCAAGAGAATCCCGTCGCCGGCGCAACCGACCACAACTACAACGACAACTCCGAACTGGTCGATGCCATCGCACAAGGCGCACGCGGCGCCTACTGGGACATCCTCCACCGCCTCCGCTCGGCGTAAGTGTGTCTGTGAAAATATCCTGGCAGGCGTGTGGCAGCGGCAAACGGAGCAAGGCGGAGTTTGCCGATGGCTTCGACGGCGCGCGTACCACCATCGGCAAGCCTGCGCTTGCCGCTGCCACACATGGCGCTCCGTACTGGAAAACGGGCCTTGCCGCGAAATTCGCACAGACACGGCGTGAGTCCCCTGACGCAAAATGCGTGACCGACGATGATTGTCCTGGTATGATTCGAGCACGTCGCCATGACGGCGGCGAACGGATCGAACAGGATTGTTGTCTTAGCGAGGAATCGGAATGAACTGCGCGTTTGCCCTCTGTGTCGTCGCCTGTCTCCATCTTACGTCCGTCACATCCGCCGCTGAAGCGCGCCTGCTGCGATTTCCCGCCATCCACGGAGATCGGATCGTCTTCACGTATGCGGGGGATCTATACTCCGTCGGCGCCGAGGGCGGCACAGCGCGGCGGCTCACGAGCCACGAAGGGTTCGAGATGTTCGCCCGGTTCTCGCCGGACGGCCAGTCGATTGCCTTCACCGGTCAATACGACGGCAATACGGAGGTCTATCTGATGCCCGCCGAGGGAGGCGTGCCGCAGCGTTTGAGCTTCACGGCCACGCTGGGACGCGACGATGTATCCGACCGCATGGGGCCGAACAACATCGTGATGGCCTGGACGCCGGATGGGCAGCGGATCGTCTTCCGGTCGCGCATGCGGTCGTTCAACGATTTTCTCGGCCGGTTGTACACGGTCGCGACGACCGCTGGGTCGCTTGAAGAGCTGCCTCTGCCCCGAGGCGGGTTCTGCTCGCTTTCGCCCGATGGCAAGAAGCTGGCCTACAACCGTGTTTTTCGGGAGTTTCGCACGTGGAAGCGCTATCGCGGCGGAATGGCCGACGACATCTGGATTTACGACTTCGAAACCAAGACCACGGAGAATCTTACGAATGGTCCGGCTCAGGACATCTTCCCCATGTGGAAGGGCGAGCGGATCTACTTTCTCTCCGACCGGGGCGAGAATCGGCGGATGAACCTCTACGTGTGCGACTTGGGCACGAAGGAAACGAGGGAGCTGACGGAGTTCGTCGATTTCGACATCAAGTTTCCTTCGGTGGGCGACCGGGCGATCGTCTTCGAGAACGGCGGGTACATCTATCGTTTCGATCTCGACACGGAAGCATGCCGAAAGGTGGATATCTCGATCCGCGAGGACCTGCCCGGCGGGCGGGGAGGGCTGGTGGAGGTCGCGGGCAATGTCACGAATTATGACGTCGCTCGCGACGGCAAACGGGCTCTCTTCGGCGCGCGAGGCGACGTCTTCACCGTGCCGGCCAAGTACGGCGAGGCCCGCAATCTGACCGGCTCGCCGGGCGTACACGAGCGCGACTCCGTCTGGTCGCCCGACGGCAAATGGATCGCCTGCATCTCCGACGCCACCGGCGAGGATGAAATCTGGCTGATCCCCCAGGACGGCAGCGGGCCGGCCCGGCAGGTCACGAAGAACGCCGACACGTACAAGTATCGCCTGGCCTGGTCGCCCGACAGCAAGAAAATCCTCTGGTCCGATAAGAGACTGCGGCTTTCCTATGTCCAGGTTCGGAGCGGACAGATCACCGAGGTGGACAAGTCCGACACGTGGGAGTTCGGCGACTACGCCTGGTCGCCGGACAGCCGATGGATTGTCTACGCCAAGGCGGAACCGGAGGGCATGAACAAGATCCGTCTTTACTCGCTGCGGGCGAAACAGTCGTACGACGTCACCGATGGCTGGTACGATTCGTCCGATCCGGTCTTCAGTCCCGACGGCAAATTCATCTTCTTTGTCTCGGATCGCGATTTCGACCCGATCTACGGACGCACGGAGTGGAACCACATCTATCGGGACATGTCCCGCATCTATCTGGTCACGCTGACGAAGGCGACGGAATCGCCTTTCAAGCCGCTCAGCGACGAGGTCCAGATCGAAGAGCCTCAGAAGGCCAAGGACAAGAAGAACCAGAAGAAGAGTCAAGAAGCGGCGAAGGATGCGAACGAGCCCGGCGAGAAGGCCGAGCCGAAACCCCGCAAGGATCGTGAGACGGTCAAGGTGGACGTCGACGGGATCAAAGACCGCATCGCCGTCCTGCCGATCGCCGTGTCAGGCTATTACAGTCTTCAGGCCGTGGAAGATCATCTCTACTACATCCGGCGAGGCAGCGGCGATCGTGAGGCCCAGTTGTGCCTGTATGACCTCAAGGAGCGCAAAGAGACGGAGCTTGGCTCCGTCGGCGGCTACCGGCTGTCGGCAGATGGAAAGAAGATGCTGGTGGAGTCCAGCGGCAAGTACGCGATCATCGACCGGCCCAAAGGCAAGATCGAAATCAAGGATACGCTCGATCTGTCGGGAATGGAGGCCTTCCTCGACCGGCAGGCCGAGTGGAAGCAGATCTTCACCGAGTGCTGGCGGCAGATGCGCGAGTTCTTCTACGTTCCGAACATGCACGGCGTGGACTGGCCGGCTATGCGGGATCGCTACGCGCCGCTGGTGGCCTACGTCAACCACCGGGCGGACCTGACCTACGTTCTGGGCGAGATGATCGGCGAGTTGAACGCCGGACACACCTACGTCGGAGGCGGCGAGTACCCCAAACCGAGGAGGATTCCGATGGGCCTGCTCGGCGCCGAGCTGGAGCGAGATGCGGACTCGCGCTGCTATCGCATCGCCAGAATCCTTCGCGGACAGAACTGGGACAAAACCCAGCGGTCCCCTCTGACCGAGATCGGTGTCGATGCTCGCGAAGGCGACTACATTCTCTCGGTGGACGGCGCTTCGACAGCGGATGTGGCGGACATCCATGAGCTGCTGGTGAACAAGGCGGGCAAGCAGGTGACGCTCGAGCTCAACTCGCAGCCCAAAACCAAGGGCAGCCGCAAGGTGGTCGTTGTTCCCACGGACAGCGAAGCGGACCTGCGTTATTACGGATGGGTGCAGGGCAACATCGAAAAGGTCGCTGAGGCGACCGACGGCAAGGTCGGCTACATTCACGTGCCCGACATGGGCCAGCACGGCCTCAACGAGTTCGTCGAGCATTTCTACCCACAGATCCGCAAGAAGGCGCTGATCATCGACGTTCGCGGCAACGGCGGCGGCAACGTCTCTCCGATGCTCATCGAGCGGCTTCGTCGCGAGATCGTCATGGTGGAGTTCGCCCGCAATACGGCGCCCGTGCCGGAGCCGGCGGCCATGATCTATGGGCCGATGGTATGCCTGTGCGATGAGTTCTCCGCCTCGGACGGCGATCTGTTCTCGTACCAGTTCAAGAAGTACGCTCTGGGCAAGCTGATCGGCAAACGCACGTGGGGCGGCGTCGTCGGCATTCGCGGCTCGCTGCCTCTGCTGGACGGTGGCTATCTCAACAAGCCGGAGTTCTCGCGGTACGACGTGGAAGGGCAGCAGTGGATCATCGAGGGCTATGGCGTCGAGCCGGACATCGTGGTGGACAACGATCCCGCCAAGGAATACGCGGGCATCGACCAGCAACTCGACAAGGCTATCGAGGTGATCCTCGAAGAGCTGAAGACCCAGGAAAAGGAGATTCCGCCGCTGCCGCAGTATCCGGTCAAGTAGGAGCGAGGCACGACTCGCCCTTGCCCGGGTCCGGTCGCAACGTTCGTTTTGGCGAACCTGCGGGGACGGCGGTGCGTAGGACAAGGGATCGCGCTGGTCACGGAAGGTCAGGAGTCCCTATGAAGCTATATGTCGCCAAGGAGCCCGGCCGTCAAGAGACGCGGGCGGCTTTGTTGCCGGTTGACGCCGGCAAATTGGCTCAGCTTGGAGCGGAGGTCGAGGTCGCCACGGGAATCGGCCGAGCGATCAACGTCTCGGACCAGGAATACGAGAAGGCCGGCGCGCGGGTCTCGACGGACCATAAGGCATCGTTGGGCGCGGATATGGTCCTTCGGATGGGCGTGCCTGACCCTGACGAGATTCCGCACCTGGGCGAGGGAGCCATCCACGTCAGCATGCTCGACCCGTTCAGCAACGCCGAGGTGATCCAAGCGCTCGCCGCACAGAAGGTCAGCGCCATCAGCCTGGAGATGATTCCGCGCACGACCATCGCCCAGAAGATGGACGTGCTCAGCTCGCAGGCCAACCTGGCGGGTTACGTGGCGGTCATCCTGGCGGCGTCGCGTCAGAACAAGATCCTGCCCATGATGATGACACCCGCCGGGACGATTGCTCCGGCTCGCGTCTTCGTCATCGGCGCTGGTGTCGCCGGCTTGCAGGCCATTGCCACCGCCAAGCGCCTCGGCGCTCGCGTCGATGCCTTCGACGTGCGTCCCGAGGCCCAGGAGCAGATCCTCTCGCTGGGCGCCAAGCCGGTGAAGATCGACCTGGGCCAGACCGGGCAGACCAAGGATGGCTACGCCAAGACACTCACCGATGAGCAGTTGGCCAAACAGCGGGAGGCGATGGCCAGACAATGCGTCCAATCGGACATCGTGATCACCACCGCCAAGGTGTTCGGCAAGAAGGCCCCGGTGATCGTCACCACCGAGATGATCGAAGCGATGAAGCCCGGCAGCGTGATCGTCGATATGGCGGTCGAGACCGGCGGCAACGTCGAGGGCTCCAAGCCCGACAAGGAAGTTCAACATCACGGGGTCACGATCATCGGGCGAGTGGAATTGCCTCGTCGCGTTCCCGTGGCGGCCAGCCAGATGTTCTCCAGCAACCTGTACAGCTTTATCGAGCATTTCTGGCACAAGGACACCAAACGCTTCCTCCTGGATCGCGAGGATGCGATTATTCAGGGCTGCCTGATCACGCACGCAGGCGAAATCGTCCACCCGGCCATCCAAGAGGCCATTGCGTAGAAGGAGTCCGCCGTGGAGCTCAATGCGACGACCGTTCCTCTGTTGTTCTTCGTCTTTGTGCTGGCGATGTTCCTCGGCGTCGAGCTGATCAAGAAGGTTCCCTCGCAGTTGCACACGCCGCTGATGTCGGGATCGAACGCGATTTCGGGAATCACCATCGTCGGGGCTCTGGTGGCGTCGGGCCATGATGGCGGCACGGCGGTGGCGACGCTGCTGGCGATCGTGGCGGTGGTGTTCGCAACGATCAACGTCGTCGGAGGCTACCTCGTGACGGATCGCATGCTGGAGATGTTCAAAAGCAAGGCCAAGGACGGGGGAAAGCGATGAATCCGGAGCTAATCAGAGGCCTGTTGTACATTGTCGCCTCGATCTTCTTCATCTTCGGCCTGAAGATGCTCAGCTCGCAGGCCACGGCCCGTCGAGGCAACCTTGTTTCTGCGGTGGGGATGCTGATCGCCGTGGTCACGACCGTCACCGCGATGGAAGACATCCGGTGGTTCTGGGTGGTGTTCGGGGTGGGTCTGGGCTGCGTCGTAGGCGTGCTGGCGGCGCGGCTGGTGAAGATGACCGCGATGCCCGAGATGGTCGGGCTGTTCAACGGGTTCGGGGGTCTGGCGAGCCTGCTGGTCGGCTGGTCGGAGTATCACGGCAAGTGGGCGGCCTCGGGGACGCTCAGCCTGTTCACCACGATCGCGATCTTCCTGACGGTCCTGATCGGAGCCGTCACGTTCTCCGGCAGCATGGTGGCTTACGGAAAGCTCTCGACCCTGATCACCGGTCGGCCTGTGCTGTACAAGAGGCAGAACCTCGTCAACGCCTTCGTTCTGGGCGCCCTGGCGGGGCTGGGCGTTCTGTTCTGCGTCCAGAAGCTCGATCAGCTCAGCAGCGCGGGCCACGCCCTCGTCTATGTCGAGCTGATTGCGATCATTGTCCTGGCTCTGATTCTGGGCGTGCTCTCGACGATCCCGATCGGCGGCGCGGATATGCCCGTGGTCATCTGCCTGCTGAACAGCTATTCCGGCCTGGCGGCCTGCGCCGCCGGCTTCGTCATCGGCAACAACGTCCTGATTGTCTCGGGCTCGCTGGTCGGCGCCTCCGGCATCATTCTCACGCGAATCATGTGCAAGGCCATGAACCGCTCGCTGGCCAACGTCCTGTTCAGCGGCTTCGGCTCGGCCACGTCGGCCAAGGCAGGCGGCTACCAGGGACAGGCCAATCCCATCGCGGCTTCCGACGCCTATCTCATTCTGGAGGCGGCGCGCAACGTGGTCTTCGTTCCCGGCTACGGCATGGCCGCCGCTCAAGCCCAGCACGCCGTCCGCGAGCTCGGGGAACTGCTGCGCAGCAACGGCGCCGAGGTACGGTACTGCATTCACCCGGTGGCCGGACGAATGCCGGGACATATGAACGTTCTGCTGGCTGAGGCGAACGTCCCCTACGAGATGCTGGTCGAGCCGCAGGACATCAATCCGACCATGGAAATGGTGGATGTCGCGATCGTCATTGGCGCCAACGACGTGGTCAACCCCGCCGCCAAAGAGGACCAGGCCAGTCCGCTCTGGGGCATGCCGATCATCGAGGTGGATCGCGCCCGAACCTGTATCGTCCTGAAGCGGTCGCTGAACCCCGGCTTCGCAGGCGTGGACAACCCCTTGTTCTTCAAGCCGAATACCCGTATGCTGTTCGGTGACGCCAAGGCGTCGGTCGCGGCGCTGGTGTCGGAGTTCAAGCAATAGCTCCATCGGCCAGCTGCGCTTGCCGCTGCCACACAGTCACCCATCGAGGGGATTCGAGATGAAGCCGAAGGGCACAAGAGCATTCCATGTGGCGTCTGTTCTGTTGCTGGCCGTCGCGATGGGCATTCCGTGCAGGGCCGAGGTTCCCTTCGATCGCGTCGTAATCGACGCGCATGGCCCGAAGGACCCCTGGGCCAAGATCCTGGCCGACATCGACGGCGATGGATTTGTGGACATCGTGATCGGCGGGCGCGCCGGACCGCTGGTGTGGTATGCATATCCCGACTGGCGCCGAACGGAGATTTGTCAGGGAGGCTACGGCACGGTCGACGGCGAAGCGGGGGACATCGATGGCGATGGCGACCTGGATATCGTCATGGGAGGTCTCTTCTGGTATGAGAATCCGCGAGCCCAGGCCGGCTCGGCCGGAGCTTGGCGGAGTCACGAGATCGCAAAGCATCCGACCCACGACATCGAGCTGGGCGATCTCAATGGCGACGGCCGCCTCGATATCGTCACGAGGAACCAGTCCGAGTTCGGCGCGAAGGCCGGGAACAAGGTCTATGCATGGTATCAGAGGCCGAACGCGCCGTGGTTGCAAAAGGTGCTCGAGTGTCCCCATGGCGAAGGCATCGAAACGTACGATCTCGACCTGGATGGCGACCTTGACATCGTGATCGGCGGAATCTGGTTCGAAAACCGCCCCGAGATGTCCTGGCCGGCTCATCCGTTCGGTCAGTGGCACTCCAACGCGACGGTGCAGGTCGGTGACATCAACAAGGATGGCCGGCCCGACGTGGTTCTGTCTCCTTCGGAATTGAAGGGCAGCTTCCATAGGCTGTCGTGGTTTGAAGCGCCGCCGGACCCCCAGATGCCGGACTGGATCGAGCATGTGATCGCCGATCGCGTCGAGTGTGTGATTCATGGGCTTGTCATGGCGGACATCGATGGCGACGGCCTGTTGGACGTCGTCTCATCGGAGATGCACCAGGGCGCCGATCCCGACGAAGTGGTCGTCTACATCAACCGGCAGAACGGTGCCTCGTGGCCTCGCCAAGTGATCTCCACCAAAGGGTCGCATTACATCCAGGTTGCCGACGTCGGCTCCGACGGCGATCTCGACATAATGGGCGCCAACTGGAGCGGCGACTACCAGCCCATCGAGCTGTGGCTCAACCGGACGGCGGACCGCAAAGCCGGCGACGCGCGCTGACCACGCCGCAGCGCGGTCAAAGTCGCCAGGGACTGCGCATCGCGCGAGCCATCATGCGGTTGGCCTGCGGGTCGTTGACGAATCGCTCCGCTTCGACGTCCCAGGTGAGCTTGCGGCCCAGCCGCAGGCAGAGGTTCGCGATGTGGCAGGTGGTCGTGGACCGGTGAGCCACCTCGGCCGGCGCGATGGTTTTCGCCCGCGTCTTGACGCAGTCGAGGAAGTTGCGGTGGTGGCCCATCATGTACTCGTAGTCCCTCTGGGTGCTGCTGAGCTTCCGCAGGATCTCCTCGCTCGAAGCGGTGACCTTTCCCGTGTCGTCGGTGCTGACCCAGCCCTCGGTTCCGACGAACTTGTTGCCGCGCGGACCGCGACCGGGCTCGGTCTCGTCGTGGATGATCATCTTGACGCCGTCGGGATAGGTCGCGACGACGCCGAATCGCACCGGCGTGTTGTACAGGCCCTCTCTGGGGAATTCCGCCCAGCCTTCATATTCGGTCGGCCCGGAGTACTGGGTTCCGTTGGCCCACTGGGCCAGGTCGTTGAAGTGCGCGCCGAGGTCGGTGAGCTGTCCGCCCGAGTAGTCGTACAGCCAGCGGAACGTGCTGTGACATCGCCTCGGGGTGTACGGCTCGTACGGCGCCGGGCCGAGCCATCGATCGTAGTCGAACCCGTCCGGGACAGGCTCGGGCTTCTGGGGAGGGCACGTCGGGCCGTTGTGGTAGTAGCAGTGCAACTCCTGGAGCCGGCCGAGCATGCCGCTCTGGGCGATGTCTACTCCGAAACGGAAACAGGCGTTGCTGCGTCTCTGGGTTCCGCTCTGATAGACGGTCCCGTATCGCTGCATCGTGTCCGCGACCGCCCGGCCCTCGGCGATGGTCAGCGAGATCGGTTTCTCGCAGTAGATGTCCTTGCCGGCCTTGGCCGCTTCGATGGCCAGCAGGGCGTGCCAGTGGTCCGGCGTTGCGATCAGCACGGTGTCGATGTCATCACGCGCGAGGATCTCGTAGAAGTCGCGGTAGCTGCGACAGTCCTGGTTGCCATAGGCGGCGTCGACGGTCTGTTTAGCACGGAGCAGGTGACCGGCATCCACGTCGCAGACCGCCAGGACACGCAGGTCTTCGCAGGTCAGGAAGCTCCTGAGGTTGTGCAGACCCTGGTTGCCCAGGCCGATCGCGCCCATGGTGAGCTGCCGGCTGGGGACGCTGCCCGCTGGCGCTGTTCGAAGGCAGGTTGTGATGCAAGGCAGCCCGATCGTTGCGGCGGCAGCCGCGGCCCCGCGCTGCAACACATTGCGTCGTGACATCTTCTTCATGGTTTGGTTACCTCCGGGCCCATAGTACACACCCGGGGGTATCCGAGCCAGGAAATTTGCGGATGCACGTTTCAGCGAGGCATGTCAAGGCGGGCAGAAAAGGGCGCGGCGGCCATGCCTCTTGCATGGCCGCCGCTATCACAATACCCAGGTCGGGTGTGCTGCGATATTGGTGTTACTCCGTCGGCCAACCCTCTTCGAACCACCAGATGATGCTGGTTCCGCCGGAAGAGCCGCCGCCGGAGGAGCCGCCGCCGCTCGAACCCCCGGATCCGCCCGAACCCGAGGAGCCGCTGCTGCTACTGCTGTGGTTGTCGTCGCTCTCGAGCTCGTCGAGCATTTCATCCACGGCCCGGTACACGATGAAGGTCGAACCGCCGAATTCGAGGATCGAGCCAATGACGCCCTTGTCTGCAAAGGCGGTCTTGTAGTCGTCCATGTTGGAGATGCCCTTCATCTGCACGACATTGCTGGCCATCTCCAGCGGCACGAGCAGGACCCAGTCCAAAGCCTTGTCGGCCCCCTCGTTGTTGCCCGTGAGCAGACGCACCGGGATGCGGGCGATGTTCGTCACGGCCTGGCCGGTGTGCTTGAGCGCCTCGATGAGGCTCTCGATGCACATTCCGATCGAGCCGGTCACGTTGTCGAAGTAGCCCCACGTCAGAGCGTTGCCGATCTCCTCGGTGGTCTTCCAGGCGCCGCCGATGGTCCGTCCCGTGAAGACCAGAGGCCGGACGATCGGGTTGTTGTCCAGGTACACGTCCTTCTGGGCGTCGGGCAGGGCATTGAACGTGACAAGGTCCGCGATGGAATACAGACCATCGGCGAAGCTGCCGATCGTTGCGCCCGCCTGCTGCGGCACGCGACCAGGATCGTCGAGGAATCCCTGTCCGTCGTTCGATCGGAACGGCTTGGCGCGATCCGAGGCATAGCCCAGCGTGATGATATTGGTGGTGTCCTCGATCGCCAGGCCGATGCCGCCGAGGGCCTTCTTGAGACTCTCGCCGGAATCGCGAGAGCCTTCTTTGACCGCGTGGGCCCGATACTTGTCCAGATCGGCGCCAAGCGACCAGGCCGGTTCTTTCTCCTCGTAGAAGTGCCGGGCCTGCGACCCGTTCACGACGGTGCGTGCCGCCTGACTGCCCGGAGCAGGTCCCATCGGGGGCGCCGCGGCGGCCGTGGCCGGCATACCTGGCGTCGCCGGCGTCACCTGAGCGCCTTGCGGCGCGCTGACTCCGGCAATCTCGTTCAACGCGGTCTGCGCCGCCCGATTCTTGGACGACAACCAGATCTGCGTCAGATCGCCCTGAGGTTGGGTTGGCACGCTTTCCGCCTGGCCGTACAGTGTATTTGCACGCGGATCCTGCGCGACGGCCTGTCCGGTCTGACTGTCCGAAGGTGCGCTTGGCGGCGTCGCCGGAGTAGTCTGCGGCGCTGCCGGCCACGGTGACTGCCCGGCAGGATAGACCGTCTCCAATTCGCCCTGGGCCACCTGGCTGTTGGGTGAGGTGACCGTCGGCGGCGTCGACGCCGGCCACGGCGGCGCTGCCTGGGCCGCGTATGGATTTTGCGTAGGCATAGCGGTCCCGTTCGGAGCCGCCTGCGTCACTTGGCTCTGCTGGGGCTGCCATGGTTGCTCCGTCGACGCCGGCCACGGCGGCGCTGTCTGGGCTGCGTATGGATTCTGCGCAGGCATGGCGGTCCCGTTCGGGGCCGTCTGCGTCATCTGGCTCTGGGGTGCCTGCCATGCCTGATCTGCTGGAGCGGACCACGGCGGCGCTGTCTGGGCCGCGTATGGATTCTGCGTAGGCATGGCGGTCCCGTTCGGGGCCGACTGCATCATCTGGCTCTGGGGCGCCTGCCACGGCTGACTCGTCGGCGCAGCGTACTGCTGTGGCGCCGGCGGCGCCGCGTAAGGACCCTGCGCAGGCGCAGTCGTTCCGCCAGGGGAGGCAGACAGGGCCTGATTCTGTGGCGCCTGCTGTGCCGGTGGTATGGCATACTCCCAAGGCTCTCTTCTCCGCCTGCTCTGTGGACTGGTTCCCAGCAGTCGCGCATTGTCCAGGCTCGACGCCGACGTGCGCGCCTCCGGCGCCATCCACGTGCGGGTGTCGACCGACGGCTCGGGCTCTTGTCCAAGCATTCTCGTTCCATCGAGAGCCGACGATGTTGTCTGGTCGGTGGCGGGCGCTATCCGATCCTGGGGAGCCGTGGTGGCCTGGGTCGGCGCCGGCTGGGCTGTCTCAAAATCCTGCATCTGCCTGGCCGCAGATAGCGGATCGACCTGCCTGGCGCGATCGCTCGGACTCATCCACACCGGGCTGGTTGCTCCGGTGCCGTACCCGGCGATCGATCCGGTCGGACCGTTGGTCCCCGGACTCCAGCCAAACCTTGACGGGCCTGACGCCGAATCGTTGTCGCCCGAGGTCCATCCAAATCGCGTCTGCGTTGGCGCAGGACTCAATCCTGAGGCGCCGTTGGATGGTGTCTGGGGCGGAACGCCCGTCGCGGGCGCAGGCGCCGCCGCTGAGTCAGTGGCGGTGGTGCGAGGAGTCGAAGGACGCCATCCCTGAGCCGGCAGTCCTCTCGTCAGCACCTTCTGGCCTCCGGCGGAATTCAGCCGGCCCGAAAGCTCTCGCATGTAGGCTTCCGGATCGTCGATCTTCTGGGAAAGTCTGCCCATCTCCGGGTCGGATGCGGTCTTCTTCTTGTCGCTCTCCTTGGCCACACATACGGAGGCTGTGCCGACCCAGAGAACCAGACAGACCAGTCCGACCGCAATGGACGGGACCGGAACAGCTCCCCAAGCGATGCCGGAGACTCTGCGAAACACCGCGCCGGGGCCGCTGCCGGAATCGAGCCGGTTGCTCATATCTGTGCTCTTCACTTTCATCACCCCCTGAATTCAGAATCTCGGTGCCCGGCGATTCCCGCCGAGGCTCGAGATACTGTGTACCTCCGAAACCGACACGGCCGAGAAATCCTCGATACCGGTCGCGAAAAGCGGTTCCATCGACCGCGCCAGGAACCGTCACACTCCCGTACGCACCCTCTCTCTCCCAGCGCCCCCTTGCGCCGATAGACCTCTGCCGTCGCAAGCCATCCGTGGGAATTCCCGTCTCCGATAGAGAGGTTGTCTTATCGTACCCCCAATTCGATCCGTATTGTACCAAAAGCCGGTTGACGGGTCAAGGATTGTTTTTCTCGGAACGGGGTGGTGGCAGCGAATCTGCTTATACGGACCCTCACGCTGTCCGCAGAGAAGGCAGGGAAACCAGGACCAGCGCCGGTCCTGACGCCGGTCCCGAGAGGCGAATCTGGTGCATCCGGACGGCTATTGTCCGGCTTGAATCGGGAAGAGGGCCTTCAACTCCTCAGGCGACGGCTGGCGACCGTATTCGCACAATTCAAAGGCCTCGGCGCACTTGACGGCGGCCCCTTTTTCCGGACCATAAACGTCCGTGAGCTGGCCCCGGTACTTGTCAGCCACGCGTCGGTCCCGGGCGGCAAAGCGTTCGGCCACCTGCCGGCGTCGCTGCTCGCGTGCGGCCGGATCGGTCGGCACAGGAACCACCTTCTCAAAATCTCCGGTCGCCCACAGGGATTCGATCTGGGATTCCAGCTTCCAGATCGCGTCCATCTTCTTCTTGTAGACGGAATCGATCCCGACGACGATCGCCGGATCGAACGGATTGGGCTTCTGGAAATTGTCGGACAGATACAGGAACACCGGGTTCTTCGCAAGCTGGGGGACGTCGGGACAGAAGAAGGCGACGGTAACCATGTAGGCGGCGTCCTGCATCAGGATGCCGGTATAGCGGTGGTCCGGATGGTAGTCGTTCGGCCGGTGTCCCATCACGATGTCGGCCTTCCATTCCCGAATCAGTCGGACGAAGGTCTTGCGGTTTTCCAGCGTGGGCATCAGTTCACCGTCGTGGATGTCGAGCACCTCGCATTCGATGCCGAGCGTCTTGCCCGCTTCGTGGACCTCGGCGGTGCGCCGCTTGGCCAGCGGTCCTCCGGCGATCGCCGCGTGGCCGATGTCTCCGTTGGTGGTGGAGACAAACTTGACGTGGTGGCCCTGCGCCGCCCACAGGGCTGCGGTGCCGCCGGCCTTGATCTCGCAGTCGTCCGGATGAGCCCCGAAGACGATGATCCGCAGCTTGCCGTCGTCGGCCGGGCGACCGGCTTGTTCCGACGCGAGTGAGGTCTTCGCAGCTCCAAACATCGCCATCGTCAAAACGCAGAGCAAACTCGTCATGGCAGTTCTTGCTTTCGTCCGCATGGTGCACCTCCCGAATCTGTGTCTTGGTGGCATCGTCCAGTCAGATGTCTCTGTCGGGCCAGAGTACCGCAGATGGCACCACAGTTCAATACTCTGCCTTCGTTCGACAAAGCTATTGTGTCCGGCGGCGGATTCGCTATGCTGCTGAGCTTTCAGCAGGCACGTGTGGTGTCCTGATCCTTGGCGGAGTCCGTATGAGCGAAAGCTCTTTGAGAGCAGAGTGGAGTCGGTTGATCGTTCTGTCGGGCGTTCACTTCCTCGTGGACATGTTCGGGAACATGTTGCCGGCGATTCTCCCGGTGGTCCGCGAGAACTTCTCGCTGAGTCTCTCGGTGGCAGCGTTTATACCCGCCTCGTTGGCGCTGACGGCCAACGGCGTCCAGATGCTGACCGGGCACCTGCGGGCGGACGAGCACAGGCCGTTCTTTCTGCACCTGGGGCTTCTTCTGGCCTGTGTCATCTGTGTCATCGCCGTGGCGCCTCGCTCGGGCGTCGGCGTGGCGATGATCGTGGTCTTGGGCATCGTCAGCGGCAGTGGAATCGCGGTGACCCATCCTGAGGGGTTGCGTGCCGTCCACACGCTGTCGCAGATTCCCGCCGCGACCAGCACTGCGGTCTTCATGACGTCGGGGTTTCTCGGCTTTGCCAGCGGGGGAGTGATCGCCGCCTCTCTGGTTTCGCGGTTCGGGTTGGCGGGACTGTATCCGCTGGTCCTGCTGCCGGTGGTGGGGATGGCTGCCGTCGCCTCGTCACGGGTGACCTTGGCGGTGGAGGCCGAGAGCGGTTCCAACGGCACGCCCGTTGCCGTATCTCACCGACTGCCGTTCTGGCTGATCCTGGCGATCGGTGTGCCTGCCGGCGTGTCGACCACGGCTATCCTCCAGTTGATCCCGACGCATCTGGACACATTGGGATTCGCACTGACGTTTGGAGGGTTCTCCACGGCCATGTTCGGCTGGGGCGGCGCGGTTGGGCCTTTTGCCTGGGCTGCTCTGGCCCTCCGTAGGGGCAACCTGCCGTGCTCGACGTTCGCGTTCCTGCTGGCGGCGCCCTTCACATTCTTCTACCTGCTGTTCATCGAGACTCGGATCGCTGTCGCATTGCTGTTTGGGGCCGGTTTCTTCTCCATGTCCGCCTACATCCTGACGATCACGTTGGCGCGTTACGCCCAAGGTCTCAAACTCGGCCAACGCATGGCGGCCATCGTCGGCGGCACCTGGGGCATCGCCTACATCGTCTTCATGGGTCTCGGCGCACTGGCCGACCATTTCGGCACCGGGGCGGTCCTGAAACTGACCCCGTTCGGGTATGCCCTGTCGGGGCTGATCGGTCTGTGGGCGATGCGGAAGTACCCCGAGATGGGACAGGGCATTCGTTCCTCCCTGGTCGAGGCGGCTGGCAGCGAGCATCCGCCGGTATAAGTCTATGGCCGTTGCGGGCGGGCCGGCCGGGCAGTAGAATGGTCGCGACGTTTGCACGGATTCCAGAATCAGCCTGTGGGAGGTCGAATCATGGTGGGACGGATTGGTGTGCGGTGCCTGACACTCACGGCTCTGCTGCTGGGCGTGGTGGCGGCAGCCGGCGGCCAGCCTCAGGAAGATGGGTTCGTTCCGCTTTTTTCGGAGGACGGCATACCGAAAGACTGGCTGGTTCGCGCCTGGAACGACGTGAGCAAGCCGGTCGATCCGGAGGTCAGGTGGCTCGTCAAGGACGGGATTCTGCACGGCAGCGAGATGCGGGGGACTTGGCTGGTCAGCGAGCGGCAGTACGGCGATTTCATCCTCAAGTACGAGTTCAAGCTCGGCGAGCTTGGCAACAGCGGCTGCGCCTTGCGGGCTCCGTTGTTTGGCGATCCGGCTTTCGACGGCATGGAGCTCCAGATGGCTGACTACCGCTACAACACCAGCGCCAAGGACTCGGAGTTGACCGGGGGGATCTACCGGGCGATCGCGCCGCGCAAGCAGGTCTACAAGCCCACGGAATGGAACAGCTACCTGATCGTTCTGGCCGGGTCGCACCTGCACGTGGTGCTCAACGGCGAGCTGATTCACGACCTGGACCTGAACGAGCAGACGCAGGCGGTCAAGCGGCACGACAACTCGTCGGCCCCGCCTGTCAAAGACCGGCCTCGCAAAGGCCACATCGGTTTCCAGGAACTCAGTCGCGGCGGCAGCCACGTGCAGATTCGCAATGCCCGGATCAAGGTCCTCAACGAGCCCGGCTCGTAGGCCGCACCGGCAATTGTCCGGAGAAGGCCTGAACGAACGCCCGGTCATCGCGTAGAACAATAGGTCGTATAGGTCCTGTGTTCTGAGCACGGAAACCGATTCATGAACCCAAAAGGCCGACAACACCAGATACGCCGTCTTCCGCCGATTCTGCTGATCTGCTTCCTGGCGACGCTCAATGTGTCGCAGGGGATGGTCTTCTGTGTCGGCGCTGCGGGCCACGTCGCCATCGAGCCCCTTGGCCACCGCCATTGCGATGTCGCGATACACGATCACGAGCACGACGTCGATGCACAGTCCTCCCGCGAGTATGACCACAGCTACACCGCATCGGAAGACTGCCATCCGTGCGTGGACATCCCGCTGACGCTCGGACCGCTCGAAAAGAGGAGCCTGTCCGACCTGCCGCCGGATGCGGCCTCGCCGGTGATCGGTGAGCCGTCCACTGCGAGCCGGAATCTCGGCACGCCCGCCCCGGCATCGGAAGGCTTGTTTCTCCCCCCCGATCAGACCGCATTGCGCAGCATAGTGATCCAGGTGTAGTCTCCCACCACACTGGTAATCGGCCCGGTTCGCTTGCTGCGCCCGACAACAGAATCTCTGCGCGGAAAGCCCCAGGATGTCGAACTCTTCTTGGTGGGAGTCCACACGCATGTATCGCAGCATCTGCAAACCGTCCGTCGCGGCACTGTTGCTCTTGGTGGCCGGTTGCCGGACGATGGAAGATCCGCTGACATTGCCGTCGCGCGGTGTCTCCGAATCCGCTTCATCTGTTCAGGAGACCTCGACCGTCGCGATGAATCCTGAACCGACTGGCGCTGTCACGCTGCGCGAGGCCGCGGCATTGGCCCTGATGCACAACCCTCGACTTGCGGTTGTCTCGCTGGAACGCCGTGCGGCCGAAGCGCGACGGCTTCAGGCGTCTGTGCGACCCAATCCGGAGTTCGCTGTGGAGATCGAGTCGTTGGCGGGCCGTGGGCAGCGCAGCGGTTTCGACGGCGCCGAGACCATTGTCTCGCTGGGCCAGCTCATCGAACGCGGCGGCAAACGCGACAAGCGAGTACGCGCTGCATCGCTCGACGTAGAACTGGCGGAATGGGATCTCGAATCGCAGCGTCTGGACACGCTCCATGAAGTTACGCAGGCTTTCGTCGGGTTGTTGGCGGCACAGGAGCGCTTGGCACTTGCCGGGCAACTGCACGGTCTGTCGGGTGAAGCGCAGTCGGCTGTGGTCCAACGTGTCGAAGCTGGCAAGGACTCGGCGGTCGATGCCTTGCGAGCGGATGTGGCCTTGTCCCATAGCCGGATCGAGCTTCAGAAAGCGACACGCGCCCTGGCTGCCGCCCGGCAGAACCTGGCGGCGACGTGGGGGGCTCGTGCGGCGTCCTTCGAGATGGCGGCAGGGGACTTCTACGTTGTGCCGGCTCCTCCCGCGACAGCGGATGTGAACGAGATGATCGCGGCCAATCCGGACCTGGCGCGATGGGCGACCGAGCAGAAACAGCGCCGAGCCGCGCTCGACCTGGAGAAGGCCCAGGCCAAATCGGATGTCACGGTCGCGGCCGGAGTGCAGCGATTCGAGGAGACGGACGACTCAGCCTTTCTGGTGAGTCTGGCTTTGCCGATCCCGTTGTTCGACCGCAACCAGGGAGGGATCGAAGAGGCCGCCGCAAACCTTGCCAGGGCCAGGAAGGGACACCAGGCCGTGGAAATCGAAATCGCGACCCTGCTTGGCCGGGCGCTCAACGAACTGGCGGCGGCGTACGAAGAGGTCCGGATTCTCCAGGCGGATGTGCTGCCCAAGGCGCAGCAGGCATTCGAGGCGGCGCAGCAAGGGTATCGCGAGGGCAAGTTCGACTACCTCTACGTACTCGATACGCAACGGACGTTCTTCGAGACCAAGGTTCAGTACATCGATGCCGTCGAGGCGTGCCATCTGTCGCGTGCGGACGTCGAGCGGTTGATGGGACAGGCCCTCGATCCGGATCTCCCGAGCGTCGGCTGAAAGGAGCAGAATGATGAAACGCATCCTGTGGCTGTTACTCCCCGCGACTCTGGCCATCGGTCTGGCCGCAGGGGCCGTGGGGCAGTGGAAGTTCGACCTGCTTTCTCATCTTGTACGCCGGGGCGAGACGCCGGATCACGCCGAATCGGAATCTCACGAGCACGAAGATGAGCACGTCGTCGAGTTGAGCGCCGAGCAGATCGCCGAACTCGGCATTGAAGTGGCCGTGGCGAGCCCCGGGCCGTTGCGGCGAACCGTGTCCCTGCCGGGCCAGATCGCGGTCAACGCCGATCGGCTCGCCCATATCGTGACACGAGTTGCCGGCGTGGCCACCGAGGTCCGAAAGACGCTCGGCGACAAAGTCGTGCAGGGGGAGATCATGGCGGTCGTGGAGAGCCGGGAGCTGGCCGATGCCAAGGCTGGCTACTTGGCCGCGCGGCAGAGGCTCGACCTGGCGCAGGCGACGTTCGCCCGCGAGCAGAGCCTCTGGGACAAGCGAATCAGCTCCGAGCAGGAGTTTCTCGACGCCAGGCAGGCCGTTGCCGAGACGCGGATCGAGCTGCACGCCGCTGAGCAGAAGCTCCACGCGCTGGGACTGGACGACGAGTATGTTCGCACCCTGCCCGACCTGCCGGACGTTCTTCTGACTCGCTACGAAATCGTCGCGCCGTTCGATGCAACCGTGATCGCCAGACACATCACCATTGGCGAGGCCCTGAAGGACGACTCCGAGGTTTTCGTCATCGCCGACCTGTCCACGGTCTGGGTCCAGCTCGACATGCACCAGCGGGACCTGACCTATGTCAGAGAGGGCCAGGAGGCGGTGATTACCGTCGGTCCCGGCGTGCCGGAGGCCAAGGGCCGGATCAGCTATATCGGCCCGATCGCCGCCGACGACACGCGCACGATCCCGGCCCGCGTGGTGCTGCCGAACGTCGAGGGCCAGTACCGGCCCGGCCTGTTTGTCACTGCCGAGATCCTTGCCGAAACCGCATCCGTCGATGTCCTCGTTCCGCAGCAGGCCGTGCAGTCGCTCGAAGGGCAGCCTTGCGTCTTCGTTCCGTCTGAGCACGGCTTCGAGGCCCGGTTCGTATCGGTCGGGCGGTCGAGCCAGGGGGCCATCGAGATCACGTCAGGACTGACGGCCGGCGAAGCCTTCGTCCGCCAGGGCGTCTTCGAATTGAAAGCCGCGATTGTCACCGCCGGCCTCGGCAGCCACGCCGGCCACGGTCATTGAAAGGAGCCGACGCATGCTCGCGCGAATCGTGGATGCTTCCTTACGCTATCGGTTCTTTGTCCTCATGGCCATTCTCGGCATCGTCGGTTTCGGCTCGTACGCCTACACGCAGTTGCCGGTCGATGCCTTTCCGGATATCTCGCCGGTGATGGTCCCGGTCTTTGCCGAGGCGCACGGCATGGCCCCGGAAGAGGTCGAACGCCTGATCACGTTTCCCATCGAGTCGGCCATGAACGGCCTGCCCCACGTCACGCAGATCAAGTCCACCTCCGCGTTCGGCATGGCCGTCATCTACGTCTACTTCGAAGATGACGTGGACATCTACTTCGCGCGGACGATCGTCGCCGAGCGTCTCGATCAGGCGCTGGCCGAGCTGCCCGAGATGCACGAGCCGCCCAAGCTGGGCCCGATCTCGACCGGTCTCGGACAGATCTTCATCTACTACCTGACGCTCGACGAAGGGGCCGGCACCGAGGGCAAGGCCCCGGACATCTACCTGCGCGAGGTCAACGACTGGATCATCAAGCGGCAGCTTCAGACGGTGCCCGGCGTCACGGACATCCTTTCCATCGGCGGCCATGTCCTGCAATACCAGATTCGCGTCAATCCCCACGCGCTGAATCAATACCGCGTTGCGCTCGACGACGTCGTGCGAGCCGTCCGATCCAACAACGCCAACGTGGGCGGTCAGTTCATGGTCCTGGGCCAGGAAGAGCACCTCGTTCGCGGCATCGGGCTGCTGCGTACGCTCGGCGACATCGGCGGCATCCACATCGCCGTTCGCAACGGCATCCCGGTGAGAGTCTCGGATGTCGCCGAGGTCGGCTACGGCCCCGAGATTCGTCGGGGCGTGGTCTCGCGAAACGGCACCGAAGAGGTGGTCTCGGGCATCGTCCTGCAGCTCTACGGCGAAAACACCTCGGCGGTCATCGGGCGACTGTACGAGAAGATCCCCGAGGTGCAGGCGTCTCTGCCCGAGGGTGTGCGCATCGTGCCGTACTACGAGCAGGCCGAACTCGTCCGTCAGGCGACCGGAACCGTCAAGACGGCGCTGCTGCTGGGGGCCGCGCTGGTGGTCGCGACGCTCTTGCTCTTCCTGGGCAACGTCCGAAGCGCATTGATCGTGTCGCTGTCGCTTCCGTTGTGCGCCCTGATCAGCGTGATCTGCATGCGTCTGGCCGGCATCTCGGCCAACCTGATGAGCCTCGGCGGGATCGCCATCGGCATCGGCATGCTGGGTGACGGTGCCATCGTCATGGTCGAGAACATCTTTCGACACCTCAACGTCGATCCGAGAGATACTGCTCGGGAGAAGGTGCAGATTGTTCTCGAAGCGGCCCGCGAAGTCAGCCGGCCCATCGTCTTTTCCATCCTGATCATCGTGACGGTCTTCCTGCCGATCTTCGCCTTGCAGGACGTCGAGGGCAAGATGTTCTCGCCCATGGCTGCGACCCTTTGTTTCGCACTGGCCGGTTCGCTGGTCGTTGCCATCACCGTCGCGCCGGCGCTCTGCACTTATCTGCTGAAGAGTCATCGGTATCGTCAGTTCAAACTGATCACCAGGCTCATGCGGGTCTATGAGCCGCCGCTGCGCTGGACGCTGCGTCATCAGTCCGTGGTAGCGATCGCGGCGCTGGCGGCGTTTGTCGTCAGTGTGGCGGCGGTGCCGCACCTTGGGACCGAATTCGTTCCCACGCTGGAAGAAGGTTCGATCCAGATCGATGTCACCCTGGCGCCGTCGATCTCCCTGGACGAGGCAGTGGCGACCGTCCAGACCCTCGAACGCAAGGTCGTGGCCTTTGAGGAGGTGGAAGAAGTTGTCTCGCGGATTGGCCGGCCCGAGACCGGAAGCCATCCACACCCGGTCAACTATGCCGAAATGCACGTCTCGTTGAAGCCGAGGAATCAATGGACGCGATTCGCAAACAAGAAGGAACTCGTCACCGCTGTAAACGAAGCGTTGTCGGCGTATCCCGGCGTGCAGTTGAACTTCACACAACCTATCCAAAACCTCTTCGATGAGCTGCTCTCCGGCATCAAGGCGCAGGTGGCGATCAAGCTGTTCGGCGAGGACCTCGATGTGCTGCGGGCCAAGGCCGGCGAGATTGCCGAAGCCATCGCGGATGTGCCCGGCCTGGTCGATTTGGCCTCCGAACAGAGCTTCGGCCAGCCCCAGGTGCAGGTGATCGCCGATCGTGCAGCCTGCTCGCGTTACGGCATCGACGTCAGCGACATCCTCGAACTCGTGGAGCTGGCCATCGGAGGCGAAGTCATCGACACGATCTACCTTCAGAGCCGCCGGTTCGGCATCCATCTGCGCTACCAGGAGAAGTACCGGGGCGATCCCGATGCGATCGAGGACCTTCTGGCGCCCGCGCAGAGCGGGATGCTCGTGCCTCTCAAGCAGATCGCGCGGATCGAGCAGGTCACCGGGCCCATCCAGATCAACCGCGAACACAACCAGCGGCGTTGGGTCGTCCAGGGCAACGTGCGAGGCCGTGACCTGGGAGGTGTGATCGCGGACATCAAAGAGGCGATCGCCGCGAAGGTCGCGCTGCCGCCGGGCTACTACGTCGAGTACGGCGGCCAATTCGAGAACCAGCAGCGCGCCATGGTGCGCCTTTCGATCATTGTGCCAATCGTCATCGCAGCGGTTCTGCTGATGCTCTTTCTGGCGTTCGGCTCGATCCGTCATGCGATGCTCATCGTGCTGGGCATTCCGCTGGCGCTCGTCGGAGGGATTCTTGGATTGCTGCTGACGGGCGAGTACCTGTCCGTTCCGGCCGCCGTCGGGTTCATCGCCCTGTTCGGCATCGCTGTGCAGAACGGAGTTGTGCTCGTCACGCGGATCAACCAGATGCGCGACGAGGGCATGGCGCTCGACGAGGCGATTGTTGGCGGCAGCCTGCAACGCCTCCGCCCGGTCCTGATGACGGCCACCACGACCGTCCTGGGTCTGCTGCCGCTGCTGCTGGCGCACGGCATCGGCTCGGAGGTGCAGCGCCCGCTGGCGACCGTCGTCGTCTTCGGCCTGACCTCCGCCACCTTTCTGACCCTCTTCGTCATCCCCGCTCTTTACCCGTGGTTCGCCGGGCGAACGTCCCACCGTGTGGGACCTTGATGCGGATTACGCTCAATGTCGGGAAATCTGGTTGACACCGGCGGCGCTGGTGAGTAAAGTAACTATCGAATGATTGCCGTGGTTGTTCACGGCGTGCGACAGACGGTCAACCAGGAATCCAGAGGAGGGTGGATTGTGGGCGGTCAGGTCGAGGGCTTCGATGCTCCGGTTCGGCATGGTTCGAGCCCGCATCATTCCGCCGGCTGGTCCGGGACGCCACAGGAGGGCAAGAATGCGAAACAAAGCCAATTACCACCACCGACGCCGGCCACCACGCTGCCCGCATGTTCGCGGGAGGGGAAGGATGCGAAACAAACCCAATTTCCGCGTTTTTGGGCTGAAAACGCGGGTGGGTCTGGGAACCGAAGCCAATTGGGGATCCCCTCGCCGTGTGGGACAGGTTCTGGCGGTGACGTGCAGGATGGACTGCTTCCATGGGCCTCCCGGCCGCGGTTTCTCGGGCTAAAGGCGAGGTCCAGGCCTGCCGATACAGAGCAGGGGGGACACGGAATTTCGGTTGCCAGCAGAACGTCCGGATGATATATATGAATACATTCGGAGACATGTGTTTCTTGGCCCGGTGGCTGCCCTGTTGGACAGCTCAGACGGGACGCCACGGGGGGCGAGCCAAGCCTGAAATCACACAACGAATCGGACTTGGAGGCCGCGATGAAAGTGTGGTGCGGGCGTAAGATCGACGACCATCAAGGCGCTATCGGTCCCGCTTCACCGACAGTCTCTCTCGACCTCCTCTCAGCATTTTTGGTTGAAAGGAGGTGAGCCAGCGCAGATTCTACGGTTCGTCCGCCGGCAAGGGTGCGTTTCGGTGACCGTGCCGGGGACGGGTCCTGCGGCCTGACGGCTTTGCCTGATTGAACCGCAGAGAGACGGGGCTTCGGTGTGTGGCCGGAGTGGGGTTTCCTATGGGTTGCCAGGGAGTGTTAGGAGGAACAAGAATGAAGAAGTTGATGCTGGTATGCGCCATTGTATCGACGTTTGCCGCGACGGCCATGGCTTCCGACATAGCCTTCTACGTCGGGACGCCGAATTTCGACGGCTGGTACACGGCGGACGAAATGAACGCGAACGTGGAGACGATCATTGCCCAAACCGGACATCTGTTCAAAGAAGTCCAGAAGTTCGATGACACGCAACTGGCCGAACTGGCCGACTGGGCGATTGCGAATGCGGAGGATGGTGAGTTTGACATTCTCTGGCTGAACAGGTGTGTGCCGAGCAGTCTCTACGCAATTGGCAATACGCAGCCGGAAGGCTCGGCCATCGAGAGTTTCCTCGACGGCGGCAACATGATCATCAATGTCGGCGACTGGTTCGGATACGTGTCCTATGAGAGTGGAGCCCGAGGAACCGAGAACGGCACCACGGGGGCGGCGAATATCCTCGATCTCGCCGCCGGGATCATCGTGTCTGCTGACAACACCTCGCTGACCGTGACGGCGGCAGGGCACGAGTATCTGCCCAGCCTCGGTGACACGGTCGTAAGCTACCGCCCCATCGCTCCCAGTGTGGCGGTCGCGCCGTGGGAAGTGGCGGCGGTTTTCGCGCAGAATGCGGCCGGCACCTACGCGGATCCCATCGTCATTCACAACACCGAGACAGGTGGTTATGTTGCCTTCATCAACCAATCAACGGCTTGGCTCGACGACCGAGGAGTGACCTGTTCCGAGTTTATCCTGAACTGGGTCAACAGTGTGATCGGATTGGCCAACCCCTCTCTGGCGGGCGATCCGGTCCCGGAGGATGGGGCGATCGACATCCCGCGCGACGTCGTGTTGAGCTGGATGCCCGGCACCTACGCCGTGACGCATGACGTGTATTTCGGCGCCTCGTTCGACGACGTGAACACCGCCAGCCGGAGCAATCCGCTGGATGTGCTGCTCAGCCAGGGCCAGTCGGGCACAACGTTCGACCCGCCCGGCGTCCTCGATTTCGGGCAGACCTACTATTGGCGTGTCGACGAGGTCAACGGGGCTCCCGACAACACGATCTACAGAGGAGTGGTCTGGAGCTTCACCGCTGAGCCGCTCGCCTATCCGATCGCCGGCGTTGTGGCCACCAGCAACGGCAGTTCTGAGGCGGCCGCCGGACCGGAGAACACGGTCAATGGGTCCGGGCTCGATGCCGCCGATCAGCACTCGACCGAAAGCGGCGACATGTGGCTGGCGACGCCGGGGGCCGATCCGCTGTGGATACAGTTTGAGTTCGACCGCGTCTACAAGCTGCACGAGATGCTGGTCTGGAACTACAACGTGCAGTTCGAGATCATTCTCGGCTTCGGGCTCAAGGGTGTGACCGTCGAGTACTCCGAGAACGGGACCGATTGGGCGGCGCTGGGCGACTTCGAACTCGCACAGGGGACGGCCAAGGCCACGTACGCGGCCAATACGGCTGTGCCGTTCGACGGGGTGCCGGCGAAATTCGTCCGGCTGAACGTCAACAGCGGCTACGGGATGATGGGCCAGTTTGGCCTCAGCGAGGTGCGCTTCCTGTTCATCCCGGCGCAGGCTCGCGAGCCGCAGCCGGCCAACAGGGCGACCCGCGTCGATCCGGCGACGACCTTGAGCTGGCGTGCCGGGCGAGACGCGGCCTCCCACGAGGTCTATCTCGGAACCGATGCCGACGATCTGGCCCTGGCCGACACGGTCGATTCGGCGAGCTTCGCACCAGCCCTGGAGTTCGGCGGCACCTACTATTGGCAGATCGTGGAGGTCAACGAGGCCGACGCGGTCACCGCGTGGCCCGGCGACGTGTGGCGCTTCTCGACGCTGGAGTACGCGTCGATCGATGGGTTCGAGACCTACGACGACGACGTCGACGCCGGGACAACCATTTTTGACACCTGGCTGGATGGCTGGGTCAATGAAACCGGCTCCACCGTCGGTTACCTCAATGCACCGTTTGCCGAGAAGACCATCGTTCACAGCGGCAAGCAGTCTATGCCTCTGGCCTACGACAACTCGACCTCGCCGTTCTATTCCGAGGCCTGGCGCGAGTTCGAGACCGCGCAGAACTGGACCGGCAATGGGGCCGACACCCTCGTGCTCTACGTGCGAGGCAACGCGCCCGACTTCGCCGAGACCGCTGGCGGCCAGATCATCATGAGCGCGGTTGGCACGGACATCTGGAACACGACGGATCAGTTCCGCTACGCGTATAAGAACCTCAGCGGGGACGGCTCGATGACGGTTCGCGTCGACAGCCTGGTCCGCAGCAACGAGTGGGCCAAGGCGGGCGTGATGATCCGCGAAACGCTGGAGCCCGGCTCGAAGCACGCCTTCATGTGTGTGACGCCGGACCACGGCACCACGTTCCAGCGTCGCCCAGTGGCCGGACAGGCCAGCGCCAGCACGGACGTCGGCGGTGCGGCCGCACCGCGTTGGGTGAGACTGACCCGCACGGGCAACGTCTTCACGGCCCACGACTCGATTGACGGCGTGACCTGGACGGAGGCGGTCGTGAGCCCGGCGCTGACGATCGAGATGGCCGCCAACGTGTATGTCGGCCTGGCGGTGACCAGTCACGACGGCGTGATTGTCACGGCGGCGGAGTTCTCGAATCTGTCGGCGACCGGCAACGTGACAGGCGCCTGGCAGGTGGCCGAGATCGGCGCCGCCCAGCCGCAGGGCAACTCCGCGGAGTCGATGTATGTGACGATCGAGGACAGCGCCGGCAAGAGCGCGACGGTCGTGAACGCGGACGCATCGATCACGCAACGTGCGACGTGGCAGGAATGGGCGATTCCGTACGCCGAGCTGTCCGGGGTGAACCTCAGCCGCGTCGAGAAGATGGTGATCGGGGTCGGCAGCGCCACCGCGCCGAAAGCCGGCGGCACCGGCACCGTCTACATCGACGACATCGGCTACGGTCGTCCGGCCCCGGAGCCGGCCTATGTGAACCTGCTGGCCAACGGTGGCTTTGAGGACGGTGTCATGGCGCCGTGGAGCACCTATGGCGACGTGACCGCCGAGGTCGTTTCTGAAGGGGCCACAGAAGGCGAGTCCTGTCTGCATATCACGGTGAACTCTGCCGGTGCGAATTTCTGGGACGCCGGCTTGCAGCACACCGGGCATGCGTTCGAGGCGGGCAAGCAGTACACGCTTTCGGCCTTTCTGCGGTGCAGCGCCGGGACGCTGGACATCAACTTCAAGCCGGAGCTGGCGGCCGATCCCTGGACGGGCTTTGGCGATCAGATCTTCACCATGACGAACGAATGGGCGGAGTTCAGCGTCACGACCCCCGTCCTGGAAGCCAACGTCAGCCCGGCGGCCATCACCTTCCACATCGCTTTCGCGGCCGCCGAGTTCTGGATTGATGGCGTGAGATTCTACGAAGGGCAGTACGTGGCGCCGTAACACGGCAGTCTGACGGCAACGGCCGGCGCCCGATGCCGGCTTTGACGGCGGAGCATCTGCTTCGCCGGAAATGGAGTATCGACAAAGGGCAGGGCAACCACAGGTTGCCCTGCCCTCTTCCTGCCTATGAGCACGTGCTGCAAAGACGAGCTAAAGTCAGCCTTGAGGGGAGTTCTGTCTGCCCCTGTTCGCTTCCAACGTCTCTCGTAGCGAAGAACCTGGATTTCGTCATGGGCAAGCAACGTGCCGGCGCAGAACCCTCGGTGCGCGCGGAATTTCGGTTGCGTTCGGAGCGTCCGAATGATATAAATGGGTGCATTCGGAGACATACGTTTCTTGGCCCGGTGCGTATCACTGCGGACAGCTCGCAGTGACGGCGACAGGGGGCGAGCCAAGCCTGAGATCACACAGCGAACGGGGTCTGGAGGTCGCGATGAGAGTGTGGTACGGGTGTATGACGGACAGCAAACAAGGCGCCGGAGATGCCGCTCCACACGCAATCTTCCTCGTGTCTCTCCAGGGATCTGACGACTGAAAGGAGGTGAGCGCGCACAGATTCCACGGCTCCTCTGCCGCGCAGAACGCTTCCAGGCAAGTATGGCGGGGACGGGTTCTGCGGTTGGACAGCATTGCCTGGCTCGACCGCAGATGGGTGATGCTTCGGCGTGTAGCCGGAGCAGAAGCTCCTGTCAGTTTTCGGTAAGAAGGAAGAAGGAGGCAACAAGATGAAGAAGTTAGCGTTGGCATGCGTCGTCGCGTTGACATTCGGCTCGGCGGCTATGGCGGTTGAAATAGCGATTTCAACGCAGGGAGGCTGGATGGGGCAAGGTCACGCCGACACCGAAGCGCAGGAAATTGTTGACAACGTAACGGGAGCTCCTATTGCAGTATTCACATCTGCCGACCTCGATGCCCTGGCAGACTGGATAGAAGACCACACCGGGGATGGTGTATCAGACCTTCTGGTCATGTTCGGGATATTCCCCGCCACCATCTATCCGGTAGGGAATGCCCAGCCCGAAGGTTCATTAGCCGAATTGTTCCTGGATGATGGCAACTGCATCATCAACACCGGCGACTACATTTTCTATGTCGGCAGTGCGGGAAACAATGACGCGGGCGGTCTGGCGAATATGATGGATGTTCCCGCCGCGGCGATGTGGGGGGATGATTCCCTCGCCACTACTTTTGCTCCCACAGCCGACGGCCAGTTGTATACTCCATCGTTACCGACTTTGGCCTCGAATCGCCCGTGGTTTCCGGCCCAATTCGAAGGTACGGATTGGTACTTCGAACTGATCCTCGCTCAGAGTAGCGATGGCACGCAGGTCCATCCTGGGATTCTGCGTAATTCAGTGACGGGCGGCCGCCTGGGTGTCTTCTCTCAAGTGAGCGACGATACCCAACCCCGTGGCGAAGTGATCAGTGAATGGATTAACAACTGGTATCTTCCGACGGTCGCCGCGGCCAAGACGGCCACCAATCCAGTGCCGGCTAGCGGCGATGTGGATGTTCCGCGCGATGTGGTCCTGAGCTGGAAGGCCGCGCCGCAAGCGGTCACGCACGATGTCTACTTCGGCGCGTCGTTCGACGACGTCGGTGCCGCCAGCCGGAGCAATCCACTGGGCGTGCTGCTCAGCCAGGACCAGGCGGGCACCACGTTCGATCCCCCCGGCATCCTTGATTTCGAGACGACCTACTACTGGCGCGTCGATGAGGTCAACGGCGCTCCCGACTTCACCATCTTCGAAGGTGACGTCTGGAGCTTCACCGCCGAGCCGTTCGCCTATCCCATTGCGAACATCATCGCCACGAGCAATGTCAACTCAGATGCAGGAGCCGGACCGCAAAACACCGTCAACGGCTCCGGCCTCAATGCCAGCGACCAGCACTCGGTCGACAGCCCCGACATGTGGCTCGGTCTGCCCGCCGCAGGCGAAACCGCCCAGATTCAGTGGGAGTTCGACGGCGTCTACAAGCTCCACGAAATGCTCGTCTGGAATTACAACGTGCAGTTCGAGCTGATCCTCGGCTTCGGCGTCAAGGATGTGACGGTCGAGTATTCCACGAATGGAACGGACTGGACCGTGCTGGGCGACGTGACGTTGAACCAAGCGACCGCCAAGCCGACGTATGCCGCCAACACGACGATCGATTTCGGTGGTGTGGCGGCCCAGTATGTCCGGCTGAACATCAACAGTGGCTTTGGGCTCATGGGCCAGTACGGCCTGAGCGAAGTCCGCTTCATGTACATCCCTGCCCAGGCGCGCGAGCCGCAGCCGGCCGACGGTGCGACCGATGTCAGCGTGGACAGCGCGCTGACCTGGCGAGCCGGTCGCGACGCCGCTTCGCATGAAGTCCACTTCGGCACCGATGCCGAGGCGTTGGCTCTGGCGGGCACCGTCAGCGTGAACACCTATGCTCCCG